>WBZU01000006.1_pt1 | contig 421511 bp, 388 predicted proteins | sample 5204311 | NCBI WGS metagenome assembly WBZU01 (sample SAMN12344359, study PRJNA552823) | activated sludge metagenome | biome: Activated sludge suspended growth; feature: Nitrification reactor; material: Wastewater; isolation source: activated sludge from nitrification reactor of wastewater...
GGTGCCCACGGCGTGGGTGGTCGTCGAGCAGTTCGTGTTCAACACGGCGGGCAAGTTGGACCGCAAAGCACTACCCGCCCCCGACTTCACCACACTGCTCGCCGAGTACGTAGCACCGGTGGGTGAGACCCAAGAGCAGATAGCGGCAGTATTCGCTGAAGTGCTGGGCCTTGACCCTGCTACGGTCGGCGCAAACGCCTCCTTCTTCGACCTGGGCGGCAACTCGCTTTCGGCCACCCGGGTGGCGGCTCGGGTTGGTGAAGCGTTGGCTGCCGAGGTTTCGGTGCGGGATGTGTTTGAGGCGCCAACGGTGCGCGAGCTGGTGCGGGTCGTCGGTGTTGGCGGTGCGGCGAGGTTGCCGGCGATTGTGCGGGTTGAGCCGCGCCCAGTGTGGGTGCCGTTGATGAATGCGCAGTATCGGATGTGGTTCATCAACAGGTTCGATCCGGCGATGCCGACGTACAACATTCCGTTTGGTCTGCGTGTCGGTGGAGATCTGGATGTCTACGCGTTGCGGGCGGCCGTGGTCGACGTGATGGCGCGTCACGAGGTGCTGCGTACTCTTTTCCCCGAGAACGACGGGGTGCCGTTCCAGAAGGTGGTGCCGGTCGCTGAGGTAGGGGCCCTTCTGGACTATCGGGTGGTCGATGAGTATGCGGAGGTGGAGTCGGCGGCGAATCGTGGGTTCGACCTCGTTGAGCAGTTGCCGATTCGTGTGCGGGTGCTGCCGGTATCGGCTGACGAGCACATTGTGCTGGCGGTCGTGCACCACATCGCCGGTGACGGACAGTCGGTCCACGTATTGATGCGCGACCTGATCGGCGCCTATGGCGCGCGAGTGATGGGTGTCGAACCGGGTTGGTCGCCGCTGGCGGTCCAAGTTGCCGACGTGGCACTGTGGGAGGACGAAGTCCTGGGGTCGGCGACAGACTCGGGCTCGGTGCTTGGCGGAGAGCTCGGCTTCTGGCGTTCGGCGTTGGAGTCTGTGCCGGAGTTGTTGGCTCTGCCGACTGACTTTGTGCGGCCGGCGGTCGCGTCGGGGCGCGGTGGGCAGGTGGAGTTCGAGATCCCTGCACGGCTGGCCGACGCCATCGCCCAATTCGCCCGCGAGCGTGCGGCGACGCCGTTCATGGTGGTGCACACAGCGTTGGCGCTGCTCTTGTCGCAGCTGGCCGGTACGGCTGATGTGGTGGTCGGGGCGCCGATCGCAGGTAGGGGCCGCCGAGAGCTCGATGGTCTGGTGGGCATGTTTGTCAACACGTTGGTGTTGCGGACCGAGGTTGATCCGGATGCGAAGATGGTCGAGCTTCTTGATCACGTTCGCAAGGTCGATCTTGAGGCATTCGCCAATTCGCACTTGCCGTTCGAATTCTTGGTCACCGAGTTGATGCCGGTGCGTTCGGAGGCGTTCGCGCCGCTAGTCCAGGTCTTGCTGTCGGTGGAAGATGGTTTTGGGGAGGACGGCGTCGGCGAACTCTTCGCATCCGCCGAAGGGTTGACCCTGGCGCCGCTGGAGGTGGGTGAGGCGGCGGCGAAGGTCGACCTGACCATTGTGGTGAACACCGATCTGCCAGGTCGTGCGTGGCGGGGAGGTATCACGTATGCGACCGACTTGTTCACGGAGACGACGGTGGCCGCGTTCGCCGCGCGACTCGTCGCGGTGTTGGAGGAGTTGACCGCCCAACCGAATATGGCCGTGGGTGCGGTATCGGTGCTCACCGATGCCGAACGGGCCGAGTTGGTGCCGGTGGAAGCTGGTGAAGGTGCTGCGCCGGTGCTGTTGGCAGATCTATTTGCCGCCTCGGTGATCGATGCACCGGATGCGGTAGCGGTGGTCGACGGGTCCGGTCAAGTTTTGACCTACCGCGAGTTGGATGAGCGCTCGAATCGGTTGGCGCGCTGGTTGATCAACCGGGGCATCGGCCCCGAGCAGGTCGTGGCTTTGTTGATCCCACGGTCTGTCCCGGCGTATACGGCCGTGTGGGCGGTGGCCAAGACTGGCGCGGCGTATGTGTCGGTCGATCCGGACTATCCGGCTCAGCGTGTGGCCAACATGCTCGAGGACAGTGGTGCGACACTCGCGCTGACGGTGGACGGCGTCGTCGGTTCGGGTGGATTCGCTGAGGCACTGGAGGGTTTCGAGTGCATCAGTGTCGGCGGTGCAGAATTGTCGGCCGAAATCGCAGAGACGTCGGGTCGGCCGGTGACTGCAGCGGAGTTGGTCTCCGAGGTGGCGGTCGACAACACGGCGTATGTGATTTACACGTCGGGCTCGACCGGCCGGCCGAAGGGTGTCGCGGTATCGCATCGCGGATTGGCGAATTTCGCCGCGGCCCAGGCGAAGGGGTTGGACGTCCGTCGTGGTGCCCGGGTTCTCGGGTTCGCGTCGCCGAGCTTTGATGCGTCGGTGTTGGAGTATCTGCTGGCGGTGACCGCGCGTGGCGCGGTGGCCTATCGGCCGTTTGACGCAGTCGGCGGCGAACCGTTGCAGCGGTGGATGGTCGAACAGCGGGTCGAGTACGGCTTCTTGACGCCGTCTGTGTTGGCAACGTTGGATCCGGCGGGACTGCCGGATGTCCGGGCGTTGATGGCCGGCGGCGAGGCCGTACCGGCGTCGGTGGTGGCGCGGTGGTCGCCGTTCCTCCCGCTCCACAATGTGTACGGACCCACCGAGACGACGATCGGCGTGACCTTTTCAGGGCCGATGCGTCGCGAGTCTGACGCAGATGGCCCGGTGTTGCTGGGTGGGCCGATCGCGGGAATCAGCCTGTTGGTCTTGGACGCACGGTTGCAGCCGGTGCCGTTCGGGGTGCTGGGCGAATTGTATGTTGCCGGGCTCGGAGTCAGCCGTGCCTATTTGGGCCGAGCAGCGTTGACGGCCGAGCGGTTCGTCGCTGATCCGTTTGGCGCGCCGGGTGAGCGGTTGTACCGGACGGGTGACTTGGTGCGCTGGGTGCGGGATGAGCATGGCTCCCCGCGTCCGGAGTACGTCGGGCGCACCGACGATCAAGTGAAGCTTCGCGGACTGCGCATCGAGCTCGGCGAGATCCAGAATGTGGTCGGCTCACTGCCCGGCGTCGAGGTTGCTGCCGTGATCGCCGTCGGTGGCGCGGTGGCTACCGCGCTCGCGGCCTATGTCGTGCCCCGCCCGGGCGTCACGCTCGACCTTGACGTCCTGCGCGAACTTGCGGGGCAGACCTTGGCCGCCCACATGATTCCGGCCTCCTTCACTGTCCTCGACGCGCTGCCCATGACGGCGGTCGGCAAGCTCGACGTGTCCGCGCTACCCGAACCGAAGATTGAACTCGACTACACCGCACCGGCCTCAGGCACCGAGGCCGCCCTCGCCGCTGTCTTCGCCGAGGTCCTTGACCTTGACCCTGGCGAAGTCAGTGTTACGGCTTCCTTCTTCGATCTGGGCGGGAACTCGTTGACGGCCACGCGGGTGGTGTCGCGGATCGGGGACGTTTTGGGTGTGTCGCTGTCGGTTCGGGATGTGTTCGATGCGCGGACCGTTCGCGCGATAGGCAAGCAGGTGGATACGAGTGCAAACGCGCATTCGTTGCCGCGGGTGAGTGCTGTCGATCCGCGCCCGCCGCGGGTGCCGTTGTCGGGGGCGCAGCGGCGGATGTGGTTCTTGAATCAGTTTGATGTGGGGTCGTCGGCGTACAACGTGCCACTGCCGTTGCGGTTGACCGGTGGCCCGGATCCGCGGGTGGTGGAGCTTGCCCTGCGGGATGTGGCGGGTCGTCACGAGGTGTTGCGCACGGTCTATCCGTCGGATGATCGGGGGCCGTTCCAGCGCGTGCTGGATGTTGGTGCGGTTGGTGAACGGTTGGTGTGGCACGAGGCTTCCTCGCGCGACGAGTTGGTTGCGTTGGCGGCGCGCGGGTTCGATGTCAGTGTTGAGCTGCCGGTTCGAGGTGGTTGGTTTGTCGCTGTTGATGGCGCATTGGAAGTAGTGATCGTTGTCCATCACATCGCGTTCGACGGCGGATCGGTGGCGCCATTCGCGGCGGATCTGATGACGGCGTTCGCAGCTCGCAGTGAGGGGGCTGTGCCGGAGTTTGAGTCGTTGCCGGTGCAGTATGCCGACTACGCCTTGTGGCAGGCCGACGTGTTGGGGGAGGCGGACGATCCCTCGGGTGTTCTTGGCGCACAGCTGACGTATTGGGCAGGGCAATTGGCGGGGGTGCCCGAGGTGACCGATCTACCGATGGATCGGATGCGGTCATCGGTGATGGATCTACGAGCGAGCACGGCACACGCTGAACTGGGGCCGGAGGTGGTTGCGGGTGTGGCCCGGTTGGCCGCTGATCGCGGAATGACGGCGTTCATGGTCCATCACGCGGTGTTGGCGATCGCGGTGGCACGGTTGGCCGGAGTCGACGATGTCGTGGTCGGGGCGCCGATCGCCGGGCGGACCGATCCACGGCTGGAGCCGCTGGTCGGGATGTTCGTGAACACGCTGGTGCTTCGGACACCGGTGCGCGGTGAGCAGTCGGCCGCCGAGGTGCTGGATGCGGTCGCGGCCACCGATCTGGATGCGTTCGCCAATGCTGATGTGGCATTCGAGCAGTTGGTGGAGCAGGTGGCACCGGTGCGGTCGACGTCGCATTCGCCGTTGTTCCAGATCGCGCTGACTTACGCCTCGGCGTCGCCGGGGGCCACAACCATGTCATTGGACGGGGTGGGAGCCGGTGGCGCGTTTGGTGAGTTGGGGTTGGGGGTCGAGGAGGTCGATCTGGGTGGTGTGGACGCCAAGGTGGATTTGACTGTCGGTGTTGAGGAGTCGGCGGAGGGGTTACGGGTCGGGTTCTCCTATGCGACGGCGCTGTTCGACGAGGCCACCGTTGACGGGATCATCGACGTGTGGCAACGGGTGTTGAGCGCAGTCATCGCCGATCCCGACACCATCGTCGGCGACATCACAATCGTCGACGACGACGACGCGGCTGCCACGTTGATGGGTGTGGGTGTGCGCGGTGGAACTGCGCCGGCGACGTTGTGGGAGGTCTTGGCGGAACAGGAGCGGGATCCGAGCCATGCGGCAGTGGTGTTCGGCGAGCAGGTACTCGATTACGTCGGGTTCGAGGCCGCGACGAACCGAGTGGCGCGGGGTCTGATCAGCCGGGGTGTGGGTGCCGGCGACATTGTGGCGGTGGCAGTGGAGCGATCGCTGGAGTCGGTGGTCGCGGTGTGGGGCGTGGTGAAGTCGGGGGCGGCGTTCCTGCCTATCGATCCGCGACTGCCCGGTGACCGGATCGGGTTCATGCTGGCCGATAGTGGCGCATCGATCGGTATTACCACTGATGCCATCGGTGGTGCGTTGCCTGATCACCGGTGGCTGACGGTGGCGGAGTTGACCGGTGCGGAGGTGTCGGGTGCGGCGGTGTCGGCATCGGAGCTGGTGCGGGTGCCCCGCGTCGATGATTTGGCTTATCTGATCTTCACCTCGGGGTCCACGGGGCGGCCCAAGGCCGTCGGTGTGACCCATGCTGGTGTGAGTGGACTGATCGGGGAGTTGGCCGAGCTGACCGGACCGCAGACCGATCCGGGGTCGGTGCGGGTGTTGCACGTGGCCTCGCCGAGCTTTGATGCGGCGGTCTTCGAGATGGTGTGGGCGTTCGGGTTGGGAGCCACGTTGGTGGTGGCGCCGGCTGATGCGGTGGCCGGGGACGGGTTGTCGCGGGTCATCGCCGATCACGGCGTGACCGATCTGGTCGTGACGCCGTCGGTGTTGGCGACGGTGGATCCGGGGGCATGTGGTTCGGTTCGGCGGTTGACCACCGCGGGTGAGGCGTGTGGGCCGGAGCTGGTGGAGCGGTTCGGCGGACTGCCCGGGGTGGAGATGTTCAACCTGTACGGCCCGTCGGAGGCGACGGTGTGGGCGACGGCGGGGCGGGCCGTGCCCGGCACGCACGTGACGATCGGGCGTCCGATCGACGGGTTCACCGCGCGAGTGCTCGATGCCCGGTTGCATCCGGTGCCGCGCGGGGTTGCCGGGGAGTTGTATCTGTCCGGTGCCGGGCTGGCGCGGGGATATCTGGGCCGGCCGGGGTTGACCGCCGGTTCTTTTGTGGCCGACCCGTTCGGTGCGACCGGCGCCCGGATGTATGCCACTGGGGATGTGGTGCGCATCAACGGTGCCGGCGACCTGGAATACCTGGGCCGCAGTGATGACCAGGTCAAGGTCCGCGGGTTGCGCATCGAGTTGGGTGAGGTGGAAGCCGCCCTTGCCGCGGCGCCGGGCGTCGTCTACGCGGTGGCGACCGTTGCCGAGGGCCCGGGCGGTTCGCAGCATGTGGTGGGCTATGTGTCGTCGGCGGGTGGGCCGGCGGTTGATGTGGATGCGGTCAAGGCCGCGGTGGGACAATCGCTGCCGACCTACATGGTGCCCACGGTGTGGGTGGTGGTCGAGGAGTTCGTGTTCAACACAGCGGGGAAGTTGGATCGTCGGGCATTGCCGGCCCCGGATTTCTCGGCGTTGGCCGCCGATTATGTGGCTCCTGAGGGTGCGGGGGAGTTGGTGGTGGCCGCGGTGTTCGCGCAGGTGCTGGGTGTTGCTCCTGATCAGGTGAGTGCGACGGCGTCGTTCTTCGAGTGCGGTGGCAACTCGTTGTCGGCGGTGCAGGTGTGCAGCCAGTTGCGTGAGCACACCGGCCGTCCGTTCGAGTTGACGTGGATGTTCGCCGATCCGACGGTACGCGGTGTGGCGGCGATGATCGCCGATGGTGGTCCGGCGGCGGCGCCGTCGTGGTTGACCGACGTGCTGATCACGCTCAAGCCTGATGGCGAGTTTCCGCCGGTGTTCTGCATTCATCCGGCGGGTGGGCTGGCGTGGTTCTTCGGCGGCTTGGCACCGTTCCTACCCGACCGGGCGGTTTATGGCCTGCAGGATCCGCACGTGGTGGCCGGCGAGGATGGCCCGGCGTCGATCGCGGGGTTGGCGGCCCGTTACATCGAGGAGATCCGCACGCTGCGGCCCGAGGGGCCGTATCACCTGTTGGGTTGGTCGTTGGGCGGGATGATCGCCCAGGAGATGGCGGTCCAGTTGCGCGAGGCGGGTCTGGACGTCGGGGTCGTCGGACTCATGGATGCGGCACCGCTGACCGGTGAGGACCTGTCGGCCGATGCCGCTGCGGAGGCGACTGACTACGCCGAGTTGTTGGGAACCTGGCGCGACTTCTTCGACCTTGAGCAGATGGAAGCCGATGCCGAGGCCACCGGGGACGACGTCCTCGAGCTCATCCGCGCCCAGCTGCGGTCGGCGGCGTTGATCCCCGACGAGGTCGTGGACCGCGTCGTCCGCAGCTTCGAAGGGGTCGGCGATATCGGGTCGGGTCACCGCTCACGCCATTACGACGGGGACCTGCTGGTGTTCACCGCGGCCGCGGACAAGGATGACCCGGCCGCCCTGTCCGACAGTTGGCGCGGGCTCACCGGCGGTGAGGTGGTCAACCACGACATCGACGTGGCGCATCTGGAGATGTCGGACACCGCCGCACTTGCCGTGATCGGCCCAATGCTGGCGGACGCGCTGCACCGCGCCGACGGGGACGGCGATTCTTAGGAGGTCAGACTTCGTCGGCGAATTGCTGGGGACGTGTGATTGATGGCAGCCGCCTTGGCGGAGGGCCAATCGACGAATACAGACCGAGTGTTGATTCCAGTGGAATCGGACAAAGGGGGTAGTCGGTTTCACGACATCGACAGGGTGAGATGATTGACATATGGAATGTCTCGTCTACGGCTTCATGAACGAGTACGCCGTCGGGCGCACGTTCTGCGATTCGCGGATCCAGACCGCCTTCGGTGGACCAGCTCAGAGTATGAAGGTGGTTGTGGTCGGTCGGGGCCCGGGGCGGTAGCGCTGGTGGACGGCGATATCGTGCGTTGTCAGATTCAGGGGAACTGGCACAGTGCGGTGCATGCCTGGGATACTTTTCAGGCTGTGGGAGTAGTTGAATGAGCATCTATTCCGAGACCCTGGTTCCGGGGGACTCGGCGGGGTTTGAGGTGCTCCCGCTGACGGCTGCGCAGCGGTCGATGTGGTTCGCTGAGCAGCTTTCGGCGGACTACTCGGTCAATATCGCGCAGTATCTCGACATGCGGCATGAGCCGGGGGGACTCGATATCGAGTTGCTCGGCGAGTGCATGAAGGCTGCCGGTCGCGCGACGGAGGCGCCCTACCTGCGGTTGGTGGAGGTAGACGGCGAGCCGCGGCAAGTCGTCGACTTCACGCGGCCCTACGAGGCGGAGATCATCGACTTCCGGGGGGCGGAAGACCCGGTCGACTCGGCGGTCGCCTGGATGCGTGAGGAGTACCAACGGCCGCTCGACCTGCACACTGATGACCTGGTGGTCTCGATGCTGTTGCAGGTCGCCGATGACCGCACCTTCTGGTACATGCGTGCTCATCACATCGCCGTCGACGGGTACGCCGCCCTGACCACCCTCCGGATGACCGTAGAGCGGTACAACGCGGCGCGCAGAGGCGCGCCGTTGGAGGAAAAGCCGTTCGCGACCCTGGCTGAAGTGGTCGCCGACGACGAGAAGTACCAGGCGAGCACGCGCCGAGCCACCGACGCTGCGCACTGGGCGTCGCGGGTCGCCGACATGCCGGAACGGTCGACGCTGTCGCGACGCGGTGCGATCGCGCCGCCGAACCCGGTGAACCTGGTCGCATCGGCGACGCTGCCGCCGGTCAGCCAGGCCCGGCTCGATGAAGTCTGCGCGACGATGGGTGCGTCGGCGGCCGCGGTGCTCACCGCGGCGTTCAGCGCATTCGTATCGCGTATGACGGGCAACGACGATGTGGTTCTGACCCTGCCTGTGACGGGGCGGGCCACCGCGAGGATCCGCAATGCCGGCGGCATGCTGGCCAATACGCTGCCGGTGCGTGCTTCTGGGATTCCGGATAGCACCGTCGCGGAGTTGATATCCAAGGTGCAGATCGAGTTGGTTGGAGCGTTGCGCCACCAGCGCTATCGCTCCGACGACATTGTGCGGGACGCTGGCCTGCAGGGTTTGGCGCCGGCCTCCTTCGGCCCGGTTGTCAACATGATGTTCTTCGACAAGCCGATCGAGATCGACGGCGCGACGTCCGAGTACCAGATCTTGTCCTCGGGGATGCTTGAGGACACTCTGCTCAACCTGTACCAGGCGCAGCCCGGTGCGCCACTGGTCATCGATCTCCACGGCCACCCTGATCTATTCACCATTGACGAGATCGAAGATCTCCACGCCCAATTCCTTGTTTTCTTGGACCGGTTTCTGGATCTGGCAACCTCTGACGCTCTTGCTGTCGGTGGCATTGCCGTCGATGACGAGGCGACCGCGGCCCTAGAGGGCTCGGGGTTGCGTGGCGGCGTGGTCGCCCCGGTGGGATCAGCCACGTTGGTGGAGTTGTTGGCGCAGCGGGCTATCGATCCGGGTCGGCCTGCGGTGGTGTTCGACGACGAGGTGCTCGAGTACGGCGAGTTCGAGGCGGCGACGAATCGGACGGCGCGTGGCCTGATCGCGCGGGGTGTGGGTGCCGGCGACATTGTGGCGGTCGCGATTGAGCGATCGGTGGAGTCGGTGGTCGCAGTGTGGGGCGTGGTGAAGTCCGGGGCGGCCTTCCTGCCGATTGATCCGGACCTGCCCCCCGATCGGATCGCCTTCATGCTGGCCGACAGCGGCGTGACTCTGGGAATAACTGCCGAAAGCACACTCGCCGGATTGCCGGAGGGCCGCTGGTTGACAGTGGCCGATTTACTCGGTGCTCAGGTGTCGGGTGAGGCGGTCTTGGCGGACGAATTGGAGCGCGTTCCGCGGCTCGATGACCTGGCCTATCTGATTTTCACCTCGGGGTCGACCGGTCGCCCGAAGGCGGTGGCCGTCACCCACGCGGGCTTGTCCGGACTCGCGGCTGGTCTGGCCGATCTCGTCGGTGACCGTACCGATCCGGCATCGGTGCGGGTGCTGCATGTGGCGTCGCCTAGCTTCGATGCATCGGTGTTTGAGATGGTGTGGTCGATCGGCCTGGGGCACACCGCGGTCGTGGTACCCAAAGACGCGTCTGCTGGTGAGCTGTTGGGGCGCGTGATCGTGGACCACGAGGTAACCGACGCGGTGCTCACCCCGTCCGTACTGGCCACCGTTGGCCGGGCACCGTTGGCGATACTGCGTCGGTTGGCCACTGCTGGCGAGGCGTGCAGCCCGGAACTGGTGGAGCGCTTCGCCGGACTGCCGGGCCTCGAGATGTTCAATCTGTACGGGCCATCGGAGGCAACGGTGTGGGCGACGGTGGCCCGGTCGCGTCCGGGTGAGCCGGTGACGATCGGTCATCCGATCGCCGGGTTCACTGCCCGCGTCCTCGACGCCCGGCTGCGCCCGGTGCCGCGCGGGGTTGCCGGCCAGTTGTATCTGTCGTCGCACGGCCTGGCCCGCGGCTACCTTGGGAGGCCCGGCCTCACTGCCTCTGCGTTCGTCGCCGATCCGTATGGCGAGGCAAGCGCGCGGATGTATGCCACTGGTGATGTGGTTCGCGTCTACGGCGATGGACGCATCGAATACGTGGGCCGATCCGACGACCAGGTGAAGATCCGCGGGCTTCGCATCGAGTTGGGCGAGGTGGAAGCGGCACTTGCTGCTGCCCCGGGGGTGGTGCACGCGGTGGCGACCGTTGCCGAAGGGCCGGGGCGTTCAAAGCATGTGGTCGGTTACGTGTCCGCGGCGGGCGGCCCAACGGTTGATCTGGATGCGGTGAAGGCGGCGGTGGCGCAGGCGCTCCCGGCATACATGGTGCCGTCGGTGTGGATGGTGGTCGACGAGTTCGTGCGCAGCGGGACGGGCAAGTTGGACCGCAGGGCCTTGCCGTCACCGGACTTCGGTTCGTTACGTGCGGAGTACGTCGCGCCCGATGGTGACGCGGAGGTGTTGTTGGCGCGGATTGTGGCGGGGTTGTTGGGTTTGGAGCGGGTGTCGGTGGTGGAGTCGTTTTTCGCGTTGGGTGGGGATTCGATTTTGTCGATCCAGTTGGTGTCGGCGGCGCGGGCGGCGGGTTTGGTGATCTCGCCGCGGGAGGTGTTTGAGCATAAGACGGTGCGGGAGATGGCGCGGGCCGCCGCAGGCGATGGGGCGCGATTGCCGGTGTTGGCTGAGCCGCAGGGGGGTGGCTTCGGAGAGATCGTGGTTCCGCCGATCGTGTCATGGATGGTGGAGTCGGCTCTCGATACCGATGGGTACGCCGACTTCAGTCAGAGTGTGGTGTTGACGGCGCCTGCGGGGTTGACAGAGGACGTGTTGGTGGCGGTGGTCGATGCGGTGGTCGGGGTGCATCCGATGTTGACTGCGCGGTTGGCCGTTGATGAGGGCGGGCGTGTGCGGTTGAGCGCCACGGGCACAGTTGAGGCGCGGAATGCGGTCGCCGTCGTCGAGTCTGGTGCCCGGCTCGGTGAGCCCGCGTTTGCCGATGCGATCCGGCATGCCCATCGGGAGGCGCTGGGTCGGCTTGATCCGAGTAGCGGCGCGCTGGTGCAGGTGGTCGCGGTTTACGGTGCCGATGGCGATGGTCGTCAGGTCGGGCGGGTGGTCGTGGCGATTCATCACCTCGGTGTGGATGTGGTGTCGTGGCCGGTGTTGATTGAGGATTTCGCGACTGCGTATGCGGCGGTGGTTGCTGGTGAGGCACCGCGTTTGCGTTCGGAGGGTACGTCGGTGCGGGCTTGGACGGCGGCGCTGGCTGAGCGTGCTGCCGCGCGCGTTGACGAGGTCGAGTACTGGTTGGCGCGCACACCGGTCTCGCCGACTGATTTCGGTCGGTGCTTGGAGCCTGCTCGAGATCGGCTGTCGACGACGGCGGTGCTGGTCCACGAGGTCGCCCCTGAAGTAACCGCGGCGTTGGTGTCGACGGTGCCCGAGGCCTTTGGCGGGCATGTCAATGATGCGTTGTTGGCGGGGTTGGCGCGGGCGGTGCGGGGGTGGCAGCAGGCTCGTGGGATTGAGGATGTCGCGCCGGTGTCGGTCTTGGTCGAGGGTCATGGGCGCGTTGACGAGGTCTTGGAGACCGGGCCCGATGGGTGTCGGGTGGATTTGACGCGCACGGTGGGATGGTTCACCTCGATCGCCCCGGTCAGTGTGGATCCCGGTGGTGATGTGGTGCACGCGGTCAAGGCGGCCAAGGAAGAACGGCTGGGCCAACCCGATCATGGGATCGGGTTCGGGCTGTTGCGCTACGGCGGGGTGAGTGCCGAGCTTGCCGATCGCCCTCTGCCGTCGATCGCCTTCAACTATCTGGGCAACCGTGGCGCTGGTTTTGGCGGTAGCGACGGGAATGGCGACGTTCCAGGGTTCCTGCCCGCTGGTGATGCGCCGTCGCTGCCGGTCACGGTCAGTGGATTGTTGCCCGCGACGGCGGTGTTGGCGGTGGATGCCACGGTGGTGCCGGGGCCAGCCGGAGCGGTATTGCAGGTCGAACTGCGGTACCCGACGGCGGTTCTCGATTTGACCGATGTCGCCGAGATCGCAGCGCGGTGGGATGAGCAACTGTGCGCGATCGCCGATGCGGTCGTTGCCGGGGAGGTCGGCCTGTCGCCGTCGGATATCCCGGGCTTCAGGTCTGGGGCGGAGTCCGGTGACGTCACCCAAGACGATTTGGATTCTCTTGCGTTGCAATTCCCGGGTGCGCGGGTGTGGGCGCTGACCCCGTTGCAGCGCGGACTCTATTTCCAAGCCGCAGTGGACGCAGACAGCGATTCCGGAGACGTGTACGTCACGCAGGTGGCACTCGATCTTGTCGGCGAGTTCGATGCGGTGCGGATGCGCGAAGCCGCACAGGTGGTGGTGGCGCGGCATGCGGTGTTGCGGTCGGCGTATGTGCCGGTGTCCTCGGGTGCGGTCGTGGCGGTGGTGCCCCCGGTCATCGAGGTGGCGTGGGCGGAATTCGACGTGCGCGAAGGCGCAGTCGAAGTCGATGGACGTCGGGCGGCGGAGCGCATCGCTGAGGACCAGCGGCGGACGCCGTTCGATCTGCGGACTCCGGGGCCGGTGCGGTTCGCGGTGGTACGGACCGCTGATGACGTGCACCGCTTGATCGTGACCAGTCACCACATCGCGATCGACGGGTGGTCGGGGCCGATCGTGATTGCCGACCTGTTGGCCGCATACGGCCGCGGTGCCACCATCACCGCGCAGGGAGCACCGGGGTTCGAGCAGTTCCTGCGCTGGCTGGGCGACACCGACTCTGCCGCCGGGTTGGCCCGGTGGAGCGAGTACCTGGCCTCGATCGAGGGCCCCACGTTGATCGCCCCGGCCATGCCGTCCGGATCTGCAGAAGCCCCGCGTGACCATGTCACCGCCCTCTCCGCCGAGTTGACGGCCGGTTTACAGGCGTTGGCCCGTGATCGTGGTGTCACGGTGGCCACGATCATCCAGACTGCGTGGGCGATCTTCCTGGCCAGGATGACAGGACAGCGCAGCGTCGCGTTCGGCGAGACCGTGTCGGGTCGCCCCGCCGACCTCGACGGTGCCGACCAGATGGTCGGGCTCTTCATCAACACCGTGCCCGTCGTGATCACCGTCGATGACCATGCCACCATCGCGCAACTACTCGACACCGTCCAACAGGACAAGACCGCGCTGCTGGACCACCACCACATCGGTCTGGCCGACATCACCGACCAAACCGGGCACCGCACCCTCTTCGACACCCTGACCATCTATGAGTCCTACCCCCTCGACACCGACGCCATCGCCTCCGTCGTCGGCGACGAACTGGCCATTGCCGACGTCGCCGGTCACGACGCCACCCACTACCCCCTCGCCATGGTGGTCACCCCTGGACGCGACGGTCTGACGCTCACTCTCAAACATCGGCCCGACGTCTTCGACGAAGAGTCGATCACGATGCTGTCGGGCTGGTACCAGCGAATCCTCGAGGCATTTGTCGCCGATTGCGATACCGCCGTCGGTGACGTCTCGGTACTCGACCGGGCAGAAGAGGCATCGATAGCGGAAACCGAGTGGGGTCCTGAAGTCGATATCGCCGAGCCGTTGGTCGTACCAGACGCTGTGGTTGCGCAGGTTGCGATGACGCCGGATGTGGTGGCGTTGGTCAGCAGTCAGCGCGACGTGTCGTACCGGGAGTTCGGTGCTCGGGTGGCCACACTCGCGCGTCAGTTGATTGGGCTGGGTGTGGGGCCCGATACCGCGGTGGTCGTGAGTATGCCGCGGTCGGTGGGGATGGTCGTCGGCATCCATGCGGTAGTCGCGGCCGGCGGGCAGTACGTGCCGATCGATGTCAACGCTCCGGCCGACCGCGGTGCGTACATGGTGGGGACAACTGATGCGAGAGTCGCCCTGGTGGGCGTCGGACCGTTGCCGGTAGCGCTCGACGCTGTGCGTGACTCCCTGGCGCTCGTCGTCGTCGATGAGGATGACCACGTCGATCTCACGGTCCCGCCGGTCGACGATTCCGAGCGTCGTTCGCCGTTGCATCCCGATCACGCGGCATACACCTTGTTCACCTCTGGGTCGACGGGGCTCCCGAAGGGGGTGACGTTGCCGCATGCGGCAGTGGGCAACCGATTGTGGTGGGGTCTGCGGGAGCTGCCGATATCGGTGGGCGACCGTGTGATGCAGAAGACCCCCTACACGTTCGACTGCTCGGTGCCCGAGCTCTTCGGCCCGTTGATGGTTGGCGCAACGATGGTGATCCTCGCCGAGGGTGGCCACACTGACCCGAAGCAGGTGTACGACGAGATCGTGCGGTCGCACACGACGATGGTGCACTTCGTGCCGTCGATGCTTGCGGTGTTCCTCGAGGTGATCGGCCAGCAGCGCGTTCGAGCGCTTGATTGGGTGCGGATCGTGTCGATGACCGGTGAGGCGCTGCCGCCGGCGCCGGCTGCGCAGTTGCGCGACAGTCTTCCCAATGCACTCGTCTACAACCTTTACGGACCGACTGAAGCGGCGGTGGAGATTACCGCCGAGCGCATCGAAGACGTCGAAGCGTCCGATGTTGCTGTGCCGATTGGGCGGCCGGTGTGGAACTCGGCGGCAGTGGTGTTGGATTCGCGTCTGCGCCGGGTCGGGCCGGGAGTGCCCGGTGAGCTCTATCTGGGTGGTGTGCAACTGGCCCGTGGGTACGCCGCACGCCCGGACCTGACTGCTGAGCGGTTTGTCGCCGACCCCTATGGGGTGCCGGGAACTCGGCTCTACCGCACCGGCGATCTGGTGCGGCGCACTCGTGACGGCAATCTGGAATATCTGGGGCGCACCGACTTCCAGGTGAAGTTACGTGGTCAACGGATCGAATTGGGTGAGGTGGAGGCGGTGCTGGCCTCGGCGCCTGGTGTGGTCCACGCCGCTGCGACCGTGGTGGAAGGTCCGGGTGGTTCGCAGCACTTGGTTGGCTATGTGTCTTCGGCCGGCGGGCCGGCGCTCGACGTGGATGTGGTGAAGGCGGCGGTGGCGCAATCGCTTCCTTCGTACATGGTGCCGACGGTGTGGACTGTGGTCGACGAGTTCGTGTTCAACACCGCGGGCAAGTTGGACCGCAAGGCGTTACCCGCTCCGGACTTCAGTGTGCTGAGCGCCGACTATGTCGCGCCTGAGGGCGATGACGAGATTGCGGTCGCGGCCGTCTTCGCCGATGTCCTCGGCCTTGACCTCGAAATCGTGAGTGCTACAGATTCATTCTTCGACCTGGGCGGGAACTCATTGTCTGCGACGCGGTTGGTGGCGCGCGTCGGTGAGTCACTGGGTGGGTCGTTGACGGTGCGCGACGTGTTCGACGCGCCGACGGTACGAGGTCTGGTCAGGCGTGTGTCGGCGTCCGAGGACGTGTTGGCGCCGGTGACAATTGTTGAGCCGCGACCGGACAGGGTGCCGCTGTCTTTCGCCCAACTGCGGATGTGGTTGATCAATCAATTCGATCCGAGCCTTCCGGTATACAACCTGCCGCTGGTGGTGGATGTATCCGGACCCCTTGACGTGAAGGTGCTGCGGGAGGCTATGGCCGACGTTGTCGCGCGCCACGAGGTCCTGCGAACGACGTTCCCAGAAGTCGACGGTACCCCCGTGCAACAGATCGCCCCTGAGGTTGACGCTGCGCAGATGGATTGGGCGGAGGTCGACTGTGCAGCCTTGGAGGAGTCGCTCTTCACGGGCTTCGACGTTTCCGTCCAGTGGCCGATGCGCGTGCGCCTGGCCAGGACCACCAAGTCCCGCGGTGAGAAGGGAGACAGCTATCGATTGGCGATCGTCGTCCACCACATCGCCGCAGACGGGGAGTCGCTGCAACCGCTGTTCAAGGACCTTTTCACTGCTTATTCGGCACGATCCTCCGGTCATGATCCGCAGTTCCCGCCGCTGAACGTTCAGTTCGCCGACTTCGCCCTGTGGCAGCATCGTGAATTGGGCACAACTAACGATCCGGATTCGATCGTCGGCCGGCAACTCTCGTATTGGACCCGGCAGTTAGCGGGGTTGCCGGATGTAACAGAGCTACCGACGGACCGGCCTCGGCCGAAGGCGGCTTCCTATCGTGGAGCCCGGGTGGAATTTGAGATACCGGCGGTCATTGCCGACGGCGTCTCCAGCCTTGCCCGCGCGCGCGGCTCCTCGTCGTTCATGGTGCTGCACGCGGCGCTCGCGTTGCTCGTGGCGCGGTTGAGCGGAACAGGAGATGTTGCGATCGGCACACCGGTCGCCGGGCGCGGAGACCAAGTGCTGGACCCGCTGGTCGGGATGTTCGTGAACACTTTGGTTCTCCGTGCGTCAGTCGAGATCGACCAATCGTTCACCGATCTTCTCGCCCATGTGAGTGACGTCGACCTGGCGGCATTCGAGCACTCGATCGTCCCATTCGAGGCGGTCGTCGATGCCCTCGACCCGGTGCGCACCGAGGCCTTCGCGCCCCTTGCTCAGATCTTCTTGACGCTTGAACCAGACGTCGTGGGGTTCGCCGAGAGCGAGATGATGGGCTTGCACATCACGCCGGTACCAGGACCCGTTGAACCTGCCAAAGTCAATCTGACGTTCACGATCAGTGATAGGCCACCAGGATCGCCATGGGCGGGGTCCCTCTCGTACGCCACCGATCTGTTCGACCACGGCACGGCCGAGGAGTTGGTGCGTCGGTACCTGCGGGTCCTTGGTGCCGTGACTGTGGATCCTCGACTGCTGGTCGGCGACATACCGCTGTTGACTGCGGACGAATCACACGCGTTGCTCCGGACGGGAGTGGGAACGCCGCTGACATGGCCGACGGTGACTGTCGCCGAGGCGCTGGGCGCGGCGATGACGGCCGTGCCGGACGTGGTGGCGATCATCGCCCCAGCGGGCGAAGTGACCTATTCCGAGCTGTCGGCGCGGTCGAATGCGTTGGCGCGGGAGTTGATTGCAGCGGGTGTGGGGCCGGAGTCGGCGGTCGCGATCTGCTTCGAACGTGGTCCGGCGATGGTGGTGGCGATCCATGCGGTGCTGGCGTCGGGCGGCAGTTTTGTGCCGGTCGCTCCAGACAGTCCGGCCGATCGTGTCAGGTACGTGCTGGGCACCGCAGCTGCGGACTTGGTGTTGGCGGCGGCCGACGATGTCGACCGGGTGGCAGGGCTGGTCGGTGAGGTGGCGGTCCTGGGCGTTGACGTGGACATCACGGTGGATTCATCGCCTGGTTCGGTTGTGGTGGGTCGGTGGTCGGGTGAGCCGATTGCTGATGGGGAGCGGTTGGGGCGGTTGTTGCCCGAGCATCCGGCGTACACGATGTTCACGTCGGGTTCGACGGGGCGCCCGAAGGGTGTGACGGTGCCGCATCGGGCGTTTTTGGCGACGATGGAATTGGACCGCGATTTCTACGGGTTCACCGGCCGCGATGTGTTTGCGCAGGTGTTGGACTACACATTCGACCCGTCGATTTTGGAGTTCGTGCGGCCGGCGTTTGTGGGGGCGCCGTTGGTGTTGTTGGCTCCGGGTGAGCATCGTGATCCGCACGCGATGGCGGCCCGGTTCGCCGCGCACGGTGTGTCGGTGGCAGTGATTGTGCCGTCGATGTTGGCGGTGATGGTCGAGGTGTTGGGTGAGGACACCGGGTGGGCGTCGTCGTTGCGGGTGTTGTGTACCGGTGGTGAGGCGCTGGCGCCGGCAGTGGCGGAGTCGGTGATCGCGGCGTGGCCGCCGGAGGTGGTTTACAACCAGTACGGGCCGACGGAGACGACGATCTATTCCACGCGCGGGGTGGTGGTTGATCGGGTGAATATCGGGCGTCCGGTGCCGGGTATGGCGGGGTATGTGTTGGATTCGCGGTTGCGGCCGGTGCCGCGCGGGGTGGTGGGTGAGTTGTATTTGGGTGGGGTGCAGGTGGCGCGGGGTTATGCGGGGCGGCCGGAGTTGACGGCGGAGCGGTTTGTGGCTGATCCGTTTGGGGAGTCGGGGGCGCGGTTGTACCGGACGGGTGATGTGGTGCGGTGGAATGGTGAGGGCGAGTTGGAGTATGTGGGGCGCAGTGATTTCCAGGTGAAGTTGCGGGGGCAGCGGATCGAGTTGGGTGAGATCGAGGCGGTGGTGGCTTCTGCGCCGGGGGTGGTGCATGCCGCCGCCGAGGTGGTCGTTAGCCCTGGTGGCAGCCAGCATTTGGTCGGGTATGTGTCGTCAGGTGGATCCACGGTCGACCTGGACGTGGTGAAGGCGGCTGCGGCCGAGGGGCTCGCGGCATACATGGTGCCGTCGATGTGGGTGGTGGTCGACGAGTTCGCGTTCAACACTGCCGGCAAATTGGATCGGCGGGCGTTGCCGGCCCCAGACCTCTCAGCGTTGGTGGGAGCCGAGTATGTGGCGCCTGATGGTGCCACGGAGATGGCGTTGGCGCGGATTGTGGCGGGGCTACTGGGGTTGAAACGGGCATCGGTGGTCGTGTCCTTCTTCGCATTGGGTGGCGATTCGTTGTCTGCGGTGCGGTTGGTGTCGCGCATCGGTCAAGAGTTGGGTGCGCATGTGTCGGTGCGCGACGTGTTCGAAAACCCGACCGTGCGAGGGCTGGCGGCGCATATCGGCACATCGACGGTTGCTGCGCTTCCCCCGGTGGTCGCGGTCACGCCGCGCCCACCGCGCGTTCCGCTGTCGGGCGCGCAGCGTCGAATGTGGTTCCTCAACCAATTCGACGTCGAGTCCTCGGCGTACAACGTTCCGCTGTCGCTGCGGATCTCCGGGTCGGCCGATCCTTCTGTCATCCACGCTGCACTCGTCGACGTGATTGCGCGCCATGAAGTGCTGCGCACTGTCTATCCGTCAGACGATCAGGGGCCCTACCAGCAGATTGTGGAATCCCGTGCGGTCGAGGAGCAGTTGCTGTGGCGGGAAGCGGGCTCGCGCGAGGAGCTGGCGGCGCTGGCGGCCCGCGGATTCGACGTCAGTGTGGGATTGCCCGTGCGCGGGGGGTGGCTCGAATCCGGGGACGACCTGCTCGAGGTAGTCATCGTCGTCCATCACATCGCGTTTGACGGCGGATCGGCGAAGCCGTTCGCGGCGGACTTGGTGGCGGCGTTCGCCGCCCGCCGCGAGGGATCCGATCCGGTCCTGATGCCGCTGCCTGTGCAGTACGCCGATTACGCGTTGTGGCAGGAACGAGTACTCGGTGACGCGGGCGATCCCGACAGCGTGTTGGCCGCGCAAATGGGGTATTGGATGGATCGCCTTGCCGACGCGCCCGAGGTGATCGACCTGCCGATGGACCGGCCCCGTCCCGCGGTCATGGATCCGCAAGCAGCGATGGTCAGCACTGTCCTTGGCCCCGACACCACCCTGGCCGTCGCAGAGGCGGCGGCGTATCACGGCGTGACCCCGTTTATGGTGCACCACACAGCGCTCGCGATCACTGTCGCGCGGTTGGCCGGTGTTGACGATGTGCTGATCGGCGCGCCAGTTGCCGGGCGGACCGACCCGACTCTTGAGGCACTTGTCGGGATGTTCGTGAACACGCTGGTGTTGCGGACGCCGGTGGGTCTCGACCAAACGGTGGCGCACGTGTTGGCTGAAGTCGCCGCAGCCGATTTGGACGCGTTCGCCCACGCCGAGGTGGCCTTTGAGCAGCTGGTGGAACGGCTGTCCCCGGTACGCTCGACGTCGCATCCGCCGCTCTTCCAGATCGCGCTCACGTACACCTCGGCGGGCGCGGGAACGTCTGCCATGACGCTCGATGACCTCGGCGAGGAGGGGCTGTTCGGGGCCCTCGGGTTGTCGGTCGAGGAACTCGATCTTGGTGGTGTCGATGCCAAAGTCGATTTGACCGTCGGCCTCGACGAGTCCGCCGACGGTCTGCGCGTCTCATTCTCCTATGCGACGGCGTTGTTCGACGCCGCGACCGTTGAGGGGTTCATCGACGTCTGGCGTCGGGTGTTGACGGCGATGGTGAGCGAGCCCTTCGCCATCGTCGGCGACATCGCGATCGCTGAGGCCGGTGCGGGCGTGTTGACGGGAGTCGGTGCGGGGGCCGATGTGGGTCGCGGTGCGGCTTCGGTTGAACCAACCACGTTGTGGGAGGTGCTGGCTGGGAGGGACTTGGACCCGTCCCGGGTAGCTGTGGTGTGTGGCGAGTATGTGGTGGACTACGCCGAGTTCGAGGTGCGCACGAATCGGGTGGCGCGTGGGCTGATTGCGCGGGGTGTGGGGGCCGGCGATGTGGTGGCGGTGGCGATCGAGCGGTCGGTGGACTCCGTGGTGGCGGTGTGGGGCGTGGTGAAGGCGGGGGCGGCATTCCTGCCGGTGGACCCCGCGTTGCCGGTCAACCGGATCGGCGCCATGCTCGCTGATGGTGGTGTATCGCTGGGGGTGACCACTGACCCGGCGCGTGCCGTGTTGCCCGAGTGTGGATGGGTGAACCTCGCCGAGATGGAGGACCCTGGTGTGCCGGGCGAGGCGGTGTCGCCGGTCGAGTTGATCCGCACTCCACGGCTGGCGGACCTGGCGTATGTGATCTTCACGTCCGGGTCGACGGGCCGACCCAAGGCAGTCGGAGTCACCCATGCGGGCGTGGCGGGTCTGGTCGAGGGGTTGGCGGAGTTGTCTGGTCCCGCGGATGGGTCGGTGCGCGTGCTACATGTGGCGTCGCCGAGTTTCGATGCGGCGGTCTTCGAGATGGTGTGGGCGATCGGGGCCGGCCACACCTTGGTGGTGTCGCCGGCCGGGGTGGCTGCTGGTGACGGACTGGCGGAGGTCATTGCATCCGGCGGGGTCACGGATTTGGTGGTGACACCGTCAGTGTTGGCGACGGTCGATTCAGAGTCGTTCGGATCGGTGCGCCGGCTGACCACGGCCGGGGAGGCGTGCGGGCCGGAGCTGGTGGATCGGTTCGGCGGGCTCGTCGGAGTGGAGATGTTCAACCTCTACGGTCCGTCTGAAGCCACGGTGTGGTCGACGACGGGGCGGTCGGTGCCGGGATCGCCGGTACGGATCGGTCATCCGATCGTGGGTGTGGGCGCCTATGTATTGGATGCCAGGTTGCATCCAGTGCCGGCCGGTGTGGTCGGAGAGTTGTACGTGTCGGGCTCGGCGTTGGCGCGCGGCTACTTGGGTCGGCCGGATTTGACGGCAGGGTCGTTTGTGGCCGATCCGTTCGGTGTCGCCGGGTCGCGGATGTATGCGACTGGCGACCTGGTTCGCACTGGTGTTGGTGGGCTGGAGTACGTGGGGCGCGCGGATTTCCAGATCAAGTTGCGAGGCCAGCGCCTGGAGTTGGGCGAGGTCGAGGCCGTGTTGGCCGCGGCCCCCGGGGTGGTGCACGCGGCCGCAGAGGTTGTCGACGGCCCGGGAGGAACGCAGCACCTGGCGGGCTACGTGTCGTCGTCGGGCGGACCAACGATTGAGCTGGAGGCGGTGAAGGCGGCGACGGCGCAGGCGCTCCCGGCATACATGGTGCCGTCCGTGTGGGTGGTGGTGGACGACTTTGTCTTCAACACCGCGGGGAAGCTGGACCGCAAGGCTCTGCCGGCGCCAGACTTCATGTCGTTGGTCAGCGAGTATGTCGCCCCGGCCGATGCCGCCGAGGAGGCAGTGGCTGCTGTGTTCGCCGAGGTACTCGGTGTTTCTCCGGACCAGGTGAGTGCGACCGCGTCGTTCTTCGAGTTGGGCGGCAACTCGCTTTCGGCCACCCGATTGGTGGCACGAGTCGGTGAGGCGCTGGGGGTCGCGCTGACGGTTCGCGATGTCTTCGAGGCGCCGACGGTCGCGGCGCTGACCGCACGGGGAGCGGCGTCCACCGAGACCGTGTTGGCGCCTGTGACGGTGGTCGATCCGCGGCCGGAGTCGCTGCCGTTGTCGTTTGCCCAACTCCGGATGTGGTTCATCAACCAGTTCGCCTCTGGAGGAGCCGCATACAACATTCCTTTGATACTGCGGGTCACTGCTGATGATGCCGCCCGAACCGTTGACCCGTCGGTGATCAAGGCAGCGATCGTCGATGTGATCGGAAGGCATGAGACGCTCCGGACTCGATTCGTCCAGGCCGTGGATGGCGAAGTCGCCGCGCAGATCACCGCGTCGGACGACGTGGCGACACAGTTGGAATGGACGCGGCAGAGTGCGACTGACGAGGCCCACGCGCAAGTGGTGATCAGTGGCTACGCGGCCCGAGGATTCGACGTGTCGACCGATCTACCGGTGCGCGCGGCGTGTATCGAGATCACACCGACCGAACAGATCGTGGTGCTGGTGATCCACCACATCGCGGCGGACGGCGAGTCGATGGTCCCGCTGTTGTTCGACTTGGTCGAGGCCTACCGTGCGCGTAGCGCGGGTACGGCGCCGGAGTGGCAGGCCCTGCCGGTTCAATACGTCGACTACTCGATCTGGCAAAAGGAAGTCCTCGGCGATCCCAACGACCCCGACTCGCGCGCGGGTCGGCAACTCGCCTATTGGACGGCGCAACTCTCAGGTTTGCCCGATGTAATCGGACTGCCCACGGACCGCACGCGTCCCCCGGTGGCGAGCATGCAGGGCGCCTCAGTGGAGTTCTCCATGGACGCCGATCTGCGGAAGCGAGTCGGTGGGTTGGCCGCGGCACACGGCACCACTGAATTCGCAGTGCTGCATGCGGCGATTGCGACCCTGTTGGCACGGTTGTCGGGTGACAGTCACATCGCGGTCGGCATACCGGTGGCCGGGCGTGGCCAGCGCGAGCTGGAATCGCTCGTGGGCATGTTCGTGAACACTCTCGTGCTCCGGTCGCATATCACGTTGGGGGACACATTCGATGAGGTTGTTCAACAGACCGGGAAGATCGTCGCTGATGCGCTGAGCAACGCAGACGTGCCATTCGAGACGGTGGTCGACGCGATCAACCCGGTGCGGTCGGAGTCGTTCGCCCCGTTGACACAGGTCCTGTTCGCGTTCGAACAGGGTGAGCTTGGGTCGCAGACCGGTGACATCCCGGTAGGAATCGACGGGCTCACCGTCCGCAACGTGGTGCCGGAGGTAGCGGCGGCCAAGGTCGACTTGAACTTCTTGATCGCCGGCGACGCTGACGGTGGGTATGGGGGCCGGTTGGTCTATGCGACCGATCTCTTCGACGAGGCAACGGCTGTGTCGCTGGCCGACCGACTGGTGAATCTGCTGGAGGCGCTGGCCGACGATCCGAGTGTCCCGGTCGGGGATGTGGCGTTGTTGGATGAGGTTGAGCGGGTTGAGTTGGTGCCGGTGGTGTCGGGTGCGGGTGTGGTGCCGGTGTTGTTGGGGGATTTGTTTGCCGCGGCTGCGGTGGCGGCGCCGGGTGTGGTGGCGGTGGTTGATGGGTTTGGTGGGTCGGTGACCTATGGGGAGTTGGATGAGCGGTCGTCGCGGTTGGCGCGGTGGTTGATTGGTCGTGGTGTGGGTGCGGAGCAGGTGGTGGTGTTGTTGATGCCGCGGTCGGTGGCGTTGGCGGTGGCGATTTGGGCGGTGGCGAAGTCGGGTGCGGCGTTTGTGGCGGTGGATCCGGAGTATCCGGCGTCGCGGGTGGAGCATATGTTGGCTGATTCGGGTGCTCGGGTGGCGTTGACGGTTGTCGGGGTGGATGCGCCGGGTGGGTTTGAGTGGGTGGTTGTTGGGGAGTCGGGGTTGTCGGCAGAGATGGCCGGGTTCTCGGCGTCGCCGGTGTCTTCGGGTGAACTGGTGGCGCCGGTGTCGGTGGACAACGCAGCGTATGTGATCTACACGTCGGGGTCGACCGGGCTGCCCAAGGGCGTGGAGGTGACGCATCGAGGGTTGGCGAACTTCGCGGCCGCGGAGGTTGAGCGGTTGGGTGTGGCTGCTGGTGCGCGGGTGTTGGGGTTCGCCTCCCCGAGTTTCGATGCGTCGGTGTTGGAGTTATTGATGGCGGTGTGGGTGCGGGGGGTGTTGGCGTATCGGCCGGCCGATGCGGTTGGTGGGGGTGTGTTGGAGCGCTGGATTGTCGAGAACGGGGTGGAGCACGGGTTCTTGACGCCGTCGGTGTTGGCGTCGTTGGATCCGGCGGTGTTGGGGTCGGTGAAGGCGTTCGCTGCTGGTGGTGAAGCGGTGCCGGGCTCGTTGGTGGCGCGGTGGGAGCGGTTCGCGCCGCTGCAGAATCTGTACGGTCCGACCGAGACGACCATCGGTGTGACGATTTCGGCGCCCATGGTCGACGACGGTGGGCCGGTGTTGTTGGGTTCGCCGATCCCGGGGGTCGGGTTGGTGGTGTTGGATGCGCGGTTGGTGCCGGTGCCGGTGGGGGTGGCCGGTGAGTTGTATGTGTCGGGGTTGGGGGTGTCGCGGGGCTATCACGGTCAGTTCGGGTTGACCGCGTCGCGGTTTGTGGCTGACCCGTTCGGTGGTGCGGGGCAGCGGATGTATCGCACTGGTGATGTGGTGCGGTGGGCACGCGATGGCGCGGGTGGGTTGAGTGTGGAGTATGTGGGTCGCAGTGATGACCAGGTGAAGTTGCGGGGGTTGCGTATCGAGTTGGGTGAGGTGCAGGCGGTGTTGGCCTCGGCGCCGGGGGTGGCTTCTGCGGTGGTCGTGGGGGTGACCGAGGCTGGTGGGGTCGCGGCGTCGGGGACCTCGGTTATCGCGGGGTTGGCCGGTTATGTGGTGCCGCAGCCCGGTGCGATGATCGACGTGGACATGGTCAGAGAGCATGTGGCACGGGCGTTGCCGTCCTACATGGTGCCCTCGGGTGTTGGGGTGCTCGATGGGTTGCCGTTGACGCCGGTGGGCAAGTTGGACACGGCGGCGTTGCCGGCGCCGGTGTTGGCCGCGGTCGGGGAGTTCGTGGAACCGGCCACCGATGTTGAGCGCACGGTGGCGCAGGTGTTTGCGCAGGTGTTGGGTGTGGAGCGGGTCGGTGCCACCGATTCGTTCTTCGATTTGGGCGGCAACTCGCTGAGCGCGACCAAAGTCGTCTCGCGATTGCGTGCACATACCGACACAGAAATCGCGTTGGCGAACCTCTTCGCCGATCCGACTCCGCGCGGACTGGCCGCGGCACTGACCGGGACCGGCGGAGCCGTAGACGAGGTCTTGATTCCCCTACGGGCCGAGGGCTCGCAGCCGCCGCTGTTCTGCTTCCACCCCGCCGGCGGGCTGGCGTGGTTCTATGGCGGTCTTGCCCCCTACATCGTCGATCGGCCAGTCTACGGCCTGCAGGACCCGCATGTCGTGCGCGCCGAGTCGCAGGCCGACTCCGTGGAAGAGCTGGCCGCGCGGTACGTCGACGAGATCCAGCGTGTGCAACCGCATGGGCCGTACTTCATCCTGGGTTGGTCGGTCGGCGGCCAACTCGCCCATGCGGCGGCCGTCGCACTGCAGGCTGCTGGCGAGGAGGTCGCTTACCTCGGAATCATGGACGCCGGGATCGTGGAGCCGGAATTCGCGGGTGCCCCCCCAGAGCCCGTAGCGGTCGCGTCGTCGACGATCGGGGAGTCCGAGGCGGTCGTGGACCTGCTTGGCGGTTGGCGCGACCTGTTCGACCTCGGTGACCAGGTCACCGCGGGCAGCCCCGACGACGTTGCCGCGGTGATCCGCGAGCAGATCGCGTCGATGGGCCTGCTTGAGGAGGGCCAAGTGGACCGCATCATGGCGAGCTTCGCCAAGTCGGCTGAGATCGCCCAGGCCTATCAGCCCGGTGCGTATCGCGGCGCTGTTCAAGTGTTCACCGCGACCGCAGACAAGGACGACCCCACGCTGGTCGCAAACAGTTGGCGTCCGTACGTGGTCGGCCCGATCGTCAACGTCGACGTCGACACACATCATCTGGGCATGGCCGACACAGAGTCGCTGCGCATCATCGGGCCAGCCGTCCAGCGCGGACTGGAGGCAGCAACCCAACCGTCCAACGTGCGCCGACGCACTGACTGAACCCGAAACTGAACCGAGTGCGCCAGACCCGCTGGCGCAAACCCGAATAAGGAGAGAATATGACCAACCCATTCGACGACGAGAACGGCCGTTTCTACGTACTCGTCAACGACGAGAACCAGCACTCGCTGTGGCCGACGTTCGCCGAGATCCCGGCAGGTTGGACGAAGGTGTTCGGCGAGGACGACCGCGCGGCGTGCCTGGCCTACGTCGAGGAGAACTGGACCGATCTGCGTCCGAAGAGCCTGATCGAGGCCATGGAGGCCGATGCGAGGGGCAAGGACCAATGACCCTGTCCGTGCGGGTAGAGTCGTGCCGTTTACTGCCGCGCACGGCCGCCACCTGCCAAAAGTCGGCCACGGTTAGGTAACCGATGCAGAACAAGTCGAGCGCGTACGAGTTGAAAATCACACCCGACATGCCATACTGTGAGTGTTCTGGGAGTTACCTGGAGCACAGCGCACGATCTGTGACGATGGTGCGCACCCATGGAGGAAGATGGGGAACGTTATGATGACGCAGGTGATTGACCACGTCAATGAGCGTGCGCACGCTGTGCCGCGCCTAACGGCCGTTCGTTACGAAGGTACCGCCGTCACGTACGGTGACCTCGATGAATCCATCCACAACTACTCCGAGGTGATGAACCGCCACGGCATGAGTTCGGACGCTTCTTTGATTGCGGCCATCGTGAGCTCGATTCCGTCGGTCGCCAGCCTCGGTGAGCGCACCGGCGCCGCTGTCTCGCAGATGATCGAGTGGCTCGGCCGTGATCTCGGGACCGCTGGCGGCGGACACCTCCGCGCCGTCGTCTAGCGCACTGATTCGCGTCTCTTGAGTCGGCCGCGGTCGATTCGCGCGCGTGGCTGAGAAGGCAGACCTGTTCGCTCCTCCCGAACATTCCGATGTCCTCGCCCCACTCACTCGCGGACTCGGTCCGTCGTATGCAGTCAATGCCAAACCCGGCGTCGGGCTGACTTCGGCCCACCCTTGGGGCTACTGCGTGGCTGGGCCTGTAGGGCGCCGTTGGCGCGCTCAATTGGCGGATACAGGCCTGGAAGGCGCCACGATCCCCGTCGGTACCGCGCTACGGTTCGCGGTCTTTCCCTGCTTCGACGACTCTGAGCCCGATGTGCGCGACGGATATGCCGCCACCGCCGTCGCCGTCGACATCGTGTTCACAGACGGATCGCGGTTGTCGGACGCGGCGGCCGTCGATCAATACGGAGTCGCCCTCGACCCGCAGACGCAATACGGGGCCCGACTGCTCTCCGTCGACCAGTGGTCGTCGCGCACCGTCACTCTCGACTTGGTGGTGGGTAGGACTGTCGAACGGGTCGAGCTGGTCGGCGAGGTCCCGGTCCGCACCGACGACCGTGTTAGTGAACGCGCGCAGTCTGGATTCGTCGACCGCATCGACCTCGTCAAGGCTCCCGCGGCACCGACCGAGCCCGTGGGGTGTGTCCGCACGACGCGCGGCACCTTCTCGTCGGACCGGTTTTCCCGCGGCGGCTGCGCGCCGCTCGTCGCGGTCCCGCACGGCTTCGTCTTCGGCCTGCCGATGACCGACGGCGGTAACCGCGGCTGGCCGTACTCCTACCATGAGGCGAGCCGGGTCGACACGAACCCGCCGCAGGATCCGTCGACCGATACTGCGAGCGTCCGCCCGTACCTGCAGGCCTTCGCCACGTCGCACATCCCGTCGCCGTGGATGGGGGACCGCGGCAGCTTCCAGGTGTTCCCGCACCCGCTGGCCCACCCCAATCCGGACCGTCACGAGCGCGCGCTGCCGTTCTCCCATGACGAGGAGATCGACCGTCCCCACCTGTACTCGGTCGTCCTCGACGACGGCGTGCACCCGCCAGTGGCCGCGGAGCTCACCGCCGGCTCCCACTCAGTCTGGTTGCGCGCGACCTACGGCGGCGATACCGGGTCGCTCGTTTTCGACCAGATCGACGGCGACGGCTTCCTCGACCTCCCCGAGCCGGTGCCCGGGCGGCGATACACCGCCACGGGCTACGTCGACGGTCCGGGCGGTCTGACGCATGTGCCGCGCACCTATGTCCACGTTGAAGTCGACGGGCGCGTGCTCAGTGCCCGGCGCTTCCCAGGCCACGAGCGTGAATCGGTCATCGGGACGCTGACGGTAGGGCTCAACGCATCGGACCGGTCCGTGACCGTCGGGATCGGTGTCAGCCACATCAGCCTCGAGCAGGCGAAGCGGAACCTGGGGGTTTCGATACACTCCGCTCCTGGTCTCGGTACACCCCGCTCCTCCGTCGCGGAGCACTCGACCACCGCGTCGCGGAGCACTCGACCACCGTCGGGCTTCGACGCAGTAGTCGCCGACACGCGGGCGCAGTGGAACGAGATCCTCGGCCGACTGACCGTCGAGAATGCGACTCCCGATCAGCGCGTCACGCTGTACTCCAGCCTGTACCGGGTGCACCTGTATCCGAACATCGCATCCGAGCCCACCCCCGGCGGGTGGCGCTTCGCGTCGCCGTTCGCGTACCGCACCGACGTCGACGATTCCCCGACGATGACGGGCCGTCGCATCGTCGATGGGCTGTTGACCGTCACCGACGGCTTCTGGGATTCCTATCGGGCCAGTTGGCCGCTGCGCACGCTGATCGCCCCGGTGCTGACCGGACGACTACTGGAGGGCTTTGTCGAGCACTACCGCGACGGTGGGTGGGTCAGCCGGTGGTCGGCACCCGCCCCGGCCGACATCATGACCGGTACGAGCAGCGATGCAGTGTTCGCTGACGCCGCGATCGCAGGGATCGGTGAGCTCGGCGACTATTCCGTCCTCGACGCCTACGATTCCTGCCTGCGCAACGCGACCGTGCCGTCGGACAACCGCTTTGTCGGCCGCAAGGGCATGGACCGGTCCATGTTCACCGGATACGCCGATACGCATGCCCACGAGGGCCTGTCGTGGACGATCGATGCCGCGATCAACGACGCTTCCATCGCCGCATTTTCGGCGTTCCTGCGCCACCGCCATCCCGACCATGAGCGGGCCGCTGAGTTCGCCGCCAACGCGACCTGGTTCGCTGCGCGAGCGGCGCGCTACGCGTTGATGTTCGACGCCCAGACTGACTTCTTCCGCGGTCGTGAGCCTGTCTCAGAGGGGGTTGCGCTCGGTCCCTGGCGGGCGGGCGAGTTCGACCCGCGTGACTGGGGCACCGACTACACCGAGACCAATGCATGGGGCACTCGTTTCACCGCGCCGCAGGACGGGGAAGGCCTGGCGCAGCTGTACGGCGGCCGAGAGGCGTTGGAGCGGCGGCTCGACGAGTTCATGGCGCTGCCGGAGACTGGTCGGGAGGAGTTCAAGGGCGGCTACCCGGTAGTCATCCACGAGATGCGCGAAGCCCGTGACACCCGGATGGGAATGTTGGCGCTGTCCAATCAGCCGGCCCACCACATCCCGTTCATGTACGCCTTCGCATCGCGAGAGGGCAGCCGTGCGCACGCCAAGACGCAGGCGATCGTGCGAGACGCCGTTGAGCGTCTGTTCTCCGGCTCTGACCTCGGGCAGGGGTATCCCGGCGACGAGGACAACGGCGAGATGTCGGCGTGGTACCTGCTGGCGGTTTCGGGGCTGTACCCCCTGACGATCGGCAGCGGGCAGTTCGTGCTGTGCGCCCCGATGTACCGACGACTCATATGGACGATGGAGAACGGCGCCGCGATCGAGATCGTCGCGCCGTCAGCGTCGGCGGTGAACCGCTACATCCAGTCGGTCCGCGTCGATGGTCAGGCGTGGGACCGCATCACCATCGAGCGCGAGCGCCTCGTCGAGGGTGCGGTGATCGAGTTCGACCTGGGTCCGCAACCGTCGGTCTGGGCCGCGGAGACGGTTCCGCCAGCGTTGACGCCGCCCGGTTCGGCTCCAATGCCGCCGGTCGACTTGACGTCACCGGGTGGTCGCGGCGCAATCGGCGGGGTCGACGCGGGCAATGCGTTCGACGACTCTTCGGGTACCGCGCCCGCGGTCGTCGAGTCGGGTGGCGCGCTCGGATGGGAGTTCGAGGCGCCCACCGCGCTCGATCATTACACGCTCACCGTCGACGAACCCGGCGAGTATTCGTGGGAGTTCTCCTCGCGCGGCCCCGACGGGGAGTGGCAGTCGGTGGCCAGGCAGCAGGCGGAGTTCCGGTGGGGACGTCAGACGAGGATCTTCGCCGTCGAATCCGTTTCGGCGGCGTCGGCGTACCGGTTGGTATTCGCCGGGGCGGTGCGCGTCGCGCAATTGGAGTTCCTGCTACTGGCGCGCTGATCTGGGTCGGGCGCGCCGACTCTCAGGAAACGACGGTGGCGTCGTTGAACGTCATCTCGACCTTGCCGACGACAGTGGTCATGAGGGCATGCTTGGACAGGTCGAAGCTGCGGAGCTCCTCGCCGATCGGATGGTCGCCGAGTTTGAGCGACGCCCCACCCACGCGGGTGGTCACTTCGGCCATTGAGTCGAAGTCCCACGGGATCATGCGCGTGACGCCGTCGATGTGGGAGAAGGCATGGAAGGTGAGGGGCTTGGCCTCGCCGGGCGCCTTGATGCCCCGGCTGATCGTGAGGTCGGCGATCAGCTTTCCGTCGGCGCTGACCCTCCCGTGCGGTTTGCGTGCCTCGTGGTCGACGTCGAAGTCGGCGAGGATCTTGGGGAAGCCCCAGATCCCGCGGCCAGCCGCGAGGGTGAACTCGCCGTCGACGGGAAGCGAGTGGACCAGAACGCTCGACATGTCGATCCCCTTCCCCTCCGACTTGTCGTCGCGGGTGGTGGCGCTCTCGTCTGTACCTGCGTCGTGCACCGGCGCCGCGATACCCGGCGGTGACTTCACCGGGATGCAGACGGCGAACTCGTTGTAGGGCCCCAGGTCGTTGTCGATGTAGTCGACGATGATGAACAGGCACAGCGTTCGGGACTCGAGGAGCTTGAGCGGGTTGAGGCTGCGGGGGATGTCCAGTCCGCGGGGGAGGGTGACGGGCTCGAGCCCGGTGGGTGCGATCGCCGCCGCGACCTTCTCCGCCGATGCGCTAAAGCCCGCCATGAAACAGCGTGCGTTGCGCACTTTGACCGGAGTGTCGACGGTGGTACCGAGGATCTGGTGTGAACTGGACACGGAAACTCCCGACGCGATTAGAACGTGTTCTTGTTGCTCATCGTCGCACAATCGCCGCAGCCCGGTACCGGGATCTGGGCGGTTTGCGCGACGGCTCAGCGGCTGTGCAGGTCGCGGGCCAGCATTGGCCAGGTGTTGTGCAGGTCGTCCTCCCAGTAGCCCCACGAGTGGGTGCCACCGGGATGGGTCACCAGGTTGAACGGGATGTTCAAGGAGCGCAGTCGCTGCGCCATCTCCTGGGTGCACTGGTTGACCGCCGCCTCGATGATCCCCCCGACGACCGCCTGGTTGACCAGCGTGATCGGATCGCCGACAATCCCCTTGTCGGCGAGATTTTCGTGCTTGCCGGGCAGGCCCGTGCCGGTTGTCATGTAGACCTTGGTGCCGCGCAGCCGCGGCGCTTGGATGTAGGGGTCGTTGTCGATCCACCCCCGGCTGCCGACCGGGCCCCACATGTTCGCGATGTTCCCAGCGCCGCGATCGACCACCAGCTTGATGTATTGCTGGCCCGCTGGCGTACTGGTGCGCGCGCAGCCGCTGAACGCGGCGACCGAGGTGTAGAAATTGGGCCTGGCCAGGGCGAGGTTGAACACCGACGTGCCGGCCATCGAAATACCCGCAATCGCGTTGCGTCCGTTTGCGTGGAAGTGGCTGTCGATCAGCGGTGGCAGCTCACGGGTGAGGAACGTCTGCCACTTGAGCCTGCCCAGCGCTGGGTCGCGCCGCTTCCAGTCGGTGTAATAGCTGAACGCACCGCCGATGGGCGTCACGACGAGCACGTTCTTGGTCCGGAAAAACTTCGTGTAGTTGGTGCGTGCAGCCCACGTTGCGGAATCCTCGCCACCGCCGGCGCCGTTGAGGAGGTACAGGACCGGAAGCGGACGGTTCGTGTTGCGCGGGTGCAGGACCGTGACGGGGAACCCCTGGCGCATCGCCGGGGAGTACACGATGAGGGTGGTCTCGTACGGACTGTCGTCGTAGTTGCTCATGATCCGCGCCTTCGGCGCGGCGTGCGCGTAGGCCGATCCGATGATCAGCGCCATCGACGACGCGAGCACGATGCTGAGCAGGCGGAGCATACGCACGCGATTATCCCTCTCATGTGGTGTCGGGCCCTGGTCGGGACCGACAATGTTCCAGGTTACCGGCAGATAGGCCGGGCGACGGATCGGTGATCCATCCGAGACCTGGGTGGTGGTCCGAGTGAGACGTTGCGGGAGTCGAGCCGCAACCGAGTCTCTACTCGGTCTTCAGATCCTTGGCCAGTTTGGGCCACGTCTGATGGAGATCGACCTGCCAGTAGCGCCACGAGTGCGTACCGGTGGGTCGGATAGTCAGGGTGTGGGGGATGTCGAGTTCGGTCAACCGGCGCGACACCTCGCGGGAGCAGACGTTCACGCTCGCCTCGATGGCACCGCCCGCCACCATCTGATTGGCCAGGATCCAGGGGCTGCCCTCCATGTCCGGGTTCTTCAGATTGTCGAACTGACCGGGCAATCCGCTGCCGGCGGTCAGGTAGATGGACATGCCGCGCAGCTTCGCCGCCTGGATGTAGGGGTCGTTGGCGATCCAGCCGGGGCCGCCGAGCGGGCCCCACATGTTCTCGATGTTTCCGTCGCCGCGGTCCACAACGAGTTTGATGTACTGCTGGCCGAGCCAATCGCTGGTGCGGGCGCAACCGCTGAATGCGGCGATCGCCTTGTAGAGGCTCGGCTTGTGGATGGCCAGGTTGAACACCGATGTGCCGGCCATCGAGATTCCCCCGATAGCGCTGAGGCCGGTCGTGTTGAAGTGTTCCGCGATCAGCGGGGGCAGTTCCTCGGTGAGGAACGTCTGCCACAGCGGCTGACCCATGTGCGGATCGCGGTGTAGCCAATCGGTGTAGTAGCTCACCCTGCCGCCGATGGGCGTGATGACATAAACGTTCTTCTTCTTGAAGAACTCGCGGTAGTCGGTCTGCGCGCCCCAGGTCGCGATGTCCTCGCCGCCGCCGGCGCCGTTGAGCAGGTAGAGCACGGGACTCGGCTTCTTCTCTTGCGGAGGCAGTAGGACCTCGATGGGGAAGGCCTTCTTCATCGCCGCCGAGTAGACGGTGAGAATGGTCTTTTGATCGCCGTCGGCCTTCTCGCTGACGATGTGGGAGGCTTGGTCCTTCGGAGCGCCGACTGCCAACGCCGTGCCCAGGGTCGTTGCCACCACGGTGGCCATCGTTGCGGCACCGATACGCCAGAGTGCTCGCACAGATGGTCCTTCCGTAGGGCCGGGCTCGGGGAACTTACTCACGCGTAATAACCGCGCGGACTCGGACATACGTTACAGGTTCGAGATCAACGCCGCTAAACCGCGACACGCGATTTGGCCCCGACCTGCGCGTTCACCTACACTGAATCGGTTGCCTGCGGCGCGTGTGCGTCGCGAATCGGCACACGAACCCACTGGAGTCGTCCGGACCAGTCCGGAAAGCCCCGGGCAGGCGTGTGATCGGTGGCAGCAGGCCGTGCGCGTCGGGTCGGAAATCCGGCGGGCAACGAAACCAGGTCAAGGAGACACGAGTGATTCAGCAGGAATCTCGCCTGCGGGTCGCCGACAACACCGGAGCCAAGGAAATCTTGTGCATCCGCGTGCTGGGCGGCTCGTCGCGACGATACGCCGGGATCGGCGACGTCATCGTCGCCACCGTCAAGGATGCGATCCCCGGCGGCAACATCAAGAAGGGCGAGGTCATCAAGGCCGTCATCGTCCGCACTACCAAAGAGCGTCGTCGTCCCGACGGCAGCTACATCCGCTTCGACGAGAACGCCGCGGTCATCCTCAAGGGTGACAACAACAGCGACCCGCGCGGCACCCGCATCTTCGGCCCGGTGGGCCGCGAGCTGCGCGAGAAGCGCTTCATGAAGATCGTTTCGCTGGCTCCGGAGGTGCTCTGACATGAAGGTGCACAAGGGCGATACCGTGATCGTCGTGTCCGGCAAGGACAAGGGTGCCAAGGGCAAGGTCATCCAGGCCTTCCCGCAGCAGCAGCGCGTCCTCGTCGAGGGCGTGAACCGGATCAAGAAGCACACCGCCGCCTCGGCTGACGAGCGTGGCGCCTCCTCCGGCGGCATCGTGACCCAGGAAGCCCCCATCCACGTCTCGAACGTGATGGTCGTGGACTCCGACGGCAACCCGACCCGCGTCGGATACCGGACTGACGAGGAGACCGGCAAGCGCGTCCGGATTTCCCGCAAGAACGGGAAGGACATCTGAGATGACTACCTCCGAAAAGGTCCAGCCTCGGCTGAAGCTTCGCTACCGCGAAGAAATCAAGGACTCCCTCAACAAGGAGTTCGACTACGACAACGTCATGCAGATCCCCGGTGTGGTGAAGGTGGTCGTGAACATGGGCGTCGGCGACGCCGCCCGCGACTCCAAGCTCATCAACGGTGCGATCAGCGACCTCGAGCTGATCACCGGCCAGAAGCCGGAGGTCCGTCGGGCCCGCAAGTCGATCGCACAGTTCAAGCTGCGCGAGGGCATGCCGATCGGCGCGCGCGTCACGCTGCGCGGCGACTACATGTGGGAGTTCCTCGACCGTCTGGTGTCGATCGCCCTTCCGCGTATCCGTGACTTCCGCGGTCTTTCCGACCGCCAGTTCGACGGCAATGGCAACTACACCTTCGGGCTCAACGAGCAGTCGATGTTCCACGAGATCAACATCGACTCGATCGACCGACCGCGCGGTATGGACATCACCGTTGTCACGTCGGCCACCAACGACGACGAGGGTCGTGCGCTGCTCAAGGCGCTCGGCTTCCCGTTCAAAGACAACAACGCGAAGAACTGACGGTAGGGAAATCTGATGGCAAAGAAGGCTCTGGTCAACAAGGCCAACAAGAAGCCCAAGTTCGCCGTGCGCGGCTACACGCGTTGCAACAAGTGCGGTCGTCCGCACTCGGTGTACCGCAAGTTCGGCCTGTGCCGCGTGTGCCTGCGCGAAATGGCGCATGCCGGCGAGCTGCCGGGCGTGCAGAAGTCCAGCTGGTGAGCTGACGGTCCGTCCGGACCGCATACACGAACAACTCGACGACCCCGCCACGTGAGGCGGGGTCGTCGTGTGGTCTGGCCGGGTGCTTTCCCGGGGCGGTACGGCCTACCGCGGTCCCGCTCATGCCGAGGCGTCGTGGATGAAGGTGCGTCCCAAGGAGAGCAGTCGACGATCGGCCGTGACGAACGTGAGATTCTCGGCCCTCGCTTGGGCCACCAGTGCGCGGTCGAACGGGTCATGTCCGAGCAACTCCGGAAAGTCTGCAAGTAGCTCAGCGTGCTCACCGGTAAGGGGCATCTGACGCAGGCCCTCCTCTTCGAGCGCCGCCGAGAGCGTGTTCGGCAGATCGATCCGACCCATGAGTGCCTTGATCGTCAACTCCAACACGCTCACAGCCGAGTAGTAAACGGGATGCTGGCTAACCAGCAGTTCCTCCGTCTTGGAACCCAGTCGACCATCCCCGCGAAGCAGCCAGATCAACACGTGACTGTCGAGCAAGAGCATGGCTCAGACCTCGTCGAACATCGCAAGGATCTCGGCTTCGGTTTCCTCGGTGAAGGCATCCTCCCAGTTCGGCCCACCGAACCCCGGTCGCCCTCCGATACGGACGGGGCGATGGGCGACTGCCTTCCACTCCATGATCGGAATCCCGGCGCGTGCGACGATGACGGTTTCGCCCTTCTCGACCTCGCGAGCAAGCTTGGACATCTGGGTCTTGGCTTCGTGGATGTTGACGGTGATCGGCATACCACCAAGGTTAGTCCATTTGGTCCACTTGGTCTATTGGACTAACGTATGCTGCCGGGCGTTTCACCCGTCACCCGTTTGAAGGCCGCTGCGAACGCGGCTTCCGAGGCGTACCCCAGACGCGTTGCCACTGCGGCGACGGTGGACCGCTCGTCGCGCAGCAGGGTGATGGCCCGCTGCATCCGGATCGCGGTGACGTAGCGCATCGCCGACTGCCCCATCAGTTCGGTGAAGCGTGCCGAGAATGCCGAGCGCGACATGCGTGCCACCCGGGTCAACGATGCAATGTCCCATTCGCCGCCTGGATCTGAGTGGATCGCGGTCAGGACCCGCGAAATATCCGGGTCACGCAGGGCCGCCAACCACCCGCGCTGCGGCGACTGCTGCATGTGAAACCGGAACGCCTGCACGACGAGGGCATCCGACAATCGGGCCAACAGCACGTCGCCGCCGTCCGCAGGCGAGGTGGTTTCGGCTCCGAGCGCGTCGATCAACGGGCCGACCGACAGCGGTCCGCTCGAGGGTGCGACGACGACGCGGGGAAGTGCGGTGAGGACCGGGTGGCCGGTGGCGGGCACGACGAAGGCGCCGCATAGCAGGGTGCACGGGCCGGTGCCGACCAGGGAGTGCGAGTCGCCGCGCGGCAGGATGACCACGTCACCGGCGACGAGTCGGGTGGTCTCGCCGTCGCCCAAGTCCAGGTCGCACTCACCCGCGGTCACCGCGTGCACTCCGCGCAGCCCGTCCTGGTTGAACGGAACGCGGAACGGGCCGTCATACTCCAGCCAGCGGTACCCGACGTGGGTGAAGTGGAGTTCGTCGACGACGGCGGTCAGCGCGTCCATCGTCGTCTTTGGACGAATGCGCAGGATTGCCGGACGCTCACGGATTCATTGTGCCGCGCCTCGTCCGTAGCGTCGCTGCCATGACACAAACACACACCGAAACGCACCCATCGACGGCCGCACTCATCGCCGGCTTTGCTCAGGTCAAGCTACCCGTCACCGATCTGGCCCGCAGCATCGCGTGGTACCGCGACGTGTTGGGGCTGCGCCATTGGACCGAGTTCTCCGAGGAGGGACAGGTGCGCGGCGCGGGCCTGATCGACCCCGATGGCCGGTTCAACATCGCTCTGCGGCTGCGCGAGCACTGCGCCGGCACACCCGATCTCACCGGCTTCGACGTGGTGGCCTTCACCCCGGCATCGCGTGCCGCGATGGACGATCTCGCCGCTCACTGCGATCGACTCGGCGTCGCCCACGGCCCGTGCGTCGAGGGGCCGGAGGGTGCCCGCCTGGACATCCCTGATCCCGACGGAACCGTGCTGCGGTTCTACCACTTCACCGCGCCGACCGACGGGTTCACCGGAGTGGTGCTCGACGACGGTGTGACGACCGCGACGTACCCCGCAACGCGCTTGACGGTGGTGGGTTGATCGGGGACCGCATCGGGGACCGCAAGCTGGTCCTGGTCAGTTCGGCGTTATCGGCCACAACCGGCCCAAGCCCTGGTGTTCCGGGCGATAGATTGGACATGTGGAAATCACCCTCATGCACACCGTCGACGGTCGTAAGAAGCTGCACCTCGACGACTACATCGCCGAGCTGGCCCGCTTTGAGGCGGAAGGATTCCGCCGCATCTGGGCCACGCAGATGCCCAACGATCCGGATGCGCTGACGGTTCTCGCCGTCGCGGGGCGGGAGGTGCCGCGGATCGAATTCGCCACCGGTGTCCTGCCCATCCAGCCGCAACACCCGATGAACCTCGCCCAGCGGGCGCTGACCGTCAACGCCGTCACCGGAGGCCGATTGGTGCTGGGTATCGGGCTGACCCACCAAGTCGTCACCGAGGGCATGTGGGGTATCCCGTACAACCGGCCGGTGCGGCGCATGGCCGAGTTCCTCGACGGTTTGCTGCCGCTGCTTTCAGGCGAAGCGGCTGACGCGGCTGGCGAGCTCACGACGACCCGCGGTGCGATGAGCCTCACCGAGGTGCCCGCGCCGCCGGTCTACCTCGCCGCACTGGGTCCGCAGATGTTGAAGCTGGCCGGTGCCCGCACCGCCGGCACCGTCACCTGGATGACCGGGCCGAAAACCCTCCGCGACCACATCGTCCCGAGCTTGCGTACCGCCGCGGAGTCGGCCGGACGTGCCGCGGGCGACGTGCGGACCGTCGCGTTTCTGCCCGTCGCCGTCACCGACGATGTCGACGGGGCGAAGGAGTCCGCAGCGCGTCAGTTCCGCATGTATAACTCGCTGCCGTCGTATCGCGCCATGCTCGACCGCGAGGGCTACGACACCCCCGTGGACGCCGCGATCATCGGCGACGAGGCGACGGTCACCGCGCGGCTGGGCGAACTCGCCGACGCCGGCGTCGACGAGTACGTCGGCATCGTCTTCGACCGCGACGCGGGGGTGCGTGACCGCACCCGGGAATTGCTGCGCAAGCTCGACAGCGTCTGAGCCGCGGTATCGGTCAGATGCCGCCGCGGGCCAGGCGGTCGACGACGTCGATGAACAAGTCGATCTCGTCGGTCGTGTTGTAGAACGCGAACGACGGCCGCACCGTCTGCTCCACCCCGAGGCGGCGCAGAATCGGCTGCGCGCAGTGGTGCCCGGCGCGCACGGCGATGCCTTCTGCGTTGAGCGCCTTGCCGACTTCGAGGGGTTCATGACCGGCCAGGACGAAGCTCAGTACGCTGGCTTTTTCGTCGGCGGTGCCGATGATCCGGACGCCGGGGATCGCGGCCAGCCGCGGTGTCGCGTACTCCAGCAGGAGGTGCTCGTACGCGGCGATGCGCTCGATTCCCAGGTCGGCGACGTAGCGCAGCGCGGTGCCCAGCCCGACCGCGTCGGCGATGTTGCCGGTGCCGGCCTCGAACTTGTTGGGTGGACCCTGGTAGATGGCGCGCTCAAGCGTCACGTCGGCGATCATGTTGCCCCCGCCCTGCCACGGCGGGGTGTCGGCAAGCGCGTCCTCGGTGCCGTAGAGGACGCCGATCCCCGTCGGCCCGACGATCTTGTGTCCGGAGAACACGAAGAAGTCGGCGCCGAGGTCGACGACGTCGATCGGCATGTGAGGGATCGACTGCGCGCCGTCGATGAGGACGCGTGCACCGTAGCGGTGCCCGATTTCGACGATCCGCTTGGCCGGTGTCACCGTGCCCAGCGCGTTGGACACCTGGGTGGCCGCGACGATCTTGGTGCGCGGGCCGACGAGGCGTTCAAGCTCGTCGAGCAGCAGGTTGCCCCGGTCGTCGACCGGTGCCACCTTGATGACGGCACCGGTCTGCTGGCTGACCAACTGCCACGGGACGATATTCGCGTGGTGCTCGAGATGGGTGATGACAATCTCGTCACCCTCACCCAGGTGCTTGGCGCCCCACGACTGCGCGACGAGGTTGATGGCCTCGGTCGTGCCGCGTACGAAGACGATGTCCTCGCTGCGGGGGGCGCCGATGAACTTGGCGACGGTGTCACGCGCATCTTCGTAGGCGTCGGTCGCGCGGGCGGCCAGTTCGTGGGCCGCGCGGTGGATGTTGGAGTTCTCGTGCTCGTAGAAGTACGAGATCCGGTCGATCACCGCCCGCGGTTTCTGCGTCGTCGCCGCGTTGTCGAACCACACCAGCGGCCGGCCGTTGACCGTCTCGGACAGGATCGGGAAGTCGCGGCGTACCTCCTCGACGTCGAGCGGACGGTCGCCGGTCGTCGCGACCGACGGCGGCTCCGGTTCGACGACCTCGATCGACGCAACTTCTGGCCCGGACTCGTCGACGCTCTCCTCGGCGGGAGCGGCGTCGACGAAGTAGTACGGCGAAGCGCCGGCCGCGCCATCGGCGAAGTAGAACTGCGGGACCGCGGTGAGTTGCTCGAGTGCGGATCCGCTGGGGGCGGCTGCCCCCGGGGCGACGGTTGGTAGTCCTACCGGTCCGGGGACGTGCGGGACGAACGGCGCACCGGTCCCGGTGACGATCCGCTGTGCGGAGGCGTAGAGCTGGCCGGCGAGCGCCGACAGTTCCGCGGTGCTCGCCGGCCACTCGCCATCGGCTTGGGCGGAGCGGAACTCGCGCGGTTCGTTGGGCAGGCGCGGCTCAGGAGTAGTCATGGAAGTTGTCCACCGCGACGTCGTCGAGCACCGCGAGGGCGTCGTCGGTCAGCGCGGCCAGGGACGTGTACAGCGTGACGAGGTACGACGCGACGCCGGCACGGTCGATCCCCGAGAAGCGCACCGCCAGGCCCGGCGTCTGGCTCTGGCCCTCGAGTTCAGGCTGGAAGAGGCCGACGACGCCCTGGCGTTCGACGCCAGTGCGGACCAGGATGAACTTGGTCTTGCCCTTCTCGACGGGCACCTTGTCCGACGGGATGATCGGGATGCCGCGCCACGTCAAGAACTGCGAGCCGAAGAGGCTGACCGTGGCTGGCGGGACACCGCGGCGGGTGGCCTCGCGGCCGAACGCGGCGACGCCGAGCGGGTGGGTGAGGAAGAAGCCCGGCGACTTCCAGACCTTGGTGATCAGCCCGTCGAGGTCGTCCGGGGTGGGCGGGCCGGTGAGAGTGGCGACGCGCTGCTCGGGGACCGCCTGCGCCAACAGCCCGTACTCGGGGTTGTTGATGAGTGCGGACTCCTGGTGCTCCTTGATGGTCTCAATGGTCAGCCGCAGTTGTTCGGCGACCTGGTTGTGCGGGCTGGAGTACAGGTCGGAGACGCGGGTCTGGATGTCCAGCGTCGTCGCGATCGGACGGAGCGTGAACTCGCGCGGGTGGGTCTCGTAATCGACGTAGGTCTGGGGCAATTGGCCGTCGAGGTCGGACTCGCCCTGCGCGACGTGGACCGACACCCGGTCGGGGTTGGCCACGCGGTTCACCCGGTAGATACCGGCCTCGACGGGGACCCATTGCAGTAGGTCAAGGAGCCAGCGAGGGGTAATCGTCTCCAGCTGGGCGTTGGTCTTAGTGGCGTTGGCGAGTTGCCGTGCGGCGAGATCGCCGAGCGCCTGGGACTCATTCTGCGGGTTGGTCACTGGAATCCTCCGTCTCGGGGCAGGGTGTGCCGTCTCGGGGGCCAAGTATGCGCCGCGAGCAGGTCGATTGACAGTAGATCCGCGGCACCCGCGGACGGGCAACCACCGCGGGGTATTGGACTCACTGCGAGCAGAACCCGCCATCGTTGCCCGACTTGCGGCACTGATCGCCTACCTTGACAGTCATGGCTTGTTCCCTGTCGAGGCGAATGCACGACGCCGTCGTCGTCGCGCCCGGCTGTCGGTGTCGATGAACGACGGCTCGTCCGTCGACTTCTTGCACCGCAATCCTCCTCATCGCTAGGGAAGAACTCCATGTCCGAAACCGCATCGGCGGCCCCACTCTGGCTGTCCGAGACTGTCTTGCCTGTTAGTACGTGGCCGTCTGAAACTGCCGCGATCGCGCCGTCGGCGATACTCTCTGTGCCGCGCCCGGCACCCTTCGCCCGGTTGACTCGCTACCGCGGCGGCACGTACTCGCCGACGGTCGGCCGGGTCCGATTCGCCGATGGGGCACAGGCGCGCACCGACCTGATCCGGCTCAACCCCGACGTCGGCGCCTACTCGCTGGACTTCAACGGCATGGTCACCGACAGTCCCACCGTGTATCGCCCGCATTCGTGGGACGAGGTGACCGGCGCCTACGCCGCCCGGTTCCGGTCGGCGGCGATCTCGGCTCTGCTAGCGCAGTCCTATCCCCACGTCGGTCTGGCAGAGCTCAGTAGTCGGCTGCGTGCCGCGGGCTACCCGCTGAACTGCGGAAACCTGCGGGAACACCAGGCGATAGCTGCTACGCAGGCGGCGATCTGGCGGCTGACCAACAACTTGTCCCTCGACACGGCTCCGGTCGACGTCCCGATCGGCGTCACGACGATCACGTCCGACGGTGGGACCGTCGTCGAGGTGGAGTTCGCCGAGCCGGTCGTCCTTGGAGGCTTCGCACTCGTGCTGGGATCGGACCTTCCTGCTGACCGATTCGCCGTGCGTCTTCTCAAGCCCACCGGTCACGGATGGGCGACGGTCGGCGGTTCAACCTTCACCACTAACGACCGCGGACAACATCAGCGCCGGCTGGGGGAGGCCGCGACTATCAGCGAGGCTCCGCGCGGATCGGGCCCGGTCGGGTACCGCACCTATCGGATCGAGGTGTCCGGCGCGGGCCGAGTGACGGTCGGCGACCTGCGGTTCTGCGTGTCCGGGGCACCGCGCTTTGCCAACGAGGCACCGATCGTCGCGCTGTACGAGTATCTGTTGGCCGGTACTCGGGCCACGCCCGCGGCTGATCAGCCTCTGCCGGTACAGCCGTGGGTGCTGTTGGCCGACGACGATGCCGCAATCGGGCTTACGCCGCTGATCACCCTGCGTTGATTCCCCCGCGTTGATCACGCTCGGCTGATCACCCAGGGCTGATGGGCGTGGGCCCGTCCTTCTCCAGGAGGAAGAAGTAGGGCTGGTCAGCCCCGCGCTGGTCCATCACGCCGAGGAGCGTCGTGTCGTCGACGCGGCGGAAGTGGTCGATGACGGGGATGTCGTCGTAGACCATCGCCGCGCCGCTGGCGCCGCGGTAGGAGATGACGCGCAGGCGGGCGCGCGGCTTGCGGGTCCGCAACCCGCGGAAGGCGGCGCGTCCTCCCGGTGGCATGACGCGGGGAACGCGCGACGCGACGCCGGTCAGTGTGTTCATCGGCACGAGCTTGGGGTTCACCGCATACAGGTCGCCGGGTTCGCCGAACAGCAGCGGGTGGACGGTCTCGGCGTCGATGAACTCCTTGCCATACCACCCGGTCAGACCCAGTAGGCCGTCCATCGGGTGGCCAGTGGGTATTTCCGAGCCGCGCCAGCGCCCGATCATCTCGTCGACGGTCACAGGTGCGAGGGCGTCGAACAACTCCTGGGCGGCGATGGTGCTCAGGCCCGACCGAAGGTCTTGCGCAGTGGTCATGGTGGATCCTCTCAGCGCAGTGTCACGGCGGTCTCGGACACCGTGAAGCCGTGGTCGGTCTTCGTATCGTCGCAGCTGACGCCGGTCGCCTCGGCAATCGTGCAGGTGATCGGCCCGACGGTCAGCGTCCGACCGTAGGGGAGGGGTCGGGAGTTGCGCGATTCGGGATAGAACCGGGCGTCACCCATGGAGATGAGCATGGCCTTCTGATTGCGCGTCGACATCACCACGGCGTTGGGTGCGACCATGACCTCGGGGGCGCCGGAGCCCGGGACACGTGGCACGAAGTCGGGGAAGTGGCCGTGGCAGCCGGTTTCCGAATCGGGCTGGGCGGCGAGAATCGCGCACTGCCACTTCCCCGACGGGGAGGTGAAGTAGTAGTTGCCGCCCACGGCGTAGTCGGCCGGGTTCACCGCGCCTGACGCGAGTTTGGAGGAGCTGGGCTCTGCCATGTCTGCTTCTACGGGCGAGGTGGGCGCGGCGGATTGTCCGACGGTGGTCGTGACGGTCACCGTCGCCGACGCGTCGTCAGTACTGCTGGTCGAGCGATCACACCCGGTCAGGCACAGCACACCGACGGTGAGTACGACGACGGTGGATTTCACGAGAGGCGGGCGGCCGTTCCATGTGAGTGCCATAGCGCCACGCTACCGATTTTCGACGACGAGGCGGCCTTGTATCGAGGACTCGTTCCAGGGCATGCCCGGCGGTGCACCGCCGTAGGCTCGCCGATGTGGGCGGAGAAGATGAGAAGGCTGACAGCGTGGCGGAGTTGCGCGGGGACTTGGAACAGATCGTGGGTGGCACCCACGTCCTGACCGACCCCGACGTCGTCGCCGGCTATGTCACCGACTGGACCGGCAACTGGCACGGGCACACCGCGGCGGTGGTGCGGCCCGCGAACACCGACGAGGTCTCGCGGGTGCTCGCACGCTGTCACCGCGCCGGTGTGGCAGTGGTCCCGCAGGGCGGCAACACCGGTTTGGTCGGCGGTTCGGTGCCACTGCACGGCGAGGTCGTGTTGTCCACGGCTCGACTGAACCGCATTGAGGAGGTGGACGCACTCGGCTGCACGCTGGCGGCCGGAGCGGGCGTACGGGTGGCTGACGCCCAGCGCGCCGCAGCCGGTCATGGACTCGCGTTGGGCGTCGATCTGGCGTCGCGGGAATCGGCGACGCTGGGCGGCATAGTGGCCACCAACGCTGGCGGCATCGCCTTCGTCAAGCACGGCAATACCCGCGCCCAGGTGCTGGGGCTCGAGGCCGTGCTCGCCGACGGCCGGGTGCTGACCCGGTGGGCGGCACTGCCCAAGGACAACATCGGCTACGACCTGCCCGGTCTGCTCACCGGCTCGGAGGGGACGCTCGCGGTGATCACCCGAGTGTTGTTGCGACTGGTGTTTCCGGCGCAGGCCACGGCGACGGTGTTGGTCGGAGTTGACGACGCGGGTGCGGCGCTCTCGCTGCGCGACGCCATCCTCGAAGCCGGTCTGACGCTGGAGGCGGCGGAACTGATGACCGACGACGGACTGGATCTGGTCTGCGCCGAGAAGGATCTGCGGTACCCGTTCGATGACCGTGCTGCTTACACGGTGCTACTCGAGGTATCCGGACCCGACGATCCGGAGGGGTCGCTGGTCGAGGTGCTGGCGCGCTGCGCCGGAGTCGTCGACGGGACGGTGGAGAAGGGCCACGCCGAGCGTCTGTGGCACTACCGCGAAAGCCACACCGAGTCGGCCGCGTCATCGTCGGTGACCCCCGTGCTCAAGCTGGACATCTCCGTGCCGGTGCGTGAGATCGGCGGCTTCCTGGCTGAACTCCCCGAACTGTTGCGCGCCGACCACCCAGGCATCCGGCCACTGAACTTCGGACATTTCGCCGACGGCAACATCCACGTGAACCTGCTCGACGTGCCGCCCGAGCAGCGCGAGGAGGTGACCGACGCCGTCTTCCGCCTCGTCGCGCAGTATCAGGGCAGCATCAGCGCCGAGCACGGCATCGGACGGGCGAAGAACCCGTGGATCGGCTTGGGTCGATCGCCGGTCGACCTGGCAATGATGGCGGCGATCCGGCATGCCTTCGACCCCGCCGGGATCCTCAACCCCCACGTGCTTCGGTTCGACTGAGGCGTCGACACTGTGCGAATCCATCGCCGTTTCGTCGAACCAGCATCGACCGACGCGGCTTTGTCGAAACCATGCGGGGTGTAGAGATCGCTAGGGATGCACGACGATGTTGCCGACCTTGCGCCCGGAATCGATGCGCCGATGGGCGTCGACGATGTCGTCGAGGCCGATGTCGTCGCGCACGACGCGAAGCGTCCCGTCGGCGACGAGGCTCATTAGGTGGGCGAAATCCTCGGCGCGCTCGGGTGCCACACCTGCTTTCACGCGCCGGCGCGGGATGACGTTTTCGGCGAGGGTCGCGGCAGCGAGCACCGCGGTGCCGCTGTCGGTCAGCAGTCGTGCTGCGGAAGCGGGATCGAGATTGCCGACGGTGTCGAGGACGACGTCGAAGCGCCGCTTCGTGGCTGCGAGGTCCACACTGGTGTAGTCGATGACGTCGTCGGCGCCCAGGTCGGTGACGAGCGCGGCATTGGACCCGCTGGTCACCGCGGTGACCGTAGCGTCCAGGTGCTTGGCGATCTGCACCGCGTTGGTGCCGATGGCGCCGGAGGCGCCGTTGACGAGGACTGTCGTGTTCGCGCCGGTGTCCACGCTGCGCAAGAAGTGCAGTGCCGCTGAGCCGCCGAACAACACGCCCGCCGCGTCGGAGTGGCTGACCGTCGGGGGCTTGTGGGTCAACTTCTTCGCGGGGATGGCGACATACTGCGCGTGGGTGCCCATCGCAGTGCCGGTCATCCCGGCCACCTCGTCGCCGACGGCGAACCCGTCGACCTTGGCACCGAGCGCCGCCACCGTGCCAGAGACCACTCCGCCCAACACGGGTCGTCGGGGCCGCCGCCAGCCGAAGGCCAGCCGCGAGAGTGCGCCGAAACCGTCGGGGAAGCGTGCGCCGCGGATGCGGGCGTCCCCAGAGGTGACCGCAGCGGCGACAACGCGGACGAGTACCTGCTTGGGCCCGGGTTCGGGTCGATCGATATCACGGATCTCGACGACCTCGGGCGGGCCGTAGACCGGGACGACTGCTGCTCTCATGCCATTCTCCTTACGCCTGTAAGTCTTGCTGGGAATGCTAGCCTTACGGTCGTAAGTCTGCAAACGTCGGGCGTAAGGAGTACGACCGTGGCACGCGCGCACCTGACCCGGGAGAAGGTCGTCGACGCGGCAGTCGCCGTAGCCGACGCCGGCGGATTGTCGGCGGTCAGCATGCGCAACGTCGGACGCGAACTCGGCGTCGAGGCGATGTCGCTCTATCACCACGTCGCTGACAAGAGCGCCCTGCTCGATGCGATGGTGGACTGGATCTTCACGCGGATCGAGCTGCCGGCCCCCGACGATGGGTGGCGCGATGGGATGGTGCGACGGGCCGACTCGGCGCGCGCCGTGCTCGCCGCGCATCCGTGGGCCCTTGGACTGGTCGACTCCCGACGCACCCCGGGGCCGGCTCTGTTGACGCACCACAACGCCGTACTGGGCTGTCTGCGCCGCAACGGCTTCACCGTCGAACTCGCGTCGCACGCCTTCTCCGCGATCGACTCGTACGTCTACGGGTTCGTCCTCACCGAGATGAATCTCCCCTTCTCCGACGGCGCCGACGAACTCGTCGGCGAGTTCACCGACGCACTGCCGGTGGCTGACTATCCGTATCTGGCGGAGCTCGCGGAGACGGTCGTCACCGAGTCCTATCGGTTCGCCGACGAGTACTCCTACGGGCTCGACCTGGTGCTCGATTCGATCGCAGTGCGGCGACGCTGAATTCTCACTGTCGCGCGGCGTACCCAGAGGGGTGGCAGGATCAACTGCCATGCACACCACACCGGCCGAAACGGAGAAGTTGCTGCTGGCGGTCGCCGGGATGGTGGCGCGCGACCGGCGTGAGCGGGGAATCCTGCTCAACTACCCCGAGTCGGTCGCCCTGCTGTCCACCTGGGTCGTCGAGCGGGCCAGGGAAGGCGCGTCGGTCGTCGAGCTGATGGAACAGGGCCGGTCGGTCCTGCGTCGCGACGAGGTGATGCCGGGCGTACCCGAGATGATCACCGATGTCCAGGTGGAGGCCACCTTCCCCGACGGCCGCAAGCTGGTCACCCTGCATCACCCGATCGACTGACGAGGCGAGAGATGGCAACAACCGACTCCACATCAAGCGACTCCGGTCCCGGCGCGATCCGTGTGCGACCCGGGCAGATCGAACTCAACGCCGATCGCGGCCCCGACGAGCGAGCTGAGTTCGTCATCGTCAACACCGGCGACCGGCCCGTACAGATCGGCTCGCACATTCATCTGCCCGATGCCAATACCGCCCTTGATTTCGACCGCGCTGCCGCCCACGGGTTCCGCCTCGACGTCCCAGCGGGCACGTCGGAGCGATTCGAGCCGGGTGCGTCGCGCACCGTCGCCGTCGTTGCATTGCGCGGCCGGCGGGCAGTGCCGGGTATCCAGCGTGGCAAAGCCGATGGGAGTCTCTAAATGGTTTCCATCGACCGGGCGGCCTACGCGTCCATCTACGGCCCGACGGCCGGCGACCAGATCCGGCTTGGCGACACAGATCTGTGGATCGAGGTCACCAAGGACCACACTGTCGGCGGCGAGGAGTCGGTCTTCGGCGGCGGCAAGTCGGTGCGCGAGTCGATGAACCAGTCGACGCGGACCCGCGCCGACGGTGCGCTCGACACCGTCATCACCAACGTGATCGTCCTGGACTGGTGGGGGATCGAGCGAGCCGATGTCGGCGTCCGCGACGGCCGCATCGTCGCGCTCGGCCGCTCCGGCAACCCCGATATCGCCGACGGCGTGCACCCCGACCTCGTCATCGGGCCGTCGACCGACGTCATCGCGGGGGAGGGGAAGATCCTCACCGCCGGTGCTATCGACTCGCATGTCCACCTCCTCTCCCCGTCGCAGCTGCACGAGGCGCTCGCCACCGGCATCACCACCGTCATCGGCGGCGGCACCGGGCCGTCAGAAGGCTCCAAGGCCACAACCGTCACGCCCGGCGCGTGGCACCTGCAGACGATGCACCGCGCACTGGACGGGCTGCCGCTCAACATCGTGCTGCTGGGCAAGGGCAACACCGTTTCGGCCGCGGGGTTGGCCGAGCAGGCACTCGCCGGGGCCGGCGGCTACAAGGTCCACGAGGACTGGGGCTCGACGCCGGCGGCAATCGACTCTGCGCTCACCGCCGCCGACGAGTGGGGCCTGCAGGTGGCGCTGCACTCGGACTCGCTCAACGAGGCCGGCTTCGTCGACTCGACAGTGGCGGCGATCGACGGCCGCAGCATCCACGCCTTCCACGTCGAAGGCGCCGGCGGTGGCCATGCGCCCGACATCTTGTCGATCGCGGGGCTGCCGCACATCATCCCGGGTTCGACCAACCCGACGCTGCCGCACACCGTCAACACCGTCGCCGAGCACCTCGACATGTTGATGGTCTGTCACCACCTGAACCCGGCGGTGCCCGAGGACCTTGCTTTCGCCGAGTCTCGGATCCGTGGGACCACGATCGCCGCCGAGGACATCCTCCACGACATGGGGGCACTATCCATCACGTCGTCGGACGCCCAGGCGATGGGCCGTATCGGCGAGGTCATCACCCGCACGTGGCAGGTCGCACACGTCATGAAGGCACGACGCGGAGGGGAGACCGGCGACGAACCGGCCGACAATCTGCGCGCACGCCGGTACGTGGCGAAGTACACGATCAACCCGGCGGTCGCGCACGGCCTCGACGGCGAGATCGGCTCCGTCGAACCGGGCAAGCTCGCCGACCTCACGCTATGGGAGCCGAAGTTCTTCGGCGTGCGCCCGTCGGTCGTCATCAAGGGCGGTGCGATCGCCTGGGCCGCCCTCGGCGATCCGAACGCCTCAATCCCCACACCGCAGCCGGTGTTGGCCCGCCCGACTTTCGGCGACGCGATCGGGGCGGACCTCTCGCTGACCTTCGTCTCCCCGGCGGCGCTGGACGACGGGCTCGCGCAGCGTCTGGGGTTGCGCCGGAGACTGGTGCCGCTGCGGCCCACGCGCAGCATCGGAAAGAAGGATATGAAAGTCAACGACGCCCTGCCGATCATCGACATCGCTCCCGACACCTTCGCCATCAGCATCAACGGCGAAGCCGTCACCCCGGCACCGGCGGAACGGCTGCCCCTGGCCCAGCTGTACTCGATGTTCTGATGTACGCCGCGATGCTGCTGGCCGACGCCCGGCTCCCCAGCGGCGGCCACGCCTACTCGGCCGGTGTCGAACCGGCGCTGCGCAGCGGGCTGGCGCCCGAAGAGATCGGCGAGTACATGCTTGGCCGGGCGCGGACCGTGGTGCGGGTGGAGGCCGGTACCGCCGTCGTCGCCCGTCACGCGCTGCTCGACGACGCCGATTCACATGCCGGCCTCGATGCCGTACTGGCCGCGTGGGCGGCGCGCACCCCGTCGCCGGCCCTGCGGGAGGCCTCTGCCGCGCAAGCACGCGGCCTTCTGCGGTTGGCCGGTTCGCTGTGGCCCGGTCCAGTGTGGCCGGTGCTCGCCGAGCAGGCCCGACCGCTGTGCCGGGCCGTCGTAATCGGGGCGATCGCCGCCGCGTCGGAGATGTCGGCCGTGGAACTAGTCCGTACCGTCATCTACGACGATGCTGCTACGGCCGCGGCCGCGCTCCTCAAGCTCGACCCGTGCGATCCGGCGCAGGTCAGCCGGTGGGTGCTGGACGCCTGCGCGGCCGCGGAGCCCTTCGTCGTCGAGTTGGCGGCCCTGATCGAACCGGCCGCGATCCCGGCGGCCGGTGCCCCGCAAACCGAGGAGTGGGCGCAGGCCCACGCACTCCTGACCCAGAGGTTGTTCCGTGCCTGAGACCACTGACCCCGCGCGGTCTTTCCGACTCGGCATCGCCGGGCCCGTCGGCACCGGAAAGTCGTCGTTGATCGCGACGGTGTGCCGCGAACTGGCCGACGAGATCGCGATCGGCGTCATCACCAACGACATCTTCACCGACGAAGACGCCCGGATGCTCAAGGCGGCCGGCGTGCTCGACGCCGAGCGGATCCGCGCGGTGGAGACCGGCGCCTGCCCGCACACCGCCATCCGCGACGATGTGACGCAGAACCTGCTCGCCGTCGAAGACCTGGAGCGCGACTTTGCGCCGCTGGACCTGGTCATGGTCGAATCCGGCGGCGACAACCTCACCGCCACGTTCTCCCCGGCGCTCATCGACGCTCAGATCTTCGTGCTCGACGTCGCCGGTGGCGGCGATGTGGCACGCAAAGGCGGGCCGGGGATCGCCCGCGCCGACCTGCTCGTCGTCAACAAGACCGACCTCGCTCCACACGTGGGTGTCGACGTCGAGTTGATGGCCGCCGACGCGCGCGCGGCGCGCGAGGGCGGGCCGGTGCTCGCGCTTTCGCGCCACGACCCGGAGTCGGTGGCGCAGCTACGGACATGGGTGCTCTCGATGATCGCGGCGCGCCGCTCCGGTGACCACACCCCGATCGACCCCGGCCCCATGGCTCCGCACTTCCACGCCGACGAGCAGCACCCCGACGGCGGGTACACCCACAGTCATGCCCACTCCCGCGCACACGAGCACTGATGACCACGACGACGGTCGGCGTGCGCGCCGGAGATCCGCGCGCCGGCGTCGTGATGTCGTCGGGAGCCGGCACCGTGTTGGTCCCGCGACTGCTCGACCGGACCCGCGACACCGCTCGGATCGCGCTGGTACCGGGCGGGGCGATGGTCCTCGGCGGTGACCACCTGTCGGTGCGCGTGGAGGTCGGGGCGGGGTGTCGACTTGAACTCGTCGAGGTCGGGGGGACGGTCTGTTACGACGCGGCCGGGCAAGCATCGACGTGGTCGGTGGACGTTGCGGTGGGACGCGGCGCGACGCTGTTGTGGCACGGACGTGAGACGGTCGTCGCCGACGGATCGAACCTGACCCGGTCCCTGCGCGTCGAACTCGACACCGGAGGATGTGCACTGGTCCGGGAGACGACTGTCCTGGGGCGCAGCGGTGAGGGCGGCGGGCGCGTGCGACAAGCGACGGAGGTCGTGGCGCGCGACGGCACGCCGGTGCTGGTCGAAGAGATCGACCTAGATGGCGCAAACCCGGTACCGGGGGTGATCGGTGCCCACCGGGTGCTCGACACCGTCCTGATGCTAGGTCGTCGGCCACGGGGCGAGAGTGGTCCGGGGGTGATGAGCTTGGCCGAGCCGGGGGCGCTGGCCCGCTTCATCGGACCGGCCACCCACCTCAGCCCGCTCGGCGCGACATGGGAGTCGTGGCGCAATACGGTGGGAGACCGGGCGATGGACGAGGAGCGCAGATGAGCGGCGGGCAGCGCGACACCGTAGGCGCGACGCTGTCGGGTTGGCCGGTGGCTGTCGGGGTCATCGTCGCGTTGAACGTGGTGGGCTGGGGGATGTTGCTGCTGGTCGTCGTGCCGTCCGGGGTGAGCTATGCCGCCGGTGGGTCCACGGCGCTGGCCGTCGGGCTGGCGGCGTACGCGCTGGGCATGCGCCACGCCTTCGACGCTGACCACATCGCCGCCATCGACAACACCACCCGTCGCTTCGTCGATCGCGGCAAACCGGCCTCGACGGTGGGCCTGTGGTTCTCCCTGGGCCATTCCACGGTCGTGCTGCTGTTGTGCGCCGCGCTGGCCGCGGGGCTCTCCGCGGCGGCCGCGGCGATCTCCGATGACGATTCGGCGGTGCGCGGGTTTACCGGTGTATGGGGTCCGACGGTGTCGTCGGTGTTCCTCCTGGCGATCGCCGCGATCAACATGTGGTCGCTGCGTCAGTCTCGCCGCGACGGCACCGAGCAAGCCAAGGGCGGACCAATGTGGTGGCTGATGCGCCGGTTCGAGGCGGTCGTGGACCGACCCTCGCGCATGTTCGGTGTCGGGTTCGCCTTCGGTATTGGGTTCGACACCGCCACGGAGATCGGGTTGCTCGCCATCGCCGGTGCGGCGACGCTGGGCCAGGTGCCGTGGTGGGCGGTCATGACCCTGCCGGTCCTTTTCGCGGCGGGGATGTCGCTGCTCGACACCACCCAGGGGGCTCTCATGCGCCGGGCCTACGCGTGGCAGGCCCCGACGGCCGACGGTGTTCCCTCGCAGCGTCGCGTCATCCGGTATCCGCTGGTGATGACTGGGATCTCGGCGGTGGTTGCGGTCCTGGTCGCCGGTGTGCAACTCGCGGGTGTGGGCACTGAAACCTTCGGCTGGGGCGGACTCGTCGAGCGGATCGGATCGGCTGACCTGGAGACCCTCGGCATCTACCTCACCGTCGTCCTGCTTGGGGTTTGGATTGCCGCTGCCGCGGCGCTGCTGCTTCGTCGTCGGGCGTAGCAGGATCCCGTCGGAAACAAGGTCGAACCGGTGGAAGCAGAGTTTGTCTGACTAGTCGTTGTCGTGCTGTCGGATGCCGAACACGGTGAACAGGCAGGCCGCCGCCGCGAAGACCACCAGCAGCGTGAGGCCGATGGTGTACGAGTGGTCGGCGTCGTCATAGGTGGCGCCCATCAGCAGCGGGGGGAAGAAGCCGCCGAGGCCGCCGGCCGCACCGACGAGCCCGGTCACCGCACCGACTCGGGCGGGCGGCGACGCGACGGCGACCCAGGCGAAGACCGAGCCGGCGCCCATTCCCATCATCACGGCCATCAGGATGAAGTCGACCCCGGCATACCACGGCATCGCGGGTTTGGTGATCATCCAGAGCGCCAGCAACGCGGCTCCACCGCACGAGATGGCCGTGATCAAGCGCGGACCGAACCGGTCGGACAGGACGCCGCCGAGTGGGCGTGCGATGACGGCTGCCACCGCGAATCCCGCGGTGCGGGCACCGGCCGACTTGAGGTCGGTCATGTCGTAGACATCATTGAGGTACGTCGGCAGATAGGTCGAGAAGGCAACGAACCCACCGAACGCCGCGGCATACAGGAATGCCATCTGCCATGTGATCGGGAGTTTCAGCGCATCGACCAGCTTGGGCATGGGTGGTTCGGTGTTGGGCGTCCACGTCGGCGCGTCCCGCATTCCGGCCCAGCAGATGGCGGCGACGACGATCAGCGCGCCCGCGATGATGATGTGCGTCGGGAAGTAGCCGAACCACTCCTTGAACCGGGGTGTGAAAAACGCCGACAGGGCGGTCCCGCCCATGCCGGCGCCGAAGACGCCGGTGGCGAATCCGCGTCGCGCTGGCTCGTACCAGTTGTTGAGGAATGGGATTCCGGCAGCGAAGCTGGTCCCGGCGATTCCGAGGAAGAAGCCGATGACGATCATCAGTGGGTACGACTTCAACTCACCGGCCACAGCGACGAGGATCACGAACGGAACCGACAGTAGTAGCAGCGCGGTGAACATGACGCGCCCGCCGAACCGTGGTGTCAGTACGCCGACGACGATTCGGCCGAGCGAGCCGACGAGGATGGGCACGGCGATCAGGATCGACTTCTGTGAGGCGTTCAGATCCATTTCGCCGGGGCTGGCGTAGAACACGCCGAGCGGTGCGATCAGGTTCCAGGCCCAGAAGGTGATCGCGAATGCCAGCGTGGCGAGGACGAGGTTGCGGGTCTGTCCGGCGCGCAGCGCGGATGCCGGTTGTTGGGCGGTCGTCATCGACGGGCTCCATCTTTCGTGCCGATCGGCGCCCACGCTTCGGTGTGGCTTCCACCGGACGTGGGTTTGCCGTCCCGGCTGCGGTAGACGATGTACGGGCGGAACAGGTAGTGCAGCGGTGCGGTGAACATGTGGACCAGGCGCGTGAACGGCACCAGGATGAACAGCAGCATTCCGATGAGCACGTGGATGTGGAAGCGCAGCGGTGCCGCTTCCATGGCGCTGATGTCAGGGTGGAGCGCGAAGATGGACCGGAACCACGGCGCAACGGTTTGGCGGTAGTCGACGCCGGGCCCGTGCGGGTCGATCATTCCCACCACGGTGATGTAGGTGCCCGCCACCAACGCGGACACCAAGACCAGATACATGAGCTTGTCGTTGGTTGTGGTCGCCGCGAACACCGGACCCACGGTGCGCCGCCGGTAAATCAGGATCGCGACGCCGACGAGGGTGGCCACGGCGGCGAGAATCCCGCCGACGGCTGCGGCCCAGTGGTACATGGATTCGCTGATCCCCAGGGCGTTGGTCCAGGATTCCGGGATTACCAGGCCGACCGCGTGCCCGGCGATCACCACCAGGACGCCGTAGTGGAACAGCGGTGAGCCGATGCGGAGCAGCCGGGCCTCGTACAGCTCCGACGACCGTGTCGTCCAACCGAACTTGTCGTAGCGGAACCGCCAGATGGTGCCGCCGATCACCGAGATCAGCGCGAGGTAGGGGACGACTCCCCACAGGAAGACGTTCATCGCGGCCCCCCGACGGTGGCGGGTGGGGCGGTGACCACCGGCGACAACGAAATCAGACGCGGATCGCCGACGTCGAGGCCGACCTGCTCGACCGTCCCTGCGGGCATCGGGTCGGTGGCGTCGCCAGCGGGTCCGCGTTGCATGGCCAGTGCCGCTGCCTTGTCCGGTGGCGATTGACCGGGCAACGTCGCACACACCGACACCAGGACGTCGGCGTATGGCGAGCCCGCCTCCTGTAGTGCCAGTCGGATCAACTCGATGGACCCCCGGTACTCGACGAGCAGGTCGTGGCCCGCAACCGGATCCACGCGTGCGGCGAACTCGAGGACCATCGGCAGGTAGTCGGTCAGCTCGCCGTGCGTGTCGACGAGGAATCCGGCTCGACGGTAGCGCTGCTTGAACGCCGCGAGGGCCTCGCCGCGGCGGCGCGTGTCCCCATCCGACCAGTACGTCAGATACAGCGTCTGACGCCGTGAGAGATCGAAGACGTCGACGTAGTCGCGGCGCAGAGCATCCGGAGCGGTCGAGCCCAGATGGTCGACGAACCGGGCCAGGGGAGCTGTCGACGAGGACGGCGTCAGCTCGGCGAGGGCGCTGCGCAGCAGGTCTACGCGTTCGAGTAGCTCGTCGTCGGGGTACTGCAGGCACCAGGATGCGACCTGGCGGACGACCCGGTGGTCGCCGGAACTGCGAGGGCGGTCTGCGGTCGGCTTCGCCGCGAACGGATTGCGCATCACTGCTTCGCTCCGGCGTCCGACGGGAACATGCCCGACGCACTCCCGTTGCCATCCCAGTTCAGCAGGTTGACTCGGCCACGCAGGACGTTCTCATCTGCGGCATGGTCGCTGGTCTGCCGTTGCCGCAACGCTTGGAAGGTCTCCACCGAGACCGGGGTCGGACGCCCGCTCGCCTCACCGAACGGGCCGGACTCGTACATGCCCGGACCGTCGTCGTAGTCGAGCGAGCATGCCAACTCCTCCAACTGATGGCCCTCTTCGCGGTGCGCAGTCGGGATGACGTACCGGTCGGCGTACTTGGCGATTGCCATCAGGTGGTACATCTCGACCATGGACTCCTCGTCCATGCCGACCGCCGCCGGGATCAGCGGGTTGGGTTCGCGGCCCAGGGCGACATCACGCATGTACGACCGCATCGCTGCCAGTTTGCGCAGCACCCCGGTGACGATGTCGGTGTCGCCCGCAGTGAACAACTCGGCGAGGTACTCGACGGGGATCCGCAGCGTGTCGATCGCACCGAACAGATTGTCGTGGCTCTCACCGTCGTGTCCCTGCTCGGAGAGCAGGTCGACGATGGGTGACAGCGGTGGCACGTACCAGACCATCGGCATCGTCCGGTACTCCGGGTGCAGCGGGAGAGCGACCCGGTACTTCTTCGCCAGGGCGTACACGGGGGAGCGGCGAGCGGCGTCGATCCAGTCGTCGGGAATCCCCTGCGCACGTGCCTGTGCCAGGACCGTTGGATCGGACGGGTCGAGCATCAGGTCGAGTTGGGCCTCGTAGAGATCCTTCTCGTCGGCGGTCGACGCCGCTTCGGTGACGCGGTCGGCGTCGTAGAGGAACAGTCCGATGTAGCGCAGCCGGCCGACACAGGTCTCCGAACACACCGTCGGCTGTCCGACCTCGATCCGCGGGTAGCAGAACGTACACTTCTCCGCTTTGCCGGTGCGGTGGTTGTAATAGATCTTCTTGTACGGGCAGCCGGTGATGCATTGGCGCCAACCGCGGCATCGATCCTGGTCGACCAGCACGATCCCGTCTTCTTCGCGCTTGTAGATCGCGCCCGACGGACACGACGCCATGCACGAGGGGTTGAGACAGTGCTCGCAGATCCGCGGCAGGTAGAACATGAAGGTCTGTTCGAGGTCGAGTTTGATCTTCTCCGAGGCCTGCGCGGCGAGCTTCTGCAGAACCGGGTCCTGCTCGGCGGTCGCCGCGCTGCCGCCGAGGTCGTCGTCCCAATTGGCCGACCACGTGATCGCCATGTCCTCGCCGGTGATCAGCGACTTGGGTCGGGCGACGGGGATGTCGTCGCCCAGCGGTGCGCTGATCAGGTTCTGGTAGTCATAGGTCCACGGCTCGTAGTAGTCGTGCAGCGTCGGCTGCACCGGGCTGAAGAAGATGGTGGCAAGTTTCTGCAGCCGACCACCGGTGCGCAGCCGCAGGCGGCCCCGCCGGTTGAGCTTCCACCCACCGCGCCACCTGTCCTGGTCTTCGTAGCGCCGCGGGTACCCCTGTCCGGGGCGCGTCTCGACGTTGTTGAACCACACGTACTCGGTGCCGGCCCGGTTGGTCCACGCCTGCTTGCATGTGACCGAGCACGTGTGGCAGCCGATGCATTTGTCGAGGTTCATCACCATCGCAACCTGTGCCATGACTCGCATCAGTACGTCACCTCCTGGCTGCGCCTGCGGATAGTCGAGACGATGTCGCGCTGGTTGCCCGTCGGACCGAGGTAGTTGAACGCGTACGACAACTGCGCATAGCCGCCGATCAGGTGCGATGGCTTCACCAGCAGTCGTGTCACGGAGTTGTGGATACCGCCGCGGCGCCCGGTCGCCTCGGACTTGGGTACGTCGATCGTCCGCTCTTGGGCGTGGTGGACGTAGGTGACGCCGTCGGGGATGCGATGGCTCACGATCGCCCGTCCGACGAAGACGCCGTTGGCATTGGTGCACTCGATCCAGTCGTTGTCTTCCACCCCAATCGCCGCGGCGTCGCCCGGCGAGAGCCACGCCGCCGGACCGCCGCGCGACAGCGACAGCATGAACAGGTTGTCCTGGTACTCCGAGTGGATCGACCACTTGTTGTGCGGTGTCAGGTACCGCACTGCGATCTCCATCTCCCCGGTCGGCCCCAGCTTGGGCTCGCCGAACAGCCGGTGCATGTCCAGCGGGGGCCGATAGACCGGCAGCGCTTCACCGATGTCGAGCATCCAGTCATGGTCGAGGTAGAAGTGCATCCGCCCGGTCAGGGTGTGGAAGGGCTTCTCGCGCTCGACGTTCATCGTGAACGGCGCATACCGCCGGCCGCCGGTCTCCGACCCCGACCACTCCGGCGAGGTGATCACCGGTTGCGGGGAGTCTTGCGTGTCGGCGAAGGTGATCCGCTTCTCCTCCGACCCGATGGCCAGGTCGACGAACCGCTTGCCGGTGCGCTCCTCGAGCTTTTCGAAACCGTCGACGGCCAGCTCGCCGTTGGTCGTCCCGGAGAACATCAGGATTGCTTCGGCGAGCTTCTCGTCGGTGTCGATGGCGGGACGCCCGTCGGCGACGCTGTGGTGCCCGGCAGGACTCATCATCACGCCGTTGGCGGCGGCCAGCTTCGAGGTTTGGGAGCCGATGTCGAAGGTGATGTTCTTGACGGTGAAACCGAGTTTGTCGGCCAGCGGTCCCACCGAGGCGAGTTTGTCGGCGATCGCGGTGTAGTCGCGTTCGACGACGACGAATTGCGGCAGGTTGGTACCCGCGACGCCCGGCCGCGGCGAGTCCAGCCAGTCGTCGACGATCCCGTGCGGGTTGGCCGTCTCGCCCGGAGTGTCGTGTTGGTTGGGTGTGGCGACGATGTCGCGGACGGTACCCAGGTGCGTGGCCGCCTGCCGCGAGAGTTCGGCCGCCAATGCGTGGAACAGTTCGAAATCGCTCTTCGCCTCCCACGGTGGGTCGATCGCCGGGGTGAAGGCGTGCACGAACGGGTGCATGTCGGTGGAACTCAGGTCGTGCTTCTCGTACCAGGTGGCCGCGGGGAGCACGATGTCGCTCATCAGCGTCGTCGAGGTCATCCGGAAGTCCGCCGACAGCAGCAGGTCGAGCTTGCCCTCCGGGGCTTCGTCGTGCCAGGCCACCTCGCGTGGGCGCGGGGTGTCGGGCTGCTCGGTGCCGAGCACGTTGTGCTGCGTGCCCAGCAGGTGGCGCAGGAAGTACTCGTCGCCCTTGGCCGACGAGCCGAGCAGGTTGGAGCGCCACAGCACCAGCGTGCGCGGCCAGTTCTCGGGTGCGTCGACATCGCTGATCGACGGTGTCAGCGCACCCTCGTGCAACTGGCGGGCCACCCATTCCGCGGGGCTACCCGCGTCGCCGGCGTCGACCGCGGCGCTCGCCTGATCGGCCACCGTCAGCGGGTTGGTGGAGAACTGCGGATAGAACGGCATCCAGCCCAACCGTGCCGATTGCGCGATGGCGTCGGCGGTGTGCGGATGGTCCAGCACGCCCTTCGAGAGCGGGGAGGCCAGCGCGGTCGTCGAGTATCCGTCGTTGCGCCACTGATCGGTGTGCATGTACCAGAACGATGTCCCTGGTTGCGTCCGCGGCGGGCGCGACCAATCCAGAGCATTGGCCAGCGAGATCCAGCCGGTGATCGGGCGGCACTTCTCCTGGCCGACGTAGTGGGCCCAACCGCCGCCGTTGCGGCCCATGCTGCCGGTCAGGTTGAGCAGCGCGAGGATCGCCCGATAGGTCGTGTCACCGTGGAACCACTGGCAGATGCCCGCACCCATGATGATCATCGAACGGCCTTGGGATTCCACAGCATTGGTGGCGAACTCGCGCGCGATGCGGATTGCCGACGACGCCGGCACGCTGGTGATCGCCTCCTGCCAGGCGGGCGTGTACGCGGTGTCCGCGTCGTCGTACCCGCTCGCCCAGTCGCCGGGCAGCCCGTTGCGGCCGACACCGTACTGGGCCAGCATCAGGTCGTAGACGGTGGTGACCAGGCGGTCGCCGATCCGGCGTGCGGGAACACCGCGGCGCAGCACGGAGCCACTGCCGTCCGGGGCGTCGAACGCGGCGACGCTGATCATCACCGGCGTCGCCTCGGGGTCGTCATGGAGCGACAACCGAGGCGTGACGCCCTGCAGGTCGAGATTCCATTGCCCTCGACCGGCTTCGGCATAGCGGAACCCGATCGACCCGTTGGGTACGACGACGGCGCCGTTCCCGTCGTCGAGGAAGACGGGCTTCCACGCGTCGTCGTCGTCACCGAGTCCCATGCCGACCTGGTCGGCGGTCACGAACTTGCCGGGGACCAAAGTTTCCTGACCGTCGTGGGTCTGCTCGTCGAGCTCGATGAGGAAGGGCAGGTCGGTGAACTTGCGGACGTAGTCGACGAAGAAGGGGGTCGTCGCGTCGACGAAGAACTCTTTGAGGATGACGTGGCCCATCGCCATGGCCAGTGCCCCGTCGGTGCCGGCCTGGGCGGGCAGCCATTCGTCGGCGAACTTGGTGTTGTCGGCGTAGTCGGGGGATACCGTGACCACTTTGGTGCCGCGGTAGCGGACCTCGGCCATCCAGTGGGCGTCCGGCGTGCGCGTGACCGGCACGTTGGAGCCCCACATCATCAGGTACGTCGCATCCCACCAGTCGCCCGATTCGGGAACGTCGGTCTGGTCGCCGAAGACCTGGGGGCTGGCGACGGGCAGATCGGCATACCAGTCGTAGAACGACGTCATGACGCCGCCGATGAGCTGGATGAACCTCGTGCCCACGCAGTGGCTGACCATCGACATGGCGGGGATCGGGGAGAAGCCGGTGCACCGGTCGGGGCCGTAGGTCTTGATGGTGTGCACGTGGGCGGCGGCGGCCATCTCGATCGCCTCGGCCCAACTCACCCGGACCAGTCCGCCTTTGCCGCGGGCGCGCTGGTAGGACCGGCGGCGCAGTGGGTCGGAGGTGACGTCGGCCCAGGCCAGGACGGGGTCGCCGAGCTTCGCTTTGGCCTCCCGGTACATCTCCACGAGGACACCGCGCGCATATGGGTGGCGCACCCGGGTGGGGGAGTAGGTGTACCAGGAGAACGCGGCGCCGCGGGGACAGCCGCGGGGCTCATACTCGGGCCGGTCCGGTCCGACCGACGGGTAGTCGGTCTCCTGGGTCTCCCAGGTGATTATGCCGTCCTTGACGTACACCTTCCACGAGCACGATCCGGTGCAGTTGACACCGTGGGTGGACCGCACGATCTTGTCGTGGCTCCACCTGTCGCGGTAGAACACGTCACCCGCGCGACCACCGTCGCGGAACACTGCCCGCCGGTCCTCGGTCTCATCCCACCGGGTGAAGAACTTCCCGATGTCTAAGAGGGCCTGCGCGGACTTACCTTGAACCTGGGCTGGGCGGTTCATATTGGGGACGCTAGTCCGCGAAAGTGGCCGGAGGGCCGAGAATTGCGCAACTCCAAGGAATGGCGGCTCCCCGGGGCGATTTGGGTCTGGACGACGCAGTCCCTACACTAGAACGGTTGCCCGGGGTGAACTGTGCCCCCTGGGAGCCACAACTTCATACCCCGTCGGTGCTGGCGAAAAGCCAAGGGCATCGGCAGGGAAGAACCTACGCACAACTCCACTTCGTGGAAGGCCCACCGGTTGACCTGGGAAACCAGATTGCCGCTGCATGGGAACCGCTACGAGAAAGGTTGACGGTCACCCATGACCATGACTGACCCGATCGCAGACTTCTTGACGCGTCTGCGCAACGCCAACTCGGCGTACCACGACGAGGTGACCCTCCCGTCGTCGAAGATCAAGGCCAACATCGCCGAGATCCTCAAGAAAGAGGGCTACATCACCGACTACCGCGTCGAAGACGCCGAGGTCGGCAAGAAGCTCGTCGTGAACCTCAAGTACGGCCCGAGCCGTGAGCGCAGCATTGCTGGTCTCCGCCGCGTCTCCAAGCCGGGCCTGCGGGTGTACGCAAAATCGACCAACCTGCCCAAGGTGCTGGGCGGCCTCGGCGTGGCGATCATCTCCACGTCGTCGGGCCTGCTCACCGACCGCCAGGCAGCCAACAAGGGCGTGGGCGGCGAAGTCCTCGCTTACGTCTGGTAGGGGGCACCATGTCGCGAATCGGTAAGAACCCCATCGCCATCCCGTCCGGCGTCGATGTGAAGATCGATGGCCAGGACGTCACCGTCAAGGGCCCCAAGGGCGAGCTGTCGGTCACCGTCAGCGAGCCGATCTCGGTCGCTGTGGAAGAGCAGCAGATCCTCGTCACCCGGCCCAACGACGAGCGCCGCAACCGTGCCCTGCACGGCCTGTCGCGCAGTCTGATCAACAACCTCGTGGTCGGCGTGACCGAGGGCTACACGCGCAAGCTGGAGATCTTCGGCGTCGGCTACCGCGTGGCCGCCAAGGGCCGTGACCTCGAGTTCGCGCTCGGCTACAGCCACCCGGTGCCCATCGAGGCGCCCGAGGGCATCACCTTTGCCGTCGAGTCGCCGACGAAGTTCTCGGTGACCGGCATCGACAAGCAGCAAGTCGGCCAAATCTCGGCGAACATCCGCCGCCTGCGGCGCCCCGACCCCTACAAGGGCAAGGGCATCCGCTTCGAAGGCGAGCAGGTCCGTCGCAAGGTCGGAAAGACGGGTAAGTAAGCCATGAGTGAAGCAGCAACTGTGAAGCGCAAGCCGGTCGGCACCGACGCCTCGACGCGTCGCCGCACGGCAACCAGCCGTCGTCACTTCCGCCTGCGGAAGAAGATCGCCGGTACCCCTGCGCGCCCCCGCCTCGCGGTCAAGCGCAGCAGCCGTCACATCCACGTTCAGCTCATCGACGACCTGGCCGGCCACACCCTGGCCGCCGCGTCGACGATCGAGGCCGACGTGCGTGCGGCCGGTGGCGACAAGTCGGCCCAGGCCGCCAAGGTCGGCGAGCTGATCGCCGCCCGCGCCAAGGCCGCCGGCATTGACACCGTCGTCTTCGACCACGGTGGCCACGGCTACCACGGTCGGATCGCGGCGCTCGCCGATGCCGCCCGCGAGGGAGGCCTGAAGTTCTGATGACCACCAACACCTTTTGCCTGATCAACAACGGAGGGACCGTCTAATGCCCGGACGTCAGCGTGACGGCGGGACCGGACCCGCCGATAACAACAACAGCAACGAGCGTGGCGGCGACCGTCGCGGTGGGCGCGGCGATCGTCGCGACAACCGGGGCGGCGGTCGCGACCGCGACGAGCGCAACCACCTCGAGCGCGTCGTCACCATCAACCGCGTGTCCAAGGTCGTCAAGGGCGGCCGCCGTTTCAGCTTCACCGCGCTTGTGGTGGTCGGCGACGGCCAGGGCATGGTCGGCGTCGGCTACGGCAAGGCCAAGGAAGTCCCGGCGGCGATCCAAAAGGGCGTCGAAGAGGCTCGTAAGAACTTCTTCCGCGTCCCGATGATCGGTGGCACCGTGACCCACCCGGTGCAGGGTGAGGCCGCTGCCGGCGTTGTGATGTTGCGCCCGGCCAGCCCCGGTACCGGTGTTATCGCCGGTGGCGCGGTGCGTGCCGTGCTCGAGTGCGCCGGCGTCACCGACGTGTTGGCCAAGAGCCTCGGCTCCGACAACGCCATCAACGTCGTGCACGCCACTGTCGCCGCTCTCAAGCAGCTGCAGCGGCCTGAAGAGGTCGCGGCCCGCCGCGGTCTGCCGGTCGAGGACGTCGCTCCCGCCGGCATGCTGCGGGCTCGCGCCGTCGCCGCTGCTACGAAGGGCGCGTGAGCGCCGTGGCACAGAAGGAGACTGCCGTGTCCCAGCTGAAGATCACCCAGATCAAGAGCACCATCGGCACCAAGAGCAATCAGCGTGACAGCCTGCGCACCCTTGGCCTCAAGGGCATCCGCAAGTCCGTCACCCGCGAGGACAACCCGCAGACGCGGGGCCTGATCAACGTGGTCCGGCACCTCGTGATCGTCGAAGAGGTTTAGAGATGACCATCAAACTCCACCACCTTCGCCCCGCTCCGGGCGCGAAGACCGAGAAGACCCGCGTGGGTCGCGGTGAGGGCTCGAAGGGCAAGACCGCGGGCCGCGGCACCAAGGGCACCAAGGCCCGCAAGAACGTGCCGGCCGGTTTCGAGGGCGGCCAGATGCCGATCCACATGCGGCTGCCGAAGCTCAAGGGCTTCACCAACCGCAACCGGGTCGAGTACCAGGTCGTCAACGTCGGCGATCTCGCGCAGCTGTTCCCCAAGGGCGGCACCGTCGGCGTCGAGGACCTCGTCGCCAAGGGTGCAGTCCGCAAGAACGAGCTGGTCAAGGTTCTCGGCGACGGTGAACTGTCGGTGAAGCTCGACATCACCGCCAACAAGTTCTCGGCGTCGGCCAAGGACAAGATCACCGCCGCCGGCGGCAGCACCACCGAACTCTGAGCAGTCCCGACGGCCGGGTCGCCGGTGCCACGCGCAGCGCGTCGCACCGAAGGCCCGGCCACAGGGACAACTGTTAGAGTTTGCAGCGTTGCCGCGGACGGCGCCTTGTCGTCTGCGCGCCCCCGATCGTCACTGAACCGAAGTGGTCGCCACTAGGAGGAATTAGTGCTCTCCCCCCTCGTCGCCGTGTTCCGCACGCCGGATCTGAGGAAGAAGATTTTCTTCGTCCTCGGCATCTTGGTGCTGTACCGGTTCGGCGCGACCCTTCCGTCGCCGGGCGTGGACTTCAAGGTCGTCCAGGAGTGTCTCGACCCCGCCAACCAGGATTCGACGCAGCAGCAGATCTACTCGCTGATCAACATGTTCTCCGGCGGTGCGCTCCTGCAGCTGTCGGTGTTCGCGATCGGCATCATGCCCTACATCACCGCGAGCATCATCGTGCAGTTGCTGACGGTGGTCATCCCTCGCTTCGAGGAACTCCGCAAGGAGGGCCAGGCCGGCCAGGCCAAGATGACGCAGTACACGCGCTACCTCACGGTCGCGCTTGCGCTGCTGCAGGCCACCGGCATCGTGGCGCTCGCTGCCAACGGCAACCTCCTGCAGGGCCAGGCGAACTGCGATGCGCAGAACATCATCCGCGACCAGTCGATCCTGGGCCTGTCGATCATCGTCATCGTCATGGTCGCCGGTGCGATGGTGGTCATGTGGTTCGGTGAGCTGATCACCGAGCGCGGCATCGGCAACGGCATGTCGCTGCTCATCTCGGCCGGCATCGTGGCCCGCATCCCCGCCGAGGGTCGGATGATCCTCAACGACCGCGGCGCGGTTGCGTTCTCGCTGGTGCTCGTCGCGGGCATCATCATCGTCGGCGGTGTCGTCTTCATCGAGAGCGGCCAGCGCCGCATCCCGGTCCAGTACGCCAAGCGGATGGTCGGGCGCAAGATGTACGGCGGCTCGTCGACGTACCTGCCGCTGAAGGTCAACCAGGCCGGCGTCATCCCGGTCATCTTCGCCTCGTCGCTGCTCTACCTGCCGATGCTGATCAGCAATCTGACCCGCGGCGACGGTGCGCCGAAGGGGTGGCAGACGTTTATCGACCAGCACCTGGTGAACCCCAGCGACCCGGTCTACATCGTGACCTACTTCGCGATGATCATCTTCTTCACGTACTTCTACGTCGCGGTCACGTTCAACCCGCAGGAGCGCGCGGACGACATGAAGAAGTACGGCGGCTTCATCCCGGGTATCCGTCCCGGCCAGCCGACCGCCGACTATCTCGGCTACGTCCTGTCCCGGATCACGCTTCCCGGCTCGATCTACCTCGGTTTGATCGCGATTCTGCCTAACCTGTTCATGCAGGTCGGCAATTCCGGCGGTCTGCAGAACCTGCCCTTCGGCGGCACCGCGCTGCTGATCATGGTCGTGGTCGCGCTCGATACCGTGAAGCAGGTCAACAGCCAGCTGATGCAGCGCAAGTACGAAGGGTTCCTCAATTGAAACTCGTCATTCTCGGCCCTCCCGGCGCAGGCAAGGGCACGCAGGCCGAACTGCTCTCCGAAGCACTGGGCATTCCGCACATCTCGACCGGCGACCTGTTCCGCGCGAACATCTCGCAGGGCACCGCGATCGGAGTCGAGGCCAAGCGCTACCTCGACGCGGGCGATCTGGTCCCCTCGGAGGTGACCGTCGACATGGTCCGCTCGCGCATCGCCGAGCCCGACGCGGCGCGCGGCTTCATCCTCGACGGCTTCCCGCGCTCCATCGAGCAGGCCGAGGCCCTCGAGGAGATGGGCGTGCAGCTGGACGCAGTGCTCTCGTTCACCGTTGACGCCGACGTCGTCGTGGAGCGCATGCTCGCCCGCGGCCGTGCCGACGACAACGAGGACGTCATCCGCAACCGGCTGTCGGTCTACGCGACCGAGACGGCCCCGCTGCTGGAGCACTACGGCTCCGAGGTCACCTCGATCGACGCCGTCGGCGAAGTCCACGAAGTGCACCGCCGCGTTCTCGCCTCGCTCGGCGTCGACGCCGACGCGCCCGGCGAGTAGCCGCTACCTCCATGGTCCGGTTCGGTCGTCGGGGTGTCGTCCCGTTCCGTTCGGCGGGTGAACTCGACGCGATGGCCGCAGCCGGTGCCGTGGTGGGCGCCGCACTGGTCGCCGTGCGTGAGGCCACCAAGCCGGGAGTTTCCACCCTGGAGTTGGACGGCGTCGCCGAAGCGGTGATCCGCGACGCGGGAGCAGTGCCCTCGTTCAAGGGCTACCACGGATTCCCGGGGTCGATCTGCAGCTCGGTCAACGACGTCGTCGTGCACGGCATCCCCAGCGCCGAGGTGGTCATCGCCGACGGCGACCTCGTGTCGATCGACTGCGGTGCGATCCTTGACGGCTGGCACGGCGACTCTGCCTGGACCTTCGGTGTCGGCGAGATCTCCGAGGCAGACGCAGATCTCAGCGAAGCGACCCGGTTGTCGTTGGAGGCCGGCATCGCCGCAATGGTCGACGGAGCGCGGTTGACCGACATCTCCCACGCCATCGAGCTAGGCACCCTCGCCGCACGCGAGAAGTTCGGTCGGCACTTCGGCATCGTCGCGGGATATGGCGGTCACGGCATCGGCCGCGAAATGCACCTCGATCCGTTCCTCGCCAATGAGGGCCCCGCGGGCCGCGGGCCGCGCCTGGTCGTCGGCTCGACGCTCGCGATCGAGCCGATGCTCACGCTGGGTACCGAGGAGACCAGTGTGCTCGACGACGACTGGACGGTCGTCACCGACGACGGCAGCCGTGCCGCGCACTGGGAGCACACCGTCGCCGTCACCGCTGACGGTCCGCGGATCCTTACTCTGCGGCCGTAGCGACCCGGTTGATGATCACTGCTCGAGCAGGATCGTGACCGGCCCGTCGTTGACCAACCCCACGTGCATGTGCGCACCGAACCGTCCCGTCGCGACGGTCGCGCCCGCGCTGCGCAACGCCGTGGCCACCGCGTCGACGAGCGGTTCGGCGACAGCGGCGGGCGCTGCGGCGTTCCACGACGGACGACGGCCCTTGTCGGTGTTCGCGTACAGGGTGAACTGGCTGACCAGCAGGATCGGTGCATCGACATCAGCTGCGCCTGCCTGCCCGCCGTCAGGACCGTCGAGGATGCGCAACCGCCAGATCTTGTCGGCGAGGGCGACGGCTTGTGCCTCGGTGTCTTCGTGGGTGACGCCGACGAGCACCACGAGGCCCTGACGGCCGTCGTCGAGATCGAGTTCGCCGACCACCTCGTCGTCGACGACGACGCGCGCCGAGGAGACCCGCTGGACTACGGCCCGCACGGCGGCCCGCCGAGCACGTCGTCGAGCCAGTCGAGGGACTGTCGGTTCAGCAGCGATCGGTTCAGCATCTCGCAGTGCATACCCGCGCCCTGGGCCGCACTGAAATTCATGGTCGTCACGCGGTCGCCGAGATTGTCGGCGAATTGTCCGACGCCCTTGCTGAGGATGTCGTTCTCGGCCGCGGTCACCAGGGTGGGGCAGGCGATGTTCTTGCCGACATCGGCGAGCGTGTAGCGCAGCGTCGTGACCAGGAAGTCGCGCAGGTTGTCGACGCCGTTGACCCAGAACCCGCGCTTGACGATGGACCACTGGAGGCGCGGGACGCCGTTGATCACCGACATCATCGCGTCGAGCGCGGACTGGTCCATCGTCGCTGGATCGGCGGCCTGCTGTGCGGACACACCCATCGCCGTGGCCATCATGACCATCGTCGCTCCGACGTCCCACTGGCCCGGGTCGGCGATGAGGGCGGCCAGCCGGTGCTCGCCGGAGGCGCCGCGGGGAGCGAGGTACCCGCCGAGACTCCAGCCGCTCAGTACGAGCCGATCGGCATCGACGATGTCTTGGGTCAGCGCCCAATCGACGACCTGCGTAATGACGTGCTCCCAGTCCGGGCGCATGGGCATGCCGCGGTGGTACAGCATCTCGCCCTGCCCGGGACCGTCGAAGAGCAGGCAGTGGTAGCCGCGTGCACCGGCGGCGACGGCTGAGGCGAAGAACAAGTCGGTGATCGTGGCGTCGTAGCCGTTGGTGAAGATGATCGTGGGTCGCTTCTGCCCTGCGGCCCCGGGCGCGGGGATCAGGTATCCGGGGAGCGTGGTGTCGTCGTAAGGGATCCGCGCCGGAGTGCATGGCTCATCGCCGAGTGCCAGGCCCTTGTCGAGCTGGGCGACCTGCTTGTCGAAGGCGTCGAGCAGACGGGGATCGACGGGGGAGCCGTACAGCGGGTGATACGAGGCCGCGTAGTACGAGGACGCCCGCAGGTACGCCTGCCGGGCCGACGCGAGATGTCCGGCGGCCTGTGCCGCGTCGGCCTCGGCGGCCAGACGCCCGGCCATACCCGTGAAGGCCGCGTAGTACTCGTCGACGCCACCATCCCCGACTGTCGCAGCAATCGCCTGCAGTTCGCCGAAGTCGGCCCCACCGTAAGGCGTATAAGCCAGCGGCCACTGGCCGAAATCGTCGAGGAAATCATTCTTGAACAACACGGTCATCGGGACTCCTGCTCCTGCGGTTTCGCGCGTCAGCGCCGGATTTCGACCAGGGCGATCCAGGCGAAGACCACGCCGGCGATGATCGAGACGATCGACCCGGCGGCAACCCAATTCAGTCCGCTCGCGTTGTCGGCCAACAGGATTGCGCCGCCGACGGTGAACAGCGCCGGCGCGGCCAGGTTCATCGCGACTTTGGCCGACAGCTGTTGGTGGCTGGGTGGCGGCGGGAGCGACGGGTCGGGCGAAGCGGTTCGCGACGAGTAGATCTGGCGCGCGGCCAACAGGGCCAGGAACAAGCAGATGACGCCGCCGACCAGAATCTCCGCACCCAGCACGACCACAGACTGGTCGGGTATCAGCGGGAGGCAGGCAGCGGTGACCGCCAGCGTCAGTGACCCGATCGCTGATCCAGCGCGCGACGCGACAGCGGGGGCGGCGAGAATGGCATCGACGTTCACCGACATGGCGACGATGAGCAGGCCCGCCAATGCCGCGCTCGCCCCGGCGACGGCGACGTTGAAGTCTTTCCAGGGTTCCAGTGCCGGGTTCATGGGTCAGGTCAGCGCGAACTTGACGGTGACCCGGTAAGTCAGTGTCTGCTGGCCGGGCTCAAGCGGTACGGGCGCCGCAGCGGCGGAGTCCGGCGCTCCGCGGAAGGTAGTGGCCTGCGGCGCATCGACCGTGTTCGTCTCGGTGATGACGAGGGCCTTGCCCAGCTTGTCGCCGGCCAGGCGCGCGTACTGGTCGGCGCGTGCCTTCGCGTCGGCGAAGGCGGCCTCGCGTGCGTTGCGCATGAGTGCCGAATCGTCGTCGATAAAGAAGCCGACCCCGCTCAGACGGGTGTTGTTACCGCCCGCGGTGACCAGGTCGCCGAGCACTTTGGACGCCTTGGACAGGTCACGCATCTTGACCGAGATGGTGTTGGTCGCCTCATATCCGCTGATCGTCGCTGTTCCGCCCTCGGTACCCGGCGTCGAATACCGCGGTGACACGTTCACCTGCTGGGTCGTGATGTCTTTGCGGTCGACGCCTGCGGCGACGGCGGCATCGGTGATCTTGGCGATCTTGTCCGACGCCTCGTTGATGGCGGCCGAGACGTCGGGGGCCTGAGCCTCGACGCCGATGGAGGCGCTCAGGGTGTCGGGGACGCCGGTCACCTTCCCGTTGCCGACGACGGTGACCGACCGGGTCTGGTCCACCGCCGTCGACGCCGAGCAACCGGCGAGGACCGTCGTTGCGGTGACGGCCACAGCGAGTGCGGCGAGTCCGGTCGTGATGCGACGGGGTGAAGCCATGGGCATACCTATCTATCGGCGAGGGCGTCGGTGATAGCTGCGACGACCATGCCGACGATCGACACGATGATCGCTGCCCAGATGGCCGACCACCAGAAGCTGTCCACGATGAGCCCCCAATGGGTCACCTGCTTGGTGAACCAGGAGACCAGCCACAGCATGAGCGCATTGATCACGACGTGGAACAGGCCCAGGGTGAGGATGTAGAAGGGGATCGACAAAACCTGCACCACCGGTTTGATGAATGCGTTGATCACGCCGAAGACGACGGCCACGACAGCGACGATGCCGACCTTCTGCCAAGTCGACGTGGCGTCCCCCCATTCGAAATGCATGCTGTCGGGGACCAGGAGCGTGGCCAGCCACAGTGTCAGGCCCGTGGTCGCGGTGCGCCAGAGGAAAGGGATCACACCATCGATCCTGCCAGATCAGGTCCCGGACAAGCCGTGAATCGGACGTCGCTCGGCCCTCGCACGCCGGATTGCAACCCGAATTGTGACGTTTGATTCCTTCGCCCGGGACACGCAGAAGGTGGACACATGTGAAAACATGTCAGCGTGTCGTCGTTCAATCCGTTTGGACCGGGTAACGATCCGGGGCAGTCGCCGCCGGGCCCGATGCCCGGTGGGCAAGCCGTGCCGAATGGTGGTCCCGGCTATCCCGGACACGGTCGGCACGAGGTGCCGCAGCCGGCCAATCCGTATGCGTCCGCCAGCCCGTACCCGTCCGCGTACCCACCCGCGAACCCGTATGCGCAGGCCGGTTTCGAGCCGAACGACCCGCTGGCCCGACCGACGACCGCGACGATCCCGGCCGCCAGCGGTCCGGCGATCACGATGGCTTCCCCGCCGAACGGCCTGCTGCTGGCGGCGACGGTGTGCGCCGTCATCGGTGGTGTCATCGGCGCGTTGGGCTGGGGTCAGTGGTGGTCGCTGCTGGGCTGGGTGCTGGCCGGACCGATCGCGATCTGGTTGGTCGCCCGTTTCGTCGCCGTCGACACCGAGAGGAAGACCGCCACGGTGTACTCGCGCCCCGGTTCGACAGGGCTGTGGTGGGTGGTCGCACTCGTGGCCGTCGTTGTGGGGATCGCCGTGACGGCGCTCGCCGTCGGATTCTGGGTCGGGCAGCTGTAATGGCGCGGGGGAGCGGTATGACGGGGGGACGGATGAGACGCCTGCTGGCCGTCGGTGCGCTGACTACGGTGCTGGCACCCCTGGGGCTGCTCGTCGGGGCCTCCGCGCAGGCCGCGCCGACCGATGCCGACGCGGCGGTGCAGCGCTTCGCGGCGTGCGTCGCCGGGCAGCGCAGCGGCCAGGTCCTCTTCCTCATGGATGAGTCGCTGAGTCTGCGCAAGACCGATCCGAAGGCCGCACGCGTGGCCGCGGCCAAGGAATTGGCGCGTCAATTGCGCTTGGCGGGGGAGCGCGACGGCTCCAAGCTCGACGTGTCGGTGGCGGCCTTCTCTGACAGCTATCGCGTCATCACCGATTGGACGGTGCTCGACGAGCGGTCGCTGGGCACGATCTCCGACGGCCTGGCAACCTTGGCGAACAGCAACTCCGGGCGTGACACCGACTACGCGACCGCCCTGGCCAATGCCGCGACATCGCTTGCGGGCAAGCGCAAGCCCGACGGTGCGCCGGGATGCCAGATGTTGGTGTGGTTCTCCGACGGCGCGCTGGACTTCGACTACCAGAACCGCGGGCAGGTCGACAAGGAATACGCCCCAGGCCAGCAACTCAACAGCCCCGCCGACCGCGACGCGATGAAGAAGGCGGCGCAGGAGAGCGTCTGCCGTCCTGGCGGTGTCGCCGACCAGCTGCGGTCATCAGGCGTGATCACCGTGGCGATCGGCCTCGACGGCGAGTCCGGCAAGACCGACTTCGCACTGATGCAGGCGATCGCCACCGGCAGCGCGCCCGGTGGCGTGAAGTGCGGCTCGGTGACTGAGCCCGTGCCGGGCGCGTTCTACCGGGTCACCGACATCGACAGCCTGGTACGGGCGTTCGCCCGCATCGGCGGCGGTTCGGGGGTCGAGGCGACCCATGCCGCCTGCCCGAACAACAAGGTCTGTGAGGCCGGGAAGCACCGGTTTGTGCTCGACCGGTCGGTGTCGAGTGTGAGCATCATCGCCGACGCGACGGTCGCTGGCCTGACACCGGTGCTCGTCGCGCCCGACGGCAGCGAACACCGGCTCGAAGCGGGCAAGGCAGGCAAGCTCGATGTGGGCGGCGCCTCGGTCGACTTCGCGTCACCGAGTGAGAAGTCGGTATCGATCGAGATGACCAGCACCGACGTCGCAAAATGGCGCGGCGTGTGGGCACTCGTGTTCGTCTCACCGCAACCGAAGGTCGACGCGGACACGCAGTCCAACATCCGCATCTACGGCGATCTGTCGCCGACGTGGCCGGCACACGGCACCGAGAAGCTGCGCAGCGGCAACAAGGCCGCCGCCTTCGAGTTCCAGGTCGTCAACAAGAAGAACGAGACCGTTGACGTCTCGGGCCTGCCGGGAACGGTGTCCTTCGACGCCGAGCTGGTCACCCGGGCCGGTAAGACGATCCCGATCGTCTCCGACGCCGGCAAGGCATCGGTGACCAAGAAGTGGACCGCCAACCTCGCCGGGGTCGCGCCCGGCGCCGCGACGCTGCGGATGAAGTTGTCGGTGACCACGGCCTCGGCGCGCGACGCGAAGGGCACACGGGTGCCCGGAACCCCGCTGGTGCCCAAGGGCGTCGACTTGCCGGTGACGATCTACGCTCCCACGGGCTATCCCGAAGTAGTCGCGCGGGTCGACTTCGGCACCGTCACCGGTGCCGGGGAGGCGACCGCGCAACTGGCGATGACCGGACCGGGCTGCGTCTGGGTCACCCCCGAGGGCGCGACCAAGGTGACCGCGGCCCCGTCGGGCGCCGACGGTCTGGCAGTGACGTCGGCAGCGTCGAGCCGCGAGTCCTGCGCCAAGGCCGCCGACGGCAAGCAGGGTTCGATGCCGCTGACGCTGCGGGTGCCCAACCAGGCTCGCGGCGACGTCAACGGCACGGTCACCGTGATGCTGGCCAAGGCCGACGGCAGTGCGCCCAAGCCGATGGAGGTGCAGTTCAGCGCGTCCCTGGCCAAGAAGCAGGACGCGTCGAACACGTTGTTGGGCGTCCTGGCGGCGTTGCTGCTCGGACCACTGATCCCGTTGGGCCTGGCCTATCTCGCGAAGTGGTGGACCGCCCGGATCCCCGCGCGCACCCTGCGCTCCGAGGTCATCCCGGTAACCCTTAGTGGCACCTCGGTGCTGCGTGACAATGCTCCCTTCGCCTTCCGCGACACCGATCTGGTCGCGATGGTCTCGGGCACGGCCAGTCCGTCGCGTCACCTCGATCTGCCCGGCGGCGGAGTGCGGCTGGATACCAGGGTCGGTAAGTCGCCGTTCGGGACGGGATTCGTCGTCGCGAGCGCGCCCGGCATGGTGGGCGCGGCCGGGAAGTCCGGTGACAGCTTCGGGACGCCGCCACAAGCGCGGCTGCCATTGAATGTCCACAATCGGTGGTTCGTCCTGCACAACCCGAGCGGCGGTCCCGACCAGGCGTCGGTTGTGGTCCTCGTCGGCGATGATGCCGGGGCGGCGACCCTGCAACGCTTCAGCGAGGAGATCACCGAATCGCTGCCCACACTGATCGCGACCCTGCGTCAGCAGGCCGGTGCGCCAACGGTGGCGGCGGGACCCGCCGATCCGTTCGCTCAAGGCGGCGGCTTCGCCGCCGGTGCCGATCCCTTCGCCGCACCCCCGCCCGCTTCCGCGCCGGGATCCTTCGGCGCACCGCCACTGGGGCAGGGGCCGCCACCGGGAGGGCCCGTCGGTCCGCCGCCCGGAGGACCCGCCGGTCCGCCGTCCGGACCCGGTGGTGGAACTCCTCCGGACTACAACCCGTTCCAACACTGAAACCGTGGCCCGCACCGAGTATGTCGAGTCAGCCACATCGAACCATCCGTGAAGAGGATTGAGCACACATGAAGCGTTTTCTGGTCGTCGGCTGCGGTGGGTCCGGTGGGGCCGCCCTGGCGTACATGATGGATCAGCTTGAGTCTGACCTCCGGTCGCACGGCATCAACAAGCTTCCGGCGGGGTGGCAGTTCGTCCACCTCGATGTCCCCACCTCGCCGTCGCCGGTCCCCGGCGTCGGGACTGTGCCCGATCACGGCGGTGCGTACGTCGGTACCGGACCCGAGAGCGACGGTTACAAGGTCCTCGACAACGCGATGTCGCAGCGTCTGGCCGCCAACAACGCCCTCGACACGATCGCCACGTGGGCCCCGCGTGAACCGGAGCAGGTGTACACGCCGCTGTCGACCGGCGCCGGACAGTACCGCGCGCTCGGCCGGATGATCACCCTAAGCCGGGTCGACACCGTCCGTAAGTCGTTGCAGCGGGCGTGGGACACGCTGTTCGCCACCTCGACCGACAGTGAGATGCGGTCGCTGAAGATCCCCGGCGCCGGGGCGTACAGCTCCAACGACCAGCCGATCGTGCTCGTCGTTTCGTCGATGGCCGGCGGTGCCGGTGCGTCGATGGCGCTGGACATCTGCCGCATGCTCACCCTCGTGCAGGGGGTGGATCCGCGCCTTATGGGCATGTTCCTGGTCACACCGGACATCTTCGAATCGCTGGACGACTCGGCAGTCACCGGCACCCGCGCCAACGCGCTGGCCATGCTCGGGGAGATCGTCGCCAGCCAGACCGGCTCGGCGCGCGTGACCGACGTCGAGCTGCTGCGCGCGCTGGGCCACGAGAACGGCGAGGGCGAGCGTATCCCGTTCGCCCGTGTCTTCCCGGTGGGCCGCTACGTCGGCGCGCAGCGGACGATCTTCGGCGACGGGACGCCCAACGCGGTGTACCGCGGCCTGGGTCGCGGCTTGGCGGGGATGGTTCTCTCGGGCACAGCCACGCAGCAGTTCATCGAGTGGGACCTGACCAACCAGACCGGCGACCAGGGGTCGTTGGAGTTCCTCGGTTGGGGCAACAAGCAGTGGAACAACATCCCATGGGGCACCTTCGGGTACGCCAGCCTGTCGATGGGCCGGGACCGGTACGCGGAGTACTCCGCCCAGCGCCTGGCGCGAAGCAGCGTGGACAAACTACTGCACGGGCATCTCCAGCCGGGCAATGACGCTTCCGACGAGGAGCAGGTCAACGCGATCCTGGACAACCAGTGGGCCAACATCTGCGCGTCGTTGGGGTTGCCCGCAGTGGCCGACGGGAATGCGATCGCGCCGTGGCTCACCCACACCGTGCTGCCCGGCGACCAGGTGGCCGCGCAGGCGCGCGGCGTCGTCAATTCGTGTGTGCGTCCGATGATCGACCAGACGCCCGGAGTCAACGGCGAGCAGTGGGCCGCGCGGGTCGGCCAGGTGCTCGCCGCGCAGCGGCACAGCCTCGCCGAGGGCGCCAATGCCGCCGCTTATCACCACGCGTTCGGGTGGCACCAGCACTTCGTCGCGTACTTGGAGCAGGCCACCACGCGTGCGCTGGCCACGCAGGGCCTGCCGTATGCGACGGGCTTGGTCAAGCGGGTCGCCCGACTGCTCGACGACGTGCTGATGCCGGCGTGTGCCGACCTGTCGAAGTACGGTCCCGCCGACATCGCCGACCTGCCCGGCGAGACGAAGGCGACGCTGGCGTCACTCTCGGGCACCATCACCAACCCGGGGCCGATCGCCGACGAGGTGTTCGCCGGTTCGGCGCGCACCGTCGAGCGGCAGATCTATGCGGCACTGGCCCACCATGTCGCCAATTCGTGCGGCGCGATGGTCACCGAGGTCTTCGACCCGTTGATCGACGCCCTCAACGAGGCGCAGACGATGCTGCGGCAGGCCGCCGGGGCCAATCGGCAGCAGGTCGGTCTGGCACAGCTGCAAACCGACGAGTACGCGGCCTGGCCGGCTGACGCCGACGAACTCGTCGCCGATCGGTTCTCCGAGGCCGACAACGAGGTGATGCTCACCCGGTCGGCGGACTTCAAGCAGCGCTACGAGATCGACCTGCCAGCGGCGGTCGGGGCGACCAGCAGCGATCCCCGCCTGTTGGGCGAGGGGATCTCGCGGGCCGCCGGGCATGTGGTCACCGGCTACTGGACCACCCTGGACGGCAGCAAGTCGCCGGCCGAGGTGCAGCCGGTCGTCGAACGCACGACGACCTGGATCTCGCGGGCCTTCCCGCGCCATCCCGAGACCGGTGACGGCCTCATCGCGCAGCGCGCCACCTACGACGTCCACCTGCGCCCGGCCGAGTTGCTGAGCCGGGCACGGCGCTTCGTCGCCCGCACGGGGGAATCGTTCGACCGGTTCTGCTCGGTGTCGCTGCGTGAGTACGTCGAGGGCTACGACGCACCCGAGTCCGAGCGTCTCGCGCGCCGTACCGACCTGGAGTTGCGCTTCATCGAGGCGGTCAACCTGGCTCGTCCGCTGGCGAGTGTCAACGAGAACGCCATGCAGGCCATCCACGGCGTCGCGGAGATGGTCTACCGCTACAAGTTCTCGGCCATCCCGTTCAAGGGGCTGCCCGTCGCCGACGACCTGCGGACCAGCCTGGGTGCGACGGCCCGTGTGGACAAGAAGAGTGCCGACGCCGTCGTCAACGCCCTGACCGACGAGGCGAAGATCAAGCGCATCGACATCTTCGGGTCCTACCCGAACTATTCGCCGCTGGCCTACGAAGCGGTGATCGAACCGGCCGCGCGGCAGTGGCTCGCATCGTCGCCGGGACAACGCAAGGCCTTCTGGACGATGCGACGGGCCCGGCCGTTGGAGGCGAGCCTGCCGATGCACCAGAACGAGCGTCGCGCCATGGTCGCCGGCTGGGTCCTGGGGCAGGCGATCGGGTTCATCCAGGTGCCCCCGCCGCCGTTTGCCGACGCGGTGCACGTCTGGGATACGCAGGACCGCCGCTGGGTGGCGTTCCCCAACCCCTTGCTCACGCCGCAGTCGGAGTTCCTCGCCGACTACGACTGGCTGCCGGCGGTATTGGAGTCGGTGCTGCTTGCGATCGCCCAGAGCCACAAGCCGCCGGCAATGTCGTCAATGGCGCCCTACCGCGCGTTGCGCCACATCTACGACTCCGGTGCCGAGAACCCGTCGTCGGGCTTGGACCAGGGCCACTTGGCGGCGACGATCAACATCGCGAACTGGTTGCGCACCGGTGAGACCGGGACGGGTGTGGCGTCGGCCATTCCTGACACCGGGCCGGGCGCGACCATCCGAGACCGTGCCGAGAGGCTGCGGGCATACTTCGGCTACCAGCACGACTTCGTGTCGACGAACTACATGGAGCCCGGCGAGGGCGCCACCCCCGGTCATGCCGGTGCCGAGGGAACCGGTGTCTTCGCACGCATTACGGTGCGCCAGCAGGCGTCGAAGACGCCGCTCTACCGAGACGTGGCTCCAGACGTGTTCTGGGCGACCGACGAGTTGATCGGGCTGATCGATAGCGCGGTCGCGTTGGCCGAGCAGGGCATTGCGGCTCCGGCCCCGGCCCCGAACTTCCAATCCGGCGACACCTTCGTCGTGCCGTCGATGGACCCTGCGGCGGCATTCGGTGCCCCGAACCCGCCGGCCGCCCCGAACCCGCCGGCCGACCCGGCGCCGCCTGCTGCGCCGTCATACGGCGGGGGTCCCGAGAGCGGGTCCGATCCGTTCGGCGCGCCTCGCGATCCCCACCAACCCGGCGGGTTCTGATGTCCGCGCTGACCGTCCTCGTGGCGCCCACCGGCCCGGCGGACAGCGTCATGTCGGCGTTGACCGACCTGTCCGCCGCCGGACTCGTCGACGATTTCCTCTGGGTCGCCGATCCGTCGGGACACACGCCGCTGACGACGGTGGCGTTGGTCTCGCGGGGTCGTGTTCACGACGTGGGCCTGACTGAGCTCGTGGCCGGTCGGCGCACGTCGCTACTGCGGGTGTGCTCGGTGGTCCCCGCACTGCCCGGTGCCCGCCGGCTGTCGGTGGCCGACGAGACGTCGCTGGCCGACCGGTTGATCAGCGCGACCGGCGCCGGTGCGGTCACGCGTATCCGGGCACTCGTCGCGCGCCCCCCGGCGGTCGCCGGTTCCACCAGCGAATTGGCGGTACCCGGGTGGCACAACGTCGTGCTGTCGCCCGAGGACGCGCGCGGCCCCGGCTTCGGCCGGGTGCCGTTGACGGCCGCCGACCCGGCCCACGACATCGGCCGCCACGCCGCGCCGGTGATCGCCGGCCTGGTCGGGCTGTGGAGCGGGGTCGACCACGCCCCGCTGGACACGCTCCCCGTCGTTCCGGGGGAGTCGGTCCGCCTGGGTCGCTCCTTCTACCGCAAGCTGCGCACCGACGAGGTCGAAGAAGCGCTCAGCACCGCACTGTTGACCAACGACGGCGTGCTGCCGCTGCCCAGCGACCAGCGGTCCCAAATCGTCTACGTTCCCGACGTCGCGACGGCCACCTCGACGATGGCCGATGCGTTCTGGCGCAAGTACGCTGCTGTCCTGCGCGGGCCCCGGATGGCCTACGACGCGGTACCGCCGGCCCAGATCGGTGCGATGGCCGTGTTGAAGATGTTCTTCGCGTTCGTCTGGGCGTCGATCCGCAATGCCCCGGCTGCGTGGTACCGCAGCGTCGTCGACAGCGTGTCGAGCAAGATCGCCGTCGGCGTCGAGCAGGCCGCCTTCCAGGGGCAGCCCGCCGCCTACCAGGTTGTGGTCAACGGCCGTACCAGTTCCGGCCGGCCGGCCGGATGGGCCGAGATCGGTGCCGCCTCGAGCGCTCTGTCGGGGGCGCTGTTCGACCCGTCGGGGCAGTTGGCCGACGCCGATTCGGACCTGTCGCCGGTGTGGCAGGACTACGCGCGCGCCGCGCTGACCCTGGCCGACGCAGGGACGCGCAGCCGCGACCTTCCGCCCATCCAGGTCGGTTCGGCACGCGCGATCGTCAAGCACGCCGACGAAGTCGTGCCCGGTCCGTCGGCCGCGTTCCGCTCCATACCGGGCCCGGTGTCGGCCGCGGTCGAGGTGGACAGCGTCGACGCCACCGACGTGCTCGGCATCAACGACCTGTCCAATCGTCTCAACGAGCTGGAGTCCAGTTCTGACCACGGCGTCGGCGCACGGTCCACGCTGACCGAGCTCAACACATGGCGCCGCAACTCCGGGCGCAGCTTCGGGGTGGCCGCCGGCCAGCGCCTTGGCGACGCCTTCTACGGCGCCTACAACGAGGTTCTGCAGCTGCTCCACCAGGTCAACACCGCTGTCGCGCCGCCGCCCGAACCCGATCAGCGCAACAAGTCCCTGGGCCGCGCGGTTCAAGCCACGGTCCTGTCGATGCTGCTGGTCACAGCGCTGTTCATCTACCTCACGGTCCGCCACGACCTGGCCTGGTGGATCTCGTTGATCGTCATCGTTTCGCTACTGGTGATCAGCGTCGGGGCCTGCCTGTGGGGGTTCATCCAGTCGCAGCGGACGATCTTCGCGCTGCTGCACCAGCGCCGCGCCGCGATCGACCGGCTCGAGGTGGACCGGCAAAACCTGCGCGCCGCGTTGCGCGATGTCCGTCGGCTCTCTCAGGCGTACGGCCAATTCCTCTCTTGGAACCGGGCCCTCGGCGCCTATCTCGAGGCGCCGCTGGGCAAGCCGAGCGCGGGGTCGGCGGCCACGCTGCCGATGATGTGGGGGATGCCGATGTCGACCGGGCTGGGCTCGGCCCGGCCCAGCCACCCCGACGTCGACGAGTCGGTGAGCTACCTGCGACTGGACCTGTTCCGGCCCGGTTGGCTCACGCCGTCGTGGGACCACTTGATCCTGTCCTCCATCCCGCCGCGGCTGGGTTCGCGCGAAGCGGGTGCCGAGGCGTCGCCGGTCTGGCTCGATCACGGCAAGGACACCGGTACCGCACTGGATCGGTGGTCCACCGACCTGTTCCGCGGCGTGATCGGCTCCACGGGTGCCGACATCGTGTGGGGCCGTGCCCTGCAGTCCCTCGACGGTCCGCTGGGCGATCTGGTTCCGCGGCTGGTCAGCACCGTCGCCGTCGCCGGCGGTCCGACGTTGCCGCGTGAGGAGTTCCTCGCGGGGATCGACCGCGACGCGGCGCCCGGTGGATCGTTCGACCATGCCCTGCTCACCGACATCGCCGTCACGCACGGGGGTGCGGGAGTTCGCGTCGACGTGCGTCACCGCGTGCGCGCCGGGTTGGGGATGGTTTGCGTCGCCACCCAATTGTCGGAGGCGATCACGCTGGACTACCTGCGCACCGAGGGGGCGCCCGTCGCGCCGGTCACATCGTCGTGGGAGCCGCCGCGCTCCCCGGTCACACCCCCGACGCCGATCGACCCCGCCAGCCAGACACTCGCGCCGGATCCGTTCCGGCCACCGGAGATGGGGCGCTGACACATGGTCTCCGTGCAGGACTACTCGACTGCCCTGAACCAGTGGGCCGCGGCCACGGCCGCCGAGGGCAAGGCGGTGCCACCGGACCGCGAGCTCGATGCGATCGCGCGCCGACCCCAAACGTGGCGCGAGGACATCTCGGCATCGCCGGAAGCGCGGTACTGGGGTCCGGTGATCGACCATCTGCTGAACCAGGTGGGCCTGGGCGTGCTGCCGGTCATCGCCGTCGCGCACGTCCCCGGTTCGCTCACGCCGGTCGGGCCCCCGCCAGAACCGCCGGTGGTCGCCCAGCCTCCGCACGCGGTCGCGCAGGCAGCGCCGTCACCGGTCGTGCCCCCCGCGCCGGTACCGCCACCGGTGCCCACCGATCCGGTCGAGGACCTGACCACCGCGTTGATCGCGTGGCGGGGCGCCAAGATCGCCGAGGGTGCTCCGGGGGCAGAGACGATCAAGGACCTCACCCTGCGCAACCTGGCCAAGCGCGCGCCGGTCTCCGCTGAGCAGTTGCGCAAGAAGCTCCCCGGTGCCGGTGCCCTCGTCGACGAGTTGGCCGCGTTGTTCGCGCGGTTCACCGGCGGTCAGTCGGCGCCGACGGCACCGGTCGGCCCTCCGGCGCCGACCGGTCCGCTGCCTCAGCCGACCTACGCCCCGCCGCATATCGATCCGGCTCCCGCGGTAGCGCGCGCCGCTGCCGTCGACCCCGATCTGCTGCCGTTGACCCACGCCGACTTCCCCGAGTTCGGTTACGCCAAGACCGAGGTCGTGCCCGGGCAGATCAATATTGCCACCACAGCCGACGGCGTCCGGTTGAGCTGGGATCCGGTTCCGGGTGTCCCGATAGTCATCTACCGGGTCGTGTCAGGTGATGGTGAGCAGCCCTACAAGCCCGAAGTCGGCGAACAGGTGGCGGTCACCGTCGGTACATCCACCGAGGACACCCGTTTCCTGACGACCGCGGTGCGTCACTACCAGGTGTGGGCGCACGCCGGCACCGACGAGGCGCAGGCCCGCGCGGCCCAGCCGGTCAAGTGGGCGGCGGGCGAAGAGATCAGCCCGGTCGAGGACATGCGACTCACCGAGGACGAGGGCCGGGTCGTGGGCGAATGGTCGGTGTTCACCGGTACCCGCGCGGTCCGGGTGTTCCGCATCCCGCTCGACGAGGGCGGGCCGATCACGACCGATCCGCGCTACCAGATCAGCATCACCGATCTCAATCTGACCGGGTTCGTCGACGCCGATGTGCCTCGCGGCCGCCGCTATCTCTACCGCGCGCAGGCCGAGGTGCCGGTCGGGAACCAGTTGCGGCTCTCGCGCCCGGCGCAGCAGGAGATCCTGGTCTCGGCCAAGCTCACGTCGATCGCCGATCTCGCCGTGGCCATCAGTGACAACAACTCGCAGTTCGACCTGACCTGGACGACTCCGGAGAGCGGGCAGGAGGTGCGCGTCTACCGCTTCCAGCAGCAGCCGCCTGCCGGGCTGGAGCGCGCCGACATCGAGATCGACGCACTCTCGCCGCAGGGCTTCAACGAAGCCACCCGTGTGCGTCATCCGGTGAAGGCGGGAGCTGATCCGACGCATTCGCAGATGCTCGGCGTGCCGTGGCCCAGCGGCTGGGACCGTGCTTATCTGACGCCGGTCACCGTGGCCTCGGGGAAGGCGCGGATCGGGAAGACCCAGGTGCTGGCGCGGCCGTTGCCGTCGGTCGTCGATCCGCGCATTGTGGAGCGCTTCCACTGCGAGATGATCACCTTCGGCTGGCCGCGCGGTGCGGCCGCAGTGCGCGCCTACATCGGTCAGCCCGGTGTGCCGGCCGAGCAGCTGTGCCACGGCCGGCCGTTCGGCGAGGTCAGTGCCGAGCAGTACGAGCGCGACGGAGCACTGATCCTGGCGCGGCCGCTGACCCTCAAGGGCTGCCAGGTGGTGCTGGTCGCCGTGTCGTATTCGGGCGGCCGCGAGATCGTCGGTGAGCCGGTGGGCCTGCAGTATCCCGGGCTGGCCCGCCTCGCGTACAAGCTCGAGCCGCTGGAAGCGGCACCCGGGCAGCATGTGGTCCGCCTGCTGTTGCACAGCGAGTCGGCGGTGATGGACTTGCCGCCGCTGGTCCTGGTTCACCGCCCCGACCGTCTGCCGCTGGATGCGGCCGATGGCCGCACCATGCGCTTCTACACGGACAGCGGTCAGCTGGTGCCGCACTGCCAGATCACCGGGGAACTGCTCCCTGGAGAGCATCAGACCGAGTGGGTGGCCGATCTGACCGGTGTCAGCGGGTACGTGCGGTTGTTCGTCCATGACGGCGGTCGACGCGGCGGACGGCCGATTGCGGTCCTCGACCCGCCGATGGCCAACCTGCGGCTCGTGCCACCGCCGCCGCAGGTACCGCAGGTGCAGTGGTGACACGATGGCGGACCTGACCAAACGACCGTCGGCACCGCGTCGCCCGCCGCCCGCGCCGGGCGCAGCGCCCGTCACAACGACCGTGCCCACCGCATGGCCGGGTCGGTACTCCCAACTCACCTACACCTCGTTCGACGCCGGCGCGTCGACCCCGCGGGGCTCGTTGCACACCGCGACGGGCCAGCGCAGCCACGGCGGCGGGTGGCAGGTCAAGCAAGTGGTCGGGGACCTGGATCCCGCTGAGATCGAGCACCTCACCGCGCGCATCGTCACCCGATTCGACCTCGAGCCCACCCTGCCGGCCTTCCCGACGCCCGACCAGATCGAGCACCGCCCCGCACGCCTGAGCTACGTCGCATTAGGCGACGGTCGGGCCGCCTATTGGCACACCGTCGACGCCGGGCGCGATGGCACTGGCCGGCCGGGCAATGTGTTCGCCCACGTGATCGCCGTCGAGGAGCAGAACGGGGCCGTCGGCGGATTTGCGCCGATCGAACTGTGGCACTGGCCGGGGTGGCTCATCCCGTACGGCCAGGAGGCCGTCACCGCGGCGACGCTTCCCGACGGTCCGCCGGCGCTGGTGGCAAACCCGGCATTGTCAGTGGAGTCCTCGGTGGCCTTCCTGCTCGACCCGGCCGGTGACCGCACCGTCGTCGCGCGAGTGCTGCTCGATGCCGTCGCCGCGCGGCTGACCAATCCGACGAACGGACCGGTCGTCCTAGCCGTCGATGATCATGACCGCGCCGCCTCGTGGATAGCGGCCGTCAGCCACTTCCTCACCCCGGCGGGTGCGCGGGACTTCTCGTGGAGCACCCACGATTCCGCTGATGCGGTTGCGGCCGGGGTAGCCGCCGACTTGCATCTGGTGGTCGTGCCGCGGGCCGGTGCGACCGGGCTGATCGGGCACACCGGCGTCGGCGCCGTCATCGACGAGACTGAGGAGCCCTACCTCGGCGACCCGGGATCGGTGCACCGCCTGCCTGCTGCGGCCGCCGGTACGGTGGCCGTCACCGCGCTGTCGGTCCTGGCTGAGGCTGTACTTGCCGACGAGGAGATCGCTCTTCGGGTGCTGTCCCGGCGTGATGCGGTGGCCGCGGCATTCGAGGCGGTGGATGGCTCCGTACTCGTTCCCGAATGGCCTATCGCCGTCGCGGTCCTCGACGACCCCGAACTCGCCGAGTTCCACCGGGATGCGGCCGCGGTGGTCGTGGACGAGGCGCCGGAGGATCTCGCCGCAGTACCCTGGGCGGCCGCGCTCGTCGAGGGGACCCTGCGCACCCATCCACCGACCCCCGACGAAGCCGTGGCGCGCCTGGGTGGTGCCGCCCGGCGCGGTCGCGGCACCGGCCTGTTGGCGCAGTACGTCCTGGCCGCTGCACTGCGCGACCCGGGTTGGTTGGACCGCTGCGATCTCGCCGCGGTACCCGCGGTGGTCACCGCCCGCGTCGGTGCGCTGCCCGATGACGTCCTCGCGCATCTGAGCACACCGGATTCCGGCGCCCCGGACCGGACCGGCGCCACCCGCGCCGTTCTGCGGTGCGCGGAACTCATCGAGCGCCTCGCCGCTGACGACGCCGATCTCGATACGGTGCGGACCACGCTGACCGGCGCGTTGACCCGGGTCGGCCTTGACTCGGTCGGGGAGCCCGGCTGGGCCGATGCGCTCGATGCCGGACAGATCTCCGAGGCGGTGCTCGCGCGCTATGTCCGGCCCGAATTCGTCCGACGGTCGCCCGAGGAACTGGACGGGCTGCGCGCCGATGTGTCCCTGTGGCTCTACGGCACGGTGGCCGACGGCGTCCGCTTCGCCCGGCCGGAGCCGGGGACCGACGTCGACGACTATCTGTTCGCCTTCGCAGCCCAGGCGGTCTTGCGCGACCCGGAATTGGGGATCCCCGCCGACGCCCGTGCGCACTATGCGGGCGAGGCGATCCGCGGTGCGCTGCGCTGCGACCGTCTCGACGATGCGCAATGTCGGGCACTGGTCGACCAAGTCGTGGCGCTGGCGCGGCCGAGCGCGGCGGACCTGCTCGAATTCTCCGCGGCCACCGATCGCGTGCCCCCGAAGATCCTCGACTCGCTGGTCTTCTACGGCGACGTGGAGGACGCGGCATTGACCGCCATCCTGGATGCGCCCGACGCCGCCACGCCGGAACTGGTGGCGGCGGCCTGGTTGCGCCGGGCCTGGCGGCACGGCGGCACCGCCGACCGGCAGCAGTGGTGCGACAGCGTCCAGACCCTCGCCGGGTCGGCGTCGAGCGTGCCGCAACCCGGGTCGACGGTCACCTGGGTCACCCAGGCGGCCGATGACCTCGTCGTCATGACTGCGGCGGGATTCGTCCTCGCTCAGAGCGATGGTGTGTCGTGGGCCGATCCGACTTCAGGCTTCTGCGCCTCGCTGAACGGCAGGATGGCAGGCGGACCGAACGTGAAGGGTTTGTACGCCCAGGTCGTTGACGAGTTGGCGCGCGCCGAAGCGGCCTGGATGCTCGACACCGCGTGGGTCGTCGGTCATGCCTTCACCGTCGCGAGGAGGTTGTCCGGAGCCGGTGCGGGGCCGCTCGAAGGGTTGGGGTCACCCTCGGTGCGGGAACCCGGGCGGTTGGTGCCTTGGTCGCAGTGGCTGATCGAGCAACGGATCGCCGCCGGCGACTATCGTGGACCGGCAGACGTAGACGGCTTGCGCGACGCGGCCTGGCGGGTGGTGTGCGGACTGGATGCCGACACCGCTGAGCAATTCTTCACCGGCTTACGGGAAGCGGCTGGTAGCTGGCTTGTGCAGGTCGGTATAAGACGACCCGCCGGGCCGGTGTCGTTCGGCCACGGGGGACTGGGAGGACTGGGGTAGATGGCAACGTACGTATTGGACGGAAAGTCGGCGGCGACGCTGGCCCGTCGTCCCCTTGCGGCGCGGATCGCGGTGTCGGGCACCCCCAACGCCAACGGTGTGCGCTTGGTCGCGCGGACTGCCGACGGCGGCCCGTCGGGCGCGGTGGTGGAGACGGCGCCGACGATGCTGATCATCCCGCACGTGACCGAGGAGATCGTGATCGGCGCGGTGCCACAGGGCAGCGACCTGTTCGCGCCCGGCACGATTGTGCACGTGTCTATCGGACCGGATTCGGCGGCGGACTACGAGGCCGACGTCGCCCAGCTGACGCCGCGCGATGTGTCCGGACTGGGCTTCATCAAGTTGGCGAGCATTGCCCCGGGAGTGGCCGACACGGTGACGGTCACGACGTGGCTGACACGCCCGGACTCCAAGCTTCCCCCGCTCGCCGAGGCGGCGCGTGTGGCGGCGCGCGGCGCGCTCAACGTCGACCAGGTCGCGGAGAACCGCGCCCGCCCGGTTCGTCTTTTCGTCGACGCATCGGCGTCGATGGCGCCGCTCTTCGCCTCCGGGATGGTGGCTGCGGCCGGTGACATCGTCGCCGGACTGGCCGAGGTCGTGTCCGGTGGATCGGAGGTGACCCTGGGCCTGCTGGGGCCGGCCGCCGCGCCCGCCGTCGCAGTCGCCACCAACGGTGTCGGTGCCGCGCTGGGCACCGCACCCGCGCAGGGATACGGCCTGAGCGGCGGTCCCGCGCTGCCGCCGGCCGCCGGTACGCTCACCGTCCTGGTCACCGATGCGGCGCCAGCCGATGAGCCGTTCGACGACCAGGTGCTCCTGGTGTTGTCGGGTGCACTGTCGGGCACGGGCGGCCGTCGGGGAGCGGTGCTGATGCCGACGGACGATCCCGTGCAGGTGCTGACCGCACGCCCCGATGTGGTCGCGCGCGTCGTAGCCGACCTGCTGGCGCCCTTCGCATTGCACGGGGGTGTGCGTTGACCAAGTGCCCGAGGTGTTTTTCGTCGCTCACGACCGACGACGCCGTCGCCTGGGTAGATCGTGACCCCGCCGAGGTCACCGTCGACCCGGTCGCGTCGGCCTATGCCGGGCGCGAGGTCCGGATGGGCCGGGTGAAGGTCGCCCGCCGCAACGAGTGGTCGGGCTCGTGGCCGCCGGTGCCCGACCGGGCCTGCGATCCGGCGTGCCCGGTCTGCCACTTCGTTTTGCCGCAGCACTGGTACTACGGCAGTGCCACGTGCATCACGATGGCGGGTGCGCGCGCCACCGGCAAGACGGTGTACATAGCGGTGCTCATCAAGCAGTTGCAGCGTTTCGCGGCTCGTCTCAACCGCGAGGTCTTCCCGGCCAACGACGAGACCGTCCGCCGCTTCCGCGACGAGTACGAGACGCCGCTGTTCACCGAGCGCGGGATCCTGCAGCCGACGCCTCGTGCCTCCCTGCATGGCAGTTACCAGCACGATCCGCTCATCTTCAATCTCGGCGAATGGGCGGGTCGGCGGCGTTACCTGGTCATCCGCGACGTCGCGGGGGAGGACCTCGAGGCCGCTGACGTCGGCGGGGTGGCGTGGGAGTTCTTCTCCCGCGCCGACGCCGTGCTGTTCATGTTCGACCCGCTCTGCGTCGGCGAGGTTGCCAACCAGCTGCGCGACCTGGTGCCTCCGCCATCGAGCCTGGGCGGCGACCCGAGGCAGGTCCTGCACACGATGACGAACCTGATCGGCAACGGCTCGCCCAAGCTGGCCGTCATCCTGTCGAAGTTCGACGCATTGCAGGCGCTAAGCGCGGTGGAGGCCAGTGCGTGGGGGCAGGTGATGGGGCAGCTCGGGGCCGCCTACAACCGCGATCCCAGCCTGCTCGCCCGTGGCTACGACGAGAACGACGGCCAGGGGTTGCACGAAGAGGTCCGCAGCTTGCTCACCAAGCTCGACGCCGGTCCGGCATTGACGACGATGGTGAACCCGGTGACCGGCCACCAATACGAGCACCGGTTCTTCGCGGTGTCGGCGCTCGGCGCGTCGCCGGAGGGGGAGAAGCTGTCCGACCGCGGCATCTCGCCGTTCCGGGTCACCGACCCGGTGCGATGGGTGCTGGCCGCTGACAATGTGATGATGGACGGCGCCTGATGACCGATCCCCGATTCCGCGGTACAGATCCGTTCGCGCCCGGTGCGTACCCGCCCGTGCCGGCGGGGCTGCCGACCCACCCGTCGGCCCCGGGGTATCCGCCGGTTGCATCGGCCCGTCCGTTGACCGCGACGCGCACGTCGGCACCGCCGGTCACCGTGTGGCTGGTATCGGCCTGCTTGGCCGTGGCCGTCGGCCTGTGCGTCGTGCAGGCCGTGATGGGCGTGCGCGCCGCATCGGAGTCGGGGGTCGACGACGCCCAGCGCGAATACTTGGGCCGCGAGGTCGCCGACCTGTCGACGACGGCCATCGTGTTCACCGTGTTGCTCGCCGCGGTGTTCGCACTGGCCTATGCGGGCTTCGGCTACGCGGTGTGGCGTGGTGAGGCGTGGCCTGCCCCGCTGGGAACCGTGCTGGCCGCGTTGTCGCTGTTCGGCCTGATGGGCGGGCCGGTGGTCATCGCGCTGGTGTTCGCGGGCGTGCTCGCCGTCGTGTTCCTGTGGTTGCCGCCGTCGCGCACCTACGCCCGTGGGCGGCCGGCCGTGCCGGTGGCTCCGACCGCTTACGACCCGTGGGGAGGCCGCTGACGATGGCGACGCGCAGAGGACTGCAGAAAGTAAGCATTGGCGTCGGCTGGACCATCGAGCCGGGTAGTACCCAACTCGACCTCGATATCGCTGCCTTCGCCCTCGGGCCCGACGGCGTGGTGGCGTCTGATCAGGACTTCGTCTTCTTCAACAACCTGACCGCGTGCGACGGCGCGATCCGGCTCACCTCCGATGCCGCGGTCTTCCGCGGGTGGAACGAGGAGATGACGGTGGACACCGCGGCGCTGCCGCCGCGGGTCGACCGCGTGGTCGTCGCGGTGAGCTCCTACGGCGGCGAAGCGCTGTTCGGCCGGTTCCCGGCCGGATGCGTCGAACTGTGGGATTCCGATGCCGGGCAACTCGCGCGATGCGACCTCTCGGCGCAGTTCCCCGGCGAGAGCGCGCTCGTATACGCCGACCTGCGGCGGGACGGATCACGGTGGGTCCTGATGGCCCGTGGCGAGCCGTTCGAGGGCCTCGGGCCCATCGCCCGTTCCATGGGCGTCAAAGTCTGATCGTCCGAATTGGATCGACTGCGCCACGTCGCGTAGGATGGATCGTCGGTGCGCGTACCGCGCGCCGACTACTACCACCAGGCCCTACGGGCCGGGAGCGCGGAGGACATGGCAAAGAAAGACGGTGCCATCGAGGTCGAGGGTCGCGTGGTCGAGCCCCTGCCCAATGCGATGTTCCGCATTGAGCTGGAGAACGGACACAAGGTTCTCGCCCACATCAGCGGGAAGATGCGGCAGCACTACATCCGCATCCTGCCCGAGGATCGCGTGGTCGTCGAGCTTTCGCCCTATGACCTCGGCCGTGGACGAATCGTCTACCGGTACAAGTAAGACTTCCCGGCACCTGCCGGGGGAACTCACCACGAGCAGTGCGGGGTACCGCACTGCCCGTGACAAGAAACAGGAGAAGCTGACGTGAAGGTCCAGCCGAGCGTCAAGCCGATCTGTGAGAAGTGCAAGGTGATCCGCCGCAATGGTCGGGTCATGGTGATCTGCGAAAACCTGCGCCACAAGCAGCGCCAGGGCTGAGCAGCGCCCTTCCACCGGTCGCTTGGCCGAACAGTGACAACTGAATACACACAACCGAATATCTGACGAACTTCCAGCACCAGCGGACACAGACGCGTATCCGCCGACCCCCGGATCAGAGGCCGGGGCCCGACAGTGATCGGGACGGACTGGGAGCAGACCTCTGAGAACGAAAAGGAATCGAACACATGGCACGTGTTGCCGGTGTGGATCTCCCCCGCGAAAAGCGGCTGGAGATCGCACTTACCTACATCTACGGGGTGGGTCGTACCACTTCGAAGGAAATCCTCGCCGCCACCGGCTTGTCGCCGGACCTGCGCGCGAAGGATCTGACCGACGCCGATGTCGCCAAGCTGCGCGAATACATCGAGGCGTCGGTGAAGGTCGAAGGTGACCTGCGCCGCGAGGTGCAGGCCGACATCCGTCGCAAGATCGAGATCGGCTGCTACCAGGGTCTGCGGCACCGTCGCGGCCTCCCGGTCCACGGTCAGCGCACCAAGACCAACGCCCGCACTCGCAAGGGCCCGAAGAAGACCATCGCCGGGAAGAAGAAGTAATGCCTCCTAAGTCACGCAGCGCCGGCCCCAAGAAGGGCACTCGCCGTCGCGATAAAAAGAACGTCCCGCACGGCCACGCGCACATCAAGTCGACGTTCAACAACACGATCGTTTCGATCTCCGACCCCAACGGCAACGTGATCAGCTGGGCGTCGTCGGGTCACGTGGGCTTCAAGGGCTCGCGCAAGAGCACGCCGTTCGCGGCGCAGCTCGCTGCCGAGAACGCGGCCCGCAAGGCCCAGGAGCACGGCGTCAAGAAGGTCGACGTCTTCGTCAAGGGCCCGGGCTCGGGCCGCGAGACGGCGATTCGCTCCCTGCAGGCTGCCGGCCTCGAAGTCGGCACCATCTCCGATGTCACCCCCCAGCCGCACAACGGCTGCCGTCCGCCCAAGCGGCGCCGGGTCTAGCGGGAAGGTAAGGACTAGAAAAAATGGCTCGTTATACCGGACCCGCAACCAAGAAGTCGCGCCGTCTGCGCGTCGACCTCGTCGGCGAAGACAAGGCGTTTGAGCGTCGTCCCTACCCGCCCGGCCAGCACGGCCGCGCGCGGATCAAGGAGACCGAGTACCTGCTGCAGCTGCAGGAGAAGCAGAAGGCCCGCTTCACCTACGGCGTCATGGAGAAGCAGTTCCGCCGCTACTACGAAGAGGCGAACCGTCGCACCGGCAAGACCGGCGACGAGCTGCTGAAGATCCTGGAGACCCGTCTGGACAACGTCGTGTACCGCGCCGGACTGGCCCGTACCCGTCGCCAGGCCCGTCAGCTGGTCAGCCACGGCCACTTCACCGTCAACGGTGTGAAGGTCGACGTCCCCAGCTACCGAGTCGGCCAGTACGACATCATCGATGTCCGGCCGAAGTCGCTGGTGACCGTGCCGTTCCAGATCGCCAAGGAGATCCAGGGTGATCGGCCGGTGCCCGCGTGGCTGCAGGTCGTGCCGTCGACGCTGCGCATCCTCGTGCACTCCGTGCCCGAGCGTGCCCAGATCGACGTGCCGCTGACCGAGCAGCTCATCGTCGAGTACTACAGCAAGTAAATCCACCGACGCCGTCAAATAGCGGGCGGCAAAGGAGAAAAACACACCAATGCTCATCTCACAGCGACCCACCCTGTCCGAAGAGGTCATCGCCGAGAACCGGTCGAAGTTCGTCATCGAACCCCTCGAGCCGGGCTTCGGTTATACCCTCGGCAACTCGCTGCGCCGCACCCTGCTGTCGTCCATCCCGGGCGCCGCAGTCACGAGCGTGCGTATCGACGGTGTGCTGCACGAGTTCACCACCGTGGCCGGGGTCAAGGAGGATGTCACCGAGATCATCCTGAACCTCAAGGGCCTCGTCGTCTCCTCCGAGGAGGACGAGCCGGTCACCATGTACGTCCGCAAGCAGGGCCCCGGTGCCGTCACGGGCGCTGACATCGTGCCTCCGGCCGGTGTTACCGTGCACAACCCGGACCTGCACATCGCGACCCTCAACGACAAGGGCAAGCTCGAGATCGAGCTCGTCGTCGAGCGTGGCCGCGGCTACGTGCCGGCCGTGCAGAACAAGGCCTCCGGCGCCGAGATCGGCCGTATCCCGGTCGACTCGATCTACTCGCCGGTCCTCAAGGTGACCTACAAGGTGGAGGCCACCCGCGTCGAGCAGCGCACCGACTTCGACCGCCTGGTGCTGGACGTGGAGACCAAGAACTCGATCACCCCGAGCGACGCCCTCGCGTCGGCGGGCAAGACGCTGGTCGAGCTGTTCGGCCTGGCGCGCGAGCTCAACGTCGAGGCCGAGGGCATCGAGATCGGCCCGTCGCCGGTCGAGGCCGACCACATGGCGTCGTTCAACCTCCCGATCGAGGACTTGGAGCTGACCGTGCGCAGCTACAACTGCCTCAAGCGCGAGGGTGTGCACACCGTCGGTGAACTGGTCGCCCGCACCGAGTCGGATCTGCTCGACATCCGCAACTTCGGTCAGAAGTCGATCGACGAGGTCAAGGTGAAGCTGCACACGATGGCGCTGGCCCTCAAGGACAGCCCCGCCAGCTTCGATCCGTCGCAGGTCGCCGGGTACGACCCGGCCACCGGCACCTGGTCCGACGATGCGGGATTCGATGACAATGGTGAGGATTTCGCTGAAACCGAGCAGCTCTGAGCGGCTGTAACCAAACCCCGACCCACTCGTGAGAGTCGGTCACCTCTGAGGAGAGAACAATGCCCAAGCCCACCAAGGGTGCCCGTCTCGGCGGGTCGGCCAGCCACCAGAAGGCGATCCTGGCAAACCTCGCCACCTCGCTGTTCGAGCACGGCCGCATCACCACCACCGAGGCGAAGGCCAAGCGCCTGCGCCCCTACGCCGAGAAGCTCATCACCCACGCGAAGGCCGGCACCCTTGCCGACCGCCGCCAGGTGCTGAAGTTCATCCGCGACAAGGACATCGTGCATGTCCTGTTCGCGGAGATCGGCCCGTCGTTCGCCGAGCGTCCCGGCGGCTACACCCGCATCGTCAAGACGTTGCCCCGCAAGGGCGACAACGCCCCGATGGCCGTGATCGAACTCGTCCGCGAGTCGACCGTGACCACCGAGGCCAACCGCGCCAACCGTGTCGCGGCGTCGAAGAAGACGGACAAAGCCGACGAGAAGCCGGCGAAGGCTGCTGAGGTCAAGGCCGATGAGGCTGCCGAGGCGAAGGCCGACGACGCTGGCGAGGTTGCCGAGCTGCCTGCCGGTGCGCACGCGCCGCTGCCCGACGACGCGCAGCCCGAGGGCTTCCCGATCAAGGGCAATGCGCAGTCGAAGCTGTACCACCGTCCCGGCACCCGGTTCTACGACAGCACCGTTGCCGAGATCTGGTTCGCGACCGACGCCGACGCCGAGGCGGCCGGCTACGAGTTGCCGCCGTCGCAGCGCGACGAGGAGTGATCCATTGACGACCGACCCCGCCACCGACGACGGTGGCGGGGTTTGTCGTCTGCGCCTCGAGATCGGTTACGACGGGACTGACTTCTCCGGATGGGCTCTACAGCCGGGCCGGCGCACTGTGGCCGGGGTGCTCACCGACACGCTGACCACCGTGCTGCGCGAGCCGGTGCGACTCACCGTCGCCGGGCGAACCGACGCTGGAGTGCATGCCACCGGACAGATCGCCCATCTCGACGTCGCGCGGGCAGCGCTGGACACCCGCTCCATCCACGGTGACCCGTCGACGCTGGTCCGGCGTTTGGCGAAGATGCTGCCCGACGACGTGCGCGTCAAGGCCGTCACCGAGGTTCCCATCGAGTTCGATGCGCGATTCTCGGCGTTGCGCCGCCACTATGTCTACCGGCTCGCCGATGCACCGTGGGGGCCTGAGCCGGTCACCGCCCGGACCACGGGCGCGTGGCCTCGCCCGCTCGATGTCGAGGCGCTGAATGCGGCCTCTGCCGCATTGCTCGGCTTGCACGACTTCGCTGCCTTCTGCCGGCCACGGCCAGGATCGACGACGATCCGCGACCTGCAGGCCTTCGATTGGCACCGCGCCGACGAGGGCGTGCTGATCGGCCGGGTCAGTGCTGATGCATTCTGCTGGTCGATGGTCCGTTCCCTCGTCGGCGCCGTCGCCGTCGTCGCGGAGGGCCGTCGGGACGTGGCCTGGTGTGCTGGATTGTTGGATGCTTCTGGACGCAGTCAGCAGGTTCCCGTCGCGCAGGCGCGTGGTCTGTGCCTGATCGGCGTCGACTATCCGCCGCCTGCGGAATGGGCTGCGCGCAACGAAGTGACCCGCGACATCCGCGATGCCGACGAGGTCGGGGGTCCGGAGGGCTGCTGCGGCTGAACGGGCTAGGTGGCGCTGCGCTCGATGGCGAGCGCCTCGTACACCTCGGTGCGCGTTTCGAGGCTCAGCGGCTCGGGGGTGTCCAAACCGATGGCATCGGCGCCGTTGATGAGCATGGTCCGCCACGCCCACGGGTCGAACGTGCCCGGCAGGGTCGTCGAGACGAAGTCGTCGAGTAGCTCGGCGAATCGGTTGGGCTCGTCGCGGAACGGGAAGTGGCCGGCACCGTCGAAGGTCTCGAGGACAGACCCGGAGATCGCGGCATGCGCGATCTCGGCATGGCGATAGGGGATCACCGTGTCGTCGGTGCCCCACGCAATGAGTACCGGGATGTTGGCGGTCAGGTAGCTGCGATCGAGCATCGACACGTGTTGGCCCCGCCAGTCGACGACCGACCGCAGCGTCCGGCCGAATGCCGCACGGGCATCACGCGGGCTCAGATCGCGCAGGATGCGCAGGAGATCGGTCCGGTCGAGCAGGTGGCGACTGGGCGAGAGCGACTCGAAGGGACCAGGCAGCGTGGGGCTGGCGGCCAAGGCGCGGGTCGCCGAATCGACTGCCGACATGGCCCCGGGAAGGCGCAGTAGCGCCAGCGCTTGACTCGCCCCCGGTAGAGTGGCGACGCGCAGGGCGGGGGACACCTCGCGGGTGACTCCGCCGGTGGACACCAGCACGAGGCGCGACACCATCGACGGGTACTGGTAGCAGAACTGCATGGCGACGCCGCCGCCGAGGGAGTGCCCGACGACGGTGACGCGCTCGTGGCCCAGGACCCACAGCAGGTCGCGCACCCCGTTGGCGAAGGCCGCCACCGAATAGTCCGCACGCGGCTTGTCGGAGAACCCGTGGCCGAGCATGTCGGGCGCAATGACGGTGTACTTGGACGCGAGGCGGGTCATGATCGGCTCCCACGTCGACGAATTGTCGCCGATTCCGTGGATCAGCACGACCACGGGGCCGCTGCCCGCGATGCGGTAGGCCCGCCGGTATCCGTGAATCGTGCGGTAGCGCAACCGGACTCTGGGCTTGGCTATCACCGCCGCCTCCTTAAACACTCGGTTTCTAAGGCGAGTTAACCCTATGAGCGGGTGCCACGCTCGCCCGGTAGCGCCGATGTAGCAAGGTGTTTACAAACCATGCTCCGCAGGCCGATTCCAGGGATGCCTATTCGGCTCAGTGCCCGTGGCCGCCACCGTGGTGCCCGCCGGCCCCGGGGACCTCGATGAATCCGGTGTGCCGACCAGGTGCCACGACCCGCATCCGCTGCATCATCTCGTTGTCCTCGTGGTTGGTGAGATGGCAGTGCCACACGTAGCCCTGCAGCTTCTCGTTGTTGAGCCCGGTGAACACGGCATCGGGGTCAAAGCCCAGTTCTGCCGCGGTTGGCCAACGCACCATGATCCGGGTGACCTGATTCGGTGGGCAGCGCACCGTGTCCTTCCAGCCGAACTCGTAGGGGGCCGGGTTGAACATCTCGCTGGTCAGGTAGTCGGTCGGATCCGGGGTCCAACGGGTACCCAGCACCGGTGGTGGGTTCTCGGCGAGGTAGCGCACCTTGTCGAAATCCCAGCGGCCCACGACACGGTATTGCACGAGATGAACGTGAAGGGAGTGCGACTGCATGGTCGCATCGGAGTTCACGATGTCCCAGCACTCGGTGGTCCCCTGGACGGGGTGCTCGAAGTCTTTGGTGGCCCAGTCGAGATCGTTGAGGTTCATGTTGAGCACACCCAGCCAGGACAGGTTGCGCGGGTTGACCGTCACATTGAGGGTGGCGATCCGGTGGTTGTCGTGGCCGGTGTGGCGCGGCGGCAATCGGTCGGGCAAGCCGCGGCCACCGCGCAGCCGGTCGGGGACCCGCTGATACCGGCCGGTGCGGCTCCCGACGTCGAACCGCATGACGGGTCGCACCATGAGCGCACCGTTCATCTGCCCGAACATCGAGATCTGCATGCTGTTGACCAGTTGGACTTTCTGACCCGGGCGGTACCGGGAGAAGTCGACGAGGATGTCGTAGCGTTCGGCGGCGGCGACGTTGAGCGCCTTGACCGGCACGGGGGCATCCAGCAGCCCGCCGTCGCTGCCGATGACCCAGAACGTCGAACCGTCCGACAGTGACAGGCGGTAGTCGTTGAGTTGGCTGGCGGACAGGATCCGAAACCGGTACAGCCCCCGGTCGACCGGCATCCGCGGCCACACCTTGCCGTTGACGACCATCGTGTCGCCGCACAGTCCGCCCGCCCAGTGCCCGGTCGGAACGGTCCACGTGTTGTCGTAGCGCATCTTGCCGTCGGGGTAGAACAGCTTGTCGCTGATGATGAGCGCGGTCTCGTACCCGCCGGCCGGCAGGCCCAGCGGATTGTCACGCGTGCCGGTGTCCCACTGGTCGCGGACGTGGTAATGCCCGCTCAGGCCCGCATAGATGCTCAGCCGGGTCGTCCCCATCGAATGGTCGTGGTACCAGAGTGGACAGGCGTGCGGCGGGTTGGTGAACCGGTAGTCCACGCCGCGGCCCAGTCGGAAGGGCGACGTCGGAAAGCCGTCGTGTTCCGGACGGTTCGGTGCGCCGTGTAGATGGATCACCAAGGGCGGTCGGTGCCGGTCCTTTTCGGACACTCCGTGCAGAGTGGTGTCCACGTCGATCGCCATCGGGTGGCTGCGCAGGTTGTTGACGAACCGGATCTGCGGCTCCGTTCCGGCCTGCGTCTCGATGGTGGGACCGTGGTGCGACAGTCCGCCGAAGCCCGCGCTCGGTGCCCGGCCGAGATCTCGGTGGAATCGATGGCGGCCGCCGGCGGCGACCATCCGCGTCGGTGATATCACCTTGGGCAGCCGTGGCAGCTCGTCGACGAAGGGTGTCAGCGGTGGGGAGTGGTAGCTGTTGAACGGCATCCCCGGGATCGTCGGCTGCTCATGGTTCAGCGGCGGCGAATAGGGTTTCGCGTCGGCGGATCCGGGGCGGACGGCTGCAAGTCCGAGCGCCGACAGTCCGGCCAGTTGCAAGGCTTGACGGCGCTTCATCGCACAAATCCGCCTTCGATCGACGAATGGGAGTGGGCCCACCATAGGCACGCAATCGGCGTCGACACCCGCCTTTCCTGAAACCGATGTCAGAATCAGGTTTGGATGCGGCCTTCGATGGCCGGCCTTCGGTATCCCCGTTGCCCCTGTTCCCCGTTGCATCGGGCCACCGCGGTCGTACAGTACGGGTCTACGGTTTTCCGCTCTGTCCTCAGGAGGCGCCAGGATGAAACGCACGTCCACGGTTCTCGCCAGCGTCGTGCTGGTCGCGGGATTGGTCTTGTCGGGTTGCTCGAAATCGTCGTCGACGTCGGCGCCGGAGGACTTGAAGACCCTCCTACCCGTGCCTGCGAATACCCAGAAGACCACCGGCCCGGATGCGATCTCAGCCAACGGTATCAGGATGAACTACCAGGCCGCTGCCGCGCCGGGGCCGGCGATGGTCGCCTACCGGACGGCGCTGCGGGACAAGGGCTGGGAGGTGACGACGATCGTCACCTCCGAGGGTGGCACCGGTGGTGGGGCCACCTTCATCGGCACCCACGGCAAGGCCTACGGGGTCTTCGACGGCGGCGGCTTCGACCAGCAGACGTTCGTCGACGTGTGCGTGTGGCCGGAGAAGCCGGCCGACCCGAACTGCACGCGGGCCAAGCGCTAGCGGTCGACGGTCGAATGGGACAGGACAGTCGCTCGTCGGCGATCACCGCGCGCGGAGTGATTGCCGGCGCCTTGGGGATGGCGGGCGATCTCCCGCGAATGGCCCGCTTGCTGCCACCGCTGGTCAACCCGACGCCGAAGCGCCGATGGACGATCGGCAAGATTTTCGCCCAGGCAGCCGCCGCACATCCGGACCGGCCGTTCCTGCGCAGCGGGAAGCAGACGTACACCTACGGCGAGTGCAACCGCCGGGCCAACCGGTGGGCGGCGGTGCTCACCGATCGCGGTGTCGGCCAGGGCGACGTCGTGGCCGTCATGGCACACAACAGCCCCGAAGTCGTGATCGCGATGCTGGCGATCGTCAAACTCGGAGCCATTGCCGGCCTGGTCAACCACAACCAGCGCGGTGATGTGCTCGAGCACAGCCTGGGCCTGCTGTCGGCCGGGATTCTGGTGCGCGACGACGAGTCCGCGGAAGCCATCACGACGGTTCCATCCGACGCTGTACCGGCCGCCACGCTGACTTTCACCGATCTCGACGCCGCGGGCGACGCGCTGGCCACAGACGATCCCGGCGCCAACGCCAATCCGGCGATCACCGATTCGCTGCGCGCCGAGAACGCGGCGTTCTACATCTTCACCTCCGGCACCACCGGGTACCCGAAGGCGTCGATCATGAGTCATGGGCGCTGGCACCTGGCGATGATCGGGATGGGCGGAGCGGCCGTCCGGCTGCGCAGCGACGACGTGATGTTCTGTGCCCTGCCGATGTACCACAACAACGCGCTGACCGTGTCGCTCGGTTCGGTGCTCGCCGCGGGCGCGTGCCTGGCCGTCGGCGAGAAGTTCTCCGCGTCGCGGTTCTGGGACGAGATCATCGAAGCCGACGCCACCGCGTTCTGCTACATCGGTGAGTTGTGCCGATACCTACTCGCGCAGCCGCCCAAGCCGGTCGACCGCGCCCACCGCGTGCGCTTGGCCGTAGGCAATGGATTGCGCCCGGAGATCTGGGATGAATTCCAGAGCCGCTTCGGGATCGACCGGATCGTCGAGTTCTATTCGGCGAGCGAGTCCAACATCGGCTTCGCCAACATCTTCGGGCTGCGCAACACCGTCGGGTTCTCCCCCCAGCTGCGCGCGATTGTCGAGGTCGACGTCGCGACCGGCGAGCCCATCCGCGACGCGCGAGGCCGGTGTCGGCGGGTGCCAAGGGGAGAGCCGGGCCTGCTGCTCGGACACATCTCGGCGCTGATGCGGCTGGACGGCTACACCGACCCGGAGGCGACCGAGAAGAAGATCGTGCGCGACGTCTTCCGTCGCGGCGACGCCTACTTCAACACCGGCGACCTCGTGTACTCGCAGGGCTTCGGCCACATCGCGTTCGCCGACCGCCTCGGCGACACTTTCCGCTGGAAGGGTGAGAACGTCGCCACCACCGAGGTGGAGGCGGTACTCAATGACGTGCCCGGCATCGTCGAATCGGTGGTGTACGGAGTCGAGGTTCCCGGGACCGACGGACGTGCCGGGATGGCCGCGATCGTCGTCGACGGCGAGCCGGACTGGGCCGGGATCGCGGATAGGGTCTCGGCGAAGCTGCCGGGATATGCGGTGCCGCTCTTCGTGCGCGTCACGCCGCAGATCGCGCAGACGTCCACATTCAAGAGCCAACGCGTCGCGCTGCGCGACGAGGGGTATTCCGACGTCGGCGACGACGAACTCCGCGTGTTCCACCGCGACCGCGGATACACCCCGTTCTACCCGGAGTTCGTGGACGAACTGGCCGTCGGGCGGGCGTAGCACTCGCACCGTCGGACAATCCGATGGAACCGTTTGGCGCTGCGCTGCGTCTAATCCCACATGCGGCAAAAAATGCCGCTCGGGGGAGGGGCCATGCAGATCGATACGGATTCCGGTGCGACCGACTGGATAGATTCGCGGACCACGGTGCGGTCGCGGTCGGGGGCGATCACCGTGACGACGACCGCGCACGGGTTGCCCGTGGCGGTGCGGATCACCGAGTCGGCGATGGCGATGGGCGCCGAAGCGCTCGCCGCACGAGTGCTCGAGTTGTGCCGCGAGGGCGCGATGACGGCGGGCGTACGACTGCGTGAGCTGATGTCCGCCGACGGCGTCGACGACGATGTCCTCGCGACGATGGCGCTGCCCACCGCTGACGATCTGGCCCGCGTGCAGTCCGTGCTCGATGCCCAGGCCGCCGCGCCGAGTTCCTGGTTGCGGTGATCGGCGATGGCCAATCCAGAACTGGAGGAGATACTCGCCCGTGCCTCGGCGGCGATCGGGGCGATGGCCGAGCTCTCCGAGGGCTACGCCGCGATCGTCGGTGAGGGCAGTGACGTGCGATCGCGCGTGACCGCACGCGTAGACGGGTCGGGTGCACTGATCGGCTTGGAACTCGGCCCGGGCGCGATGCGCTCGGGCGCCGTAGAGCTCGGCGAGTTGATCGTGTCCAGCGCGATGGTCGCCGCCCAACGTGCCTACGCGCAGCGGGCCACACTGACCGAGCAGTTCAACCGCGACTTCGGCGAACTCGCCGGCATCGCGATCAATGAGACGAACGAGGGGGATCGATGAGTTCGGTGATGATGATGGGGGAGGCCGTCGACGGCTTGGCAGCGACCTCGGCGACGATGGGCACGGCCCTGGCCACTGCTGGCGGCGTCAATGCGGCTGCGAACACGGCGGCGATGGTGGCGGTGTTCGGATTGATCGGGCAGGAGTTCGTCGCGGCCTTCGCCACGGCCCAGGCCGCACACCTCGCCGCGGTGGGTAGTCTCGCCGCCGTCCACGCCGGCACCGCCTCGTCGATGCTCGCCGGATCGGCCGCGTTCACCGCGACCGATGTCGTCAGCGCTGCCGCTTTGGGCCGATGACGCCGACCGCATCCGCGTCGGGGGTGGCTGCGCCGCCCGGCGTCGTCGCTGTGCTGCCCGGCGGTGGTTTGCCCGTCGCGGCGGTGCCGGGCGGGGCGGCACAGGGTGCTGCGAGCCTTCCAGACGTCGGGGCCGTGCTGGGCTCGCTGGGCCTGCCGCCGCTGCCGGCCCTCCCGCCGCTACCACCCCTGCCCGGACTGCCGCCGCTGCCGGTGCTGGATCTCTCGGCGTTGCTCAAGCCGCTCACCGACCTGTTGGGGGCGTTCGGGACGGCCGATCTGGCCGCGGCGGCGGACCTCGGGAAGGTCTTCAACGGCTTGTCGTCGCTATTGGATTTGACCGTCTCGGGGACGACCTCGGCACTGCGTGCCGTCGACAAGGTCTGGACTGGCACCGCGGCGACCAGCGCGGCGACCAAGATGGGCCGCACCGCCACAGAGTCCGGCATGGTCGCGGCGCAGGGCAGCGGGATGTCCATCGACATCGGCGCGGCCGCCGGGATCGTTGCCGCAGGACTGGCCGCCCTGCAGGCGGTGATCGCCAAGACGGTCGGACTCGTCGGCGCGGCCCTGCCGTTCATCCTGACCCCTCCCGGGCAGGCCGCCGCCCTGGCGGCGATCAGCGCCGGGCTGGCCGAGGGCACCGCCGTCGTCGCGGCTACAAAGGCGCAACTGCTCGCCCCCACCGCGAAGATGGTCACCAACGGCGCACCGGTGCCGATCAGCGGCGCCCCTGCGGCGGGTGCGGTCGGAGCCTTCGGGCTCGCGGCGACCGCGCTGGAGGCGCTGGCAGTCCCACTGAAGACGGCCACCGGTGTGCTCGGATCGACCCTGGCCGCGGCGGCCACGTCGGCGAAGAACGGCACCTTGAACGACGGTAAGTCAACGGGCACGACACCGACGACCGGGAAGCCTGGAACCGGGACTGCGGGGGCTACGCACCAGTGCTGCGGTGGGAAGTGCTGTGCCGGTGATGCGCGGACGGGGGCTCTCGGCAGCGGCCCGCGTCCGGGTTCGCCGACCGGTCTGCGACGCGGCCTCGGAGGTGGGGGCCTCGGGGTCGGCGGCGCGGGCACGGGCGGGTTGGCAGGTCCCCGCGAGGTGAGTGCCCGGTACAGCGTGCGCGCACCGGTGCTCGGCGGCACCGAGCCGGCAGCGTTGCTCGGTGCGGGCGCGCCCGAACCAGCTGCGGTGATGACACCGGGCACCGGGGTGGCCCCCATGACGGGTGCCGCCGCCATGGGGGGTGCGCACGCGGTCGGCCGAGTGATGGGCGGACCACCCGTCACGCTGCGATCGTCGGAAGCCCTTGCCGATTGTGATCAGATGCTTGCCCCGGCCGTCTTCGGAGATGACATCGATCGGTCCGGCCCGGGGTCCCAAGACCTGGACGCGGGTGCGTCCGGGGGTGCCGCAGCGGCGCGGCTCGCCGCACTGAGAGAGGAGTTGTTGTCATGACGGGGACACTGCGGGCGGATCCGGAGGGCCTGATCGCCGTGGCCGGTGTGTTGGAGGCGTTGGCCGGTCAGCTGGGCGGATTGGTCGACGAGCGGGCGGCGCGGCTGACTCCTCCGGCGGCCGGGGGTGACGAGGTGAGTCGTGCCGTCGTCGCCTCGATCGGGGCGGCCACCCACGAGGTCATGGCCGACGTCGAATCCGGCGCTCGCCGCGCCGAGGAGTTCGCTGCCGCACTGCGTGCCCAGGCGGAGGCCATCGTGGCTGCCGATACCGCACCGAACCAGGTGGGATGAGCCGGCGGTGAGCGAGGTGGTGAATACGGCGTCTTCAGGACCCCTCGGGTTCACCGGTGTCAATTGGGAGACGCGTCGGCCCGAGAAGTTACGGGCTGATCTCACAGCCGGCGTGGGACCGGGCCCGTTGCATGCCTGTGCACAGGAGTGGGCCGACTTCGCCACCGAACTCGATCGTCTGGTCGCGGTGACGCGACGCACCGTGACGGCCCTGTGCGACCAGTGGGAGTCGCCCGGGGCCGTCACGGCTGCTGGGGTGTTGACACGGATGCCGGTGTGGCTGGACGCGCTCGCGCATCGGGTGCGACGCCAGGCCGACCTGGTCGCCGGCGCGGCCGCCGCGGCACAGACCGCGCACCTCGCGATGCCTGCCGCCGCCGAAATCGACCAAGTGCGCGGAAAGCTGGCGGAGGTAGCCGCCACGGCCGCACTGGTGGTCGTGATGACGGGCGGGCTGGCCCGCGCTGAGCGCGCGCAGACGGAGATCGCCGCCACCGCCGCGCGTGTCATGCACGGCTACGAGCGTGACTGTACGGGCGTGGCCACCGCCCCGCCGCAGAGCAGTCCGGCTCCCGCGCTGGTACGGGGTGCCGCTTCGACTCGGACTACGCACACGGGTACCGGGTCGAGCGACGCAACGGGTACCGCACCACTCGGCGTCGCCGGGCTCGCCGCAGTGCCCCCGCGCGTGCTGGGACGGTTCCAGGCCGTATCGGTCGGGGCCACTGGCTCCACCGCCGATCGGCGCCAAGACCCGGTGACGCCAATCGCGCAAACGTCCGGCGGCGCCGACCGTGCGCGCGGCTCGTCGATGGGCCCGGTCGCGCCCGTGGCCGCCGCGCCGGGAGCGGGGTCCGCACGGGCCGGCGCCACCGATCACGGTGTGGCACTCACCCACGAAGCCGCAGACTCCGACACGGCCGAACCGATGACCTGGGCGCAATTGGCCGTTCACGACCAGGTGCGGGCCACACCGGGCCCGGCCACCACAGACCCGGGTCACACAGCCGTGTGATCCGATCATGAAAGAAGGGGGAACACCATGCCCGGATCAGGGCTCAACCTCGACGTCGGCGCCTCGATGGCCTCGGCCAAGTCGGTGGCCGGAATCGTCGACGAGATGCAGCAGGTCATCCGCGCCATCGCGACGGCATCGCAGAACGTGGCCGGCACGTGGAAGGGACGCGCGTCGGGGGCCTACGACACGACTCATGGCGACTGGAATGCGAGTGCGGTGAAGCTCAACCTCGCACTCGAGGACATCAAGGCCAAGCTCACCGCCTCGTTCGCCGGGTACGGCGACGAGGATGAGTCGGGTGCCGCCACCATCAACGGCTCGCTGGCCGTCTGAGCCGGCGCGAAGGAGCAATCATGAGCATCATCCAGTACGACTTCGCCGCGCTCGATACGTTGACCGGCGATCTGAACCGCAACTTCGCCCGCCTCGAGCAGCTCTCCGGGCAGCTCCGGTCGCAGGTGAACGCCCTCGCCTCGCAGTGGCAGTCTGCCCAGGGCTCCCAGGCCTACCTCGAGGCGCAGCAACACTGGGACAAGGTCTTCGACGAGTCCCGCACGCAGTTGAACAGCCTGAGCTCGGCGGTGTCGCGCGCATCCTCGACGATGGGCAACACCGACATGCGGGTGGGCCGCACGTTCGCGGTCTGATCGGTTGGCCGCCGACCGTCCGCGGGCGGTCGGCGGCCGCTCGGTGCGGATCTGCGTCACTCGCACCTGCCGTGGGTACCGCGGTGCTTGACTGGGGGGATCTGCTCCACAAGCGAGAGGTCCGGGTGCGGGAGATGATGAACGGCGACGTTGAGGAGGGGTACGGGAAGGTCGCCGACGCTTTCCGTGCCAATTTGGATAGCGGGCTGGAGGTCGGCGCCGCGTGCAGTGTGTACCGCGACGGCCGCAAGGTCGTCGACCTGTGGGGCGGAGTCCGCAACCACGAGACCGGTGCACCGTGGGAGAGCGACACCCTGGTCAACGTCTTCTCCACCACCAAGGGTGTCGCGTCGCTGACCGTCGCCGTCGCCGCGTCGCGCGGGCTGCTCGACTACGACGCCAAGGTCGCCGACTACTGGCCGGAGTTCGCGCAGAACGGCAAAGAAGCCGTCACCGTGCGGCAACTGTTGGCGCACCAGGCCGGTCTGGCAGCGATTACGCCGCCGCTGGCGCTGTCGGACCTGTCCGACCACGCGATACTGTCGGACAAGATCGCCGCACAGGCACCCGCATGGCCGCCGGGCGCGCACCACGGCTACCACGCGGTCACGCTCGGCTGGTACGAGGGCGAGCTGATCCGCCGCGTCGACCCCGCGGGCCGGTCGCTGGGCCGCTTCTTCGCCGAGGAGGTCGCGGCGCCGTTGGGCCTGGACTTCTACATCGGACTTCCGGCCTCGGTCGACCGCGATCGCGTGGCGCTGTTGAAGGTCTGGCCGATGGCGGCGATGCTGCTGCACTTGAACTCGCTCCCGCCAGCCTTCGCGGTCGCCGCGCTCAACCCGTTCGGCCTGACTGCCAGGGCACTGGCCGTCGCCAAAGGAGTCGATGGCATGGCGCCCTTCAACGCCGAGGAGGTGCGACGGGTCGAGATGCCGGCCGCCAACGGTACCGGGACCGCACGATCGGTTGCCGCGCTCTACGGCAGTGCGGCCACCGGAGGCACCGAGATCGGGCTGAGTCCCGCTGTTCTGGCTGAGCTCGGGAGCGCGGCCGTCCCGCCGAGCAGGGGAGTGCGCGACAAAGTCCTGCGCGTCGACACGTCGTTCTCCCTCGGCTTCTGCAAGCCCGCGCCGTTCTGTCTCTTTGGCTCGTCGGACAACGCGTTCGGCACCCCGGGGGCCGGTGGCTCGTTCGGATTCGCCGATCCCGACACCGGTGTCGGCTTCGCGTACGTGATGAACAAGGCGGGATTCCACCTCGCCAGTGACCCCCGTGAACTCGCCCTCCGACAAGCGCTGTTCCGCGACGTACTCGGGGAGCGTGTCCAGGTGTAGGCACCGCATCGTGCGGTCAACCTGTCCGACGATGCGCATTGTGCCCGGGTGTCCGAATAGACTCCGTGGCATTATCGCGCAACGAAAGGTCTACTAGATGGCCCTGGGACTGGCGGCACTCCTCGACGATGTCGCCGCGCTTGTCAAGCTGTCTGCCGCGTCCATCGACGACATCGGGGCGGCTGCGGCCAAGGCCGGCACCAAGGCAGTCGGTGTTGTCGTCGACGATGCCGCGGTCACTCCCCGCTACGTGCAGGGCATCCAACCGGCGCGCGAGTTGCCGATCATTTGGAAGATTGCGAAGGGTTCGATCCGCAACAAGATCGTCTTCATCCTCCCGGCGATCATGCTGCTCAGCGAGTTCGCCTCGTGGGCGCTGACCCCGCTGCTCATGGTCGGCGGCACCTACCTGTGTTTCGAGGGTGCCGAGAAGATCTGGGAGAAGCTGACCGGGCACCACGAGGAGGACAAGCCGGCGGCCGTCGAGGCAGGTGGAGACTCGGAGAAGACCCTGGTCGGCGGTGCGGTCCGGACTGACTTCATCCTCTCCGCCGAGATCATGGTGATCGCCCTCAATGAGGTGACCGATCAAGGCTTCTGGCTCCGCCTCGGTGCCTTGATCATCGTCGCGATCCTGATCACCGTCCTGGTCTATGGCGTGGTCGCCTTGATCGTGAAGATGGACGACGTCGGCCTGGCCTTGGTGCGGCGCAAGAGTACGGCGGCTCGGCGCATTGGACGCAACATGGTCCTGGCGATGCCCGTCGTGATGGTGGTCCTGTCGTATGTCGGCACCGTCGCCATGCTCTGGGTGGGCGGTCACATCGTCCTCAACGGGATCCACGAGCTCGGCTGGGATCCGCTCTATGACTTCGTCCACCACCTCGAGCACAACGCCGCGGATTGGGCGCCGGTTGCCAGCGGCTTCGTCGGCTGGATAGTCAACACCTTCTTCTCGGCGATCCTCGGATTCATCGTCGGCTCCGTGGTCGTCGGGATCGTCCACCTCGTCAAACAATTCACCGGCAAGCACGACACGCACGCCGACCAGGGAGCATGATGAGCAACCCCTTGCTGCGCACCAAGTCCGTCGAGCAATCGATGGCCGATACCGACGAGCCCGGCCACCGGCTCAAGCACAACCTCAGCGCGTGGAACCTCGTCGTCTTCGGCGTCTCGGTGGTCATCGGCGCCGGCATCTTCACGCTCACCGTGCAGACCTTCGCCGACAAGGCCGGTCCCGCGATCTCACTCTCGTTCCTGCTCGCGGCGGCGACCTGTGCGCTCGCGGCGTTGTGCTACGCGGAGTTCGCCTCGACCGTGCCGGTAGCCGGATCGGCATACACCTTCGGCTACGCGACCCTGGGCGAGTTCCTCGCGTGGATCCTGGGCTGGGACTTGATCCTGGAGTTCGCCGTCGGCGCCGCCGTCGTCGCGAAGGGATGGTCGCAGTACCTCGTCAACGCCGTGGGCGGCGGTGCGAACTCCGAGGTCGGCGGCTCCGCGACGATCGACCTGGGGCCGGTGACGATGGATTGGGGCGCGATCCTCATCGTCGCGGTCGTCACGACGCTGTTGGTCCTCGGCACCCGCTTGTCGTCGTGGTTCAGCGCCATCATCACCGCGATCAAGGTCGGCGTGGTCGTGCTGGTGATTGTCGTCGGCTTTTTCCACATCAAGGGTGACAACTTCAGCCCCTTCATTCCGCCCTCCGAGGCCGGTGAGGGCGTCCACAAGTCGGTGGATTCGACGGTGTTCTCGCTGATTACCGGCGGTGGGGACACCGCGTACGGCTGGTACGGGATCCTCGCCGCGGCGTCGCTGGTGTTCTTCGCCTTCATCGGCTTCGACGTCGTTGCGACCACCGCGGAGGAGACCCGGAATCCCCGCAAGGACGTGCCGCGCGGCATCCTCGGATCGTTGGCGATCGTGACCGTCCTCTACGTGTTGGTCACCGTCGTCGTCAGCGGCATGGTCAATTACAAGGACCTGGCAGGTAAGGACGCCGACCTTGCCGACGTCTTCCAAGCCCGCGGCATCGAATGGGCGGAGAAGGTCACCGCCTGGGGTGCGCTGGCTGGCTTGACGACAGTCGTCATGGTGCTGATGCTCGGCCAGTCGCGCGTGCTGTTCGCCATGTGCCGCGACGGCCTGCTTCCGCGCGAGATGTCCAAGACCCACCCGCGGTTCGGGACGCCGGCCCGCCTGACGGTGACGATCGGCGTGGTCGTCGCGATCGTCGCCGGCTTCTTCCCGATCTCCACGCTGCACGAGATGGTCAACGTCGGCACCCTGTTCGCGTTCATTGTCGTCGCCATCGGCGTGATGGTGTTGCGCCGCACTCGTCCCGACCTCGACCGCGGGTTCCGCGTGCCGGGTGGACCGATCATCCCGGTGCTCGCGATCATCGCGTGCTTGTGGTTGATGCTCAACCTGTCGGCGCTGACCTGGATCCGGTTCGTCGTGTGGATGGTGATCGGGGTGTGCGTGTACTTCGCGTACGGCCAGCGCCACTCGATGGTCGGGCGCCGCGAGCGCGGCGAGGTGCCCGCATGGGACGCCGAGTCGAGCGACACGATAGCCTGATCTGCGACTGTGCACCTGCCCGCGTACCGCGGGAAATCCGAGCTAGGGGAGTAGATGAGCCTCGTGTCCAAGACGCTGCCGACCGCTGATCACCGCAACGGAATCGACTTCAAGGTCGCTGACCTGGAATCGGCTGATTTCGGGCGCAAGGAGATCGAACTCGCCGAGCACGAGATGCCCGGCCTCATGGAGCTGCGGCGTGAGTTCGCCGACGTCGAGCCGCTGAAGGGCGCGCGCATCTCCGGCTCGCTGCACATGACCGTGCAGACCGCCGTCCTCATCGAGACCCTCGTCGCGCTGGGCGCGGAGGTCCGCTGGGCGTCGTGCAACATCTTCTCCACCCAGGACCATGCCGCCGCCGCGGTCGTCGTCGGGCCGCACGGCACTGTCGACGAGCCGAAGGGCGTCCCGGTGTTCGCGTGGAAGGGCGAGTCGCTGGAGGAGTATTGGTGGTGCGCCGAGGAGATGCTGACCTGGCCCGACGATGCCGATGGCAACCCGGTCCTGGCCAACATGATCCTCGACGACGGTGGCGACGCGACGATGCTCGTGCTCCGCGGCGCCGAGTTCGAGAAGGCCGGCGTCGTGCCGCCCGTCGACGACGACCACTCCGCCGAGTACAAGGTCTTCCTCAACCTGCTGCGCGCAAGCCTGGAGAAGGACCCGGGCAAGTGGACGGCCATCGCCGAGTCGGTCAAGGGCGTCACCGAGGAGACCACCACCGGCGTGCTGCGCCTCTACCAGTTCGCCGCCGCCGGAGACCTCGCGTTCCCGGCCATCAACGTCAACGACTCGGTCACCAAGTCCAAGTTCGACAACAAGTACGGCACCCGCCACTCGCTGATCGACGGCATCAACCGCGGCACCGACGTTCTCATCGGCGGCAAGAAGGTGCTGATCTGCGGCTACGGCGACGTCGGCAAGGGCTGCGCGGAGTCGCTCGCCGGGCAGGGCGCGCGCGTGCAGGTCACCGAGATCGACCCGATCAACGCGCTACAGGCGCTCATGGACGGCTTTGACGTCGTCACCGTCGACGAGGCGATCGGCAATGCCGACATCGTCATCACCTCGACCGGCAACCTGGGCATCATCACCTTCGAGCACATGCAGAAGATGAAGAACCAGGCCATCCTGGGCAACATCGGCCACTTCGACAACGAGATCGACATGGCCGGTCTGGAAGCGGCCCAGGGCATGACGCGGATCACCGTCAAGCCGCAGGTCGACCAGTGGGTCTTCCCCGACGGTCACAGCATCATCGTGCTGAGCGAGGGCCGCCTGCTCAACCTGGGCAACGCCACCGGCCACCCGTCGTTCGTCATGAGCAACAGCTTCTCCAACCAGGTGATCGCGCAGATCGAGCTGTGGACGAAGAACGACGAGTACGACAACGAGGTCTACCGCCTCCCCAAGCACCTCGACGAGAAGGTCGCGCGGATCCACGTCGAAGCGCTCGGCGGCAACCTGACCAAGCTCACCAAGGAGCAGGCCGAGTACATCGGTGTCGACGTCGAGGGCCCGTACAAGCCCGAGCACTACCGCTACTAGTCGCCGAGCGAGCCCGAAAACTCGCCGAGCGAGCCCGAAAACTCGCCGAGCGAGCCCGCCGAGGGCTCGGTCGGCGCTTGACTGGGCTCGGTCGGCGTCGGATTGGGCTCAGTCGGCGAGTAGTTCGACGGCCAGCCCGGGCTCGGGCTCGCCCGACAGCACCCGCCACGGGGCGACCCACCCGGCGGCGGCCAGCCCGCGGTACGCCTCGTCGACGCGCTCCTGCAGCGCGGCGTCGCGCTCGTAGCGGTCCCGTTCGCGCGACGCATCGGCGTCGGCGCGGCTGACCGCGCGCTGGGCGGCCAGTTCGACGGGCACACCGAGGAACAGATGCCAGTCGGGGACCGGCAGCCCGAAGCGGTCAAACTCCAGCGCACGCACCCACTCGGTCGCGGCGACGGCCGCGCGTGGCGACTCCTGTGCGACGCGGCCGGCGGTATACGCCGCGTTCGACGCCACGTAGCGGTCGGCGACGACGACATCGTTCGTCGCCAGCAGCGCACGTAGCTCCGGTGCGGCCTCGCGCCGGTCCAGCGCGAAGAGGAGCGCCATCGCGTAGGCGCTCTCGGTGACATCACCATGTCCACCGTGCAGCGCCTCTGCGGCGAGGTCGGCGTGGATCGACTCGCCGTAGCGCGGGAAGGCGATCGTTGCGACGCGCACCCCGTCGGACTCCCACTGCCGACGGAGTCCGTCGACGAGGGTGCGCTTGCCGGCGCCGTCGAGTCCCTCGACGGTGATGAAGGTTGTCACGTGCCAAACCCTACCGAGCCGACGTGCGCGGCTGCTCGGCGCGTCGCGCCGGGCAAAAGGTCACAGAAGTGTCACTATGGAGCCCATGAAGCCACGTGTCCTCGTCGTCGATGACGACGCCGCCCTCGCGGAGATGCTGACCATCGTGCTTCGCGGTGAGGGCTTCGAGCCGTTCCACGTGGCCGATGGGACCCAGGCGCTGTCCGCGGTGCGCGAGATCCGCCCCGACCTCGTGCTCCTCGACCTGATGCTGCCCGGTATGAACGGCATCGACGTCTGCCGCGTTCTGCGCCAGGACTCGGGTGTCCCGATCGTCATGCTGACCGCCAAGTCCGACACCGTCGACGTGGTGCTCGGTTTGGAGTCCGGTGCCGACGACTACATGGTCAAGCCGTTCAAGCCGAAGGAACTCGTCGCCCGCATCCGTGCCCGTCTGCGCCGGACCGACGACGAGCCCGCCGAGATGTTGTCCATCGGCCCGGTGGAGATCGACGTCCCGGCGCACAAGGTGACCCGGGATGGTGTGCCGATCTCGCTGACCCCGCTCGAGTTCGACCTGCTCGTGGCGCTGGCCCGCAAACCCCGCCAGGTGTTCACCCGCGACGTGCTGTTGGAGCAGGTCTGGGGCTACCGGCACCCGGCTGACACACGCCTGGTCAACGTCCATGTGCAGCGTCTGCGTGCCAAGGTGGAGACGGATCCGGAGAACCCGGAGATCGTCCTGACCGTGAGGGGTGTCGGCTACAAAGCCGGGCCGCCGTGAGTGACCGGAGCGGCCGGGCACGAACTCTCCGACCGCGCCACCCCAATAGCGCGACCGCACGGGTACGCCGTTCGCTGACCCGGTTTGGCAATCTTTTCGGCGGTGTCTGGCGTCGCTCCCTGCAGTTGCGTGTGGTCGCATCGACCCTGGCGTTGTCGCTGGTCGTCCTCGTGGTCCTGGGCTTCGTGCTGATGACTCAGATCACCAACAGCCTGCTCGACGCGAAGCTGGCGGCCGCCGGCGAGGAGATCGACCGCGCGCGCGCTGTCGTAGAGCGCGACCTGGCTAGCCCGGACCCGTCTACACCCGTCATCACCCGGCTGCGCCAGACGCGGGCACTGCTCACCGAGCGGGATACCGGGGAGTCCGGGGCCGGCGCACGTGCAGTTGGCGCGTTCGACACGGTCCTGCTGGTGCGCGGCCCGGGCAGCGGTGCCGCCGAACTCGGCGTCGGCCCGGTCGCGGCGATACCGCCGAACCTGCGGTCGATGGTGCAGAGCGGTCAAGTCGCCTACCAGTATTCGACGGTGGAGACGACGGGCGGCGCGAGGGCCGCGGCACTCCTCGTCGGAACACCGACGAACGCGGCGATCCCCGGCCTCGAGCTGTACCTGGTGTTCCCGCTGACCTCCGAGCAGGCCACCGTCAACCTCGTGTTCCGCACGCTGCTCGGTAGCGGCATCGTGCTCCTGGGCCTCCTCGCCGCGATCGCCTGGCTCGTCTCCCGGCAGGTCGTGCTCCCGGTGCGATCCGCGGCCCGCGTCGCCGTCCGGTTCGCCAGTGGCCGGCTGTCCGAGCGCATGCCGGTGCGCGGCGAGGACGACATGGCGCGGTTGGCGGTCGCGTTCAACGACATGGCCGAGAGCCTGCAGCGCCAGATCGCCCACCTCGAGGAGTTCGGCGGGCTGCAACGGCAGTTCACCTCCGATGTCTCGCACGAACTGCGCACGCCGCTGACGACGGTGCGGATGGCCTCGGATCTGCTGTATGAGGGTCGCGACGAACTCGACCCCGTTCGCAAGCGGTCGGTGGAACTCCTCGACAAGGAACTCGACCGCTTCGAGACGCTCCTCACCGAGTTGCTCGAGATCTCCCGGCACGACGCCGGTATGGCCGAGCTGGCCGCTGAGCAGATGCCCATGTCCATCCCCATCGAGGCGGCGCTGGCCACGGTTCGCCACCTCGCCGACGACACCGGCACCGAGCTCATCGTCGACCTCCCCGAGACGCCTGTCGTGGCCGAGATCGACCCGCGACGCGTCGAGCGGATCCTGCGCAACCTGTTGGCCAACGCGATCGACCATTCCGAGCAACGCCCCGTCACCCTCACGATGCGGACTGACGGGGACGCTGTGGCGGTTACTGTGCGCGACCGCGGCGTCGGATTGCGCCCCGGGGAGGAGAAGCTGGTGTTCAACCGGTTCTGGCGCTCTGACCCCTCGCGACACCGCCGCTCCGGTGGCACCGGCCTCGGGTTGGCGATCAGCGTCGAGGACGCGAATCTGCACTCCGGCCGGCTGGAGGCGTGGGGTGAACCGGGCAAGGGCGCCAACTTCCGTCTGACCCTGCCACTCATACGGGGCCACAAGGTGCTCGGTAGCCCTCTGCCGTTGCGCCCGACCGATACCGCGAGCGGTGCTGGCCCGGCGGGGGCGAAGCGGTGAGGCCGCCCGTGGGCCCGGTCCGCGCCGCACTGGTGGTGCTGCTGGCAGCGGTCGCCGTTGTCGCGTCGGGGTGCGTCGCGATCCCCACCGACTCGTCTCCACAGCCTCTGAAGACCTTCGAACGCCGCCCCGACACCAAGCCGCTGCCCAAGCCGAACGCGACGATGGACCCCGAGGCGCTGGTGTACGCCTTCCTCAAGGCGACCGCCGATCCCACTGCGGCGCATACGTCCGCTCGCGCATTCCTCACGCCGGAGAACGCCGCGCGGTGGGACGACCGCGGTGATTCCGCAGTGGTGAGCAACGTCAACGTCCTGCTGGATTCGCGCACCGACACGACCGCGACTGTGCGGGTGGTTGGCGACAACACGGCGTCGCTGAAGGTCAACGGGCAACTCCTCCCCGCGACGGGGCGCGTGGAGAGCACCATCAAGCTCGCCCGCAGCAACGTCGGTTGGCGCATCGACGGCCCGCTGCCGCCAGGGGTGTTGATCGACCGGACCCAATTCGAGGCGACGTACCGCCTCGTCACCCTGTATTTCACCGATCAGAGCCAGTCGAGGCTCATCGGCGACCCGAGGTGGTTCTACATCGGCCAGACCGGGCCGGGGTCGGTGGTGGCACGGTTGCTCGCCGGTCCCAGCCTCGACTTGGCGCGGTCCACGGCTTCGGCCATCCCGACCGGTACCCAGCTCGGCACTGTGGCCGTCCGCGAGGGCGGCGGCGTCCGGATCGATCTGCGGCGGGCCGGATCGCCGGCCCCGGAGGTCCGCTCGCTGATCGCGGCCCAGCTCGTCTGGACGCTGAACAGCGTCGACGCGCCAGCGCCGTATGCGATCACCCTCGACGGCGAGCCACTGCTGCCGGACCGCCCCGACGGGATCGCCGTCGCCGACGTGCAGCGGCACTCGCCGACGGCGTCGTCGAGTTCGGTCGATGCGCTCGACGTCATCAGCAACGGCCGCTATCACAACGTGGTCGACGGACGGCTCGTCCCGATTGCGGGGAACCTCAACGACGGCGACCAGGTGCGGTCGGCGAGCGTGAGCAGTGACCGCACCCGAATCGCCGCAGTGCGTGGTCCGCGTCCCACCGCGGGCGCGCCGGCGCAACCGGCGCCTCCCGGGGGTGCTCGCCCCCAACTGGTAACCGGCCTTTACGGCGGCGCCGTGCAGCCGCTGGCCACGGGCGCTTCCATCACCCGTCCGTCGTTCGGGGCAGGCAACGACGTGTGGGCCGTGCTCGATGGGCGCCCGACGCGGTGGTCGATGGGCGAAGGCGGATTGCACACTTCGGTGGTGGACACTGCGGCGCTCGCCGCAGTGGCGCAAGGGCCGATCAGTGATCTGCAGGTCTCGCCCGATGGGGTCCGAGTGGCACTGATCGTCGGCGGACAGGTGCTGTTCGCGGTGATAGTGGACCGCGACGACGGGCAGGTCGAGCTCGCCTATCCCAGGTTTGCGGCCTACAACATCGGCAACCGGGCAGTGGCGCTGGACTGGGCGTCGCCGACGACGCTGGTTATCGCACGCGATGTCACCGAGACGCCGGTGACCCAGGTGCCGGTGTCGGGCCTGTCGGCGGCTGGGTTGGTCTCGGGCAACCTCGCACCGCCGGTCCATGCCGTGGCGGCCAACCTGTCGTCGACGTACGTGGGCGACAGCCGTGGTGTGCTCACATTGTCGACCAGTACGTCCACCCGGGACCAGACCTGGGTCGACGTGTCGGCCGCCAGGGGAGCAGACATGATCCCGGTGCTGCCGTGACCGGCTAGTCCGCGGCGGCGAGCACGACGACGAGATCGACCTGGATTCCTGCCGCAGCCAACACCCGCACGGATTCGGCGACGGTGGCTCCGGTGGTGATCACGTCGTCCACGAGCACGACCGCGGCGCCGGGACCGGTCAACGCCGGTGCCTCCTCGGTGCGCGCGGTGATTGCTCCGCGCAGGTTGGCGTGGCGTGCCCCGGCGCCCAAGCCGGTTGAGTCCCTCACCCATCCGGCGGTCCGCAAGACCGGGGCGACTGCGACGTCGGGGCCCATGCATCGTGCTGCTGCGCGGCAATAGGCCTCGACCGGGTCGCCGCCCCGACGTCGGGCAGCAGCTGTGCGCGTGGGTGCGGGAATGAGGACCAACCGCCGGGCGTCGGGTACCTCGCCCCAACGCGCCAGCGTCACCAGGACTCTCGCAAGGCTGCTGCCGAGCGGTTCGACGAGGTCGCGTCGTCCGTGCTCCTTGACGCCGACAATCGCGCCCCGCAGTGGGTCCCGGTAGGGGCCTTGCGCCCACACCGGGACGCCGGCATTCACGCGCGGTGTCACCGCCCGCGGGACGTCGGCCACCACTGCTGCGCAGCGGGTGCACCACTGCGCACCGGGGCGGCCACAGCCACCGCAGACTACGGGCAGCACGAGGTCGACCAGCGCCCCCAATAGGACGCCGGGTGTGAACCGATTCGATTCCCCCACCTGCGGCCCCCGCCCCGTCGGGCCAATCACATCACGTTCGACTCGCCCCGTGGAGGTAAAACCTGGCAGCGACGTGCGGAGGCGACTACGGTCGATGTCAAAGTTCTTCGGGGAGGTGACGCCGCTGCCACTGGGTGCCGGTCGCCGGCCGGCATGGTTTTTCCGTTCCGCCACTAGGAGGAAGTTGTATGTCGTCCGTCATTCACCGCAAGGGCCACCGCGAGTCGAAGGTCAACCGATCGCGCGAGGCGGAGCATCCGTTCGATGCTGAGGCAGCCTTCACCCGCCCTCCGGGCACGGTGGTCTCAGCAGAGCCGGCCGAACCCGAAGCCGCGGTCAACTTCTCCGGACGAAACGTCGAGATCCCCGATCATTACCGCGTCTACGTGCGGGACAAGCTGGCCCGACTCGAGCGGCTGGACCCGTCGATCTACCGGTTCGACGTGCAGCTCTTCCACGAGCGCAACCGCCGCCAGTCCAAGGCGTGCCAGCAGGTCGAGATCACCGCGACGGGCCGCGGCCCGGTGGTGCGGGCGCAGGCCGGTGGCGAGAACTTCTACGCGGCGCTCGAACTGACCCTGGACAAGATGGAGTCGCGGCTGCGCCGGGCGAAGACGCGCCGCGAGATCCACTACGGCCTGCGCACTCCGACGTCGGTCGCCGAGGCCACCGCGAACGGGGTGGCCTCTGTTAACAGCGTCGCGGGTACGGTCGCCGACGCGGATGTCGACCACTACGCGGTCGACGACCACGAGCCCGGCCAGGTCGTCCGCGTCAAAGAGCACTCGGCGGTGCCGATGACCGTCGACGACGCCCTGTACGAGATGGAACTCGTCGGACACGACTTCTTCCTCTTCCACGACAAGGAGACGGACCGACCGTCGGTGGTCTATCGCCGCCACGCGTTCGACTACGGGTTGCTGCGCCTGACCTGACCCGCCGGAGGACGTGCTGCGGCACTGTGCGTGAGCGTTCCGTACCATGTCAGAGGGCCCGATGTCAGCGCCCCTCGTGGGGACTGACATCGGGCGGAACACTCACGGTTAACACAAGGGATTGCCAGTGCTGAACAAGCTCCTCCGCGTCGGCGAAGGCCGGATGGTCAAGCGCCTCGACGTCATTGCCGGCCACGTCGAAGCCCTCGAGGACGAGACCGCCGCGCTCACCGACGACGAACTGCGCGCGAAGACCGGAGAGTTCAAGGAGCGGCTGGCCGACGGCGAGACGCTCGACGAGTTGCTGCCCGAGGCGTTTGCGGTGGCCCGCGAGGCAGCGTGGCGCGTGCTGGATCAGAAGCACTTCCACGTTCAGATCATGGGCGGCGCCGCGTTGCACTTCGGCAACATCGCCGAGATGAAGACCGGTGAGGGCAAGACCCTGACCTGTGTGCTCCCGGCGTATCTCAACGCGTTGACCGGTAAGGGCGTGCACGTCGTGACCGTCAACGACTACCTGGCTAAGCGCGACTCCGAGTGGATGGGGCGTGTCCACCGCTTCCTGGGTCTGGAAACCGACGTGATCTTGTCGGCGATGTCGTCGCCGGAGGTCCGCCAGCGGGCCTACCAGGCTGACATCACCTACGGCACCAACAACGAGTTCGGCTTCGACTACCTGCGCGACAACATGGCGCACGCCCTCGAGCAGCAGGTCCAGCGCGGCCATGCCTACGCCATCGTCGACGAGGTCGACTCGATCCTGATCGACGAGGCCCGTACGCCGCTGATCATCTCCGGCCCGGCCGATTCGTCGAGCAAGTGGTACGTCGAGTTCGCCCGCCTCGCGCCGCTGTTGAAGAAGGACGTGCACTACGAGGTCGACATCAAGAAGAAGACCATCGGCGTGCACGAAGAGGGCGTCAGCTTCGTCGAGGACCAGCTGGGCATCGACAACCTGTACGACGCGGCCAACTCTCAGCTCGTCGGGTATCTGAACAACGCGATCAAGGTGAAGGAACTCTTCCACCGCGACAAGGACTACATCGTGCGGGGCGGCGAGGTCGTCATCGTCGACGAGTTCACCGGCCGCGTGCTCGACGGCCGCCGGTTCAACGAGGGCCTCCACCAGGCCATCGAGGCCAAGGAAGGCGTGGAGATTCAGGCCGAGAACCAGACGCTGGCCACGATCACCCTTCAGAACTACTTCCGCATGTACGACAAGCTGTCGGGGATGACCGGTACGGCCGAGACCGAGGCCGCCGAGTTCGACCAGATCTACAAGCTGGGCGTGCTGCCGATCCCGACCAATAAGCCGATGATCCGCAAGGATCAGACGGACCTGATCTACAAGACCGAGGAGGCGAAGTTCGACGCTGTCGTCGACGACATCGCCGAACGGCACGAGAAGGGCCAGCCGGTGCTGATCGGCACGACGAGCGTGGAGCGCTCGGAGTACCTGTCGCGCCAGTTGCAGCGGCGCAAGATCCCGCACAGCGTGCTCAACGCGAAGTACCACGAGCAGGAGGCGCAGATCATCGCCGAGGCCGGCCGCGTCGGTGCGGTCACGGTGGCGACGAACATGGCCGGCCGTGGTACCGACGTCGTGCTCGGTGGCAATGCCGACATCATCGCCGACGCACGGCTGCGCAAGGCGGGGTTGGACCCGGTGCACACGCCCGAGGAGTACGAAGCCGCGTGGGACGAGGCGATCACCATCGCCCGCCGCAATGCCGAGGCCGAGGCCGACGAGGTGCGCGACGCCGGCGGTCTGTATGTGCTGGGCACCGAGCGGCACGAGTCGCGCCGCATCGACAACCAGTTGCGCGGCCGGTCGGGCCGCCAGGGCGACCCGGGTGAGTCGCGGTTCTACCTGTCGCTGGGCGACGAGCTCATGCGCCGGTTCAACGGTGCTGCGCTCGAGGCCATCATGAACCGCGTCAACCTGCCCGACGACGTCCCGATCGAGGCGAAGATGGTCACCAAGGCCATCCGGTCGGCGCAGACGCAGGTCGAGGGTCAGAACTTCGAGGTCCGCAAGAACGTCCTCAAGTACGACGAGGTGATGAACGAGCAGCGCAAGGTCATCTACCGCGAGCGCAGCACAATCCTCGCCGGTGAGGACCACCGCGAGCAGATTCAGCAGTTCATTGACGACGTGGTCGGCGCCTACGTCGACGGCGCCACCGCCGAGGGCTACGCCGAGGACTGGGACCTCGACGAGTTGTGGGGCGCGCTGCGCTCGCTGTATCCGATCCAGCTCTCGCCGCGCGAGGTGCTCGGCGAGAACGAGTTCGGCGAACGTGACGACATGGCTGCCGACGAACTGCGCGAGATCCTCGTCGCGGACGCCCACAATGCCTACGACCGGCGCGAGGACGAGATCGACGCGATGGCTGGCGAGGGGGCGATGCGCCAACTCGAGCGCAGCATCCTGCTCTCGGTCATCGACCGCAAGTGGCGCGACCATCTCTACGAGATGGACTACCTGCGCGAGGGCATCTACCTGCGGGCGATGGCCCAGGCGGACCCGGTCGTGGAGTACCAGCGCGAGGGCTTCGACATGTTCCACGGCATGCTCGAGGCAATCAAGGAGGAGACCCTCGGGTTCCTCTACAACGCCCAGGTCGAGACCGAGCCGATGGCCGAGCCGGAGCCAGAACTGCCGACCGGGCCGGTGGCAGATTCGGCCGACCAGTCGAAGGTGCCGGCCGGGCTGCGTGCCCGCGGCGTCCCCGCTGCTCCGGCCGAGGTGCCGATGGTGTTCACCGGCCCCGACGAGAGTGGTGACGCCGCGGAATTCGACGAGGGTCAGGCCGACGATGACCTCGAGTCGGCATCGGCGGGTCGTCGGTCCAACCGGCGGGCCAAGCGGGCCAAGCCGGCCGCGAAGAAGACCAAGCGCCGCCGCTGATCGGTACGAATAACGGTTCCGGTGGAACCGTTCGGCGCCCGGCTGCGTCCAATTTGTATGGACACCAGCAACGTCGTGGTACGCCCGGCCCCGCCCTTCGAGCATCCTGGGCGGTGGGCAGGGCGCTGTGATTGCGCCGACGAAGCCACGCACGCGCGCATCGACGCGCCGCCGGTCCGGGCGCTGCGCGTGGTGCCGTCACCGCCTCCTGCCCCCGATGCTGCTGCCATCGCTGCGCGGGAGTTTGCGATTGCCGCGATGACTGTCGTGCTGGAGGTCATCGATCGCCGCCGTCCGGTGTCGGCGATGGCGCCCTTCGTCGCCGACACCGTTGCCGATCACGTCCTCAGCCGCGGTCGTGCCCACCACAGTGCGCGGATCGGGCCAGGCAATCGGGTCGGTCTGCGCCTGCGGCGCGTACACATCCAGATCGCCGACAACGGTGCGGCCGAGTTCTTCGGCAGCTACACGTGCGGCGAGCGGGTCCGTGCCTTCGCGGGTCGGATGACAATGGTCACGAAGCCGCCGAAGCGGGCGCGCTCGCCGCGCTGGCAGATCTGCGGGCTGATGCTCGACTGAGGCAGTTAGGATCGCAGAATCATGGTGAACAGGCTGACCCCGCGCGAAGCGATGTACTACTTCCTTGACGAGGGGCGCGCCACTGTGCACCTCGGGTCGCTGATCATCATCGACCCGAGCGCTGCCGTTCCCGGCGGAGGTCTGGACTATGCAACCTTGGTCGCGCTGGCTGAGAGCCGGATCCAGTTCGTGCCCCGATACCGGCAGGTCGTGAAGCCGGTGGCGCTCGGACTCGCCCGGCCGGTGTGGGTCGACGATGCCGACTTCGACATCAACTTCCACATCCGCCGCGCGGGTCTGCCGCAGCCCGGTGGTGCCGAACAACTGCAGGACCTCGTCGGGCGCGTGCTGTCGCGGCCGCTGGACCCGAACCGCCCGCTCTGGGAGATGTACCTGATCGAGGGCCTCGACGACGGTGCGATGGCACTGCTCACGAAGACCCACCACTGCATGGTCGGCCCGTCTTCGCCCGAGCTCACGCAGGTCCTGCTCGACGACGAGCCGTCGTTCGGCGACACCGTCGAGGACATCTGGATGCCCCGCTCGTTGCCGAGTGCGATCCAACTGGCCTTCGACGCAATCACCGAGGGGCTCGCCCGACCGGGGGAGATGGCGGAGAACCTGGTGGGGGGCAACGGCCCGATCTCATCGCTGCGCTCTTTCGCGAAGGGCACGGTCACCCAGGTGACCGAACTGATCTCGCAGTTCGCCAACTCGGCACCGCACAGCCCGCTCAACCAGTCGACCTCGTCGACGCGGACCTTCGCCGTCGCATCGATCTCCGCTACGGAAGTCGCCCGCGTGGCCGAGCATCACGGGTGCGAACGCGGCGACGTCGAACTCGCGATCATCACCGGCGTGCTGCGGCGCTGGATGATGTCGTTCACCGACACCCTCGGCGCCGGTGATACGGTGCGGGTGGTGTTGCCGTTGGGGGTTCGCAGGACCGGGGACGAGGCGTTCGAGGATGCGCGGCCGGTCGATCCATCGGACTGGTTCGGGGAAGACGGCCCCGGGTTCGTCACCGATCTGCCGGTGGGCGAGTCGAATCCGTCGGTGGTGCTCGCCCAGGTGGCCGGCTTGGCGGCGCGCAACGCGCACTCCGCCTCCCGACAGTCCGGTCCGCTGCTGCCGTTGCTGCCCGACCTGGGTGTCGTCCCGTTCGGCGATGTGGCGGCCCGGTTCTTCACCAGCTGGAACCGGCACACCTACAACGTGCCCATCGCGGCCGCGCCGACCCCGGTCAGTCAGCGATGGCTGCACGGTGTCCCGGTACGCGGACTGTTCCTGGTACCGGTGCTCCTCGAGAACCGGGCGCTGGCGATCACCGTGATGACCTACACCGACCGCGTTGAGTTCGCCTTCCTCGGCGATCGGGGCGTACTCGTCGATCTACCCGCGCTGGTGGACTTCACCCACGACGCCTTCGACGACCTGCATCCCGCGCCCGGCGTCGACGGAGGTCGGTGACCATGCGCGTCTACATCCCGGCAACGCTGGCGATGCTGCAGTCGCTGAACGAGACGGGTGAACTCGCCGTCGTGGGCGGTACGGCTTTCGCGGTGACTCCCGCGTTGCGCGAGTCCTACACCGCCGGCGACGACGAGGAGCTGTCTGAGGCGGCGATGCGTGAAGCGGCCCGCGCCAGCCTTCGGCTGCTGGGGGCAGACGGCGCGGAACCCGATGCCATGCCGCCGCGGCGGGTAGTCGTCGCTGCCGACGTTGACGACCCGAAGCTGCGCCCCGATCTCGATGCCGCCGTCGTCAAGATCTCCGGGCCGGTGCCGCGATCGGCGATTGCGGCCGCCCACGTCGACGGCGCTGACGCCGAGTCGGCGGTGCTTGCGGCGATCGATGCAGTGGACGCCGCCGACCTGGGTGATCTCGACGCGGAGCTGGCGATCGGCGACGTCGAGGACTTCGACTTGGGCTGGTATGCGACGCAGGAACTCCCGTTCCTGCTGGAACTGCTGTAGCCCAGCACCCGTTTCCAACACCGCGCGCAGTTTTCCCGCTTCGGCAGCCGGAGGAAAGTGGCGCACCACGTTGGATCTACCTCGAGGACCAGACCGAGTTGGTCACTGCGGATCGATGCGGTAGTTCTGCGCCACCAACTCCAACCATTGCGTCGGCGAAGGAACGGGATCGCCGCGGCCGGCAACCGTCCCGAAGAAGGCCGCCGTGTTCGGGTTGCTGGACGTGTGGGTGACCGTGACGTCACGAGGCCGGTGCTTGTGATCAGTCCAAACGTCGTCGCACGCACGGATCTCACGTTGCCGGTGACCAACGAGTGCTGGACGAGGCACCAGTGGCCTGGCGCGACCGTCAAGTTGCGGGAAACGCCTTGGACGATCTGGTCGGACAGGTGATGTCGCGGTCGTGGGGTTGTGCCTGGGCGAACGGAGTGGTGCCGGGCGCGAGGAAGGCTGCGACGACGGCGCCCGTCAGCAGGCGACGGACGGCACTTGAGTTGCGGATCACTCCGGTCACTGTTTGACGGCTTGCGGAGTCTTCCACTCGCCGTCGAGTGCCGGCTCCTTGGGCCAGTACAGCCGCAGGATCAATTGGAACGGGCCTTCGGGCGCGGGGAGCCAGTTGGCCTCCTTGTTCGGCCCGGGGGATTCCGTCTGGAGGTAGATCGTGACGCCGCCGTCGGGATCCTTGATCAGGCCGGGCAGCATCGGCGAGTTGACCAGGTAGCGGTCGATCGGATTGGCCACCAGCAGGCTCTGCGGCATCCGGTACATGGTGATCGACCAGAACGAGTGCACCGGTGGGAGCTGACCGGGCGCAAAACGCAGCGCGTAGGAGTTGGCGCCGGTCAGTGGAGCCTTCGTCGAATCATTGGCGATAACGGGGTAGAGGGCTTCTTTCGCGACGTTGCCGTAGATGCCGAGCACCGAGCCGGCCATTCGGTAAAGGTAGTTGTCGCCCAGTTCGGCGTGCGTGCCGAACAGATCCGCGGAGGTGACTTTGCCGGTGTTGAGCTCGTCCTTCTGGAAGGTCGCCAACTCGGCCAGGGCGTCGGCCATTCCATCCTTGACGCCCTGCAACTGTTCGGGACTCATCGTGTCGGGGTTGAATCCGCCGTCGGGTCCGATGCCGATGGAGGCGAAGCGCTCGCGCAGCGCCCTCTCGTCGGGGAACACGGGGACGTACTTGAGGACGAAACCGAGGATCTCGAAGAACTTCGGCGAGGTCCGCTGCTCTTCGACTGTCAGCGGCGTGATGAAGTCGACGGGCGGGGCCGTGGCAGCCGCCTTGCCGGTGAAGGCTGACAGCGGCTGTGCTTTGTACCCCGCTTGGATTCGCTTGACGTTGTCCAGGTCGGCTGGATCGAACAGTTGGGTTCGGTAGATGATGAACGAGAAGTCCGAGTCCGCCCGGATCACCTCATCGACGCCGACGGGTTTCTCGCCCTTCCAGCCCGGACCGGCCAGCAGGTAGGTACCGCCGTCATTTCCGGTGGTGCGGCTCCCGACGTAGTGGTAGTCGTAGGTGTAGGCGTCGATGAATTGCAGCGAATAGTACCGCTTCGCGTCGATTTTGGGGACCGTCAGCACTAGGGGCTCGGCTCGCAGATCGGCACCGATGAATGAGTACGGCGTGTCGGAATTGGGGGTCTGAATGGTGGTGTCGGCCGGAGTGAAAACCCGGGCGATGCTGTGCAGCGTGTTCCAATCGCCTTTGTACTGCGGGTTTGACTTGTCGACGAAGTAGGAGTGCAGGATGCGGTAATTGTCGACCATCGGCAACCCGTACACGTATGCGCTCTTGATGATTTCGCGTAGCTGCTTCGGACTCGGATAGGTATTTGGCGTCTCTGTCGTGCGGTCGCTACCGCCGCAGGCGGCGGTGGCGAGGAGCATGGATACGAGGGCCGCGGCGATCCCAACAGCTTTCATTGTGTATTCCTCCCTTGTCGGTACCGATCACGGTGCCGCACCGAAGCGCTGACTGTCTTGACCTGAGCAGACAGGTTTTTTACTTTGAAGGACGTGCTGCTGATCCGGGGTTCGAGTCTGAGCGGCTTCGACACGCTGGTCGCCGACTTTGGCGGCGACGCCGTGGCGCTCCTGGCGGTGGCAGGCGTCGACCCCGATGACATCGGGGACCACGAACGGTTCATCGTTTTCCGGAATGCTGTGTTGGCCGTGGAGAGTGCGGCCGCGGTGCTCGGTGTCCCTGACTTTGGGCGCCGACTCGCTGATCTGCAGAACATCGACATTCTTGGACCGGTGGGGGTGGCGGCCCGCACCGCCGCTACCGTTGGTGAGGCGCTGGAAATCTTCGACACCTACATGGACACCTACAGCGCGGCGATTCTCGCCCAAGTCGGGCCCGGCCCAGACGATGGGCTGGCGCGATTCGAGTACAGCTTCCTGATGGACCCCGCGCCACCGCAAGCCCAATCAATCGAGCTCGCGCTCGGTCTCACTCTCCGCGTCTTCCGGGTGCTCCTGGGGACTACATATCGACCCGTGGCGGTGCACCTTCCGCATTCGGCGCTGGACTTGCCGTCGTCGTATCGCCACTACTTCGGCTGCTCGCCGCGATTCAATGAGCCGGTCGCCGGTTTCACCGTCCGGGTGGCCGACCTGGATCGGCCGTTGGGGCGTGACCCGCTGGTCCACCAGGTCGCCATGAACTACCTCGTCGACGTCATGCGCCACCGGGAACGTGCGATTCCGGGCTCGGTCCGCAGCATCGTGCGGCAGCTACTCCCGACCCGTAGGCTCAACATCGATCTGGTCGCCAGCCAATTCAACATGCATCCGAAGGCCTTGCAGCGGCGCCTCGCCGCCGAAGGGACGAGCTTCGCGGAGTTGGTGGACGAGACCCGGCGCGACATCGCCCAGCGATTGCTTATCGGATCGGACCTGTCGGTCGCCCAGGTGGCCCGCCAGCTCGGCTACACCGAGCAGAGCACGTTGACGCGCGCCTGCAGGCGTTGGTTCGACGCGAGCCCGACGGAGTTCCGCGCGCGAGGATGACGGTCAGACGTCGAGCGAACAGTCCCCGGCTGCGGCGCTGACACAGGTCTGGATGCGTTCACCGGCAATGTGCTCCACACCGTTGCGCAAGTCGCGGACCACGCCGGATTCAACCGGGACGACGCAGCTCTGGCAAATCCCCATGCGGCACCCGAAGGGCATGAGCACGCCGGACGCCTCACCGGCCTCGAGGAGTGTCGTCGCACCGTCGACGGTGGCTGTTTTCCCACTACGAGCGAAGGTGACTGTTCCGCCCTGCGCTCCGACGGCACCGCGCTCGAGGGCGAATCGCTCGAGGTGGAGGTGCTGCTCCATGCCGGCTTGCGCAAACATCCCCGTGACGAGGTCGAGGAAGCCGCCGGGTCCGCAGGCCCAGGTCTCGCGGTGGGCCCAATCGTCACACAGCCCGGCGATCCGGTCAGGTGTGAGCCGGCCGCCGTCGCGGGACTCGTGGATGTGGACGTCGACGGTCCCTCGCTGGGCGTAACCGGCGAGTTCCTCGCCGAACAGCAGGTCGTCGGGCCCGGGAACAGAGTGGATCACGACGATGTCGGAGTGTTGCCCGCGATGGGAGATGGTCCGCAGCATCGACATGATCGGCGTGATGCCGCTACCGGCGGTGAGGAACAGGAGTTTGGGCGGCAGCGGGTCGGGTAGGACGAACTCGCCGGCGGGTGCGGCGAGGCGGACGATGGTGCCGGGTTCGATGCCGGTCACCAGGTGTGAGGAGAGAAAGCCCTCCGGCATTGCCTTGACCGTGATGGAGACGGTCTGGTCGCGCTCGGCGATCTCGGGGGCCGAAGTGAGGGAGTAGGAGCGCCAGATCCACCGGCCGCCCACGGCGACGCCGATACCGAGGTATTGCCCGGGCTGATAGTCGAAGGAGAAGCCCCAGCCCGGCTTGATCTCGATGGTGGCCGTATCGGCGGTCTCCCGTCGGACGGAGACGACGCGGCCGCGCAACTCGCGCGCCGACCACAGAGGGTTTGCCAGATGCAGGTAGTCGTCGGGCAGCAGGGGGGTGGTGATCCGTGCGACGGCGGCGCGCACCAGTTGCGTGCCGCGGTGCCGTGCGGCGACGTCGCGCACCGGTGCTTCGAAGCGTTCCCGCCAATTCACGTGCGACACCCTTTCGGTGAATCCGCTACCCGCGGATTGCTGGACAACCTCCGCTAGCGTAACCTACGCTGACGTAAGTTACGAAACCGTAGGTTAGGACGAAATGGCCATCTCCGACATTCCCGAGTATGCCCATCTCAGCGACGCCGATGTCGCGGCACTGGGTGCGGAACTCGATCAAATCCGCGCGGATATCGAGGCCGATCGCGGTGAGCGCGACGCCCGCTACATCCGCAACACGATCCGGCTGCAACGCGGACTGGACATCGCCGGCCGCGCCATGATCGCCGCCGGTTCCACCGGAGGAGGCCGCCGCCGCGGTGCCTGGTGGGCCGGTACCGCGTCGCTGGGCGTCGCCAAGATCATCGAGAACATGGAACTGGGCCACAACGTCATGCACGGCCAGTGGGATTGGATGAACGATCCCGAGGTGCACTCGACCACGTGGGAATGGGACAACACCGGGCCGTCGGCGCACTGGAAGCACACTCACAACTACATCCACCACAAGTACACCAACGTCTTGGGCATGGACGACGATGTCGGGTACGGCCTACTGCGCGTCACCCGTGACCAGCGGTGGCGGCCGTTCTACCTGGGCAATCTCGTCTACAACACGCTGCTCGCGGTCTTCTTCGAGTACGGCGTCGCCGCCCAGCACCTCGAACTGGGCCGCAAACGCAAGACGCCGGAGGACAAGGCTGCACTCAAGGCCGACCTCGCCGACGTCGGCGCCAAGATCGGCCGGCAGGTCGGCAAGGACTACGTGTTGTTCCCGGCCGCCGTCGGCGTGATCGGACGGTCGACGGCCGCCGCGCGCGCGACCATGGGCGCGAACTTCGTGGCCAACATCATCCGCAACCTCTGGACCAACGCGGTCATCTTCTGCGGGCACTTCCCCGACGGCGCCGAGAAGTTCACCCGTAAGGACATGGACGGCGAGTCCCAGGGGCAGTGGTATCTGCGCCAGATGCTGGGCAGCGCGAACTTCCACGCCGGCCCCGTGCTCGGGTTCATGTCGGGCAACCTGTCCTACCAGATCGAGCACCATCTGTTCCCGGACCTGCCCAGCAACCGCCTACCGGAGATCTCCGTCCGGGTCCAGGCGCTCGCCGAGAAGTATGACTTGCCTTACACCACCGGATCGCTGCCAGTGCAGTACCTCAAGGCGTGGCGCACGATCGCCAAGCTGTCGCTGCCCGACCGCTTCCTGATCGCGACGGCCGACGATGCGCCCGAAACTGCCTCGGAATTACGGTTCAAGGCCGATGATCCGACAAAACACCTGGTCGCAGCGGTTGATCCGGTGACCGGACGCCGCGCCGGGCTGCGCACGGCGATCGCCGGTTTGCGTCGGCGTCGTCGAGACAGGGCGACCATTCGCGCCCTGTCGTCGTCGAAGCAGACCCGGCCCGGACGTTCGGCCGAGGCGGCCTAAGGTCCCACCACAGCGCGGGCTGGGGCAGGTCGCTGCCGGCACGCGCATAATGGGTCGCACAATGGCAATCACCGACATCCGCGAATACTCGCACCTGAGCGACGCCGACGTGGAGGCGCTCGGGGCAGAGCTGGACTCGCTGCGCCGTGAGATCGAGTCCGACCTCGGCGCCCGCGATGTGGCGTACCTGCGGCGCACCATCCGGGCGCAGCGCGCGCTGGAGATCGTCGGCCGCGTCGCGCTCTTGGGTAGCCATCGCCGCGGGTTGTGGTGGCTGGGCACCGGATCGCTGGCACTGGCCAAGATCATCGAGAACATGGAACTGGGCCACAACGTCATGCACGGCCAGTGGGATTGGATGAACGATCCCGAGGTCCATTCGGCGACGTGGGAGTGGGACATGGTGTGCGCCGCCCCGCATTGGAAGCACTCGCACAACTACGTCCACCACAAGTACACCAACGTGGTCGGCATGGACCACGATGTCGGGTACAAGACCCTGCGCGTCACCCGTGACGAGCCGTGGGAGCCGCGCTGGTTGGCGCAGCCGTTCCTCAACCTCTTGCTCGCGGCGGGGTTCGAATGGGGAATCGCGCTGCACGACTTGGAGGTCGGCGAGGTCATTCGGGGCAACAAGCCCAAGGATGTGGCCATCCCGCAGCTCAAGGAGTTCGCCCGCAAGGCGGGGCGCCAGATCGGCAAGGACTATGTGCTCTTCCCGGCGTTGAGCGGCCCCAATTTCAAGCACACACTGACCGCCAACCTGAGCGCGAACCTCATCCGGAATTTGTGGGCGTACGTGGTGATCTTCTGCGGACATTTCCCCGATGGCGCTGAGAAGTTCACCGTCGACGCGCTCGACGAGGAGACGCGCGGCGCCTGGTACCTGCGGCAGATGCTGGGGACGGCGAACTTCGACTCTGGTCCTGTGATGGCTTTCCTCTCGGGCAATCTGTCCTACCAGATCGAGCACCACCTCTACCCGGACCTGCCGAGCAATCGGCTGCCCGAGATATCGGTGCGAGTGCGCGAACTCTGCGACAAGTACGACCTGCCGTACACCACCGGTCCGCTGGTCCACCAATACCTGCAGACATTGCGGACGGTGAACAAACTGGCTCTGCCCGACCAGTTCCTGCGCGACACCGCCGATGATGCGCCGGAAACCGCGTCGGAGCGTCGCTTCGACGGCATGACGCCCCGTGCCCGGGGCCTCAAGACCGCACTGCGTCGGTTGAAGGCGGAGCGCAAGGCCCGCTGAGAAAATTCCCCTCATGCACCGTCGGGGGAAGTATTCCCTTCCTCGGTCACCGCGGGACGATTCTCCGCAGTGAGTGCGACGAGAATGTTGCGCACCGCCATCGCCCGACGTGCGGCTGCTCCGTCCAGTTGATCGAGTGCGCACTCCGGGTCGGCTGGCGGGCCGAGGTGGCTGCAGCCGCGAGGGCAGTCCTCGATGGCCTCGCGCAGGTCGGTGAAGGCCGCGACTACGTCGTCGGGGGAGATGTGGGCCAGCCCGAAAGAGCGGATCCCTGGAGTGTCGACCACCCAGGTGCCGGGGGAATCTGGGATCGGCAACGCCACCGATTGCGTCGAGGTATGCCGTCCCTTGCCCACCCCGGATACTTCGCCGGTCGCCCGATCAGCTTGTGGCACAAGGCGATTCACCATTGTCGACTTGCCGACGCCGGAATGCCCGATGAGCGCGGTCAGCTTGCCCTCGAGCAGTGCGCGCAACTGCGTCAGATCATCGTCGCGCCCGGCTGCGACGATCCGCAGGTCCAGGCCGTCGAATGCGGCCCGGAAGGCAGTGCCGTCGGCCAAATCGGACTTGGTGAGCGCGAGTACCGGCTTCAAACCGCCGACGTAGGCCGCGGCGAGGGCGCGCTCGACAAACCCGGTGCGCGGCGGCGGGTCGGCCAGCGCAGTAACGATGAGCAGCTGGTCGGCGTTGGCGACGACGATCCGCTCGTAGGGATCGGTATCGTCGGCGGTGCGCCGCAGTACTGAGGTCCGGTCGTCCACGCGGACGATGCGCGCCAGGGTGTCCTTGTCACCCGAGACATCCCCGACGACACCGACGCGGTCGCCGACGACGATTGGGGTGCGGCCCAGTTCGCGGGCGCGCATCGCGACGACGATCCGGGCGGGATCGGCGTCGATCGCGCAGCCCCACCGACCGCGGTCGACGGATACGACCATCGCCGACGCGGCGTCAGCGTGGACCGGGCGCGTCTTAGTGCGCGGGCGCGAACTCTTACCCGGGCGGATCCGGACGTCGGATTCGTCGTACTGGCGCGTCGAGCGGCCCCGGCTCACCCGGCGGTGGCTCCGGTGTCGGAGATATCGGCGTCGGCAACGGTACCCAGCATGTCCGCCCACATCTGTGGGAAGTCGGGCAGCGTCTTCGCGGTGGTGCCGATGTCGACGACCTCGACGCCGGGCACGCACAGACCGATCAGCGCCCCTGCTGTCGCCATGCGGTGATCAGCGTAGGACTGCCAGACGCCGCCGTGTAGCGGTCGTGGAGTGATGATGAGCCCGCCCGCGTTGTCCGGTGCGTCGAACTCGACGACGTCGCCGCCGAGGCGATTGATCTCGGTCGCCAGGGCCGCCAACCGGTCGGTCTCGTGGCCGCGCAGGTGACCGATGCCGCGCAGCCGCGACTCGCCGTCGGCCAGTGCGCACAGTGCGGCGATCGTCGGGGTCAGCTCTCCGATGGCGCGCAGGTCGACGTCGATCCCGCGCAACCCGCCGCCGGTGACCGTCAGGACGCCGTCGTCGGCGCGGGTGGCCGTGGCGCCGAGCGCGGCGAGGATGGCGACGAACTGCGCACCCGGCTGAGTCGTGTGCGCGGGCCAGCGCGGTACCCGCACCATTCCGCCGGTGGCGGCCGCGGCGGCCAGGAAGGCGGCGGCGTTGGACAGGTCGGGCTCGATCACCCAATCGCGGGCGGCGATCGGCCCGGGGGCGACGCGCCACTCGTCGTCGCCGGCCTCGACCGTCACCCCGTGGTGGCGCAGCATTTCCAGAGTCATCTCGACGTGCGGCGCCGAGGGCATCGGCGCGCCGCGGTGCACCACGCGCACACCGTCGTCGAACCGCGCACCCGACAACAGCAGCCCCGACACGAACTGGGATGACGCCGATGCGTCGATGACGATGTCTCCGCCGCGCAGGCCGCCGCGGCCGACAACGGTGAACGGCAGCGCCGAGCCGGTGATGTCGGCGCCGAGGGAGCGCAGGGCATCGAGGATGGTGTGCAGCGGCCGGGAGCGGGCCTGCTCGTCGCCGTCGAACGCGACGGCACCGTCGGCCAGCGCCGCGACCGGCGGCAGGAAGCGCATGACCGTACCGGCCAACCCACAGTCGACGGTGGTCCCGTGCAATGGTCGCGGGGTGACGGTGATGCGGGTGGGATCGGTGCTGTCGATGTCGATCCCGGTGCCCATCGCTGCGAGGCCGTCGCGCATCAGGTCGGTGTCGCGGCTGCGCAGGGCGCCGGAGATGGTCGACGGCCCGTCGGCCAGCGCGGCGAGGACCAGGGCACGGTTGGTGATCGACTTCGATCCGGGCACGTCCACGGTCGCCGACAACGGACTGCGCGCGACGGGAGCGGGCCAGGTGGTCATGGTCCTCAGTCTCTCATGGTCGCGATCGACGATAATCGTGGAGATGGTGGCGCACAGTGCGGGAATGCTGGTCTACCGAGGGTCGGCGGACTCCGGTGGGGTAGAGGTGTTCCTGGTGCACCCGGGCGGGCCGTTCTGGGCGCGCAAGGATTCCGGCGCCTGGACGATCCCGAAAGGGGAGCACGGGCCCGACGAGGATCCGCTTGCCGCGGCGCGTCGGGAGTTCATCGAGGAGACCGGACAACCGGTGCCCGATGGTCCGGTCCTCGACCTGGGTGAGGTGCGCCAGCGCGGCGGCAAGGTGGTGCGCGCCTTCGCGGTGTGCGGTGAGGTGGACGCGTCGGCCGTCGTCTCGAACACCTTCACCATCCAGTGGCCGCCCCGGTCGGGCCAGATGCGCGAGTTCCCGGAGGTCGACCGAGGGCAGTGGTTCTCCGCTGACGGCGCCGCGCTGAAAATCAACCCCGCGCAGACCGAGTTCCTGGCGCGTCTTGGGGTGGCGGTCGGCGGAGATCGGTAGCGTCACCGGTATGACGATCACCATCGGCCGTGTTTACGACGACGTGCCCGCCGGGGCCCATCGGATCCTCGTCGACCGGTTGTGGCCGCGGGGGCTCCGCAAGGAGGACCCGCGGATCGGGGAGTGGTGCAAGGAAGTCGCACCGAGTACCGAACTGCGCGAGTGGTATCACCACAACGAGGGCAACGCTGATGTCCACGAGATCTTCGTCGCGCGATACCGCGAAGAACTCGCCTCGGGCGAGCAGGCCGACGCGCTCGCCCATATCGCGTCGGAGGCGGCCAAGGGCGACGTGGAGCTGGCGACCGCGACCAAGGATCCGTCGACGAGCCACGTTCCGACGATCCTCGAGGAGCTCAACCGCGCTGGCGGCTAGTCTGCGCTGTCGCCGGTTCAGTCTTCGTTACTGTTGCGCGCGCCGACGAACTCGATCAGCTGCGGATCGGCCGAGGCCAAGCGGTCGACCTCCTCGCCGCCGTCGCATCGGTAGAGCCCGATGACCAGCGTCCCGCCGCGCCGCGACAGCACCCGCCATACCGCGCCGGAATCGGACCATCGTCGCAGGGTGTCGACGGGATCGGGGCTGACGGTCATGTGTCGATCCTAGGCTGTCAGACCCCCGTGGTTCACTTCGAACACCAGTTCACCGACGGTCGGTGGCAGGGTCGGTCAGGAGGCGGCGATGGCGGAGCGGGACGGAATCGATTCGGGCGGGTCCACGACGGACGTGGACGCGCGGTGGGCGGCATTCGCGGGATGGTTCGCCCAACGGTTGTCGGAGTTGCCGGCGGCGTCGGTGCTCGACGCCGGACGCGGCGACGCCACGCCAGAGACCGACGGTTACGACGTCGAATGCGCGCAGGTGCAGCGGTTGTACGGGGACCGGTACCTGTTGCGCTGCTCCACGACGCTGATGATCATCCCGCTGCTGGACTGCTACGACGGCGACAACGTCGCGCTCGACACGTGGCACCACGACGACCTGTTCGAGGACTGCACCCACGGATACCTGGTGAGCGAATCGCCGCAGATGGTCGCCGACCTGGTGGTCGGCTGGTTCCGCGAGCGCTGCGGCTTCGCCGAGCCCGACCTCATCGGCTTCGCCTACATGCGCGCGAAGTCGTTGCCGCACACGGCAAGCAGGGTGGATTGGATGACGCGGACGGTGTCGCGCAGCTCGGTGCGCGACTCATGAGGACCGGTGACGAAGCTGCTGACGTGGCTAGAGTGCTTGGTACGGGCACCGTTGAGAGACGAGGGAGACGACATGGATCTTAGTGTTGGCGGAATCGTCGGGCTGATCATCTTCGGCGCGGTTATCGGCATCCTTGCGCGCGTGGTGATGCCGGGCAAGCAATCGATCTCGGCGCTGGTCACGGTAGTCCTCGGCGTCATCGGTGCTGTGGTCGGCTATTTCGTGGCCGCTAAGCTCGACGTCGCCGACACTTCGGGCATCGACTGGTGGCGTTGGATCATCAGTATCGCCGCTGCCATCGTCCTCACTTTCGGGTACGAGTCCGTCACTTCGCGGGCGTCGAAGTAGCGTGCGCGTCGTCGTTGTTGGCGGCCACGGAAAGGTCGCTCTGCGTGTGGCGCGCCTGCTCTGCGAGCGTGGCGACGAGGTCACCGCGCTTATCCGCAATCCCGATCATGCCGCCGATGTGCGAGACTCCGGTGCCAACCCGGTGGTGTTCGACGTGGAAGCGGCGAAGGAGTCGGCGTTCGTCGATGTCTTCGTCGGGCACGACGCAGTCGTGTGGTCGGCCGGAGCGGGCGGAGGCAATCCATCCCGGACTTACGCCGTCGATCGCGACGCGGCGATCCGTTCTATGGAGGCGGCGCTGGAAGCCGGAGTTCGGCGATACGTGATGGTGTCCTATTTCGGTGCTCGACCCGATCACGGTGTGCCCGAGGGTGATTCGTTCCATCCGTACGCCGAGGCCAAGGCGGCGGCCGATGCGTTCCTGCTCGATTCCGACCTGGACTGGACGATCCTCGGGCCCAGCCGTCTGACTGATGCCCCCGGCGGCGGTGTGTCGGTGAGCCGGGTCGCCCACGAGCCGGGCGGGGCAGCTGTGCGTGAAACCGGTGCGGAAGGTCAGGTCAAAGGGTCGGTGAGCCGCGACGCCGTGGCCGCAGTCGTCGTCGCGTCGCTGCACGACCCGGCGACGATCAATACGCGCCTGGAGTTCAACGACGGTCCGGACCACCCGGCCGATGCCTGGTAGCAGGCCCGACGAGCCTCCAGCCCCAACGTCGTTTCGTCAATCCTGCGTCGATCGACGTCGGATCGACGAAGCGGTGTGGGATTGGCTGTGAACCGCGGACCTAACCCGCCCAGGCGGCGATGACACCCGCGACCAACACGCAGGTTCCGCCGACCTCGCCGACGATTAGCGCGACCATGAACCCTTTGATCAACCAGCCCGGTCGGGGGCTGAACTGATTCTCGGTGTCCCGCAGTGCGCCGTGGAGGATGTAACTGCCGATCGCGCCGACAAAGAAGATGAGCGGGACCGCCACACTGATCGCATTCACCCACGACGGCCACGCGGACAATGCGGCGAGTGCTGCCAGGACCAAGGTCGCGAAGGAGTACATCAGTGCGGCCCGGTGTGCGATATCGACGTAGACATGCGCCTGCCCATCCGGCGATGCCATCACCTGTTGGTACTTCCACACGCCCAGGAGCATCGCCCAGGCGAGCAGGACGCCGGCGGCGACGATCGTCGCGATGGTCACGCCGTCGAGGGAGTCGATGAGGGACGCGGCGGAATCGGAAGACATAGGGGCTGCTTTCGTGAAGGCGGTAGGGTCGGGTCAGGGGATTTGGGTCGATCAAGCACACGGTGCCATTCAAGAAGCGGGGGAATCGTGACTGACAACGACGTTATCGCGACCGGTCGAGACGGTGTGGGAGTCGCGCAGCCGACGTACGACGCCATCGTCGTCGGCGCGGGCTTCGGCGGCATTGGTGCGGCCATTGAGCTCAAACGGCAGGGTGTGCAGAGCATCGCGATCGTCGAGCGCGAGGACGACCTCGGCGGAACCTGGCACGTGAACCACTATCCGGGTCTCGCCGTGGACATCGCGTCGGTGACTTACAGCTACTCTTTCGAGCCCAACCCGTTCTGGTCGCGGCTCTTCGCGCCGGGGGCCGAGCTCAAGCGCTACGCCGAGCACGTCGCCGACAAGTACGACCTGCGCCGACACATGGTCTTCGGCGAGCAGATCGAGCGTGCGGAGTGGGATGACTCCGCATCGTTTTGGCGGGTCTACAGCGAGGACGGCACCGAGCGGACTGCCCGGCTCCTGCTTACCGCCACCGGGTTCCTGTCGCAGCCGCACACGCCGGCGATCCCCGGGATCAAGACATTCAAAGGCACCGTCATCCACACCACCGCGTGGCAAGACGGTCACGACTTCACCGGTGAGCGCGTCGCGGTGATCGGTACCGGCGCCACCGCAGTCCAGCTGATCCCCGAGATCGCCAAGCAGGCCGATGACCTCACCGTCTTCCAGCGCACCCCGATTTGGGTGGTGCCGAAGTTGGACTTCGCGATTCCACGGGCCGTGCAGCAGTTGTTCGCCCGCGTTCCAGCCACCCAGAAGGCGGCACGGCTGGTGAACACGAGCTTGCTCGAGCTGCTCATGGTCACCGGCGTGTTGCATTTCAAGCAGTTCAAGGTCGCCAACCGCGGCGCCGTCGCCCTTGCGAAGGCCCACCTCAAGCGCCAAGTCCCCGACCCCGAGCTGCGCGAGAAGCTGACGCCCGACTACGACTTCGGTTGCAAGCGTCCGACCTTCTCCAACGAGTACTTCGCGTCGTTCACCAAACCGAACGTCGCGCTCCAGACCTCGTCCATCGTGAAGATCGATCCCGACGGGATCATCACGGCCGACGGCGAGAAAGTGCAGATCGACACTTTGGTCCTCGCCACCGGTTTCGACCTGTGGGACACCAACTTCCCGGCGTTCGAGATCCGCGGCCGCGACGGCATGGATCTGGGGAAGTGGTGGCGCGCCGAGAGGTTCCAAGCTTACGAGGGAATCACTGTGCCGAAGTTCCCGAACTTCTTCACCCTCAACAGCCCGTACTCCTACAGCGGCCTCTCGTACTTCACGACGATCGAGGGGCAGATGCGCCACATCGCCCGGCTGCTCGGCGAAGTGAAGCGTCGCAAGGCCACGAGGTTCGAGGTGACCGAGGAGGCCAACGCGCGCTTCCTCGATGACGTGACCCGTCGGCTGGACTCGTCGGTCTTCTATCGCGGCGACTGCTCGAGCGCGAACAGCTATTACTTCAACCATGCCGGTGAGGCGACCCTGCTGCGGCCCCGCTCGACGCCGGGAACGCTGCACGAGATGGCGACATTCCCACTCGAGGACTATTCGTTTGCGGGTCCGGCGGTGACCTCGGTGGGCCGTCCGGCGACCAAGTCGCCCAGCGCCAAACCGTAGCGGCCCCAGCGGGCGTCGAAGCCGTCGGCACGTCGTGTGGCCCGCTCGAGCTTCGACGGCGAGTAGTGCCGTTTGGCCCACGTCGATTGCGGCCGCGCCAAGCGGATGGCGCCGATCCAGGCGATCGGCGGAAGGAAAGCGCCGACGATGGCGGTCGAATACTTTCCCTTCCGCACGCAGACCACGACGGCCAGCAGGTGCACCGGTAGGTTCGCCAAGACGACCAGCGATCCGACGTGGAGCGTGCCGTCGTTCTCCAGCGGGTTCACGCCCAGCGCCATAAGGCCCAAGACCGCACCGGTCAGCATCACCACTTGGACCGACAGTTGCCCTTCGCTCGACCAGTAGACGTCCTGCAGATGCAGGAGCAGTGCGAACTCGTCGAGGACCAGGGAGGACCCGACGCCGATCAATATGGCGCTGATCGCCGCCATCGGTGCGGCACCGTGCGCGGCGACCGAGCCGAACCCGCCGCCGATCGTCAAGATGATGCCGGGGATGGAGTGGTGGATGTGGACGCCGCTTGCGACATTGTCATGGAACGGACCCTTGCCGGCCCGGATCAGGCGGGTGATGGTGCGCGTGATGACGAAGGTGGTGAGGAAGGCGATGAACAGCAGCGTTAGTGGCAGTCGGCCGGGTGCGGTGAAGTTGTCGACGACGCTCATCGGCGCGCAACGATCCCGCTTCTGCGTTGTTCGATGATCAGGCAGCGGTCCTCGACGTAGGCCATCCCGGCATCCGCGGCGATTGCGCGCGCCTCGGGCGAGGTGATCCCCAGTTGCAGCCACAGTGCCGTGGCACCCGCCTCGGCTGCGGCGCGTGCCACGGCCGCGCAGTCTGCTGACGGTCGGAACACGTCGACGAGGCCGACCTGTTCGGGGATGTCGGCGATGCTCCGGTACACCGGCTCGCCGACGATTTCCTCGGCGTGCGGGTTGACCGGGATGATCCGCCACCCGTGCTGCTGCATATAGGCGGGCACCTCATTGGCAGCTTTGGCGGGATCGGCGCTCGCGCCGACGACGGTGATCGTGTCGTAGGCCGTCAGAATCTTCTCGACGATGGCATCGGTCGCGGCGCGGTCGGTCATACTCGCCAGCCTACGGGCTCAGGCTGCCGATCAGATTGATCACGAGGGCGAGGATCACGGTCCCGAACAAGAAGGAGAGCAGGGCGTGGATGAGGGCGGCCCGCCGCATCGTCGCCCCGGACAGCGCGGTGTCGGAGACGGTGAATCCCATCCCGATGGTGAATGCCACGTAGGCGAAGTCGGTGAACACCGGCGGTTCATCCTGGTTGAAGTCGATACCGCCGATCGGGTTGGTGAAGTACAGGCGCGAGTAGTAGCCGGCGAACAACGTGTGGATTGCGGTCCAGGACGTCACGACCGCGACGATCGTCCCGAACACCATCCACGGGTCGCCGTGACGGAACAGCACCACGATGACACTGGTGAGGCTGAAGAGCGTCGCGATCACGACGATGACCACGGCCCACGGGGTGGTGATGTCGCGCCGTTGCGCGTGTGCCTCGGTCTCCTCGGCATCCATCGGTCCCAGTGCCACCCAGGTGAGGATGATCAGAACCGTGGCCGCAGCGATCCAGAATGACAGCCGCACCTCGACGCGCCATCCGATCCACAGCCCGACCGCGATAAGGCCGCCGATCGCTGCCGAGTACAGGACCCGGCCCAGCGCTGAGAGGTTGCGCAGGCGTTGTACGGCGGCGGTCGACATGCTCACGAGACCGGATCCAACAACTGTGGCCCGTTGTTGGCCACCCGGTTCACCAGCGGCGCCACCTCGCGGATCTCGATGGCCTGCGCCAATTCCAGCGCGGGCGGCGCGAGAAGCGCGGGCGACGCCGGCGCGTCGGGATCGAGCCACTGCTCCCACCACTGCACCGGCATGATCAGCGGCATTCGGTCGTGCACCTGCTGCAGCGGGCCGACAGCGTCGGTGGTCAGGATGGTGCAGCTCAACAGCGGAGGGTCGTCGGGTGCGCCGTCTTTCGCGCGCCATGCCGACCACAACCCGCCCATGAACAGCCGCGTGCCGTCGGCCGGGGACATGAAGTAGGGGACCTTTATCGCCTTCCCGTCGTCGTCGACGGCTTTACGCCACTCATACCAACCATCCATCGGCACGAGGCACCGCTTGTTCTTGACTGCCGCGCGGAACGACGCCTTCTCCGCGGCGGTCTCGGCGCGCGCGTTGAACAGCGAACTCTTGCCGATCTCCTTGGCCCACGGCGGGATCAGGCCCCACCGCATGGCACGGATCCGCCGCGTTGCCTCGGAATCGGGATCCTCGCGTGCATGCCGTTCGACGACGGTCAGGATCGTCGTCGTCGGCGCAACGTTGTAGTTCTCCCAGTCCTTCTCGAGGGTGACCGGCACCTCGTTGACGGCGTCGATCTCCGCGGCGAGCTTCGCCGGATCCGTGGTCACCGCATACCGTCCGCACATGGCTCCATGCTAGGCAGATGCCCCGACACCGGGAATGCTGACCGACTGCGACGCGTTGACATCTCGCAGAAGGCGCGGCGATGACGCGGAACGGCAACAGGTGGCGGTGCAGAGGTGACGACGGTGTCATGCACGACGGCGGACCCGGTCGGGTGGACCGCGGACCCGGTGGCGCAGCGTACAATTTTCGGCTCGGTAGACTTGGGCAAGCGTCTGGTGGATCTGCGCCCGGCGCGAACCGAAAGGACCGACTTGACCGAAGCGGCCACCGATCAGCCCGACGAGCAACCGACGCCCGAGACCGACGCCGATGAGCGCGTCGAGACCGACGAGGAGCGCACCGCGCGGTTCGAGCGCGACGCACTGCCGCTGCTCGACCAGCTCTATGGTGCCGCGCTGCGCATGACGCGCAACCCCGCCGACGCCGAAGACCTCGTCCAGGAGACCTACATCAAGGCGTTCTCGGCGTTCTCGTCCTTCCGCGACGGCACCAATCTCAAAGCGTGGCTGTACCGGATCCTGACGAACACCTACATCAACAGCTACCGGAAGAAGCAGCGACAGCCAGCGCAGTACCCGACCGACGAGATCACCGACTGGCAGCTCGCGCAGACCGCCGAGCACAGTTCGACGGGTCTGCGATCGGCGGAGATCGAGGCGCTTGACGCGCTTCCCGACGACGAGATCAAAGAGGCCCTGCAGGCGCTGCCCGAGGATTTCCGCATGGCGGTGTACTACGCCGACGTCGAGGGGCTGCCGTACAAGGAGATTGCCGAGATCATGGACACTCCCATCGGTACCGTGATGTCGCGGCTGCACCGGGGTCGGCGCCAGTTGCGCGACCTGCTCGCCGATGTGGCGCGCGAACGGGGTTTCAATCGGGGCGACGGGGTCAAGCGGGATGACAAGGCCGCGGAGACGGAGGCGGCACTGTGAGCGAGCACGATCCCGAGTTCGAGGCGCTCGACTGCACGAATGTCCTCGCCGACGTCTGGCTGCTGCTGGACAACGAGTGCGACGCCGGTGCGCGCGCACGGTTGCAGGAGCACCTCGACCGCTGCCCGTCGTGCTTGGCGCAGTACGGCATCGAGCGCCAGATCAAGGAATTGATCGGGCGCAAGTGTGGCGGCGATCGGGCACCGCAGGGCTTGGCGGACCGGCTGCGCGTGCAGTTCCGCCAATCGACGGTCATCACGGCGAGCTCGGACGGTCAATCGGTGACGCACACCCGGGTCACGCACACGACCGTGGAAACAGAAAACCCGGGCGACCGGCGATAGCACCGGCGGCACCCGGGTTCGATCCGAGGTATCGGATCAGGCGTTCGGCCGCTTGCCGTGGTTGGCGGCGTTCTTCTTGCGAGCGCGCTTCTTGCGTCCACGCTTACCCATTGGGACTCTCCTTCTCCGGTGGTAACCCGCCCATTGTTCCATGCTGCCCACCGCAATCGGAAAACGGTTACCGTTGGCACATGCCTGAAGACGTTGTTGCCGAGATCGTGGCCACTGTTCTCGAGGTGCGTGTCGCCGACGGCCAGTCTGTCGACGTCGGCGACACGCTGGTCCTGCTCGAGTCGATGAAGATGGAGATCCCCGTCCTCGCCGAGGACGCCGGGGTGCTCGACGAGGTCAAGGTCGCCGTCGACGACGTCATCCAGGCCGGCGACATCATCGCGACCTACAAGTAGTCGGCTTGTCGACCCTTTCCGACCTCCTCGCCGCCCATACCGGGCTGTCTGCCGAACAGGGCGGGCACCTGCAGCGCCTCGTCGGGGAATGGCAGCTGCTCGCCGACCTCTCGTTCGCCGATCTGCTGCTTTCCGTCCCCGAGGCGACACTCCCGGAATCGTCGGTCCCGGAATCGCCGCCGGGTTTCCTGACTGTGGCACAGTGCCGACCCAACACGGCTGCGACGGTCCTACCCGTCGACGAGGTCGCCCACGAGGTCGACGAGGACAGTGCCGGGGTGCTGCGGTCGGCGATGGCCCGGCCGGCGATCCTCATCGACTCCGGCACCACACACGCCGGCGAGTCCATACGCCGCGACCTCACCCCGGTCCGCTACGACGGTGAGGTGATCGCTGTGCTCACCAGGGCGGTCGCCGACGCCGCGCACCGCGTGCCGTCGCCGCTCGAGCGCGCCTATCACGCATCGGCCGACGACCTGTACCAAATGGTCGCCGACGGGACCTTTCCGCCCGACGAGGGGACCGAGGCCGGATTGTCGACGCCGCGCGCGGGCGACGGTTTCGTGCGGATCGATGCCAACGGCCTCGTCCGATACGCGAGTCCCAACGCGCTGTCGGCCTTCCACCGGATGGGCTTCAACAGTGATCTGACGGGGGAGCGGTTGGCCGAGGTGCTCGCCGACCTCGTCACCGATGCCTTCGGCGCCCAGGACGCCGCCGGAATGATTCGGCTCGCCGCGTCGGGTCCCGCCGTGGATCCCGGAGCCGAGTTGCCCGTGTTGCGCATGGAGGTGGACTCCCGGCGTGCGACGGTCCTGGTGCGCGCCGTCCCGCTGCGACCGCGGGGAGTCGCGACCGGGGCTATCGTGCTGATTCGCGACGTCACCGAGGTCAAGCGCCGCGACCGTGCCCTGATCAGCAAGGACGCGACGATCCGCGAGATCCATCACCGGGTGAAGAACAACCTGCAGAGCGTCTCAGCCCTGCTGCGCCTGCAGGCGCGGCGGACGGTGAACCCGGAGGCGCGGACCGCGCTCACCGAGGCGGTCCGGCGCGTGGCGTCCATCGCCCTGGTCCACGAATTCCTGTCCGGCAGCGTCGACGAGGAGGTCGACGTCGACGAGGTCGTGCGCCGTCTGCTGCCCGTCCTGGTCGACGCAACGAGTGCCAGTGCCGGACACGTGCGGGTCGACGTCGACGGCCGCTTCGGGGTGCTGCCCGCCGAGCTGGCGATGCCACTGGTGATGGTGCTCACCGAGCTCATCCAGAACTCCGTCGAGCACGGTTTCGCCGATGGGCGCGCCGGGCGGATCGAAGTCACCGCGCAGCGCGGCCTTCGCGACCTGACGATTGTGGTCCGCGACGACGGGGAGGGGATCGCCGACGACTTCGACGTCGAACGCAGTGGGCACCTCGGGCTGCAGATCGTGCAGACGCTCGTCCAGATCGACCTGGGTGGCACAGTGGAATTCGGCAACGCCGAGGATGGTGGCGCATCGGTGCGGGTGGTCGTCCCGCTCACCGGACTGAAGGGCTCGCGGGACTGAGACGCCCTGGGCGACTACAAGGACTCGGGAGACCAACGAAGAGCCCCGGACACCCGATGGTGTCCGGGGCTCTTCTGAAGCGGTTTAGACGCTGCTGCGGGTGCGGGTGCGCGCGTTGCGGCGCTTGAGCGCGCGGCGCTCGTCCTCGCTCATGCCGCCCCAGACGCCGGCGTCCTGGCCGGAGTCGAGTGCCCAGGTCAGGCACTCGGCGGTCACCGGGCAGCGGTTGCAGACAAGCTTTGCGTCAGCGATCTGCGCGATGGCCGGTCCACTGGTCCCCACAGGGAAGAACAGCTCCGGGTCTTCGTCACGACAGATAGCCTTGTGGCGCCAATCCATTTCTTCAAATCTCCTCTTACGCGCGCCGATGCGCGCCCGTCAAAGCCTCGTCGGGCGTCGGCTGGTGTTTTTCCTTTTGGCTGTTGTCACGGGCGGGCTACTGGAGAGTAACTGACGCTCGTGGGTCCTTGTGAATACTTTCACGAATCCGGATTAAGTCAAGAGGCTTTCGTTAACACGTGTGCAACGTCACTGTGCATCCGGGGTCGATTCCGGGGGTGCAACGACCGCCAACGCGTCGTCGCGGTACCCGCACTCCAGCGTCGTGCGCTCCCCGGCGTAGTCACCGTCGATCTGTACGGGCAGCGGCACAGGGGCCGCGAGCGCGACTGCAGACACGTCGTCGTCGCGGAACACGTGGCCCGCGTGCGGGTCCGCGCCGGTCAGCAGCCGCGTCGCGAGCGGCAGATTGCGTGCAACACCCATCGTCGACGACGCAAAGATTCCCAGCCCACCCGAGAGCGAGGTGCCCGGGTTTGTCTCGATCACCTGGCCGCCCAGGTAGGTCCATGGCGTGGTGTTGAGTACAAACGCGAAACTCGTATTGGGCAGCGTGTGCGACGACCCGTCGCGGTCGGTGACGGTGACACTGAATCGCTGCTGGTCGGTGCGGTGGCGCAGGAACGTGACCACCGTCGTGAAAAAGTAGCGGCCCGGAGTCGCGGCCTTGCCCCGGTGGCGCTTCTCCTCCATCGCTGCGACGACCCGGGCATCGATGCCCATGCCGCAGTTGAACAGGAACCAGCGGCCGTCGGCGATGCCCAGGTTGACCGAGCGGTTCGCGCCGGACTCGAGCAGCTCGATCAGCTGGGCGGTGGCCATCAGCGGATCGGCGTCGATGCCCAGCGCCCGGGCGAAGACATTGGCACTGCCACCGGGGATGATGCCCAGACGGGGCAGCGTCGCGGGACGGGGGTCGGCCGGGCTGCCGAGCAATCCGTTGACGACCTCGTTCACCGACCCGTCACCGCCGTGCACGACGATGGCGTCGTAGCCACCGTCGTGCAGTGCCCGTCGTGCCAACTCCTCGGCGTGGCCGCGGTGCGTGGTCTGCTCGACCGTGAGGTCCATCCGGGAGCCCAGCGTGTGCGCCAAGGTGTCGCGGCCCGCGGGGGTGGTCGCGGTGGCGTAGGGGTTGACGATGAGCAAGGCGCGCACGGAACACCACCCTACGTGCGAGCCACCCGCACCGTACGGCAGTGTGGGCAATACGCTTGAGCCATGTATTCGGCTAGCGTTCCGCGTTCGATCCGATGGGCCGGGTTCTCCGTCGCACTCCAGGGCGGTATCGGCCTTCTCGCCGCTGCCATCCTGGTAATCCGCGCTCTGGGGGGCCACCACGAGGACTTCGCCAGCGGCTACGGATTGGCCCTGTGGTGCGCGCTGATCGGCCTCGGCGTACTCGTCGGTGGTATCGGCCTTCTGCGCGGGAAGCGGTGGGGACGTGGCATAGGGGTCGTCGCCCAGCTGCTGCTACTGCCCGTCGCGTACGCGCTGTTGACCGACAGCCATCAGCCGTTCCTCGGTGTGCCGCTGGGGTTCTGGGCCCTGGGCACTTTGGTCGCGCTGTTCTCCCGCGACGCGCTGGAGTGGGCCGCGGGCGACCCTCCGCCCGACGCCGGGCCATCCGAGGAGCGGTGACACTCGCCGACCTGGCACTGCTCGTCGCCGCCGGTTTCGCCGCCGGCGTCGTCGGCTACGTCACCGGTCTCGCATCGATCCTGAGCTATCCGGCGTTGCTCGTCGTCGGTCTGCCGCCTGTGACGGCCAACGTGACCAACACGGTGGCGCTCGTCGCGGTGGGGGTCGGGAGCTTTGCCAAGTCCGGTCGTGAACTGCTCGACGGCGACGGCGGCAAGTTGCTGGCCAGGTCCGGGGCGGTCGCGCTGGTCGGCGGCGCGGTTGGCGCGGGCATCCTGTTGGTCGCCCCGGACAAGGTGTTCGTCTTCGTCGTCCCGTACCTGGTGGCGCTGGCCTCGATCGCACTGCTCCTGCAACCGAGGTTGCGGGAGCGGATGGCCGGTAATGACGCGCACCCGGCGTGGTGGATGCTCGGGGTGTTTGTGGTGTCGGTCTACGGCGGCTACTTCGGCGCCGGTGCTGGTGTCATGTTCGTGGCCATGGCCATGGTGTTGTCGAATCTGCCGCTGTGGCGGGCGACCCTGCTCAAGTCAGCGCTCCTGGGAATCGCGAACGCCGTCGCAGCCGTGGCATTCATCGTCTTCTCGCACGTCCACTGGCCCGCGGCGGTGGCAATGGGCGTCGGCTGCCTGCTCGGTGGTTGGGCGGGTCCGCCCATCGTCGCGCGTCTCCCGGCGACTCCGTTGCGGATCGCCATCGGCATCGGCGGTCTAGGGCTGGCATTCTGGCTCGCGCTGCGTTGACGGACTCTGCCTTGACGGGCTCTGGGCTGACTGGCGGAGCCGGTCTGTGCAAAGGACCGTAAGGTAAGCGCATGACCACCATCGTCGCGATCGCCAACCAGAAGGGTGGCGTTGCCAAGACCACCACGACCGTCTCGCTCGGGGCCGCACTGGCCGACCTGGATGTGTCGGTGCTCGTCGTCGACCTCGATCCGCAGGGCTGCCTCACGTTCTCGCTGGGCCACGACCCCGACCAGCTGCAGGTATCGGTCCACGACGTGCTGCTGGGTGAGGAGGAGATCGCCGACGCCCTGTTGACCACCGATGACGGGGTGACGCTGCTGCCCGCCACCATCGACCTGGCCGGCGCCGAGGCCCTACTGCTGATGCGCCCGGGCCGTGAATACGCGCTGAAGCGGGCGTTGGCCGAGGTCGGCGAAGATTTCGACGTCATCCTGGTCGACTGCCCGCCGTCGCTGGGCGTGCTCACCCTCAACGGGCTGACCGCGGCCGATTCGGTAATGGTGCCCCTGCAGTGCGAGACGCTCGCCCACCGAGGCGTCGGACAGCTGTTGCGCACGGTGACCGAGGTGCAGCAGATCACCAACCCGAACCTGGACCTGCTGGGTGCGATCGCCACGATCTACGACGCGCGCACCACCCACAGCCGCGACGTGCTCGCCGACGTCGCCGACCGCTACGACCTCTCGGTGATCAACCCGCCGATCCCGCGGACCGTGCGTTTCGCCGAGGCGTCGGCATCGGGCGTGTCGGTGTTGCGCGGCCGCAAGAACAAGGGCGCCGTCGCGTATCGGGAACTGGCCGAGAATCTGTGGAAGCACTGGTCCACCGGAGCCCCGCTAGAGACTTTCGCCCTGGATCTGTAGCCGAATCGGCGCAGGTCAGGGGCCATAGACGGCGAGGGTGTCGCCGCGCTGCTCCACCACCGCATCTCCGAGCGCGGCGGGCACTATCGCCTGCGCGGCGTCGTGCGTTTCCCGCGCCACCGCCAGGTGACCGGTGCGTTGACCCGTGGCGGCGTCGACGACGAGATAGCCCGCGTCGTCGGGGATCAGCATCCGTGCGCCGATGGCTACACCGGGCCCGCGCGTGCCCGTGGCTGTGAACACCGGCCGCATCGACAAGCCGTCGAGGACGACGGTGTCGTGTCCGGTCCACACCGACGCCAGGCCGTCGGCGGTCACCGGCACCGAGCCAGCGGGCAGTGCCGCGCCCCCCGGGACGCGGTAGCGGCCGGTTTCGGCCCCGTCGGAGTTGAACACGCGGACCGCTGGAGGAATCGGTTCGGGGGAGTTGGCGCCGCCGTCGTAGACCGCGATGTTCGTATCCGACATGGCGATGACGACGGGCGCGGCGAAGGCGGTGCCGCTGGTGATCACCGTCGAGCCGTACGACGGGATCTTCTCCTCTTTGTCGAGCAGGGCGCCGATCACGGTGAGGCGGAAACCCGGATCGCCGTCGCAGTGTTCGATCACGGCCACGCGATCACCCGCTGTCATGCCTGATTTCAACCGGCAGCCACGACCGTCGCGCCGTCCCATATCCGGCTTCACGCGCGCGTCGATCCGGCCGTACTCGACTCCGCGCACGAGGTTGGAGCCCCAGGTCTCCAGCCGGGTCGGACCGATACCCAGGACGTAGCCGCCGTCCGATTGCAGGTCGAGGGTGGCGTCGGCGTCGGAACTGCGAGTGCCCCGCCGCACGCCTCGGTTCGCGTCGATCGCGGTGACCTCACCGCATCCGCGCGGGTTGCGATAGGCCACCAGTGCAGTCGGAGTGGTCGGGTACCAGGCGGCGAGCAGTGCGCAGATCGGCAGCGGCCGCCGGTACTGCCAGAGCACCGCTCCCGAGCGGGGGTCATGGGCGACCACGGCGCCGTCGTGGGCGGTCAGGACGACGGCGTCGGTGACCTGCGGGGATCGGGTGGCCGCGGACTTGGCGCTCCACCGGTGCAGCAACCGTGCCGGGACGTCGGCGGGGTAGGCCAGCGTCGTCGGGGTCACCGTTGCCGGGATGAGCGTGGTGCGCCGCGCAGAACTCGAGTGCCAGGTGAGGACGGCGGCGACGACGACCACGACGACGATCGCCGCTGACACGGCGAAGTCGACGGGACGTCGTCGCAGCGGTTGCATCCGGGGGGTGCTCAGTCGGCGGCCGGTGCCGCCGACGCGTTCGCTGCAGCGCTGCCCGAGCCCTTGCCACGACCGCCACGGCCGCCGCGACGACGGCGGCGCTTCGGGGCGCCGTCACCGGCAGCCTCACCGTTGGTCGGCGCACCGGTGGTCGACTCACTGCCGCTGCGCGCCGTCGATGCCTCGTCGCCGGTCTTGGCGTCGCTGCTCTTGCCGCCGCGGGTGCGCTGACGGGAGCGCTGCGACTTCTCGCGCGCGGGCCGCTCGATGCGGGTCTGCTTGTCGCGGGCATCGCGGCCGGCGCGGGTGCCCGAAGCGGTCTTCGGGGCACCGATGCGCCCGGTTGCGGACTCGGCGATGCCCAGTTCCTCGCGCAGATGCTCAGAGCTGGAGTACGTCTCGACCGGGTCGGGCACGCCCAGTCCGAGGGCGTTGTTGATCAGCTCCCACCGGTGGAGCTCGTCCCAGTCGACGAGTGTGATCGCGGTACCGGTGCGACCGGCCCGGCCGGTGCGGCCGATGCGGTGCACATAGGTCTTGTCGTCCTCGGGGCACTGGTAGTTGATGACATGGGTGACGTCGTCGATGTCGATGCCGCGCGCGGCGACGTCGGTGGCGACCAGGACGTCGACCTTGCCCTCGCGGAACTGTCCCAACGCCTTCTCGCGGGCACCCTGACCCAGGTCGCCGTGGACCGCGCCGACGGCGAAGCCGCGCTCGGCCAGATCGTCGGCGACCTTCTGGGCGGTGCGCTTGGTGCGGGTGAAGATCATCGTCGCGCCGCGGCCGTCGGCCTGCAGCACGCGCGCCACCAGCTCGGCCTTGTCCAGGGCGTGCGCCCGGTAGACGTACTGGGTGGTGCGCTCGTGCACTGCCGAATCGTTGGCGTGCTCGGCGCGGATATGCGTCGGACGGTCGAGGAAGGTGCGGGCCAGGGTGACGATCGGGCCGGGCATCGTCGCCGAGAACAGCATCGTCTGACGCGCGGTGGGAACCGCGGCGAGGATGCGCTCGATATCGGGGAGGAAGCCCAGATCGAGCATCTCGTCGGCCTCGTCGAGGACGAGGACCTCAACCTTGCCGAGGACCAGGTGGCCCTGCTGAGCCAGGTCGAGCAGGCGACCGGGGGTGCCGACGACGACGTCGACTCCGGCCTGCAGCTCGGCGATCTGCGACTCGTAGGGACGGCCGCCGTAGATCGCGGTCACCTTCAGCGGGCGGACGGTGCCGTCGGCCAGCGTCACATTGACGCCCTTGCCCGCAACCTCGAGGTCGCCGGTGACCTGCAGGCATAGCTCGCGGGTCGGCACGATCACCAGCGCGCGCGGAGTGTTGTCGAGGGGGCGGATGCCCGAGGTCGGCGCCGTCAGCAGGCGGTGCAGCAGCGGGACGCCGAAACCGAACGTCTTGCCCATGCCCGTGCGGGCTTGGCCGATCAGGTCGTCGCCGGCCAGTGCCAGTGGCAGCGTCAGTTCCTGGATGGCGAAGGTGTGGGTCTTACCGTCGGCGGTCAGTGCCGCGACGATGTCGTCGTGCACGCCGAGCTCGGCGAAGGTGGGAGCGGTGTGCTCCTCGTCGATGATGGTGGTCTGCACCGAGTCGTCGGTGCTCGCGCCTGTAGTACTCATATGTGGTTGTCCAAAGCCTCTCGGAATGCCTCGCGCGCACCGGTGGCCTGGCCTGCTCCGCTGACCCGTCGGCTCCCCGAGTGGGGGCGCGGGTGGAGAGATGCGCGCACAATAGTCGGCGCCGCGGTCCGGCTGTCCGGTGCGGTGCCGTCCACCAGTGTACTTGGTCGGCCGTACCAGACCCGCCTACCATCGGTTGTCATGGACGAAAGCCCGGGCATCGCCAAGCTCTACTCCGTTCTGATCGCCGGCGAGTATGCCGCGCACAGCCGGTTGATCACCGAGCTGGGAATGGCGCCCGACGTCGATTCGCGAATCGCAATGGGGCGTCTGGCGGCCTCGGAGATGAACCACTTCGACGAGTTGGCGGCCGAGCTGGTCAAGCGCGACATCGACCCCGTCGCGGCAGTGCTGCGCTACGTCGACGTGTTCGACCGCTACCACGGCACTACCAATCCGAAGACTTGGGACGAGGCCATGGTGAAGGCCTACGTCGGCGACGGCTTGGCGGCCGACTTCTATCGAGAACTGGCCGGGGTGCTGCCGGCCGACGCGCGCGACGTCGTGTCGACGGTGATGTCGGAGACCGGCAACTCGCAGTTCGCGCGGGATTGGGTGCGCTCGCGGGTCACCGCGGATCCCGCGCTGCGCTGGCCGCTGACGCTGTGGGGCCGACGGCTCTTGGGTGAGGCGATCACGCACGCGCAATGGGTGCTTGCGGCCGAGGAGGACGTCACCGACCTGCTCTTCTCGAGTACTACCGACCTTGCCGCCGTCTCGCGCTTCTTCGACACCGTCACCGAACTCCACGCCCAGCGCATGGCGGACCTGGGCCTGGGGTAGTCCCGGGCTTCCGCTGTCGGCGAAACCACCGCCGCGCATCGCCGTGCGCCCTTCGGTCTGGGCTAGGCTCTAGCCATGAGCGTGGAAGTCAAGATCGGCATCGTCGACAGCCCCCGTGAACTGTCCGTGCAGGTGGCCGATGACAGTGAGAAGACGTTCGAGTCGGTGGCGTCGGCATTGAGCGGCAAGGCCGATCTGCTGACGCTGGTCGATGACCGCGGGTCGCGGTTCCTCATCCCGTCGTCGAAGATCGCCTACGCCGAGGTCGGCAGCGCCGAGGTGCGCCGCGTCGGCTTCGGCTCCAAGTAGCGATCAGAGCCAAACAGCCGCCTGGATCAGTGGGCCTTCTCGACGTTCTGATTCGGAACGTGTGACAGGCCGCCCCACAGCAGCGCGACGGTGGTCTCCACCGCGACGTCCTTCTCCACCGGCCGGTGCGCGTCGATCCAATACCGCGCGTTGACCTGGCTGGCGCCGACGAGACCGGCCGCCAGCATCCGCGAGCGGTAGGGGTCGTAGCCCGAGTCGTGCATGACTAGCTCGTAGATGGCGTCGACACACGCCTCGATCGCGCCCTCGACACGTTTGATGACGGCGGGATCCTTGGCATCTGAGGTGAAGATCAGCCGGTAGCCGGAGTTGTCCAGGTCGACGAAGTCGAAGAAGGCCTCCACGGCCGCCCGGACGCGCTGCCGGTTGTCGGTGCTCGCGCGCAGCGCCCCGTTGATGGCGGTCACCAGTTTCTCGGCGTGGGAGTCGACGACGGCGGTGTAGAGATCCAGTTTCGAGGGGAAGTGCTGGTAGAGGACGGGCTTGGATACGCCTGCGTGGATGGCGATTTCATCCATCCCAGCCGAGTGGTAGCCACGCTCGACGAAGATCTCGCTGGCGGCGTCGAGGAGCTGCAAACGGCGGGCGCTCCGGGGCAGTCGGACGCCGTTGCGTCCCGCGGAAGTCTGACTAGAAGTCATGCCTGAAGCCTACTCCGGAGGACGCGGGAAGCTTTTCGGTAGCCTGGGCGTTTTACAGGGGCCTTACATGGAATCTCGTGGGGCCTGTGAGAAAGTTAACGCGTGAACCGATCCGACGACGGCCGTTCCGGCGCCCCTCGCCCCACCCCGCGCGAGCGTGGGCGCGGGCACGCTGGCGAACCGCCGTCGGGCGGCTATTCGGTTCCCCGCGCGCGGCCGGGCCAACCGTTGAGCGCGGACTGGGATCCGCCGACGGGAGCAGAGCCGGACGCAGTCGGACGCGGGGCAATCGTCGATTTCGTGAAGACCTACGGGTGGCGCGCTTATGCCATCCCGGTGCTGGCGGTGCTCACCGTGGTGCTGGTCGTCATGACCGTGCGAGGCGGCCAGGCCGACGGGGCCTCCGACAATGCTTCACCCGACGGTGGTCGCAACACCGCGGTCGGGAAGGAGTCCGCTCCGATCGGTGCCCCCACCGCAAACATCCCCGAGGCGTCGTTGCCGGTCGGTGCGCTGCCTCCCGGCGGTGCCTTCACCCGCGACGGGAAGAAGTCATTCCACGTCGTCCCGACGAGGGTGTCGACGCGGTACGGGACCGGCAAGCAGCTTTACACCTACACCGTCGAGGTGGAGAACGGGCTCAACCCCGTCGACTTCTCCGGCGACAAGGCCTTCGCGTCGATGGTCGACGCGACCCTGGCCAACAAGAAGAGTTGGCACGGCGGCGGCAAAGTGTCGTTCAAGCGGGTGAAGGCCGGGGAGAACCCGGACCTGCGGATCTCGTTGACCTCGACGAACACCACTCGTGAACTGTGCGGATATCAGATCAAGCTGCAGACGTCGTGCTTCTACCCGCCGACGCGGCAGGTGCTCATCAACGAGGCCCGGTGGGTACGGGGCGCAATCTCCTTCGCCGGTGACACGCACAGCTATCGCCAATACCTGATCAATCACGAGGTCGGTCACGGCATTGGCTACGAGGCCCACGAACCGTGCAAGCACGAGGGGGCGCTGGCGCCGATCATGATGCAGCAGTCCTTCGGGACGAGTAACCGCGACATCATGGCACTGGACCCCGATATGAACGCCAACCCCGCGTTGACCTGCCGACCGAATCCGTGGCCCTTCCCATGACGCTCCCACCGCTGGTCGAGCCAGCCGCGGAACTCACCCGCGAGGAGGTCGCCCGGTACAGCCGCCACCTGATCATCCCCGACGTCGGGATGGCCGGGCAGAAGCGCTTGAAGAACGCCAAGGTTCTCGTCATCGGTGCCGGTGGGCTCGGCTCACCGACACTGATGTACCTCGCCGCCGCGGGCGTCGGGACGATCGGCATCGTCGACTTCGACGTCGTCGACGAGTCCAATCTGCAGCGACAGGTGATCCACGGGCAGTCCGACATCGGCATCGCGAAGGCGCAGTCGGCGCGCAACTCGATGCTCGAGATCAATCCGCTGATCACTGTGCACACCCATGAGTTCGCGCTCAGCAACGAGAACGCTGTCGAGTTGTTCGCGCAATACGACCTCATCCTCGACGGCGCCGACAACTTCGCCACGCGCTACCTCGTCAACGACGCGGCCATCCTCGCCGGAAAACCCTACGTGTGGGGCTCGATCTACCGCTTCGAAGGCCAGGTGTCGGTCTTCTGGGCCGATGCGCCCGACGGACAGGGCATCAACTACCGGGACCTGTACCCGCAAGCCCCGCCGCCGGGCATGGTGCCCTCATGCGCCGAGGGCGGTGTCCTCGGCATTCTGTGCGCGACGATCGGCTCGATCATGGGCACCGAGGCGGTGAAGCTCATCTGCGGCATCGGCGAGACACTCCTCGGTCGCCTGATGGTGTACGACGCGCTTGAGATGACGTTCCGGACGGTGCGGATCCGCAAGGACCCCGACGGTGCGAAGGTCACCGCGCTCATCGACTACGACGACTTCTGCGGCGTCGTGTCCGACGAGGCCCAGGCGGCCGCCGCCGGTTCGACGCTCACACCGGCTGAACTGGCTGCACGACTGCAGGGCGGGTCGTCGGTCGCGCTCATCGACGTGCGCGAACCGGTCGAGTGGGACATCGTCCACCTCCCTGGCGCCGAACTCATCCCGAAGGGTGAGTTCGAGGCCGGCGATGGCCTCGGGAAGGTCCCCCAGGACCGGCCGGTGGTCCTGTACTGCCGGACCGGGGTGCGATCGGCCGAGGTCCTCGCATTGTTGAAGCGGGCCGGGTTCGCCGATGCGACGCACCTGCAGGGCGGGATCACCGCCTGGGCGCACCAGGTCGATCCGACCATGCCGGTCTACTAGGAGTCGGAGAGTCCCAAAGCCCGGGTTAGACGCGCAGGCGGACCAGGTCGACGACCCGCATCAGGCCCGGCAGCGCGCCCGCGGTTGAACGCGGGTGCAGCGCGTGGACGGCCAGTCGGAACATCGTGGCGCGCAGCAGCATCTGCCCCCACTCCGGCTGATCGGCCCAGCGGTCGAGCAGGTTCTCGTCGGCGCCGCCCCACGCCAGTGCATCCACCGCGACGACCGCCGCCGCCCAGGATGCCGGACGCCAGTAGGGGACGAGGTCGGTGATGCCGGGTGCTGCGGCACCGGCGAACAGGACGGTGCCGAACAGGTCGCCGTGCACGATCTGCGACGGTGAGGTCGTCGGCCGACGCAGTCCGGCCAGCGTCTTGAGCGCGTTGAGGCTGGCGATGCCGTCGTCGGTGACCGGCTCGAGCATTCCGGCCGCGCGCGCGGTGCGCATCGGAGGCTCCTCCCACGCGGCGCGGTCGGCGGCGGTAAACACGTCGACGTCGGTGTGGGGCGGCGCGGGCGGTTGCGTGAGGAACCGCGGTCGCTCCAGGTGCGCGAGGGCCGCGTGCAGGCGTTCGGCCACCTGTAGAACCTCGTCGAAGCGGGGCTCGGGTGACCCGGCGATATAGGTGTCGGCGCGCCACCCGGAGATGACGTAGCGGCCGTCGGTGGCGCGGAACGGCCGGGCGATGCGCAGGCCGTCGACGAAGAGGTTCTCGCGCGTCGCAGCCGACCAGGCGGCGCGCGCGTGGTCGGGGACCATGGACAGGACGACCTCGCCGACGCGCCAACCGCCCACCCACTGGTCGCCCATCGCGATGGGCGGGTGAGCCGTCAGCCCGAACGTCCGCAACACATGTTCGGGTGGCTCGATTGGGGTGGTCACGCCCCAAAGATTACCGAGGTGGCCGACTGATTCGGGGCAGCGACACTGTGCCGAGGGAGTTAGTGGCGGCGGTCCTCCCGCATCCGTTCCAGGTCGTCGTCCCTGGGGGCCGCTCCGCGTAGTTGCTGCAGTTCACGCTGGCTGTCGAGCTCGGGCGTCCACCGACAGTCGCGCAGGAGGACGCGACCGTCGACGATGGGGACGCCGTCGTCGGCGAGCAGGTCGAGCTGCAGTTGTGCCTTGTGGGCGGCGGGCCGGCCACCGGCGCCGATCACCCGGTGCCAGGGCAGGTCGGCGGAATCGGTGCGCATGATCCAGCCGACGATGCGCGGGCTCGACAGCCCGGCTGCGGTCGCGAGGTCGCCGTAGGTGGTGACGCTCCCGCGCGGGATCGCCGCTACGAACGCGCGGACGCGCTCGACGTCGTCGTCGGTGACCTTGCCCACGGCTCGATTATCCTCGGCCGACCGCCGCGCGGACCAGATCGGCGACTAGGCCGGGTTCCAGGAACGGGACCATGTGCTCGCAATCGGCGTGGTGGATGCGCACCGAATCGGCGCGTTCGTTGGCGCAGGCGGCGAGGAAGGCGGCGTCGATGAACGGCGGGTCGACGCGGTCGGCGATGACGATGTCGGTCGGTAGCCCGGGCGGCGGCAACTGCGCCGGGGTCGCCATCTCGCTCCATGCCACCGCGGCGGCGGGCTGGCTCACGCGCCAGGCGAACCGCCCGGCCGGCAGCCCTACCTGCTCCGAGGGCCGCAGGTGCACGGCGATCTCCTCGTCGAGAATCGCATCGGGCACCGCCGCCCAGCCCTCGGCGCGCTTGGCGCTGTATGCCGCCTCGGGCGACGGGTAGGTCCAGTTCGCCATGCCGTTGGTGGCGACGTCGAGGGCGCGAGAAGGATCAAGTCCCTGCGCCGGGTCGAGGAGCACGAGGGCCGTGATGCGGTCGGGGAGACGCTGGGCAAGCCGGATCGCCAGCGCGCCGCCGAACGAGTGGGCGACGATCGTGAGCGGTCGACCCAGGTCGACGACGAGGAGTTCGAGGGCGTCCAGATGGGCGTCGTAGGACCACGGCGGCTCCCACGACGACGAGCCGTGGCCCAACAGATCGGGTGCGACGATCCGATGGTCGGGAAGGTCCGCGGCCAGCGGTGCCCACCGTCGCCCGTGTCCGGTGAGCCCGTGCAGGGCCAGCACGAGAGGGGCGTCGGGGGAGTCGGGGCCGAAGGTCTCAAGGTGCAGTGCGCTCATGGTGGCACCGACTGTAGTGACCACCGCGCGATCCCGCGCGAGGGTGTCCGACCGGCGTGATTCGATAGGGGCATGGTCCGCAGCCCGGCTCAGCGCCCTCTCGTGCGCACGACGCTGGTCGGCGCGGCGGCGCTGCCCGAAGCGGTGCGGGAGTGGCCGCCCGCCGTTTCGCGGTTGATCGAGACGCCGGTGCTGGCGGATCCGGAACAGCCGTGGCGGCCCTATCGCGTCCACGGTGGCCCGGGCACCGGCAAGACCTCGGTGATCGTCGATGCAGCGGTCGCGCGGCTCACCGATCCCGCCGTCGATCCCGAATCGGTCCTGGTCCTGGCGGCGAGTCGTCGCGCCGGCGTCGCGCTGCGTGAGCAGATCACCCGACGGGTGCTCGCTGCTGGCGGCTCGCACGCGACGGCCGCACGCGAGCCGCTCGTACGGACTGTCCACTCCTATGCGTTTGCGGTGCTGCGCCTGCAGGCCCAGGCCCACGACAACCCTCCGCCGCGCCTGATCACCGGGTCCGAGCAGGACGTGGTGCTGCGCGAATTGCTCGCCGGCGACGTCGCCGACGGCGCACCCGGCTGGCCCGAGGCACTGCGTCCGGCGCTGCTGACCGAGGGCTTCGCACAGGCGTTGCGCGATTTGCTGATGCGCGCGGCCGAACGCGGTGCCGGACCCGAGGAGCTCATGCGGTTGGGTCGGGCCCACCGTCGTCCCGAGTGGGTCGCGGCCGGACAGATGTACGCCCAGTACGAGCAGACGATGTTGTTGCGCGGATCGGTCGGCGTCGCCTCGCCGCAGGCCAGTGCACCCGCCGTCGATGCCGCCGAGCTGATCGGCTCGGCGCTGTCGGTGTTCGCCACCGACCCGGATCTGCTCGACGGGCAGCGTGCCCGGATCCGCCATGTCCTCGTCGATGACGCCCAGCACCTTGACCCGCAAGCCGCCTGGTTGATCCGGCTGATCGGAACGGGCGCCGAATCGACGATCATCACCGCCGACACCGACCAGTCGGTCTTCGGATTCCGCGGTGCCTCGCCCCGGTTTGCCGACGACCTCGTCGACGCGGGATCGGCGTGTGACATCGTGCTGGACCGCGACTTTCGCGCCGCCGGTCCGATCAACGCGGTGGGCGCCGCACTGGCCGCACGGCTGCCCGGCGCACGGCCGCACCCGTACCCGTGCCCCGTCTCCGACGATGGTGCCGACGAGGATGTGGACCCGGCCTCGGCGTCGGTGAAGGTGTACGCGTCGGCGGCCAAGGAGGCGACCGCCGTCGCCGATCTACTGCGCCGCGCCCACCTCTTCGATGACGTGCCGTGGTCGTCGATGGCGGTGGTCGTCCGGTCGGTCCCGCGTGCACTGCCGGCGCTGCGGCGCGCCTTCCGCTCGGCCGGGGTCCCCGTCGTGACCCCCGCATCGGATCTGCCGTTGCACCGCCAGCGCGCCGTCGCGGCATTCGGATCGGCCCTGCTGGCCGCCGATGGCCAGGAGCTCGAACCCGAGGCAGTAATCAGCCTGCTCACCGGCCCGATCGGCGGTGCCGACCCGGCCGCGTTGCGACGGTTGCGCCGCGGTGTGCGGCGCGTCGACGACTCCGTCGATTCGATCGCCGCGCTGTCGGCCGCCATCGCCGACGACGCCGCAGCGGCGCGTTACGACGACGAGCTCGGCGACGCCGAGGCCCGGCCGCTGCGTCGGGTTCGCACCGTGGTGGGTGCCGCACGCGCGGCCATCGCCGCGCGCAACGGTGTCGAGATGGTCCTCTGGGAGGCCTGGCAGGCCTCGGGCCTCGAGCACCGGTGGTCACCCGCGGCGCTGCGGGGCGGACCGGGCGGGGAACAGGCCGACCGCGACCTCGACGCAATGCTCGCGCTGTTCGAAGCGGCCGAATCATTCGCCGACAACCTGCCCAGCGCCAGTGTCACCGCCTTCGTCGAGCACATCGCCGCCTTGGCCGTCCCACGCGACTCGCGCGCGCAAGCGGTGCGCGATGAGGCCGTCACGATCTGCTCGGCCCATGCTGCCGTCGGGCGCGAATGGGACGTGGTCGCGGTGCCCGGCGTGCTCGACGGTCTGTGGCCCTCGTTGCGCCCTCGCGGTTCCATCCTGTCCACTGGCGCTCTCGTGGACCTTCTCGACGGAATCGACCCCGAGGCCGTTGACACCGTCGCGCGCGGCGCCGTCGCCCTCGCCGACGAGCGGCGGCTGCTCCTGGTCGCCTGCTCGCGGGCACGTCGCCGGTTGCTCGTCAGCGCCGTCGAGGACGGCAGCGGCGAGGCGGCGCCGTCCCGGTTCATCGGGGAGATCGCCGCACTGCTCGGCCAGGCCGCCGAGTCCGACGCCGACGAGCCCGAGGTCCTCGCGGTCGATCCCGGCATCGACCGCGTGTTGGCCCTGCCGTCGCTGGTCGCGGCACTGCGCGCCGAGGTGCTCGCCGGCGTCGACGGCGAGGAGCCGACACCGCGAGCGGTGGCGGCCGCAGACCTGCTAGCGCGGCTGGCCGACCTCGACATCCCGGGCGCGCACCCGCGGGAATGGTTCGGACTCGCCGAAGCAAGTACCGACGACCCGTTGTGGGTGCCCGCCGACGGGCCCCGGCGGCTCTCCCCGTCGAACATCGAGTCGTTGACGCGTTGTTCGCTGCGGTGGGTGCTCGAGGGCAACGGCGGACGTGACGGCGACCAGGCGCCCGCCATCACCGGCACGCTCGTCCATACGCTGGTGCAGGCGCTGGCCGGCGAGATCACCCCCGACGAGGCGACCGCCGCGCTGCGCGGCATCTGGGACCGCGTCGACACCGGGGCCGACTGGTTCTCCAGGCGCGAGCTCGACCGTGCCGAGAAGATGCTCGACAACTTCCGCGCCTGGTTGAGCGCCTCACGTGACGAGTTGAGCGCGGTGGGCACCGAGGTCCCCGTGGATGCCGAGCTAGCACCCGAACCCGGTTCCGACGAGCCCTCGGCGGCTGTCGGCGTGCGAATCGTCGGACGCATCGACCGGCTCGAGGCCGATCACACCGGCCGGCCCGTCGTCGTCGACGTGAAGACCGGCAAGACCGTGCCGAGCAAGGAGGTCGCCGCACAGCACCCGCAACTGGCGGCCTATCAGCTCGCGCTGCACCTGGGTGGAGTCGACGGCTTTCCCGCTGGCGTACAGCCCGGCGGGGGAGAACTGGTGTACGTAGCCAGCCCCAACAACACCACCGGCGCGGCGGTGCGAGAGCAGCAGCCGCTGACACCCGAACTGATCGACCAGTGGAAGCTGATCCTGCGCTCCGCTGCGCACGCCAGCATCGGGCCGGTATTCACCGCCACCCACAACGATGGGTGCGGACACTGCGGACTGGTCACCTCGTGCCCGGCTCAGCTGACGGGGCGGAGCGTCGTCGATGACTGAACCGATTCGCGAGTTGATCCCCGCCACCAGCATCGCCGGCGCGCTCGACCTGCCGCGGCCCACGCCTGAACAGGTCGCTGTTATCGAAGCACCCCTCGAACCGGTCCTCGTCGTCGCGGGTGCGGGAGCGGGCAAGACCGAGACCATGGCCGCCCGCGTCGTCTGGCTCGTCGTCAACCGCTTCGTCGGGCCCGAGGAGGTCCTGGGGTTGACCTTCACCCGCAAGGCCGCCAGCGAGCTGGGTGCGAGGATCCGGCGACGCCTCGCGGCCCTTGCGGGTGCGCCAGTGCTCGCGCAATGGGATCCCGACGGGTCGCTGCGCACGCGACTGGCCGCCGCCGACCCCGAGATCAGCACCTACCACGCCTATGCGGGTCGCTTGATCGCCGACTACGGACTGCTCCTGCCGGTCGAGCCGTCGTCGACACTGCTGAGCGAGACCGAGCTGTGGCAACTGGCGTTCTCGGTGGTCGCAAACTATCCGGGCGACCTGCAGACCCGCAAGGTGCCCACCGGCGTCACCGAGACCGTGCTCAAGCTCTACTCCGACGCCGCCGAACACCTTGTCGGACTCGACGACATCGCCGATGCCGCCCAGGAGTTCTACGACCTCATCGACACGCTCCCGAAAGGGAAGGGGCAGAACGAGCAACCGTCAGCCAAGATGCGGGGATATCAGGCCGTCATCGACGAGCGGCGGGCGCTGTTGCCATTGGTCGCCGAACTGGCCGCACGGATGCGCGAACAGAGCGCCCTCGACTTCGGCTCGCAGATGTCGCTGGCCGCGCGACTGGTCGTCGGGCATCCGGAAGTCGTCGCCGCCGAGCGGGCGACGGTGCGCGCAGTCCTGCTCGACGAGTACCAGGACACCGGGCACTCGCAGCGGGTCCTGTTGCGCGCGTTGTTCGGTGGGGGAGCACCCGTCGCCGTCACCGCGGTCGGCGATCCGATCCAATCGATCTACGGCTGGCGCGGTGCGTCGGCGGCCAACCTGCCACGCTTCGCCACCGACTTCCCCCGACCCGATGCCAGCCCGGCCAGGCGGCTGGAACTGCTCACCAGCTGGCGCAACGCCGCCCACGCGTTGCGGTTGGCCAACGCCGCGTCGGACGAACTGCGTCGCCGCGGGGTACCTGTCTCAGTGCTGCGCCCGCGACCCGATGCCCCCCTCGGCACGGTGACGATGGCGATGACCGAGACGGTGCTCGACGAGCGGAAATGGATCGCCCAACAGATCGCGGCGCACTACAGCGCCGCGGCCGATGAGGGCCAGGCACCCCCGACGACGGCGATCCTGGTGCGCCGCAACGAGGATTCCGCCCCACTGGCCGTCGAGTTGGAGGCGCTCGGCATCCCGGCCGAGGTCGTAGGCATCGGCGGGCTGCTGCACGTGCCGGAGGTCGCCGACGTCATCGCGACACTACGGCTCATGGCAGACCCGATGGCGGGCACCGCCGCGATGCGTCTGCTCACCGGGCCGCGCTGGCAACTCGGTGCCGCCGACCTGGCCGCGCTGTGGCGGCGGGCGCGCGAACTGGCCGCAAGCAATCGGGCCGCGCAACTGCCGCTGGACACCCCCGAGCAGTTGGCCGCGGCGCTGGCGGCGACGGTGCCCGACGAACTCGTCGACGACGCCGGGATTGCCGACGCGCTCGTCGACGCCGGTGACGCGTCGCGATACAGCGAGCAGGGCTACGGGCGCATCCGGCGGCTCGGCGCCCAACTCGACGCGCTGCGCCGGCGCATCGGCCAGCCCCTGCCGGAGCTGGTCGCCGACGTCGAGGAGACGATCGGTGTGGGCGTCGAGGCACAGATCCGTGCGCACCGCATGCGGGGCGCCACCACCGGGCGAGAACACCTCGACGCCTTCGCCGCCTACGTCTCCGACTACGCCGATAAACCGGGGGCGACGCTGCCGGGCTTGCTGGCCTTCCTCGACACCGCCGCGACGATCGAGAAGGGACTAGAACCCGGCCGGGTCGAGGTCGCCGAGCAGCGCGTGCAGATCCTCACCGTGCATGCGGCGAAGGGCCTCGAGTGGGACGTCGTCGCGATCCCGCATGTGTGCGGCGGCATCTTCCCGAGCGGGCGGTCGGACGGGACGTGGCTGGGTAGTGCACGCGAGCTGCCCGCACAGTTGCGCGGTGATCTCGCCGACCCGAGCGCCACCGACGGTGCGGGCGAGGGATTCCCTCGGCTCGAGGTATCTGGCGCCACCGACCGCAAGGAACTCGAGGTGGCCGTCGAGGAGCACAAGGAGGCGATCGCAGCGCGACGCCTCGAAGAGGATCGCCGACTACTGTATGTCGCCCTCACCCGCGCCAAGGAGTCGCTACTCATCAGCGCGCACCACTGGTCGATGGGTTCATCCAAGCCGCGGGCCGTCTCCGAGTTCTACGCCGAACTCGCCACCGTCGTCGCGCAGGCGGTCGCCGACCCGGCCGTCGACTCGGAGGGACTCGTCGTCGACATCGACGTCCCCGTCCCCGACGACGGCACCCCGAATCCGCTGGCCGCCCATGTCATCAGCGCACAGTGGCCCGCCGACCGTCTCGGGCCGCGGCGCGAACCAGCCGACCGAGCAGCGGCACTGGTCGCGCAACGCTTGACCGCGCGGGCGCAGCCGTCACTGTTCGACGACGAAGGCGCCGCCCAAGAGCAACCCCCCGTCGACGCCGACGTGCAGATGTGGCGGGCCGAGGTCGACGTCCTGCTGGACGAACACGCGCAGGCCAACCGGGCCGGCGTCGACGTCGAACTGCCGGCGCACCTGTCGGTGAGCCAACTCGTCGATCTGCGCGCGGATGCGGGCACCTTCGCCCAGCGACTGCGCCGACCGGTGCCGTTCAAGCCGAACGCGCTGGCGCGCCGCGGTACCGCTTTCCACGCGTGGGTGGAGCGTCGCTTCGGTGCGACGCGGTTGCTCGACATCGACGAACTGCCCGGCGCGGCCGACGAGACGGCGGTGCCCGACGAGGACCTGGCCCTGCTGATCGCGCGGTTCTCCGCGTCGCGCTGGGCCAACCGCACGCCGATCGAGGTCGAGGTGCCATTCGAGACGGTGATCGGTCCCACGGTCATCCGCGGGCGCATCGACGCGGTGTTCACCGAGCCCGACGTCGACGGTGAGCCGCGGTGGATCGTCGTCGACTGGAAGACCGGGGCACCGCCCGAAGCGAGCCAGCGCGAGTCCGTCGACATCCAGCTCGCGGCATACCGCATCGCCTGGGCGAAGCTCGTCGGCGCACGGCCCGACCAGGTGCGCGCCGCCTTCCACTATGTGCGCCCCGACGTCACGCTGGAGCCCACCGACCTGCCCGACGCTGTCGCGCTGGCCGCGTTGCTGACCCGCGGTCCAGCTCGAAGCGGTGCTAGATTCCCACAGTGACCATCGCTGACGGGACGATCGCCGACGGCCCGCTGACCGGAGCGCGCCGATGAAGAACCGGCTGCGCCGCGGGCGCGGGAGCGCGCTGGCGACCAGCCCGGAGTATGCCCTGGTCAACATCGTGCGCATCCCCGACGCGCAGATGAGCCCCGGCCGGGCGATCGGGCGTCGCATCCTGTTCGCGCTGCTGGCGCTCATGTTCACGTCGGTGGTCGTGTTCATCGACCGGTCGGGATACCGCGACGTCCAGGGCAGCCCGCTGTCCTTCCTCGACTCGGTGTACTACTCGGCGGTGACCCTGTCGACGACCGGCTACGGCGACATCACGCCGGTCTCGCCGGAGGCGCGGCTGGTGAACATCATCGTCATCACCCCGCTGCGCGTGCTCTTCCTGATCGTCCTGATCGGTACCACCCTGGAGGTGTTGACCGAACGGTCGCGACAGGCGCTGCGGATCCAACGCTGGAGGTCTACCTTGCGCAACCACACAGTCGTCGTCGGCTATGGCACGAAAGGCCAGACCGCGGTCGACGCGATGCTCGGCGACGGTGTGAAACCGTCGGAGATCGTCGTCGTCGATCCGTCTCAGGCCGCGCTCGACGTCGCCGAGGCCAATGGCCTGGTCACCGTGCGCGGCGATGCCACCAAATCCGACGTGCTGCGCCTGGCCGGTGCGGCGCACGCCGCGAGCATCATCATCGCGACCAGTCGCGACGACACCGCGGTGCTGACCACGCTGTCGGCACGCGAGATGAACAAGACGGCCACCATCGTCGCGTCCATCCGGGAGTCGGAGAACACCCACGTGATGAAACAGTCGGGTGCGAACTCGGTGGTCGTGACCTCCGAGACCGCGGGTCGGCTCCTGGGGATCGCGACGCAGACGCCCAGCGTCGTCGAGGTCTTCGAAGACCTGCTGACCCCCGACGAGGGGTATGCGATCGCCGAGCGGATCGTCGATCCGACGGAGGTGGGCGGCTCGCCGGCCCACACCGTCGACATCGTTCTCGGCGTCGTGCGCGACGGCAAGCTGTACCGCGTCGGCGAGCCGGAGGTCGAGTCCATCGAGCTGGGCGACCGGTTGCTGTACGTGCGCCGTGGACCCGCAGACAAAGACCGCTGACCCCATGTCATTCGAGACACAGTCGTTCGAACTGCCGCAGCCGCCATTGTTCTCCCGGTCGACCATCGACCGGGCGGGCGAGCTCCGCGGAAACCACGGTGCCGCGACGGTGGGCTGGGATCATGCCCGGGTGCTGCTGATCGACGGGTCGGGCCGGTTCGGCGTCGATGAGGCACAGGGCGGGTTGCGCTGGTTGCCGGGTCCGCAGGTCGCCGACGGTCCGCCCGACGACGCGGTCCTGCTCGGCGTCGACGAGGAGGCGATGCTGTGGGCGCGCCGCGTCCCCGAGATCGCCGAACCGATCGCCGACGCTCGGATGGCCGGGCACCACCTGGGTGCCGACGACGCTGGTCTGTTGGTGACCGCTCTCGGGATGCTCAACTGGACCGACAACGCGGAGTTCTCCCCGACAACCGGGGCGCCGACGAGGATCGAGAAGTCCGGGTGGGTGCGCCGCGACCGGTCGTGTGGGCGCGAGGAATTCCCGCGCACCGATCCGGCGATTATCACCGTCGTGCACGACGGCGGCGACCGGATCCTGCTCGGCCGCCAGGCGATGTGGCCCGACAAGTGGTATTCGACGCTGGCCGGGTTCGTCGAGCCGGGGGAGTCGCTGGAGCAGTGCGTGATCCGCGAGGTTCGCGAGGAAGTGGGCATCACCGTCACGCAGCCCCGCTATCTGGGCAGCCAGCCGTGGCCGTTCCCGCGCTCGTTGATGATCGGGTTCGCCGCCCTGGGCGATCCCGACGAGCCGCTGGCCTTCCTCGACGGCGAGATCGCCGATGCACAGTGGTTCACGCGTGAACAGGTGCGCACGGCGCTGTCGGGCGCCGAGTGGACCGATCCGGTCAACGGCGACGACGCCCCGCCCGCCCCGCTGCGGCTACCGGGCTCGGTCTCGATCGCCCGGGCGATGGTCGAGGCCTGGGCCGCCGCCGACTAGGCGGGAACAGGTTCGACGGCCGCGGTGTTGTTCCAATCATGAGTACCGACGCTCCGGCATTGACGATGTACACCACCACCTGGTGCGGTTACTGCAACCGCCTCAAGACCGGGCTGAAGAGCCTCGGCGTGACGTGGGACGAGGTGAACATCGAGGAGGATCCGGCGGCCGCCGACTTCGTCGGCAGTGTCAACAACGGCAACCACGTCGTCCCGACGATCAAGTACGCCGACGGCACCACCGCGACGAACCCGTCGATCGTGGACGTCCGCAAGAAGCTGGGCCTGTAAGGCTCGTCCGGCACCCGACCAACCCGACGCGATGTCGGGGGCGGGTGGAATAGTGGTCGGCGTGGTGGACCATCTCGCAGATCTCGACCCGGAGCAACTCGCCGCGGTGACCGCACCGCGCGGGCCGGTCTGCGTGCTCGCCGGGGCCGGGACGGGTAAGACGCGCACCATCACCAGACGCATCGCCCACCTCGTCGAAGGCGGTCAGGTGAACCCCGACCAGGTACTCGCGGTGACCTTCACTGCCCGAGCCGCCGGCGAGATGCGCTCCCGACTGCGGGAATTGGGCGTTTCGGGTGCGGGATCCTCGGGGGTCCAGGCCCAGACCTTCCACGCTGCGGCACTGCGCCAACTGCGCTACTTCTGGCCGCGCGCCATCGGCGACACCCGGTGGGAACTGATCGACTCCAAGCTCCCAATCGTCGGACGTGCGGCCCGTCGGGCCCGACTGGCGACGACGACGGAAATGCTGCGCGATCTGGCGTCGGAGATCGAATGGGCCAAAGCCAGCCTGATCGGTCCGAGCGGCTACGCCGCCGCCGCGGTCGATGCGGGGCGCGACCTACCAGCGCCGGTCGAGCAGGTGGCACAGGTGTTCGCGGCCTATGAGGCGGCGAAGGTCACCGACGACGGCGATCGGCTCTTCGACTTCGACGACCTGCTGATCTACACCACCCAGATCCTCACCGACGATGCAGGACTCGCTGAGGAGTTCCGCTCGCGCTACCGGTGTTTCGTCGTAGACGAGTATCAAGACGTCACCCCGGTGCAGCACGGGCTCCTCAAGGCGTGGCTCGGCGACCGCGACGACCTCACCGTCGTCGGCGACGCAAACCAGACGATTTACACCTTCGCCGGCGCACAGGCGAGCTTCCTGCTCAACTTCTCTCGCGAATACCCGCAAGCGCAGGTCGTGCGTCTGGTGCGGGACTACCGTTCCACGCCCGAGGTCGTCGACCTCGCCAACCGAGTGATCGGCGCCGCGCGTGGTCGGGCGGCGGGAACCCGACTCGAACTCGTCGGCCAACGGCCACCCGGGCCGATGCCGCGTTTCGCCGAGTACCCCGATGAGCCGGCCGAGGCGGCGGCCACGGTGGCCGACATCGGCAAACTGATCGCCGAAGGTGTGCCGGCGTCGGAGATCGCGGTGCTCTACCGCGTGAACGCCCAGTCGCAGGTCTACGAGGAGGCGCTGACGCAGGCGCAGATCCCATATCAGATCCGAGGCGGCGACGCGTTCTTCGCGCGCACCGAGATCCGCCAGGCGCTGCGCGAGATCACCGCGGCCGCGCGGACCGCCGACGCCGCGGCGGGGGAGGATCTGATCGATACGCTGCGGGTGCTGCTGTTCCCGCTGGGCCTGACCCCCGACGAGCCGTCGGGCGCCGAGGCCAAGTCGCGCTGGGCGTCATTGAGCGCACTCGTCGAGTTGGCGGAGGACCTCCGCACCCACGACTCGGAGCTGAGTTTGGGGGGCCTGGCCTCCGAGTTGGCCTCGAGGTCGGCGGCGGGACACCCGCCGACGATGAACGGCGTCACGCTGTCCTCGCTGCACGCGGCCAAAGGGTTGGAGTGGGATGCGGTGTTCCTGGTCGGCCTCACCGATGGCGCCGTACCGATCTCCCATGCCATCGACGCCTCGGCAGAGGCAGTCGAGGAGGAGCGCCGCCTCTTCTATGTGGGGGTGACGCGCGCCCGTGAGCACCTGCGCCTGTCCTGGGCGCTGGCCCGTAATGAGGGCGGTCGGCGGGGACGGCGGAAGTCGCGGTTCCTCGTCGGCCTACTCCCGACCTGCGAGCGGTGCTCGTCGAACCTGATGGGCTCGCGCGCGCTGGCATCGGGGCTGTGCGACTCGTGTGCCGGTGTGCCGCGCGGGTCCGCTTCGGCGCGCTCGGGCGTGGCCGCGCGGGCCGCGACCATGCCGCTGGCCCCCGCCGATGCGGCGCTGTTCGACAGTCTGCGGCAATGGCGTGCAGCCGAGGCGAATCGTGAGAAGAAGCCGGCGTTCACGGTGTTCGCCGACAAGACCTTGCGCGAGATCGCGACCAGCCGACCGGCGGGCCTGCACGAGCTCAAACGGGTCAGCGGCGTGGGGCCGGCGAAGCTGGAGCGTTACGGCGATGCGGTCGTCGCCATCGTCGCTTCGGCCGCGGTCCCCGCGACGTAGCGGCAAAACCGCAGGTAGAAAATAAGTTGTGCCCGTGCAGAGGCCGTCGTAGGCTGGGCAAGTCAACTTAGTGGGGACGATCCCCGCTGTGTCCGCGATTCGAGACGGAAGGAGTGCGGACCCGTGAGCTCGATCAATCACTTCGGCCATGCCGTAGCTGCGACGCGACCGTGGGCGCTGCATTCATTGCCCAAATCCGTCTTCATCGAAGGCGACAAGTCGATCGCAACCGTGGCGCAGCGAGCGCTTCGGCGATTCTCCGTACCGGATCATCCAAGGGTGACGTAGTTCCAACCGCCCTTCCGGCCACGGTGAATCGCGACAGCGAAGACCGTGGCCGTTTTCTTTTCCCTCGATCCCCGTACACAGCCTGGAGACTCTGATGACTTGCCTGACTGATTTCACCGGTACCCCGCCCATACCCGGCCTCGCCTCCCTGGGGCTTCCGTGCCGGGAGGCCGACGCCGACCTGTGGTTCGCCGAGGCCCCCGCCGACCTGGAGATGGCGAAGGCACTCTGCCGGGGCTGCCCGTTGCAGCGGGAGTGCCTGGAGACCGCCATCGAGCGCGCCGAACCGTGGGGCGTCTGGGGCGGCGAGATCTTCGACCGCGGCCAGATCGTGGCCCGCAAGCGACCTCGTGGCCGCCCCCGCAAGGTTGCGGGATGAACAAGCCCGGCAAGCATTTGCTTGCCGGGCTCGTTCTTTTGTTGATCCTCGACCTACCGGTCGACGTCAGTCGATGCCGGGCACCCATTCGGTCATGATCGCCCGGTACGGGGCGTAGGCCTCCAGCTGCGCGGCGATGCCCACGCACCCGAGCAGCACCCGGAACACCATCACGAAGTTCTTCGGCACGTTCAGGTTGCGCGACGTCTTGTACACGTCGCCCCGCAGGTCGGTGGCGTTGCCGGCGGCGCGCTGCAACCACTGGCGGGTGAAGTGGAACTCGTCGGTGTAAAGCGGATCGACGAACGGCTTGAGGTAGGCCTCGAGGTCGTCGGGAGTCACCTTCGCTGCATGGCTGGGTCGGATGAAGTCCGTGGCCACCAGCAGATCGCGCAGTTCGTCGTAGCTGCGGTCGCGTGCCAGCTTGAAGATCGGCCCGGTCTCCGGCGGCAACCCATCGGGGTAGACGCCGACGGCACCGAAGTCGAGGACGCCGAAGCGGCCGTCGTCGGCGATGAAGAAGTTGCCCGGGTGCGGGTCGCCGTGCAGCAAGCCGACCCGGTAGGGCGACGAAATCTCGAACTCGGCCATCCGCGCGGCGGCCGCGTTGCGCTCCTCCTGGCTGCCCTCGGTGATCAGGCGCGACAGCGGGATGCCGTTCACCCATTCGGACACCACGACCTTCGGTGCGCTGGCCACGACCTTGGGCACGAGGAAGTTGGGATCACCGTCGAAGGCCTTCGCGAAGGCGCGCTGGTGCTCGGCTTCGCCCAGGTAGTCGAGCTCGGCGTCGGTACGGTCGATCAGTTCGTCGACCATCGCCTTGACGTCGGTGCCGGGGGAGAGCTTCTGGATGAGGCCGGACATGCGCCCGAGGGTCTTGAGGTCGGCCCGCAGCGCGTGGTCGGCGCCGGGGTACTGGACCTTGACCGCGACGTCGCGACCGTCGGACCACACCGCGCGGTGCACCTGGCCGATGCTCGCCGCGGCGGCGGGAGTGTCGTCGAATTCCCGGAAGCGCTCGCGCCACTTGGTGCCCAGCTGCTGGTCGAGCACCGCATGGACCTTGTCGGCCGGCAGCGGCGGCGCCTCGGCCTGCAGTTTGGTCAGTGCGTCGCGGAAGGGCTCACCGAACTCCTCGGGAATACCCGCTTCCATGATCGACAGCGCCTGACCGACCTTCATCGCGCCGCCCTTGAGCTCGCCGAGAACGGAGAACAGCTGCTCGGCCGTCTTCTCCATCAGCTCCTGGGTGACCTCATCTTTGCTCTTGCCGGCAATGCGCTTGCCCAAGCCCCCGACGGCGCGCCCTGCGACGCCGATTGGAAGTGCTGCCAACTTTGCGTTCCGGCGCCCCGACCCCCGTGTGATATCGCTCATGCGGCAAGGATAGTCGACTGGATCGGAGCCTGGACCGGAGCTACGCACGACGGCCGTGAGCGCCGCATCCGCAGAGCGGATGGGCCGGCCATTCCTTGTGCCGTAGACGCACCGGCCGGGCATGGATCTCGACTGTGCGGTCGACGAGGTCGGGTTGGGCCACAGGCGTGGAACCACCGTCGGTGCGCGGAGCGAGACCGGCGCTGACCTGCTCGATTTGCTCGAGTGCCACTCCGACGGTGAGGCCGGTGACCGCGTGTCCGGCGACCCCGGACCGGTTGACCAGCTGGGCGCACAGGAGCGGCCACTGCGGATCGAGGGTGGTCCGGTGGTGGTCGGCGCAGCGCAGGCAACTCGACCGTCCGGGCAGGACGAGCGGTCCGACGACGCCCACCCCGTCGCGCAGAAGCACCGAAAGGTGCGGGATCCGCCGGCGCATCAGGTCATCGACGAGGACGGGGTCGTGGTGGGCGTAGTCGGTGAGGACGACCAGCGTGGGGCTTGGCGTCGGCGCCCGCCAGGGGCGGGCGCGTGGGGCGGCGCTGAGGGCTACGGGATAGCCGGCGGCGGTCATCGCGGTGTCGAGGCCGTCGCGCAACGGTCCGGCGCCGTGGAGATGGATCCGCAGCTGCGACAGCGACCCGGCGTCCGATGCGCCGACGGTCCGCAGTCGCGTCACGATCGCGTCGAAGTCCGCACGCCCCAGACCCACCTCGTCGCACCGCTGCGCGATCAGAAGCTCGAACTGGGGTTGGTCGAGCAGATGGAGCAGATCGGCGACTGCCCGTGCACTGACCTCCGGCGGCAGGTCGACGAGAACGCTGCGCTCGGGATCGCAGCCGAGTTGCAGCTGGTTGGCACCGCGCACGAGCACGGGGGAGAGTACCGCGGTCCTGGCCATGGTCACAGTTTGCTGCCCGTGGTGCGGTTCAGTCAGCGCACGAAGGAGGTTTTCCACAGGTGAACGCAGTGCCTGACCTGGTTGTAAGTGCTAATTCCCGGATTCGTCGGTGTCGGTGTCGCCGGCGGCCTCTTCGTCGGCGATCACCTGACGGAGCGCTTCGAGTGGATCCGTGTCATCCCCGGCTGCGATGCTGGCGATGAAAGCGGCCGGAGCGTCCAAGTCGCTGCTGTCGGGCAGGAGGTCCGGGTGGTCCCACACCCGGTCGCGGGTGGTGACGTCGGTGGCTTGCAGGAGTCCGTCCCACAGCGCGGCCGCCTCGCGCACGCGGCGGGGGCGCAACTCCAGGCCCACGAGCGTCGCGAAGGCCTGCTCGGCCGGACCGCCGGAGGCGCGTCGGCGCCGCATCGTCTCGGTGAGGGCCGCGGTGGCCGGGATGCGATCACCCAGGGCCCGGGTCACCACGTGCTCGACCCAGCCCTCGATGAGGGCCAGCAGCGTCTCCAGCCGGTCCAGGGCGGCCTTCTGCTCGTCGGTGGTGGTCGGCTCGAACGACGCAGCCGAGCCGAGCAACTCCTCGATCCGACCCGGATTCGCCATCAGCTCCTCCGGGTTGATCCCCTCGCCGAACGCCTCGCTCAGTCCGCCGAGGTCGACGGTGATGCCCGCCGCGTACTGCTCGACGGAGGAGAGCAGCCGCTGACGCAACCACGCGACATGGGTGAACAGGCGCACGTGTGCGGCTTCGCGTGCGGCGAGGTAGACGATGATCTCCTGGGCGGGCAGGTCGAGACCGTCGGCGAACGAGGCGATCGCCTCGGGCAGCAGCACGGCGGTTCCCGCTGGTGCGAGCGGCAGCCCGATGTCGGTCCCGGTCAGCACCTCCGTCGCCAGCTTGCCCAGGCCCTGGCCCAACTGGGCGCCGAACACCGAGCCCGACATCTGGCCCATGATCCCCATCATCGGGCCGGCGAATGCCGCGGCCTCTTCGGGCAACCCGTCGGCCCAGGCCTGCGAGAGCCGCCGCGCGAGCGGGTCGCAGAGCTTGGACCACGTCGGCAGCGACTCCTCGAGCCACTGCACCGGCGTCCAGGCAACCGAGTTGGTCACGCCACTGGGCAATGCGCTCGCGTCGTCGAGCCACATCTGGGCCAGGTGCACCGCGTCGGCCACCGCACTTGTCTCTTTGTCGAGGACCGGCGTGAAGTCGCCGATCTCCTGGCGGGCGAGCTGCTTGGCCAGTTCGTAGTTCACCGGCGCGCCCGCGCCTGCCCCGGTGCTCCCTGAGCCCATGGCGCTGAACATGGTGCCGAGCTGGGAGAACAGCTGCCCGATCATCTCGGGGTTGAGCTGGGAGGGGTCGAAACCGGCGCCGAGGGCCCCGAACTGCGACGGGTCGAAGGACGACGGGTCGATGTTGAAGCCGAAGGGGTTCGAACCGGCCGACCCGCCGGAGTCGGCGGGCTTGTCCTTGCCGTCGTCGCCACCGTCGCGGTCGGGGTCGTTGCCGGAGAAGCCGAACGGGAGATCGCTCATGGCTCCACCGTACCGACCTATTACGCTGGCGCAGGTGAACGCTTCCGTCGGCTACCGCCGAATACTGACCCTCGCGGTGTCTGTGCTGCTGCTGGGCTTGTTCGTGTTCCTCGGCAACAACGTGCAGGTGCCGTACGTGGCGCTCGGCCCGGGGTTGACCGTGAACACCCTCGGCGACGTGCGCATCTCCGACGGCAAGGCGCCCGACGGCAAGCCGCTGGAGCGCACCGTGCCCGTCGTCGAGGTGAAGGGCGTCCCCACCGACCCCGTGGACGGTCACTTGAACCTGACCACGGTGTCGGTCATCGACGGACTCTCGCTGTTCGACGCCCTGGGGCGATGGGCGTCGCGCAAGTACTCCCTGGTCCCGCGTGAGACCCAGTACCCGCCGGGGCGCTCCACCGACGAGGTGCGCGAGCAGAATGCCGCCCAGATGTCCGGTTCGGAGCTGACCGCGCAGGCCGCGGCACTGCGACAGTTGAACCGTCCGACACGGCTGATCATCCAATCGGTGGGCTCCGACGGCCCGGCCAACGGGGTGCTGCGCACCGACGACGAGGTGCGGGCCGTAGCCGGTACCCCGGTCGCCACCGTCGAGCAGATGCAGACGGCGGTCCGCGCGCACAAGCCGGGTGAGCGGATCGACCTCGACATCGTGCGGGCGGGCGCCCCGATGCGGGTGACGGTGACGCTCGGCAAGGTCGAGGGGACAGACCGGGCCGGGACCACCAAGACGATCACCTATCTGGGCGTCACCCCGGTCGTCGTCAACGCCGACCCGGCGATGAAGATCACGATGAACGTCGGCGATATCGGCGGGCCGTCGGCCGGTTTGATGCTGTCGCTGGCGCTCGTCGACAAGCTGACGCCGGGCAGTCTTACCGGCGGCAAGTTCATCGCCGGCACCGGCACGATCACCGACGATGGCAAGGTCGGCCCGATCGGCGGGATCACCCACAAGATGGAGGGTGCCCGCGAGAAGGGCGCCACGGTCTTCCTCGTGCCGGCCGACAACTGCCGCGAGGCGCTGACCGACGTGCCCGACGGGCTCACACTCGTCAAGGTCGAGACCCTGCCCGGCGCGATCGACGCGCTGAACAACGTGGTGGCGGGCAAGGCGGCCCCGAGCTGCACCCGCTAGCGACCCGCTATTGCGGGCCGGGAACGGTCAACGCCGGATGGATGCGGCGATCCGGTCGGCGATGACGGCGCGCCCTGCCTTGTTGAGGTGGAACGGGATTTCCCCGGGTGGCGCGGTCCGGCCGTAGTACCAAGGCTGGCGCGAACACGCATCGTGACCGCGGTCGGAGATGTCGATGAACTTCCCGCCGACGGCCTCGGTCTCCTTGCGCAGCCGTGCATTGGCCTCGTCGAACATGGCGCGGAACCACTTGGAGTCGGCGGAGCGCAGCTGAACCCCGCGGCAGCCGTGTGATCCGAACATGCCCCCGATCCCGACGGTGAAGAGCTGGGCCTGCGGGACGCGCGCGCGCACCGCGCGCAGGGTGGTTGCGGACTGAAGGGTCATCTTCTGCATGCCCTTGGCCCGCCGGGCCTTCTGGGCCGGGTTCAACCGGCAATTCGGGTTGACCATGATGTTGCATTTCGACAGCATCGTGGACCATCCCAAGTCGTTTCCGCCCATGCTGATGGTGACCAGCTGTGCATCGCGCGGGACGTGCCGTAGTTGCGGGTCGATCAAGGTCGTCGAGCCCAGCGATCCCAGTGAGCCCGACGACGAGCCCAGCGAGCCCATGGAGTTTGACGAGCCCAAGGGTCTCACCTGTGGGTAGTAACGCAGGTGGGCGCTCTCGGCACCGACGCAGGCGAGGTTGATGAAGGTGCGCGGATGGATCTTGTCGCGCAGTAGCGATGGGTAGTTGTCGTCGGACCGCCGGCACGGGTTGAGTTGGTAGTCGACGGTGAGGGCCGGTGACCCGGCGGCTGCGCGTGAGTCGCCCATCGCGACGTAGGTCCCGTGCGTGTAGAGCTCCCCGGTGGGCAGGACCCGGGCAGGCGGAGCGGCGGCGACAGATGAGTCCACCGTCGCGAGTAGTGCGACCAGCGCCATTGGCACGGCGAATCGGGCGAACCGGGCATAACCCGTCCGGTAATTCATCCGTATATATCTATCAGAGAAATTTGCTGTGGTAACAATCCGGTCTCATTTGGTGCAGGTCGAAGGTCTCAGTAATCCTGCTCAGCGTCGAGGGTGGCCGCCAGCGCTTCGAGGATTCCCGGCGCGAGATCGGGGTGCGACAACAGCTCCAACCGTCCGGGCGTCTCGGCGTCAGCGGAGTCGCGCAGCTGCAGTAGGGCCAGGCGGGATCCGTCGCGAAGAGCGCCGGCGATGAGGCGGGCCTGTTGTTGGCCGGGGTGGCTGCGAGCGGTGTCGCGGGCCGCCGCGTCGGCGGCCTCGGGGTCGGCGAGCAGCGGGACGAATGCCTCGTCGAGGTCGTCGGAGGCCTGGGGCGGCAGCACGATGATCTCCTGGACCAGGGCGCACCCGGCTACCGCAGCCGGCCACGACGTAGTGGCCAGGACGTGTTCGAGTTCCTCGGCCTGCGTCTGCGGGTCGTCGGACAGGGGCAACTGCTCCTGGGCGATGGGGGAGAGTTCGGAGTCGTCGTGTTCGTCGACGAGGTCGGGATCGGTCTGGGCGAGCACCCCGGTCGGCACGAGCGCGAACAGCATCGGCGGCTGGCCCCAATCGGCGGCGTCGACGAACTCGGTGACGTCGCGCAGGGCCAAACCGAGCGCGTCGGGGGACAGGAGTGGATCGGTCACCGCTCCATCATTGCCCACCGGGAACTAACCGGCGCCGCCAGACGTGGATAAGGTGGATGTGAATCGGACATGCGCCCGCCGGCGATCGCGGCGTCGGGTGTGACAGACGGAAACGAGTGGCCTGTGACTACCCCAACCCTGCCGACGCTGACACGCCGCGGCAAGACTCTGATCGGTGTCGGCGTCGCAGTCCTCGCGCTGTTGCTCGTCGGGCCCCGACTGGTGGGCATCACGACGGACTGGTTGTGGTTCAGCGACCTCGGCTACCGGTCGACCTATTCGACGATTCTGTGGACGCGCGTCGTGGTCTTCCTCGTCGTCACGCTGGTCGTCGCGGCGATCATCTTCGCGGCGGTCTACACGGCCTACCGCAGTCGTCCCATCGTCGTCAGTTCGTTCGGTCCGTCGGACCCGCTGTCGAACTACCGCGCCGCGGTGTCCCTGCGTCCGCGGCTCTTCGCGCTGCTGCCCGCCCTGGCGTTCGGCATTATCGCCGGGCTCGTCGCCCAGGCCTCGTGGTCGACGGTGCAGATGTTCCTGCACGGTGAGAAGTTCGGTGTCAAGGACCCGCAGTTCGGCATCGACATCGGTTTCTACGCGTTCGACCTGGCCTTCTACCGCATGGTTCTGTCCATCCTGATCATGTCGGTGATCATCGCGTTCATCGCCTCCTTGGCGACCCACTACGTGTTCGGCGGGATCCGACTGGGCGGCAACGGTGTACCCGGTGGTTTGACGACGGCCGCGCGTATCCAGCTCGCTGTGATCGCCGGCTCGTTCCTTCTACTGAAGGCTGTCGGCTACTGGTTGGACCGCTACAGCCTGCTCTCCAGCGACCGCCGCGCGGAGATCTTCACCGGTGCCGGTTACACCGACATCAACGCGGTACTGCCGTCCAAGCTGATTCTGATGTCCATCGCGGTCATCTGCGCGGTGGCCTTCTTCGCCGGCGCGGTGCTGCGCGACCTGCGGATCCCAGCGCTGGCGACGGCGCTGATGCTGCTGTCGTCGCTGTTGATCGGCATGGGTTGGCCGGCCGTGATGGAGCAGTTCTCGGTCAAGCCCAACGCCATGCAGAAGGAAGCCGAGTTCATCGCGCGCAACATCGCGGCGACTCGGCACGCCTACAAGATCGACGCGCCGACGGTCACCTACACGCCGAACTGGACAGCGGTCCCGCCCGATCCGGCCGTCGTCAACTCCGACGTCAAGACGCTCTCGAACATCCGCCTGCTCGACCCGAACGTCGTCGAGCCGGCCTTTGCGCAGCGCAATCGGCTGCGCAACTTCTACGGCTTCCCGAGTCAGTTGGCGATCGACCGGTACAAGGTCGACGGGCAGTCGCGCGACTTCATCGTCGCGGCTCGTGAACTGGACCCGGCGCGGTTGTCGGGCAACCAGCGCGACTGGATCAACAGCCACACCGTGTTCACCCACGGCAACGGCTTCATCGCCGCGCAAGCCAACACCGTTGACTCCGCGGCGTCGACGGCCGACAGCGACAGCGGCGGCCTTCCCGTCTTCCACGTCAGCGACCTGGAGACCATCAAGTCGCCCGACTACGCGAAGAACGCGCCCATCCGGGTCACCCAGCCGCGGATCTACTTCGGTGAGCTCATCGCCAAGCAGCGGCCCGACTACGCGATCGTCGGTTCGGACAGCGGCCCCAAGGAGTACGACGAAGAGGGCAAGACCTACACCTACACCGGTGGGTCGGGTGTCGCCCTGGGCAACTGGTTCAGCCGGTTGCTCTATTCGATCAAGTACGCCGAGCGGAACATCCTGCTCTCGTCGGTGATCAACGAGAACTCGAAGATCCTCTACAACCGCGACCCCCGGGACCGCGTGAAGAGCGTCGCCCCGTGGCTCACCGTCGACTCGAAGACTTACCCCGCGGTGATGGCCGACGGGTCGATCAAGTGGATCGTCGACGGCTACACGACGCTCGACCGCTACCCGTATGCACAGCCGACGTCGCTGCAGAACGCGACGACCGACGTGCGGACTTTGACAGCCGGGCAGACCGCGCGCGTGCAGGTCGACCGCGACGTCTCCTACGTCCGCAACTCGGTCAAGGCGACCGTCGACGCCTACACCGGCAAGGTCGAACTCTTCCAGGTCGACGGCGACGACCCGGTGCTCAAGACGTGGATGAAAGTCTTCCCGGGCACGGTGAAGCCCCTCGCCGATTTCGAGAAGCGCGAGGACCTGCGCCAGCACGTGCGCTACCCCGAGGACCTGTTCAAGATCCAGCGCGCGCTGCTGGCCCGCTATCACGTCGACGATCCCACCGAGTTCTTCCGGGGCAGCGACTTCTGGTCCATCCCGGCGGACCCGACGGCCGATCAGACCGTCGCGGCACCGGTGCCCGCGAACGAGGGACCGCTGTCGCGCCAGACTGCGCCGACGCCGGAGGTGCAGGCGCCGTACTACTTCACCGCGGCGGCACCCGGTGACCTGCAGCGCTCGGAGTTCCAGCTCACGACCGTCCTCACGGTCCTGAAGAACCCGTATCTCGCGGCCTATGTGACCGCCTCGTCGGATCCGGACACCTACGGCAAGCTGACCGTCAAGGTGCTCCCGGTGAATCGGCAGTTCATCGGTCCGCGGCAAGCCCAGGACAAGATGAAGAACGCCACCGCCAACGAGCGCAAGCTGCTCGAGGGCACCGTGGACACCACGTTCGGCAACCTGTTGACGCTGCCGGTCGGCAAGAACGGCGTTCTCTACGTCGAGCCGCTGTACACGCAGTCGAAGAACGCGGACTCGGCGGTGCCGAAGCTGTACCGGATGATGGTGTCCTACAACGACAAGGTCGCGTTCGCGCCGACGCTGGCCGGTGCGCTGCGGCAGGTGGGCATCGACCCGGCTTCGGTGACCCCGCCCGAGCACGGCGCGGGAGCCCCGCCAGAGGGTGCCCCGCAGGCGCCGGTCAACGCGGCTGCGCCGCCGACCCCGTCGGCGGCCCGTGACGCAGCGGTGGCCGAGTTGAACTCGGCGCTCGACCAATTGCGGACGGCGCAGCAGTCGGGTGATTTCAAGGCATACGGCGAAGCGCTCGACCGCGTGAAGAAGGCGGTCGACCGCTACCAGTCGCTGCCTCGGTGAGTTAGCGCGCGGTGATCAGCCGCCGCGGTATTCGTCGAGGTAGCGGTGCGTTTCGATCTCGGTGTTCTCAGGCCGGACCGGACCGTGGTGTGCGTGTTTGGCGACCATGCGGAACGCCGTGATCGCACAGACGAACAGGACCAGCGCAGCGATGCCGAATCCCACCGATACGGCATTCCCGCCGGCCAGTGCGACGAGCCACAGCCCGGCGCACGCGATTCCGGCGATCGTGCAGCAGAACGCGACAACGCTCATCGGGTGATTGCCATGCGATTCGTGGTGATGCACCACGTGGGTGGTTGCCATCATGACCTCCTAGCTAGACCATTCGGGCAACCTTGATTTTACGCCGGGTGTGACTGGAGTCACATGGGTCAACAGTCCCTGGCTTCTGCAAGGTCGGCCTTCGGGAGGAGGCGGATGACAGTTTCGAGAGGGGCCGTTTGTCCAGTTCTCAGAGCCGTGATGATCTTTCGTCGATCGGCCGGTTCTACGTAGCGGGACAAGAGTCCGGCTATCTCAGCGCCGGTCTGATCATCGAGATTGGCGAGCCTGCGTTCGCGCTTCGTGCCAGGTCGTGGTGTCTTGAACTCAGTGCCGAAAGTCTCGTACTTGGCCTGCCGGGCAATCCGACCTAGGACGACCCGAAGGGGGCGGGTGAGCTGGACCGATTCGTCAACCGAAGGCAACGATTGGAGAGTCCGATTCAGTAGGAGGGCCCACGTTGCTGCGTACTGCTCGGCCGCCGGAAGCGCGGACGGGTGGGCGCTCCCAAGGTCGTTTACCAGCCGGTCGCACTCATCGCGGAGCACGAGGACCATCCCAACGAGCTGGTCGTCGGTGAAGGTCTTCATCTTCTCGGCGTTTTCGGCGATGACAATGTCGAAACCGTCGCGCTTGAACTTGTCGAGTTCGAAACCGTCGTGTTCGCGGAAGTCTGCTGCGTCCGCCGCATCCGCATCGGCGATATCGGCCTCGATGGAGGCTGTTCTGGCTGCTCTGTCAGAGACGGTTGTCATGTCAGCTCGTCCACTCACTCGTTGAAGCTCGGCGACGAGGGCCTCCAAGCCTCGGTCGTCCTCGCCGTTCCAGTCGAACCATTGGGTTGTGCTGAAGAAGTACATGAGACCGTCGGCGTCCGCTGTCTCAAGCCGCACTGGGAAGTATGGGATCTGGAACTGGTCGGCGAGGGTCACCTCTCGCGATACGTGCCGGCTCTGATCGCTTTCTCGACAGAACAAAACGGTGACAGCGTCAGCGCTCCTGACCGCCCTGGTTATCGCCTTGGGCCAACTTTGGCCGGGTGCAATATCGCGGTGCGCGAGAAACGTGGCGATCCCCTCGGTTTCGAGTAGTTCAGCGAATCGAACCGCTTCGGCTCGTCGTGCAGTCGCATAGCTGATGAACACCGCCATCGGGGCTTCCTTTCGCCGCCTCTCGAACTCGGTCGGCGCCGAGAGCCGAACGATCTGACACCCGACTCTAGCGGTCTCCCATTGGCGCTTCTGAGTACATCGCCTTGCCCAGTTCTCGGGGACTTTCGACTCCGTTCCAACGGGATTAACGTTCTCGTCGAAACGGACCCCCTTGGTCGTCTTACACTCGTCCAATGGCGCCTGATCCCACCACCGGAACCACCCAACATTCGGCCGCATTTGACGAGGACTACGAGATGGCCGACCCCGGTCAGATCGACGTGACCCCCGAGATCGACGAGCTCGCGGAGTTGCAGCGCGCCGCGGGCAAGAAGGTCGACGACGACGCGCCCGATGCGCCGTGGCGCCACAACTATCCGCACGCCAAGAAGATGTCGCGCCGGGCCTACGAGCGCGAGAAGCGCCGCCTGCAGATCGAGCTGCTCAAGCTCCAGGCGTGGGTCAAGGAGACCGGTCAGAAGATCGTGATCGTCTTCGAGGGCCGTGACGCAGCCGGCAAAGGTGGTTCGATCAAGCGTTTCACCGAACACATGAACCCCCGTGGCGCGCGCGTCGTCGCCCTGGAGAAGCCGACCGAGCGTGAGCTGACGCAGTGGTACTTCCAGCGCTACATCCAGCACCTTCCGGCCGCCGGCGAGATCGTCATGTTCGACCGCTCCTGGTACAACCGCGCTGGCGTCGAGCGCGTCATGGGCTACTGCACTCCGCACCAGTACCTGGAGTTCACCCGGTCGGCTCCGGAGTTCGAGCAAATGCTGGTCAACTCGGGCATCCACCTCGTCAAGTTCTGGTTCTCCGTCGGCCGCGCCGAGCAACACGCCCGGTTCGTGTCCCGCTCCACCGACAAGGTCAAGCAGTGGAAGCTGTCGCCCACCGACCTTGCCTCGCTGGACAAGTGGGACGCCTACACCGAGGCCAAGGAGGCGATGTTCTTCTACACCGACACGCCTCAAGCGCCGTGGACGGTGGTCAAGTCCAATGACAAGAAGCGCGCGCGCATCGAGGCCATGCGTTGGGTGCTCTCCCAGTTCGACTACCCGAACAAGGATGTCCACGTCGTCGGCAAGCCGGACTCCAAGGTCATCGGCTCGCCGAAGGATGTCTACGACGAGGGGGAGGGCCCCTCGACCAGCTTCCCCGTCGTCGACCCCTCCTGAGTCCTAGCCTGGGCTGTTCATCCTTGAGCTGCGCTGACACCGGCGAACGCGCGCGGCACGGCCGCCATCTGTCCTTGGCCGATCCACGTCGGTAGTTGGCGTCGCACTGTCGTGTCGGCGACGATGGTGATTCGCTCGGTTGCCAGCGCGCTCGCCCAATCGGCGTCGCCACGCCAGAGCTGGGTCAGTGTGCGCAGGTCGGTCTGCACCGCGGCGTCGAGGTCGTAGCCGGGGTCGAAGTCGCACACCTCGACGTCATCGGAGTTCACCACCAGCCACCAGCGGCCGGCTTTGCCGGTGACGTCGCTGAAGTCGAAGGCCACCGTCGTTCGACTGCGAGGCCACGCGTCGACGTCGAGCTTGCGTCGCATGTCCCAGAACAGCAGGTGGGGGTCGAGGTCGGTGTCGCCGAGCTCGCCGATCCACTTCATGCCCCATCGGCTCAGCGTCTCGACGACCTCCCACAGCTCGGCGCCCTTGTCGGTGAGTGCGTAGCGCGACCGACCGTCGACGACAGACCGTGTCACGACCCCAGCCCGTTCGAGCCGCTTGAGCCGTTTGGTGAGCAGCGCTGGCGACATTTTGGGCAGACCCCGCCGCAGTTCGTTGAAGTGCCTGCTCCCGAGGAGCAACTCGCGTACGACGAGGACGGTCCACCGCTCGTCGAGAACCTCCATCGACTTCGCGACGGGGCAGAACTGGCCGTAGGTCGCCATGGTGGCTCCTCTCACTCCCGTTCCAGTACACGCCGGGCAGAGCGGGAAGGCTAGTACAGATTGTGAACTGCGATCGCTACAGATCGTGGTCTGGAAGCGGTGGTCGCCGTCGACCGAGACTCGAGGCAGGTCCAGAAAGACTGGACCGGTCGAACAAGGAGAACCATCATGACCACCACGACCACCACCACAGAGTCCCCGTCGGCGGACGCCGCCGACCGCGAGTTGAAGGCGCGCCATCGTGCCCTCTGGGCGTCGGGGGACTATCCGGCCGTTGCCGATGTGATCGCACCGCTGGGACCGCATCTCATCGATGCACTGGGCGTCGACGGCGACGTCGACCTCCTCGACGTCGGGGCGGGCGCGGGCAACGCGTCGTTCCCAGCCGCACGCCGCGGCGCACGCGTCGTCGCGTCGGACCTCACGCCCGAACTGCTCGACGTCGGGCGTGCGCGGTCCCAACGGGAGGGGCTCGACATCGATTGGCAGGTCGCCGACGCCGAGCGCTTGCCCTATCGCGACGATTCCTTCGACGTCGTGACGTCGTGCGTCGGGGTGATGTTCGCGCCGCACCACGCGCAGGCGGCTGATGAACTCGTCCGCGTCTGCCGTCCGGACGGGCGGATCGGCCTCATCAACTGGACGCCGGCCGGCTTCATCGGGGAGCTGTTCACGACCATGAAGCCATTCGCCCCGGCACCGCCGCCCGGTGCGTCGGCCCCGCCGCTGTGGGGCTCGCCGTCGCATGTGCGCGAGTTGTTCGGAGCCGACGTCGACGTCAGCGGTACCACCGAGCGATTGCGCGTGGACCGCTTCGCCACCGGGGAGGAGTTTCGCGACTTCTTCAAGACGACCTATGGGCCGACGATCGCTGCCTATCGCAACATCGCCGACGACCACGAGCGCGTCGCACATCTCGACTGGGCCATCGCCGAGTTGGCGGAGCGCTATCTCGCCAGCGGGGTCATGGAATGGGAATACCTGCTGGTCGTAGCCACATTGCGTCGCTAGGTCCACCACTCTGTGACCGAATCGACCGCATGTTGGCGAGCGTCGTCGGATGGGGCGCTTTTAGAATCGGAACGTGCGGTACTCGCGTTTCGTCGCCATTGGTGACTCTCAAACGGAGGGGATGGGCGACCCGCACCCGGACTATGAGTGCCGGGGGTGGGCCGACCGTCTCGCCGAGCGCATGGCTGCCCTCAACCCCGAGCTGACCTACGCGAATCTGGCGATCCGGGGCAAGAACACCCGTCAGGCACTCGAAGAACAGTTGGACTCAGCACTGGCCATGGAGCCAGATCTTGTCGCGGCGCCGTTGGGTATGAACGACGTCATCGGAAGCGGTGATCTGACGGGGCAGGTGCGATCCGACCTAGACGAGATCTACGGCCGGCTCACCGACTCGGGTGCCACCGTCATCGTCTCGACCTATCCCGACGTGACGCGCACCATCCCGCTCGGGCATCGGCTCGAAGGTCGGCTGCAGACGATCAACGCGTTGATGCGCGAGTTCGCGCATCGCTACGGCTTGGTCCTCGTCGACCTGCACTCGGCGCCGGTGCTGACTGACCTGCGGGCATGGTCCACCGATCGCCTGCACGCCTCATCGTTGGGTCACCAGCGGCTTGCCGACGGCGCCGCCCACGCCCTGGGCCTTCCCGGGGCGTCCCCGACCTGGGGTGATCCGATGCCCGACCTTCCGGATCTGCATCCGGTGGCGCGGGTCGTGCGCGACGTGCGATGGGCGGTCGAGTTCTTCACCCCGTGGGCGATCCGCCGGATCCGCGGGGTCTCGCTGGGCGACGGCCGCAGCCCGAAGCGACCGGAATTGACGCCCGTCGTCGCCCCAGTCCACTGCTAACGACGATCAGCCTGGTGTTTGCGCCGGTTTCCGGAACAAACACCAGGCTGATCACCGTCGAGCGTTCTCCGGATCGAGTGCGTCGAGCAATTCCTGCATGATTGCGCACGCCTCCTCGAAGCGCTGTGCCCCGACGATGCCAGCCCACTGCTGCTCGATGTGTGCGACGCGTTGGCCCGCGTCGCGCATGAGCTGCTGACCACGCTCGGTGAGGACGATGAGTTTGGCCCGACCGTCCGTGGGATCGGGGCGGCGGTCGAGGTAGCCGAGCGACACGAGCTCGTTCACGAGTTCCGACGTCGCTGCGAGGCTGAGTTGAGCACGGGCGGCGAGGTCGGTGAGGCGGATGTCGCCGGTGGCGATGTTGCCGAAGATCTGCATGTGCGCTTCGCGGATGTCGCCGTAGCCGAGATCGGCCCGCGGGGCAGCGAGCTCGACCCGGAACTCGTGCAGCAGTCGGACGAGCAGCTGTCCGATCGCCTGGCGGTCCTCCGATGGAACCCTTGACGTCTCCATGGCTCAGTAGGATACTTCGGAATCAGAAGTTTCGGATTCCGAAGTAGTTTGCGTGGTGGTGACGATGGTCGAATTGGTGCCGACAAGTGTGGGCCGCTTGTGTGTGACTGACAACGGACGGGGGCCGGCCACGGTCTTCTGGCACAGCCTCTTTGTCGACCAGCGGTCGTGGGAACCGGTCCTGGAGGAACTCGGTCCGGGCCGGCGCACCATCCTCATCGATGCGCCGAACCATGGTCGAAGCGAGTCGGTCGACCACGACTTCACCATCGAGGATTGCGCGGCTGCGGCCGTCGACGTGCTCGACCACTTGGGGATCTCCGAACCGGTGGACTGGGTCGGCAACGCCCTCGGTGGTCACGTGGGGATCGCTCTGGCTGCCTCACACCCCGACCGGGTGCGTCAGCTGGTGACCATCGGCGCACCGGTCGAGGCATTCGGCGCGATGGAGAAGTGGGGAAGGATCATCCCGCTGGTCGGGTTGTACCGAGCCTTCGGTCCCAGGGCCGTCGACGGTATCCTCACCAAGGCGCTGCTGGGTCCAGACGCCGTTGCCGCACAACCGGATCGGGCTGGCGCCGTGATGGAGGCCTTCCGTCGCGCAGATCGGCCGGCGATGCTGCGCGCGATGCGCTGCTTGATGCTGAAGCGCCGTTCGTTGCGCACCGAGATCACCCGGATCACGGCTCCCACCCTGTTCCTGGTCGCCGAGGGTGGGCAAGAGGGATGGACCATCGCCGACGCGGAGGCTGCGGCGGCAACGATGAGCAATGCCACTGCCGAAACCCTGCCGGGCACGGGCAACGTCGGGCCGTTGGTGGTCGCCCCCGGCCAGATCGCCCAACGATTGCGCCAGGCGCTCGACTAGGCAGCGCTTGCGATCGGTTTCCGAGCACGAACGCTTGCTGATCCCGACTAGACCGGCTCGAATCGCACCGGCACCGCCGACATGATCGGCATCCGCGTGATCGGGTCGAGTGTCGCCTCGGTGCTCAGCAGCTTCGACACCGCCGCGAAGCGGACGTCACCCTCGCCGACGACCCGTCCGCCGAATCCGTGCGACACCGAGACCACGCCGCGCCGCAGCGTCGGATCAGTATCGACGACGACGTCGATCGCGCCGTGCTCCGAGCGCAGCCTCATCACGTCGCCGGGGCGGGCGTCCATCGCCGCCAGGTCATCGGGGTGCAACTGCACCGGATTGCCGTCGGCGGTCTTGGGTACTTCGTGGACCATGCTGTTGTAGACCTTGCCGTTGCGCCGGCAGATCATCAGGTGCGTGAAAGCCCCGTCGGGTCCGAAGGCGCCCTCGGTGCCGGCGTCGTGGGCGAGAAGCTGGTCGATCTCGTCGGCCACGTCGTCTCCGAAGACGTTGAAGCGATCGTCCATCCCCTCGAACTTGGGGATCACCTGCACATTCGAGTACTGGTCGTACACCTTGCCGCCGTCGTGGCTCACGATGTCGTCGAGCGGAATCCGCGTCGAACCCTCGGGGTACAGCTTGGCGAAGATGCCCGACGGGGATTCGGCGTCCAACAGGCCCAGCGGTCCGCCCGCCAACTCGATCGGTGTGCCCAGCCGCTGCGCCAGCTCGGCCAGGTAGACCCACTCCTCGCGCGCGTCGCCGGGCGGGTCGATGACGCGATCGGCGAACTGTACAAACGGCTGGTTGTAGAGATAGTCGTTGTACGCCGTCATCTCGGGACGCTCAAGGCCGTAGCTGGCCGGTAGGACGTAGTCGGCCAACTCGACCGTGTCGGTGTGGCGCACGTCGATGCACACCAGCAGATCCAGGTCTTCGAGCGCGCGACGCGTCTTATCGTTGTCGGGCCACGACGTCATGGGATTGCCGCCGACGACGATCAGTGCGCGGATCTGCCCGTCGCCGGACGTCAGGATCTCGTCGGCGAGCGTGCTCGTCGGCATCTCCTGGTACAGCTGGTGCGCGCCGTGCAGCCGCGACCGCAGCGTGTTGGCTGCCGGGTTGATGTTGTCGGGCATGAAGGCGCGCGGCACCACCGCCGCGATCGCCGGTAGGTCGGGCATCAACAGCGCCAGGGTTTCGTGGACGTCGCCGGCGCGGTTCACCCGGCCGCACAGGGCGTTGATGGATGCGATCAGGTGCTCGGTGATGTTGCCGTGCGGGCCCATGTCCGGGCCGGTCGCGCTGCTCACGGTGCCGCGCGGGCCCGCAGCGAACAGCGCGGTTGCGGCCTCGATGTCGCTGCGGGCCAAGCCCGTGCGCGCCGCGACGTAGTCGAGTGTGAACGGCTCGACGGCCGCGCGCAGCTCGTCGACGCCGGTCACGAACTCGGCGCAGAACTCGGTGTCGACCATCTCCTCGTCGAGCATCATCCGCACCATGCCGGCCAGCAGGACGGCGTCCTGCCCGGGACGGATCTGCAGGTGCAGATCGGCCAGCGCCGCGGTCTGAGTGCGGCGGGGGTCGACGACGATGAGCTTGAGGCCGCGGGCCTGTGCCTCTCGGATTGCTTTGGGACGCCACCCGGGCGGCGCCCCGGGCACGTTGAGGCTCGAGACGACGACGTTGTTGCCGATCGACATCGCCACGTCCGACGACTCGAAGTCGTGCACCCCGCCGGCCCAGACGCCGACCCGTCCGGCTGCGGTGATCTTTGCGGGCTGGTCGATCGTCAGCGATGAATAGAACTGGTGCGACCCGATGCCCTTGAGGAAGGCGTGCGCCGTTGGCAGCAGCGTCGTCTTGAAGGTGGCGCCGTTGCCGCAGTACAGCGCGATCGACGTCGGGCCGTGCGCGGCGCTGATTGCGGCCAACCGTGCCGCGATCTCGTCGAGGATCGTCGACGGATCGTCGGCGACGAGTTCACCGTCGACGCGTCGCATCGTCGCGGTCAGGCGGTTGGGCGCGGTGAGCAGGTGGTGGAACTGTCGGCCCTTGGTGCAGCTGAAGCCGCGGCTCATCGGATTGTCGGGGTCGGGGCGCATCTCGACCACGCGGCCGTCGTCGACGACCGCCTCGAAACCGCAGAAGGCGCTGCAGATCGAGCAGAACGTCTTCTTGACGGTGGTCCCGGTTGAGGCGACTGTGGGCTGGGTCACAACGGACATGGGTTGAACCTACCCGGTTCGTCTCTCAGGTGCGTCGCGCAGGTGTGACGAGGATGACCAGCGCCAGGGCGAGCAGCGCCATGCCGGTCCAGCCGCGTACCCCCAGGTGCTCGTGGAGGATCACGACGGCGAGCAGCGTCGCGACGGCGGGTTCGACGAGGGTGATCGTCGTCGCGGTTGTCGCGTCGACCCCGGCGAGACCCCGGCTGAACAACACGTAGCCGAGGAACATCGGCACGATCGCCAGGTAGACCAGTACGAGCCAGGCAGTCGTGGGAATGCTGGCGGTCAGCGTTAGCCCAATAACGGCGATCGGCGCCAGGATCACTCCGCCGAGTCCGAGCACCGCGCCGGTGGCCGCGCCGCGCGGGACGTGTCGGTTCATCAGCCGGCGCAGGGTCCAGGAGTATCCGGCGTAGGTGGCGCCGGCCACCAGTCCAAGCGCCACGCCGAGCGGGACCGACGACCCAGGGCCGTCCGAGTTCTCGGTCAGGCACAGGGCAGTACTACCCGCGATTCCGACGAGACAGGCGATCATCCATCGAACCGTCAGCGCGCGGTCGTCGAGGACGCGTTCGATGACTGCCGAGGCCATGGGCGCCGAGGCCAGTGAGACCACCGTGCCCAGTGCGACACCGCCGACGCGCATCGACGAGTAGAACGCCAACGGATAGACGGCCGCGCACAGTGCACCGACGACGGTGACGGCGGTGTTGCGCCGCAGATCGCCCTGGTTCGCGCGCATGGCCTCGGAATTCGCGACGATCTGCAGAAGGCCGCCGCCGCCCATTGCCACCGCGCCGATCACCAACGGGCTCACCGTCGGTGCGTAGGCCGCCGCCAGCCCCGTCGTGCCCCACAAAACGGCGGCCGCGAACACGGAGGCGGCGGGGGAGCGGGTCAAAGGTTCCAGATCCGCGGCTCGGCGAACTCGAGTGAGTTCCCCGAGGGGTCGCGGAAGTAGATCGAGCGGCCGCCCATGGGCCATACGAAGTCGGCTTCGATGTCGACGCCGGCCGTGGTGAGCCGCGCTTTCCACTGGTCGATTTCCTCGGCGCTGGCGGCGAAACACAGGTGACCCTCGCCGGTCATACCGTGCGGAGGGACGGGTACACGTGCGCCCGGAGCGGGCGGCACCCGGGTGGCGTCGGCGTTGAAGAGGAGCACGACTCCCGGCCCGCATCGGAAGAAGACGTGGCGGCCGGGTTCGGCGAGGATCTTCTCCATCCCCAGTACCTCGGCGTAGAACTGCGCCGCTGCGTCGAGGTCGGTGACGTAGAGCGCGGATTCCAGAACGGCCGAGGGTCTCATTGCGGCTGAGTATAGGTCGGCGAACCGTCGTTCCGGTGTGCGGTGAACCCCGCAGGGCCCGACTCTTCGACGGTGAACCCGCGGGCGGTGAGGTGCTCGGTGAAGAACGCGGCACTGAGCTTGTCGGTGAGTCGCACCCCATGCTGGACCGAGTAGACCCGATGCTGGGGGAGGACGAGCTTCGGTTCGCCGCGCGCACCGTCGAAGGTGATCGTCGTGCCGTCGGCGGTCGCCGTCGTGAAGCGTTGCGGCTGCAGCGAGCGCCAGCCGTCGCGGACCTTGGTGCGCACCTCGCCGAAGTCGTCGACGAGGAATCGCTTCCCACGGTGGCGCAGCGGGATCAGGTTGTACCAGAGCAGAAGTAGGCCGGGGATCAGGAGGATTGCGAGGGCGTAGGCGCGCGTCTTCTCGAGCTCCGCGTCGTAGAAGCCTTTGGTGAAGATCTCGGCGAACCATCCTTCGATGAAGACGCCGATGTCGGTGAGGACATCGCCGACGTCGGCGCGGCCCGACGACAGGTCGTAGACGATGGCGCCGGTCGCGCCCACGCCCGCGACCGTCAGTAGGGCGCCCACCAGCACCCACGCCCAATTGGTGCGCGAGGAGAACTCGCCACGGACCTGCGCTGGCGAGGTCAGGTCGACCTTGTGCGGGCCCATCGGTTTGGCCAGGCACCACACGGTGATCGCGACGGCGACGGCCAGGGCGAGAAATTCCAGGCCGCCGAACGAGGTGCTGTCCGACTTCCAGATCGCGACGCCGAGGAAGGCCAACCAGGCGATCCAGCGGAGACCGCGCTGCAGCCCTGACGGTCGGCGCTTCACGTTTGCGGCATCTTCGGTGCGTCGATTCGTCGAGTCGCTCATATGGCGGGCTCCGTTCGACGGTCGAGGAGGAACCACGTGTGCTGATCGTCTTTGCCTTTGACGGTGACGGTGCCGCGCTCTTCGAAGTCGAAATCGTTCGCCAATTCGTCGCGGACCTGTGAGGTCACCTGGATGCGGCCGGGAACACCGGTCGACTCCATGCGGGAGGCGAGGTTCACCGCATCGCCCCACACGTCGAAGAAAAACTTCTTCGATCCCACAACACCGGCCACCACGGGTCCGTCGGCGATACCGATGCGCAGCGGCATGGCGTGACCGTCGGCATCGTGCAGGTCGGCACAGACCTCGCTCATGTCCAGGGCGAAGCGGGCCAGGGCCTGCAGGTGGTCGGGTCGTGGGTCGGGCACACCGCTGACCACCATGTACGAGTCGCCGGTCGTCTTGATCTTCTCCAACCCGTGGGTTTCGACGAGGGCGTCGAGCTCGGTGTAGAGGCGGTCGAGGAAGCGCACGACCTCCGGTGCCGACGTGTGGCTCGACATCTCGGTGAAGCCGGCGATGTCGGCGAACAGGATCGACGCGTCGGCGTAGTCGTCGGCGATCTCGGCGCGGTCGGGCTGTTTGAGACGTTCGACGACGGTGCGCGGCAAGATGTTGTCCAGCAGTGCCTCCGACCGCTCGTACTCCTCCTCGAGTGCGGCCTCGGCCCGCTGGATCTCGAGGAGGCCGTAGCCGACGATGCCCGCAGCCAGCATGCCAGCCGTGATCGCGTTGACGACATACCCGGCATCGAGGAGCCATTGGGGCGCGGTGCCGGTGTCGGCCGCGACCGCGAAGTGCAGGATGATCACCGCCGACGCGCAGATCACCAGCACGCCGACCGACGTCCAGATCCTCTTGATCCCGACGACCATCGGTGCCGCGGCGGCCATGACGAAGAAGTAGGACTGCAGGCCGGCATCGGTGCCAAGGAGGACGGTGAGGACGCAGAGGCTGGTAGTCCCGACGAGGACGAACGCCGCTGCAGGCACCAGTGGTCCGAAGCGTCGCAGGGAGGGGATCGACGCCAGGCTGATTGCCATCATGAAGTTGATCAGCACCACCGGCCCCGGACCGCCTCCGAACAGCGACACGGTGGCGAAACAGAAGCTGACCACCGCCGATGAGTAGGAGGCCAGTGACACCACGCGCTGCCCACGGACGTCGACGTCCGATGCCAGTGGCGCACTGGTTCCCATCAGGCACGATTCGCGCAGATCAGCGGTGCTGGGCACGAATGTGAGCCTAACAGTGAGACCCAGGTTGATCGGTTGACATGCGATCGTGATGCCGTGCAGGTTGGCATGCGCTGGGCAATCGGTCCAGAGTCGACCTCGTCGGCGCCAATGGCTGACGTCGCGGGTAGGCATCACGCCGTCAGAACGCGCCGCGCTCGCACTCACCGAGGAAATCACCCAATTGGCCGGTCCGGTACCCGGGGTGCCGGACCACGTATGGGAAGCCGCCGCCGAGCACTTCACGGACCGTCAGCTCGCAGGCCTCGTCCTTGCGATCGCCACCATCAACGCATGGAACCGGATCATGGTCGCCACCGGACAGATCACGGGGAGTGGATCGAGGAGGTCATCCGTGAAGATCGTTCGCGAGGTTGACGGCTGGATTCACCCGTTGGCTGCCGCCTCGCGCGTCGTCACCAGCGGCGCGAGGAGGTCAGCAAAGGGGGTCGGGTCGGGGCCGGCCAACGTGGCACCGACCATTGACGCCCGCGATGCGGCGATCCAGTCGGTGCGGGTGACGCGGTCCAGCGCGAGCCATCGGCCGCCTCGCTGGGCAATCAACTGCAAGATCAGCGTTCCAGCTCGGCCATTGCCTTCCCGAAACGGGTGTACGGCGTTGTAGTCGGCGTAGATCCTCGCCAACCGATAGGCGAGCGCCGTTGGACCATATCCGTCGGCACAAGCGAACGCCTCGTCGACGTCCCGCGCCGTGCGTGCGAGGCCGGTCGACAGCTGCGGGACGGTGGCAAACTCCACGTCGCCCTTGGTCACCCTGGTGATGCGTGGTTCACCGGCCCACGGGTAGATGTCGGCGAAGATCGCTCGGTGCGCGTCACACACCGAGAGCGACGACGGCGGATTCTTGAGCAGGCCCACAGTCCGACCCGCGCTGATCGCGTGCTCGGCTGCGGCCAGCAAGGGAGCCTCCGTTAGACCGAGGTTGTTCACCAGGACCGAGGTCCCCGGGACTAGATAAGGTCGCCGCCGCGCGAATACGGTACGCCGCGGCGGTTGCTCCTCGCGGTAACGACGGCGGCACCAGCCCAGGAACTGCGGCACGGTGAGCGTTCCGTGCGCCAACTCATCGAGGACTGCAATCTGCTCGTCGTCGGGCCGCCATCCTTCCAACCGCTGTGCGGCCAGGGCCCACGCCGATTCCGGTGCGAGCTGAGCGGTCACAGCAGCCGCCACTGGTAACGAACCACCCGCTGTGCGCGCAGCACTTCTCGGCCGGCGCTACGCAGCGCGGCGCGGTCGTGTGGAGCCAGTTCACCGAGCGTCACGATGTCCCAGGCTGAGCGCGGCGTCTTCTCCCACCTCCTGCTGCGCAGTGTCCACCGAAGCACCGTCGTCGCGCGGTATGCCTGCACCAGTCCGTCCCAGTCGATGTCGGTCAGTTGCTCGTCGACCACCGAGAGTCGGTCGGTCGTCGCGCTCGCCGCCGAGTCGGCCAGCACCGCTTTCAACCGCGCGAGCCGGACTATCGGGTCGATCACCGCCTGTTTGATATCGACTGAATCGCGGCGGCCGGTAAGCACCGCCAGTCGAGCGGGGACCACCTCCCGCGACGCCGTGGCGTCCTGCGCCATTGCGCTGCCTAGTTCGCGGTGACGTGCGGCAGCCTCGCGCATCCACAGCTTCGGGTCGTCGCCGGTCGTCGCTGCCGTCTCACCGACCGCGCACGAGTCCAACATCAGCCCAGCCATGACGACGCCACGGTCGGTCTGCGGGGCCTGCGCCCACCGGTCGGTGGCGGCCACCCACTCCTCACGCGTTCGGCAACATCGGGCCCGGCTTGCGGTCGCACCGTTGCTATCGCCGGCCAAGCCGCCATTTTCGAGCAGCTCGTGCACCCGCGCAGCCTGGGCGAACACCTCGTTGCGGCGATCGTTGGGCCCGTCCGCGTCGAATACCGCCAGCGTCTCCACATCCGCCCCCGGCAGCGCCTCGCCGCGTCCGCAACTGCCGGTCACGAACCAGTGCCATCGCACCCCCTCGGGGGGACCGACGAGATCGACGGCCCGGTCCGCAGCTACGCGCACCAGCCCCGACCACCAGAGTGCGGCCACCTCCGGCCCGGCGCGCGGCGGCGGCGCCGCGCGCACCTGACCGATCGCGGTGACCAGCTCGTCGGCTGTGCGAGCGCCCCGGATAGCTACCAGATGATCGTCGAGCGTCATCACCAACGGTCCCGGTCCAGCGGCACACCGGCCCCTGCCGCGTCGGCGGCACAACCGAAGCCGACCACCCACTGTCCGTCGGACAATTCAACCTTGCCGAGCATCATCGGCTCGGGCAGGGCGGCCAGAAACTCGCCAAGTGCAGCGGGGGAGAGGGTCCATGTCTGCCCGACGATGGCTCGGCCCCGTTCCGGATCGCGGATCAAGCCGGGTTTGGGCGGAACCGTGTCCAGTGCAACGAGCCGATAGGACGGCGCGGTTGTGACTTCTCGGGTCCACCGAGCACCCCGTCCTGCCAGCTCGTGCTCCAGCGGACCGCCGCGCATGTGTGCCCCGAACACGGCGAGCTCGGTGTGCGTTGCCGCTGATTCCACCCAGGTCGGCCCGGTGAGCTCGGGGTCTACGAATCTCCGCGCCAGATCCAGGACCACAGCATCGGCGCGCCGTTTACCCAGGAACGTGATACCGAACTCCGCTGCAGTCCCATCCGCCTCGTCAACCGTTCCGGCGGGCACGGCCACCCCGCACAAGTCGAAGAGATTGCAGAAGTTGGTGTACGTGCCCATGCGCGAGTTCACGCCGACCGGATCGGCGGCCACCTGCGCGATCGTCGGGTGTAGTGGCGCGGTCGGCACCAGCAGGGCATCGGCATCTCCCCAGATCCGCATGGCCTGGTCCCGCAGTTCGGTCAACCGTCGTCGGGCCCTCAACAGGCCGACCGCGCTGAACCGGTTCGCCGCGCCGATGATTCCGCCGACAGTCGGATCGATACCCGCCGTCTGATCGGAGACCGCTGCGTCGAGGAAATCCCCGACCGCGTCGTAGCGCTGGGCGACCAGAGCGTCGTCGTAGAGCAGTCGTGCTGCCTCGATGAATGGGCCGAGGTCGATTCGGCGCACCGTCATTCCCGCGGCTTCTGCGGCGGCGACGGCGCGCTCGAAGGCGTTTCGCCAGTCGGCGTCTAGTTCGGGCAGCTCTGCGGGCACGGCGATCGCCGGCGCGGCCGGGGCGGCAAAGCAGGTCGAGACATCGAAGGCGACCGGTCCGGGCGCGTCGACCATCGCGGACATGGCCGCATCGGCATCCTCCAGCGTCCGCGCGAAGATCGTCACGGTGTCGTAGTCGGCACACGCCGGAACCACGCCCTCGGTGCTGAGGAGGCCGACGGTCGGTTTGATACCGATGACACCCTGTAGGGCGGCGGGGATGCGGCCCGACCCAGCGGTGTCTGTCCCGATCGCGATGTCTGCCAGGCCGAGCGCAACCGCGACCGCCGAGCCCGAGCTCGATCCGCCGGAGATGCGGTCGGGCCGTCGGGAATCGGGCACCGCGCCGTACGGGCTTCGCGTGCCGACCAGTCCGGTGGCGAATTGGTCGAGGTTGGTTTTGCCGAGTACTACCGCGCCGGCCGTCCGCAAGGCCGCGACGACTGGCGCGTCTGCCTCGGGGAGGTAGCTGTACCCAGGGCAGGCTGCGGTTGTCGCGAGCCCGGCGACATCGACGTTGTCTTTGACCGCCAGGATGACCCCGGCGAGCGGTCCGGCCTGCGCTATCGACCACTCGTAGTCGGCGGCCACCGCTGCCTGATCTCGCAGGCTAATGAACACTCCGGGGTGCTCTTCGATTGCCGCAAAAATGTCGTCTACTCGCGCCTGGGCGATGGTGGCGCTCACGAGGACGCCCCTTCTTTGATCCCAAATTCTCCCCGCTCCGACCAGCGGCGTCGTTCCTCTTCGCGCGCCTGAACCATCACCGCTCGCTTGGCGGCGATGTCGGCCGCGTTTGCATCCAAGAAGCGCTGATGCTCGGCCAACGAGAAGCTGCCGTCAACGATCCGGATGCTTTCTCCGCGGCCGGCGGCGACATCGGCTCGCATGTCGAGAAGCTCTTCGGCGCCAACCGGATACCACCGGATCTTATCGAAGAAGCGCAGCAGCCATGGATGCTCAGGGTCAAAGCCCGGGGTCGGCAGCGGATGCCGGTGGTTCCACACCTGCGTAGTGCGCCCGACAAACTGGTAACCGCCCGGACCCTCCATGCCGTACACACAGAGGTAGGCGCCGCCGATACCGACCGCGTTCTCCGGGGTCCAGGTTCGGGCCGGGTTGTATTTGGTGGTCACCAAGCGGTGACGGGGGTCGAGCGGAACCGCCACCGGCGCCCCGAGGTAGACATCACCGAGACCAAGAACCAAATAGCTGGCGTCGAAGACGGTGCGGTACACGTCGTCGACCGAATCCAGACCGTTCATCCGCCGGATGAACTCGATATTCCACGGGCACCACGGTGCGTCCGACCGCACACCCAGCATGTAGCGCTTGATCGCTTCACGCGTCGAAGGGTCGTCCCACGACAGCGGCAGTTCGACGGTGCGGCTCGGCACCACCAGGTCGTCGGCGGCGGGCAGTTGCGCCTCGCATTCGACAAGCCAATCGAGCATCGACCGTTGGGTCCACACGTCGGGGTCGCCTTTGACCTGGAGTGAACGGATGCCCGGTGTGAGGTCGATCAGGCCACGCGGCGCCTCAGCCGCGATGCGCTCGGCCAACGCATGGACCCGTGCCCGCAGCGTCAGGTCGAGGGTCTGCTCGCCGTACTCGACGAGGATGTTGTCGTCGCCGGAGCGGCGGTACGTCACCTTGGTGCCGTCGGCCGTGTCGCCGATGTGCAAGACCCCGTTGTCGTCGTCGCCACCGGTCGACAGGACATGTGCGACGCTCGCGCGACGCCCGAGTCCGACCTGCGACAGTGAGGCCGACTCGGCGGTACGTACCGGGACGAAGCGCACGGTATCGCCCGGTTTGAGTTGACCCAGCTTCCAGCGCTCTGCGGTCACCAACGTCACCGGGCAGACGAATCCGCCGAGGCTCGGCCCGTCCGGGCCGAGCAGGATCGGAGTGTCGCCGGTGAAGTCGAGGGCGCCCACCGAGTACGCGTTGTCGTGGATGTTCGACGGGTGCAGCCCGGCTTCGCCGCCGTCGCTGCGCGCCCAGCGCGGCTGCGGCCCCACCAGCCGCACACCGGTGCGGTCGGAATTGAAATGGACCTCGTAGTCGGTACCGAGCAGGTCGTCGATGTCCTCGGGGGTGAAGAATTCAGGTGCGCCGTGCGGGCCGATGGTGACCGCGAGACGCCAGTGATTGGTGAGTGCAGGCTGCTCGTCGAACAGGATTCGCCGTGGCGGTGTGGATGACTCGAGACCTGCCGAGGTCAGCTCGTCGCCGTCGCGCAGCGCCCGGCCGTGATGTCCGCCGAAACGGCCGAGAGTGAACGTGGCGGCACTGCCGAGGTATTCCTCTGCCTCGATTCCGCCGGCCACCGCGATGTACACCCGCAGCCCGATCGAACCCACCGCGCCGACATCCAGGACGTCACCAGCGGCGACGGTGATCGGCGCCCACTGTGGAGCGACGCGACCATTCACCGTGACGAGCACCGGTGCACCGGTCACCGCGACGACCGATGCCTCCTCGAACCGCAGCGTTGGTCCCGTCAGGGTGGCTTCGAGGCCCGTCGCACTCTCGGCATTGCCGACGGCGAGGTTGGCCAGACGGAACGACAGGTCGTCCATCGGGCCCGACGGCGGGACGCCGACCTTCCAGTAACCGATGCGGCCCGGCCAGTCTTGGACGGTGGTCTGCGCACCGGCGCGCACCACCGAGATCGTCATCGCTGGTCCTCTCGCGTCACGATGATGCGCACGGCGGTGGGGTCGAAGCCGTTGCAGGGGTTGTTGATCTGCGGACAGTTGGAGATCAGCACCAGGGTGTCCACCTCGGCGCGCAGGGCGAGTCGCTTCCCCGGCGCTGACAACCCGTCGACGATCCCAAGTGTTCCGTCGGGATCCACCGGCACGTTCATGAAGAAGTTGACGTTTCCGACCATGTCGGCTTTGCCGAGTCCGTGGCGCGAGCCTTCGATCAGGAAGTTCTCCACACAGGCGTGCTGGTGTTTGGTGTGGTGCCCGTAGCGAAGCGTGTTCGACTCCTGTGAGCACGCGCCACCGACGGTGTCGTGGTTGCCCACCTCGTCGGCCACGATCGTCACGAGTGGTCGAGACTCTTGGTCCCTCAGCACACTGCCGGTCGTGAGGAAGAGGTTCCCCTGTGCCGCGATGGTGGCCTGGGCGCAATAGCGCGCCGACGGTCGAGGCGTTCCGGCGACGTCGACGCCGTAGAAGAGGGTGTCCACGGCCTGGTTGCCGTGCAGATCGACGATCGTGAGCACATCGCCGGCGGCGATGATTCCTGACCACGGTGCGCGTTCCCCTACCTCGGTGTCGAGGATTACGGTGCCGGTTCCGAGCGCCAAGTCTGCGGCGGAGGTTGACGTTGCGGTGGTGGTCACGACAGTTCCTTTGTGGTGTTCGCGGCGGCGGTCCAGGCGTCCTCAGAGTTGGCGACGGCGCGCTGGAACTCCGGTTCGGTATCGGTGCGGTGGACGAGGTCGGCGAGGGTATCCGGCGCGCGCCAGGCAAGGACCTCAAGAGGGCCGGTCGCGAATGTTGACGACGGGTCGCACGGGTGAGCGGTGTTGGCGATGGCCACGATGCAGGGCAGGTGCAGGATCAGTTCGACGGCTTTGTCGCTGCCTGCCGACCCGATGGATTCCAACGCTCCGTCGTCGGCGACCCGGACACCGTGGAAGAACGACACTGGCGAAGGCACGTCGGCGACGCCCAGCCCGTTCTTGGCGGCAGCCAGGATCAGGAGTTCCCGACCGGCGGGGCTGGCGCCGTGGACGCTGCCGTCGCCGTACTTGGCGGTGTTGTGTGCCAGCGTCGTCGTTCCGCACAGTGCGTCGTGATGCTCGGAGTCATCGGCCACCACTGTGGCGAGCACCCGACCCTGATCCGAGAGCAGCGGGTGACCCGCGCCGAGGTATGCCTGCCAAGGCACCTTGACGGTGTCCGCCACGTTCAACCGCTCCCACTGGGCGTCCGCGCGCCACAGCAGCAGGTTCGCGCAGGCCGATCCGGTCAGGTCGCGCAGTCGAATCCGGGTGCCGCGAGCGAGCACCTTGGTGGTGTAGCGGCCACCCGGTACGGTCTCCGCCCAGGTCAGCTCCGAGGCGGCAACTCCGTTCGGTGGGCTCGGCCAGTCAGTGGGCGGGACAACCGGCATCGAGTCGGTGATGGTCCCGGACTGCGCGCGGGCATGTGCGCGCGCGTCGGTGGTGGTGCTGGTGCTCATCGAGACTCCTCGGTGGCGTCGGTGGTGGCGGTCGGGCGAATCAACCGGTCGCCGTCGGTGACCGGCTTGGGATGAATCCGGTTACGCGGGAAGCAGGCCACCCCGACAAGGACGACAGCCGCGATGGTGATCGGGCCGGCCCACTGCAGGATCGGCATGGTGCCGTCGGGATTGAAGACTTCGGCGCGCGGCCAGGCGAGGTTGACCACCATGAGCCCGCCGTAGACGACCGCGAGCAGATTCACCACGAAGCCGAAGCGGCCGAGCGTGAACAGCTTGTGGCCGTCGGAGTCGACTTCCGGGCCGCCGTGGGGCCAACCCTGAAGGCGGCGGTACAGCATGGGCAGGGTCACGGCGAGGTAGGCCAGGTAGATCAGCACGATGCAGACGCTGGCCAGGGTGGCGAAGATTGCTGCGTTGCCGACATTGACCAGCAGGATGAGCATGCACAGCACCCCGATCAGAATCGAGGGCAGGATCGGTGTGCCGGTGCGCTGGTTGACGTGGGCCAGTTGCTTGGAGAACGGCAGCCTGCCATCGCGGGCCATCGAGTACATCAGTCGCGAGCAGGCCGTTTGGATTGCCAGGGTGCAGATGAGGACCGCGATCGCGACGTCGGCGAGCAGGACCTTGCCCCAGAATCCACCGAGGATTGAGTCCAAGACGTAGGGCAGACCGCCGTCGGCCAGTTGCTCGTCGAGGGTGGGCGCCGCCATCAAGGCGCCAAGGATGATCAGGCCGCCGCCGATGGCCGAGCAGGTGAGCGCCAGCCGGATGGTGCGCGGGGCGACGCGGCGCGGGTTGTGGGTCTCTTCGGCGAGTTCGCCGGCTGAGCCGAAACCGACCATCACGTATGCCGCCATCAGTCCCGAGCAGATGAAGGCCCACACGTAACCGGGCTGCTGGCCGGGTAGTCCGGTATCAAAGACGACGCCGGGGCCGCGTCGCGCATGGGTGAACAGGGCAAGGATGACTGCCGCGACGCCGATCAGTTCGCAGGTGACGCCGATGCTGTTGACCCGGCTCATCCAGTCGATCCCGATGCAGTTGATGATGGTGACGAGCACCAGCAGGACTGTGCCGAGCAGGACCGCGTTTGCTGCACCGCTGCTGGTGGTGAGCGTCGGATCGTCGCCGATCACCTGGAACCCGCTCCAGATACTCGGCAGCACCACCTGGAGTGCGATCGCTGCCGCCGCGGCCGTCACGATCTGAGCGATCATCATGAACCAGCCGCCGAACCAGCCGACTACCTCGCCGCCCAGGCGGCGCGACCACTGGTAGATCGCACCGGAGAGCGGATAGCGCGCGGCGATTTCAGCGAAGCACAGAGCCACCATGAATTGGCCGGCGTAGACGATCACCCAGGTCCAGAAGAAGGCTGGGCCGCCGAAGCCGAATCCGAGGCCGAAGAGCTGGAAGATCGTCGTGAGGATGGAGACGAACGAAAAGCCCGCGGCGAACGATGCGAACTTGCCGAGCGAGCGGTGCAGCTGCTGGTCGTAGCCGAAGTCGGAGAGGTCGTCGGCATCGGCGCCGCTTCGTGCCGTGTCCGGCGGTGGCTGCGTGGCGTCAACGGTCATGATGCGGTTTCCTTACTCGTGAGCGGCGCGGTGGTCGCGTCAGTGCACTACAGAGAACTCGGAGCGCTTTTCTATCAAGTGACAGATTTGTTTCTCGTCTGAAAACTGTCTGCAACGGGCATGTAAACCACCAAGACCGCAGCTCTAGACTTCGCGGTATGAACTCCTCCGCAGTGCCTGCGCGGACCGGACCGGGACGCCCGCGCCTGGCGAGCCCGAAGCGAGCCGGAAGTACCGCCAGCGAGGAGATCCTGGACGCCGCCGCAGAACTATTCACCACGCGCGGATTCACCGCCACGTCGACCAGGATGATCGCCGAGGCCGTCGGTATGCGGCAGGCCTCGCTCTACCACTACTTCGCCACCAAAGACGACATGCTCGCCGATCTGCTCGAGGCGACGGTGAGCGGTCCATTGACCTTGGCCCGCGAGTTGTTGGTCGCCGAGGATCCTGCACTCCAGCGTCTGCTCCGACTCGCTCGCTACGACGTCACCCAGCTCGCCCAGTCTCGCTGGAACTTGGGTGCGCTTTACCTTCTCCCCGAACTCGCCGCCGACAACTTCGCCGCATTCCGGGCGGCACGCGACGAACTGGCCAATGCCTACGCGTCCCTCGCCGCCGAAACCCTGTCGGACGCCGGCGATCCGCGTCGTCTCCTCCCATTTCGCCTCGTCGAGTCGATGATCATGATGCGCAGCGACGACCAGCACAGCAACAGCTATAGCGCAGCCGATCTGACCGACACGATTCTCGGGGCCATTTCGGCCGTGCTCAGGTAGCCCCAGCGGCGTTGAAGAACATGCGCACCACGGTCGGACTTATCGGTTCAGGTCGCAACCGAACGCAGGACCGGAAGGGTAGACAGTGACGAGAGGCAAAGGCGACGAGGTGACCGAACCGATCGGATCGTTCGCGCAGGCGCAGGCGTTGGCGGCGCAGTACCTCCCGAGCGACTGGTATGTATCACCGGATGGCTATGAGTTCGGCGGCGGCTATATCGTGTTCGGGGCCCGTATAGCGTTCTGGTATCCGACTCTGCTCGGAGGCGAATCTCACGTGTTCCGAGTCGGCTGTGACGGGTCGGTGCTCGACACCCAATATCAGCACCTCATCGGCGACATGCGCCGCGGACATCGGGTAGGGGGCTGGTCCGATGTCGACGAGGACGAGTACGGCGAAGACGAATACGACGAGCTCGACGGCGACGAGTGACCAGGTTGTGGTGGCAGAAACTGATCTATTCCGACGGTTCGTGGGCGCCCTGCCAAAACCTACTTGGCTGGTCCGGCAGTCGGGTCGGGCATGGCTTCCACCTCGGGCCGTCTAGGGCGTGGAATCGGCCTGATTCGGCGATTAAGCGACGACTAAGAGTGGCGTGAGGCGGCTGTGAGCATGAAAATGGCCCTGACCTCGCACATTGTCTGTGCTGGTCAGGGCCACTTTCTTAGTAGCGGGGACAGGATTTGAACCTGCGACCTCTGGGTTATGAGCCCAGCGAGCTACCGAGCTGCTCCACCCCGCGCTGTGTGGACCACGTTACCGGCGAGTCGTACGCGTGTGCAAATCGCTTTCCGGTGAACGCGATCACAAGGGGCGTGACCTGCACGGTTGACTCCGGCCAATGCGGCCGGTGGGGTGGGGTGGTGGCATCCGAATCGCACTGTGCGAGTGCACCTTCGCCGGGAAGCCGACCGGTCATCGGCACTGCCGCCCTCCTCGACGAGGCCGGCACGGCGCTGACGCGGTCACTGTTGGCGCGCAAGTACGGCGTGATGGGCGCACTGGCCGTGCGCTGGCCATGGCAGTCGTACTTCACACCCAGCCGAAGACTGTTCTGCGACATGCTCACCGGAAGTCGGCCGGAGACCATCGGCATCCGCGTCGACCTCGTCGACGAAGAGTCCGGTGAGAAGGCTTAAGCGCTCTGCTCGGCGCGGGCCTTGAGGCGCTCCAGGGTGACGCGCATGTGCTCCTCGTTGGCACCCACCCGGTCGCGGATCCCGGTCAGCAGGTGGGCCGTGGACTTGAGCAGCGACGAACGGCGGTCCCACATGCTCTCGACGACGGTGCAACCGTCGGCGGTGGGGGTGACTTCGTAGCGCCAGCGAGCGATGGGCTGGCCCAGACGGCTGACGTTCCACGCGAAAGCGCGACCGGCCTCGGCCTCGCTAACGGTGCAGGTGGTGGTCCACCGATGCCAGCCGTTTCGGTTGCTGCCGCGGAACACACTGCCCACCGTCCCGGCATTGCCCTTGGCCCACTTCATGGCGGTGACCTCCTCACCGAATTGGGCCATGGTGTCCAGATCGGTGATGAGGCCGTAGACCGTGTCGGCGGGAGCGGCGACGGCGGTCTCGACGGTGATGGTGGGTGCTTTATCGGTCATCCTGGCACGCTATCAATCCTGTGCCGCGGCTGTGCATCCCTGTGCGCGAGATATGGAGTTGGTGCGCTTCGCCGGAGTTGCGGGCATTGTGGAAATCGAACTCCACGGAGAGGAAACGCAATGACCGACAAGACCGACGACGCCGACGACAGCGCCGCCGACGCCGCGGCCTCCGCCGCTGGTGATGCCACGCCGGCAGCCGCCCAGGCCGGTGCCATCCCGCCGCCACCCCCGCCACCGGTGACCGAACCGATCGCAGCGCCCCCGACGACCCCGCTGACGGGCCATCAGGTTCCGCCGTTGGGTGCTCCTCCGAAGAACAATTGGTGGCGCGACCACCTCTGGACGACGGTGATCGGCGCGTCGTTGCTGACGGGGATCGCGGGCCTGGCCGTCGGCTTCGCCATCGCCTACTTCGGTACGTCTGGCCACGACGGCGATCGCCACCACGGCCCCGGCTACCACCACGGCAAGCGGTGGGACGACCGTGGCCGCCACCACGGCCGGCACGACCGTGACGATTGGTACGACCGGTGGGGACCCGACCGCGGCCCCGGCGGGCGAGACGGCGACTGGGGTCGGGGCTACTGGGACGACCGTGGTCCCGGCGGACGTGGCAACGAGCAGCCGCCGTGGATGAGGACGCCGCGCCCGACGCCGGGCCAGCAGCCGCAGCCCGGCCGACCGGCACCGCAGCCGGCACCGGGACAGCAGCAGCCGGGACAACCGGCCCCCGGACAGCCAGCACCGGGGCAACCGGCACCGGGTCAGCCGCAGCCGACGACCTAGACGCCACCCATGACGAAGGCCCGGGAGCAGATGCTCCCGGGCCTTCGTGTGTCTAGCGGTGGATCAGCGCAGTTCGGCGCTGCTCTTGTCGAGCACGCGGCGGGCGATGATCAGCTGCTGGATCTGTTGGGTGCCTTCGAAGATGTCGAGGATCTTCGCGTCGCGCGCCCACTTCTCCAGCAGGATGCGCTCGGAGTAGCCGACGGTCGAGGCGAGCTCGACGGCCTTGTTGGTCACGTCGTTGACGGTGCGGCCGGCCTTGGCCTTCGACATCGACGCTTCCAGCGAGTTCGGCTGCTTGTTGTCGGCCATCCACGCGGCGCGCATGGTCAGCAGGTAGCTGGCCTCCCAGTCCGACTCCAAGCGGATGAACTCCGCGGCGGCGGCGTGCTGGTCGATCGCGGGACGGTCGTAGTCGATCTCGATGCCGTTCTCCTCGAGGATCCTGCGCAGCTCCTCCAACGCGGCCCGGCCGACGCCGACGGCCATCGCGGCCACCATCGGGCGGGTGTTGTCGAAGGTCTGCATGACCCCGCCGAAGCCCTTCTTGACGTCGACCTCGGGGGAGCCCAGGAGGTTGCCCGCCGGGATGCGGCAGTCCTCGAAGCGGATGACCGCGGTGTCCGACGCCCGGATACCCAGCTTCTCCTCGAGGCGCACGACGGTGACGCCGGGGTGCTCGCGCGGCACGACGAACGACTTGATCGCCGCGCGGCCGAGGCTACGGTCCACCGACGCCCACACGACGATGTGGTCGGCACGCGAACCTGCGGTGACGAAGATCTTCTCGCCGTTGATGACGTACTCGTCGCCGTCGAGGGTGGCGGTCGCGGTGACGGCGGCCGAGTCGGAGCCGAAGCTCGGCTCGGTGATCGCCATCGACGCCCACACCTTGCCCAGGCGCTCGAGCTGCTCGTCGGTGGCGACGGCGGCGATGGCCGCGTTGCCCAGGCCCTGGAAGGGCAGCGACAGCATCAGGCCGACGTCGCCGTAGGAGGCCTCCAGCGAGTTGATGATCGACTGCATGTTGCCGCCGTTGACGACGACGCCCTCAGGACGCTTCTTCTCCGCGTCGGCACGACCGCCAGCCGCACCGGCACCGGCCTGGCCGGCTGCCGACAGGCCGTCGTACAGCGCGGCGAGCGTGTCCAGCTCGACCGGGTACGCGTGCTCGGCGAGGTCGTACTTGCGCGAGATGGGACGGAACACCTCCAGGGCGGCTTGGCGCGCCTGGTCGATGTTCATGGCGAACTTCTTGGGAAGTTCCAGACTGATAGCCATGATCAGACTCTCCTTGTGGAATCGCCGCCCTTAGAGGACGACGATCCCCTCGCCGATGCCTGCGCCGCGCAGGTCGCGGTACCAGCGCTCCACCGGGTGCTCCTTGGTGAAGCCGTGGCCGCCGAGCAGCTGCACGCCGTCCAGGCCGATCTGCAGGCCCTTGTCGATGGTCAGCTTGCGCGCCAGTGCGGTCTCACGGGCGAAGGACAGGCCCTGCTCGGCCCGGGAGGCGCCGCGGAGGGTGACCAGGCGCAGGCCGTCGATCTCGGTGGCCATGGTGGCGACCATGAAGGCGACCGCCTGGCGGTTGGAGATCGGCTCGCCGAACGCCTCGCGCTCGTTGACGTAGGGGATGACGTAGTCGAGCATCGCCTTGGCGGTGCCGATGGCCAGCGCCGACCAGCCCAGGCGCGAGAGGCGAACGACGTCACGGTAGGCGGCGAACGCCTCGTCGCCCTCGACACCGCCGATGATGGCGCTCGACGGGACGGCGACATCCTGCAGCCGCAGGCGGCCCATGCCGGCGGCGCGCACGCCCATGCCGGGGTCGGCCTCGACGATGAGTCCCTTGGTGTCGGACTCGACGATGAACAGTGCCGGACGGCCGTCGAGCTCGGCGCCGACGATGAACAGCTCCGACGACCCGGCGGCCGGGACGAAGGACTTCACACCGGACAGGCGGTAGCCGCTGGGCACGCGGGTGGCCTTGGTGGCGAGGTTGAAGGCGTCGAAGAGCGGCTTGGGCTCGGCAATGACGACCGCGGACTGCGGGACGTTCTCACCGGCGAAGTCGGGCAGGTAGGTGGCCTGCTGCTCGTCGGAGCCGAAGTTGGTGAGCGTGGTCGCGACGCCGCTGGGGGCCAGCAGCGGGATGGCCAGGCCCATGTCGCCGTAGGCCATCGCCTCGGCAACCAGCGCGTTGGTGACGACGCCGCGCTCGGCGGCGGCACCGTCGTACTCCTCGGGGACGTTGATCATGGTGATGCCGAGCTCGGCGGAGCGCTCGAGGATCTCGGCGGGGGCCTCCGCCTTGGCGTCGGCCTCGTAGGCGGCGGGACGCAGGATCTCGGTGGCGAAGTCCTTCACCGTCTCGGTGATCATCTGCTGCTCGTCGTCGGGGTTCAGGTTGAACAGGCCCTTGCTCGACGTCGCGGGGCGCTTGGGCGTGCCGTCGCCGGTGGCCTTGGCGAACGCGCGGTTCGCGGCACCCAGGGTCTGGAAGCCGGTCTTGGTGCCCTGGTAAGCGACCCGGTTGATCGGATCGGCGAGGCCGTACTTGCGGGCGAACTCGGAGCCGGTCACCGCGGTCAGCACGCGCATCGCGGTACCGATCGGGGAGCGCTTGGTCTTGGTCTTGCCGACGGCGGAGGTGTCGTTGGGCTCGGTGATGGTCATGAAACGCTGCTACCTGTCTCGATCGAACTGTGGGACGGCCCTGCTCCGTCGACCGAACCGAGGTCGACGATGACCGCTGAGCGAGCATCTTACTCGCTGGTAAGAACTTACCTTACTCCACAGTAAGGAGTGTTGTCGACAGCGGCGGTACCCTGAGTCTCATGACCGCCCCAGTCTTCGCCCCCGGCATGCCGCCGGCGGGTGCTCGCTCCGGCCCGCCGCAGGGCCCTCTCCGGCGCCGACTGCCCGCGCTCGGGGTGGTGATCGGGGGAGCGGCGGTTCTCGGTGTGGCGGCAATCTGGTCGACGTCGAGTGTGACCAGCGGGCCGGGGACCTGCATCTTCCGGCACTTCACCGGACTGCCGTGCCCGGGGTGCGGGCTGACCCGCAGCTTCGTGATGCTCGCCCACGGCGACGTCGCCTCCGCATTCGGGTACAACCTCATGGGCCCGGTGCTGTTCGCCGTGCTGGCGGTGTCGGTCGCGATCGGGGTCTGGGTACTCGTGTCCGGGCGCAGCGCAACACTGTCCCGCTGGAGTTCGATGGTGTTCAGCAAGACCGCGCTCGTGGTCATCGGCGCGTGGCTCGTCTACGCCGTCGTGCGCATGATTTCCGCCGGTGCCGATCTGGGCTGGTTCCCGGTCATCACTTAGCGTCCCGGTGTGCCTCCAGGGCGGCCAGTGTCTCTTTCGCCGCCTCGAGCTCACGACTCAGCATCGCCACCTTGCGCGCGGCCTCCTCGCGTGCTGCGGCAAGCACCGATTCGGCCGCTTCCAGGGCGGCGCCGTCCCCGAGGCCGCGCAGGGCGGCCTCGACCGATGCGGGTTTCACACTGCGCGACTGATTCGGTTTGCGCCCACCGGCGGTGACGGCCACCGACCACTCGTTGTCACTGGAGCCGAAGATCGTAACGGTGACCGATCGTGGCTTCGCGAGCCTGGCCCGTGTTGCCCTCGGCTTCATCGGCTCCACCGGCTTCGGCACTGGCGCCTGCGCTCGCGTTCTCGTCGTTGCCTTCTCGACGATGGGCGGCTTTTGCGACCTGACCGGCGATTTCGGCGGATTCGACGGCGCCTGCTTGGTCATCCGGAGTTCATCGGCTTCATAGGGGAGCTCATCGTCGACACCGGTGGGGCGGATCGTCACCGTCGAGCCGTCGATCGACACGACCTTTGCCGATGTGCCCGCCGCCAATCCGAGGCTGGGGATTGCTTCGCGCAGGAAAACGGTCGTCCGTTTGCCCGCGGCTAGCGATGTAGCCAAGGCCTCGAGGTTCGCAGGGCTCAGTGAATCGGCTGCGCGAGCGCGCGGTGGCATGGGGAGTCCTCCGGGTCGGTCGATGTCGCGTCTACTTTCCCACCCGGGTCCGACATCGGCGCATGATGGGTACATGCGGATCACCAGTTTCGGCCACTCCTGCTTTCTCACCGAGATCGACGGCACGCGGATCCTTTTCGACCCCGGCACCTTCTCGTCGGGCTTCGAGTCGCTGGCCGGTCTGGATGCCATCCTGATCACCCACCAGCACCCCGACCACGCTGATCCCGCCCGGCTGCCCGCACTCGTCGCAGCCAACCCCGGTGCCCAACTCTGGTGCGACCCGCAGACCGCGCAGCAGCTCAACGCCGACTCGTCGTCGAACGGGGTCTGGCGTGACGCCCACGTCGGGCAACGGTTCACGATCGGACCTCTGACCGTGCGCGCCACCGGTGGGCGCCACGCCGTCATCCACCCCGAGCTGCCGGTGATCGACAACATCGCCTACCTCGTCGGTACCGACGAGCGGCCCGGAATGCTGCTGCACCCCGGCGATTCCTTCTACATCCCGTTCGTCACGGTCGAGGTCCTGGCGCTGCCGGCGGCCGCGCCGTGGATGAAGCTGTCGGAATCGGTCGACTACCTGCGCGGCGTCGAACCGGCCAAGGCCTTCCCGATCCACCAGGCTGTGCTCTCGCCTTCCGGCGCCGCCGTGCACAACGCCCGGCTGGCGGAGATGCGCAAGCCGACGACCGAGTTCACCGTCGTCGAGCTCGGCGCGACTGCCGAGTTCTGAATCCAGCACGGTTTCGTCAATCCAGCGTCGATCGCGGTGGGATTGGCGAAGCCGTGAAGGTAGCGCAACGATCGTTTCTGCTGCTCAAGCGCGGAATCGCAGATCTGTGGCCCAGCTGAATCTGTAGCGTGGGCGGTATGACCGACACTGACGAAGTGGGCGATGCCGGCAAGTCGGCGGGACCGCTGTGGAAGTACGTGGGGTGGTTCGTCGTCGGCTGTGTGCTGATGACCGTGATCTGGCTGCTGATCGACCTGATCATCGGCCGGAGCGGGACGGGTGTGGCGGGCATAGTCGCACCATTCATCGGCGCGTACTTCGCTTTGGACCACTTCGTTGCCGACCGTGGACGCGTTCCCGACAAGTCGGAGAAATGGTGGCTGGTCGGGGTGTCCTTCGGGGTCACGATGGTCTGGTCGGTGATCGTCGTCATCGTGGTGCTCGTGCTCGTGGCGAGCAGCGACGACATGGATGATGTCGGGGCGGGGGCGGTCGCTGGGGTCGCGGTCTCTGCCGTACTGGTGACCTTCCTCATGACCTGGTTCGGCTACTCGTTCTGGCCGAAGCGCGCGGTGCGCAATCGGGAACGGATGGCGGAGAGGCGAGAGGCGAAAGGGCGCTGAGTCGCGGGTCAGATCAGGCTTCTGATCTGGGGCCTAGCGCGGCGACCAGAGCGGGCAGGGCAGTCGCGGCGGTCGACTTGATGGTCACCGTGCCAACTCCTGACGGATCCGGGTTGATTTCGATGATCGGCACGCCGCGGGCGGCGGCCCTCTCGGGGAGTCCGGCCGCGGGGTAGACGATCCCGCTGGTCCCGATGACCAGTACCAGGTCGGTATGGGCGAATGATTCGACGGCGTTGTCCCAGTCGCGCTCGGGCAGCATCTCGCCGAACCACACGACGCCCGGGCGCACGGCGCCGCCGCAGCTCGCGCACACGGGAGGTTCGACGCGCAGTGCGTCGAGGTCGGCGTCGTCGGAGATCTCCGGTCGGGTCACCGGCCCGTCGTAGGGGGCGCGGCACACCGAGCAGCGGGTGGCGACGAGGTTGCCGTGTAGATGGCTCACGACGGTGCTGCCCGCACGCTCGTGCAGGTCATCGACGTTCTGGGTGACCACTTCGACGGACCGGTCGTTGGCGAGCTCAGCTAGTGCATGATGACCGGCGTTGGGCTCGACGCCGCTGAGCTGGCCCATGCGCCAGGCATACCAACCCCACACCAGGGCGCGGTCGGCTTCCCAGCCGTCGACCGAGGCCAGCATCATCGGGTCGAAGCGGCCCCACAGGCTGTCGTCGCCGCTGCCGCGGAAGGTGGCGATCCCGCTCTCGGCCGACATCCCGGCGCCGGTGAACACGGTGATGGCGCGGGCGTTGCGGACCAGCTCGACGACCTCGTCGGGGATGGGGGTTGCGGACTCGGACATGGCGTGAAGTCTGCCCGATCGTTGCGTGGGTGGCATGTCGTTTACCGCACGGTCGCCGCGACGTCGTCGCATTCGACGCGGACCATCCACTCCGGCGTTGGTGGCAGGTAGTCGCGGCCGTCGGCGACAAGCGCTGCGACGACGGTCATCCCGCCGACCGGCTCGTCCGGCCACGGGGTGTAGCCGTCGGTGAACACGACGCACAGCTCGGGCTTCGGGCGCAGCTCCTCGGCGACCGAAATGCCGAGCGTCATGTCCGTGCCGCCCCCGCCGACGAGCAGCACGTCAGCCGCACGCCGAGCGGGGGTAGCGGTGGCTGCGGTGTCGACGGCGATCCCGATGACGCCGTGCTCGCCGAGCTGCAGTGCGTCGAGGATCGTGTCGAACTCGGCCAGCACGTGGGCCAACGCCGCAGCGCTCATACTTCCCGACGTATCGATGACGATGGCCACGCCGGGCACCGGGCGGTGCGGGCTGGGCAACACCACTCGGGGGCTGACTGCGGCGCGTCGCGACGGCCGCCGATAGTTGTAATCGCCCCGCCCGGCCGTGTGCGAAACGGCGCGGCGGACCGCGCCCGCGAGCACCTGCTGCCATGGCACCTGCGGTCCCGAAGAAACGTCCTCCACCCAACGCCCGACCCGCCCCGCCGAGGGGCCCGCGGCCGCAGCGATCTCGCGGCGCAGCGCGTCGGACTCGACTTTGGTCACTTTGGGGAGGTCAGGAAGGTGCTGAGCCTCATGGTCGCGCACGAACCCGTCCGCGCCGCTGCCGCAGTCGCGGTGGTCGTGGGAGTCGTCGTCGGCATCGGGGCTGTCCTCGGCGGGATCAGTGTCGTCGGGGCGTGCCGTCGACAGCTGGGCGAAACGCGCTTCGACAGTCAGCTTCGGGTCACCCTCCCAGATCGGGAGATCCTCGGGCCCGGACGCGGAGTCTTCGCACAACTCGCGGATAGCGGTGTCTGCCGCGAAGTGCCATGCCTCGCGCGTCTGTGTCGTCACGCCGACCGCGCGGGCGCGCACGGCGTGCTGGTTCAACAGGTGCCACAACAGGTGTACGAGCTCGCGCCCGATCACCGGGATGTCGGCATCGGCCAACCAGTCTGGGTTGATGTAGAGACGCCACTGCTCGTCGATGCTCATCTGGGCCACGGCCGGCGTTGCGACAGGGATCAGCGCGTACAGCCCACGCGCGAGATAGGCGAGTCCGCGTGGCGCGTCACATCCGGGAGGCGAGGAGTGCGTCGGCGAACTGACCACCCATAGCCGGGCCGCGGTGAGCCGGGTCGTGTCGAAAGATGTCAAAGCAGACCTGCCATGGCCAGCGCTGGGCCGAAGACGGCGATCTCGCGGGGAACGGCAACACCGTACGGGCGTTGCTCGGGCGCGACGAGGGCGCGGATGGCGGGCACGGCGGGATCGATCCCAGCCTCGTCGGCGGCCTGGCAGCAGAGTGTCACCGCTGTCGTCCACCGGTCGTCGGTGCCGTCGTCGGATGCCGTCACCGCCACCAGCGACTGCAGGACGACATAGATGCGGTCGGGGCGCAGCGTGCTGAAGTCGATCGTCTCCGCACCGTCGAGGAGGCGGTGCGGATCGGGCAGATCCAGGTTTGCCTTCCACGCCAGGAACTCGTGGGCGGTGGCGTCGCCGATCGCGCCGGCGACGGCGATCCGGATCGCATCCTCACCGACGCCGACGACCTGACCGAGCGCACCCAGCCGTGCCGCGAACTCCCAAGTCCGGGGAGTGGGGAAGGACCGCGACCGTGAGGCGTGATCGCGGGGGATGACACTGAGCTGGTTCTGTCGGGCGCGCAGGAAGCCCGTGACGCCTGCCAACTCCCGCTTCACCCGGGCCGCGAAATCGTCGGGCAGATCCCACGTCGGTAGCGACGGCCACCGACCGGTGACGGATCCCTGGGCAAAGACGTCCAGCGCCATCGCGTAGTCGACGTGGACGAAGCGCGACGCGGTCGGTGCAGCCAGCTCCCAACCGGCCGCCGCGACGTCGACCGGGTTGGCAGCGGCGACAAACGTTACCGACTCAGGCAGCTGAAGTCGGCCGACCTGGCGGTGCGTCAGGATCCGCAGTGCCGCAGCCTGCAGCGACGGGGCGGCCGTGGAGAACTCATCGAAGAAGCAGATCGCCGGCCCGTCGTGCTCGGCCAGCCGCTGCGCCCACGCGGGCGGGGCGAGGACGACGTTCCCGTCACCGGAGACAATAGGGAGTCCGGCCAGGTCCGACGGCTCGCTCTGCGAGAGGATCACCGTCTCGACCATCCAACCGGCGTTCTGCGCCGCCGATTCGATCATCGACGTCTTGCCCTCGCCCGGGTTGCCCCACAGGATCGCGGGGATGCCGGCGGAAACGCACAGGCCGAGCGCGTCGAGGGTGTGGCGGTAGTTCTCAGTCATGCCGGCAACGTATCGGCGGGGTCGGACATCGTCGGAGAGACGGCGAAGCTTTCCGGATAGTGATGCCTCCACACTGTGGACAACCGTTGCAGCCGGTCAATGCCCGTGCGGTTGACGGCATGTGAGGCGGCTTCGACGGCATAGAGCGTCGCGAAGACGTCCTCATCGACGCTCCAGAGCCAGTGCCGGGGTGACAGGTCGAGCAAGTGGGAAAAAACGGAGTGGTTCGCCCCGGCCAGGTGCAACGCGCAGAGGTCGTCGTACAGCGGGCGGTCCGTCGACCAGGGAAAGCGGAACTCGGTGGAGAGGACCTGCTCGATTGCGCGGTGGAGGAGGTTCTGCTCGACTGCAGGATTCGCCCCCATGGTCGCGGTGAGGCGATCGTGGAAGTCGGGATCCTGGTACAGCATGTCGACCACGACGGGGACGATGAGGCCGTCGGTGTCGAGGTCAGGTGAAACCGGTAGTGAGGTGGGCAGTGAGTCGACGGGCGTCAGGGGCCACGAGGGCGTCGCCGATTGCGGTTCGAGCGTGCCATAGACGACCTTGAGGCAGGTGTAGACCGACGGCCGTTCCATAGGTCGTCCGAGGGCGGCCCACGCGTCCACGAGCCGTCTCGGGTGCACCCCCGCCGCCCAGGCGATGTCCACCCCGTCGGATTCGGCCACGATGGATCGTGCCTGTTCGGCCCAGGGCTCAGACGGCCCACCCGGTCCCTGCGGGAGAAGCGCCTGCATGAGTTCGTGGAAGTGCCCGATGTTGGATAGCTTGCGCAGCTTGTGCGCGGCAGTTACCGCGCTGACGAACCGGGTTCGCAGACCTATCCGTGGGCCGATCGTCCACTCACCGGGGCCGACGAACCGGATCGGGTACGGCTTGGCATGCAGGCGGAGGAGTGCAGTTTGTGCGACCGATCCGACCTGAACCTCCAGGTGCTCACACGAGTGCGACACGCCGGCCAAGGCACAGACAACGCGCTCGGACTCCCAATCGAAGGGGAAGGTCACCGACCAATCGGTTTCGATCGTGGCGGGATGCGGCCCCGCAGAACAGGCGATCTCAAAGGTGAGCGGCTCTGCCAACCGATGGCCCCGCAGTCGTACGTTCTCCATGGTCGGGGAACGTACGCGCGGGGACCGACATCGAGTCTCGCGATTGTGTCAGCGAAGGATGTCATCCCACGCCGTTGGTGCTCCATGACTCCGGATAGTGGTGCATCCAGGTGTGGGTCAGCTTCGTCATCCGGCCGGGCCGGAGCGTGCCGCCCATGTGGGTGTCGTGCTCGATCGCGTACAGCGTCGCGAAGACATCCTCGGTGACGTTGTCCCAGATCGGGTCCTTGAACGGGAGGTCGAGGAGCATGGAAAGCGCTCGGTCGTTGGCGCCGGAATGGTGCATGTGGCGGCTTCCGCGACGGATTACGACGTGAATGTTCCGGTCGGTGGGGCGGGCGGTGGACGAGCAATCGCTGTTGTCCGGCGAGAAGATCTGTTCGAGCGCGCGGTGGAGCAGACACTGCGCGGGCTGCGGGTTCTCTGTGGCAGTGGTGGCGAGAAGCTCCCGGAAATCGGGATCCCGGCTGAGCATGTTGACGAGCATGAGTGCCCTGCGGTTCTCGCGTCCGGCAGCGGACAGGGCGCCGACGGGCGGTAGGCCCTTACGTATTGCCGATCGCTGCTCGGGGGTGGCGTAGACGAACTTGAGATATGTATAGACCGAGGGTGGTGCGGACGGCCATCCGAGAGCCGCCCACGCGGCGACGAGGCGTCTCGGGTGCACGCCCGCAGCCCAGGCGATGTCTATTCCGTCGGATTCGGCCACGATGGATCGTGCCTGTTCGGCCCAGCGCTCGGGCGGCCCACCCGGTCCTTCCGGCAGAAGGGCCTGCATGAGTTCTTGGAAGTGCCCGATGTCGGATGGCTCGCGCAGCTTGTGCGCGGCAGTGACCGCGCTGACAAACCGCGTTCGCAGACCCGTCCACGGGTCGATCGTCCACTTTCCGGGACCGACGAACCGGATCGGGTATGGCTTGATGCGCAAGCGGAGGAGGACAGCCAGCGCGACCGATCCGCCCTGAACTGCCAGATGCTCACACGAGTGCGAGACGCCGGCCAGGGCGGACGCTATGCGCTCGGACTCCAGATCAAAGGGGAGGGTCACCGACCAATCGGTCTCGATCGTGACCGGATGCGACCCCGCCGAACACGCGATCTCGACGGTGAGCGGCGCCGCCAACCGATGACCCCGCAGCTCTACGTTCTCCATGTCCGGGGACCGTACGCACGGGGACCGACACAGGTCCGGGCTGAGGGTTACTCGAGGTCGTCGATAACCCCGATCGGTTCCATGACCTCGGCGACTTCCACCGGGTCGAGTGTCTCGGCCGAGGCGGTCACCCAGTCGCGGTGCCAGGCCTCGGGTGGATCGGTGAGCAGTTGGCGGTGCTCGAGCCACTCGAACAGGTCGTGGTAGGTCATGGTGACCTGGGGGTCGACGCGGCGGAACAGCTTGCGCGGTGTCAATTGGTCGAAGGAGTCCAACCCCATCGACGAGATGATCTGCCGCGCCGAGTTCACCGTCTTGTCCTGGTACTGGTAGACGCGCTGGATCTTGTCGTCGACGACCAGCGCGCGGGCCCGCGCCGGGTCCTGGGTCGCGACGCCGACCGGGCAGGTGTTGGTGTGGCACTTCTGCGCCTGGATGCAGCCGATCGCGAACATCATCGCGCGCGCGGCGAGCGTGAAATCGGCGCCCTGACAGATGCGCTTGACGATGTCGATGCCGGTCGCGACCTTGCCGCTCGCCCCGAGCTTGATCTGGTCGCGCAACCCGACGCCGACGAGGGCGTTGTGGACGAACATCAGGCCCTCGGTCAGCGGCATGCCGACGTGGTCCTCGAATTCGACCGGACCGGCGCCCGTCCCGCCCTCCGAACCGTCGACGATGATGAAGTCGGGGGTGATGTCGGTGGCGAGCATGCCCTTGCAGATGGCGAGGAACTCCCGCTTCGAACCGATGCACAGCTTGAATCCAACTGGCTTGCCGCCGGACAGCACCCGCAACTGCTCGATGAACTCCATGAGCTCGACCGGGGTGTGGAATGCGTTGTGCGCGGGGGGCGAGACCACCGTCGTCCCCACCGCGACGCCGCGCGCCGCGGCGACCTCGGCATTGACCTTGGCGCCGGGCAGCAATCCGCCCAGACCCGGCTTCGCGCCCTGGGAGAGCTTGATGTTGATGGCTTTGACCTGGTCGCTCTGGGCTCGCTCGGCGAACTTCTCCGGATCGAAGTGACCGTCCTCGGTGCGGCACCCGAAGTAGCCCGAGGCCACCTCCATGATCAGGTCGCCGCCGCGCTTGCGGTGGTACTTGCTGATCGAGCCCTCACCGGTGTCGTGGGCGAAACCACCCAGTGCCGCACCGCCGTTCAACGCCTCGATCGCATTCGCCGACATCGACCCGAAGCTCATCGCCGACACGTTCAACAGCGCGATGTCGTAGGGCTTGGTGCACCGCGGGCCGCCCAGGCGCACACGCGGCTGCGGACCGTCGGGCTTGGGCTTGGCGCGCAGCGAGTGCGCGACGAACTCGTAGCCGACGGCATTGACGTCGCGCTGGGTGCCGAACGGCTCCTCGCCGTGGTTTCCCTTGGCGCGGTCGTACACCAGGTCGCGCAGCTCGCGGTCGAACGGCCGGCCCTCGGTGTTGGACTCGATGAAGTACTGGCGGATCTCGGGCCGGATCTCTTCCATAAGGAACCGTGCGTGCCCGATGATCGGGTAATTGCGCGTCACCGAGTGTTTCGTCTGGATCAGGTCGTAGACCCCGACACCGCCCAGCGCGGCGACGACGACGGCCAGGACCCACCACAGCCAGCCCCCGGCGAACCAACCCAGGGCTGCCAATGCGGCAGACACGACGAACACCGACAGGACTGCGAGCCACCTCATAGCGTCATCGTGGCACCGGCACCCAGTCGGTGTGAGCGGAATCACATATCGGACAGGGCGGCGTCAGCGCAGCGCCGACAGCACCTCGTCGTGCAGGAGTCCGTTGGTTGCGACAGCGCTGCCGCCACGCGGTCCCGGCTCACCGTCGAGGTTGGTGAACCGCCCGCCCGCCTCTCGCACGAGCACATCCACCGCGGCGAGGTCCCACAGTGACACCTCCGGTTCGGCGGCGATGTCCACGGCGCCCTCGGCGACCAGACAGTAGTTCCAGAAGTCGCCGAACCCGCGGACCCGCCAGACCTCGTCTGTCAGGGCGACGAACTGTCCGCGCAGTCCGAGCTCGCCCCAGCCGGACAGACTCGAGAACGCCAGGCTGGCATCGGTCAACCCGGCGACCGACGACACTCCGATCCGACGCGGCTGCGCCGACTCGGGGCCGACGGTGAAGGCGCCCTCGCCGGCCGACGCCCACCAGCGCCGGCCCAGGGCGGGGGCGGAAACCACGCCGACGACGGGCACCCCGTCGTCGATCAGCGCGATGAGCGTCGCCCATACCGGGACGCCGCGCACGAAGTTCTTGGTGCCGTCGATCGGGTCGATCACCCACTGACGCCCGACCGCCAGCGCCTCGCCGCCGAACTCCTCGCCGAGGATCCGGTCGTTGGGCAGCGCCGTCCCGATCCGATCGCGCAGCAGAGTCTCGCAGGCCAGGTCGGCGTCGGACACCGGCGTCAAGTCGGGTTTGGTGTCGACCTGCAGGTCGAGCGCGCCGAAGCGCGGCAGGGTGAGCGCATCGGCGGCGTCGGCGAGTGCCAAGGCGGTGGCTAGGTCGGTCATGAGCAAATAGGGTATCGGTCATGCTCATCGGTTTGGTCGTAGCGATCGCCCTGGCCGCCGTCGCGGTCGCCTTGATCATCAACCTGCGCGGCGGGCGCCAGCCATCGGCGGCGAAGCTCGCCGCGATGAGCGCCGGGACGCTGACCCTGACCGGCGTGAGCCCCCGCCCCGACGCGGGAGACAAGAACGGGCAGGCGTTCGTCACCGTCTCCGGCACCGTCTTGGGCCCCGACATCGCGCCCACCGAGGTGTACGGCGGGTTCGTGTGGTCGCTGGACGCGCCCTGGCCGCAGATCGGGCAGGACATGCCGGTGCGCTACGACCCGCGCAAGGTGGACTCGTCGTGGGTGATCGCCGCCGACCCGCAGTAACCGGGCATCGTGTGCTCGGTAGGCTGAGGACTTGTGCAGCCTGATGTGACCGCCGACCTGGAAGCCCTCGACGCGACGTTGACGACCGTCGAGAAGGTCCTCGACCTCGAGGAGCTCCGTCGGCGGATCGACGAACTGGAAATGCAGGCGTCCGACCCCGAGCTGTGGAACGACCAGGACCACGCGCAGAAGGTCACCAGCGCACTGTCGCACGCCCAGGCCGAGATGCGGCGCGTCACCGAATTGCGCCAGCGACTCGACGATCTGCCGGTGCACTACGAACTGGCCGACGCAGAGGAGGGCGACGATCGTGCGACGGCCCTGGCCGACGCCGACGCCGAGCGTGAATCGTTGCGCGGCGACATCGAGGCGATGGAAGTCAAGACGATGCTGGCCGGCGAATACGACCAGCGCGACGCCCTGGTGAACATCCGCTCCGGTGCCGGTGGCGTCGACGCCGCGGACTGGGCGCAGATGCTGATGCGCATGTACATCCGCTGGGCCGAGGCACACGGATACGGCGTCGAGGTGTACGACACCTCCTACGCCGAGGAGGCCGGGATCAAGAGCGCCACCTTCACCGTCAAGGCGCCCTACATGTACGGCACGCTGTCGGTGGAGCAGGGCACCCACCGACTGGTCCGGATCAGTCCGTTCGACAACCAGGGCCGCCGGCAAACGTCCTTCGCCGAGGTCGAGATCCTCCCCGTCGTCGAGACCACCGACCACATCGACGTCGACGAGAACGACATCAAGGTCGACGTGTACCGCTCGTCGGGCCCGGGCGGGCAGTCGGTGAACACGACTGACTCCGCGGTGCGCCTGACGCACATCCCGACCGGCATTGTCGTCACCTGTCAGAACGAGAAGAGCCAGCTGCAGAACAAGGCGTCGGCGATGCGGGTGCTGCAGGCCAAGCTGCTCGAGCGCAAGCGCGCCGAGGAACGCGCCGAGATGGACGCCCTCAAGAGCGATGGCGGGGCGAGCTGGGGCAACCAGATGCGCTCCTACGTGCTGCACCCGTACCAGATGGTCAAGGACCTGCGGACCAACCTCGAGAACAACAACCCGACCGCCGTGCTCGACGGTGAGATCGACGACTTCATCGAGGCCGGCATCCGCTGGCGGATGGCTGACGGCGGCAACGATGCAGACTGACCGTCTGGTGGACTCGACCGGCCGCGCACTGCACCACCTGGGCGACTGGCTGTACATCACCGCGCTACCGGCGTCGCTGTGGATCATCGGCGGCACACTCCTCGCCAAGTTCGTCGACTGGGTGCTCGAGCGCTTCGAGACCCGCGTCACCGCGCACTCGACGACCGGCGACGCCCTGGTCATGGCCGAGAACGCCAAGTACCTGCGAGCGATGCTGCAGGTGGTGCGCTGGACGTTGATCTCCTTGATCGCGCTTATCGTCGCCGTTCGCGTCCTCACGATGCTCGGTGTCCCGGTGGCCGGTCTCGTCGGTCCGGGCGCCTTGCTCGGTGCCGCCCTCGGTTTCGGTGCGCAGCGCATCGTGCAAGACCTGATGGCCGGCTTCTTCGTCGTCACCGAGAAGCAGTACGGGTACGGCGACCTGGTTTGCCTCGTGCTGCCCAGTGCCGTCCAGAAAGAGGGCCACGTCGAGGACGTCTCGCTGCGCGTCACACGGCTGCGGACCATCGACGGCGAGCTCATCACCGTTCCCAACGGCCAGGTGATCGCCGCGATCAACCAATCGAAGGACTGGGCGCGGGCCGTCGTCGATGTCGACTTCGCCGCCCACGTCGACCTGCGGGTGGTGAACAGCAAACTGGCCGACATCGGCGAGTCGTTCCGCAAGGACAAGGACTACGGGCCGCTACTCCTCGACGCCCCGGTGCCGCTGGGGGTCATCGAGATGGGGGCCGATACCTACACCATCCGCATCGTCGCGCGCACCCTGCCCGGAAAACAGTTCGAGGTGAGCCGCGACCTGCGTATCTTCCTGATCGAGGCGTTGCGGCAGGCCGGCATCGACGTCCGTTCGGGCTACAACCCGGACACGCCCGAAGACGAGGAGTAGCGATGAGCCGTACGTGGAGTCGCAAGCACATGTCGACGATCATCCTGTCGGCCCTCTTCGTCGGCCTACTCGCGGTGTACCTGTACACCCTCCCCGACGACGACGCGCGCAACGGGCCCGCGCGCCCGACGATCACCATCGAAAAAGTGCCCTCGACGCACTAGCGCGTGGTCGGGGGGCGGCGGCGCGCCTGAGGAGCCTGCTCAGGCGCCGTGGCTACACTGGCATCCCGTGATCAAGCTGGAGAACGTCACCAAGCAGTACAAGGCCTCGACGCGGCCGGCGCTGTCCAACGTGAGCCTCGAGGTGGGCAAGGGGGAGTTCGCCTTTCTCATCGGACCGTCGGGATCGGGCAAGTCGACCTTCTTCCGGATGCTCCTCAAGGAGGACAAGCCCACATCGGGTGACATCTGGATCGGCGAGTACCACGTCAACTCGCTGCGGGCCCGGCAGGTCCCCAAGCTGCGCCAGTCGATCGGTTGTGTCTTCCAGGACTTCCGGTTGCTGCAGCAGAAGTCGGTGGCCGAGAACGTCGCCTTCGCACTCGAGGTGATCGGCAAGCCGGCGTCGACGATCAACCAGATCGTGCCCGACGTCTTGGAGTACGTGGGCCTGGCCGGCAAGGCCGACCGTATGCCCAACGAACTGTCCGGCGGTGAGATGCAGCGCGTGGCGATCGCCCGGGCCATCGTCAACCGTCCGGTGGTGCTGCTGGCCGACGAGCCAACCGGCAACCTCGACCCCATCACCAGCCAAGAGATCGTGGAGGTGCTCGACCGTGTGAACCGGCGCGGCACCACCGTCGTCATGGCGACCCACGACCGCCAGATCGTCGATGCGATGCGACGGCGGGTCCTGGAGTTCGACAACGGCCACCTGGTCCGCGACGACAAGCACGGCGTGTACGGCATCGGCTGACGCACCACATTCGAGGAGAGCAGCAAACATGCGCGCCAATTTCATCATCACCGAAGTCCTCAACGGGCTGCGCCGCAACGTCACCATGACCGTTGCGATGATCCTCACCACCGCGATCACGCTGGGCATGCTGGGATCGGGCCTGCTGGTCATGCAGATGGCGACCAAGAGTGAGCAGATCTTCTTCAACCGCGTCGAGTTGCAGATCTTCGTCAACGACGACGTCGCCCGCGCCGATCCGAACTGTGAGAACGCGCCGTGCTCGCAGCTGCGTGACGAGTTGAAGAAGGAACCCGGCGTCACCAACGTCACCTGGGTCAATCTCGAAGAGGCCTACAAGGCCGCCAAGGAAGCGTTCAAGAACTCGCCGGAGATGGCCGACGCGGTGGAGCCCGACACGATGCCCGCGTCGTTCCGCGTCAAGGTCAACGATCCCGACAAGTACGGCGAGGTCATCGACAAGTTCGCCCAGCGTCGGGACCTGGGCGTCGACGGCGTGCAGGACCAGCGCAAGCTCGTCAACCGGTTGTTCAGCGTGCTGCGCGGAGCCCGCAATGCGGCGTTCGTGCTGTCGCTGATACTGGGTGTCGTGGCGGTGCTGCTGATCGCCAACACCGTCCAGATGGCGGCGTACACCCGGCGCACCGAGGTATCGATCATGCGCCTGGTGGGCGCGACGCGCTGGTACACGCAGCTGCCATTCCTCATCGAGGCGGTCGTGGCCGCGACCATCGGCACCGTGCTGGCCGTCGTCGGGCTGCTCATCGGCAAGAAGTTCTTCTTCGACGAAGCGCTCAACGACCTCTACGGCGTCAACATCCTGGCTCGGGTGACCAACGAGGACGTCCTGTTCGTGTCGCCGTGGCTGTTGCTGACCGGAATTGTGTTGGCGAGCGTGACGTCATATGTCACTCTGCGGTGGTACGTGCGCGAGTGATCGCGCAACCACGCGGAAAGGACCGGCGGTGAAGGAAAAGGGTCGCAAGGTGATCGCGACCAATCGAAAGGCGCGCCACAACTACGCCATCCTCGACACCTACGAGGCGGGAGTCGCCCTGCTCGGCACCGAGGTGAAGAGCTTGCGCGACGGCAAGGCGTCGCTGGTCGACTCGTTTGCGACCATCGACGACGGTGAGGTGTGGCTGCGTGGGCTGCACATCGCCGAGTACGGGTCGGGTTCGTGGACCAACCACTCGCCGCTGCGTAACCGCAAACTGCTGCTGCACCGGCGCGAGATCGACAACCTCGTCGGCCGGGTCCGCGACGGGAATCTGACGCTGGTGCCGCTGTCGCTGTACTTCAGCGACGGCCGCGTGAAGGTGGAGTTGGCGCTGGCCCGCGGCAAGCAGGCCCACGACAAGCGTCAGGACATCGCCAAGCGCACTGCGCGCCGCGAGGTCGAGCGCGAGCTGGGCCGTCGGGTCAAGGGCATGTAGCTCGGTGCCTCGGAACGGGCCGATCGATGCTGCGCGCAACCGGCTGGTGCTCCTCGTCGTGGCCGTTGTCCTGAGCGTGTTCTCGGTCAGCTGCTCGACCCAACGTGACGCGCCTGCACCCCAATCCACCATGACCGTGCAGGTGTCGCCGGACACCGACCCTGCACAGTTGCGCACCGAACTCACGGCTGCAGTCATGGTCCCGCGATCGTGGGTCATCAGCCGCTCGCCCGGCCGTCTATCGCCAGATGTCCGTGCCGTCATCGACAACAGCGCCGTCGTGGCGTTGGCGGCCGACGACCGACTCGCCGTCGGTGGAACCGTTCGTGACGACCCGGCCGTCCTCATCCGCTCACGCGCGATCGGGACGAAGGGGCTCATCGTGTCGCTGACCAATCGTCGCGACGAACCGGAGGAGGTCACCGTCGCCACTGGGGCACTCGGTCTTGTCGGGCAGATCCGTGCTATCGACGCATGGACCGAGCGCGAGTACACCTCGCACGACGGTCAGCTCGGCGGGATCGTCGGGGCAGGGGACACCCTGCTGCTGCAGATCGTGTGAGGCCTACCAGGAGGCGACGGGGGCTTCGCCGTTCCAGAAGTAGTTCGGCGTGACGACGTCCGATGGCCCTTGGAACGGGTCGTAGCAGCGCGCGCTCACCCTGTACTTGCCGGCTGGGACCGGCGGGAAGGCACCCGACCACGTCGATCCGACGGGGATCCGGCCCGCCTGCAACTGGCCCGGCGCGACGGGAGCGTGGCCGCCTTGGCGCAATCCGAAGACGCAGCCGCCGATGGTCCGACTGCCGGTGTTCGTCAGCGTCACGACGACTCCGATGCCGAAGGGGCCGGCGTCCTGCGAATGCGCCGACATCGTCGGTCCGGCGGCCGAGGCCGTCGTGACGGGGGCGACGATCGCGAGGGCGATTCCGGCGGTGACTGCCGCGATCCGGAGTTTCATGGGCGGCTCCTTCGAAAGAGGTGGAGCTGACACTACTTATCGTCCGGGGGATATCAGGATGAATTGTCCGACCCCGATGGTTACACTGGGTAGTCCGCCGCACCCGCGGCGGATCCCGCTCGGGGCTGATCGGTTTCGACTCTGTGCGTCGAGTTGGGGGAAGCGTGTCGGTGCAGGCTAGAGACCACCGTGAGCGTCGCAGCAACCAATTAAGCGCCGATTCCAATCAGCGCGACTACGCTCTCGCTGCCTAAGCAGCGAAGCTAGTCTGTCGGCCCGGGTGGTGTTCCCACACCCGGATGCCGGCATCAGCTTAGGGAACTCACCGACTCCGCCGGTCGCGGACGGGGTCGGGACATCACACAGCGACTGGGATCGTCATCTCGGCTTGTTCGCGTGTCCGAGAGATCCAAGTAGAGACACAGCGGACTGCACACGGAGAAGCCCCAGTGAAGCGGCGGAGGACCCGGGTTCAATTCCCGGCAGCTCCACGGCAAAGGCCCCCGACCGGCACGGTCGGGGGCCTTTCTCATGCACCGAGCACGTTTCCAACGTGGCGGGTAGGCCTACGACGCCGGCTTGTGTGGGACAGCCCCCAGCCGTGTTGGATTTGCAAGGATGGTTGACCATGACGGAGAACATCGTCGACCGCAGTGCCGCCGTCGCAATCGTGGGTGCCGGTCCGGCTGGCCTGAGTGTCGCTCGGATGTTCCGCATCTACGGCGTCGACTACGACCAATTCGAGCGACACAGTGGTGTCGGGGGCATCTGGGACATCGAGAACCCGGGTAGCCCGATGTACGAGTCGGCCCACTTCATCTCCTCCCGCGACATGTCGGGTTTCTACGACTATCCGATGCCCAAGTCGTTCGCCGACTACCCGACCCGCAAGCAGATCCTCCAATACACGCAGTCCTTCGCCGACGATTTCGGGCTTGTCGACGGGATCGAGTTCAACAACGGTGTCGCGCGCGTTGAGGAGGATGGCGATGGCTGGCTCGTCACGACAGACGACGGCACAACCCGCCGGTACAAGGGGGTGGTCTGCGCTTCCGGCACGAACTGGTCCCCGCGGATGCCGCAGCACCTGGGTGAATTCGACGGTGAGATCAGGCATGCGGTGACGCATCGGAGCGCCCGTGAATTCCAAGGCAAGCGAGTGCTCGTCGTCGGCCTGGGAAACTCGGCTGCCGATATCGGCTGCGACGCCGCACAGCACGCCGACGTGGCGTTCATCAGCACCCGCCGCGGCTACCACGTCATTCCCAAACACCTATTCGGTGTGCCCGTGGACCAACTCGACGACGGGCCCGTCGCCATCCCGCGCTGGATCGAACGTCCGGTGATGACTGGGCTGCTCCGGCTGATCGTCGGCGATTTGACGCGGTGGGGGCTGCCCAAGCCCGACCACCGGCTCTTTGAATCCCATCCGCTCCTGAACAGCCAATTGCTGCACCACCTCCAGCACGGCGACCTCACGGTGGTCCCGGAGATCGACCACTTCGACGGTCCCGACGTCGTGTTCGTCGACGGCAGTCGCGAGCAGGTCGACCTGGTCCTCTACGCGACCGGGTATCAAATGACGATCCCCTACGTCGACGAGAGCTACTTCGCATGGAACGGTGACCGTCCCGCCCAGTACTTGACGGCGTTCAACCGTACTCACAAGAACTTGTTCACCCTCGGCTACATCGAGACCAACTCAAGCGCCTACACGCTGTTCGACAACATCTCGAACCTGGTGGCGCAGTACGTCGCCGCACAGGATCGCGCCCCCGCCCTGGCCGCTCGATTCGACGACCTCATCGTGAGGGACAACCCCGACCTGAGCGGCGGCCTCGCGCTTGTCGAGTCGGATCGGCACAAGGGCTACATCGACTCGAAGACGATCAGGAAGAACATTGCGCGGGTCGTGAAGAAGACCGGCTTCGTTCCCCTGACCCCGGGGTTCGCCGACTCGCTGTCCCACTGTGGCGACGGTCACGATTAGCCCTGCTCAGCCGTGAGTCGCCTCACAGAGAATATAGGGACAATCACGGCTGTATAACAGAACGATAACGTATCTGAACTGGGGAAATGCGCAGAAATGCCGAAGAATTGCGCGTGCAAACATGTATCGGGCCGATATGACGTTTGCACGGAAAGGCCGTAGGTTCGCTTCTCGTAACAAGCCCGGAGCAGATCATTCGGGCACGACGAGGAGAAGTACACACCATGAACATCACCAAACTCGCCGCTCGCACCGCCATCGCCGGCGCGCTGATCATCGCCCCCGCGGCCGGCATCGTTGCCACCGCCAATGCCGCCAGCGGCAACTGGGACGCCGTCGCGCAGTGCGAGAGCGGCGGCAACTGGGGCATCAACACCGGCAACGGCTACTACGGCGGGCTGCAGTTCAGCCCGAGCACGTGGCAGGCCAACGGTGGTACCGGCATGCCCCACACCGCCACCCGCGAAGAGCAGATCCGCGTCGCTGAGAACACCTTGGCCAGCCAGGGCATCGGCGCGTGGCCGTCGTGCGGTAGCCGTCTGTACAGCTAAGAGCTGATACCGCGCAGAACGTCGGGCGCGGTCGCTGGTGGATGACAAATCCACCTGCGACCGCGCTCGTTCTGCGTTACGAGGTCAATCCTCGACGGTGCGCGCGCCCGCACTCTTCCGGAAAGCGGTGGGCGGCATCCCGAACCATCGGCGGCAGGACCGGGTGAGCACACTCTGTTCGGCGTAGCCGAGTTCACGGCAGAGGTGGTCCAGGCTCATGTCGGTGTCGAGCAGCAGTCTTCTGGCGGTCTCGCGACGCGTGGTATCGACCAGGTCCTCGAAGCTGACTCCCTCGGCGGTGAGTTTGCGCTGAAGCGCCTTCGGGTGGAGGTCGAGGTAGCGCGCGACGTCGTCGAGCCGGACTGCGCCCGACGGTAAGAGTTGCCGGATCAGGGTGCCCGCAGCGGCGCTCGTCGTGGTGTTGTAGTCGCCGACGGTGGACGACAGGAAATCGATTGCCGTCTGATGTGCCAACCGATCGGTTGGCAGGCGTCGCTCCAAGTCGCTGGTTCGGAGCGTAAACGCGGCCACCGGTTCGGAGAACTCCGCGCGACAGCCGAAGTAGCCGCGGTAGGAATCGGGCGAAGACAGCGGGGCGTGCGGGAGGTGGACGGCGAGGGGGCAGTACGTCGGGCCGAGGAAGAGGCGAAGAAGCTTGAGGACCACGCCCATGGAGAGTTCGATTGCCTGGCTCCACGGTTCGGGCTTGAGCAAGTAGTCGAACTCGAAACGGTAGCGATCGGCGGCGGCGGGGTCCGGCACCATGCGTGCGCTGATCGATGGGCTGTACGCGGCCATGAACCGGTCGAAGATGGCGAAGGCCTCGGCCACGGTTTCCGCGTTGCGTCCGGCCAGGCCGACCGGGCCGAGGATGTCGATCCCCTGTCGCGTGGCCAGGCGCCGGCCGAGATCGGGTACGTCCAAGGATGCTGACGCGTCCTCGAGCGCCCGGATCCCGCCCGGCAGCGAGATGAATCGGTCGTGGCGGCCGATGTCCGCGTAATCGAGACCGGCTGACTCGATGAAACTCAGCGGGTCGCCGCCGAGCTGTGTGATCAGCTCGGGGAATTCGACCAGTGCGGTACCGCGAATCAGGGGCATGTCTTGAACTGTCAAGTATCTGTCTTGAAGTGTCAAGACCCGCAGTCCCGTTGCCGCCTAGCGTGAGTCCCGGGATGGGGGCCGTGCCGGGCGGTCCCCATCTCGTACCCCTCGTACCTGGCGGTTTGCCGAGACTAGGAGAGTCCCGATGGCTTCGAAGACGGCCGATGACGGCGTGATCTCACCGGTGCTGCCCGACGGCGGCGTACTGCCCTTCCCGCCGGTGCCGTCGGGCAGCATCGCGGGTCGAACCCTGCAGGAGTCGACCTACCATCCGCGTCAGATCCCCAAGCGCTTGCACGACGGCTCGCCCAATATCGTCATCGTCCTCATCGACGACGCCGGCCCGGGCCTGCCGTCGACGTTCGGCGGCGAGGTCACGACCTCGACGCTGGACAAGATCTGCGACGAGGGTGTCACCTACAACCGGTTCCACACGACGGCCATGTGCTCGCCGACGCGCGCGTCGCTGCTGACCGGGCGCAACCACCACGAGATCGGCAACGGCCAAATCGCGGAACTGGCCAACGACTGGGACGGCTACGCGGGCAAGATCCCTCGGTCCAGTGCCACCGTCGCCGAGGTGCTCCGCCAGTACGGCTACGCGACGTCGGCCTTCGGCAAGTGGCACAACACGCCCGCCGAGGAGACCACCGCGGCCGGGCCGTTCGACAACTGGCCGACCGGGCTGGGGTTCGAGCACTTCTACGGCTTCCTCGCCGGTGAGGCGTCGCAGTACGAGCCCAACCTCGTCCGCAACACCACGATCGTTCCACCTCCCCGCACCGCAGAGGAGGGCTACCACCTCTCCGAAGACCTGGCCGACGAGGCCATCTCCTGGTTGCGCCAGCACAAGGCGTTCAACGCCGACAAACCGTTCTTCATGTACTGGGCCAGCGGCTGCTTGCATGGCCCGCACCACATCATGAAGGAGTGGGCCGACAAGTACGCCGGCAAGTTCGACGACGGCTGGGACGCCTACCGCGACCGCGTGTACGCCCGCGCCAAGGAAAAGGGCTGGATCCCGCAGGATTGCGAGCTCACCGAGCGCCACGAGCAGATGGCGGCGTGGGACGACATCCCCGACGACGAGAAGCCGTTCCAGCGCCGGTTGATGGAAGTCGCCGCTGGTTTCGGCGAGCACGTCGACGTCCAGGTCGGCCGACTCAACGACGAACTCGAAGCACTCGGCTACGCGGACAACACCCTGTTCGTCTATATCTGGGGTGACAACGGATCGTCGGGTGAGGGCCAGAACGGCACCATCTCCGAGTTGCTCGCGCAGAACGGCATCCCGACAACGGTGCGCCAGCATATCGATGCGCTCGACGAACTCGGTGGTCTCGATGTGCTGGGCTCGCCGCTCGTGGACAACCAGTACAACGCCGCGTGGGCGTGGGCGGGCAGCACGCCGTACAAGGGCATGAAGCTGATGGCCTCGCACCTGGGTGGAACCCGCAATCCGATGGCGATCCGCTGGCCGGCCAAGATCAAGCCCGACGCGGTGCCGCGCGATCAGTTCCTGCACTGCAACGACGTCGTGCCGACCATCTACGAGATCCTTGGAATCGTCCCGCCGCAGACGGTGAACGGCGAGCCGCAGATGCCGATTGCGGGCGCCAGCTTCGCCGCGACCCTGACCGATCGGACAGCAGCGGGCGGCAAGGAAACGCAGTACTTCGAGATCATGGGCAGCCGCGGCATCTATCACGAGGGCTGGTTGGCCGGTGCCGCCGGTCCGCGGCTGCCATGGGTGCCGGGACTGCCTCCAGGCATGGCCACCTGGACGCCCGACGAGGACGTCTGGGAGCTGTACAACCTCGACGAGGACTGGTCGCAAGCACATGACTTGGCCGCCGAGCAGCCCGAAAAGCTCGCCCAGATGCGAGAGATCTTCATGGTGGAGGCTGCGAAGAACGAGGTGCTCCCGGTCGGCGGCGGCCTGTGGGTGCCTGTTTACCACCCCGAGTTGCGAGTCGCACCGCCCTACCGGGAGTGGGATTTCGCCGGGGACATGACCCGGATGCCCGAGTTCTGCGCCCCGGCGTTGGGTACCAAGAACAATGTGGTGACGATGGACGTCGACATCCCCAAGAACGCGAGTGGGGTGCTGTACGCGCTCGGGTCGGGTGCCGGCGGGCTCACCTGCTACTTGGATGATGGCTACCTCACCTATGAGTACAACCTGTTCCTCATGCAGCGCACGAAGATTCGTTCGGCGGCGAAGGTGTCGGCTGGCCGGACAACCCTCGTTGTGACGACGACGCACACCGATGCGAGTCCGGCTGGGGCACTTGACATCACTGTCACGATCGACGGTACGACCGTCGCCGCCGGAAAGGTACCTGTCAGCGTGCCGATACTGTTCACGGCCAACGACTGCCTCGACATCGGGACCTGCCTGGGCTCGCCCGTATCGATGGACTACCGGGAACGGGCGCCCTTCGCCTTCGAAGGGCGAATCCACCGGGTCCACGTCGCCTACACATGAGAAGGTGACGACGTGCCCAATCCATTGACTACGCCCAAGGCGGCGGCCTTGGCCGGCGTGCTGTTCGCCCTGTTGTTCGGCGTTGCCATCGTGCTGCTCCACGGCTCGATGCCCGACGACGGGGAGGACATCACCGGGCCTTTGTCCTCGGAACTGTGTTCTCGGATCACGCTGGCCGCGCACCTGATGCCCTTTGCTGCGATCGCGTTCCTCTGGTTCATCGCTGTCGTGCGGGACTACCTGGGCCGGGTCGAGGACCGGTTCTATTCGACGGTCTTCCTGGCCAGTGGTCTGCTGTTCTTGGCACTGATGCTGGTGGCCACCGCCGGGGCAGTGGGCGTCGTGGTCGCGAGCAAGGGTTCCGACACCGAGACGGGTCGGACGATGATGTCCTTCGGCGCCGGCTTCGCCGCGTCGGCGAGCAAGACCTTCGCCTTGCGGATGGGTGCGGTGTTCATGATGTCGCTCGCCACGATCTGGTTGAAGACCAAGACGATGCCGACGTGGCTGGTGGTCCTCACCTACGTATCGGCCGTCGCGCTGCTGTTCGTCAGCGACCTGTCGAAGTGGGTCCTGCTGGCATTTCCCATCTGGGTGCTCGTCGTCAGTGTGATGATCCTGGCCCGATCGCACCACTGGGTGGCGGCCGCCGGTACGGCCCGGTGACCGCTGACGAACCCCTCGAGTTCGACCGGTCGACGCAGCTGGCGCTCGAGCGCACCCGGCTCGCACTCGAGCGCACGACGATGGCTTGGATCCGCACGAGCACCTCGTTGATCGCCTTCGGGTTCACCATCTTCAAGTTCTTCGAATACCGCCAAGAGGAGCACAAGGAGACGATCACCAGTCCGCTCGTCGTCGGACTGACGATGATCATCGTCGGGATGCTGGCGCTGGTCCTCGCGACGATCCAGCACTTTCAGCAGTCCAAAGACATGCGGCGCGAAGACCCCGACCTGCCCTTCTCGCTGGCAGGGATCATGGCCGGTCTGATCATGATCCTCGGGATGGTCGCGCTCGTCGCCGTCGCATGGCGCCTGTAGGGCGCTGACGGCTAGGACCTCCCGGCGACGAGGAGCATCGGCATCGCCGATTTGTCGAGGTACGGATTGTCGTCCTGCGTCGCGACCAGCTCTTCGGCATCCTCGATCGACGCGACGGTCGGCCCTGAACCCAGCAATGGCCTCTTCGCGGACTCAGGCATCGCTCGCAGTGCGAAGAGTGCGATCGCGGCGAAGAACATGATGTAGAGCGCGGGGGCGAACTTGTTGTCGGTCCAGTTAACGAGTAGATCGGCGACTAGCGGTGTCGTGCCCGCGAACAGGGAGGCGGCGATGTTGTAGGTCAGGCCCATGCCGCCGAACCGTGATGCCGTCGGGAAAAGCGCGGGCAGCGCCGAGGCGGTCATCGAGACATAGAAGGCAACCGGGATGGCCACCATCCCCAGTGCGACGAACGTGACCCAGCGGTGGTTGTGAGACTGCTGCAGGATCTTGAACGCCGGCAGCATGAGTAGCAGCGTCGACAGCACTGCGATGTAGTAGATCGGCTTTCGGCCGATGCGGTCGGACCACCGGCCGATGAACGGCAGTATGAGCGACATGACGACCAGCACCGGGACCGTCGCGACCGCTGCCTGCAGTGGCTCGACGTCGACCTCTTTCTCCAGGTAGGTCGGCATGTAGCTGGTCAGGGCATAACCCGCTGTGCCCTCAGCGGCGACGAGGGAGATACCGATGAGAATCGGCTTCCAGTAGTAGCGGATGAGACCGCCGACACCGTGGCGCACCCGCAGGTCGTGGGGGTCGAGCTTCACCTCTGCCTCGGCGGCCGCGGCTTGCTCTTCGGCGGTCATCTCGAAGCTCGGGGTCTCCGGGATGCGCAAGCGGAACCAGATGGCCACCGCACCCAACGGAAGTGCGACGAGGAACGGGACGCGCCAGCCCCAGTCTTCCATCGTGTCGGTGCCCAAACTCACCGTCGTCAGTGCCACGACCGAAGCTCCGGCGGCGAAGCCGAGGTAGGAGCCCATGTTCAGCATCGACGCCCAGAAGCCGCGCTGCTTGTCGGGGGAGAACTCTGCGACGTAGGTCGAGGCGCCGGCGAACTCACCGCCGGTGGAGAAGCCCTGCAGCATCTTCAGCAGGTACAGCGGGATGATCACCAGCATGCCCTTGCCCTCGCCCAACCACGACTCCATCTGGTCCGACGTCGGCAGCAATCCGATCAGCGCGGTGGCGCTGGCCATGATCGCCATCGTGAAGTAGAGGACGCGCTGTCGGCCGATCCGGTCGCCGATCGGCCCGAGGATGATGCCGCCGAGCGGGCGGACGAGGAAGGAGACCGCGAAGCCGAGGAGGGCCAGCGTCAAGCCGAGTTCCTCGCCGAATTCCTTGAGGAAGACTTCCTTCATCGTGATGGCGAGATAGCCGTAGATCCCGAAGTCGTACCACTCCATGAAGTTGCCGACGAAGGCACCGGAGAGGGCCGTGCGCATCTTCGATTTCTCGACGACGATCACGTCGGAGACCTCGAGGGGACGCACCGTTTCGGTGGTGGCCGTCGCTGGTGTGGGGTCCTGCTCGGCCATTTGTCCTCCTCGTAGTGCGATGCGGACCAGTGTCCGTTTGGGGGAGGTTACGCGGTTACTCGGCAGTCGGTGCGCCGTCGCGATTACCGAACATCGCGCAGCAGGTCGTCGACAAAACCGAGCGCCGAACCCTGCCAGGTGGCGATGTGGTCGAGCATGGCGTGACCGCCTCCGGGAACCTCGACATACGTCGCGTCGACGCCGCGTTCGCGCAGTTCGGCGATGCCCTTGGCGGTGCGCCGCGCGTAGGTGACGGTGTCGGCGGAGCCGTGCAGGGCGAGCACCTTGGCGCCGCCGTTGATCTCGCGCCAGTCGGCGAACTGCCACCACGGTGCGAGTCCGAGGACGCCGAGCACGCGACGGTCAGCGCCGAGCTGGGCGGCGACCCGCCCGCCCATCGAGTGGCCGATCACGGCGATCGGTGCACCGGGATTGCGGCGTGCGACCGAGTCCAGTGCCGCCCGCGCGTGCCACATCGGGCTGGCCTGTCCGCCGTTCCAGCCGTATACCCGGTAGCGGACCTGCTCGACGTCGACGGCGCTGCCGAAACGGGCCTTCAGTGACCAGGTGAACGGGTACATCCGCAGCGCGGAGTTCTGCAGCGGGGAGAACGGCTTGTAGGAGTAATCGGTGCCGCCGGGCAGCACGAGGACGCCGAGGCGAGCAGCCATGGGGCGGGAGCCTCCGAAAGATCGAGGGGATGGTGGTCACCCGACAGGATAATCGCGGTGGTCGCGGGCTCTGACGGTGGCAGACTTGGGGCATGGCTGCCCACCCGCGCGCCGGTACGCCGGCCACTCCTGAGGACCTGATCGACGTCGACGCCGTCGAGCGCGCGTATTACGACTTGGCGCCCGATCCCGCCAACCCGGATCAGCAGGTCGTCTTCGGTACGTCGGGGCACCGCGGGGCGAGTCTGGACCGGGCTTTCAACGAGAACCACATACTGGCGACGACCCAGGCGATCGTGGAATACCGCCGCCAGGCCGGGATCGCCGGACCACTGTTCATCGGGTTCGACACCCATGCACTGTCGGTCCCGGCGTGGCGCACCGCCCTGGAGGTCCTCGTCGCCGGGGGCGTCGAGGTCCGCACCGCTGCCGGCGATGCTGTGACACCGACGCCGGCGGTGAGCCGCGCGATCCTCGAGTTCAACGCCGAGCACGACGCGATGGCCGACGGCATCGTCGTCACCCCCAGCCACAACCCGCCGCGCGACGGCGGATTCAAGTACAACCCGCCGTCGGGTGGACCCGCAGATTCAACGATGACGTCGATGATCGCCGTCCGCGCCAACCAGATCCTCGCCGACGGCCTGCGTGAGGTGCGCCGTGTTCCATTCGAGAAGGCCCGCGCCGCCGCTGTCGACTATTCCTTCCTCGACCACTACGTCGACGCGCTGGACTCGGTTGTCGACCTGCGGGCCATCGCCGGTGCCGGGATCCGGATCGGGGCCGACCCGCTGGGCGGTGCATCCGTCGACTACTGGGCGGCGATCGGAGAGCGGTGCCTGCCGTCGCTGGAGGTGGTCAACCCGACCACCGATCCGGCCTTTGGCTTCATGACCCTCGACACCGATGGCAAGATCCGGATGGATTGCAGTTCCCCTAACGCGATGGCCTCGCTGATCGCCGCGCGCGACCGCTACGACATCGCGACCGGCAACGACGCGGACTCCGACCGGCACGGGATCGTGACGCCCGACGGCGGTCTGATGAACCCCAACCACTACCTGGCGGTGGTGATCGACTACCTCTTCACCCACCGCGACGGGTGGAGCGAGGGCGCCGCCGTCGGCAAGACCCTGGTGAGTTCATCGCTGATCGACCGCGTCGTCGCCGGAATCGGACGCAGCCTCATCGAGGTGCCCGTCGGTTTCAAGTGGTTCGTCGACGGACTGCTCAGCGGCACGATCGCCTTCGGCGGCGAGGAGAGCGCGGGAGCGTCGTTCCTGCGGTTCGACGGCGGGCCATGGTCGACCGACAAGGACGGCATCATCATGGCACTGCTGGCGTCGGAGATCCTCGCGGTCACCGGCCAGACGCCGAGCCAACGCTTCGCCGAGCTCGCGCAGCGCTACGGCAGCTCGTCGTACGCGCGCACCGACGCCCCGGCGAACCGGCAGCAGAAGGCGGTGCTGGCCGCTCTCACGCCCGATCGGGTCACCGCGCGCGAACTCGCCGGCGAGGAGATCACCGCGGTCATGACTCGCGCCCCCGGCAACGACGCACCCATCGGTGGGTTGAAAGTCACCACGGCCAACGCGTGGTTCGCGGCCCGGCCGTCGGGGACCGAGGACGTCTACAAGATCTATGCCGAGTCGTTCCTCGGCGAGGAGCACCTGCACCGCGTGCAGGAGGAGGCTCAGGGTGTGGTCGACGCGGCACTCGCTGACGGCTGAGACTGCGACGGCTTGCCGCCGAGGTCTTAGCAGCGTCTCAGTGCCGCTCGGGTAGCGTTGCGGGCCAGTACTGCTATTCATCAGAAGCAAGGAGTCACCACGTGAGTGCCAAGTCGGGCCCCGCGATTCCCAAGGTCAAGGGCGGCGGCTACAAGCCCCAGTCATCGTCGAACGTGCTCACCTACATCCTGGTGACCGTCGGAGTGATCGCGGTGGCCGCGCTCGTCATCGGCGGGGTCGTGCTGAGCGCCAACCGTTCGAGCGATCCCGGTCTGGACCCCAACGGCACCGTCACCGCCGGCAACACGGACCTGACGGTCGGAGCCGCGGCGGCACCGGTGACCATCGACATCTTCGAGGATGCGATGTGCCCGGCATGCGGCAACTTCGAGAAGACGCAGGGCGCGAGCGTCGCCGACGCGGTGCGCGGCGGAAAGCTACGGGTCCGCTATCACATGCTCAACTTCCTCAACGACGCGTCGCCGTCGCGAGACTACTCCACCCGCGCCGGGGCCGCGATGCAGTGTGTGGCGGGCGAGAAGAACCAGGACGTGTTCCTGAAGTTCCACAGCCTGTTGTTCGAGAACCAGCCGGTCGAGGGCGGCAGCACCGACCACACCAACGAGGACTTGGCGAAGCTGGCCCGCGAGGCTGGTGCCAACGATTCGACGCAGCGCTGCATCGCCACCGGCGCCCAGGTGCAGGCTGCCGCGCAGGCCGCGCAGCAGTCGATGAATCAGCTTTCCAAGGCCGTCGGCGGCCAGGTCAGCACCCCGTCGGTGCTGCTGGAGGGCAAGAAGGTCGACGTCTCCAACCCGAACTGGTTGGCCGACATCTTGAAGGACGCCAAGTAGAGATCACCGCCTCCGTCGGGATTTGGAGGCGATGATCGCAATGGTGTAGTTTCGCTAGTGCGCTCGAGACGGCCCCGGCCGTCGGAGGCGCTGGTGAAAACTACACACGGGGCTATGGCGCAGCTGGTAGCGCACCACACTGGCAGTGTGGGGGTCAGGGGTTCGAGTCCCCTTAGCTCCACCCGAGAACGGCCTGGTCAGAGACACTCTGACCAGGCCGTTCTGGTGCTACCGTGAAATCATGAGTACGGAGATCCCGGTCCCGCCGCCGGAGCTACAACTCGATCCGGAACCGACGTTGCGCGACAACCTGACGAGTCATCGGTTCGAACTGTGGTCGGGTGAGGAACTCATCGGTCTCGAAGGCTATCGGCGCTTCGACGACGGGACGCTGATCCTTCTGCACACCATCGCCACCGACCAGTATGAGCGGCATGGGTTCGCGCGGCTGCTGGTGAAGTCGGTACTCGACGACGCCGCGTCCAAGGGCATCAAGATCAGTCCCGTATGCACGTACGTGCAATCGTTCCTGGTGCGCTTTCCGCAGTATCAGGAGCTCGTCCACGAGGATCCCGACAGCCTCGATGTGACGCACTAATCCAACACGACGCGCAGCGATCCTACTTGCGGTGATGTTGGCAGTCTCCTCGTTGAGTTGGAAACGCGGGATTGGCGACGTTGCGCGGCCACGTCCAGGCGCAGCGCAGGATGAAGCCGAGCAGCAGCACCTCGAGCCCGATGGAGAGGCCGAAGAAGTACGAGTAGGCCCACGTCCCGCCGACAGCGTTGAACACCGACACCGGGATGTAGATCGCGGCGACGACGAGGTTCGTGGTGCGGTTCACCCGGGCGGGTAGCACCACGGAGAGCATCACCATCATCGACGGGATCGCTATCAGCGTGAGCGCGAAGCTCATGAAGGTCGGGCCGATGTTGAACTCGAAGACGGTGCCGGCCAACAGGTCCGCGACAAAACCGGGTTTGTACAGGTGGAAGTAGTCGACGTAGATGACCAGGAACATGAAGCTGGTCCACGCGCCGGCGATCTTGGCCTGCACTGGGATCGGCGGGTTGTCGAGCTGGTTTGGGGTGTTCGTTTGGGTGGTCATGGTTCTTCCTTCTTGGTATTGAAGACACTCGTCAGCTGCGTCCGTCGATGACTCGTACACCGTACGTCGTACGATGTACGAGCAGCGTACACCGTACGAAGGACGTACGCTGAATGACGGTCAAGGCATTCGATTGAGCAAGGAGGCCCGTGTCTGCGAAGGAACAACCCGACGCCGCATCCGGTGCGGGGTTGAGCAAGACGCGGGTGGTGGAAGAGGCGGTTCGACTCGCCGACCGCGAGGGCGCCGACGGCCTGAGCATGCGCCGTCTTGCCGGCGAGCTCGGTGCGGGTGCGATGTCGCTCTACCACTACGTGGCGAACAAAGACGAACTGCTCGACGCGATGATCGACGTCGTCTTCGACCAGATCGAACTCCCGTCCGGCGATACCGACTGGATGTCGGCGATGCGACAGCGGGCGGTATCTGCGCGAGAGGTCCTCGCACGCCATCCGTGGGCGATCGGCCTGATGGACTCGCGGACCTCGCCCGGGCCCGCGCACCTGCGCCACCGCGAGGCGTTCACCGCCTGTTTGCGCAAGGCGGGCTTCTCAGTCGTCATGGCGACCCACGCCGGTTGGTTGCTCGACAGTTACGTCTACGGCTTCGTTCTGCAGGCGGCCAGTCTGCCGTTCGACAGCGCCGACGAGTTCAGCGACATGACCGAGGGGGTCTACCTGCCGCAGCTCCCTCCCGACGAGTTCCCCTACCTCAACGAGTCCGCCGCGGCGCTCGTCGCCGCCGGTTACGACCCGGCGGAGGAATTCCTCTTCGGCCTTGATCTTGTGCTCGCCGCTCTCGAGCCGTTGCGAGACACCGGATAGCCACTCAGCGGCCGAGGTCGGTGCGTGCGCCCCTGCCCGGGCGATTGCGCTGCCACTCGTCGATCGACTCGGGCAGCCAGCCGTACACGCGGCCGATCTTGGCATCAGCCGGCGGCATGTACCCCCGGCGGTCGTAGGACTTGATTGTGTCCTCGCTCAGGCCGAGGCGCCGCGCGACGTCACCGCGACTGAGGTAGACGACGGTGGTGCGCGGAGGCCGCTTCGCGGAGCTCACTGCACTGAACTTCCGGGCGACGATGCCATGAGCATCGGTACCAGGGCGCGATCGGCGAAAGACCGGATCGAGTCGGAGTCGTCGATGTCGATGATTCCACCGGGGATCAGGAGGCAACTCGCCAGCAATCTGGCGATCGCCTCGCCCGTGTGGTCGGCGTCGAGGCCGAAAGCGTGGCCTCGTCGCTGGTACACGCGAATCTCAGAGCCCACCACCGCGCCACCGAGTCGGAGTAGTGCCTGATCGTCTGCGCAGAATGCGGCGATGAGCGCCGCCGGGTTGTCGCGGGCCAGGGCGCGGACGACGGGGTTCTGTCGGACGAAGTCGGCGGCCGCCACGAATCCCGCGCGAATGCGCTCGGGTGTGTCGAGTCGGCCGGTGACCGCGGCGACGAGGTGCCCGGTCATCTGGATCCCCTCGCGATGCGCCCAGGCGGCCAGAAGTCCGTCACGGTCGGTGAAACGTCGGTAGATGGTCGCGCGGTTGACCCCTGCCCGTTTGGCGATGGATTCCATCGATACCTTGGCAAAGCCGTGCTGGGCGATTTCTGCGCCGGTGGCGTCGAGGATCAGCGCTTCGGTCCGGTCGCTTTCCGTTGGGCGTGTGGTCATCCCGGAGACGAAGTTGGCGATGAGGGTCTGCATATGGGCCCGTCACTGTTGTGCGAGGCGGCCGAGGGAGGCCGTCGAGAGTCGTGCAACAGATGCAAACACACTTGTTGCATCTGTTGCATGAAGATTGGGAATTTAATTCAGCGTGATCTCCAAAACGCCGCCGACCTCACTGGTGACGACGAGCCGACGAGGATGGGCCGGGTCGACGGCAACGGCGGTGACCGGTACTCCGGCGTTGATCGCGCAACGCGCGCCGGTAGCCGGCGCGAGGACGTAGACCTGCCCGGTGGTGGACGTGACGACCAGGCGCTTCCCGCCGTCGAGCACGGCGAGGTCGTCGATAAAGCCGGGCAGGGGAGCGGTGAGGTCGGCGGCGACCGAGGCCGCAGCCGGGTTGTCGATCGGCACGCGGATGACTCGTCCGCTCAGGCTTTCGGTGAGGGTCGTATAGACGTAGCGGCCGGAGACCGCGGCGCCGTTGATACCGATGCCGTTGACCAGGTCGACGCGCCGCAGCGTTGCAGGCGCCTGGGCCGTCCACGCCCGGTCGATCGAGCCGTCGGGCCGGATGCGGGTGAGTCCGCGACCGACGCCACTGTCGGCGACGTAGCCGAAGCCCTTCTCGTCGAACGTTAATCCATTGGGCATGGCGAATCCGCGCGCGAAGGTCGTCGGGCGGGGATTCGCTGCACGCGGGTCAAAGGACACGACGGTCGCCGACGGAGGTAACAGCGGGACCATGTTGAGCGGCGAATTTCCGGAGGTCACGTAGAGACGTCCGCGCGGACCCATCCGGACCGCGCCTGGGCTCTCGACGGGCACGCTGGCCGTTCGGCGTCCGGCGCGGTCGTAGCGCTCCACCACGTTGCCCAGCGAGCGCGTGACCCAGAGGTTGCGCTCTCCGTCGAACGTCGCGTTCTCGGTCCAGCCGGTGAGCCCGGGACTAGGGATCAAGGTCCGCACCTGGGCGCCGGCACACGAGTCCGCCCGCGCGGGTGCGGCGACGGTGGCGGTCAGCGACGCGGCGGCGACAGTTGAGGCCAGGACAGATAGCGCGATGATGCGACGAGACATTGAATCAGCCTATTCGAGGTCGACCAGCGCGGCCGACCCGTGCGGGGATGCTCGTCGTCGTAGTCTGGCGAGGATCTGATCGGCGCCCCGCTCCGCCGCCCCCGACGCCCAGGAAGGGCCGCCCATGGCAACCGTCCGCGAAGTCACCTTCGACCTGCTGCGCCACCTCGGGCTGACAACGGTCTTTGGCAACCCCGGGTCCACTGAGGAGACCTTTCTGCAGGACTTCCCCGACGACATCCGCTACATCCTTGGCATTCACGAGGGTTCGGTCATCGGAGCCGCCGACGGGTACGCGCAGGCCACCCGAAAGCCGGTGTTGGTGAACGTCCACACCGCGGCGGGGGCGGCGAACGCGTTGGGCGCCACCCTCAGCACTTTCCAGAACCGCACGCCGCTGATCATCACCGCCGGTCAGCAGACCCGCGAGATGTTGCTGCTGGAGCCGTGGCTCTCCAATCAGGACCCGCAGGCCATCATGGCGCCGTATGTGAAGTGGGCCTACCAACCCGTCCGCCCCGACGACGTTCCAGCGGCCTTCATGCGCGCCTACGCGATCGCCCTGCAACCCCCGGCCGGTCCGGTGTTCCTCTCCATCCCCCTCGACGATTGGGGGCAGGAGAGCACCGTGCCGCTGGCGGTGCGCTCGGTGGCAAGCCGAGTCGGGCCCGACCCCGCCCGTCTGGCCGAGTTCGCCGCCGCCTTCGCCGCGGCGGAGAATCCCGCGCTGGTGCTCGGTGCCGACGTGGCCCGCGGTGACGGATGGCACCAGGCGGTCGTCTTCGCCGAACGACTGGGCGTGAAGGTGTGGGCCGCGCCCGCGTGCGAGCGGCCGCCGTTCCCCGAGGACCATCCCCTCTACGCCGGCGGCCTGCCGTTCGCCCAAGGGCTGCTGTCGCAGCGACTGGCTGGCCACGACGTCATCCTGGTGATCGGCGCGGCGGTATTCCGGTACTACCCGTGGGTGGCCGGCGACTATGTGCCCGACGGGGCGCGTCTGTTGCACATCACCTCCGATCCTGCGGAGTCGGGGCGGGCCCCCGTCGGCGACAGTCTCGTCGGCGACGCCGTGCTGGCGCTGGAGGCGCTGACGGCGCTCGTCCCACAGCGGTCGACGCAGGCCGACGTGGAGCGCCAAGGCCACGCCATGGCACCGCACCCGCCGATCGAGGACTCCGTCGACGACGCTGCCGATGACGCGCCGCTGACGGCGCGCCAACTCTTCCGCGAGCTGCGCAAAGCGTCGCCGCCCGACACCGTCCTCGTCGAGGAGAGTCCGTCCAACCTGGCCGACCTGCACGCCGAATGGCCGGTCACCAAGCCCGACTCGTTCTACACGTTCGCCAGTGGGGCACTGGGCTGGGACCTGCCCGCGGCAGTCGGCCTGACGCTGGCCGAGCGCGACAGCGGGCGCAACCGCCCGGTCCTCGCCGTGATCGGTGACGGCTCGATGCAGTACTCGGTGCAGGCGCTCTACACGGCGGTCCAGCAAGAATTGCCGTTGGTCGTCGTCGTGCCAACCAACGGCGAGTACGCCATCCTGAAGGCCTTCGGCGTGCTGGAGAAGAGTCCGAACGTGCCCGGCCTGGACATCCCCGGGATCAAACCGGCGACATTGGCGCAGGGCTACGGGGCGACCGGCGTCGTCGCCGCTACCGCCGAGCAGGTCAGGGCGGCACTCGCCGATGCCTGGGAGCGCCGGGGGCCCACGTTGATCGAGGTGCCGATCGACCCGGCGATTCCGGATCTGACGTAGCCTGCCGACCATGCCGAAACTTTCGCTACCCGCCGAAGCCGCGCTGGCGGCCGCGGGCGCCGCTGCCGCCGGTATCGCCGGCTCGGCGACAGCCCTGCGCAGCCCCGCCGTCATGCGCCGCCTCAACGATTGGGCCTCGCGTCGATTGACCGACGCCCAGCGCGCAGACCGCTACGCTGCCATCCTCCCGACGCCGCTGTCGGGCCCGGGCTTCTACGCCGATCCGATCGACCTCACCGGCCTGGTCAACGGCGACGTCATCCGCGTCGAACGCGTTTCGCCGCGTATCGCGGTGCCCGGGATCTCGATCCGACGGTTCATGGTCGCCTCCACCGATACCGCGGGCAACCCGGTGCCGGTCACCGCGACACTCGTCGAGCCCCGTCGGCCGTGGCGGGGCAGTGGTCCGCGGCCGGTCGTCGTGCGCAACCAGCCGATCAACTCGCTGGGGCTGAAGGCTGCGCCGTCGCACCGGATCGGACGCGGGGTGTTCATCGATATGCCGCCCTTCCTGCCGTTGCTGCTCGCGCGCAACTATGCGGTGCTGCTGCCCGATCACGAAGGCCCGAGGATGGCGTACTCGGCGGGGGTGATGGCGGCTCACGCCGTGTTGGACTCGGTGCGCGGTATGACGCGGATCGCACCGGAACTCGCCGAGTCGCCGACGGTGATGGACGGCTACAGCGGCGGCGCCATCGCGACGGTGTGGGCGGCCCAGGAACAGCCGCACTACGCGCCGGAGCTCCGCTTTGCCGGAGCGGTCGCCGGCGGCACGCCCACCGACTACGCGCTCCTGCACAGGAGCATGAACGGCGCCTGGGGGGCGGGCCTGTTCGCGGCGGCCACCATCGGGCAGGCGCGCGAGTACCCGGAGATGGTGGAATTGTTCGGCGACTTCGCCTTCCACCTGGCCACGCTGGTCAAGGACTACCCGCAGCCACCGCTGGCGGCGGCGGGATTGGCCCGTATCGACTTGGACGTACTGGCGGTGATCCCGGAGCCCTTCGAGTCCCCGATCGCGCAGGCCGTCGTCGGCGCGAACAAGCCCGGTGCCTCCGCGCCGCAGATGCCGGTGCTGCTCTACCACGGCTCGCGCTCGAAGTTGCTCGGCGACCAGTTCATTCCAGAGGAGGGGGTGACCGAGCTCGTCGCGCGCTGGCGCGACGGCGGCGCCACCGTCGAATATCGGGCGGTGCCCGGCGAGCACATGATCGCGGCCGGCGCGGCGATGCCGGGCGTACTGCGGTGGATGCGCGACACCCTCGAGGCGGAACGCTAGTCGGATAGAGGAGGATCGGGTGCTGCTGTCCGTTCTCAACTACTGCGGTATGGCGGTCTTCGCCGCGACCGGCGCGCTCGTCGGCGTGCGCAAACGCCTCGACATCGTGGGGATCTGGACGCTGGCGGTCCTCACCGGGCTGGGCGGCGGTGTCGCCCGCGACGTCCTGCTGGGGATCACCCCGCCGAGCACCTTTCGCGGCTGGGAGAACCTGACGGTCACCACCGCCGCCGCAGCAGTCGTCTTCTTCTTCCATCCCCAATTTGGCGCGCTGAGACGCACCGTCGACGTGCTCGACGCATTCGGCGTCGCATTGTTCGCCGCGACCGGGGCCCTATTGGCGGTCGACGCCGGCACCAGCCCGTTCGCTGCCGCGCTGATCGGCGTGACGACGGGTCTGGGCGGCGGCATCCTGCGCGACATCCTCGTCAACGAGGTCCCGCTGTTGTTGCAGGGCGGCGAGATGGTCGCGATCCCTGCGTTCGCGGGTGCCGCGCTCACCGTCGCCATCGACGAGGCGGGCCGTAGTCAGGACTGGGCGCTGGTCCTCGGCGTCGCGGTGGCCTTCGGCTTCCGGGTCGTCGTCATGTGGCGGAGCTGGTCCGCGCCGAAGGCCCCCGATGATGCGTGGGGGACTCTTCGCCGACGGTGGCGACGGCGATGACGCCAGCCCTCCGTTGTGCCGGCTACTGGGCCCAGGGCGGTGCCACGCGCTGATCGCCGTCGCCCAGCACGGCGTTCATGCCCAGGGTCGTGGTCACCCACGCCTGCGCCGGGTCGTCGCCGTTGTTGCTGACTCGAAAGCGGGTGCCCGCCGGGACGAGTACCGCGTCGCCGACGCGTGCGGTGAACCCCTCGTCGCCGACTTCGACGTCCAGGGTGCCGGCGAGGACGTGCAGGATCTCCTCCGCAGTCATGCTGTGCGCAGTGCCGGGGGTGTGCGGGGGGAAGTCCGCGCGCCAGGCCGCGATGCTCGTGGCACCGTTGCGGCCGGCGGCGAAGGAGTGGAAGGTGACGCCGTGCAAGTGGTGGGTGACGGCGGTCTCGGGGGTCAGGTGCGACATGGCGTGCCTCTCAGTGATGGTCAACTAGATTGACTATATATAGACAACCAGGTTGACCGCAATTGGCTATGCTGTCGACATGGCCCCCATCGACGACGTGGCAATGCCGTTCCTGCTGATGTCCGCGTTCCGCGGCCTGGTCGATGCGGTGCACGCCGACCTTGAGGAGGCGGGCTTTCCGGGAGTGCGTGCCACGCACGGATTCGCCATGCAGGCGGTCGGGGAGGGCTGCACGAGTGTCGAGCTCGGTGTCCGCCTGGGGGTCTCCAAGCAAGCCGCGACGAAGACGGCCGCCGGATTGGAGGCGATGGGCTTCATCACCCGCGGCCCGAGCGCGACGGACCGCAGGGAGCGGATCCTGACGCCGACGCCGCATGGGCGTGAGATGTTGCAGCGTTCGGCTGCGTCGTTCCGGCGCGAGGTCGCGCAGTGGCGTGAACGCGTCGGCGACCGAAAGGTCGACGCGACGCTGGCGACTCTCGCCGCGGCACCGCCGGTCACGGCCGGCTTCCCGTTCTGACTGCGGCGGGGCGCTACTGTGGCGCGGTGGACATCGGAATGGTCGTCTCCGACATGGACGGGACTCTGCTGCTCGACGACGGGACCGTGCCCGACGGTTTTTGGCCGCTACTCGACGAGATGGTCGGGCGCGGAATCGCATTCGTCCCCGCGTCGGGGCGCCAGTTGGCCACGTTGCGACGTCTCTTCGATGGTCGCGGGGCGGAGCGCTCGCTGTCCTTCATCGCCGAGAACGGCACGCTGGTCACCCATGGCGACGAGGTGGTGTCGACGACGACGGTGAGCGATGAATTCGCGCGTACCGTCGTCGACGCGGTGCGCGCGGCCCGCGAGGATGGCGCCGATCTCGGCGTGGTGGTCTGTCGCACAGACGGTGCGGTGATCGAGCGTGTCGATGCGCCATTCGCCGCCGAATGCGCGAAGTACTACGTGGAGCTCGAACAGGTCGCCGACCTACTCGAGCATTGTCGCGACGTGCTCAAGCTCGCGATTTTCGACTTCGGCGAAGCCGCGGTCTCAGCGCAACGGTATTTCAGCGGACTCGACCAACAGGTGGTCGTCTCGGGCAAGCACTGGATCGACATCATGGACCGCGACGCGAACAAGGGCCACGGCGTGCGTGCGCTTCAGGAGGCGCTGGGCGTCACCGCAGCGCGGACCGTCGCCTTCGGCGACTATCTCAACGACGTCGAGATGCTCGGCGCCGCAGACCATTCGTATGCGGTCGCCAACGCCCATCCCGACGTCGCAGCGGTTGCGGCGCGGCGTATTCCGAGCAATGCCGAGGAGGGCGTGGTCCTCGAACTGGAGCGACTCTTGCGAAGCCGCTAGTTGGCGGCCTCGTACGCCTCGACGATGTGTCCGGGGACTCGGCCGCGGTCGCTGACCTTGTAGCCGTTCTGGTGGGCCCAATCGCGAATCCGCTGGGTTTCCTGCTTGCCGCGTCCCCCGCCTCGGCGACCCGACCGCAACGGGCGCGCGGCGTCGATGTACTTGGCGAGGCCGTCGCGGAACGCGGCGGCGTTCTTCGGTGACGTGTCGAACTCGTAGGACTTGCCGTCGACGCTGAATCGAACCGTCTCGTGCGACTCCAATTGCTTGCCGTCGAGATCGTCAAAAACCTGAATCACAGCCTTGCGTGCCATTTCGTACGTCTCCTCAGTAGGGAAATGCAAACTCGCGGATAGAGCGTCGATAGGCACAATAACAGCATTTCCTAAGTGAAAGCTGACAAATCTCCTGTGTCGTTATGAAGTCGGCCGCGTCGAAGTGGGCCGCTCATCGCGTTCATCCGGCGCCGATCCGCGCATTGCGCGGGGTGCGCGCTCGTCGCCCCGAATCTCGCGAAACCCGGCCTTGGTGATGGCGAAGCCGGTCCCGGTTGATTGGAGGCAATACATTCCCTCAACCGAATTGAGGCATTTGAACCGGCCCACCGCCAATGTCTGGCCAAAGGGCAGGATCGTCGAACGGGCCATTATCGGATAGAGATTCGCACAGGCGCCCGCTGATGGGGCGGCGGGTCCGAGGGTGACCATTTCCGGATTCCAACGGCACGATGCCGGTGTGCCCGGCGGAGGGGTGGGGGAGCCGTGCACGAGCTGTGAGGTGCAGGCGAGGGTCCCGGTCCCGTTGGCGCCGGTCGAGCACTGTATCGCGCGGTCGGGACTGCTGAAGTGGTAGCCCGACGTCGTGATCAGAGCTGCGGACGACGTCTTGGCGGCACGGTGGAAGCGCTGCGCGTCGGCACGCGGTGCGACGCTGATGACGTGCCCGTAGGAATAGTCGTCCCAGGCGCCCGGCGCGGCATCGTCGCCGCCGTCGTCGTCGGGGCCATTGGCACTGCTCGTCGAGGTCGCGGCGACCGAGGACTCGGTGGTGAGCGCGTTAGTGCCCGGGATGACGATGGTGCGACTTTCGTCGGGCAGCGTCAGTTCGGACACGATCGAACACCCGTTGGCGCAGGCGAGAGCCATCCCCAGGACAAGGGCGACCGCCGCGGACCAGGCGACTCGCACCCGGCGCCGCCCGGAGGTGCGACGTCCGTACCCTTGCATGGTGTGGCGACCCCCAAGATCGTGCTGTTCTACAAGTTCGCGCCGCTGCCCGATCCCGAGGCCATCCGCTTGTGGCAACTCGCACTCGCCTCGGCGTCGGACCTGCGCGGCCGGATCATCGTCTCGCCCCACGGTATCAACGTCACCGTCGGCGGGGACCTCCCCGACGTGAAAAAGTACGTCCGGGCCACGCGCCAATACCCGGCCTTCGCCGATATCGACGTCAAGTGGTCGTCGGGCACGGGTGCGGACTTTCCTCGGTTATCGGTGAAGAGCCGTCCTGAGATTGTCACGTTCGGTGCGTCGTCGCGTATCCGCGTCGACGCCGACGGGGTGGTCGGCGGCGGCGTCCGTCTCGACCCCGCCGAGGTCGATGCGTTGGTCGACCAGCGCGGTGATGACGTCGTCTTCCTCGACGGGCGCAATGCAATCGAGGCGCAGATCGGGCACTTCCGCAATGCCGTCGTGCCGGCGGCGCAGACGACCCGCGACCTATTGCGACTACTCGACGATGGTGAATTCGACGACTACCGAGACCGCCCGGTGGTCACCTATTGCACCGGCGGTGTGCGGTGTGAGGTCCTCAGTGCGCTACTGGTGGACCGCGGATTCTCGGAGGTCTATCAACTCGACGGCGGAATTGCCCGTTACGGGCGGGAGCGCGGTGACGACGGGTTGTGGGAAGGCTCCATGTACGTCTTCGACGGGCGGATGAGCGTTGATTTCTCCGACCATGCGCCGGTGATAGGGCAGTGCGCCCGATGCGGTATTCCCACGAAGAATATTGCGAATTTCCCCGATGTTGATGGACGCGATCTCGTCGTCGTGTGCGATGCGTGCGTGGCGGAACATTCGCGCGAGCAGTAGCGGGAGACCGGGTGTCGAAACGTGCCGCAGTTCCGGTGATCGTCCTGGGTGGAGCGCTCGGCGCCGGTAAGACGACGGTGCTCAACCACGTGTTACGCCACGCGGGCGAACTGCGCCTGGGGGTAATCGTCAATGATTTCGGCGCGGTCAATGTTGATGCGCTGATGGTTGCCGGTCAGGTCGACGGCGTCGTCGGCTTCGGCAATGGATGTCTGTGCTGTGCGACCGACTCCGACGGCTTCGCCGACGCGGTGGCGCGCCTGGTGCGTACCGAGGTTGACGCGGTGCTGGTAGAGGCGTCGGGCATCGCCGATCCGCGCAGCATGATCCGTCGGGTGGCGGCGATCGACGATCGGCTCGTCTCCTACGGCGGATTGGTCTACGTGGTCGATGCCGACGCGGTTGGTTTGGACGTACCCGGCGGGGGCGATCTGCCGCGAGGGGTGCAGCGCGACGCCGGAGTGGCCGATCTGCTCGTCGTCAACAAGGCCGACCTCGTCGACGCCGCCGCTCTCGATTCGGTGGGTGCGCTGCTCGATCGCGTGAACCCCACGGCACCGCGACTCGTGACCTCCGAGGGAGTGCTGGATCCGGGCCTGCTCGTCGACGCGCGACGCCGCGCGGCGCGCGAGCGCCCCGAGCAATTGACCCTCGACTCCCTCTTGCGAACCGAAGAGGCGCACGAGCACGCCGGGCACGATCACACCGGTCACGAGGACTATCAGCAGTTCACCTGGGAGCACGACGGACCGGTGAATCCGCGTGCAATGGCGCGACTCCTCGAACGGCCGCCGGCCGGGTGCTATCGGATCAAGGGCTGGGTGCGGGTCGATTCCGCCTATTACTCCGGGCAATTGGACTTCTCCGCTGTCGGTGGGCGGATCCGCGCGACGCGGTCCTCGGCGCGCCGGTCAGAGGCTGTCGCTGCCACCGTCGTCGTACTCATCGGCATCGGAATGGACCTGGATCTGGTGCAGGTGGCTTGCGCTGCGGTGTCGGTCACTGACCCCGACGACGGTTTCGGCGCATTGAGCCTGCTCCGCTACGACCCGCAGACCGCCAACACCTCTCCCGTCGACGGGTGAGCGTGACCGCGGTCACGGAGCAGATCACATCCTGCTAACAGATGTCGTCTGGGCTGGCCGTCGGCGAACGCTGGTGATTCACTGTTACAGAAGTTACTACTGTGACTAGAGGTGTTTACACCGGAGGATGACCACGATGCGTAAGACAACGACCACCGTCGCGATGATCGCCGCTGTCGCGGCGTCGATCGCCATGGCGCCGACGAGCCAGGCGGCCCCGGCTCCCGCAGCGCCGGCCCCGGCGCCCGCTGCCCCCGCGCCAGCCGCCAAGCAGCTCTCGGGCAAGACGGTGTTCCTGGATCCCGGCCATCAGGGATCGGCTGCCGGGCACGACTTGAACAAGCCCGTCCCCGATGGACGCGGCGGGACCAAGCCGTGCCAGACCTCCGGGGCGACCGGTGTCAACGGGGTCCCCGAGCACACCGTCAACTGGCAGGTCGCCCAGCTCGTCAAGGGTGCGCTGGAGAGCCAAGGGGCGCGGGTGGTCCTCAGTCGGCCCAACGACACCGGTTGGGGCGGGTGCATCGACGAGCGCGCGGCGGCGGCGAACCGTTCGGGCGCTGCCCTGGCGGTCAGCATCCACGCCGATTCGTCGAGCCGTGGGTCGGATCCGGGCAAGAGCGGATTCCACATGATCGTGCCGAAGCTGCCGGTCCCCGACAAGAAGGCCGACGAGGTGCAGCGCGGCGAGGGTCGCAAAGCGTCCAACCTGATGCGCGACTCGTTCAAGAACGCCGGCTTCAGCCCCTCCAACTATGTGGGTGCGGTCGACGGCATCCAGGAGCGCACCGACATCGCAGGGCCCAACACCACGCATGTGCCGCTGGTGTTCGTCGAGATGGGCAACCTGGCGAACCCGGCTGAGGCGAAAGCGCTGACGGAGCACAACAGTCAGATGCGCTACGCCACCGCGATCACCGACGGCGCGCTGAACTACTTGACGGGCTCCACTGCTGGGTCGGGCGTGGTCGGACCGTCGGACAGCGGGTCTTCCGAGGGCGCCGGGCTGGGCGGACTGCTGCCGGGGATTCAGGCCATGATGCAGTCGGGTGACCTCGCCGGGATCACGGCCTTCCTGACCGGACCGGCCGCCGATGCCGGATCAGAAATCCTCAAGGCGATGCTGGTCGTCGTGTACGGGTTGTTCGGCGGCAAACTGCCCATCTGATCTGGGGCGATTGCCGCAGCAGCCCGATCCGCGCGTGCGCGGCGGCTACGCTGGCGACATGAGTCTCAAAGATCTGGTCTACATGGCACCTCCGGTGCCCTCGCTGCGCGGCCGCAAAGTACTCATCACCGGGGCCGCCAGTGGCATCGGGCGTGCTACCGCCCTGGCCTGTGCCAACGAGGGCGCGCACCTCGTCGTCACCGACCTGCATATCGAGCCGCTCGATGCGCTGGTCGCCGAGGTCGGTGCCGCGGGCGGCACGGTCCTCTACCACCAGGCCGGCGACGTTTCCGACTATGACTGGGTGGCCGCATTCGCGCGCGCGGTCGACGCCGAGGTCGGCGTCATGGACGTCGTCATGAACATCGCCGGAATCTCGGCCTGGGGCACCGTGGAGAACCTGGAGCACAAGCACTGGAAGTCGATGGTCGACGTCAACCTGATGGGCCCCATCCACATCATCGAGAGCTTCGTCCCGCAGATGGTGGCACGCGGCAAGGGCGGCCAATTGGTCAACGTGTCGTCGGCCGCCGGGCTGCTCGCACTGCCGTGGCACGCCGCCTACAGTGCCAGCAAGTTCGGCTTGCGCGGCGTCTCGGAGGTGCTTCGGTTCGACCTGCGCCGCCACCGCATCGGCGTCAGCCTGGTGTGCCCGGGCGCGGTGGCCACCCCGTTGGTGAACACGGTCGACATCGTCGGTATCGATCGCGACAACGCCGAGGTCGCCGAGGCCATCGGCGGCTTCCACAAGATGGCGGCCTCGCCGGAGAAGGCTGCCGCGGCCATCATCAAGGGCATCAAGAAGAACCAGTACATCGTCTACACGTCGTTCGACATCCGGTTCGGCTACTGGTGGGCGCGCAAGTTCGCCTTCCCTTACGAGGTCGCAATGCGCATCGCCAACGACCAGTTCACCCGGTTGGCACGCAAAGCGCCTCCGAAGGCCGTGTCGGCGGCCAAGGAGATCCGGGCAACCGGCACCTGAGTTCTCAGGCGCCGGTGCCGGTGGTCACGATGGCGTCGATGATCTTCGGCCGCAGGTCCTCGGCGGCGATGACGGCATCGGCCGAACCGACCTCGACGGCCCGCTCGATGTTGTGCACGGCGTCGAACTCGGTGGCGATCTCGGCGATCTTCTCCGCGCGCACCGCTGCCCGCAATTCGTCGAGTTCGGCGGCCAGTGTGGCGCGGTCGGCGCCCACCGCGGCGGACACGCGCGACTCGAGCGCCACCACGCGGGGATCGGCGCCCGTGCGCATGCGGACATCGCCGGCAAAGACGACTGCCGCAGCGGGCGCGCCACCGAGGACCGACGCGAACGAGCCTTCGATCGCCAAGACCGTCATGTTCGGGTTGAGTGCCTTGGAGAACACGACGAAAGCGCCGCCGTGGTAGCGCGAGATCACGCAGAACACGATCGGACCGTCGAAATTGACGATCGCGCGTCCGATCTCGGCGCCGTACTCCAGCTGCAGCTTCCGCAGTGACTCCGGAGATCCGTCGAAGCCGGACAGGTTGGCCAACACGACGACGGGGCGGTTACCGCTGGCCGCGTTGATCGCGCGCGCAGCCTTCTTCGACGACTGCGGGAACAACGTGCCTGCGGTGAACGTGTCCGGGCCGTCGCTGGGCACAAACCCGCGGCGGGGGACCGGCTTGGACTCGATGCCGATCAGGCACACCGGCATCCCGCCCAGGTGGGCGTCGACGACGACGGTGTTCTCCGCGTCGGCCATCCCAGCCCACCGCTCGGGCAGCGCGTGGTCCTGGTCGGCGACCGCAGCCATGACCGCGCGGATGTCGAACGGCTTCTTGCGGTCGGGGTTCTTCTCGGCGGAGAAGATCTCACCGACGGTCGCGAAGTCGCTGCCCTCGCACTCGTGCGGGTAGTCGACGATGCTGCGGTCGACCGGGTCGGTGGACTCCGCGGTGCGCGGACCGTCCTCACCGGGCACGACGTAGGTGTGCTCGTAGTACGCCATCAGGATGTCGCGTGCGGCGGGCAGGTCCGGCGCCCAATATTGCGCCTCACCGTTGGGTCCCATCACGCGGTCGTAGCCGCCGAGGCCGAAATTGTCCTCGGCCGAGACGCCACCGGAGAAGTCGAGGGCCTGCTTGCCGGTGAGCACCATCGCCGAATCGGGCGTCATCACGAGGACACCCTTGGTGTGCATCAGCATGGTGGCCTCGGCGTTCCAGTACGCCTGCCCGCCCACGTTGATACCGGTGACGACGATGTTGATCTCGTGGCCGTCCTGGGTGAACTCGACGATCCGCTTGAGCGCGGCGGCCACCCAGTCCAGGTTCTCGGTGCCCGAATCCATCTCGACCGCGGCACCGGAGGACAGGGCGTACCACTCCAGCGGCACCGCCATCTCCTGCGCGAGGTCCAATGCCGCGATGATGCGGCGGCACTCGGGTTCGGCGAGCGAGCCGAGCGACTTCGTCGGATCGCCGAGCACGATCACGCGTGTCACCCCGTCGGGGTACTTCGGCGACGGCGTGGTGATCGTGCCGACGACGACGGCCGCGGTGTTTCGGCCCTTGGGCCGGTCCGCCGTCACCAGCGCGCCGGCTTCGTCAAGGTCGTACTCGGTGAAGTCACCGAGCAGGTTGGTCAACTCGTACGGGTACACCGTGCCGCGACTGGCTGCGCGCAGCACCTTCTGGCGGTACTCGTCGAGCGGCTCGACCGGATCGTCGGTGGGATCGCCGACGGTGATGTGGTTGGCCCCGGCAGCATCGGTGGTGATGTGTGCGGCGATCTTGCGCAGTTCGCCGGTGTCCTTGTCGCGTTGGCGGCCGATGAGCGTGACCTCTTCGAGGCCAGCGCCCTGTGTCGACGCCGAGTTCGCCAACGTGTGCTCGACGACGTAGCGGAACTGGTCGGTCGACACGTCGATCGGCGGCCAGATGTACATCACGACCCGGTTGGTGTTGAGCCGCTTGGCGCGGGGGCGCTGGGCCTGTGCACGGCGGATCGAGTCGACGGCGGTGGCGAAATTCGTCTCCGCGGTCGGCAGCGTCAGCAGGCGACCGTCTTCCTCGCTGATCGCGGTCAGATCGCGGATCTGGGTGAATGCGACGAGCCGGTCGTCGGCCGGGTTCGTCTTGGCCACGCACCGGTAGAGGTAGACCTCCTCGTCCGAGGAGGGCAGTCGGGTCAGGTCGAACTTGCGCCAGCGCTCCATCTGCATGCGTTCGGCGATGAACGGGTGCAGGCCGCGGATGAGGCGGTCTTCGGTCAGGCCCGTCGCCGACGGCCGGAACGTGAAGTGGTGGTTCATCGCCGCACCGGTGCCGGCGACGGTGATCGTCAGACGGTGCACCTGGTGGGGGAGCATCCGCGCACTGACGATGTTCTGCAGCGCGGCGGCCATCTCGTCGAAGTCGTCGGGCTGGTCCTCCCAGCTGACGTAGATGTCGGCGTCGACCGACGACGTGACGTCGATCAGCTCGACGAGACCGCAGATCGCCTGATCCAAGCCGGCGAAGCTGGTGGCAGCCGATACCAGGGTCGTGCCCCGGCGTTGGGCGGTGACGTACGTACAGCCCGCGGCGCGGCGCGCCTGGAGGTCGGTGAGGTCCTTGTTGCCGTAGTAGCGACGCGCGAGCACCTCCAGCATCACCGTCGACTCAGCGCCCGGGTCGGCCAGGCGCTCGCCGAGCAGGCTGACGAGGGGTTCGGTGCTGCCGACCATCGTCGCGATCCGCTCGTCGCGGTCGGCAGCACCCGGGTTCTCGTCGAGGTAGTGCAGCTGTTCGCGGATGGCGGAGTGCTGGCGGTCGCGGTTACGCAGCAGCCTCGGCTGCCCGTACCAGGCGTGCAGGACGCCTCGGGCCAGGTCGGCGATCGCCGGGATGCGGATCTGCGTCGCTGACACCAGCCGCTCGAGCGCGGAGCCGACCGGGTCGCGCAGCTCGGGCGCCGGGATCGGCTCGCGCAGCCACCGCCGCAGCAGGGCAGCGATGACCGTGGACGTCTCCTCCTGCCGCTGCAGTGCCAGGAAGATGCGGAAGACCGCGCCCTCGAGGTCGGGGGTTCGCTCGAGATCGGTGATCCCGTAGTGGCCCAGCGCGTAGGACAGTCGGGTCTGGAAGCTCTCCGGCAGGCCGGCGACATCCACGTCGAGGCTCTGCAGGTAGGTGTGGAAGTGTTCGCGCGGGCTGTGCACCCGCTCGCTGACGGCTTCGGGGTCCTTCGGGCGGACGCGGGCGAGTTCGGCGAGGTCGGCGAAGACGTCGATGAGCTCGACCTCTTGGGCGAGTGGCGGCCCGTCGGTCTGGGCCACTGCATCGCGGGACTCGAGGTAGTCGTCGAGTAGCTGGCGGTCTTGGTCTGGGTTGACGTCGAAGCCGCGCAGCAGGCTGCGCAGTTCCTCGCGGTCGCGATCGGCGCGCTCAGCGGCGTTGACATTCACCGGCGCCTCGGGCAGATCGAGCACGACCTCTTCCTCGGCGGTCGCGTCGCCCTCGTCGTCGTCTTCGAGCGGCTCCAGGCGCAACAGGGGCGCGCCAGCCTCGACCTGGATGCCGGCGATGACCTCGCACTCCTTGAGTCGGGCACGGAACGGTGCGCGCAGCACCGTCTCCATCTTCATGCTCTCCAACACGAGAACCGGGTCGCCGGCGTCGACCTCGTCGCCCACCTGCAGCGGTGTGGCGATCACCAGTGCCGGGGCAGGGGCGCGCACGACGCCGCCCTCGTCGCGGCTGACGCGATGGGTGACCCCGCCGACGTCGACGATGGAGATCGGGCCGTGGGTGTCGGTGAGCAACCGGTAGCGGCGACCGTTGACGGTCATCTGCGCGGCGTACTGGTCGAACCGCTCGAGCTCGACGTCGGCGGTGCGGACGTCGCCGCCACCCTCGATCACGACGCGGAAGCGCCGCCCCCCAATGCGGGCGACGCGGACGCGGTAGCCGGCGCCGCGGAGCTTGAAGTCCAGCGGGCGTCCGCTCTCGTGGTGCACCTGCGGACGGCCACCGGTCGCGGTCGCGAGCAGACGGTCGAGCTCGGCCATCTCGGCCTGTTCATAGGCATCGATCGCGGCGGCAGCCAAGGCGATCGAGGAGTGCTGCTGCGAGACCAACCGGCCCTGCGCACGCACCCGGTCGATCCAGCCGGTGTCGGCACTGCCGTCGATCACCTCGGGCTGGTTGAGCAGGTCGAGCACGAAGCTCTTGTTGGTCGCACCGCCCTCGATGATCACGCCGGTCTGCGCCATCGCTCGGCGCAGGCGGCCCAGCGCCTGGTCGCGGTCGCTGCCGTAGGCAATGATCTTGGCGATCATCGAGTCGAAGTCGGCCGGGATGGTGTCACCCTCGCTGACGCCGGTGTCGACGCGGATTCCCGGTCCGGTCGGCAGATCCAGCCGGGAGATGCGGCCGGGGGAGGGCGCGAAGTCGCGGTCGGGGTCTTCGGCGTTGAGACGCGCCTCGACGGCGTGGCCGCGCTCAACCGGACGCGGCCCGGTCAGAGTGCCGCCGGAGGCGACGTGGATCTGCGCACGTACCAGGTCGTACTCGTTGGTGATCTCGGTGATCGGGTGCTCGACCTGCAGGCGGGTGTTCACCTCGAGGAACGCGAACAGCTTCTCGCCGGGGTGGTAGAGGAATTCGACGGTCGCCGCACCGCGGTAGCCGACGGCCACGGCGAGCCGTTCGGCGGAACCCTTGACGTCGGCGATCTCCTCCTCGCTCAACACCGGTGACGCGGATTCCTCGATGACCTTCTGATTGCGCCGCTGAACCGAGCAGTCGCGGACACCCAGTGCCCACGCGCCGCCCTCACCGTCGGCGATCACCTGGACCTCGACGTGCCGCGCACCGGTGACCAGGCGCTCGAGGAAGACGACGCCGCTGCCGAAGGCGCGCTCGGCTTCGTCGCGCGTGCGCTGATAGGCGTCGACGAGTTCGGACTCGTCGGAGACCATGCGGATACCGCGGCCGCCGCCGCCGGCGGTCGCCTTGAGCATCAGCGGGTAGCCGATGCGTGCGGCGGCCTTCTTGGCCTCCTCCTCGGTCTCCACCGGTCCGCGGCTCCACGGTGCGACGGGGACGCCCACCTCCTCGGCGATCAGTTTGGCGCCGATCTTGTCGCCCAGGCGGCGCATGGCCTCCGGCGATGGCCCGATGAACGTGACGCCGACGCGGTCGCAGAGCTCGGCGAACGCCGGGTCCTCGGCGACGAAGCCCCAGCCGACCCAGGCGGCGTCGGCGCCGGTCTCGACCAGCGCACGCTCGAGTAGTTCCAGATTGATGTAGGGGCGTGCGGCCGCCGGGCCGAGATCGTAAGAGAGGTCTGCCTCGCGGACGAAGGTCGCGGTGCGATCGACGTCGGTGTAGAGGGCGACGGTCTCGATGTCGCGCCCGGTCTCGGCGTTGAGATCACGGACGGCATTGATCAGCCGCATTGCGGCCTCTCCACGATTGACTATGGCGATGCGGCGAAACATTTGGTTAATCCTATGGAGTATCGGCCGCGCGGGGTATGCCTACTCTCACGTAACCTCCCTCAACGTGACGAAGACAACTGTCTACTCGCGAGTACTTGTGGTTTCGGCGACGCGAGCCGAGGCCGCTCACGTTCCCGACGGAACCCGGCTGTTGGTCTCCGGCCTTGGCAAGGTGACTGCGGCGATCGCGTTGGCCGGGGCTCTGACGCGGGCCGTGCACGGTGTCGACGAGCCGATCGACGCGGTGGTGAACATCGGTACCGCGGGTGCGCTGCACGACCATCACAGTGGGCTGTTCGTGCCGTCGCGGGTGCTCGAGCACGACCTCGACGCCGAGGTCCTCGCCGAGTTGGGCTATCCGACGGTGGCGTCCTGGGACCTTCCAGACGGTGACGGCACAGTCTTGGCGACGGGGGACAGCTTCATCAAGGATTCGCAGCGCCGAGCCGAGCTCGCCCGCGTCGCGGACCTCGTCGATATGGAGGGTGCGGCCTTTGCCCGTGTCGGCGCGCACTTCGGCGTTCCGGTTCGCTTGGTCAAAGTGGTCAGCGACAGCGCAGACGAGTCCGCGGTGGACTGGCCGGCGCGAGTCGACGCGGCCGCCCGGTTGCTGGGTGATTGGCTGGTCGAGGCCGTCACGGGGAGATAGCGGGCGGTCCTTTGAGGCCGATCCGGTGGCCATCGGGGTCGCCGACAATGGCGAACCGCTGTCGCCACGGCATGTCCGCGGGCTGTTTGATCAACGACCCGCCGGCCGCGTCGACACCGGCCGCCAGCTCGTCGACGCGAAGATCGGAGTCGACCTGCAGGTCGATCTGTGGTTCGCCTGAGGACGGCTGTGGCTCAGACTCGTCCCACCACGCGGCGAAACCGGTCGAGTGGAGGACGATCGTCACCCCGGTATCCACCGAGACCCACGCCTCGGCCGGCGAGGCGCCGGTGCGGTGGCGCGGGGTGAAGGCGATGCCCAGCCATTCGTAGAACGCGCGGCTCCGCTCAAGATCGGCGACGATGATGTTGACCTGGGTGACAGCGACCATGTTCCTCACCTTGATCCGGGGGGTCGCGAGTCAAACGGATGTCGAACCCCTACATCGGCTACGGTTCCCGACATTCACTACCGCTGCAACGGTAGTTGTTGTGGGAGAAGGTAGCTGTTCTGGCTCGGCGGTCAGAAACCGTCGTCGTCGAGGGGTGGCGGTGCGGCGCGGCGACGACCTTGAGCGGGTGGTGCAGTAGGGGCCGGTGGCCTCGCCTGCTGGGCCGGGCGCACCGCCGGGGGGCGTGGGCCGGACGGCCGCGTCGAGGCGTCTTCGTTGTCCAGGCGGACGCCACGGGCCATGGCACCTGCGGTCATGCGGTCGGCGTTGGGGCGGACCGCGGGCTCACCGGGGCGGGCCGCGACGGCGGGGCCGGCAGACCGCGCGACGGCCGCATCGCCCGCGCGACCGCGGGGGATGACTGCAGGCGCGGCGCGGAACCCGGGCTCGCCGGTGGGACGGACTCGTCGGGTCGGCGTGTCGCCGCGCGGTGCAGGTTCGTTCTGGGCCGGATTCTGTTGAGCGGCAGCGGCGGCCCGACTGGCCCGTGCCGCTGCGGACTCGGGCTTCGGTGCGGCCGCGCGCTTGATAGGTCCGCTTCCGGCCTTGGCCGTTCCCGTCTTCGACCCTTCCACAGTTGTCGCCGCCGCGGGTGGCTCCGCACGACGGGCCGTGTTGTAGCGCCACCACCGGACCAACACGACGGTGAGTGACGCGAGGAAGGTGAACAGGATGACGGGGAAGTCGTTGGAGAACGAGAAGACCTGCTTGATCAGCAACGAATTCAACTCAGGCACGTTGGCGCTGGTCACCAGGCCCTTCACCTTGACGCCGATGACGCGCAGGATCACCACGCCGACGGCGACCAGCGGCGGTTGGACGGCCGCCGTGAACAGGGCTCGGTTGCGGACGGTGAGAGCCGCGACCAGGCATCCGATGGCGAAACCGATCTGACGGGCATTGATACCGCCGTCGAAGCCGAAAGCGCGGGCGGCCAGCGAGTCGACGGCGATGCCGGCGATGGCGAATCCGAAGGCGATGACGACCGCGCCCCACCACGGCACCCCGCGCCGCGAGGGATCTGCCGACTGCTCTGCAAGAGGCACGTCGGGGCCGGATTCGAGGAAACGCACGAGTCAACGGTACCGGGTCGGGGGGTGTTTACCGGTAACCGAACGCCTATGTCGGTGTCAGGACTCACGTTTGTGAGGAAGTACTCGCCGCCGTTTGTCTGATTTCCGCCGTTAACAAGCGGGGCTGCTCGGGCAGGTCCGCCGACTCGAATGTGTCCAGCTCGCTCAGTTTGCGCACGGTGACACCGAGGCGGTTCTCGACCGTCCCGACCGTAGCGTTGTAGGACTCCACGGCTTTGCCCAGGCTCGCACCGAGGCGGTCGAGCTGTGACAGGACGCTGCCGAGGCGCCCGGCCAGTTCTTTGCCCAGCGCGTGGATCGTCTTCGCCTCGTCGGTAATCGACTGCTGCTGCCAGCCGAGTGCGACCGCGCGCAGCAGCGCGATCAGCGACGATGGCGTGGCGAGGACGACGTTGCGCGAGTAGGCGTAGTCGAAGATCTCGGGGTTGGCACGTGCGGCCGCCTCGAGGATCGGGTCGCCGGGCAGGAACATGACGACCATCTCCGGGCTGGGGTCGAAGGCGGCCCAATACGACTTGGCCGACAGTGTCGCGATGTGTGACCGGACCGCTCGGGCATGGTCGGCCAAGTGGCGGTCGTGCTGGTCGGGATCAGTGGCCGCCAGTGCGTCGAGATACGCGTGCAGCGGGACTTTCGCGTCGACAACGAGGTGGCGGTCGCCGACGAGGTGGACGACGAGGTCGGGCCGGACCGCGGAGTCCGGCGTCGCCGTGCTCACCTGCGTCGAGAAGTCGCAGTGCTTAGTCATCCCGGCGAGCTCCACCACGCGCTCCAACTGCATCTCGCCCCACCGGCCGCGCAAGTGCGGCGTGTGCAGGGCGTTCGTCAGAGCCTGGGTCTGCATCCCCAGGCGGTGTGATGCCTGCGCCATGCCGCGCACCTGTTCGGAGAGGCCGGCGTAGGCGCCGATCCGGTCGCGCTCGGTGCGCTGCACCTGCTCGGCCAGCCGGTGCAGCGACTCGTGCAGCGGTCCGACCACCTGGTTCACCGACGCCCCGATTGCCACCGACTGCCGTCGGGCGGCGTCCTCACTCGCCGATGCGAGGGCGCGCGACGTCAGATCGGCGGCATCGCGAACGGCGCGGGACTCGGCCTGCGCCGCCGCGAGGGCCGGCGCCGATCGGGCAGCGTGCACGGACCAGCCCATGGCGAAGCCCGCCACCAGCGCCAGGACTACGAGCGCGACGATCCCAGAAGTAGCCATGTCGCGATCATCGCAGGGAGGTCGGACAAAATCGGGACGCTAGGCCGTCACGTTGTCGGCGGTGGCGTCGATGTCGTCGATCACCATCTTGAGGCGGCGGAGGTGATCCATCTCGAAGACCTGGTCGGGGCCCTGTGGTGCCGTATCGGTGAACGGCGGGTCGTAGAGCTGTCCGACGTCCATCGCACCGTTGCGGGTCAGATAGTCGACGACGAGACCGATGAAGTCGCTCTGTTGGGCGGTCGCGTTGATCTCGGCCAGGAAAGCCGCGAACCTCTCGTTGACCGCGTGACGGTCGAGACCGACGAGGGACCGGATGAATCTGCCCAGACCGTTGGCATCGGAGACTGCCGCCGCCAGCTCTTCGTCGGACCCGGCGCCGCTGTTCGCCAGCAAAGTCTCCAGCGATCCCAGGTCGGCCGAGGTTAGGGGCTTACCGGTCTTGAGCTTCTGCAGCGCGAGGTTGTCGGGCTGGCGGTTCAGGTAGTCACGCATTTTGGCGAGGAAGCGTTCCCTGTCGGTGCCCGGGGGGACCAGCTCGTAGTGCACCTCTTCGACGTCGCCGAGGAACGCGTCGGCGAAGTCGGTGTAGACGATCTTCTGTTCGCCGGGCTTGATGAGCCGGACCAACCCGCGTAGGCGCTTACGCACCTGTTCCAGCATCTCCGGGGTGACGTCGGCCCACCATTCGTCGGTGACGATCTCGCGCAGGAAGCCCTCTGACTCCTTGACCTTCGGGATGGTCAGCTCGTCGAGCAAGCGCTCGGCGAGCCCGACGATGACCCCGCGCTGGCGCTCCAGCGTCGTCTGATCGCCCTCCAAGACCGCCAACTGGGTGCGCAGCACGACCAGATCGAAGCGCTTGGCCAGTTCGTCGGAGTCGGTGACCGAGGTCGGCAGACCGGCCAGCTCCTCGACGATCTCGCGCACCGCGGCGTCGTCGAGTTCGCTCCACGCCGTGCGCTGCGAATAGGTCTCCACCTGGCGACGCTTGGGCCGCACGAGGAAGTTATCCAGATTCATGCCCGCGACCTGAGTGTGCAGGGTGTCGGCGATCTCGTCGCGCAGCGGGCTGCTCACCTTGGTTCGATCGAAGGCGTAGACGACATCGGTGCGCGTGGTGAACAGCCGCTCGGATAGTGACGTAACGGCACGGCTCTCGGCGGCCTCAGGATTGGCCTGGAAGTAGTCGAAGTTGCCGCACACGTCGAAGATGCGGAAGTCCTTCTTGTCCGCGCCCGGCCCGTACAGGTCGGGGCGCAAACGGGTGCCGCGGCCGATCATCTGCCAGAACTTCGTCTTGGATCGGATCGGCTTGAAGAACACAAGGTTCACGACATCGGGGATGTCGATCCCGGTGTCGAGCATGTCGACCGAGACCGCGATCTGCGGCATTGATTCGGATTGCGAGAACTTCTCGATCAGGTCTTCACCGTGAGAGACCGCGTGAGTGATGACCGCGGCGAACTGCCCCCTGTACTGCGGGTAGTTGACGTCGAAGCGCTCGGTGATGAAGTCGGCGTGGCGCTGGTTCTTCGCGAACACGATTGTCTTGCCGAGCCGGTCGCCGCCAGCGACACGGTGGCCGTGGGTCATCAAGACTTCGAGGACCTTGTCGACGGTGTCTGTGTTGAATAGCCAGCGGTTGACAGCTTCGGCGCCGACGGTGTCGGGGAACTCGTCGTCGTCGACATCGTCGCCCCAGTCGGTTGACTCCCACCGCTGCTTCTCCTCGTCGGAGAGGTCGTCGTAGCGGATGCCCTGTGTCGGGAAGGCCAGCGGTACGGGCCATGCCTTCGGCGGCACGAGGTAGCCGTCTTTGATTGCCTCATCGAGGCCGTAGTCGTCGGTGGGCACACCGGTTTCGAGGTTGAACAGTTGATAGGTGTTGAAGTCGACGTCGTCCTTGGGTGTCGCGGTGAGGCCCAGCAGGTAGCCGTCGAAGTACTCGAAGATGCGGCGGTACTTCTGGTAGACCGAGCGGTGCGCCTCGTCGATGACGATGAGGTCGAAGTGTCCGGGGCCGAAGCGGCGCTGACCGCCGTCGAACTCGTTGATGAGGTTCATCATCGTCGGGTAGGTGCTGACGTAGACGCGCCCGTCGGTGTTTTTCTCGGTGAGCAGGTTGACGGTGGTGACGTCGGGCAGGTGCGACTTGAAGGCGTTGGCCGCCTGACGCACCAGTGCTTTGCGGTCGGCGAGGAATAGCACCCGCTTGACCCAATTGGCTCGCATCAGGAGGTCGGCCAGGGCGATGACGGTGCGGGTCTTGCCCGATCCGGTCGCCATGACCAGCAGCGCTGCGCGAGCGTGGTCGTCGTCGAAGTGGGCGGTGACGTTGCGGATCGCCTTGCGCTGGTAGTGGCGTTCAACGATGGAGTCGTCGATGGTGACGTCGGCGAGCGGCTTGCGGGTGCGGCGCCGCTGAATGGCGAGTGCGAGTTCGTCGCGGGTGTAGAAGCCGTCGACGAGGCGCCGCGGGTAGCGCGTGTCGTCCCAGAGGTAGATCTCGATGCCGTTGGTGTAGAAGATGATGGGGCGTTGCCCCATCATCTGCTCCAGGCAGTCGGCGTACAGCTTGGCCTGGTGCTTGCCCGCCTGCGGGTCCGTGGACGTGCGTTTGGCCTCGACGACGGCCAGCGGCAGACCGTCGTCGCCCCACAGCACATAGTCGACGCGGCCGTTGCCCGACCCGCCGTCGACGGTGGGCATTCCGACGACCGGGTATTCACGGTCTCGTTCGTCGGTCAGGGCCCAACCCGCTTCACGCAGGAGCAGGTCGATGAGGTCGGTGCGGGTCTGCGCTTCGTTGTAGTCGTGGGTGTCGGGCTTGGCGGCGCTTGCGTGCGCCGCGGCGACCTGTGCGCGCAGCTTGGCGATCAGTTGGTCGGTCGAGGCCTTGTCGGCGTCGAATGCCGCTTGCTGCTGGGAAATCGCGGCGTCGCGGGCGGCGACTTGGGCGGCGAGGTCGTCGCGCTCGGCGTTGGCTTTGGCAAGAGCGGCGTCTTTCGCCTCCATCTCCGCGTTGAGAGCCTGGATCTGCGCAATAGTCTTGGCGACGTTGCCGGCGCCGGGCTTGGGCAGGCGGTTGGGGTCGAACTGCGTCCGCGGGTCGGGCCGGTCTGACTGCTGCGACGCGAACTCGCGCGCGAGCCACGACATGATGTGGAACAGTTCCTCCACCAGCCGGACACCGGAGGCGACCGCGATCGGCTTTTCGTCGTGGACCGCCTCGTTGCCTCTGCGGCGGATCAGGTCCATCTTCTGCCGCAGGTTGGGCGGCACAATCGCCTGGAAGGCTGGGTCGTGGAGGCGGGCGGCGAGGTCGTTTCGGTACGGCGTGGGGATGTCGTTAGCGACGTAGAGCCACTTAACTGTCAACTCCACCGCGCGGCGGGCCTGGAAATAGGCCGTACGCGGGTCGAAGTTCACGACGCGCTCGGCGCGCACAGCACCGTCGTAGATGTGCGGCCATTCCGCGCGCAGGAACTCGAAGTTCCCCGCCGGCGAGCGGTTCGGCTGCATCGTCGGCACCTCCTCCGGTCACGATCTTTTCACAGCTCTGCCCGCACGGGAGGCGAGCCGGACACCATAGCGCGGTCGGGTGACAGTGTGAAGGTCAAACCAAAGTCAAATTTCGTTGGACTTTGACTTTGGCGATCGGCAGAGGGGCTGCCATCACCGACGACGCGCGGCAAAGTTGCAAGAGTTATTAGGGTTTATAGTCTCGCAATAAACTGCTATAACTCTTGCTATGGACCCGCTGAGGAACCCCTACACACCGAACGCTGGCGCGACGCCGGCGGTGGTAGTTGGACGCGACGACCAGGTTCAGCTCTTCGAACTACTGCTGGCCCGCCTTGAGAAGGGGCGCACCGAGCAATCGCTGATCGTCACCGGACTGCGCGGCGTAGGAAAGACCGTGCTGCTCCGCGAGTTTCAGAAGCGGGCAAGCAACCGCGGTTGGGCGATCGTGGACCTCGAGATCAGCAAGCACGACGACGCGTACTTCCGGCGCCAGATCGGCCAGACCGTCCGGCAGGCCCTCCTGAGTATCTCTCCGCGAGCGCGGTGGGGTGAAAGAGGCAAACGGGCTGCAGCGGTATTGCGATCGTTCACTCTCACCGTCGATGCCAACGGACAGTTGACTGCGGGTTGGGAGGTCTCCGACTACGACGACGAGTCGGCCCAGACTGGCGACCTCACACTCGACCTGACTGCCCTCCTGACCGCCGTTGGGGAAGCTGCTCAGGATAAGGACAAGGGCCTGGTCCTCGTCTTCGACGAAGTTCAGTTCCTCAGGAAAGAGCAGTTGGAAGCAGTCATCGCCGCTATCCACAAGTGTGTGCAGCGTGAACTGCCTGTCACCCTCGTCGCGGCTGGTCTACCTCAGATCGCCGAGCTGGCTGGCGAAGCCAAGTCGTACGCTGAACGCCTGTTCAAGTTCCCATCCATCGGCGAGTTGAGCGCTTCGGATGCGCGAACGGCACTCGACGGAGCCGCGCGCAGTGAGGATGCGAATTACGACGATGATGCTCTGGACTTTGCGCTCGAACTCACAGGCCGCTATCCGTACTTCCTGCAGGAACTCGGGTATGCCGTTTGGGGCGTCGCCGACGGACCCACGATCACACTGGCCGATGTAATCGAAGCTCAGCCGACATACGAGGCCAAGCTCGATTCCAGCTTCTTTCGCGTCCGCCTCGACCGCGCAACCGAACTCGAGCAGGCGTACATGCGCGCGATGGCGGAGCTCGGCCCCGAGCCTCAGCTCGCCGGTGACGTCGCCAAGCTGCTGGGGCGCACGTCGCAGCAGTGCGCTCCGACGCGGTCGACGCTGATCGAGAAGGGCCTCCTGTACACGCCCAGCCATGGCTACGCCGCCTTCACGGTCCCGCACTTCGATCAGTTCATGATGCGGTCCGTGCCCAACCTCAAAGTGCCGACGATCAAGCCCCGGAAGAAAAGAAGTCCCCGCTAGCCCGACAGTGGGTGATGTTCATCTGGCGATCGATGTCGGATCAGCAATGGATAGCCCCGTTCTGCCCACTTCGAGAGACAATGCGTTCCGCGGAACGCCTCATGCATCACTTTCGCCCCATCAGAATCCGGCGTTTCTGCTGGTCATCGATGTCAGACCCTCGTCGTAGAGTTGAGCAAATGGCACACCAGTTCTAGGGGGAACGATGGGAACCACCACCGACATCTTCGACGATGCGCTCGCCGCCGAACTCTCCGACGACGACTTGGAGGCGCGCGTGCTCGGGTACGCCGCCCAGATCGCTGCGCTGACCGGAAAGTTCCTGCAGTACCTGGCCGAGTTCGACCGTCGAGGCGCTTGGTTCGGGCCGGGCATGAACTCGTGCGCGCAGTGGCTGTCGTGGCGGGCCGGGATGAACCGGCGCACCGCCCAGGAACACATCCGGGTCGCCCGTGCACTGGAGGACTTGCCGAAAACCCGTGAGCATCTACTGGCCGGGGAACTGTCGTTCTCCAAAGTGCGGGCCTTGACGCGGGTCGCTACACCGGAACGTGAACCCGAGTTGCTCAACTTGGCGCTGTCGTCCACCGCGTCGCAGTTGGAACGGTTCGTCGCGGCGATGGGCCCCATCGACCGCAACCAGGACCCTGACGGCACCACGAACAAGGAGGAACCCGACGAGTTCGGCAACGTCGGGCCCAAGCCCATCGAGTCCTACGGGACGTGGCGGTGGAACGAGGACGGCTCGCTGGCGATGAGCGTGAAGTTCAACCCGGTCGACGCCGCTCACGTGCTCGCCGGCCTCGTGCGCGCCGAGTACGAGCGCACCCGAACCGCTGGTGATCCTGACCTCCCCGTTGCGCCCCAAACCGCTGACGAGCAGGCAAACGACGGCGTGATTGGCAACTGTGCAGAGGGAACCGCCACAGAGGTGGACGACACCGTAGAGGCCGGCAACTCGGGTGGCGACAAGCCCCCCAAGCCGCGCCGAGACCTGTGGCGCAGCGTGCCGTCGAACATCGCACCGGCCCTGGTGGCGATGGCTGACACGGTGTTCGACGCGATCGACATCCCGCAGGTGGCGCCCGGTGCTGAGATCCTCGTCCACGAGACGCCTGATCTGGTGACCGGCGACGGTCACGCCCATCTCGACCGTGGCCCTGCGCTCACCGACGACCAGCACGAGGAGTTGCGGTGCGGCGCCTCGACGCGGGCGGTGGGCCACGACCAATCGCGCTACAGCACAGGTCCGCAGATGGGTCCGGTGCTGTGGTGGGGCCGCAAGCAGCGCTTCCCATCGGCAGCGTTGACGCGGATGATTGCCCAACGCGACGTGACGTGCCAGGCGCCCGGCTGTGAACGCACCCACCACCTACACATCCACCACGTGAAGCCGTGGTCGCAGGGCGGCACCACCGACCCGGACAACCTGATCCTGCTCTGCGGCAATCACCACCGCGGCCTGCACGAGGGCGACTTCGTCATCATCGCCTTGGGCAAGCAGCGCTTCCGTTTCCAAACCAAGGCCGGCAGCGAACTTAAGCCCGCGCCGCCGATGACCAAGCCGCCCAGCTGGTACCCCGACGCCCGAGTCCACGGCAATGCCCTTACGCCCGAAGGCAACGGACCGATGGACCTGGGCTACGCAACCGAGGTCATCTACGCAGTGTGGGACCGCCGTGAACGCCTCCGCAACGAGGGGGCCAAGGAAGCTGAGCAGCAAGGCGAGGCAGTGAGCGTCGCGGCCTAGGCCTCTCGTCAGCGGAGAAACTCACTTCGTGGTGGGCCGCAGTCGGGGTAGATGTCCTCCCCATTCGGCCCTTTGATCGGCTCCTTGAACCACTCCGAACGCGGTGGGCTGCACACCAGCGCCGGAATATCCGCGGGGTCCCAATCGTCCGCGTTCGCCTGCTCATCTGCCGTGCTGTCGTTGGGATCATTCATCGATGTCGCCTCCATGATTCGGGTTCAATGCCCTCCTTGTGGAGAGCCGCTGAACCTATCGCGACGGTCCGACAGACGCGGCTGGGTGCGTTCCGCGGAACGCCACATGGGTCACGCGAGTCACACTGACGACCGCGTCGAGTGCGCTGGCAGAATTGCGTCGTGTCCGATGACGAGCAACCGCCGCCAGAACCACAAGTGATAGCTCTTGAACTCGAACCGACACCGCTCACCGCCTCCACCTCGGGGCTCACCCTCTCGCTAGGTGTTCGGGAGTATTTCGCCGCAACGCACCTCTGGTCTGCCGAATACACGGCGGAGCAATGCCTTCGTCGGGAGCAAGAGCTCCTGTCAATTCGACACCAGGGCGTTGACTTGAGGCAGCGCTCATTGTGCGTCGCATCGGTATTTAGCGCGGTTGCATTCCTGGAGGCTCTGGTCAACGAAGTCGGTCAGGATGCCGCCGACCACAAACACGGCTCTCAGCTTCCATCGCGACTGAGTCCACTTTCCGAGACCGAGATCCATCGGATCGGAGGGGTCTGGAAAGACGGGATCGAGAGGGTGAGCCCAATTGACAAGTTCTCCGCCGTGAGCGTCCTCGTCGACAGGCCTGCGGTTGACCGGGGCCGGGAACCCGGCCAGAGTGTCGATCTGTTGGTGAAGCTGAGGCACACGCTCGTGCACTACAAGCCCGAGACCCAATGGGACGACAAGGTACGCCGCGTCGATAAAGGACTAAGGAGTCGCATCGCTCCCAATCCGCTGATGCCGCCCGATACCCACCCTTGGTACCCGAACCTTCTCCTGTCGGCCGCGTGCGCAAGTTGGGCATGCGAAACGGTCACAGCTTTCGCAGGCGAATGGTGGAGCGCGATGGGGTTCGACTACGACTATCGGGGCGGGATCGACTACCGGGATGGGATCGACGGCTGAGTTTGTCGTCGATATGACCCCTATGCGTTCCGCGGAACGCCACAGGGGTCACGCGAGTCACACGTCGTCGAAGAAGTCCTCGTCGACCTCGACTATCTTGATGGTGTCCTTCACCTGGACACCGACGCCGTACTTGATCATCAGGCGCGTCAGGCGGTCACCGTCGACGAGGACGACACGCGCCGTCACGGAATCTGCGTACGCGCGGGCGTCGGCGCTGAACCGACTCGTCGTGATGAAGACACCCTGATGTGCCTGATTGCCGGCCAGCGCGCCGACGAATCCCTGGATCGCTGGGCGTCCGACGATGTTGTCGGCGCCGTAGCGCTTCGCCTGGACATAGATCCGCGAAAGGCCAAGGGCATCCTGGTCGACGGTCCCGTCTATGCCGCCGTCGCCTGAAGTCTGCGTCCGGACCGCGGTGCCCTCGGCGCCGCCGTAGCCCATGGCGACGAGGAGTTTGAGCACGGCGTTCTCGAAGAAGGCTGGATCCTGAGCGAGGATGCGGTCCAACAGGTCGGTCGCGACGTCGGCATTGATTCGCTTGATGCCCTGGTCGATCTGCTCTCGCGGCGCGAGCATGGCAGCGTCGTCGTCGTTTGAGTTCTGTTCGGCTGTGTTTCCGGGCGTTGTCGGGAAGAGCTTCCATGTGTGCGTTGCAGTCACTTCACCGGCGAGGGCTCGGAGGTTCTTCTCGGTGATGCCGTCGGGGTGGTCAGCGAGCAGCTTTCGGCCGACATCGGTGATCCGGTAGTGCGCACGACTGGTTCGTTCGATCGCACCCACGCGATTCAAGTACGAGATCGCCCAGTTACCGCGATTGAGCCACTGCTCTTGGCCCGAGGGAATCACGATCTCCCGCTGCTGAGCGGTCAACGCCAACCCATCGCCTGCAGCATGGACTATCTCACGCAGCCGCTTGATCTCGCCGTCCAGCAGGAATCGAAGCGCCGGGGCCATGTACTGGTCCCAAGTCGGGGCAGTCATCAGAGTTCACCTCGGAAGGCTCGGGATTGGAGGGAGGAGAAGAGGGCGTCGAGTTGGGTGAGTTCGTTCAACATTGCCCATCTGCTCGACTCGATCGCCTCGACGGCTCGTGCGTACTTATGCTGCAGTTCAAATGGCGGTCGCAGTATGCGGATCTTCTGCATCTCCTTGGCGTTGATATTGGCCATTCCGATGATGCTCTTGCACATGTTTCGGAGAACGGTCTTGCCGTGCCCGGAGTTGAGGTATCCCGCGACGTAGTGCGAGTCGACTTCGTCGTTGAAGCGGACGCGGATGAGATAACCCGCGTACGCCATCGGGACGTCGGAGCCGTACACCGCGGTCTTTCCGACCAGGTCCGGGCTGTTCGTGCGATTGAAGAGCAGGTCGCCTCGGCGAACTGTGTATCGCTCAAACTTATCGGCTGCGAGGTCAGTGAGCTTCGATCCGGTCGGGTCGATGCGCCCATCGACGGTCAGGTTTCCCATGCCCAGAACGCGGAACTCGCCGGCGTCGCCTGACTTCTCTGAGGTGCCATATTGCGTGCTGTCGACGAGATCGCCGATCGTCACAAGTGGGAACCCGAAGGCGTTCCGACTCGGGTCGTCAAACATCCGCGCGAACGTCGACCGTCGGAGTTCGTCGTACGCTTCGATCGCTGCGCGCCGCTTGGTGCGGAGGGAGTCGGCATGGTCGAGGATGGCGGCAATGCGGCGTTGCTCGGGGAGGGGTGGGAGGGGGATCTCGACCCTCTCAGCACCTGACTTCGTTAATTTTGCCCGGGTGGTTCCCGTGACGTATGGCGTGACATCTCGGTTCTCAAGCACCCTTGCGAGATAGCGAACATCGATCCGAGGCTTGGGACGGAGCACGTGTGCGTGGTTGTTGACCCAGCACTTCCCTTCGACGCCGTATGCGATTCCTCGTTGGGGATCGTCGAAGTGTCCACCATCCTCTGCAAGCAGTACCAGGGGCTCATCAAAAAGGAAGCCGTCGATGGTTCCCTGCTGCCCGTTAGCGCCAAAGTAAGGATACGGGCCAGCGGCACGGTCTGCCTCCTTCACAGGTCGTCGTCGACGATCGAGGAAGTCGCAGACTTCGCCCAATTGGACCTTCGGCCAGGTCATCTCGTGCCTTCGGCGAGCATCTGGCGTAGTTCAACCAAGCCTTGCTGGATTTCGGTTTCGAGCTGGTCAAGTTCGTCGAGGATCTCCTCGGGGGAGCGGTGTTCGACTTCTTCGTGGACGATCTCCTTGTAGCGATTGAGGGAGAGGTCGTAGTCGTTGTCGGCGATCTCCTGGCGGGGCACGGTGAAGCTCTGCTCGGTGCGGGCGCGGTCTCGCTCGATGCCGTCGCGGTGGGCCCAGCGCTCGAGGACGTCGGGAAGATCGGTCGTGTCGAGGGGTTGGCGCTTGTCGTCGAGCGAGAAGCCGTCGGAGGCGACGTCGTAGAACCAGACGTGGTCGGTGCCGCCGGAGTTGGTCTTGGTGAAGAACAGGATGGCCGTCGACACCCCGGCATAAGGCTTGAAGACACCGGAGGGGAGTTTGACGACGGCGTCGAGTTTGTGGTCGTCGACGAGCATTCGGCGTAGTTCCTTGTGTGCTCTGGTGGAGCCGAAGAGGACGCCGTCGGGGACGATGACCGCGGCTCGGCCGCCGGGTTTGAGCAGGCGCAGGAACAGGGCGACGAACAGCAGCTCGGTCTTCTTGGTTTTGACGATCGCCTGCAGGTCTTTGGCCGTGGACTCGTAGTCGAGACTGCCGGAGAAGGGCGGGTTGGCCAGGACCAAGGAGTAGGTGTCGGCGTCGCCGGTGTTGGCCTCGGCGAGGGAGTCGCGGTAGCGGATGTCGGGGTTCTCGACGCCGTGCAGCAGCATGTTCATCGAACCGATGCGCAGCATCGTGTTGTCGAAGTCGAAGCCGTGGAACATGCGGTTGTGGAAATGGTCGAATCCTGCGCCGGAGTTGATCTCGGCGCGGTGGTGCTCGCGCATGTACTCGGTCGCGGCAACGAGGAAGCCGCAAGTGCCCGACGCGGGATCGACGATCACGTCCTGCGGTGTCGGCGCCATCATGTCGACCATCAGCTTGATGATGTGGCGCGGCGTGCGGAACTGCCCGTTTTGGCCGGCGGCGGCGATCTTGGCGAGCATGTACTCGTAGATGTCGCCCTTGGTGTCGAGGTCGCGCATCTCGAGCTCATCGAGGCGGTCGACGACCCTGGCCAGCATCGCCGCATTCGGGATCGCCAGGCGCGCATCCTTCATGAAGTGGCTGAAGGTCGACTCCTCGTCGCGCATCGACTTGATAAACGGGAACACCTCCTCGTCGACGACGCGGAACATCTCTGCGGGCGCAAGGTTCTTGAACACCGACCAGCGCAACTCGTCCCGATCGACGGGGAACGGGTTGCCCTCGATCGGCCGGCCGGTCAGGTTCGCCTTGTTGAGCGCGTTGGCCTGCTCGTCGTCGAGGCCGCGGATGAACAGCAGGTAGGTGATCTGCTCCATCACCTCCAGCGGATTGGAAATTCCCCCGGTCCAGAACGCATCCCAAACCGCGTCGACCTTCCGCTTCTGCTCACCTGTGATCACCGGCCAAACGTTAGCCCACTGCCTCGTGGTCGAGCAGCCACCGCTTGATCTCGAGGCCGTAGCGGAAGCCGCCCAGCGAGCCGTCCGTGCGCAGGATGCGATGGCACGGGACGAACAGGGCTGCGGCATTGGTGGCGCAGGCGCGTGCCGCGGCGCGGACGGCCTGGGCGTTGCCGGCCATCTCGGCGAACGCGGTGTAGGTGCGAGTCTCGCCAGGGGAAACGGTTCGCAGCACCTTCCAGGCTTGCTCGATGAACGGCCCGCCGCCCTGTTCGACGGCGATCTCCTCGACGGCGCCGGGCTCACCGTCGTAGTAGGCGGTGATGGCGTCGAGGATGGCTTGGCCGGGGTGGCCACTTTGGTCGGACACGAGTTCGTCGACGGGGCGCAGGCGCGGGTTGACCAGGGCCATCAGGTAGCCGGGGTCGTCGGTCCAGCCCGACGCCAGGACTGTGCCGTCGTCGTGGATCACGGTGAACGGGCCGTTCGGGGTGGTGGTGGTCAGGCTTGCCGCGGTTGCGGTCATCGGAGGTCTCCTTCGTCGGTCTTGTCGGGCGTGGCGAGCAACGCGTGCCGCCATAGGTGCATCGACGCGTAGGAGCGCCACGGTGCGGTGTCAGCAAGTGCAGCTGCGCCGACGCCGAGCTGGGCCGCGGCGTTGCGCACGACCAAGTCGGTGTCGAGCAGGATGTCGGGATCGCCGGCCACCGTCATGGTGAGGTAGTCCGCGGTCCAAGTGCCGATTCCGGGGCGCGCCAACAAGGCGACACGTAAATCAGACGCAGCGACCCCCGCGTGCAGTTCCATCTCCCCGTCGGCGACGGCCCGCGCGATGGCGACGATCGCGTCGATTCGCCGTCGCGGTCCCCGCAGGACGTCAGCGCCGGATTCGGCGATGGCCGCCGGTGTCGGGAAGCGGCGGACGGGGTCATCTTCGCTGGTCCAGGGCGTGGGCTCGCCGAGTTCGGCAACGAGGCGGGCGAGGTGGGTCCGAGCGGCGGCGGTACTGATCTGCTGTCCGACCATCGTCGAAACGACTGACGCGAACGGGTCGCAACTACCCGGAACCCGTACACCGGGGGCGGCCCGCACGAGTGCGCCGAGCGGACCGTCGAACAGTGCCACGTCGATCGCCTCGATGTCTGCATCAAGATCGAGGAGGCGCCGCACACGGCTGACGGCGGTACCCAGGTCGCGCAGATCGAGGTGGTGCAGCGTGAGCTGCACATGGTCGTCGGCAAACGCGATCCCCGCCAGCGCGGGGCCGTGGGGCAGTTCGAGAATCCGCTGCGTCGGCGTCGAGTGGCCGGGGATGGCGTGTGCGCGCAGGTGCCATTGCAACCACTGCTGGTTCAGCGGCGCGCGGAACGGAAGGCGAAGTGACACGTGCCCGTCGGAGTGGGCGCGGGTCACAGTTGTCCGACGCAATTGCGACGGGGAGGCGTCGAACACCGATCGGATGGTGTCGTTGAACTGCCGGACGCTGGCGAACCCGGCCGCGTAGGCGATGTCGGTCATTGCCAAGTCGGTGCGGGTGATGAGCACCCGGGCGTTGGCGGCGCGTTGCGCGCGCGCCAATGCGAGCGGACCGGCGCCGAACTCGGCGGTGAGGATCCGCTCGAGTTGACGCGGTGAGTAGCCCAGCATGGCTGCCAACCCGGTGACGCCGGAGCGGTCAACGACTCCGTCGGCGATGAGGCGCATCGCACGCGCGGCGACGTCGGCGGCATGGTCCCAGCGAGGGGACCCGGGCACGGCGTCGGGGACGCATCGCCGACACGCGCGAAACCCTTGCCGTTGCGCCGCGGCGGCGGTGGGGACGAAAGCGACGTTGGCACGCTTGGGCGTGCGCGCCGGGCACGACGGCCGGCAGTAGATCCCCGTGCTGGACACGGTGACGACGAACTGGCCGTCGAATCGCGCGTCACGGGACTCCAGCGCACGGTAGCAGCGCTCGAAGTCCAGGGTCGTCGTCATGTCCTCCACTCTGACACCTGTGACGACCGTGTGGCTGGCGGAAAACCGACATCGCGGTGACCGGCACCTACGGCCGGTCGCGACGGGTGTTCTGTGTGACAATGCGCGGGTGACGAGTGATGCAACGATTTCCGACGGCGACCCGACGCCCGATCCGACGTCCGACAACGGGACGAATGCCGACAACGCGGCTTCGCGCGACCGTCTGCACGTCGCCGGCGATTGGCTGGCGAGTGCGGCCCGCGTGTCGATTCAGATCATCGCCGTCCTGGCGCTGCTGTGGGTGATCGGCATCATTCTCGGCAAGGTGTGGTCCGGGGTCATGCCGGTGGCCCTCGCCCTGCTCTTCGCGACCGTGCTGTGGCCCGGCGTCGCGTGGTTGCGGCGCCGCGGAGTCAAGGACGCGCCGTCGGCCGCCATCATGACGATCGCCGGCATCCTCGTGCTGGTCGGCGTCGTGGCCGGGATCGTGCCGTCGGTGGCGAGCCAGGCCACCACCATCGGCCAGAAGGCGGCCGAGGGCATCGTCAAGGCCAAGCATTGGCTGCAGGGCCCGCCGCTGAACATCGGCGACGACCAGATCTCCAGCACGCTCGACACCCTGCAGGACAAGATCAAGGACAGCGCCGGCTCGATCGCCCACGGTGCGGTCAACGGCGTGAGCACGGCGATGTCGACGGTGATGATGGTCTTCACCGTCCTCATCCTGTTGTTCTTCTTCCTCAAGGACGGTGAGAAGTTCTTGCCGTGGCTGCGGCGCACCAGCGGTGATCGCGCCGGCGCGCACCTGGCCGACCTGCTCGCCCGGATCTGGACCACGCTCTCGGGTTTCATCCGCACCCAGGCGATCGTGAGTTTCATCGACGCCGCCTTCATCGGCGCGGCGCTCTTCATCATCGGCGTGCCGCTGGCCGGGGCGCTCACCGTGATCACCTTCATCGCGGGCTTCGTGCCGATCGTCGGTGCCGTCGTCGCCGGTGCCCTGGCGGTGTTGTTGGCGCTCGTCGGCAAGGGGTGGGTCGCCGCAGTGATCATGCTCGTTGTGATCCTGCTGGTCCAGCAACTCGAGGGCAATGTGCTGCAGCCCTGGCTGCAGGCCAAGGTGATGGAGTTGCACGCGGCGATCGTGCTGCTGTCGGTGATGCTCGGTGGATCGATGTTCGGCATCGCCGGAGCATTCCTGGCCGTGCCGGTCGTAGCGACCGTCGCCGTGATCTTCCGCTACGCGAACGAACAGCTGTCGCGCAAGGCGGGGGAGGGTGCGCCGTCGGATACGCCGCCCGATTCTGCCGACGCGGCGTCAGCGGAGGCGTCAGTCGACGCTTAGGCCCGCGCCGACTCGATCGCCGGGCCGATGATGGCGGCCAGGTCGGCTGCCACGTCGCGGTCGCCCTCCGGCGGCATCGCCACGTAGCTCAATGCCATCCGAGTCAGCGTGCGCGCGATGCGCTCGGCGTCGTCGTAGGACATGTTCAGCCACGTCGAGTCGGCCAGAGCCTGATGCAGAATCTCCGACGCGGTGGTGATCAGCGGACCGGCATCTGTCGTGATCAGCCGGAGTAGATCGGGATTCGCGTCGCCGGCCAGCAGCGAGGCGATCATCGGATCGAGGGCGATGTCGGTGAAGAACAGCGCGAAGCCCTCATACAGTGCGCCCGGGATGTCGCCGGGGTGGGTGTCGAGCGCGGCGCCGACGATGGCGGCGAGTTGGGCGGCCAGACGTTGGGCGTACGCCTGCGCAAGGCCGTAGCGGGTGCCGAACTCGTTGTAGACCGTCTGGCGGCTCACGCCTGCGGCGGCGGCCACGTCGGACATGCGCACCGCCGACCAATCCCGCTCCAGGAGCAGCCCGCGCAGGCCGTCGAGCAGCGAGTTGCGCAGCAGCGAGCGGCTGGCCTGCGCATAGGTCTCGGTCATGCGACCACCTCGGCTGCGAGTGTTTGCTCGATCTCGGTGCGCAGCGCACGGCCGGCCGCCGGGCGGCCCAGGCACACGGCGCCGACCAGGTCATCCCCGTCGTAGCAGCGCACCGTCGCGTCGAACCCGGCGATGTCACCGTCGACCTCGATGCGGTCGGCGGCGCCCGGCCATCCGACCAGCTGCACGTTTCGGCCGTAGTGGACCGTCCAGGCCAGCGGCACGCGCGGCACGTCGGCGCGCTCGGCGTCCAGGCCGAGGTCGGCGGCGATCGTCGTCGCGACGAGTTTGCCGTGCTCGGTGGCGGTCATCCACTGCTCCGCGCGAGTCGGCTCGCCCGTCCGCGGATGCGGACGGGCGGCGACATCACCGGCCGCGTAGACGCCGGACACATCGGTCCGCAGGTCTTCGTCGACCGTTACTCCCGCGGGGCCGACCGTGGCGCCGGCCCCTTCGGCGAGTGCCGTACTGGGCACCATGCCGATAGCGGAGATGACGACTCCGGCGAACCCCGCGCCGTCGGTGGTCGTCACGGTGTCGGGCGTCGCCTGCGCGATCTCGACACTGGTGTTGATCTGCACGCCGTGCTGGCTGTGCAAGTCGATGAGCGCTGCGGCCACCTCGTCGGGCATGACGCGGGTCAGCACCGAGGGAGCGGCCTCCAACACGGTGACCGGGCTGCCCGCGGCGGCGGCCGACGCGGCGATCTCCAATCCGATCAAGCCACCGCCGATGACGACGACGGGCTGGCCGGCGAGGCGTTCCTGCAGCGTCAGGGCATCGGCATGGTGGCGCAGGGTCGGCACGGCCGGGTCGACCGCGTCGACGCTGCGCGGCCGGCCCCCGGTCGCGAGGACGAGCGCGTCGTAGGCGAACCGGCGGCCATCGCCGGCGACGGCCTCGCGGGCGTCGGCGTCGATCTGCGCGATCACGCAGTCGGTGATGATCTCGATGTCACGCTCGGCCCAGAACTCGGGCTTGCGCAAGCGGATCTTGTCGTCGGACAGGTCCGCGGCCAGCAGGTCCTTGGACAGCGCGGTGCGGCGGTAGGGCAGTGCCGGTTCCTCGCCGATGACGGTGACCGGCCCGGTGAACCCGGCCGCGCGCAGGCTCTCCGCCGCCGTGATGCCGGCGATACCGCTGCCGACGATCACGACTCGGGCGGTGCTCACGAGCGGGCCACCTCGACCATGTCGAAGTCACTCTTGGCGGCACCGCAGTCGGGGCAGCTCCAGTCGTCGGGGATGTCGTCCCAGCGGGTGCCCGGCTCGATGCCGTCTTCGGGCCAGCCGAGCTCCTCGTCGTACTCGAATCCGCACTGTGCGCACTGGTAGAGCTTGAAGTCCATCGTCATACTCCTTCGAAGTCGATCTTTTCGCGGACGCCGCAGTCGGGGCATGCCCAGTCATCAGGGATGTCGGCCCACAGCGTCCCGGGGGGGAAGCCTTCGCGGGGGGCGCCGGTCGTCTCGTCGTAGACGTATTCGCAGACCGGGCAGCGGTATGAGCTCACGCGCTCACCTCGTACTTGGCGAGGATCTTCTCCCGCTTGCTGGGCTGGATGCTGACCTTGGTGATGTCACCGTCGTAGTGGTCGAGCACGCGGTGGTCCATCACCTTGCGCCACACCGGCGGGAAGTAGGCCAGCGTGATCATGCTGGCGTAGCCGCTGGGCAGGTTCGGCGCCTCGTCGAAGCTGCGCAGGACCTGGTAGCGCCGCGTCGGGTTGGCGTGGTGGTCGCTGTGTCGCTGCAGGTGGTACAGGAAGATGTTCGTGCAGATGTGGTCGGAGTTCCAGCTGTGCTGCGGGGTGCAGCGCTCGTAGCGGCCGCTGGCCGTCTTCTGCCGGAGCAGACCGTAGTGCTCGAGGTAGTTCACCGTCTCCAGCAGCGAGAATCCGTAGATGCCCTGGATCAGCAGGAACGGCAGGATGCCGATGCCGAAGATGGCCAGCAGGGCGCCCCACAGGACGATCGAGAAGGCCCAGGCGTTGAGCACATCGTTGCTGGGGTGCCAGAAGGACTTGCCAGCGCGCTTGAGGCGGGTGCGCTCGAGTTCGATCGACGACTTCAGGCTGCCCCACACGCTGCGCGGCAGGAACGCCCAGAACGTCTCGCCGAAGCGCGAGCTGGCCGGATCTTCGGGGGTGGCGACGCGGACGTGGTGGCCGCGGTTGTGCTCGATGAAGAAGTGGCCGTAGAAGGTTTGCGCGAGCGCGGCCTTCGACGCCCAGCGTTCGAAGCTCTCCTTCTTGTGGCCGAGCTCGTGGGCGGTGTTGATGCCGATGCCACCCATAGCACCGACCGAGAAGGCGAGACCGATCTTCGAGATCAGGCTCAGACCGCCGTCGAAGCCCAGCCAGCTGAGATCACTGGCCGACCAGAGGTAACCGGCGATGAACAGGCTGATGATCTGGAACGGGACGTAGGCGTAGATGCAGTACCGGTAGTACTTGTCGTTCTCCAGCTGCTCCATGATCTCGTCGGGAGGGTTGGAGCCGTCGGGCCCGAAGAAGACATCCAGGATCGGCAGCAAGACGTAGACCAGGAGCGGGCCGACCCAGAACAGCACGGGCGTCAGCGCTCGGAGCACGTTGAGGATCGGGTTGTCGAAGTGTGCGGCCAGGGCGTTGGTGCCGGCGACGAGGGCGATCGCGATGAAGATGGCGGTCGACGGGATGAGGCCGAGGAGCCAGAGGTAGCGCTTCTTGTCCCGCCACGCGAGCGGGTCGGGGATGTCGTCGTGTGACGTATCCCGCCGGATTGATGACGTGGTCATATTTGGCCTCCTTGCCAAGCCGGACTGTGACTGCTGACACTAGACATTAGTACATCTGCTGTCGAGAGTCTATACATTCGGCCAAAATTGTAAAGCAACGAGCATTGTCATGGTTAGAAGCGGTGGGGAGTTCTATAGGATGGTCGGGGCTTATGCGACGAAAGGGGATCGGGTGGGACTGGCGCAGCGGATTGCCGAGCGCGACGACGGGGTGCTGCTTTTCAGCCTGACCCCGCCGCGGGCCTCGACGTCCCCGGAGGACGCCCAGCGCATCGCCGACGTCACTCTCGCCCGCCTGGAGGCCCTCGATGTCGACGGCCTGGTCCTCTACGACATCGACGACGAGAGCGACCGCAATCCCGCCGAGCGGCCCTTCCCGTACCTGCCGACGATGGACCCGGCGGTCTTCCTCGCCGAGAACCTCGTGAGCTGGCGTCGCCCCGTCGTCGTCTATCGATGCGTCGGCAAGTACGACGAGGAGTCGATGGAGCGCTGGCTGTCGGAGCAGGACGCTGCCGATGTGCTGAGCGTCTTCGTCGGGGCGTCGTCGAGCGTGAAAGAGCGCGCTCTGGAGTTGTCGGCCGCGCAGAAGCTGCGCGCCGAGGTCAATCCGGCGTTGCAGCTGGGCGGTGTCGCGATCCCCGAGCGCCACTCGCGCACGGGTTCGGAGCACCACCGCATGGTCGCCAAGCAGCAGGCCGGCGTGTCGTTCTTCGTCACGCAGGTCGTCTACGACGTATCGGCGGCCAAGTCGATGCTGTCGGACTACTTCTATGCCTGCGCCGACGCGGGGCTGGCGCCCGTTCCGGTGATCTTCACGTTGTCGGTGTGCGGGTCGATGAAGACCGTCGAATTTCTCGAGTGGCTCGGCGTCGACGTCCCGCCGTGGCTGCGCAACGACCTCGCCCACGCCGACGATCCGCTGTCGGTGTCCTTCGACCAGTGCCTGGCCACCGCCGCCGAGCTGACCGAGTTCGCCAAGCGCATCGGCACGCCGCACGGCTTCAACGTCGAGAGCGTGTCGAACCGCCGTCGCGAGATCGAGGCCTCGGTGGAGTTGGCCGCACGGATGCGCAGCTAACGCCGAAGCGCGTAGATCAGCGACCCGTATGTGGTCGCAGATCTAGGCACAAACATCCTCGCTCAGTCCTCGAGCGCGCTGATCGCGATCCCGTAGGGCAGGAAACGCACCCGACGATGCTCGTCGGTGTTGTGCTGGTTGGCGCGCAGCGCCTCGATCTCAGTGGGGAAGACCTGCTCGACGCGGGCGTTCTCACCGTCGCGCGCGATGATCGCCCAGACGCCGTTCCCGGCGTCGGCGGCGGTTTCGGGCTCCGGGCGGGGGCGGCGGCCGTCGCGGGTGGTCGTGAATGCCGAGGTGAATACAGGGCCCTGGTTCTCGACGAACTTGGCGAACATGCCGCGCAGGCTTTCACCGGCGTCGCGCGCGAAGCGGTCGAAGTCGTCGGGGTCCATGCCGAAGGGGCCGTCGTTGTAGGCCATGGGGGTCTCCTCGGTGAGATGTGTGGCTGTCTTGATCCAGTCAACGTCCGGTCCGCCCGGAATGTTCCGGCAAGCGCACCGATAGACTGACCCCCCGTGAGTCTCACCCTCGGAATCGTCGGGCTGCCCAACGTCGGCAAGTCCACCCTGTTCAACGCGCTAACGCGCAACGACGTGCTCGCCGCGAACTACCCGTTCGCCACGATCGAGCCGAATATCGGAGTCGTCGAGCTGCCGGACAAGCGCCTTGAGCGCCTCGCCGAGATCTTCGGATCCGAGCGCATCCTGCCTGCGACGGTGTCGTTCGTCGACATCGCCGGCATCGTCAAGGGCGCCTCGGAGGGGGAGGGGATGGGCAACCAATTCCTCGCCAACATCCGCGAGGCCGACGCCATCTGCCAGGTGGTGCGCGTCTTCGCCGACGACGACGTCGTGCACGTCGACGGCCGGGTGGATCCGTTCGCCGACATCGAGGTCATCGAGACCGAGCTGATCCTCGCCGACCTGCAGACGCTGGAGAAGGCGATCCCGCGCCTGGAGAAGGACGCCCGCAAGAACAAGGACCTCGCCGCGACGCTGGCCGCCGCGCAGAAGGCGCAGGAGCTCCTCAACGACGGCAAGACGCTGTTCTCACAGAAGGACTCCTTCGAGCTGTCGTCGGTGCGGGAACTGCACCTGATGACGGCCAAGCCGTTCCTCTACGTCTTCAACGCCGACGAGGCGGTTCTCACCGACGACGCCCGCAAGCAGGAACTGCGCGCCAAGGTGGCGCCGGCCGACGCGGTGTTCCTCGACGCGAAGGTCGAGAGCGAGTTGCTCGAGCTCGACGAGGACGACGCGCAGGAACTGCTCGATTCCATCGGTCAGGACGAGCCGGGGTTGCGGTCGCTGGCGCGCGCGGGTTTCCACACGCTGGGGCTGCAGACGTATCTGACGGCCGGGCCCAAGGAGTCGCGCGCCTGGACGATTCATCAGGGCGACACCGCCCCCAAGGCCGCCGGGGTCATCCACACCGACTTCGAGAAGGGCTTCATCAAGGCCGAGGTCGTGTCGTTCGAGCACCTCGACGAGCACGGCTCGATGAGTGCCGCCAAGGCTGCCGGCAAGGTCCGTATGGAGGGCAAGGATTACGTCATGCACGACGGCGACGTCGTCGAGTTCCGGTTCAACGTCTAGGCATACGAAGAAGCTCGCGGGACGCTTTGCGATCGAGGTCAGCCGCGGTTCTGCGGCCGCTCGTTGAACTGGAGTTTGTCCCCGTCCGGGGCGTCGACTGTCGCGAAGGTGCCCCACGGTTCCCGTGTCACGTCGGAAGTCGTCGCTCCTCGTGCACGCAACTGCAGCACCGTGGCGTCGACGTCATCTGCGGCGAAGGTCAGAAAAGCGCCTTCGCCGGGCTCTCGCCCGAACGCCGCGGCCGCGGACAAGACAATCGATGTCTGCGCTCCTGTCGGCTTCACTTCCAGCCAGCGTCCACCCTCACCCATGTCGGCGTCCATGACGACGTCGAAACCAAGGGTGTCGCGATAGAACTCGAGGGCGGTGTCTTGGTCGCTGACGTAGAGGACACACGACGCTACGGCGGTGATCATCTCTTGCAACCCTACCGAGGCCCGTCGATCGCGGCGGGTCATATGAGTGGTCCTCGAGGGGCAGCTCAGCGCACGATCTGACGATGACCGGAATCGATCCGCCTCGTCCAGCCGCGTGCATCGAGATGTTCCAACAGCGGGATCGCTACCCGCCGCGATGTGCCCAGCGCCTGCCGGGCTTGCGAGGTGGTGAACGGCTGAGGCAATCGCGCGAGTTCGCGCATCGCCAGCGCCGGGGTTCGGGGGAGAACCATGACACCGTCGCCGAGGTGGAGTAGCCGACCTGCACGTTGAGCGGCAGCGAGTTCCTTTGTGCCCAGATGCAGTTCGGCGAGTTCCTCCGCAGTCGGTGCGACGAACGGCGACTCCGCCAAGCGTCGTTCCACTTCGGAGACCGCCGATTCGGCAGGGCCCATGTCACCACGATGATCGGGCAGGAACAGCCAGCCGCCCTCGGCCCGCACTCCCGCGCCCGCGATCACCGCGGGCAGCAGCGCCACGTCGGGAAGGGCCAGCAGATCCCGGGCCGCCCCGTCACTCAGCCCGGCCGTGAGCGGGTCGCGCTCGTGCAATGCCACCACGGCGCCGCGCAGGCGGGCCTGCCAGTCGTCGAGTTGCTGATGCGACACCCACCAGCGGCCGACCTCCTCGACTCCGTCGGGCAGTGCTTCGACGGCGAATCCCGACCCCGCCAACCGGCTGCGCTCGACGGCGCCGCGGCGCGCCACTTCCTGACCCACGGCCGAGTCATCGTCGCGAAAGGCCAGATCCTCGCCTCGCCGCACGCCGTCCCCGCGGCGGCGCAGGGGCGGCGGATCCAGGTCGAGCACCCGGGCGCCGCCGACGATCCGGCCTGCCCCGGGATCGCGCAGCACCAACTGGTCGCCGACATGCAACGGAAGCGGCGAGGCAAGCGTCAGACGATGGTGGTCATCGTCGAACGAGCGTGACCGCGCCGGAACGGCCGCCGACCCGGCATGCACGGTGAGCAATTCGGGAACGGAACCGCCGCCCGACGTTCTCCGCACGTCGATCAACGACACACGCACGACCGTCCCCGGTGTCACCAGCGCGTCCCCGCGGTGCACATCGACGGCACTCACACCCCGGACATTCACGGCGACACGGCTGACCGGTCCGGCCACGTCGCAGTCGCGTCCGTGAGTCTGCAGACCGCGCACCGTGACCTCGCGAGTCCGGGTTCCGCCGAGCAGTTCCAGTCGGTCGCCCGCCGTCAGCGTTCCCGCCGGCAGAGTCCCAGTGAGGACTGTGCCCGCGCCGGTGATGGTGAAGGCCCGATCTACCCAGAGTCGGACCGGCCCGTCGGCACGCGGCGCTGGGAGAGCACCCAGAACCGCGTCGAGGGTCGTTACCAACTCGACCATCCCGGTACCCGCGACAGCCGACACCACGACCACCGGCGCCTCGGCCAGCCCTGTATCCGACAGTTCACGACGGGTCTGGGCAATCACCTCCGCGACCCGTTCCGGAGCCGCCCGGTCGGCGCGACTGATCACGACCAACCCGTGTGAGATCCCCAGCGCGGCAATCGCATCCCGGTGCTCGGACGACTGTGCCATCCAGCCCTCGTCGGCTGCGACCATGAAGCAGACGACGGGAGAAGGGCCGAGTCCGGCGAGCATGTTGCCCACGAATCTTTCGTGCCCGGGCACATCCACGAAGCCGACCTCGCGTCCGGACGGCAGCGTGGTCCACACGAAACCGAGATCGATCGTCAGACCGCGGCGACGCTCCGCCTCCCACCGATCCGGTTCCATCCCGGTCAGCGCTTTCACCAGCGTCGACTTCCCGTGATCGACGTGGCCGGCGGTGGCAACGACGTACACGGGTCAGAGCCCGCGCAGTGCAGTCTGCACGGCCTGGCGGAGGAAGTGATCGTCTGCCTCCGGCACACACCGCAGATCAATCAGCGTGGCACCGTCGTGCACTCGCGGCAGCACGGCGGGTGAGCCGAGTCGCAGTGGCCGAGCCGCCGCTTCGGGCAGTCGCACCGCACACGCGCGCAGTGGAACACCCGGTGCTCCGCCGCCACCGACCCGGCCGTCGTGATCTACCACCGTTCCGCCGACGGCCGTTGCGAGCGCCTCGGTGCGTTCACGCAGCCGCGCCGGGTCGGCATGTAGATAGTCGGTGACCGGCGGCCGTGGACCGGACAGCGTTGCCTCCAGTGCTGCCAGCGCCAGTTTGTCCATCCGGACCGCGCGCGCCAGCGGATGGCGAGCCATCGACAGCACCGTCTCGGCACGGCCGAGCACGATGCCGGCCTGCGGGCCGCCGAGCAGTTTGTCGCCGCTGGCGGTGATCACGTCGGCGCCGTCGGCCAGCGTGGTGGCGGCGTCCGGCTCGTCGGGCAGCACCGGGTCGGGTGCGAGCAGTCCGCTACCGAGATCGACGACGAGGGGAACGCCACGTTCTGCGCTCAATGCGGACAACTCGCGGACCGAGACGCTGGAGGTGAAGCCGGTGACACGGAAGTTGCTGGGGTGCACCTTGAGCACACAGCCGGTGTCGGGGCCGATCGCGGTGGCATAGTCGTGCAGGTGCGTGCGGTTGGTGGTCCCGACCTCGCGCAACCGCGCCCCGGTCGAGGCGATCAGGTCCGGCAGGCGGAATCCCGCGCCGATCTCGATCAGCTCGCCGCGCGATACGACCACCTCGCGGCCCGCCGCCAGGGTCGTGGTCGCCAGCACCAGCGCCGCGGCGCCGTTGTTGACGGCGAGTGCTTCTTCGGCGGCCGGACAGGCCGCCAGTAGCGCGGCTCGCGTGCCCCGGCCACGTTTGCTGCGCGTGCCGGTGTCCAGATCCAGTTCGACGTCCACGTAGCCAGCTGCCAGGATCAGCGCCTCGACCGCAACCGGCGAGAGCGGTGCGCGCCCCAGGTTGGTGTGCACGACGACTCCGGTTGCGTTGAGAACCGGGGTCTGAGTGGAGGTCCTTGCCGCCGCCAGTTCGGCGACGACGATGGCCTCGACCTCGTCTGGCGAGATCTCCCCGGTTCGCGCGCGTTCCTGCGCCGAGCGGATCACCGACGTGATCACGTGGCCGGCCACCAGCGAGCGCGCGCGGGCCACCTCGGGTAAGGCGAGCAACGCATCGGTGCGGGGAATGTGGCGCCGTGAATCCTGTTGCTGCACAGCGTCATCCACCGCAGAACCCCTCCTGTGACCGGAAAGCTGGCGGAGACGGACGGGAATCGAACCCGCCAGACCGAGATACTCGGCCTCACTGGTTTTGAAGACCAGGGGACCCACCAGGAATCCAGACGCCTCCGCCGCCCACGATAGCCGCCTATCCTCTGGAGGTGACTGTGATACCGGGCAAACTCCAACGCCTCACCTCCTACGCACACGGCGGAGGCTGTGCGTGCAAGATTCCCGCCGGGGAACTGGAGGATGCGATCCGAGACCTCATCGGACCCGCGGACCCCGACGTTCTAGTCGGCCTGGACGACGGCGACGACGCCGCTGCGGTCCGGGTCGCTGACGGCCTCGCGGTGCTCTCGACCGCCGACTTCTTCACCCCGGTCGTCGACTCGCCCTACGACTGGGGCCGGATTGCTGCCGCCAACGCATTGTCGGATATCTACGCGATGGGCGGCCGGCCGGTCGTCGCAATCAATCTGGTCGGCTGGCCGCGCGGAGTACTGCCGATGGAGATGATGACCGAGGTGCTCCGCGGCGGTCTCGATGTCGGAGCGGAGGCCGGCTGTCCGGTGATCGGCGGCCACACCATCGACGACCCGGAGCCGAAATACGGCATGGCGGTGACCGGCATCGCTGACCCTGACCGGTTGCTGCGCAACGATGCAGCGCGGGCCGGGCTGCCTCTCACCCTGACCAAGCCGATCGGTGTCGGATTGCTCAACAATCGGCACAAGAGCACCGGTGAGAACTTTCCGCAGGCAATCGCCTCAATGACCGCACTCAACCGGGGCGCCTCCGCCGCTGCGCTCGGCGCCGGGGCCCGCGCCGCCACCGACGTGACCGGCTTCGGCCTTCTGGGACACCTGTACAAGATGTGCCGGGCATCCGGTGTCAGCGCAGTGATCGATGCCGCCGCCGTCCCGGTTCTCGACGGCGCGCAGGAGGCGCTGCGCGACGGGTTCGTCTCCGGCGGCACGCGCCGCAACCTCGACTGGGTACGCCCGCACCTCGTGACCGGAGCCGGGATCACCGAAGACCACCTGCTGCTCCTGGCCGACGCCCAGACCTCGGGCGGCCTGCTCGTCGCCGGCGAGGTTCCCGGCTACCCGATCATCGGCCACTTGACTGTTGCTGAGCCCTCCGCGCCGGGGGAGCCGGCGGTCCTCACAATCCGATGATCGAGTCGTCGGTGATCCCGGCCGCACGCCGGGCTTCGAGTCGCCGACGCTGCGGCTCCATCGTGTAGCGCGGGTCCTTCGCCGACTCGAGCCCCGCCTCGAAGACCCCGAAGCGGGTGCAGGCCGAGGCCGCCATCAGAGTGACGCCGGACGCTGCGGCGAGGACCCGCCGCGCCCGGCCGCTCCGCCCACCGAACAACGTCGCCCCCACGCCCCCGGCCACGGCGAGCCGCTCGGCCCAGCGCATCAAGTTGCCCGGTGTGCCATGGTGCAGCGGTTCAGCGGCCACCGGATCCATCCGCTTCTCCATCAGACGGGTGGCGACGACGTCGCCGATGACCCCCAGCACCGCCAGGTTGCGGGCCGGGCCCACCTCGTTCGCCGGTGTGGTGACCAGCGCCAGGCCGCCCGCGGCCAGGCTCGCCGAACTGACGAAGACGAAAGGCAGATCGCGGTGCGCGGCGTGCCAGGTCGGCATCGCGGTGTCCCCGAGCAGCACCGCCGTGTACGCGGCCAGCGGTGCGCCCATCAGGCCGGCGCCGAGCCCGGACATCGGTTCCGCGGTCCGCAGCACCGGCCGCAACGGACCGAGAGGCAGTCGGTCGCCGGTCATCCGGTCCACCTCGCCGACGGCGGCAACGCCGACGAGTCCGCTGTACCCCGTCAGAATCCAGGAGCCGACACTCATCGGTGAGGTGACCTTGAAGGTGCGCATCATGTGCAGAAAGCGTTCGGGACGGCCGAGGTCCGCCACCAGCGCAAGGGCGCCCAGCGACGCGGCACCCAGCCCGGCAAGACGGGTGTTTCGGCGCAGGGTCTCCCGGCCGGTGAGCTGAGCTCCGGCCCCCAGCACCGCAGATCCGCCGGCCACGCCGCCGAGGAACAGGTAGAGGCCGATGGGCCACTCCCACGGCGGTGCCTTCACCACCGGGCGACCGTAGTAGCCGTGCTCGTCGAGTTTGGCCACCTCCACTGTCGGCACCATCAGATCGGCGCCCCGGCTCCACCCGGATCCCTTGCGGCCCTTGTCCTTCCGGCCGCCTCGACGATCGGGCCGAGGCGGCCGGAACTGGTCGTACTCGGAGCTGGTCATCGGCGCCGGTCCCTCGATGAACCCAGGAACGAGACGGCCGCTGCGGCGGCCATTCCCGCCACCGCGAGCCCGGCCCGCTTGTACATGGTCGGCAGATCTGCTGTCGGCACCCGCGGATCCGGCGGCAGTCCGTACACCTCCGGCTCATCGAGCAGGAGGAACACCGAACCGGTGCCGCCCACGCCGTCGTTCTCGTTGGCTCCGTACAGCCGCGCTTCGGTCATGCCGGCCGTGTGCAGCTGCGCCACCCGGTCGTGCGCCTTGGCGACCATCTCCGCCCGATCACCGAACGAGATCGACGTCGTCGGACAGGTCTTGGCGCAGGCCGGGGTCTCGTTCGCGCGCAGGCGGTCGTAGCAGAGAGTGCACTTCTGCGCGACGCCCCGCTTCGGCACAGCGGGCTGCTCACCTTTGCGCTCGCCGTCGCGAGTGGTCGGCGCGACGGTGCCATCGCTGCGCCGCTCGACCACGCCGAACGGGCAGCCCGCCACGCAGGTTCCGCAGCCGTTGCAGATGTCCGACTGCACCACCACGGTCCCGAACTCGGTGCGCATCATCGCGCCGGTCGGGCACACGTCGAGGCAGCCGGCGTGCGTGCAGTGTTTGCACACGTCCGACGACATCAGCCAGCGAAACTCGGGCGTGTCCGGAGGTGTCGAGTCCCCGGTGGGTTCGGCGGCGGCAGGCTCGGCGTCGACCCTCGTGCGCAACTGCGGCATTCCCAGCCCGACGAGCCGCGCGCCGGATTCACGTGCGGTCTCGATCCGCTCGGCATCCTGCTCGATGAAGGCGACGTGACGCCAGGTACTGGCGCCCAGCGCCACCGAATTGTCGTACGACATCCCGGTGAACTCCAGGTCGCCGTCGCGCGGATTGCCATTCCACTCCTTGCACGCCACCTCGCAGGCTTTGCAGCCGATACAGATCGACGTGTCGGTGAAGAAGCCGCGCCGCTCCTCGAGTATCGGCCAGGCGGCGTCGGCGCTCGGGTCGGTGGGGCCGGTCAACTGTCCCATTGCCGGTCTCCTTCCTGCACCCGGGGTCCATCGGCATCGTCGGTCGCAGTCACTCTCTCATTGTCCGTCTCCATCGTGACACCCGCGCGTCGCTGGTACTCACGAACCAGATCGAGTGCGGCGCCACCCCGCGGACGCCGGCCGGCGATCATTGCACATGACCCGACCTTGGACTCCTGGATGAACACGTTGGGGTCCATCGTGACGCCGATCAGGTCGTTCGCCGCGTCACCGGTGACGACGGCGTCACCGCCCTGCCCCCAGTGATACGGCAGACCGATCTGGTGGACCGCGCGCCCGTTGATGTCGAGCGGCCGCAGCCGGTCGGTGACCAGCACCCGCGCCTCGATCGCCGCGCGGGGCGAGATGATCGTCGCCCAGCCCTCGTTGACCACTCCGACCTCCGCGGCCAGTGCCGGTGAGATCTCACAGAACATTTCCGGCTGCAGTTCCGCGAGATAGGGCGACCATCGACTCATTCCGCCAGCCGTGTGGTGCTCGGTGAGCCGGTAGGTCGTGAAGACGTACGGGTACACCTCCACCCCCGGGTCGCCGGCGCTGGGCGCATCCAGATTGTCCGCGCGCGGCATCATCACGCGAGCCGGCGCCTGCTGCTGCTGGTACAGCGCATTGCGTACCGGCGACTCCTGCGCCTCGTAGTGCGTGGGCAGCGGACCGTCGACCAGCCCGCTCGGTGCGAAGAGCCAGCCCTTGCCGTCGGACTGCATGATGAACGGGTCGTCGCCACCGATCGCATCGGCGCCTATCGCACCGGGCTCCGGCTGCCGCCCTGGCGGGGTCGTCGCCGGGAAGTCGGGAATGTCGTCGCCGATCCAGCGGCCGGCCGCTTCGTCCCACCAGACGTACTTCTTGCGCTCACTCCACGGACGGCCCTGCCGATCGGCGGAGGCACGGTTGTAGAGGATCCGGCGATCGGCCGGCCATACCCATCCCCACTCCGATTGGGTCACGCTGGGGCCGCCCTGCGGTTCCCGGCGGGCCGCCTTATTGACGCCGCCCGCGGCGACGCCGGTATAGATCCAGCACCCGGCCAAGGTCGAGCCGTCTGCTTTGAGCTGGGTGTACGAGTCCAGCGGGGCGCCCGCGTCGGGCCCCGTCGCATACCGCCCGTTGATCTCGACGAGCACCGCTTCGGGGTCGATGTCACCGTGGTCGTTCACTGGATAATCCCAGGTCATATCTAAGATCGGCCGATCACGCGGATCGTCCGAATCAGCCAGTCGCGCCCGGATCCGTACGCCCAGATCGTGGTAGAAGTCCAGTTCGCTCTGTGCGTCTCCGGGGGGCGACACCGCCTGGTGCCGCCACTGGACCATGCGTTGGGTCTGTGTGAAGCTGCCCGACTTCTCCACGTGCGTCGCGGCAGGCAGGAAGAACACCTCGGTGCCGATCTCCTCGGTCTTGAGTTCGCCTGACGCGATCTCCGGTCCGTCCTTCCACCAGGTCGCGCTCTCGATCATGTTGAGGTCGCGCACCACGAGCCACTTGAGTTTGGCCATCGCCAGGCGCTGCTGACGGGCGTTCGCCGAACCGACGGCCGGGTTCTGGCCGATGATGAAGTAGCCGTCGACCTGGCCCTCCAGCATGTTCACGACCGTCTGGTAGGTCCCCGCCGGGCCGTTGAGGCGGGGCAGGTAGTCGTAGGCCCAATCGTTCTCCGCGGTCGCCGCATCACCCCACCACGCCTTGAGCAGGCTGACGGTGTAGGCGTCGGCGTATGCCCAGTAGCCCTTTCCGGTGACCGGGGTGACCGCCCGCACGTAATCGGCGAAGGTGTCGTGTTTACCCACTGACGGCATCGGCAGATATCCCGGCAGCAGATTGAACAGGGTCGGGATGTCGGTCGACCCCTGGATGCTGGCGTGACCCCGCAGCGCCATGATGCCGCTGCCCGGGCGTCCGACATTGCCTAGCAGAAGTTGCAGGATGCCCGCGGTGCGGATCACCTGAGCACCCATCGTGTGCTGGGTCCAGCCGGTCGCGTACCCGAAACAACCGGTGCGCTCGGGGCCGGAATTGTCGGTCAGCGACCGCGCCAAGTAGTCGAAATCGGCCGCCGAGACGCCGCACATCTGCTCGACCATGTCCGGCGTGTAGCGGGCGAAGTGCCGCTTGAGGAGCTGGAACACCGACTGCGGATCGGTGAGCGTCTCGTCCCGGCCGCCCGAGTACTGCCAACTGGCCGTGTCATACGTTCCGGTCTCCGGGTCGAAGCCGGAGAACAGTCCGTCGAGGTCTTCGGGGCCGACGAAATCGGCGTCGATCAGAGCTGCCGCGTTGGTGTACGCGACGACGTAATCGTGGAAGTGCTTGTCATGGGTCAGCACGTAGTTGATCAACCCACCGAGCAGCACGATGTCCGAACCCACCCGCATCGGGATGTGTTTGTCGACCACCGCTGAGGTCCGTGTGAAACGCGGATCGACGTGAATCACGCGTGCACCGCGGGCCTTCGCTTCAGCGACCCACTGGAATCCGACGGGGTGCGCCTCCGCCATGTTGCCGCCCATGAGCACAATGCAGTCGGCATTGGCCATGTCCTGCAGGGACTGGGTGGCGCCACCGCGGCCAAACGAGGCTCCCAGACCGGGAACCGTGGCGGAGTGTCAAATGCGGGCCTGATTCTCGATCTGGATGGCCCCGGCCGCGGTGAAGAGCTTTTTGATCAGATAGTTCTCTTCGTTATCCAGCGTGGCGCCGCCCAGCGAGGCGATTCCAAGGGTGTGCCGCAGCGGCCTCCCGTGCTCATCGGTGTCGCGCCAGTGCTCGCGGCGCGCTTGGATGAATCGATCCGCGATCATGTCGATCGCGCGGTCGCGGTCGAGATCCTGCCAGTCGGTGGCATACGGTGCGCGATAGCGAACCTTGGTCTGCCGCAAGGGACTGTTGACCAACTGCTCGCTCGATGAGCCCTTCGGACACAATCGGCCCCGTGAAATCGGCGAATCCTCGTCACCCTCGATGGCGATGACACGCTCGTCCTTGACATACACCTTCTGGCCGCATCCGACAGCGCAGAAGGGACAGACGCTCTGAGCGACACGATCGGCCGAGACCAACCGGGACTCGAGGGCTTTGGTGCGTGGCGATTCGACTGCAGGACCGCGCCCGAGCTTGTCACCGGACCGCAGCTGCCGGATGACCGGCCACTCGAGGGGGCTGAACCTCGCCATGTGTCCAGAGTATCCGGTGCGGAAACCTGATCTGCCCGAACCGCCTATCGGCGTCGGCTTGAAGGGCCGTGCGGGACCCCTCGCGACCAGATCGACTTCCTCATGAGCCGGTTGCCGGTGTCCTGATGTGGAACTGCCTCAGCCGTGCTGGGTCGAGGATGACGTCCATCCGGTCGATTCGGCCGTCGGTGATGGCGAGCGCGCCGACGCTGTAGACCGCTGAATCGCGGTACGCGATCCAGCCCGGCCGGCCGTTGATGATTGCGGGGCGTGCGTCGGTGTAGTTCGACGAGAATTCTCGGGCCCGGCTCGCGACTGACTCGGCGCCGCGCACCTCGATGACCGGTTGCCCGGCGACCGCGATGCGTTCGACGATCTGCGGGTCGAGAACATCTACCAAGGCGTTGAGGTCACCGCCCTTCGCCGCAGAGAGGAACGCGTCGACGACGATCTGTTCGGCGGCCGGGATCGCAGAATCAAGGTCGCTGGGATCGGTGTGGCGGATCCGGCCACGCCCACGGCTGGCCAGCTGGCGGGCCGCCTCCGACGAACGATTCAGCACCCGGCCGATCTCGGCGTAGGGGAAACCGAATGCGTCGTGCAGCACGAACGCGACCCGTTCGGCCGGGGTCAGCGTGTCGACGACGACCTGCAGGGCCGAACCGACGGTCTCCGCCAGCAGCACGTCGATCTCTGGATCCGGGTGCGCCAGCGGATCGCTCGACTCGGAAACGTGATCCAACGGCATTTCTCGCCTGGTCGCGCGCGAGCGCAGCTGGTTGAGTCCGATCCGCCCGACCGTCGTCATCAACCACGCCTCAAGGTTGTCGATCGATGCGCGGTCGGTGCGCTGAAGCCGCACCCACGCCTCTTGGACCGCGTCATCGGTGTCCGCGTCGGAGGCGAGTAGCCGTCGCGCGACGGCTTTCATCTTCGGCCGGTGCGTTTCAAACTCCGCCGCGACGTCGTCGTACATCTCCACGTCTCCTAGACCCGAGCCGCCCCCCGAACGTGACGTCACGTTTCTCGTCGTGGGCGGGTCTGGTTCTTGAAAGGGCAATCGCCCCCCACACTACGAGGCAGGAACATCTACCCCATGAGCAATATCGCCGTCATCTACTACTCCGCGACCGGCAACGTCTACCGACTCGCCCAAGCTGTGGCCGAAGGAGCGGCCGATGCCGGTTCGAATGTCCGGCTGTTGCGTGTGGCCGAGACGGCGCCCGACGTGGCCATCGACTCCCGGCCCGAATGGCGTGCTCATGTCGAGGCCACCTCCGATGTCCCGGTGGCGACCAACGACGACCTGCGCTGGGCCGACGGTCTGGCGTTGGGAACCCCGACTCGATTCGGCAATGTGAGTGCGCAGATGAAGCAGTTCCTCGACAGCACCGGCCCGTTGTGGATGGCCGGTGAGTTGCCGGGCCGCACCGCGACCGCGTTCACCAGTACGGGCACGCTGCACGGGGGCGCCGAAGCGACGATCCTCTCGCTCTATCAGACGATGTTCCACTGGGGCTCGATCGTGGTGGCGCCCGGCTACACGCAGCCCAATGTCGCCGGCGGCGGCCAGGCACCTTACGGTGTCGCCCACACCGCCGGATCCGGACTGCCCGACGAAGCAGTGCTGGCTGCTGCCAAACACCAAGGGTTCCGCCTCGGGACCTACACCGCGCGACTCGTCGCGTCGCAATAGCGGCCGTTGGTACCGTGAGCCGACTTACCGGAAGGGAGTTGGACTCATGGCGCGTGACGGCGATTCGGAGTCGGGGCAACTCGATATCACCACGACGGAGGGTGTTGTTCGCGGAGTCGACCAGGGTGCGACGCTCGCCTGGTACGGCATTCCGTACGCGCAACCGCCGATGGGGGAGCTTCGTTTTCGCCGCCCGGCTGCAGCGGCTCCTCGCGACGAGACATTCCTCGCCACGTCGTGGGGGGCACCGCCTGTCCAGCCGCCGATGCCGCAGCCGTTCGGCGGCATCGGCGACGCAGGGGACTGGTCTGAGGACTGCCTGACGATCAACGTCGTCCGCCCGGCCGGAGCAATCGGTCCGCTCCCGGTAATGGTGTGGATCTACGGCGGCGCATTCACCATCGGCGCGTCGCGCAACTACGACGCTCGGCGGCTGGTGGAGCACGGTGACGTCGTGTTCGTGAGCATGAATTACCGGGTCGGCGCATTCGGATTCCTCGACCTGAGCAGCTTGAGCAGCGATGAGGCGGTGTTCGACACCAACGTCGGCCTCTACGACCAGATCCTCGCCTTGTCGTGGGTGCGCGACAATATCGCGGCATTCGGCGGTGATCCGGACAACGTCACGATCTTCGGGGAATCGGCGGGGGCGATGTCGGTGATGGCGCTGATGAGCATGCTGGACGCCGCCGGACTGTTCCACAAGGCCATCGCCCAGTCCCCGGCACCTGCCCAGGCCAACAGGACCTCCGAGCTGGCGCACTGGGCGTCGGACTTCGCTGCGACCCTCGGAGCAGCACCCGGGGACGAGGCGGCCGTGTTGAAGGCCGCGTCGGCGGATGAGATCTTGGCCGCGATGGTCGCCTTTTCCCAGCGGGTGGCCCAGGAGGATGCCGGCGCGATGCCATTCGGGCCCTGTGTGGACGACGTCTCGTTGTTCGGGTCGCCGATGGCGACGATCGTCGACGGGCAGCAGGCGAAAGTGCCGCTGCTGATCGGCACGAATGACAATGAGGGCCTGCTGTTCATGTTCGGTGCCCAGATGAGTGGGAGTGAAACACTCGCGGTGCTGCCCGAGACGGTGGAACGGGTGCTTGTCGGGGATGCCGCGCGCAAGGAGTTGCTCGACGCCTATCCGGGATATCCCGATGGTCCGGTTGCTGCACGGGTGGGCGGCGACCGCCTGTTCTGGTATCCGTCGACGGTGGCCGCGGGGGCGCATTCGTCGGTCGCGTCGACGTGGGTCTACCTGTTCGAGTACACATCGGACGACCGCAGATTCGGCGCGCTGGGACCGACGCACGGACAGGAGATCCCGCACATGATGGGGTGGTCGGGGGCACCGGCAACCGGCCGTCAGCCCGCCGGGACCGCTCGTGATGCGGAGTTCGCCGGTGCCATGATGACCGCGTGGACGCGATTCGCGCACGATGGATCTCCCGCCGACGACTCGGCGTGGCCGCGCTACGACGCGGCGCACAGGCCGACGATGATCCTCGACGAGATCTTCCGAGTGGTCGACGACCCGCACCGGGACCGTCGGCTGGCATGGGAGCGGTATTACTCCGTGCGGGACGCTGGCGACGAATGAGCATTGGCGAGGTCTCGCTGACCGGGCGCCTCATTTGCGCTGACGACGAGCAGATCGCCATCGTCGTGGAGCACTTACCGCGCCACACCGAGTTGACCCGAGCGGAGTCGGGATGCCTTGAGTTCTCCGTCGTGCAGACCGACGATCCTCGCGTTTGGCAGGTTGACGAACGGTTCACCGCTACCGCCGCTTTCGAAGCCCATCAACGTCGAGTCTCTGTCAGCGAATGGGGTCGCGCGACGAAACACATCGAACGCGACTACATACTCAGAATTGCCGATTGAAGTAGGCAGTGTGGACAACTGCGGATGCCAGTCGAGGTTGTCCACAACGGTCTCAAACAGGCCGATTCGGGGTTGAGTCCGGCCCCAAACTCGATCCATGGGAATCAGGTATTACGCATATGCGTACGAGGCAGAGAACGTAGAACAAGCTGTTGCCAATCCGGCCAGCGTCATCAGTGATGATCCGCTCGCTGACGCTTGGGGATTCGAACCGCACACGTACGGGGTGATCAACGCGACGTTCGAGCAGTCGGTCCCCGAGGCCGACATGCTGTACCTCGACAAGGCGTGGAGTCTCCTCCAATGTGCGACCGAACCGAACGAGGGGGAACCGGCTCGTCCGGCCTTTCGGATGTTCGAGGGGCAGGTCACCCAAACTGGCATGGGGCACCTGCCGTTTGTGCGAGTGCTGACGCCGGCCGAGGTGGTCGATGTCGCCAAAGACCTTGCCGACATCAGCGACCAGGAGGTCGCGGACCGGCTGCACGCGCACAAGTTCTACGGCCCCACTCATGGCGACGATCTTTCGTACGCGCTTGACTACTTGGAACGAGCGCGCACCTTCATGCGTGGCCTTGTCGGCAGTGGCCGGGGTATGGCCTACACAATCAGATGATTGGTCGGACAGAAGACTCCGGCGCTATCATGCTTGATAGCAATCTCGGAAAGGAGTCTCCGATGGCCTCCATCGTCGTGCGAGGGCTAGACGAATCCGTCAAGAGGCGGCTCGCAGAGCAAGCAAAAGAGAACGGCCGGTCGATGGAGGCTGAAGTCAGGGACATCCTTTCTTCGGCGGTGCGTCGACCTCACATCGGGATTGCGCTTATGCGTGCCGCTTCCGAGGTCGACAGCGTCGACGATCTTCTCATTCCGGAACGCAGCGACGTCGCCCGAGCCGCGGACTTCGGTTGATCATCCTCGATACCAACGTCATTTCAGAAGCCCTTCGGCGCGAACCCGACGCCGCCGTGGTCGCGTGGCTCGCCTCGCTCGTTGGCGATGTCGCCATCACGTCCGTGACCCTCGCCGAGTTATTGGCGGGAGTTGGTCGTCTCCCGGATGGTCGTCGCAAGACCACGCTGTTGGCCGTGATCGAAGAGGCGGTGGAACCGTATCGCGACGGGCGGTCCATTCTCGCCTTCGACGATGCTGCGGCTCGTCAGTACGCGCAGGTTCTCGTCGTTCGTGACGCGGCCGGGTTGCCGATCAGCACCGCCGACGCACAGATCGCGGCGATCTGTCGGGTGCACCACGCCGCGCTTGCGACCCGCAACCTCAAGGACTTCGAGTGCACCGGCCTCGAACTCGTCGACCCCTGGAACGGTCGATGATCGATCGACGATGATGGTGTAGTGACCTCGCCCCAGACGCTCAGCGACGCGGATCGGCGAATCGTCGCTCGGTGGGCGATAGCGTGCGCGCAGCGGGTGCGACCCCTGTTCGACGGTCCTGCTGAAGCTTCGGCCGCACTCGACGATGCGGTCGAACGAACGCGTGCCTACAGCGCAGGCCGGAGCAGCGCGAAGGAGGAGATTCGGCAGAGGTTCGTCGCAGTGAAGGCCGCGAGTGCCGCAGTCACTCCGGCGGGTGCGGCTGCGGCGAGGTCGGTCGCGCAGGCGTCGGGAGTGGCTCACATGGGTGCCCACGCGTTGGGTGCCGCGGCGTACGCGGTGAAGGCGGTGTCGCTGGCCCATCCCGACGCACCGGAGGTCGTCGACGCAGAAGTGCGATGGCAGGTGGCGGAATTGACCGACGAGGAACGGTCGATCCTGCGCCTGTTGCCGCCGCTCGGCGCCGACCGCTCGGGTCCGCTCGCGGAGGGGTTGCTGTCGCGGGGCATCCTCGGCGCGACCATCCGCGAGCTACAAGTCGAGATAGCTGTTGGTTGACGCCAAGGACGGCCAGTGAACGCTGGAATCGAACCTGGCCACAGAAATCAGGGCGTGTGGAGTTGCGCGGCGGCTGGTTGAATGAGGCAATGGCGATTGCTGATCGTGTACTGGCTGGGATCGCGCGTCAGCTCGGCGAACCAACGGGGTTTGCGGGTCGGGTTGTCGGACGCGTACTCAACCGTGGGAATCGCCCGCTAGTCGTCGCGGCTGTTGCCGTCGCAGATTGCGGACCCACGGCCGAAGTCGCTGACATCGGATTTGGCGGCGGCGTCGGGCTCGGCCTGTTGCTCGACAGCGGCGCTGCGGTTGTGCACGGCGTCGAGATGTCCGAGACGATGCTCATCGAAGCGAATCACCGGTTCTCCGACGACATTGCCGGCGGCCGGTTGTGCCTGCATGCCGGTCGGTTGGAGAGCCTGCCCCTCGACGACTCAGCGTTGGACGCCATCATCTCGACGAACACGATCTACTTCGTGCCCGACCTTGCCGCCGCTCTGAGGGAGTTGGCGAGGGTGCTTCGCCCATGCGGGCGGTTGGTTCTCGGCGTCGGAGATCCGGACCAGATGTCGAAGATGCCCTTCACGCGCCACGGATTCCGGTTGCGCCCCATCAGCGAACTGGTGTCGGCGATCCGTGAGGCGGGCTTTGAGCGGGTTGACGATAGGCGCGTCGGGGACGGACCCGGCGCCTTCCATCTTCTCGTGTGTGAGTTGCCAGCGGCGGAGTAGAGGAACCACAGATGACCACTGGCGCTCAGGCACTGATATTCACCCTGCTCGATGCGGGCGTGGAAGTGTGTTTCGCCAATCCAGGAACGTCGGAGATGCATTTCGTCGCCGCGCTCGACGACGTGCCCGAGATGCGCGGCGTGCTGTGCCTTTTCGAAGGCGTCGTGACTGGCGCGGCGGACGGCTATGCCCGCATCGCCGGTACCCCGGCGGCGACCCTGCTGCACCTTGGCCCGGGCATGGGAAATGGGCTGGCCAATCTGCACAATGCGCGTCGTGCTCACGTGCCGCTGGTCAATGTGGTCGGCGACCATGCGACCTACCACAAGCAGTACGACGCACCATTGGAATCCGACATCGAGGCGCTCGCGCAGTGGACCCATGGCTGGGTGCGGCGCATCGGATCGGGGGCGAGCATAGGCGCCGACGCCGCTGATGCGGTGGCCGCCGCACAGGCCACGCCTGCACAGGTGGCGACGCTGATCCTGCCCGCCGACATCTCCTGGAGCGACGGTGGGGAACCGGCCGGTCCGGTCGACCCGGCGCCGCCGGCCAGTCCGGACGCGTCAGCGGTTGCCGCAATCGCCGAGGTGTTCCGCAACGGGGAGCGCGCCGTCCTGCTGATCGGTGGCGCGGCCAACGGCGAGGCGGGGCAGCGCGCGGCCGACCGGATCGCTGCTGCCACCGGCGCCACCGCTTTGGTGGAGACGTTCCCGGCCCGGCACACTCGTGGCGCCGGTGTTCCGGCGCTGGACCGTCTCGGCTACCTGGCCGAGGCGGCGATGGCGCAACTCGAGGGCGTCGAACACTTGATCGTCGCAGGGACTGGTGCGCCGGTGTCGTTCTTCGCCTACCCGGGCAAGGCCAGCAGCCTGGTGCCCGACGGCGCGCATGTGCACACCCTCGCCGGCCCCGACACCGATGTGGTCGCCGCGCTCGAGCAACTCGCTGAGTTGGTGGCCCCCGACGTTGAGCCGCGGCTGGCGCAGCCCACCGCCGTCGAACTGCCGACGGGTGACCTCACCGTGCAGAACTGGGTGCAGGTGGTCGCCGCGCTGCTGCCGGAGAATGCCATCGTCTCAGACGAGAGCAACACCTCCGGGGTGATGCTGCCCGCGGCGACTGCAGGCTCTCCGCGCCACGATGTCCTCACCCTCACGGGTGGGGCGATCGGACAGGGGCTGCCGGTGTCGGTCGGTGCGGCGATCGCCGCCCCGGACCGCCCCGTGATCGCCCTGCAGGCCGACGGTAGCGCCGCCTACACCATCTCGGCACTGTGGACGATGGCCCGGGAGAACCTGAACGTGACCGTGGTGCTGATCAACAACCATGCGTACGCGATTCTGCGGCTGGAGCTGATGCGAACCGGTGCCGGAACCGGCGGCCCCAAGGCCCAGCAGCTTCTCGACCTGGCCAATCCGGACATGGACTTCGCCAAGGTCGCCGACGGATTCGGGGTGCCGTCCAGCGTCGCCACCACCTGCGAGGAACTCGCCGAACAGTTCAGTGCCGCAGTGGCCGCACCCGGGCCACACCTCATCGACGCACGGATCCCGCCGCTCCTCTGAGACGACGGGACCGGTTCATCTACCGGTCGCTGCGGTCGCTGTGCCGCGCGAAGAGGAACGTGGCGACGGCGATGGCCGCGGTGCACAGCATCACGACGGCCAGCGGTCCGGCGGTGTCCTCGCCCTTGATGCTCACCAGCGGCGAGACGATTGCCGCGAGGCCGAACTGCAGGGCGCCGATGATCGCCGAGGCGCCGCCGGCGTGGGAACTCACCGCGGACATGGCCAGTGCGGTTGCATTGCCGAAGACCAGGCCGAGCGCGCCCACGATCACGAACAGCGGCGCGGCCAGTGACCAGGCCGGTGCCCCGGTGAAGGCGAGGACGGCGAAGGCGATGGTTGCGACGCCGATGATGGACAGGCCGACGGCCACCAGGCTCTCGACTGCGTGTGACGCGACGAGTTTCGCGGATACGGCGCTGACGACCATCAGCGCAAAGGCGTTGATACCGAATGCGATTCCGTACCCACCACTGCTCAGTCCGATCATGTCCTGGTACACGAACGGCGAAGCGGCGATGTAGGCCATCATCGTCGCGAAGGCGAATCCGAAGGCGCAGCAGTAGCCCAGGAACGCGGGGTTGCGCAGCGTTGTCCACGCAGATTGGGCGTCGTCCTCCGCGGCGTGAGCGTCGCGTTTCTCGCGGGGCAGGGTCTCCCGGACGACACCGGCGACGGCGATAAGCATGACCACCGAGATCGCCAGCACGACGACGAGGATGCCGCGCCAGCCGATCGGTCCGACGAGGAAGCCGCCGACCATGGGGGCGATAACGGGTGCGACGCCGCCGACAATCATCATCAGGCTGAATGCCTGGGCTGCCCGCTTGCCGGTCGATAGGTCGGAGATGATCGCGCGGCCGATCACCATGCCCGCCGCGCCGCCAAGGCCTTGGGCGAATCGTGCCGCCACCAGGATGCCGACGTTGGGGGCGAGTGCGGCGACAACACCCGCGGCGACGCACAGCGCGGCGCCGGCGAGGAGCGGCTTCACGCGGCCGAAGCGGTCGGACAGTGGGCCGAAGACCAGCTGTCCCAGTGTCACACCCAGCAGGAATGCCGTCAGGGTGAGCTGGACGGCGGTCGCCGAGGTGTGGAGGTCACCGGTCATCTCCGGGAAGGCGGGAAGGTACAGGTCAGTGGCGAAGGGAGCCACAGCCGACAACAGCGCCAGCACCAGCAACAGCGGCGTGGTGATCTCGCGATGGGGGGTGGCCGCGTCGGCGGAGTTCTGTGGGTTCAGCGTCGCACTCATATAGTTATGATATGATAACTACTGTGGATCCGGCAAGCAATAGTGACGCAGCCCTCGCTGAGATCGCCGAACTGATCCTGCGGATCGGACGCGATTTGGAGCCGAACGGGCCCGACGGTATCGACGGACTGGTGCAGCTGACCGGAACGGAAGCCGCGGTAATGCGGTGGATTCACCGGGCCCCCGGCACGACGCCCGCGGCGACAGCGGAGGCCACCGGGCTGCTGCGGAGCAATCTGAGTGCGGCGCTGAAGTCGTTGGTCGCCAAGGGGATGGTCGAGAAGCGGCCCGACCCCGCCGACGGCCGGTCGGTGCGCCTGCACGCAACGCCACTCGCCGAGGACAACATCGCCCGACTCCGCGAGTTCTGGGCCGGCCGGCTGCGCGACGCGCTTTCCGTCGAAGCGGTTTCGCCGGCCTCCTCCGACGCCGACCTGACGACCGTCGCCGCGGTTCTGGGAGTCATCGACGACGGGGTTCGGCGCCGCCAGCACTAGCGATGGGTGCCTGGCTGGGTACAGGGTCGCGAAGTGCTCTTACGCGTTTAGCGCGGCAAAAGCCGCAGTCAAGTACGCGCTGGTCCGGGCCGATCCGAGGAGTTCGCCACCCATCTTGTTCATCACATACGAGATGGTGGTCTTGGCCTCCGGCACCATGACGGTCTGCGATCCTCCGTAGCCGCCCCAGTAGCAGATCCGACCGTCCGGGATGTAGGGCACCGACGTGGTTTCGGGGAGGGCAAAGCCGATCCCGAAACGCAGGGGGACGCCGAGCACCAGGTCGACCCCATGGCTTTGCTCCTCGAAGATCCGCCCGATCGTCGCCGGCGACAGGGTCAGTCCCGTTCCCGACGCCGGATCGCCGACGCTCCCGCGCGCAATCACCGACAACGTTCGGGCGAGCGCGCGGGCCGTCGAATGGCCGTTGGCGCCGCCGATGTCTGCGCGTCGCCAGGGCACCGTGTTGGCGTCCTCCGCCACGACGGCCGGTCCGGTGAAGGCCTTGAATGCCGGTGCATCCGGCGACATCGGGGGTATTTCAGTCAGCGGCGGAGGCGGAATGAGCTCGGCGATCCGGTGGTCGTCCGCCGGGCCGGCGCCAATCTGCAGGTCGGTGCCGAGCGGGCCGGCGATCTCGTCGGCCACGAAAGTCTTCAGGTGTTTGCCGGTGACGCGCCGGACCACCTCGCCGAGTAGGTGGCCGTAGTTGATCAGGTGGTAGCCGGACGCGGTGCCCGGTTCCCACCACGGCGCCTGGCCGGCGAGTCTCGAGGTGGACAAGTCCCAGTCGTAGAGGTCGCTGGTCACGATGGGCTGGTCCCACCCGGCGACGCCCGAGGTGTGCGACATGAGATGGGTGACGGTCACTGCTTCTTTGCCCGCCGCCGCGAACTCGGGCCAGTACGTGGCGACGGGTGCGTCGAGGTCGAGGAGTCCGCGATCGGCCAACAGCAGCACTGCCAAGGCCGTCACTTCCTTGGTCGTCGACCACACGTTGACGATCGTGTCCCGCTCCCACGGGAGGGTGCGGGCGGCGTCGCGGTGACCGCCCCAGAGGTCGACGACGAGATCGCCGTCGACGTCGATCGCCAGCGCCGCACCGCATTCTTCGCCGCTGGCGATGTTGTCTGTGAAGATCTCGCGCAGATCGTCGAATCGGGAATCACATGTTCCGTGAACGTTCATGTCTGCTCCTCACTGAGCGGGTATCGCTGACGCTAGCCCCGGACGCCCGGTCGTGGAGGTTCTCGCGAGAGTCGGCAGACAAAGCCGATCCTGGTACACCGGGGCCAATCGGGCATTTGCCCGAGTGGCCTGATATTTATTTCTCGTGGGAAACGTATTGGCGATCGTCCTTGCTCTGACCGCTGCACTGCTCTTTGCGCTGGCCGCGGTATTGCAGGAGCAGGGCACCAAGGGCGTCGACTCCGATGTGGAATCCACCGGCGTCGGCTTCTTCGCGCGTCTCGTCAAGCGCAAGGTGTGGCTCGCCGGGATCGCCACGGACATCGCTGGCTTTGTCGTCCAGGCGGCGGCTTTGGCGGTGGGCAGCCTGCTGCTGGTGCAGCCGCTGCTTGTCACCACCTTGGTCTTCGCGCTTCCGCTGGCCGCGTATGTCCACAAGCGGCGGTTGACCCGCAGAGAATGGTTCTGGGCCGTGGTCCTGTGTGCCGCGTTGACCGTCTTCATGGTCCTCGGCCAGCCCGAGGCCGGTATCACGCAGCCATCGGGCAAGGCGTGGATCATCCCGATCGCGATCCTCGTCCCCGTAGTCGCCGTGTGCATCATCGGCGGATCCAGGATGAAGAGCGGATCGGCCAAGTCGCTCGTGCTGGCCATCGGAGCGGGCATGCTGCTCGGGTACTCCGCGCCGTTCACCAAGACCGGTATCGACGCGTTCGGCCAGGGCATTCTCAACGGCCTGAGCAGCTGGGAGTTCTGGGCGATGGCCGTGACCGCGACGTTGGGCACCCTGTGGCAGCAGTCGAGTTATCAGGCCGGCGATGTGCAGACCAGCCTCCCGGCAGTCACCGTCCTCAAGCCGATCATCGCGATGGCGCTGGGCCTGACGATCTATCAGGAGCACCTGCGGACGGGGCACGCGGGCGACCTCGTGGTCATCGCGGCGCTGGTCGCGACTCTGGTTGCGACCCTCGCGCTTGGCCGGATGAGCGGAAGCGGGGGTCAGCCCGCCAAGAGCGACGGACCAGCCACCCACGACCAACCACAAGGAGACGACGCACATGCCTGATGACTCACCAGAACTGCCCCCGTGCCCGGAGTGCAGCGAGGCGTTCACTTATGAACAGGGCACGTTGTTGGTGTGCCCGATGTGCGGGCACGAGTGGTCGGCCGACGATGCCGCGGCGTCGGATGAGGCTGGCGTCATCAAGGACGCGGTGGGCAACGTGCTCGCCGACGGCGACACCGTCACCGTCGTGAAGACCGTCAAGGTCAAGGGTGGCGGCGGTGGTGTGATCAAGGCCGGGACGAAGGTCAAGGGCATCCGCCTGATCTCCGACGGTGTCGGCGACCATGACATCGACGCCACCGTTCCCGGACTGGGCCGCATGCAACTCAAGTCCAGCGTCGTGAAGAAGGGCTGAGTCGGGTTCGGATCGGCTACGCCTGAATCACAGAAGGCGCACAGTCATCGCCAGGCTATGGCTGTTACTGATGGGGCAATTGATACTGCTGGGATGAGAGTTACCAGGTTGGCGCTGCGCGCCGTCGGTGCGTCTGTCGTGGCTGTAGCGGCGCTTTCCTTGTCGTCGGGTGTGAGTCGCGCGGAGCCGCAACCGGACTGGCGGTACACGCTGGTGGCGTTCAACAACACCAGTGCGCGCGACATGAACGTGTTCGAGTCATCGGATGCGGCGGAGTTCGACGTCCTCAAGCTCGCCGCCTATCGTCCGCCGGTCGGCTTGGTCCGCGATCCCAGCATCTTCCGGCACACCGATGGCTGGTACTACGTCACCTACACGACGGGGAACGGGGCGAACATCGGCTTCGCACGCAGCCGTGATCGCGTCAGCTGGACACATCTGAGGGATTGGCCGGTCCCGCTGTGCTGCGCCTTCCTTCCTGGGACCGGCGACGGGAAGGGGCCGTCGCTGCCGTTCATCTCCGGATCGGCCGGTTTCAAGGACGGGCCGTCGCTCTCGCCGTTCACCACGAAGGCCTGGGCGCCGGAATGGTTCGTCGACGACGGCAAGGTGAACGTCATCCTGTCCATGTCGACGGGCGGCGGCTTCGTCCCGTACGTGATGACCGCTCGCGATGCGTCGCTGCAGTCGTGGACTTTCCCGCAGCCCCTCGGGATTCGTGCGGACCACATCGACACCACCGTCGTGAAACTGGGTGGGACCTATCACGCGTTCACCAAGAACGAGACCACCAAGGTCATCGAGCATGCGACAGCGCCGTCGTTGCGGGGGCCGTACACCTTCGTCACGCCAGGGGCGTGGGGGTCGCTCGTGGAGGGTCCGGCCCTTGTGCAGCTTCCCGACGGGGATTGGCGGATGTTCCTCGACGAGTACCAGACCGGCCGTTACCTCTACTCCGACAGCAGCGACGGACTGCGGACCTGGACCCGCCCGCGGGAGTTCACCGGAATCCCCGGGGGTGTGCGCCACTTCGGCGTCGTGCGTGAACCGGCGTGATGGGCGAACGGGTGCAATAGCTACGCCGCCAGAGTCGGTAGGACGAGGTCCAGCGCGAGGTCGACGGGCCGGGTCGAGCGCGTCACGCGGGCCATCATGATGGCCCCTTCCAGCGCGCTGATCGCGGCCAATGCGGTCTCGTGCGCGTCGGTTTCTTCGCGGCCGGCGCGCGTCAACGACTCCGCGAGGAGGCCGGTCCACTCGTCGACGATCTCGGCGATGATCGGCCCGAGGTCGGCGTCGCCGTAGCCCTCCTGGGCAGCGGCGCCGACGGGGCATCCGGCGGTGAAGTCGCTTTCGAGTAGTTGCTGCTTGTAGTAGGCACCGATTCCGCCGAACAGCTCGGCGGCCGGCACCCCGTCGTCGACGCCCGCTCGCAGTCGGCTGCTGACGAGACCGCCGACCCAACGCAAGGCGTCGGAGAGCAGTTCGGCGCGCCCGCCGGGGAAGTGGAAGCCGACCGAGCCGCGCGGCGCCCCGCTCGCCTCCAACACGCCGGACACCGTCGTCCCGGCCACGCCGCGCTCACGCAGCATCAGTGCGGCGGACACGACCATTCGCTCCCGCGTATCCGTTTTGGCACCCATGGGCGACCTCCAGGTACTATGCTCTGCTACATACAATAGTAGCGAGGACCACTCTCATGCAGGAACTTACCTTCGTCCGCACCGGGCAGCTGGAATGGCGGGACCGTCCGGAGCCGACGCTCGTCGACCCGTCGGACGCACTGGTGCGGCCGTTCGTCGCGAGCCGCTGCGACGGTGACACCCTTCCGCTGCACAGCAATGTGTCACGACCGATGCAGGCGGGGATCAAGGTGGGCATGATCGACCCCGTCGTGGCCTCGATCGTCGGTGGTGTCCCATTCCAAGGGCCGTTCGGCATCGGGCACGAGGCGATCGGGCAGGTCACGGCGATCGGCTCCGAGGTGTCGGGTCTGCGTGTCGGCGACATCGTCGTGGTGCCGTGGGCGATGGCGTGCGGCACCTGTTACGAATGCGGTCTGGGGTTGACGGCGAAATGCTCGACGATGACCGCGCAGAGCCCCGGCAAGACGCTCGCCGCGTTCGGGTTCGGCCCGTCCTGCGGATCCTTCGGCGGCATGGTGACCGATTCCCTGCGGATCCCGTTCGCCGACTTCAACCTCGTCAAAGTGCCCGACGGGGTAGACCCGCTACGGGTGGCGGCGGCGAGTGACAACCTCGCCGACGCATGGCGTGCCGTCGTGCCGCCACTGCAATCGCGACCCGGCGGGAAGGTCCTCGTCATCGGCGGCGGCGGCCAGAGCATCGGCCTCTACGCCGCTGGGCTCGCCGTCGCACACGGTGCCTCGGTGGTCGACTACCTCGACGATCGTGAGGCCCGACTCGACGTCGCCGAGGGGTTCGGTGCTTCGGCCCACACCATCGGCAAGAACCGCCGGAAGTCGATCTTGGGGTCCGTGCCCGACCGCTACGACGTCGTGGTGGAGGCGTCGTCGAATGCACAGGGGCTGCGCGATGCGCTACGGGCCCTGCGCCCGGGCGGCATCTGCACCGGCACCGGCTATTACGTGAACACCGGCACCAAGATCCCGGTGATGGACATGTACGCCACCAGCGCCACGCTGCACGTCGGGGTGTCGAACGTGCGCCCGGTGCTGCCCGCACTCCTCGACTTCGTGGCTACCACCGGATTCCCTGCCGAGCGGGTTACCTCCTTGCTCGCGGACTGGGACGACGCTCCGGATGCCTACCAGTCGCACACCACCAAGGTCGTCCTACACCGCGACCCGCTCGACCTGTCCTGACCGACAACAACACCGAAGGAGAATCCGATGCCGCAGATCCAGCTCACCGTGCCCGAGGGTGCCCTCACCGTCGACGGGGGCGTCACCGTCCAGAACGACCTGGCCGCCGTCCTGCTCAAGTGGGAGGGCGCGCCCGACAATGAGTTCTTCCGTAGTCTCGCCTGGGCCTACCTGCATCAACTGCCCGCGGGCAGCCAGATCACCGCGGCTGATGCGCAGCCGCGGTTCCGCGTCGATGTCACCGTGCCGGCCGGTGCCCTCAACGACGAGCGCCGCGCTGGGCTGGTCAAGGAAGCCACCGAGGTGGTGCTGGCCGCAGCCGGGCTGGGCGCTGATCAGGCGCTGCGGGTGTGGGTGTTGATCCACGAGCAGGCCGACGGGACCTGGGGAGCCGGCGGGCATATCTTCCGTTACTCCGATCTGGTCGCGCTCGCCAAGGGTCCGAAGGGCTGACAATGGTGGAGTTCGTGCTGCCGGAACTGCCCGACGAGTCGAAGGCGATTCTGGACGCGGTCGTGCCGCCGCCGAACCGTGCGCCGCTGCTGTATCTGGCCATGGGGGCCAATCCGGCCGTCCTGCGGGCCTACGCGCAGGGGCCGATCCTTGGGCTGCACGGTTTGCTGCACACCGGTCAACTCGATCCGGCTGACCGCGAACTGGTGATCCTGCGGGTCACCGGCCGCCGCCGCGCCGAGCACGAGTGGGGCGTGCACGTCGCCTACTTCGGCAGAACCTCGGGGCTCACGCGGAGTCAGCAAGCCGCGACGGTCACCGACGAGGCGCCCGACCCCGCATGGTCGCCGCGGCAGTGGGCGATCATCGGCATTGCCGACGCCATCGCCGATCAACGGCCGTTCACCGACGACGAAGATGCTGCCATTCGTGCGGTCCTCACCGACGCGGAGCGCGTCGAGTTCCTCTCCGTCGCATCGCTCTACCTGGGGATCTCGGCGCTGTGCCGCGTGTTGGAGATTCCGCGCGAGCCCGGCGCGCCAGCGCTGCCGGAATCGCCCTAGTTCCATCGGTCAGGACGGAAGTCGAGTGACCATCGCCATGATCGTGTCGCGCAGGTCGCGGCGTTCCGAGTCGTCATAGAGCTCGATCAGTGCGGTCTCGGCGATCATTGCGACGGTGAGTACGGCGACTGCGCCCGGGTCGGGCCAGCCGAGTTCGGCCATGTCGGGAGTCATCAGGGCGGCGGCGTCGTCGTTGCGCGCCGAAACCTCGGGCAGCAGGTCGGCGTCGGTGCGTGACTGCGCCAGCAACGCTTTGGTCCCGCGTGTGCGCCGGCATCCGTCGAGGAAGGCCTCGACGCCCGTGCGCAGCCGCGCTGCGCCGGGTGCCATGTCGCCGATCGCCTCGGCGACGTCGGCGTTGAGCCTTTCGTGATAGTCGCGATGGAGTGCGACGAGGTAGTCGCGCCGGGTGGGGAAGTGGTTGTAGAAGCTACCCTTCGCCATCCCCGCGGTGTCCACGACCGCGTTGACCGACAGCCCGGCGAGCCCGCGGGCAGCGGCCACCTCGAATCCGGCTGACAGCAAGGCGTTGCGGCCGGGCTCGGCAGGTCGTGCCATCAGCGGTTCCTCCTGGTGTGCGGCCGCATCCTGATGCGTCGATCCTCCCATGCTACGGTGTGACCGACCGGTCGGTCATTCACCACGACGAGAAGGAGCATGGCATGTCTGCCTTGAAGAGGATCGCGGCTGCGACAGGTGCCGTCGTCGCGGGCGCCCTCATCGCCACGCATGGGACCGGCGCGGCGAGCGCAGCGCCGTCGTACAGCTACCTCAGCGGGCTGGCTGCGCAGCTGACCGCGCCGGGGCCGCCGCCGGGGGCCAACGATTGGCGCTGCCGGCCTGACGCCGCCCACCCGAACCCCGTCGTCCTCCTGCACGGGCTGTCCAACGACACCATCACGTGGAACACGTTGTCGCCCGTGTTGGCCGACGCGGGGTACTGCGTGTTCACGACCACCTACGGTCGCGGGTTGCTCGGTCCGATCGGTGCGGTCGCCACCGTGCAGGAGAGCGCGCGCCAGATCGCCGCGTTCATCGAGCGGGTGCGTGCCGCGACCGGTGTGTCGAAGGTGGACCTGGTCGGGCATTCGATGGGCGGTGCGATCCCGTTCTACTACCTCAATCACATGGGCGGCATCGGGAAGATCGACGACTACATCGCGCTCGGTGCGCCGCTGCACGGCTCGGATCTGAGTGGTGTGCAAACGGCTCTTGCCGGAGTCCTGGGGATTCCGGGCGTCGGCCCGGAGGTCAGCCGCCAGTGTGGGGGCCCCTGCCAGTTGAACCCGGGTTCGCCGTTTCTCAAGGTGCTCAACCCCGATCCGGCCATCGCTCCCGACATCGACTTCACGATGATCGTCACGCGCTACGACGAGATCGCCACGCCGTACACAACGGGACTACTCCGCGGCCGCAACGTCCGCAATGTCGTGCTGCAGGATCGCTGCGCCACCGACTACACCGAGCACTCCGAGATGACGGCCGACCCCATCGCGGTCCGCGAGATCCTCAACGCGTTGCACCCGGCCACCGCGGTACCGGCCCGATGCACGACCGTCCTGCCGTTCATCGGTCCCATCGGGTAGCCCGACCGGCGCCAATCGAGCCCCGTACCCCACACCGTTTCGGCAATCCGGCGTCAGTCGGTGATGGTTTGCCGAAACGAGGCGGGATTCAGTAGTTCGCGTCAGCGACGATCTGCTCGGCGACGTAGAGCGGCACCGGATCGGCGACTCCTCCGATCCGCCGGCGAACCAATGCGCGTACACGGTCGCGCAGGTCGCGATCCCGGGCGCCGGCCACGCCACCCGCGGTGCAGACGAGTCCCGACCAGTCGGCCTGCCACGCCTGCGCGGCGGTGATCGGCAACTCGATGCGCACCCGCCCCTTGGGATCCAGGTCTCTCGACACCTCTACCGGCGGGTCGGCCAGCGACAGAGCCACTCGCACGGAGGTTGCCGCCCGGTCCGGCAGCAGCGCGACCTCGACGATGATGACGGCGTCGGGCGCTGCATCGACCGTCCAACTGATCGTGTCCTCGGCCGCGTCGAAGGTGTGGGCGGGAACCGACTCCCAGGCAACCGACGCCCGGCCGTGGAAGATCCCGGAGGGCGGCGTGGCCGTGGCACCCGGACCTGCGGCCAACGCGTAGTCGTCGGCTGCGGCGGGTACGTCTACGGCGGGCTCCGTCTCACCGGTTTCATAGTCGAGCCACCGGCGGTGCAGGTCCCGAACGTCCGCTCGCGAATGTATGGCCAGGGCGGTTATCGCTTCCTCGTCGTGCCCGACGAGCACGGCGTGCGGATCACCGTCGAAGCTGGTCTCGTCGAAGTAGGCGTCGCAGTTTCCTGTCAGCAGCGCGACCTCGACGTCGAGCACGACCGCCGGTAGGGCGTCGATGCCGTCGACCACGCTCGTCGGCCACCACCGTCGCAACCAGTGTCCCCATGCCAGCCGCCGCAGGAGTGCGAGCTCTTCGGTCGCCGCTGTGGCGACGTCGAGTTCACGGTGATCGGTCAGCGTCTCGAGTGCATTCACGTGCCCCTGCTCGCCGACGATGCGCCACAGCCACGTCGCCGATTCCGGCGCCCACGCATGCAGGCGCGGTTGCGCGTCGGCGCCATCTAGCAGCCCCCAGCGCAGCGTGCCGCCGGCCACCTCCAGGGTCAGTTCCGCCCACGGGGGACCGGATGTGGCGGTGGCCGTCGGCGAAATCCTCATCGTTCCGCCCTTTCGATCGCGGCTCGGATCCGTGAGCGCTGGTCGTAACTCACCGAGCGGGCGATTCCGTCCAAGAGGTCGCGAAGTGCGTCGGAATCGAAGTCCGCAGCGTCGGTAAACGGTTCGACGACCGACCGCCCGTGCAGCCGCACCCACAGGCGGCCCAGGTAGGGCCGCCAGAATTCGCGCAGATTGGTTGCGAGTCCGGGATGGTCAGTGTCTTCGGCCGCGGGCTCGGGTGCTGGGTCGTCGCCGAGGAGGACGCGTCGGGCGTACAGGATGTGCGCCTGCGCGGCCAGGCGGCGGGACAGGGCCTGCGCGTATCCGTGTCGGCACGGCTGAGGAGTCAGCGGGTGTAGTTGTGCGGCGACGACCACGCCGACGAGCATCACAGCGTGCCAGAGCGGACCGTCGAGCGCCCACGGCGCGCGGGACCGCTCGATCTCGGCGTCGACGAGTTCGGCGACCTCGGGCAGGTCTTCGCGGTCGGCGGTGCGACGCAGCGTGGTCGCCACCCGCGTGGCGATGGATCGGTCGAGGGGTGCATCGCCGTCCTTGCCCTGCAACGACGGCTTTCCCGGCGGGACCGATTGCGACAGCGCCGGCACCTGATTTGGCGCGGTGACCAAGTACGTGCCGAGAATCTCGCTGACAAGCGAGTCCCGGTCGAACAAGGCGAGTCCGCACCGCCCCGGCACCTCTGACGACGACAGGCCGGCCCAGCTTCGATTGCGCTCGCCGACCCCGGAATCGTCGTCCAGCACGACGTCCAGCAGTTCTGCGGCGCTGTGATCGGCGCCGATGTGTCGCGTCGGGGCGGCGCCTGCCCACACCGCGTCGAGCGCCGTCTGCAACTCGGACCGGTGGCGGTCGATGTGGGCGGCGAGATCGTCGACCGATTTACCCGACCGAGGCCGGTGGATGTCGTCGATCATCTCCGCCGCGATTGCGGCAGCGTTCCCGGCCGGGCGGCCGTGGACGACGGCGAGCTCGAACGCGCGTGGCAGGTACTGCTCCTGGATGTTGCCGCCGGTGATTCCGGCCGAGCGACGGGAGGCCTTCAACTCCACGAACCAACGGGCGGCGTCGGCGATCGTCGGTGCCGCTGCAACCACGAGATCTATCACCTGTACCGCGGCCTCCTCGTCGAGGAGCGGTTTGCCGAGGCCGGGAGCGGCCCGCAATCGGAGCACCAGCGGATCGATGAGGCATTTGACGGTTCGCGCCAGCGGACCGCCGTCACGGCCACTCATCACGGCCAACGGGGTGATGCCGGTGGATTCGCGTGTCGCCATAGCCGCCGCTCGCCACGCCTCATCGATCACCGCGAGACGTGGGCGCAGCGCGGTCACGGGCATCGGCGTCCTTCGGTGGCGTGTGCGGGACTGTGTCGGAGAATCTACCGTGGGGACATGGTCCACCTTGACGACGACGCGATCGAGGTCCGCGGGCTCATCGAGGAGCTGGCCGTCCAACTGCAGTCCGGGGATCCGCAGTGGACGGCGACGTTGGCGCGTGCCCGCACCATCGCCGACGTCGTGGCCGATCCGAGGTCGCGGATCGATGCCCAGATGCGCGTGGCCAACATCGATCACGTGCTCAGCCTCAACTCCGGCGACGTCGGGGCGGCACTGGCCCATCTGGACCGCTGTCTGGGACTGGTCGCGCAGGCCCGGGATATCGACGTCGGGGAGGCCGATCACCGTCGGCTCGACGAGCAGGAGTGGGGGCTGCGCCTCAACCGCTGTCAGGTGTTGCAGGCGATGGACGACATCGACGGCGCCGACGCCGAGGTGGTGTTTGCGCTCGAGTTGGCGTCGAACACGACCGATGCGCAGCGGAATCGCGCGATGACGCTGTGTTCGGTGGCGGCGATCGCCGTCGAGCGCGAGCAGTGGGGTCGTGCGCTGCGCTTCGCCGGGGAAGCCGTCGACGAGTGCGCCGCGCACAGTCCGGAGTCGCTGGGGGTGGCGTTGCTGAACCTCGCACAGTCGCATGCGCGGATCGGCGACTACGACGAGGCGGAGCGCGTCGCCGACCGCGCCGAAGGAGTCGTCGAGGACGTGTCGTCGCAGGCCGCACTTGCCCATCTCCGCGGCTACATCGCCATGGGCCGCAAAGATGCCGAGCGAGCGGCGGAATTGTTCGGCGAGTACGCAGCCACGGCGCGAGCACACGCCGACTTCCTGGAACCGCACCACCGCAGCGAATCGGCGAAGGCGCTCGGTATCGGGTTGCACGCCCACGATCCCGACGCCGCGCGCGAGCATTTCCTCGCCGTCGTGGAACAGGAGCGAGGAGCAGCCTCGCCGATGACTCTCGTGGCAGCACTGATCCAGGCGTCCGGGGCCACCCAGGATTGTGCGTTGGCCGCCCTGGACGGTGCGGAGGCGGAAGCGTTGCACGCCCATGCCGTGGCGCTGGTCGACGAGGCGGCGGAGGTGTCGCTCGCCCAACACCGGTTCGCCATGGCGGCGGTGTGCGACCTGACGCGCGTGCGCTACGTCGTCCAGTCCCACCCCCGCGTGACGGTGGATAACGGGCGCGTCCTGCGCGAAGCCCTCGACACGGTGCTCGCCGCCGCGGTGTACCTGCTTCACGTGGGCTTCGCCTCCTCCAAACATGTACAGCGGCGGCACTTCTGCGCCGAGCGCAGCGATGAGGCGTTCAATTTGGCGTTTGACCTGGCCGCTCGAATGGGTGAGACCGGTGTCGTCGCGCAACTCGTGGAAATGCGCAGTGCAACCCCAGCCGTTTCATCAGCTGCCTTCTCTCGGCCCGCGGTGTCCGCCTCAGTGGATTCCGTGCTGAGCGAGACCGCGTGGTCCGACGGTCTTGTCGAGGTCATGGCCGGTGACGGACGCAGCCCCGATGCAGGTGAGTACCCGACGTTGGTGGTGGCCGCGCCGCCGCGGCTGCTCCTGGACGCGAATACCGTCGTGCTCGGCGACGCATTCGACGTCGCCGAGCAACGGTACGGACTTGTCGACGACCGACCGCCGGTGACTACCTGGTAGGTACCGACGGTCAAGGCGTCAGGGGCAGGTGACCTTCATCTCGAAGGACTTGGTCGAGACCGCCGTCGGATTGGCCATGTCGACACCGCTCACCTTGCCGGTGATGGTGTACGACTTGCCGTCCTTGGTGGCGGTGGCTTCCCCGCCGGGCACACCCTTGGTCCATCCGAGTGCCTGGCCGTTGGCGTTGCCCAGACCCACAGCCTGTGCCTCCGGCTTGTCGCCCTCGGTCACGGTGGCGCCGACGCCGGCGTTCCCGCCGTTGTCGCCGACGGCGATGAGGACCTTGCCGTCATGGGTGGTGCAGGCGACGGTCCGCGACCCCAGGTCCAACGGCTTGCCGTCGACGGTGACAGTTGCCTCGCCGCCCGTCTTCGAGCCGTTGTCCGACGAGCACGCTCCCAAAGCGCCGATGAGGCCGAGAGCGCTGATGCCGGCGACAACGGTGGTGGTGATGGTCTTTCGCATGACTTGCTCCTGTGGTTCTGACTGAAGCCGCCCCTTGTGGGCTGCTGAAGGCGAACCTACGCGCGGCATCTGTCTACCGATCACAAGTCGCATCAGCCAACGGTGGTGGTGAGCGCCGCCCAGAGCAGTGGGCTGTCGGCCACATGGCCCTCGGCGTACCAGCGTGCGCGCCGTTCGCGTTGCCAGCGCCCCAAGGTGGGGATCGGATCGGTGCTGCGATGTGCTTCGTCGACGGCGAGGATCAACTCCTCCAGCGGTTGGCGGTTGCCCAGCTCGCCGGCGACGGCCAGTGCGCGATTGGTGGGTACCGCCCACCGCGTCGCCGTCACGAGTTTCGCGCCGATGGTCAACGCCGCCATGGACAGTCCCATCGCGTCGGGGTGGCGCAGGTCGCCGCCGGAGTTGCAGCCGATCAACGCGGTGCGCGGCGGGAAGTGGTAGCCGCCGGACAGCAGGTCGGCGGCCCGTAGCGGCAGCGCTGCCCCGGAGGGGCCGGTGCAGCACAGGTGCAGGGCCGCGTCGACGCTTTCCCCGTCGACCGACGCCGCGGTGACATGTCCGACGTAGAGGAGTCGCGCGGCGCCGTCGAGGTGGTGGCGCAGCCAGTCGCGATCGACGTCGGTGCGGCGGGCCAGATCGCGATACTCGGCCACGGCCGGACGCACCGCAGCCGAGCCGGAAAGGAGTGCGGCCAATGGCGAGCCGTTGCTCGGGCGGCCCAGCACCGAGCCGAGTGGCGATGTCGCCGACTGCCCGGGCACCACTGGGTCCACCACGACGACGACGGGGCCCTCGGGTGGCCCGGCGGATGGCGCGATTGCGCCCGAGTCGTCACGGTGACTCCCGCGCACGGTCGCCGGGGCCGAGCCGACGATGTCGGCAAGGTCGTCGAGAAGCAGCATCTCCCACGGGACCCGGGTCAGCGAGGCGCTCGGCTGGATCCGGACCAGTGGGCGCGTCGGGGCGTCGCACAGTGTCGCCAGCAGCTCGTCAGGCAACAGGATGTCGCCCAGCTGGCGGGTGAGGCGCGCAGTGGATTCAGGGTGTGCCAGAGGGCCGCGCAAGAGCGCCCGTTGGACGCCGTCGGCAATGGACTCGCCCGACAACGGGTCGGGGACCGCGTCGGCCAACGCGTCTGCGACCACCGCCAGATCGGCGGCGGCAATCCGCGCGACACCTGCGAAGTCGTGGGGCCCATCGTTGTCCACCCATCGCCACGTGAGGTACCCGTCGCCGGCTTGCGCGTACTTGACCAGCAGCGTCGGCGTTGTAGCCATAGTCGGCAGTCTGCCAGGTAGCCGCGGGTAACGTTCCCCATGACCTCAGGAGGGCCTCTTTGGCACGCACGGGCGACATCGGAGTGGCGGCCGCGACCGCGATCGGCGTCGGCGGCATGATGGGCGCCGGGCTTTACACACTGGTCGGTCTCGCAGCCCATACCGCCGGCGTGTGGATCTGGGCGTCATTCCTCGTCGGCGGCGTGGTGTCGGTGTTCAGCGTCTACTCCTACGCCAAACTCGGCGCCCGCTACCCGAGCCGCGGCGGCGCCGCCGAATTCCTCATCCGATGCTTCGGCGACAGTCTCGTCGCGGGCGGGCTCAACATCTTCCAATTCCTCGGTTGGATCATCGCGATGGCGCTGTACGCGACGGGGTTCTCCGGCTACGTCCTGCACCTTGTTCGACACGAAGGCAGCGCTTGGGTCGGCAAAGCGATCGGCGTCGGCCTCGTCCTTTTCCTGATGGGGGCGAACTTCATCGGGGCCAAAGCGGTGGGCCGGGCCGAGCTCGTGGTCGTCGGGATCGAGCTGGTCATCATCGTCGGGTTCGTGGTGGCCGCGGCACTGCGGGCGACGCCGTCGAACTTCAGCGAGGACACCGGTGGCGACGGCCTGCTCGGCATGTTGATCGCGGCAGGCCTGCTGTATGTGACCTACGAGGGCTTCGGAGTGGTCACCAACTCCGCGGGGAATATGGCGGACCCGCGCAAGCAGCTGCCGCGCGCGATGTACCTCGCGCTGGGGATCGTCGTGACCGTCTACGTGGTCGTGGCGATCATGATCCTCATGGTGTTGCCGCTGGCGATCGTCGAAGCGAATGCCGGACACGTACTCTCCGAGGCGGGCCGCGCTGCCGCGGGACAGGCCGGCTTCATCATCATCGGGGTCGCGGCACTGCTTGCGACGGCCTCGGGCGTCAACGCGACCCTCTACGGCAACGCCAACCTGGCCTACACCGTGGCCAAGACCGGCGAGATGCCCGCAGACTTCGCGCGGGGAGTATGGCGTTCGGGCACCTGGGGACTGGTGGCAGCCGCCGCGCTGACCTGTCTGTTCGTCGTCGCGTTCCCGTTGTCGTCGGTCGGGCAGATGGCCAGTATGGCGTTTCTCATCGTCTACGGTGCCGTCAGCTTCGGGCACCTGCGGGTTCGACGCGAGACCGGTGCCCGAGCGCCGCTGCTGATCGCTTCGGTCGTCTTGAACGCAGGACTGTTCGCCTTGCTGCTCTATTACTCGGTCACCGAAGGGTCGACCGCCGCAGCGACCACTCTGCTGCTGGTCCTCGTCGCGAGCTTCGCCTTCGAGTACGCGTATCGGCGTGCGACGGGCCGACGCCTGCGCGTCGCGGCCCAGTGAGCTCGACGATCAGCCGTGCGCGTCGTAGATCGCCTTCGACAGCTCAGCCTTGAGGGCGGCGAACTCCGGCGTGCCCAGGACTGACGGGTCGCGCACCCCGTCGGGGGTGTCGCCGGGTAGCTCGACGCGGCGGTCGAGGATGACACGACCGGGGCGGGCACTCATGACCAGCACACGCGTTGCGAGGAACGTGGCCTCCTCGACCGAGTGGGTGATGAACACGATCGTCTTGCGCGCCTGTCGCCAGATCTTCAACAGGTCCACCTGGAGGCGTTCGCGCGTCAATTGGTCCAGCGCGCCGTAGGGCTCGTCCATCAGGATGATCGCCGGATCGTTGATGAGGACCCGGGCGATCTGGGCGCGCTGCTGCATGCCGCCGGACAGCTCATAGGGTCGCTTGTCGCCGAAGTCGCCCAGACCGACCTTCTCGAGCATCGCCGTGGACTGTTTGCGTCGCTGCGCCTTGGGGACGCGGCGCACCGACGGTCCGAACTCCACGTTGCCGCGCACCGATAGCCACGGGTAGAGCGTCGGCGCCTGGAACACCACGCCGCGGTCGACGGCCGGACCGCGCACGATCTTCCCGCCGACCTCGACGGTGCCGTCGGTGGGCTCGAGGAATCCGGCGAGCAACTGCAGCAGCGTCGTCTTACCGCAGCCCGACGGTCCGACGATGCAGACGAACTCGCCCGGCTCGATGGTCAGATCGGTGGCCTGCAGCGCGATCGTCGGCCCCGATGCGGTGTCGTAGGTCTTGGACGCACCGGTCAGCACGACCTTCTCAGCACCGCCGGTACTCAGTGCCGTGTCTACCGTTTCAATTTCAGTCATCGTGCACCCACCGATCGGGCCGCGTCGGGATACAACGCGGCGATGTACGCCTCAACGGGACGAACCGCATCGACCTGCCCTTGCGACAACAGGAACTGTGCGGTGTTGCGCAGGTCGGAACCGAGCTGTCCGCCGAGGAGTCGTGGAGCGGCCTGCGCCGCCGCGTCGAAGTACTGGTAACCCTTGATCTGCGTCAACACCTGCTCCACCGGCACGCCGAGCTGTCCGGCGATGTGCAGGGCGGCCTCGTCGGGCTTGCTGGCGAGCAGTCGGACGGCCCAATCCTGTGCCGCGGCCCAGACCGCGAAGAAGCGCGGATTCTGCGCGACGAAATCGGCACGGGCGCCGCTCAAGTCGTAGGTCGGCGACCCCTGCTCGCCGACCCGGGCACTGTCAGTCAGCACGTGCGCGCCCTCGGTGTGCAGCTCTGCCAATGTCGGTTCCCAGATGTAGGCGGCGTCGATCTGCTTGCCCAACCAGGCTCCGCGGATCGCATCGGGGGTGAGGTTGAGGACCTGTGCCTGACCGGCGATCCCTGCCTTCTCCAGGGCGGTGAGGAGGCTGAAGTGCGCGGTCGATGCGAAGGGCACGCCGATGCGCTTGCCCTTGAGGTCGGCAATCGTCTTGATGGACGGTTCGCGGGCGATCAGGGATTCCGCCGCCCCGATCTGGTCCTGCACCCACACCACCCGCATCGGGATGTCCAGCGGCAGGGACAGTGCCTTTGAGGCCGGCGCGCTGCCCAGGAGCCCGAGGTCCAGCGAGTTCGCACCGAAAGCCTGGATCACGTCACCGCCGGAGGAGAACTTGCTCCACACCAGCTTTGCCTTCGGCAGGCACGTCTCGAGGAGACCGGCGTCCTTGACGATGAGGTCGCCGTTGGGGATCTCCTGCCACGCGATGCGGATGGTGCCGGTGACCGACGGGTCGGGGGCCACGGGGCATGCGACGGCGCCGCCGATGGCCCGCGACTGCTCGGGGCGGCCCGATTTCACGCAACCACCGAGGCCGACGACGAGCAGGGCCGCAGCGGAGACGACGGCGGTGCGCCGTGCGACGGTGCGCAGGCTGCTGGTGCGCGGGCTGTTGGTGTGTGGGGTGGTGGTCATGCCTTTCCCTTCCACGGCACGAGGAGCACGCCGATCCACTTGATCAGCGCGTCGAGCGCCAGGGCGGTGATGCCGATGACCACGATGCAGGCGATCGTCAGCGCGGTGTTGAGCTGCTGGCCCGACAGGTACGCTAACCCGCCGATGCCGGGGATGCCGTTGTTCAACTCGGCGGCCACGACGGTCGTCCACGCGAATCCGACGGCGATCCGGATGCCGTTGATGACCTCCGGAGCGGTCGCCGGGAGCACCACGCGAGTCACGGTCTGGGACCGGCTGGCGCCGAGTGCGCGGGCCGCGTTGATCTGGTCCTGCTTGACCGAGAGCACGCCGTCGGCAGTCGAGATCGCGATCGCGGGGAACGCGGCGAGGAACAGCAGCCAGATCTTCGAGGTGTCGCCGATACCGAACCAGACGATCAGCAGGCCGATGTAGCCCAGCGGCGGAAGTGCGCGCAGGAAGTTGATGTAAGGCTCGACGATCGTGCCGAACGTCTTGGACGTGCCCATGAGGAAGCCGACGATCGGTCCGAGGATGATCGCGGCACCGACGCCGGCGCCGATCCGCTGCAGGCTGGCGACGAGGTGCTCCCACAGGAAGTAGTTCTGTTCGCCGAGTACCTCGCGGGGCACACCCGGCGCGACCTGGTGCCAGGTGCTCGCGCGCACGGCTGCGCGCCACACCGCCGCCGGTGTCGGGAGGAACTTCTCGTCGACGAGGTGCAGCGCCGTGATCAGCCACCACACCAGAAGAAACGCGATGAGTGCGGCCAATCGGACCAGCCACGCCCGAACGGCGTGGGGTAGCGGCTCGATCACCGCATTCTTGACCCGCAACAGCGGGGGTTCGCCTGCCATTGCACGATAATCGCCGATCCGGCGGGCAATTCCCTATGCCGCAATCTCGCTGAGCGAAACCCTCCGGACCCGCGGCCATATCGGGTATGGCCCGCTCTGGGCCGATGCCCGTTTCAGTCCAGTTGTCAGTTCAACCGGCTGACGTCGTAGAGGAGTAGACCAGGCCAGCGGCGGACGTCGCGGGGGCTCTCGGCCACGGTGAGCGTGGACTGTCCGAACACGTCGGCCAGGGTCGTGGCCGTCGACATCGGGTGCGACGGGTCGTCGACCCAGGCGAGGATGCGGACCGGAATGTCGATGCGGGCCAGGTCGGCGGGGTCGGGGAGGTCGCTGCCGGCGGCACCGCGGTACACCGACGGCAGGAGGGCCTCGGCGACCTCGGGCAGCGTCTCGGGATGGCCGACGGCCGCGGGTGGCTGCGGGGCGTCGCGACCGGCCGCGAGGAAGGGGCTCTCACCCTGCTCTTCGATGAGTGCGGCATTGGCGAGGTACTGCTGCGCCTGCGCGACACGGGTCTCCCACGCGGTCGGTGGCAGCAGTAGTGTCAGTCCGGCGAAACGATCTGGGTCTTTGATGGCCGCGTGCATGAGGGTGCCCGAACCCATCGACGTGCCGACGCCGTACACGCGCTCGCCGGGGAAGAACCCGTCCAGCAGGGTCAACAGGTCACCGGCCAGGTTGGGCCACAGGTAGTCGTCGGCATTGCGGCTGCCCGTTGAGCGGCCGTGACCGCGTGCGTCATAGCGCAGCAGCCGCGTGCCCGACAGGCCGCGGCCGAGGTCTAGGTCGAGCACGCGGTCGCGCGCCCGGCTGGACGTGAGGCCGTGCAGTTGGACGACCGGGTGCCCGCCCTCGTCGCTCAGCTCGACAGACAATGCCGCGCCGGGCAACTCGAAGACCGTCATGGGGTTCCTCTCATGTCGTTGTCATCGTACGAAGGCCGTGCGGCCGGTGCGAGCGGAGCACGTCTGCAGCCAGTAGGGTACGGCCATGCGGCTCACCAACGTCGCCCACCTGCGCCTCCCGTTCGGCCGGTTGATGGGCTACGACGTCACCGTCTCCGAGCCCGGTGCGGTCCTGCCGGTGTCCTTCGATCAGCGGCGTCACGTCGGTGCCGGTGAGCGCGGCGGTTCGTGGATGGCATTGTCGTTCCGACTGACCGACTCCGTCGGCCTCGACGAGCTCGCGGCGGCGTGGCTCGCGGTCATCGCCCGCCACGGCACGCTGCGCACGGTCTTCACGCCCGGATCCGACGACGAGCCCGAACTCGCCGACGTCGAGATCAGCGCGGGGGAGTGGATTGAACACCCGGTCGCCCCCGGTGAGGCGGTCAACGACGCGCTGCGCGACGTGCTCGACCGCACGTGCACCCCGTACTCGCGCCCTTCGCACCGGTTGTGCGTCCTGGAGACGGCGGCCGGGCCGACGATCGTCGTCGCCGCCGACCACTCGCACGTCGACATGTGGTCGATGCTGCTGATCCTGCGTGACTTCCTGGCGGCACTCGGGCGCGTCGAGGCCGGTGAGGCGTCCGGGTTGGACGAGGTGCCGCCCTTCGTCGCGCACACGCGCGCATTGCGCGAGAGGGCGGCTGCCCCCGACGATGTGCGGCGACGCTGGGCCGAGATCATCGACGACAGTGGCGGCGTGATGCCGCTGTTCCCCCTGCCGCTGGGCACCGCCGATCCGCACGAGGAGCGGGTCGAGGTCCGCGACGTGTTCGACGTCGACGACAGTGCCGCGTTCTCGGCACAGGCGCGCGATGACGGGGTGTCGACGTTGGCGCTGGCCGTCGCCGCGATGACGGCGGTCACCGCAGAGATGGCCGATGCACCGCTACGGGCAGTGTTCCCGGTCCACAGCCGTTATGACGACACTTGGCACGACTCGGTCGGGTGGTTCATCACCAACTCGGTCCTCGAATCCACCGTCGCGGAGCCACGGGCCGCATCGGCAGCGGTCCGGGAGGCCGTGCGGCTGGGGTCCTGGCCGCTGGACGACGTGCTCGCCCCCTGGGGCGGTATGCCCGAGGCGCCCGGGATGTTCGCGATCTCGTGGTTGGACCTGCGTCGCCTGCCGGTGCGGGTGGACGCCGCCGGCCTCGGCGCCCAGTACGTCGGCGCGACGATCCGAACTGACGGCGTCATGCTGTGGTTCATCCTCGATGGCTCGGGACTGCACCTGCGGTGCCGCTACCCGGACACCCCCGAAGCCCGGACGAACGTCGGTGGGTGGCTCGACCGGTTGGTCGCCACCCTGCAGGCGGGCGCCCGCTCGTCAGTCGGCGGAGTTCTGGTCAACCGCGACGGTGAGACGTTCCGCGTGCAGCGCGCGACCCGTGCCGATGTGCCCGCGATCGTCGGACTGCTGCTGGACGATCGGATCGGCGCCACTCGCGAGGTCGCCGAGTACGCCCCCTACGAGGCCGCCTACGACGTCGTTGCCCGCGACCGGTCGCACTACCTCGCGGTGGTGCGCGCCGACGACGGGCGGGTGGTCGGCACCATGCAGCTCACCGTGTTGCCGGGCCTGTCGCGGCGGGGCACGACGCGGCTGCAGATCGAGGGCTTGCGGGTGGCCCGGGCCGACCGGTCGCGGGGGTTGGGCACGGCGATGCTCACCTGGGCACACGCACACGGTCGGTCGCACGGCGCGACGCTGGCCCAGGTGACCACTGACGAGACCCGTGAGCGGGCCCGCGAGTTTTACGCCCGCCTCGGCTACACGGCCAACCACGTGGGTTTGAAGCGCGACCTCGCGCCGCCGCCCTGACTTCGAGCGCGACCGGGCAACCGCGCGGCAAGTGGGTGGCTGGCAGACTGGGGGTATGAAACCCGGTGACACCGCACCCGACTTCGCCCTGCCCGATCAGACCGGCACGACCCGGCGGCTCTCGGAATTCCTCGCCGACGGTCCGGTCGCGCTCTTCTTCTACCCGGCGGCGTTCACGCCGGGCTGCACGAAGGAGGCCTGCCACTTCCGCGATCTCGCCGCCGAATTCGCCGCGGCCGGCGTGCAGCGCGTCGGGATCAGCCGCGACGCCGTCGAGAAGCAGCAGCGGTGGACCGACACCCACAATCTCGACTATCCGCTGCTCGCCGACGTCGACGGTGCGGTCGCGCAGGCCTACGACGTTCGCCGCGGCCTTCTTGCCAAGGTCGGGATGCCCACCAAGCGCACCACCTTCGCCATCGCGCCCGACGGCACGGTGGCCGACGTCATCGCCTCGGAGATCGACATGTCGGTGCACGCCGACCGGGCGCTGCGGGCGCTGGGCAAGTCGTAGCGCGCGTCGCGCGGGACTGACGCGCGGGTCTGACGTGCGGGGCTAGCTATAGTCGCCGCGCGGCGAAATCGGCCGCGGCGAAGGTCATGCCGTTGAACGGGTAAAGCGCGTGTTGGATGCTCGGCTGGCCGATCGGGGCGCCGTTGCAGATGGTGTCGCCCGGCGCGCAATAGCTCGCGACCTTGGGGACGAACCGCGCGCCGATGGTGATCGGCGGTGCCCCGGTATCGCGGATGAACCGCGCCGACGGTGCGCCGAAGAACACCACCGCGGCGAGGTGCGGAGTGACGAACGTCGGCAGCGGCCGGGGCGCCAGCGCCGCGTACTCCTGGTACTTGCGCGGGATCTGGAGATGGTCGACCAGGGCGTAGCCGGAGACGACGGCGCCCTGGGAGTAGCCGCCGAAGACGATGCGGCTGCGCGGACACGCCCTGGCGATGTGCTGGATATCGGCCTGGGACGTTTTCACGCCGTCGTTGATCGTCTCGACGATCTTCGCCGGATTGCCGAAGTTGTCGCTGGCCGCGTAGCGCACGGCCCGCACCCGCAGTGACCGGCCCTGGGTTCGCAAGCGGAGCGCCTCGACAAACGCGAGACCGGTGAAGCCGACGGGTCCGCCGGGTTCGGCGGTACCGCGGGCCCAGAGGACCTCCACGTCGGCACACGGCGCCGCGGAGGCGGCGGGGGCGGTCAGCGTTGCACCGGAGGCGACGGCGAGTGCGCAGAGTCCTGCGGCGGCAAGGCGTGCGATCATCGGCCCAGGGTAGCGCGCCGAGCGTTCACGGGCGTTCGCCGTGCCCGAGGTTCCAGTCGGGTAGCGCAGAGTCGCGCACCAGCCGCTTCAGCGTTGCGGCGTCGGGGAAGCCGCCGTCGCTCGCGCGGTCCCAGACCCGCTCGTCGTCGACGTCGACCGTGAACACCCCGCCCGTGCCGGGCACCAGCGTGACGCGGCCCAGTTCGGATCCGAAGGTCGACAGGAGCTCCGAAGCCATCCAGGACGCGCGCAATAACCAGTTGCACTGCGTGCAGTAGGTGATCGTGACCGTCGGCGTCATGGAATCGCACCTGCTGCGGCTACGCCGCGGCCGCCTCGTCCGCCTTGGCGGTCGGTGTCGCTGCCACCCATCAGCATCGCTACGAGGAGTCTCCTTCGGAGTCGGATCATTTCGAACCGGGTCGCTGTGGACACTACCGGCGACCGGATAGATTTGGGCGCATGCCTTCCAAGCCGTCCGATCACCTGTCCCGTGCCTGTGACATCGTCGCGTCGTTGACCCTGGAGCAGAAGGCGGCGGTCACCACCGGTGCCAGCTTCTGGGAGACGGTCGGGGTCGACGGTGCCCCCGCGTTCACCCTCACCGACGGACCGCACGGTATCCGCAAGCAGACCGGCGATGGCGACGCGCTGGGCCTCAACGACTCGGTGGTCGCGGTGTGCTTCCCGCCGGCGGTCGCGATGGCGGCGACCTTCGACACGGACCTGTCGGCACAGGTGGGTGACGCGCTCGGGCGGGCGTGCCTCGCCGAGAAGATCGGCGTGCTGCTCGGGCCGGGGATCAACATGAAGCGCTCCCCGCTGGGCGGGCGCAACTTCGAGTACTACTCCGAGGACCCGTTCCTCGCCGGGCGCATGGCGGCGGCCTACGTCAACGGCGTGCAGGCGCACGGCGTGGGCACCTCGCTCAAGCACTTCGCAGCCAACAACCAGGAGACCGAGCGGTTCCGCTACAGCGCCGATATCGATCCGCGGCCGCTGCACGAGACGTACCTGCGCGCCTTCGAGCACGTGGTGCGCGCAGCGCAGCCGTGGTCGGTGATGGCCGCCTACAACAAGATCAACGGCGTCTACGCGACGCAGGACCGGTGGTTGCTCACCGATACGCTGCGGGGCCGGTGGGGGTTCGAGGGCCTCGTCGTCTCCGACTGGGGCGCGGTCGACGACCGGGTGGCCTCCGTGGCGGCCGGCCTCGACCTGGAGATGCCCGGCGGCACCGGTCTGGGCCCGGCGGCCGTCGTCGCCGCCGTCGGGCACGGTGCCCTCGATGAGGGTGCGCTCGACGAGGTCGCCCAGCGCGTCATCGCCCTCGCCCTGACCGCAGCCGATAATGCCGTCGACACCGACTACGACAAGCAGGCTCAGCATGATCTCGCGGTCGCGATTGCGCGGCGGTGTATCGTCCTGCTCCGCAACGAGCCGGTCGGTGACGCACCCGTTCTGCCGCTGGCGCCCGCGCAGCAAGTTGCCGTCATCGGCGAGTTCGCCCGCACCCCGCGCTACCAGGGCGGTGGCAGCTCCAAGGTGAACCCGACACAGGTCGACGCCGCACTCGAGCAGATCAGCGTCCTCGCCGAAACCGACGTCGTCTTCGAGCCCGGGTTCACCACCGACGGCGACGGCGATGACGCTGGCCTGGCGGCGGCAGCCGTTGCCGCGGCGCGCGACGCCGATGTGGCGGTGCTGTTCCTCGGGGTCCCCGATGGGGCGGAGTCCGAGGGCTTCGACCGGACCGGGTGGGAATTGCCGCGGGCGCAACTGGACTTGTTGGCCGCGGTGCTCGAAGTCAACCCGCGCACCGCCGTCGTGTTGTCGCACGGCGCGGTCCTCGACCTCGCCGAGGTCGTCGCGGCACCGGCCGTCGTCGACGGCCAGCTACTCGGGGAGGGCGGCGGCGCCGCAGTCGCCGACATCCTCTACGGCCTCGACGACCCGTCGGGCCGACTGGCGGAGACGGTGCCGCTGCGTCTGCAGGACACCCCCGCCTACCTCGACTTCCCGGGCGAGCTGCTGCACGTGCGCTACGGCGAGGGCGTGTTCATCGGGCACCGCTACTACGACGCCCGCGGTCTGGAAGTCCGCTTCCCGTTCGGCCACGGCCTGTCCTACACGACCACGGAGTTCACCGACGTGTCGGCGGTGGTGACCGACGACGGGATCGACGTGACGCTCACCGCCACCAACACCGGCGGACGCGACGGCCGGGCCGTGGTGCAGGTGTACACCGGCCTGGACACCTCGGTGGTGGCGCGCCCACCCCGCGAGCTGAAGGGAATGGCCGCGGTCCGACTCGCCGCCGGGGAGAGCACGAGCGTCGCGGTACACGTCCCGCGCGCCGAGCTGGCGTACTGGGACCGAGACGCCGCCGGACCCGCCGGGCAGTCCGGCGATTGGGTGGTCGAGGGCGGCGAGTACCGCATCGACATCGGGCACAGCAGTCGCGACATCGTCGCCACCACGACGGCCACGGTGGCCGCCGATCCCTCGACGAAGACCGCCGGGCTCGCCTCGACGCTGTCGGAGCTGCTCGCCGACAAGGCGACCCGGCCGATTGTGCTCGGCGCCTTGGAGAAGTCGATGGGCATCACCGAACTCGACCCGACCCTGGAAAAGTTGATCGGTTCGATCCCGCTGGGCCGCATCGCGCCGATGCTCGGTTTGAACGCCCCCGAACTCGAGGGCGTATTGGCCAAAGCGTGACCCGCCTTACCCCGGTCGACGCCCGGATGCTGTGGGCGGCACCGGCCGCGCACAGCGACCAGTTCCTGCTGTATGCCTTCGACGAAACCGAGGCGTCCGCCGACGCCGTGCGCGCGCAGGTGCTGGCGCGAGCCGCGGATATCCCGCGGTGCAACGTCGCGGTTCGCGAGGTGCCCGGCCACCTCGACTACCCGGCCTGGGGACACTCGGCGGTCGCCGGGGACCAGGTCGTCATCCATCGCCTTGCCGATCGGTCGTGGACCGGGCTGCTCGAGGAGATCGGCGTCCTGCTGGCCGACCAGGTCGATCCGCGCGAGCATCCCTGGCGGCTGCACCTGTTCGACGGTGTGGCACCGCCTCCCGGTATCCCAGGCGCCGCCGCGCGAGTGCGGGCGGCGGTGCTGCAGGTGTCGCACGCACTGGCTGACGGTCGGGGTGCCAGCGAGCTGGCGCGCCAGCTGTTCGGCGGGTCACCCGCCGATCCGACGACCGCGGGACCGTCGACCCGGCTCATCCCAACTCCGCTGCGGGCGTTGGGCGGATTGGTCCGGCTGCCGGTACAGATTGCCGGGCTCGTCGTCGGCGGGGTGCGGTCCTACGCCCGGTCCCGCGGCGAGGATCCGGACGGTCTTGGGCCGGTGGCCCCGGCGTCGATCAACTGCACGCCCGGACCACGGCGCGTCCTGCGCACACTCACCGTCGAGCGCAGTGTCTTTCCCGGCCGGGTGACCCCGAGTGCCATCGCGGCTATCGGGGACGCGCTGGCCTCCGCGGGCCTCGTCGACGGCGATCCCGTCGTCGAACTCACCGTCGGTCGCGGGGCAGCGAACGGTGGCAGGCCGGCCAACGACTTCTTCATGGCCGGTATCGCCACCCGCACGGACCTGCCCGACGAGGCTCGTCGTCGGGTGATCGTCGAGCAGATCGACGCCGCCCGCGCCCGTGACGGAGCCCGGGACCGGGTGGCCGCCAGGCGTGCCGAGGACGCGACACCCGCAGTGCTGATGCACTGGGCCACCACTGGATTCGCGTCACCGGTGGCGGACGCGGTGACCGGTCACTCGGTCGTGTCGTCGGTGAACCGTGGCGCGGCTGATCTCTTCCTTGCCGGTGGTCGGGTCCGGCTCACGGCCGGCTTCCCCGCTCTGTCGGCCGTGCATGCCCTGACCCACGGGGTCCACGGCATCGGGGACGCGGTGACGGTGTCGGTGCTTGCCGATCCCGACGTCGTCGACGTCGCCGCCTACCTGCCGGTTCTGGCCGAAGCTATTGCTCGAGGACCGGCCGACCGCGGGTGAGCCGCTTGGGCAGGCGCTCGGCCAGCCCGCCCAGCGGTGCGACCGAGGCGTTGAGGAGTTCCACGGTGGCGCGCAGGTCGCTGACCGCCTCTTGCATCGCCATGAGGCTGGGGGTCAGCTCGTTCATGTTCTCGGTGAGTTCGGCGACGCGGTCCAACGGGCCGCCCGGCGCGATGGCGCGTTCGACGGCGCCCTGGTCGCCGAGGAGTTGGTCGAGCAGGCCGTCGTCGTCGGCGAGGCGGTCGATGATGCCGCCCGGTTCGGCGACTTTGTCGAGCACGCCGCCGGGTTGGGTGAGCTTGTCGATGACGCTGCCGTCGGCGGTGAGCCGTTCCAGGATCCCGCCCTCTTCACTCATCGCATCGAGTAGCCCGCCTTTGGCGGTGAGCCGCTCGAGGATGCCGTCGCTGCCGGTGAGCCGGTCCACGACGCCGTTGTGGCGCAACAGCCGGTCGACCGGGCCGCCGGCCTCGAGAGCGCGACCGATCGGGCGGTCGGGTCCGAGGAGTTCGGCGACGTGGCTGAGGATCTCCAGCGGCGAACGCGTGTCGGCGAGCAGGTCGGAGTTGATCCCCAGGGCGTGGTTGATCTCGTTCTGCACGCCTTCGGCGCTGACGCGGGCGACCGCGACGGCGGACTCGACGGCACTGAGCGCGACGCCGGTGATGGCGAAGCCGAGGCGGATCGGCAGGCCGATCACCGTCTGGGCAGTCAGGTTGGGCGTATCCATGCGCACAGCTTAGGACACGGCGTCGGATCCACCTGCGACATTGGCTTCGCGGGCGCCGTGGTCGGCCGGACCGTTACCGGGTCGGTGCCGTCCCGTCGGCGCGACGCTCCGCCTCGACGACGTCGACCGATTCGTCGGGAGCCAGGCCGGCCATCGCCTCGGCGGCGCGCTGCTGCTGTTCCTCCAGCGGAGTCATGGTCTTGAGCTTGACCTCCTTGATGAAGAGGATCGCGACCAATGCGAGGCCGCCCATGACCGCGGCGATGGCGAAGATGGTCGGCACACCGTCGCCGAAGGCGTTCTGCTGGACGGCCGCACACTCCTCGGTGAGGTTGCCCGCGATACCCGCCTTCAACAGCTTGCCGCACTCGGTGACCTTCTCCATGGCGCCTTGCGCGCCCAGCGTCGGGACCAGCGAGTGGCCCAGTGCGGTGAGTCCGGACAGGGTGAGGTCTTTGACGTGCGTCGACAGCACCGCACCGAGCACCGAGACGCCCGCCGCACCGCCGAGGGAGCGGAAGAAGGTGACGGTCGACGTAGCGACGCCGAGGTTCTCCGCGGCCACCGCGTTCTGGACCGGCAGGACGAGGTTCTGCATGGTCATGCCCATGCCGGTGCCGAGGATGAACAGGTAGAGCCCGATCAGCCACATGCTCGTGTGCGCGTTGATCGTGGCGAGCAGGGCGAAACCGGTGGTCAGGAGCACACCACCGGCGATGAGGAAGATCTTCCAGCGGCCGTACTTGGTGATCAGCCCGCCCGAGATCGTCGCGAACACCAGCGATCCGAGCACCATCGGCAGGGTCAGCAGACCGGCGATGGTGGGCGAGTAGCCGCGGCCGAGCTGGAAGTACTGCCCGAGGAACACCGCCGAGCCGAACAGGGCGACGCCGACGGCGATGCTGGCGAGGGTGGCCAGTGCGGTCGTGCGGTCGCGGAACAGGTGCAGCGGGATGATCGGGTCTTCGACCTTCAAGAACTGCGGAAGGAAGCGGTTGAGGAGCTTGCCCTCGGCCAACACGGCCAGGACCAGGAGGACCACGCCCAGCGCGGCGAGGCCGTAGGAGTGGCCCGAGGCCCAGGCGAAGGACTTGCCGGCCAGCGTGACCCAGGTCAGCAGGATGACGACACCGCCGGCGATCAGCGACGCGCCCAGGTAGTCGATGCTGACGCCGGGCTTGCGGATCGTCGGCACGTTGAGGGTCTGCTGGATCACAATCAGCGCGATGATCGCCAAGGGCACGCAGACGTAGAAGGTCCACCGCCAGCCCAGCCAGCTGGTGTCGGTGATGACGCCGCCGAGCAGGGGGCCACCGACCGTGGCGATCGACATGATGGCGGCGATCGGCCCCTGGTAGCGCCCGCGCTCACGGGGGCTGAACATGGACGCGATGACGATGATGACTAGGGCCTGCAGGCCGCCCAGGCCGATGCCCTGGATCACGCGGAAGCCGATCAGCATGGTCGCCGAGGTGGACATGCCACCGAGGATCGAGCCGATGGTGAAGAGCACCAGGGAGATCTGGACGAGGAGCTTCTTGCTCATCAGGTCGGCGAACTTGCCCCAGATGGGTGTGGTCGCCGTCGACGCGAGCAGGGTCGCCGTCACGATCCAGGTGTACTGGTCGGTGGTGCCGTGCAGATCCTTGATGATCTCGGGCAGCGCGATCGAGACGACCGTCGACGAGAGGAAGGCTACGAACATACCCAGCAGCAGGCCGACGAGGGCCTCGATCTTCTGGCGGTGCGTCATCGGAGTGAGATCCGAATCGGCGGAGGCGTCAGTCATGGACGAAACTCTTTCTCCAAAGGGGGTGCCGGGACGAGTCAGTGCGACTGCGGCAACCGGCAAATTCTAGCGGACTTTAGTTGCAACACGCAACTAAAGCGGTCTATTCCAGGTCCGCATCGTCGCCGACGCTCGCACCCAGGCGGCCCAGCAAGTCGATCAGGGTGCGGATATCGACGGGATCCCACTGTGCAAGCCGGCTGCGCCACCGCTGTGTCACGGCCGCCAATGTCTCCTGGATCCGGTCGCGTCCATGATCGGTGAGGTCGATGAGCCGTGCCCGTGCGTCGTCGGGGTCGGGATAGCGGTGGACGAGGCCCAGCCTCTCCACGGCGTCGACCTGGCGGGTGACCGTCGACTTGCCCACGCCCAGCGCATGCACGAGTTCCGACATCGGGACCGGTGCGCGACGCGCAACCGACATGAGCAGCGGGTAGCACGACGGGTCCATCTTCGGGTCGATCACCGCGGAATGGGCGCGGGCACGGACCCGGCCGCGTCGCCAGAAGTCGGTCAGCTCGGCCTCGAGTTCGGCGATCAACTCATCGGTCGCACCGCCTGCGCCGGTCGGTTCACTCATCCCTGTGCCTTCGCGGCCGCCTTTGCGGCCTTCTTGAAATCTCGGACCTGCTGGAGGGAATCGGCGTCGACGACGTCGGCCACCGACCGGTACCCCTTCTTCGCGTAGTCGCCGGCGGCCTTCGTCCAGCCCTTCGGTGCCACCCCGAGTTGCTTGGCGAGCAGTGCCAGGAAGATCTTCGCTTTCTGCTCCCCGAACCCGGGGAGAGCGCGCAATCGCGCGAGGAGTTCGGCGCCGGTGGGAGCATCGGACCAGATGGCAGCGGCATCCCCGCCGTATTCGTCGACCACGACGTTGGCCAGCGCCTGGATCCGACCGGCCATCGACCGGCCGTAGCGGTGAACCGCCGGCGGGGTGGCGCAGAGGTCCGCGAATGTATCGGGGTCGGCGGCGGCGATGGCGCCCGGATCGACGGTGCCGAAGCGTTGGGAGATCTTCAGCGGCCCGGCGAACGCACGTTCCATGGGGAACTGCTGATCCAGCAACATCCCCATGAGTAGGGCGAACGGATCGGCGGACAGTAGCGCGTCGGCGTCGGGGTCCTGGGCGATCGTCAGCTGCGCGGAAATCGGCAAGTCGTCCATGGCCCGAGTGTATCGACCGCTAGGGTGGGCGCATGCCAAGCGGAGTGAAGACAGCGCTGCGCGTGCTGGGGGCGGGGTTGATCGTGGGCGCTGCCGTGGCGGCGCCGGTGCACGCGGCACCCGGGGACGACCCGTACGCCGGGGGGCGCAACTACGTCAAGACGTTGCAGTGTCCGGTGGCCGACCCGTGGCCCGGGCCGCCCCTGCACACGTGGGTCGATGTCTGGAACCGGATTACCTACCCGTCCGACGGGCTGCCGCCGCCGGCCATCGCGCTGGTCGCCGACACGCGCCGGGAACAGACCACGATGACGCCGATCACCGAGTACTCGATGTGGATCACGGTGAACTGGCGCAACGCCGACAACGGTCGCCGTGGAACGGTGAAACTGCGCGCCCGTGCCCCGCGAAACACCTGGCAGGCCGTCCTGCACCCCGGTCGGGGTCGGGTGTTCTTCGAGATTCATCAGAGCGTGACGGCGATCCTTGCGGTTCCGGGTGTGAACCCGCAGACCGCGGTGTGCCGGGGATCGGCCACCGCGGTCTGAGTACGCGGCTGCTGCCGCGGTCGCCGTGAGGTCAGGAATTGATGATTCCGACCGCCGGCAGGAAGAAGCATTCGCGGTTGCCGCCCACCGGCGCGTTGCCGTAGACCGCGGCGAGGATCGTCCCCTTGCCGGTGTCGACCGGGACCAGACGTGCGCCGGACAGCCCGGGAAGCGCCTTCAGCACCGGATTCGTGTCCGCCAGTGGAGCGAGATCGGCCGTCCCGCCCTGCATCGTCGCGGTGTTGAACCAAGCGACCTGCATGTTGCCGCCTTTGCCGGCGACACCGGCGTCAGCGGGGATGAAGGCGAACGCCGTGTGCTTGTCCTTGACGACGTTGGGATCGGGCACGTTCACCCCGGGCAGGGGAAAGGGCAGCGTGCTCACGGGATTGGCCGTGCGCAGCGGCCACGGACCGGGGATCCCGGCTGCACCCGCGGTCGCCAGCCCGAGCGGGTTGTCCGGCGTCGGGGCGGTGCACAGCGGCGCGACCGACGGGGAGAGCGGGTGCACGCCAGCCTGGCGCAGCAGGCTCAACGGGTCGGCAGCGGCGTCCACCTTCTTGATGCCCGGTGTCGGTACTTGATCGGCGGCGGTGAGCGGCGAGATCTGACCCGCGGCGCCGATGATGGCCTGCAGGACCTCGACGAGCACCTTGTCGCCGCCGAGTTGCTTCACGAAGTGCAGTGCCGCGGCCAGTTCGTTGTCGAAGGGGACCTGGATCGGCAAGACGCTGGTTCCGCCGGGGTTGGCACGCGGAAGTTCCGGTGCCGCGGGCAGGGCGGGCACCTGTGGCGCGGCTTGGACGGTGGGGGCGCCGATCGCCAGCACGGTCGCGCTGAGCAGTCCGACGGCCGCGGTGAGGGCTGGTCGTGGGAGGTTGCCGAACATTGTCACTCCAAGTCGTGTGTTACCAGTGTTACTAATGAGGTTTCAGTGACAGAACAACACGCATGTGACTATGAGTGCAATCGGTGAGTCCGAGCTGTGACGCTGCTGATACCGCGCATAGACACCGGAGGCGAAGCCTCCGGCGCGAAGGCAGCTCAGGGCGAAGTCCCGTTCTTTGCCTTTGAAAGGGGACACAGGGGCCGGAGCCCCGCGGGGATCAGATGTAGGCGATGCCGATGACCGGCACGATCCCGCAGGAGACGATCCGCTTGGACTTGGTGCGGGTGGTCACGGCGCCGGAGATGACGCTCAGCACGCGGCCGCGGCCGGTGGTGGCGATGGCGGTGAAGGTGCCTGGACCGTCGGTCGCATTGATCTTCGGGTTGCGCTTCAAGTTGATACTGCCGGTGCGGCCCGTATCGAGGTTGAGCCACTGGGCCACGAGCGGTCGCGCATGGTTGGTGATTGCCGGGCCGGTGCCCAAGCTGGTGTAGACGTAGCCGGCCTGCCCGCGCTTGGGTCCGGGGGCCGGTGCCTTCTGGGGGCCCGCGGTGACCAGGGCACGACCGAGCGAGTTGCCGCCACCGGCCGACCCGAGGGGGCCCTTGGCGGATTCGGGCATGCAGCCGATCCCGATGGTCGGGTACAGGAACTCCTGGATGCGCGGCGCGCCGGGGCCGCGGGGGATCTCCGGGTCGCCGGGCTTGGTCTTCTTCTTGGCGGCCGGAATCTGGCCGGTCCGGTGGTAGGCGGCCAGGTTGCGCTTGCCGGGCTCGGTCAGGAAGTCGGTGATCTGGCGCCACACAGCCTTCACCTCGACGGGGAGCGACGGATCCGAACCGAGCGTCTGTGCGTCGGCGAAGATGGCGGGATTGACCTTGCCGTCGGGGCCGGGAGTGGCCATGGATCCCACGATGGCGGGGGCGAATGCGCCCAGGGAGTCCAGCACGCGCTGGTCGACCTTCGTCGGTGCGACCGTCAGTGCGGCGGTCAGCCCGTCCTGCGCAGCAGGGGCGGCGTGTGCGCCCGGGATCGCCGCGACAGGCGCGGCGAGGGCGGCGGACAGGGCAATGGTGGCCGCGGCGAACGGAAGCGTCAGTCGCACGGGGTGAATCCTTACAGTCGGCGAAAGCGATCGCGCGTCAGTCTATGTCGCGATGCGGGTCGCTTTGGGGTGCGGGAGCGCATCGAACCCGCAGCACGCACCATAACCCCAAGAATCTGTAACCACTGTTACTGGAGATTCAATTGTTACGAAGGTGTTCCCGTTGGTGTTCCCGTGCATGGCGGCCGCGCGCGGCCTACCGGGGTGGTTAGATCGATCCATGCCGCTGCGTCGCTCGCTGTCGAAGTCCGTGTCCACGTCTGCGCCGCGCCGAGTCGCGGGTGTGGTCCTCGCGGCAGCGCTCGCCGTCGGGATGGCCGCCTGCGGCGGACCGGACAACGACCGCACCGTCACGATGCTCACCCACGATTCGTTCGAACTGCCGTCGTCGGTGATCGACGCATTCCACCAGAGCACCGGGATGACCCTGAAGATCGCGAAGTCCGGCGATGCGGGGAAGCTCGCCTCGCAGATCTCGCTGACCCCCGGATCACCCAAGGGTGACCTGGTGTACGGCATCGATAACACGTTCGCGTCGCGCCCGATCGAGGCAGGCGCGCTCGAAAGCTATATATCGCCGGCCGCAGTCAACGGAGCAGACCAGTATGCGCTGCCGGGTGGGTCGAACCTGCTCACCGCGGTGAACCGCGGCGACGTGTGTCTCAACGTCGACCTGGCCTGGTACGACCGGCGCGATGCCGCACCGCCGACCTCGCTCGACGATCTGGTGAAGCCGCAATACCGCGACCAGGCGGCGCTGCTGGACCCCGGGACGTCCTCGCCGGGCATCTCGTTCCTCCTCACCACGATCGGGCAGAAGCGCGGTGGCTGGGAGGCCTACTGGCGCCGCCTCGTGGACAACGGCGCGACGATCGTCTCCGGGTGGGAGATCGCCTACAACCAGCTGTTCAGCGCGGGCGCCGGTCACGGCACCAAGCCGATCGTCATCTCCTACGCGTCGTCGCCGGCCGCAACGCCGGGGACGGCGGCACTGTTGGAGACCTGCTTCCGGCAGGTCGAGTATGCGGGCATCCTCAAGGGCGCGGCCAACCCCGAAGGGGCGCGCAAGGCCATCGACTTCCTGCTGAGCCCGACTGTGCAGAAGGCACTGCCGTCGGCGATGTACGTGTATCCGGTCACCCGCGGGATCGCCATGCCCGACGGTTGGGCCACCCGCGCCCCCATTCCGGAATGGACGGTGAACATGCCCCCGGATTACATCGCCGCGAATCGGGAGAAGTGGCTGCAGCAGTGGCGCGATGCCGTCCGACGCTAAGCGCTTGCGCGGTCGCGCGGGGGTTGCACTGCTGGCGGTGATACCGCTGGCATTCCTCGTGGTCTTCTTCGGATGGCCGCTGCTCGCCCTGTTCGGACGTGCCGTGGCCACCGGGGACGGGGCGGGGATCCTCGAACTCCTGCAACGTGCCGGAGCCGGCCCGCTGTTGGCGTTCACGCTGGCGCAGGCGGCGGCGTCAACGGTGCTGACGCTGATCGTCGCAGCGCCGATCACGTGGTTGGTGGCGCGCGTGCGCTTCTCCGGTTCGCGGTTGCTGCTGGTCGTCGTCACCCTGCCGTTCGTGCTGCCCAGCGTCGTCGTGGGCATGGCGTTCCGGGCGGTGTTCACCGGCCCGCTCGGTTTCCTACCTCCTTGGATGGGCGGCGCCCTCGACGATGCCGGTCCCAGCCTGATCCCCATCCTGTGCGCGCACGTGTTCTTGAACGCGGCCGTCGTCGTGCGGGTCGTCGGAGCGGCGTGGGCGGGGCTCGATCCGAGTCTGGAGCAGGCCGCGCAGATCTGCGGTGCCACACCGTGGCGCGCCTTCGCGACGGTGACGCTGCCGCGCCTGGTGCCGTCGATCGCGGCCGCCGCCGCCCTGGTGTTCCTGTTCTGCACCACCAGTTACGGCGTGATCATGGTGCTCGGCAACGGTCGGGTGCGCACGGTCGAGACGGCGATCTACACCGAGGGTGTCGGCTATTTCCGGCTCCCCGAGGCCGCGGCGCTATCGGTGGTGCAGATTGTCGTCGTCGTCGCGACCCTGGTGGTGGCCCGCCTGCTCTCGGGGCTTGCGGGGACCACGCCGGGCGGGGCCGGGGCCCCTGCGGATCGTGCCGGCGGCCAGCCGCCGCGAGCCGGCGGGCGCGGGCGTGCGGCCGTCTGGCTCACCCTCGCATGGACGGGGCTCTGGTTGGTTCTGCCACTGGCAGTGCTCGCCCTGTGGTCGGTGCGCCCAGCCGGACCGGGCAGCTGGACGCTGGCGGGGTATCGCACGCTGGGGGCCGACGTCAACGGCATCACCCCGATGTCCTCGGCGATTCTCTCGGTGACCACCGCGAGCACCGCCGCGGTGTTGGCATTCGTCCTCGGGCTGAACCTCGCCGTCGTCCTCACCCGGATACGCGGTCCGCTGCGGGCCGTCGCCGACACTGTCGCGACCCTCCCGCTCGGCGTGAGCGCGGTGACCCTGGGGTTCGGCTACATGCTGGTCTTGACCCATTGGCCGGCGCGCCTGGCGAACTCGTGGCTGGTCATCGCCGCTGTGCAAGCGCTGGTCGTCGTGCCACTCGTGCTGCGGATCGCCGTCCCCGCCCTCGAGCACGTCCCCAGTGGGCTGCGGGCCGCCGCGGCGACGATGGGGGCAAGCCCATTGCGGGTCTTCGCGACCGTGGACCTGCCGATCGCCGGTCGCTCCCTGGCCGCCGCGGCGGGCTTCGCATTCATCCTGAGCCTGGGTGAGTTCGGCGCGACGAGCTTTCTGGCCCGCGTGGACACGACGACGCTGCCGGTCATGATCGGCAGTGCGCTCAACCGCCCGGGCGAGGGGAGTCTGGCCACCGCCATGGCGTGTTCAATGGTGCTGGTCGTCGCGACCGCCGTCGCCGTCGGGATCGTGGAGGCCGTCCGGCCGGATGCGGGGTCGCTGCTATGACGTTGGAGTGCACCGGCGTGGGCATCGACTACGACGGCCATCGGGTCGTCCGTGACGTTTCGCTGAGCGTCTCGGCGGGATCGGGACCCGGCCCGGTGACCGCCATCCTCGGACCGTCCGGGTGCGGGAAGTCGACACTGTTGCGCGCGATCGCCGGCCTCGAACCGCTCGCCACGGGCCGGATCTGTTTCGACGGGCAGGATCTCGCCACCGTCCCGCCCCACCGGCGCGACTTCGGCATGGTCTTTCAGGATGGGCAGCTGTTCAGCGGCCGGACCGTCGCGGCCAACATTGCCTACGGACTGCGGGCCCGCCGGTGGCCGCGTTCGGAGATTGCCGCGCGGGTCGCCGAGATGCTCGAGTTGGTCGCATTGCCCGGGATGGCCGATCGACGCGTGGACGGCCTGTCCGGCGGACAGGCGCAGCGCGTGGCCCTGGCCCGCGCATTGGCGCCGCGGCCGCGCCTGCTGCTGCTCGACGAGCCGCTGGCCGCCCTCGATGCGAACCTGCGGGAGCGGCTGGCCACCGACATCACCGAGATCGTCGTCGCCACCGCGACACCGGCGATCGTCGTGACCCACGACCATGACGAGGCGGCGACGATGGGCGACAGCGTCGTCGTCATGCGCGAGGGCGAGGTAGTGGCCGCCGACACCGCTACCCGGGTGTGGCGCTACCCGCGTGACGAGTGGACCGCTCATTTCCTGGGGTGGGAGCACCTGCTGCCCGCCGATCACGACGGCGACGTCGTACGCACCGAGCTCGGCGACGTGGCGGCCGCCGACCTGGGCCTGGCGCCCGGGGCGCGGGTGAGTGCCGTCGCGATCCGTGCCGAATCATTGCGCGCACGACCCAGCGCCGCCGGTGCCCCCGGCGCGCTAGAGGTGCGGCGCGTGCTCGAACTGCCGGAGCGGACGCACGTGTTCCTCGACGGGACGGGCCTCGAGGTACCGGTAGCCGGGCTGGGCGCACTTGTCGACGACGAGGCCGGCGCCGTCCCGCGCCCGGGGCAATCGGTCACCGTGACACTGGTGGGCGCGCGCATCGGCGTCCTGTGCGGGGAACAGCGCTGATGGTGCCGCGCGTGGTGGTCGCCGGTGCGGTGATCCGCGACTGCGACGGTACCGGGCGCCGTTTGCTGCTGGCACAGCGCGACTACCCGCCGGAGTTGGCCGGGCTGTGGGAGTTGCCCGGTGGGAAAGCCGAGAGCGGAGAGACCACCGCCGAGGCATTGGAGCGGGAGTTGCGCGAGGAGTTGGGCATCGACGTCGTCGCGGGTGCCGGCATCGGCGCGGCAGTTCCGCTGCGCGACGACCTGGAGTTGCGCGCCTATCAGGCGCAGTGGGTCAGGGGGGAGCCAGCGGCCCTGGAACACCGGGCGGTGGCCTGGTTCGGTGCTTCGGAGTTGGAGGATCTGGCGCGGCGCGGGCAGGTCGTGCCCGCGGACTCCGGCTGGGTCGACGAGCTGGCGGATCTGCTCAGGCGACCCGGGCCTTCTTGATCGCCTTCTTGATCTTCTTGTGGTCCATGCGGTCCAGATCGAGCTTGCGGAGGCGGTGCACGACCACCGGGCAGCGCATGCAGCGCACGTCCTTGCGGCAGCATTTTTTCTTGGGCTTGAGGTTCGTCGGCTTGAACTTCTTCGCCGATTTCTTTTTGCCCATAAGGCCAAGCTAGCAAAGCGAGGTGCCAGTGAAACCCCTCGGCGTCGACGTGAGCGACGTCTCACCGGGAAACCGCCGATTCTGGTTGACGGCGCCTGCGCAGTTAGAATCGCACGTTGGCGATTCCCGCCCCTGCCCCTCATCAGAAAGTCGTGCCCGTGAGCGCTGCTCGAAACTTCCGCAACGTCGCGATCGTCGCGCACGTCGACCACGGGAAGACCACCCTCGTCGACGCGATGCTCCGCCAGTCCGGCGCGTTCGCCGAACGCGCGGAGCCCGTCGACCGTGTCATGGATTCCGGCGACCTCGAGCGCGAGAAGGGCATCACGATCCTCGCGAAGAACACCGCGGTGCACCGGCGCCAGCCCGACGGCACCGAGGTCGTCATCAACGTGATCGACACCCCCGGGCACGCCGACTTCGGCGGCGAGGTGGAACGCGGACTGTCGATGGTCGACGGTGTCGTCCTGCTGGTCGACGCGTCCGAGGGCCCGCTGCCGCAGACCCGGTTCGTGATGCGCAAGGCGCTGTCCGCCGCGCTGCCGGTGATCCTCGTCGTCAACAAGACCGACCGTCCCGACGCCCGCATCGACGAGGTCGTGCACGAGTCGCAGGACCTGCTGCTCGACCTGGCCGGCGACCTCGAGGACGAAGAGGCCAGCCAGGCCGCCGAACTGGCCCTGGACCTGCCCGTGCTGTACGCCTCGGGCCGCGCCGGCGTCGCGTCGATGACGCAGCCAGCCGACGGCTCGGTGCCCGACGGGGACAACCTGGACCCGTTCTTCGACGTGCTCATGGAGCACGTGCCCGCCCCCAAGGGCGATCCCGAAGCCCCGCTGCAGGCCCACGTCACCAACCTCGACGCCTCGGCCTTCCTCGGCCGCCTCGCCCTTGTCCGCATCCACAACGGGACGCTGCGCAAGGGCCAGCAGGTGTCGTGGTGCCGCGAGGTCGACGGTGAACCCATCATCGAGAAGGCGAAGATCACCGAGCTGCTGGCCACCAACGGCGTTGACCGCGAGCCCGCCGAAGAGGCCGTCGCCGGTGACATCGTGGCCGTCGCCGGCATGCCGGAGATCATGATCGGGGACACCCTCGCCGACGCCGAGAACCCGCAGCCGCTGCCGCGCATCACCGTCGACGAGCCGGCGATCTCGGTGACCATCGGCACCAACTCGTCGCCGCTGGCGGGCAAGGTGTCCGGGCACAAGCTGACCGCGCGGATGGTGAAGTCGCGACTGGACACCGAGCTTGTGGGCAACGTGTCGCTGCGCGTCGTCGACATCGGCCGCCCCGACGCGTGGGAGGTGCAGGGCCGCGGTGAGCTCGCGCTGGCGATCCTCGTCGAGCAGATGCGCCGCGAGGGCTTCGAGCTGACCGTGGGCAAGCCACAGGTCGTGACGCGCCAGGTCGACGGCAAGCTGCACGAGCCCTTCGAGCACCTCACGATCGACGTGCCCGATGAGTACCTGGGCGCCGTCACGCAGTTGCTTGCCGCGCGCAAGGGGCGGATGGACCACATGGCGACCAACGCCCACGGGTGGGTGCGGATGGAGTTCATCGTGCCCAGCCGCGGGTTGATCGGCTTCCGCACCGACTTCCTGACCGAGACCCGCGGCACCGGCATTGCCAACGCCGTGTTCGACGGCTACCACCCGTGGGCCGGGGAGATCCGCGCTCGGCACAGCGGATCGCTGGTCAGCGACCGCCAGGGCTCGGTGACGCCGTACGCGATGATTCAGCTCGCCGACCGCGGCACATTCTTCGTCGACCCCGGTGACGACACCTACGAGGGCCATGTCGTCGGGATCAACCCGCGGCTGGAGGACCTCGACATCAATGTCACCCGGGAGAAGAAGCTCACCAACATGCGCCAGTCGTCGGCCGACGTGATGGAGACGCTGGCCAAGCCGATGCAATTGGACCTGGAGGGCGCCATGGAGTTCTGTGCCGCCGACGAGTGCGTCGAGGTCACCCCGGAGGTCGTCCGGGTGCGTAAGGTTCATCTCGACGCCACGACGCGCGCCCGGGAACGTTCGCGTGCCAAGGCGCGCGACGCGAACGTGTAGGACGCGGAACTCGTAGGACAGACGGCGGGCAGGTGACGGTGGGCCGGGGGGCCCGGAGGGAGGCGCAGGTGCGCAGAGCGGGCCCTGTATTGCTGCTGACGACCGCAACCGCGCTGCTCGTGGGCGGCTGCATGGCCTCTCCGCCGCCGCCGGTCCAACCGAGCGCACCGGCGCCGGTCCAGGCCGAGTACCCGACCGAGAAGACGATCCACGTCGCCACCGACGCGATCGGCGCCGGGTTCAACCCGCACCTGGCGGCCGACCAGTCGACGGTCACCACCGCGATCGGCACCCTCACCCTGCCCAGCGCATTCGACCCGGTCGTCGGGCGCGACGGCGAGCTGGTCTGGCGCTTGTCGGATTCGCTGCTGACGTCGGCGGAGGTCACCTCGACCGCGCCGTTCACTGTGGTCTACCGGATCCAGACGAACGCGCAGTGGTCCGACGGTCTGCCGATCACCGGAGACGACTTCGCCTACCTGTGGCAGCAGATGTCGCGCCAGCCCAATGCCGTGTCGCCGGCCGGCTACCGCCTCATCGATTCGGTGCAGACCGGCGCCGGCGGCAAGTCGGTCACCGTGACCTTCGCCCGCGAATACCCGCGCTGGCGCGAGCTGTTCCGGTCGTTGTTGCCGAGCCACGTGCTGCGCGCGCTGCCCACCGGCTTCCAGACCGGCATGGACTCGGGCAAGCCCGTCTCCGGCGGTCCGTTCGCGATCGTCGGCATCGACTTGGCCCGCGACGAAGTGCGCCTCGTGCGCAACGACCGATTCTGGCGCGAGCCGGCGAAGCTGGACCAGATCGTGTTCCGCCGCCCGGGCACCCAGAGTCAGACCGTCGAGTCCATCCGTACCGGCGACTCGGCATTGGGCGTGGTGAGCGCCGGGCCCGCCCAGGAACAGTTGCTCGCGGCGATCCCCAACACCGTCGTCCAGCGCAACCTGGAGTCACGGGTGCTCGACATCCACGTCAACACCCGGTCGGCGACGATGCGCCAGCAGGCGGTGCGTGCCGCGGTGCTCGGAATGATCGACGCGCGGATCGTCCGCTACGCGGCATCCGGCGATGACGATGTGACGCCGTTCGCCAATACCGTCTTCTCGCCGTCGGACCCGGGGTACTTCACCCCCGACCGTCTCCGTCCGAGCGCCGAGGCGGTGCAGGCGCTGCTCTTCTCGGCCGGCTACCGCCGGATGCCGGCCGCGCCACCGGTGCGACCCGCGCCCGAGCCGGCGCCGCCGCAGACCGCCCCCTCGGCCACCGGGGCACCGCCGACGTCGGTGACGCAGCCGCCACGCCCCCCGCGCGGCGACCGCATCACCGCCGGGATCGGCCCGGTGGTCAAGGACGGCAAGCAGCTGGAGGTGCGCGTGGGTGCGGTGTCGACCGACCCGCGCGCGGTGGCAGCGGCCGCCGCGATCACCGACCAGCTGCGCAATGCGGGCGTGCTCGGCACCGTGGTGCGGCTGCCCAACAGCGAGTTGTACTCCTCGGCACTCACCGGTTCACGGGTCGACCTGGTGGTCGGCTGGTCCGACGGCAGCATCGCGCCAGCCACTGCGCTGGCGTCTCTGGTCGACTGCGACCAGCCGAAGACAGGGGAGCAGGAGAAGAAGCCGGGGCCCGGTGGCACCGATGAGTCGGGCTTCATCAGCAACATCTCGGGCCTGTGCGATGCGGAACTGATCACCCTGGCCCGGCAAGCGCTGTCGGCGCCCGACCCCGACCCGCTGCTCGACGAGGCCGAGGGCCTGCTGGCCCAGGCCGCGATCTACCTGCCGATCTACCAGGATGCGGCGCTGGTCGTCGTCACCGACGAGGTGTTCGGCGTCCCGCTCACCGGGCCGGTCCAGACATCGATCTTCGCCGGTGCCGCGCGGTGGGCGCTGCCGCAATGACCGAACCGCGCGCGGCGCGCCGGCTCCTGCTGGTCCATGCGCATCCCGACGACGAGTCGCTGATGACCGGCGGCACGATCGCCCACTATCTCGCCGCCGGCGTCGAGGTCGTCGTGGTGACCTTCACCCTCGGCGAGGAGGGCGAGGTCATCGGGGAGCGGTGGGCCTTACTGGTCGCCGACGGCGGCGCCGACCAGCTCGGCGGATTCCGGATCGGCGAGCTCGCCGCCGCGCTGGCAGCGCTGAGCCCGGACCAGGCCGCGCCGCTGGCCCCGCGCTTCCTCGGCGGGGCGGGCCGGTGGCGTGACTCGGGAATGGCCGGATCACCGTCGGCGCAGCACCCGCGGGCACTGGTGGGCGCGCCGCACGACGACCTCGTCGACGCGCTGCTGGTGGAGTTGGCCGCGCTCGACCCTCAGGTCGTGGTCACCTACGACGAGGCGGGCACCTACGGACATCCCGACCACCGTCGCGTGCACGAGGTGTGCGCCGCGGCGGTAGCGCGCTACACCGACAAGACCGGGCACCCGATCAAGGTGTATGAGTCGGTGACGCAGCGTTCGGCGCTCGAGGCGGGCCTCGCCGCGGCCGCCGGTCGTGTGCCGCCGGGCTGGCGCATGCCCGGGCCGGGTGAGTTGCCCAGCTATCCCGACGACGAGATCACCGCGGCAATCGACGTCAGGGACGTGCTCGACCGCAAGGTTGCAGCTCTGGCCGCCCATGCCACTCAGGTGACCGTTGCGCCGTCGCAGACCGAGTACGCACTGTCGAACAACATCCTGGCTCCGGTGGGACCGGTCGAGCACTACCGACGCGTCGACGCGGGCGCCTCGCCTGCGCACCACGAGACCGATCTCTTCGAGGGGGTCTGATGAACCGTCGTGGCGTGGGCGCCGTCGACATCGCACTTCTGGTGCTTCTGTTCGTCGACGGGCTGATCGTCGGGATCGCTTCGGTCGCCGCGCTCAACCAGCACGTCGGGACCGCCGCCGCACCGATCGGCATCGCCGTCGCAGCGATCGGCAACGCGCTGCTCGTGTGGTTGGCGTCGGGTTTCGCCGACTCGCCGTGGAACTGGTTGCCGGTCATTGGGTGGGGAATCGTCGTGCTGGTGGCCGTCGGCACCGGACCCGGCGGAGACGTGTTGTTCGTCTCGGACTGGCGCGTCGCCGCGCTCATCGTCGCCGGGATCGCTGGTCCGGCGGCGCTCGTCTGGGCGGCGGGCACCCGGCGTCGGATCGAGCAGGCGCAGCGCGGCTAGTATCGGCAGGGTGAGCGATGAACGCCCTTCCGAGGCGGCGATGCGCCGGGCCCTGCGCCGTGCGCGAGACGGTGCGACCCTCAATGTCGACGAGGCGGCGGTGCTGCTCGCGGCAACCGGTGACGACCTCGACGACCTGACCGCCAGCGCCGCCCGCGTGCGCGACGCCGGCCTGGCCGCCGCCGGTCGCGACGGGCAGATCACGTACTCGCGCAAAGTTTTCATCCCGCTGACGCACCTGTGCCGCGATCGCTGCCACTACTGCACGTTCGTCACCGTGCCGGGCAAACTGGCCGCGGAGGGCAAGGGGATGTTCCTCGAGATCGACGAGGTCCTCGACATCGCCCGCGCCGGCGCGGCGCTCGGCTGCAAAGAGGCACTGTTCACCCTGGGCGACCGACCCGAGGACCGCTGGCCGCAGGCCGCGCAGTGGCTCGACGAGCGCGGCTACGACTCGACTCTGCAGTACGTGCGGGCCGCCGCCATCCGGGTGCTGGAGGAGACCGGTCTACTCCCGCACCTGAACCCCGGCGTGATGTCGTGGGAGGAGATCTCGCGTCTCAAGCCCGTCGCACCGTCGATGGGCATGATGCTGGAGACGACGTCGAGCCGCCTGTTCACCGAGAAGGGGCAGCCGCACTACGGCAGCCCCGACAAGGACCCCGCGGTGCGCTTGGCTGTGCTGACCGACGCGGGCCGACTGTCGGTACCGTTCACCACCGGGATCCTCGTCGGGATCGGGGAGACCCGACTCGAGCGCGCCGAGTCGATCATGGCCATCCGTGCCAGCCACAAGGCATACGGGCACATCCAGGAAGTCATCGTGCAGAACTTCCGCGCCAAGCCGGACACGGCGATGCGCGCGGTGCCCGACACCGATCTGTCCGAGTACCGGGCCGCGATCGCGGTCGCGCGGCTACTGCTGGGGCCGGCGATGCGCGTGCAGGCACCGCCCAACCTCGTCGACGCGCAGGAGTGCGCGGCGCTGATCGCGGCCGGGATCGACGACTGGGGCGGGGTGTCACCGCTGACCCCCGACCACGTCAATCCCGAACGGCCCTGGCCGAACCTCGATGCGCTCGCCGACATCACCGCCGCCAGCGGCTTCACGCTGACCGAGCGGCTCACGGCGCAACCACCCTACGTGCTGGCCGGATCGCCGTGGATTGATCCGCGCGTCGCCGGGCACGTGCGCGCGCTCGCCGATCCGGTGACCGGGCTGGCCGCCGACGGCGCGATGCCCGTCGGGCGCCCCTGGCAGGAACCCGACGAGGAGTGGGACTCGTCGGGGCGCATCGACTTGAACACCGAGATCGACGTCGTCGGCCGCCACACGGAGACGCGCAGCGACCTGGGCTCGGCGTTCGGTGATTGGGAGACCGTCCGCGAGCAGGTCGCCGCGCTGGCCGGCGCCGAATCCGGTGCGCCGAGTCGGCTCACCGCCGAGGTCGCCGCCGCGTTGCGGCATGCCGAAGCCGACCCTGCGGGCTGCAGCGACGACGACTATCTGGCGTTGGCGACGGCCGACGGTGACGACCTGGAGGCGCTGGTCGCCCTGGCCGATTCGATCCGCGCCGACGTCGTCGGGCCAGACGTCACCTACGTCGTCAACCGGAACATCAACTTCACCAATATCTGCTACACGGGCTGCCGGTTCTGCGCCTTCGCGCAGCGCAAGGGCGACGCCGACGCCTTCACCCTCTCCGCCGAGGAGGTCGCCGATCGGGCCTGGGAGGCCCACGTCGCCGGAGCCACCGAGGTGTGTATGCAGGGCGGCATCGACCCGGAGCTGCCGGTCACCGGCTACGCCGACCTGGTGCGGGCGGTGAAGGCTCGTGTGCCGTCGATGCACGTGCATGCCTTCAGCCCGATGGAGATCGTCAACGGCGCCTCGCGCGGCGGCGAATCGGTCCGCGACTGGCTCGTCGCGTTGCGCGAAGCCGGGCTGGACACCATCCCCGGTACGGCGGCGGAGATCCTCGACGACGAGGTGCGCTGGGTCCTGACGAAGGGCAAGCTCCCAACCGCCACGTGGATCGACGTCGTCAGTACCGCCCATCGCGTAGGGCTGCGGTCGAGTTCGACGATGATGTACGGCCACGTCGACGCCCCGCGGCACTGGGTGGCCCACCTCAACATCCTGCGGTCCATCCAGGACGACACCGGCGGGTTCACCGAGTTCGTGCCGTTGCCGTTCGTGCACCAGAGTTCGCCGCTGTACCTGGCCGGCGCCGCCCGTCCCGGGCCGACCCGCCGCGACAACCGGGCGGTGCACGCGCTGGCCCGCGTGATGCTGCATGGGCGCATCCCCAACATCCAGACCAGTTGGGTGAAGCTGGGCACCGCCGGTACCCAGGCGATGCTCAACGGCGGTGCCAACGACCTGGGTGGCACGTTGATGGAGGAGACCATCTCGCGCATGGCGGGGTCGATGCACGGCTCGGAGAAGACCGTGGCCGAGCTGCATGCGATGGCGGCGGGGATCGGACGCCCCGCTCGCCAGCGGACCACCGAGTACGGCCGCGTCGATACGGCCGGGAGTGACGCGCGTCATGCCGGTCGAGCCCCGATTTCGCCTGTCCTGGTCTATGACAGATAATCTGGGGTTGAAGACTTCAGCAGTGCACCGTGCCACGGCCCAGCCCATCGCCGACGGCGCGGAATGATCATTTCCGGCTTCTTCGGGGCCGACGGCGTAAGGAGACCGTGGTGACCTACATCATCGCCGAGCCCTGTGTGGACGTCCTGGACAAGGCTTGTGTCGAGGAGTGCCCGGTCGATTGCATCTACGAGGGCGGCCGGATGCTCTACATCCAGCCCGACGAGTGCGTCGACTGCGGTGCCTGCGAACCGGTGTGCCCGGTGGAGGCCATCTTCTACGAGGATGACGTACCCGACGAGTGGGAGCCCTACACCGCGGCCAATGTCGACTTCTTCGACGATCTCGGCTCGCCCGGCGGTGCGTCGAAGGTCGGTAAGACCGACTACGACCCGCCGTTCATCAAGGGCCTCCCGCCCATGGGCGAGGACTGAGGCCCGGGTGGGCCGACGTCGGGTCAGTGCGGCCCTGCCGGACTTCCCGTGGGACACGATCGCGGGCGCGCGCGCGACGGCGGCCGCCCATCCCGACGGGCTCATCGACCTTTCGGTGGGCACTCCGGTGGACGCGGTCGACCCGCTGATCCGTGACGCGCTGTCGGCGGCGAGCGGATTCCCCGGCTACCCGACGACGATCGGCACGCGGGAACTGCGCGACGCGGCCGCAGACGCACTGGTGCGTCGCCACGGCACCGTCTCGCTTGGCGACGGACAGATCCTGCCCGTCATCGGGACCAAGGAGGCCATCGCCGGGATCTGTTCGACACTGGGCCTTGGTGGCGGCGATCTTGTGGTCATCCCACAGGTCGCCTACCCGACGTACGAGGTGAGCGCGATCCTGGCCGGTGCACAGCCGGTGCGCGCCGACGAATCGGGAACAGTGCCGGGCTCGGCCCCGACGCTGGTGTTCCTCAACTCGCCGTCGAACCCGACCGGTGCGGTGATGGGTGTCGAGCTGATGCGCGCCGCCGTTGCGTGGGCGCGCGAGCGGGGCGCGATCGTCGTGTCCGACGAGTGCTACCTGGGCCTCGCGTGGGAAGCGGAGCCCGTCTCGGTCCTCGACCCGCGCGTGTGCGACGGCGACGTCACCGGCCTGATCGCGGTGCACTCGCTCTCGAAGACGTCCAACCTGGCGTCCTACCGGGCGGGGTTCTTAGCCGGTGACGCCGACCTGGTCGCCGAACTCCTGACTGTGCGCAAGCACTCCGGCTTGATGGTCCCGTTCCCGGTTCAGGCGGCGATGACCGCAGCCCTGACCGACGACCGCCACGTCGACGAGCAGGCGCAGCGGTACCGGGCTCGCCGCGAGGTGCTCAAACCCGCCGTTGTCGCCGCGGGCCTGCGCGTCGATGACTCACAGGCCGGTCTGTACCTGTGGGCCACCCGCGACGAGGATGCCCGGGTCACCCACCACTGGTTGGCGCAGCGGGGCATCCTCACCGCCCCGGGCGACTTCTACGGGCCCGCGGGCGCGACGCACGTGCGCATCGCGTTGACCGCCTCCGACGAGCAGATCGGCGACGCCGCGCGGCGGTTGGCCGGCTAGCGTATCCGCGCGGAGCCGGTCAGGCGCGTATCCGCGCGAGGGCGAACCCGTCCCAGCCCTTGATCCCGACGGTCTGGATCGCGGTGGCATCCAGGCGCGGATCGCGACCGAGCATCTCCAGCGCACCCCGGGTGCCGTCCCCGTCGGGGCCGTCCTCGCCGATGCGGCGCACCACGTTGTCGACGACGATCACCGTGCCCGCCCGGCCCAGACGCAGCGCCCACTCGAGATAGGCGGGGTTGTTGGACTTGTCGGCGTCGATGAAGACGAGGTCGAATGGGCCCGACAGCGTGGGCAGCGTGTCCAGCGCAGCGCCGACGAGAACCTCCACGCGGGCGTCCAGACCGGCCCGTTGTAGGGATGCCGTCGCCACGTCGGCGTGCGTCTGTTCGTGTTCGAGGGTCACTACCAGACCGTCGCCGCCGACGGCTTTGGCCAGCCACGCGGTGCTGTAGCCGGCGAGCGTGCCGATCTCCAGCACCCGACGGGCCCCCGCGATCTGCGTCAGGAGGTAGAGGAACTTGCCCTCGTTGGGCGACACGGCGATGTCGGGCAGGCCGCCCTGGCTCTGGGCGGTCCGGATGAAGTCGAAATCGGCCGCGTCGTCGGCGACGGTGCGGGTCAGGTATTCGTCGGTGCGGGTCCAGCGCTGCTCGTCCACCCCACCGACGCTACGCGGCTCAGTCGTTCTTGTGCAGCGCCGCGTTGAGGGCGATGCCGTCGCCCTTCCACGGCACGACCTCGACCACGCCGGTGGTGCTGTTGCGGCGGAACAGGATGTTGCTCTGGCCGGCCAGGTCGCGCGCCTTGACCTCGGTGCCGTCGGGGCCCACGACCTTGGTACCGGCGGTGATGTAGAGGCCCGCCTCGATGACGCAGTCATCGCCCAGCGGGATGCCGCACCCGGAGTTCGCGCCGAGCAGGCAGCGCTTGCCGAGGGTGATGATCTCCTTGCCGCCGCCCGAGAGCGTGCCCATCGTCGACGCGCCGCCACCGATGTCGGAGCCCTCGCCGACGACGACGCCCGCGGAGATGCGGCCCTCGACCATCGAGTTGCCCAGGGTGCCGGCGTTGAAGTTCACGAAGCCCTCGTGCATGACGGTCGTGCCCTGCGCGAGGTGGGCGCCCAGACGCACCCGGCTCGCATCGCCGATCCGGACGCCGGGCGGGATGACGTAGTCGACCATGCGGGGGAACTTATCGATCGAGAGCACCGTGACGTTGCCGCGGGCGCGCAGCCGGGCGCGGACGGCCTCGAAGCCGTCGACCGCACACGGGCCGAAGTTCGTCCACACGACATTGCTCAAGATGCCGAACTGGCCGTCGAGATTGATCTCGTGCGGGGCCACCAGGCAGTGCGAGAGCAGGTGCAGCCGCAGATAGACGTCGTGGGCGTCGGTCGGCGCGGACGACAGGTCGACGATGGTGGTGCGCACTGCGACGGTGCGCACGCCGCGGTCGGCGTCGACGCCGACCAGGGGCGCCAATTCGGGCGGGACGTCGGCGTCGGCGAGCACCTTGGTGCCCGACGACGAGACGATGCCGAGCTCGGGACCGGGGTACCAGGTGTCCAACACGGAACCGGCCCCGTCCCCCTCGTTGACGATGGTGGCGATGCCGACTGCGAATGCTCCTTGATTGCTCACGGTCGGAAATCTTACCCGGCGCGCGGTGGGCGATTTGTCCTGCTACGTTCGCTATGAGAACCCCAATGTGAGCTACGTCTCACCCCGCCGTGATCAGGAGGATTGGCGTGAACGATTCCGACGACACCCCTGGGGGCGCGGTGCCCTCGGGCGCCGAGTTCGTGGCGGCCGAAGCCAGCCCGGAGTTCGCCAACCTGTGGAAGACGTTGCGGCGCTTCGTTTTTCCGATGACTGCCTTCTTCCTCATCTGGTACGCGATTTATGCGCTGCTCGGGGCTTTCGCGCACGACTTCATGGGTAAGCCGGTCTGGGGCAACATCAACGTCGGCCTCATCCTCGGACTCCTGCAGTTCGTCACCACGTTCGCGATCACCGCGCTCTACATCCGCTTCGCCAGTGACAAACTCGATCCGGCCGCCGAGGTGGTCCGGAAGAACTTCGCCGATGGTGTCTACCTGGACGGAGCCGCGAAATGACCACGCACGAAATGACGACGTACCTCGCGGCATCGGGCGTGGGCAACCCGGTCGTCAACATCATCATCTTCACCGCCTTTGTCGCCGTCACGCTCACCGTCGTGATCCGGGTCAGCGGCAACAACAAGACCGCATCGCAGTTCTTCACCGGCGGCAGCTCGTTCTCCGGCCCGCAGAACGGCATTGCGATCGCCGGCGACTACCTGTCGGCCGCGAGCTTCCTCGGTATCGCCGGGGCGATCGCCGTCTACGGCTACGACGGCTTCCTGTACTCGATCGGCTTTTTGGTCGCCTGGCTCGTCGCCCTGCTGCTCGTCGCCGAATTGCTGCGCAACACCGGCCGGTTCACCATGGCCGACGTCCTGAGCTTCCGACTCAACGAGCGGCCCGTCCGCACCGCGGCGGCCATCTCGACGCTGACGGTCTCGCTGTTCTACCTGTTGGCGCAGATGGCCGGCGCCGGTGGCCTGGTGGCACTGCTGCTCGACATCTCCTCGCGCGCCGGACAGTCGATCGTGATCGTCGTCGTCGGCGTTCTGATGATCATCTACGTCCTCATCGGCGGCATGAAGGGCACCACGTGGGTGCAGATCATCAAGGCCGTCCTGCTCATCGCGGGCGCGGCACTGATGACGATCATGGTGCTCGCCAAAGTCGGGCTGAACGTCTCCGACCTGCTCGGCCAGGCGCAGAGCAAGATCGCGACGTCAAGCGACCCGGCGGTCGCCGCCCGTGACGTCCTGGCGCCGGGGGCGAAGTACGGCGGTTCGACGACGACGAAGATCGACTTCCTGTCCCTGGCGATCGCCCTGGTCCTGGGCACCGCCGGCCTGCCGCACGTGTTGATGCGCTTCTACACCGTGCCGACCGCCAAGGAGGCGCGGCGCTCGGTGGTCTGGGCGATCAGCCTGATCGGTGCCTTCTACCTGTTCACACTGGTCCTGGGCTACGGCGCCGCGGCCATCGTCGGACCCGACAAGATCCTCGCCGCGGCGGGCAAGGAGAACGCCGCCGCGCCGCTGCTGGCCCTGGAACTGGGCGGCACGATTCTGCTCGGCGTGATCTCCGCCGTTGCCTTCGCGACGATCCTCGCCGTCGTCGCCGGCTTGGCGATCACCGCGTCGGCGTCGTTCGCCCACGACATCTACGCGAGCGTCATCAAGCGGGGCTACTGCAGCAGCGAGGAACAGGTCCGCGTCTCGCGGATCACCGTCGTCGTCCTGGGCATCCTCGGCATCGTGCTGGGCATCCTCGCCAACGGCCAGAACATCGCCTTCCTGGTGGCCCTGGCGTTCGCCGTCGCCGCGTCGGCGAACCTGCCGACGATCCTGTACTCGCTGTACTGGCGGCGGTTCAACACCCGCGGCGCGCTGTGGAGCATGTACGGCGGCCTGATCTCGGCGATCGTGCTGATCGTCTTCTCCCCGGCGGTGTCGGGCGCCAAGACGTCGATGATCCCCGGTGTGGACTTCCACTGGTTCCCGTTGCAGAACCCGGGCCTCGTCTCGATCCCGCTGGCATTCCTGCTCGGCATCATCGGCACCCTCACCTCCTCGGAGCGCGGTGACCCGACGGTCAACGCCGAAATGGAGGTCCGCTCGCTCACCGGGGTCGGTGCCGCTGGCGCGGTGGCGCACTAACGCGGGTCGAAGGCGGGGCGGCACCGAGGTCGCCGGTACGGTGAAACGCATGGCACTGGACCTGCGCGCCGACCCGGCGGTGCTCACCGCGGCGCTCATCGACATCCGCAGCGAGTCGCGCGACGAGGCCGCTATCGCCGACGCCGTCGAGGCCGCCCTGCGCGAGCAGACCGACGGGTTCGAGGTGGTCCGCGACGGCAACCGCGTGCTGGCCCGGACCGACCTTGGCCGGGAGCGCCGCGTCCTCCTTGCCGGACACCTCGACACCGTGCCCATCGCCGACAACGTGCCGCACCGCTGGGAGAGCGCTCCGGAGGGGGACATCATCCACGGCTGCGGCAGCGTGGACATGAAGTCGGGCGACGCCGTCTTCCTGCACCTGGCTGCGACGCTGCCACAGCCCCGCCACGACCTGACGCTGGTCTTCTACGACTGCGAGGAGATCGCTGCCCAGTACAACGGTCTCGGCGTCATCGAGCGCGAGATGCCGCACTGGCTCGACGCCGACGTCGCCATCCTGGGCGAACCGACCGGTGGCCTCATCGAAGCCGGTTGCCAGGGCACGCTGCGCGTGCGGGTGAGCACCACCGGCACCCGGGCGCACACCGCGCGGGCCTGGATGGGCGACAACGCGATCCACCGCCTCGGCGGACTGCTCGGCGCACTCGCCGCCTACGAGCCGCGCCGCGTCGACATCGACGGCTGCGAATACCGGGAGGGGTTGCAGGCCGTCGCGGTGACCGGGGGAGTGGCCGGCAACGTCGTCCCCGACGAGGCGAGTGTCGACGTCAACTTCCGCTTCGCGCCCGACCGCAGCGCTGAGCAGGCAGTCGAGTACGTGCGTGAGGTCATCGCCTCGGCCCCCGGTGGAGATGAACTGGCCGTCGAGGTCACCGACCTGGCGCCCGGTGCGCTACCGGGGCTGTCCAACCCGGCGGCCGCCGAGCTCGTGGCCGCCGCCGACGGGCGCTTCCGCGCCAAGTTCGGCTGGACCGACGTCGCCCGGCTCGCCGCCCGCGGGGTACCCGCGGTCAACTTCGGGCCCGGTGACCCGAGCATCGCGCACATGCGCGACGAGCACGTCCCGGTGGCCCAGATCCACGAGGTTCACCGGGTACTGCGCGACTACTTGGGAGGGCAGTCGTGACCGGCGCCGACGAGCCGACCTCGGGTCCCGGCGCCGACTGCGGCCGGTACGAGGGCCCGACGTGGGTGCGCGCAGCCCCCGACGATCTCGAAATGACCTCGGATCGCCGCCTGCTCAACCGCCGTCCGCCGTGTAGCACCGACGATCTGAATCAGCTCAAGATCGACGACTCGTGGCGCGTTCTGCGGATCCAGTCGGAGTTCGTCGCCGGTTTCGACGCACTCCTGCACGTCGAAGACGCCGTCACCGTCTTCGGCTCTGCCCGCACCCGACTGGGCACGCCCGCCTACGAGTTGGGCGTGGACCTGGGCCGCGCCATCGGCGAGGCCGGGTACGCGGTGATCACCGGCGGCGGCCCGGGCAGCATGGAATCGGTCAACCGCGGCGCCCGCCAGGCCGGCGCCCGGTCGATCGGGCTGGGGATCGAGTTGCCCTTCGAGCAGGGCCTCAACCCGTTCATCGATATCGGCGTCAATTTCCGGTACTTCTTCGCGCGCAAGACGATGTTCGTCAAGTACGCCCAGGCGTTCGTCTGTCTGCCTGGTGGCTTCGGCACCCTCGACGAACTGTTCGAGGCGTTGACCCTGGTCCAGACGAACAAGGTCACGCAGTTCCCCGTCATCCTGGTGGGCACCGAGTTCTGGGGCGGGCTGGTGCAGTGGATCCGCGGCCGCCTCGTCGACGCGGGGATGATCGACCCCGCCGACGCCGACCTGATCAGCGTCGTCGACACCCCCGCGCAGGTCGTCGCGATCCTTCAAGCGGCTCGGCAGGCCAGGGCGGGCCACTAGTGGCGGCCGTCTGCGTGTACTGCGCGTCGGGCCCCGTGCCGTCGCGTTACCTGGATCTGGCCGCCGAGCTGGGCACCGCCCTGGGATCGTCCGGGCACACCCTGGTCAGCGGTGGCGGCAACGTATCGATGATGGGCGCGCTGGCACGCTCCACCCGCGCCGCGGGCGGGAGGACCGTCGGGATCATCCCGGGTCACCTCGTCGATCGGGAGGCCGCCGATACCGACAGCGACGAGCTGATCGTCACCGAGACCATGCGCGAGCGCAAACGCCTGATGGAGGCGCGCGCCGACGGTTTCATCACCCTGCCCGGTGGGATCGGCACGCTCGAGGAGCTGTTCGAGACGTGGACGGGCGGGTTCCTGGGGGAGCACGACAAGCCGGTCGTGCTTCTCGATGCGGACGGCTTCTACCAACCGATGCTGCGATGGCTGGACTCCCTGCACGCCGAGGGATTCGTCTCTCCGGCCGCGCTCGAGCGGTTGCTGGTCGCCGGATCGGTGGCCGATGCCGTGACGCTCGTTACCCGACAGTAGAGTTGTGTGACACTCGACGAAGAGGGGACGGCAATGAGCAAGGGTGCGGCCACCAAAAAGGTCCGGTTGACCGATCTGGCGAAGGGCGTGGTGGACATGATCCCGTCCGCGCCCCTGATGCTGCGCCACGCGCCGGGGCTGATCCACCGGCCCGCTGATGCCAAGAAGACGATCGGCAGCGTCTTCCAGGGCCACGCCGGGGCGCACCCGGAGCGGCCGTTCGTCCGCTTCGAAGGCGCCACCACGACCTACGGCGAGGCCAACACCATCGTCAACCGGTATGCGGCACAGCTCGCCGCGGACGGCGTGGGCGTCGGCGACGTCGTCGCGCTGCTCGGCAAGAACTCGCCGACGCTGCTGTACCTGACTCTGGCCACCGTCAAGATCGGTGCGACCGCCGGGATGATGAACTACAACCAGCAGGGCGAGATCGCCGACCACTCGATGACGCTGCTGGGCGCCAAGGTGCTGGTCCGCGACCCCGATTGCGCGCCGACCTTCGAGTCGATGTCGGCCTCGGTACTGCCGCCGCACGTCTACGACTATGCCGAGTTCGACGCGGCGTCGGCGGGGCGCTCGGCGATGAACCCGGCCGTCACCGCGACGCTGCCGGCGTCGACCAACGCGTTCTACATCTTCACCTCCGGCACGACCGGCCTGCCGAAGGCCAGCGTGATGAGCCACAACCGCTGGCTGGCCAACATGGCCGGCATCGGCGGCATGGCCGTGCGCCTGCGCCACTCGGACACGATGTACATCCCGTTGCCGCTCTACCACAACAACGCGCTGTCGGTCTCGCTCGGCTCGGTGCTCGCCGCGGGCGCGAGCGTGGCCATCGCCAAGCAGTTCTCCGCGTCGCGGTTCTGGGACGACATCATTCTCAACCGTGCCACCGCGTTCTGCTACATCGGCGAGCTGTGCCGCTACCTGCTCGCCCAGCCGCCGAAGCCGACGGACCGCTCCCACGGGGTGCGCCTGGCCGTGGGCAACGGCATGCGCCCGGAGATCTGGGACGAGTTCAGCGAGCGTTTCGGCATCAAGCGGATCGTCGAGTTCTACGGTGCCAGCGAGCTGAACCTGGCCTTCGTCAACGTGTTCACCGTCGAGAAGACCGCCGGCTTCTGTCCGCTGCCGTTCAAGGTTGTCGAATACGACCAGGAGACCGGCGAGGCGCGCCGCGACGCGAAGGGGCGTCTGCGTTCGGTGCGCAAGGGCGAGCCGGGCCTGCTGATCTCCGAGATCAGCAGCCGGGTGCCACTGGACGGCTACACCGATTCCGCGGCGACCGAGAAGAAGATCATCCGCGACGGCTTCAAAGACGGCGACTCCTGGTTCAACTCCGGGGACCTGGTCCGCGAGGTCGGCTGGGGCCACATCGCCTTTGTCGACCGCCTCGGCGACACGTTCCGCTGGAAGGGTGAGAACGTGGCCACCACCGAGGTGGAGCGGGCACTGGTCGGGCACGACGGCGTTGACGAGGCCGTCGTCTACGGCGTCGCGGTGCCCGGGACCGACGGCAAGGCCGGGATGGCCGCGGTCACCCTCGCCGAGGGTGTCGCCTTCGACGGCAAGGGCCTTGCCGAGCACCTGTACTCGACGCTGCCCGCCTACGCCGTGCCGCTGTTCGTGCGCATCATCGGCGCCGTCGAGGCGACGTCCACGTTCAAGAACCGCAAGGTCGAGCTCCGCGACGAGGGGTACGGCGAGGTCGGCAGTGACCCGCTGTACGTGTTCGCCGGACGGTCGGGCGGCTACGTCGAGTCCTACGACGACTACGCGGCCGACGTCGCCGCGGCCCGCGCGCCCCGCGGCTGACCGGTCCGCGGGTGCTGCCCGGTAGCGTGGACGGCGTGACGACCACGACGACGTTGTGCGGGCGACCCGTCGCCGGCGACCGTGCGCTGGTCATGGCGATCGTCAACCGCACGCCCGATTCGTTCTACGACCGGGGCGCCAGCTTCGACGACGACGCCGCGCGTCGGCGCGTCGAGCAGGTCGTGGCCGAAGGCGCCGACATCGTCGACATCGGCGGGGTGAAGGCCGGGCCCGGTGAGGTCGTCGACGCCGATGCCGAAGCGCGACGGGTCGTGCCGTTGATCGCGTGGGTGCGCGAACAGTTCCCCGACGTCGTGATCAGCGTCGATACCTGGCGGGCCTCGGTGGCGCGGCAGGCGTGCGACGCCGGCGCCGACCTCATCAACGACACGTGGGCCGGGGCCGATCCCAACCTCGTGCAGGTGGCGGCCAGCCGCGGGGCGGGCCTGGTCTGCTCGCACACCGGCGGCGCACAGCCCCGCACCCGGCCGCACCGCGTGCGCTACGGCGACGATCCAAGCGGCGTCGTCGACGAGGTCGTCGACGAGGTGTCCGCCGCGGCGGCGCGCGCTGCGGCCGCCGGGGTGCGCACCGACGGGATCATCGTCGACCCGACGCACGACTTCGGCAAGAACACCCACCACGGACTGGCGCTGCTGCGCCACACCGACCGGCTCGTCGCCACCGGCTACCCGGTCCTGATGGCGTTGAGCAACAAGGATTTCGTCGGGGAGACCCTCGGCGTCGAACTGGACGAGCGGCTCGACGGGACGTTGGCGGCGACCGCCTTGGCCGCCGAGCACGGCGCGGCCATCTTCCGCGCCCACGAGGTCGCCGCGACGCGGCGCGTCGTCGAGATGGTGGCCGCGATCACCGGTCGCCGCGGCCCCGTCCGCGCCGTGCGGGGGCTGGCATGAGCGGTTTGGATACCGGCGCGGTTCCTGAGGTCCCCGGCCCGCCGATCGCCACTTGGGATCGGCCCGAGTGGACCGTCGACGATCTCGTCGCCGCCAAAGACGGTCGCACCGTCGCCGTCGTCCTACCCGCGCTCAACGAGGAGGACACGGTCGCCGGCGTCGTCGATTCGATCCGCCCGCTGCTGGGCGGGCTCGTCGACGACCTCGTCGTACTCGACTCCGGCTCCACCGACGACACCGCCGCGGTGGCCCGGGAGGCCGGTGCCCGCGTCGTCAGCCGGGAGGAGGCATTGCCCCAGGTGCCGCCGGTCGACGGCAAAGGCGAAGTGCTGTGGCGCTCGATCGCTGCGACCACCGCCGACATCATCGTGTTCATCGACGCCGACCTGGTCTCCCCGGACCCCATGTTCGTGCCGAAACTTGTCGGACCGATCCTCACCCACCCCGGAATCGAACTGGTGAAGGGCTACTACCGCCGACCGTGGCGGACGTCGGCCCGCCATGCCTCCGACGGTGGGGGACGCGTCACCGAGCTGGTGGCGCGCCCGCTGCTCGCCGCGTTGCGCCCGGAACTGAGCCATGTCGTCCAACCGCTCGGGGGCGAGTACGCCGGGACCCGTGCACTGCTGGCCTCCCTGCCGTTCGCCCCGGGGTACGGCGTCGAGGTGGGATTGCTCATCGACACGCACGAGGCGCGAGGGCCGCAGGCGATCGGCCAGGTGAACCTCGGTGTGCGGGTGCACCGCCACCGACCGCTCACCGAGTTGGGTGTGATGAGCCGGCAGATCGTCGGGACGCTGTTGCGGCGATGCGGGATCGACGATTCGCTGGCGCCGCTGGTGCAGTTCGCGGCGGCCGCCGACGGGTCGTTCGCCACCCAGGTGACCGAGGTAGTGCTGACCGACCGGCCGCCGATGGACTCGATCCGGCGGGAGTGCTGATCGCCATGTTGATGATCGTGGGCTACGGGCTCGGCGTGATGATGGCCGCCGGAGTGCTGTTCGCCGTGGTGTGGTTCGTGTTCGGCCGCGGCGAGGATCTCGCCGCCGTCGACGACGATCTGACGGTCACGGCACTGCCGCGCGCCGGCATCGCCGGAGACGACGTCCGCAAGATCCGCTTCGGACTTGTGTTCCGTGGGTACAAGCAGTCCGAGGTCGATTGGACGCTGGAGAAACTCGCACGCGAGATCGATGAATTGCGGGCCGTCGCGGGCGCGTTGCGGGAGCGCGCAGAGCGCGGCGAGCCGAGTGGCCAGGACGGTCGTCGCGATGTGGGCGATGCGCAGCCACCGGCGGTGACCAGCTATAATGAAGCAGATTAATCCTTGGAGGGAGTTGCACGATGGCGGCGATGAAGCCACGAACCGGAGATGGCCCGATGGAAGCAGCCAAGGAGGGCCGCGGGATCGTAGTGCGCATTCCGATTGAGGGTGGCGGACGCCTGGTCGTCGAGCTGACGGCGGATGAGGCCGCCGCGCTGGGGGAGGAACTGCGCGGAGTCGCCGGCTGACGTCAGCCGTGTAGACCGTGACGCCGCGCACCGCGCTCGATGCGGTTCTGACTGCGCTGCGCTGTCCGGTGTGTGCCGGACCCATTGCTGCGACCCCGCCCGGGTCATCGGTTCTCGGCTGCCCTCAGGGGCACCGCTTCGATATTGCCCGGCAGGGGTACGTCGCCCTGTTGGGCGGACGTTCGGCAGGTTTGTCCAGCGATACCGCCGACATGATCTCCGCCCGCCGCGCGGCACTGTCGACACCCCCGTACCGCGCGCTGCGAGAGGCTGTGGCGCACGCGGTGGCGTCGGAATTGGGTGAGTGTTCCGAGCCGTTGGTCCTGGATGCGGGGTGTGGCACCGGCCAGTACTTGGCATCGGTGCTCGATCAGTGTGCCGACGCCCGTGGTCTGGGGGTGGACCTGTCGAAGTACGCCGCGCGCTCCGCGGCCCGGTGCCATTCGCGTGCGGCCGCGATCGTCGCCGATCTGTGGCAGCCGTGGCCTCTGGCCGATGCGTGCGCAGACGCCGTCCTCGCCGTCTTCGCACCCCGCGGCTATGAGGAGGCACGACGGGTCTTGCGCGACGACGGGACCCTCGTCGTCGTCACGCCGCGCGCCGACCACCTGCGGGAGTTGATCGATCCGATGGGCATGCTCGGCGTCGCCGACGACAAGCACGACCAGGTCCTCGCCGCGCTGTCCGCCGCGGGCTTCGGGTCGGTCACCGTGGGCACCGTGCAGCGGAGCGACGAGTGGTCGTGCGACGACATCGTCAATGCCGTCGCAATGGGGCCAAGCGCCTTCCACACCGCACCAGAAGCCCTGCGCGAGCGGGCCCGCGCACTGTGTGACCGCGCTCCGGCCGTGACGGTCACGACCGCCGTCGACGTGACCGTTGCCCGGAGCTGAGCGAGGAAACGGACACCCGGGGTAGGTTGGGGGAGTGAGAGCAGAGCCACACGTCCTCGGAATCGTGCTCGCCGGCGGGGAGGGCAAGCGCCTGTACCCGCTCACCGCTGACCGGGCTAAACCCGCGGTCCCGTTCGGGGGCACCTACCGGCTCATCGATTTCGTGCTGTCGAACCTGGTCAACGGCGGATACGAGCGCATCTGCGTGCTCACCCAATACAAGTCGCACTCGCTGGACCGCCACATCGCACAGACCTGGTGGTCGAGTGGATTCCACGGCGAATACATCACGTCGGTGCCCGCGCAGCAGCGACTGGGCAAGCGGTGGTTCACCGGCAGCGCCGACGCGATCCTGCAGTCGCTGAACCTCGTCTACGACGAGAAGCCCGACTACCTCGTCGTCTTCGGTGCCGACCACGTGTACCGCATGGATCCATCGCAAATGGTGGCCGCACACATCGCCTCGGGCGCGGGTGCAACGGTGGCCGGGATCCGCGTGCCGCGCGAGGAGGCGACGGCGCTGGGCTGCATCGACGCCGACGAGTCCGGGCGCATCACCCGGTTCGTGGAGAAGCCCGCCGATCCGCCGGCCACGCCGGACGACCCGACGATGACGCTGGCGTCGATGGGCAACTACGTGTTCACCACCGACGCGCTCATCGAGGCGCTGCGCGAGGATTCCGCCGACGAAGATTCTGACCACGACATGGGCGGCAACATCATCCCGCTGTTGGCGAGCAAGGGCGAGGCAGCCGTCTACGACTTCCGTGACAACGAGGTTCCCGGCGCCACCGAGCGCGACCGCGGTTACTGGCGTGACGTGGGGACGATCGACGCCTTCTTCGACGCCCATATGGACCTGGTGTCGCCGAACCCGGTCTTCACCCTCTACAACCGCCACTGGCCGATCCGGGGCGAGACCTCCAACCTGCCGCCGGCGAAATTCATCCTCGGCGGCTCGGTGCAGAACTCGGTGGTCGGTGCCGGATCGATCGTGAAGGCGACGGCGGTCAGTGGGTCGGTGATCTTCACCGACGTGGTGATCGAGGCCGGTGCGGTGGTGCAGAACTGCGTCGTCATGCCCGGTTCGCGCATCAACTCCGGGGCCGTGGTCCGCAACGCGATCCTCGACAAGAACGTCGTCGTCGCCAAGGGTGCGCAGCTCGGCGTCGACCTCACGCGCGATCGTGAGCGCTACTCGGTCAGCGACGGCGGGATCGTCACCATCGGCAAGGGGATCGTCGTCGATTAGCCCTGATCAGCCTGGTGTTGGGCCCGGAAACCGGTGCAAACACCAGGTTGATGAGCGTGGTGTCCGCGGAACCGATTGCCGGGTCGCCGCGTCTAAGCATTTGTGGAGCTCAACGAACTGATCATCCGCCACGACGGAGTGATCACTGCGCGCGATGCCCTCGCAGCCGGATTGTCCCGGTCGGCGATCACGCGACGCGTTGAGTCCGGCGAGTGGCATCGTATCGTTCGCGGTGTGTACCTGGTGGCCACGCACGCCCGATCAGCGCGGGCACAGGCCCGGCTGGCGGTGCACTCGATCGGCGGTGGCGCTGCGCTGGGCGGTGCGGCGGCGGCGTGGTGGCTGGGTTTGTGCTCCGACGAACCGCGTAGGCACCTGGTGTACACCGCGGTCTCGGGTCGTCATCCGCGTCGAACCTCGACGACCGTCGTACGAGAGAGGCGCCTGCTCGACGAGGATGTGATCGTCCACCGCGGCCTGTGCGTCACCGAGAGGTCACTTACGGTGCTCGATGCATCCGAGACGCTGGGCATCGGAGTAATCGATTCCGCGCTGCTGCGCCGGACAGTGACGATCCGCTCACTCGAGGCGGCCCACGCCCGGTACCCCAAGCGGCACGGTTCGCCCGCCGTCTGCCGCTACCTGGCCGCACTGGCCAACGGTGCGCGCTCAGAGGCGGAGCGCATGGCGGTCGGCATCTTCACCAGCGCGGGGCTGACCGGTTGGATCGCCAACTATCCGACTGCCGGCTACACGGTCGATTTCGCCTTCCCCGAACACCTGCTCGCTGTCGAGATCGACGGATTCGCCTTCCACCGTGACGCGGACGCCTTCCAGCGCGATCGGACCAGGCGCAATGCACTGATCGCGGCCGGTTGGGAGGTGTTGAACTTCACCTGGTCGGATCTGCTCGACCAGCCTCAAGCGCTGGTGGAACGCGTGCAGCAGGTGCTGGCCCGCCGAGCGGCGTGATCAGCCTGGTGTTTTGCCCGGAAACCGGTGAAAACACCAGGCGGATCAGGCGGATCAGGCGAGCCGGTCCAGCGCCGCGGCTACCAACGGTTTCAGCTCGGGGTTGGGGACCTCGCCCAGCGGGAACCACCGAAGGTCCAGTGACTCGTCACTGCACACCACCTCGGGCAGCACGCCGTCGGGCGTCGGAGGCGCCACGGCGACGAAGCGGACATCGAGGTGGCGCGTCGGCACGCCCAGCGAGCAAGTGATCGGGTGGGTGTGCAGGTGCACTGGGCCGTGCGCGAGCCGTAAGCCTTCGATGCCGGACTCCTCGAGGGCTTCGCGCAGCGCGGCAGCTTCGATCGACTCATCGTCGGGCTCGCAATGCCCGCCCAGCTGCACCCACTTGCCGACCCGGGGGTGCAGGGTGAGCAGTGCGTGCGTCCTATCAGCGTCGACGACGAGCGCCGAGGCGGTGAGGTGACCGGGTGCGTGGGCGCGCAGGCAGCCGTCGGGCGCCGCGTCGAGAAAGGCGAGATAGGTGTGGCGCAGGCCGTCCTGCTCGGGATCGTCGAACTGCGCGGCGGTCAGGGCAGCCCGCACCGAGGCGTGCACGCTCACAGCTCCACGACCAGTCCGTCAGGGTCGGCCGTCGAGCGTAGCGGTGGATTGGAACCATCGTCGGGCCGGTCGGGCAGGTACCCGACGGCGATCGCCCCCAATGGTTCCCACCGCTCGTCGAGGCCCAGCTGTGCGCGTACCACCTCGGGCGCGAAGATCGTCGAACCGATCCAGCAGCTGCCGATCTCGCGGGCCGACAGCGCGACGAGGAGCATGCCCACCGCGGCGCCGGCCGCGACGGTGAACATCGTGTGCTCGGCGGCGTTGCGCCGCGCGTCAGGATAGGTGTGGGCACCTTCGGGCACGAGGAACGGGATGACGACCTCCGGGGCGTCATACAGGATCTGGCCCCGGCGCACGCGCTTGGCAATGGATTCGGGGGTCTTCTCGTCGCCGGTCAGGTCGGCGCGCCAGGCCTGCGCCATCGCATCGAGTAACGCGGTGCGCCGCGCCGGGTCGCGCAGCCAGACGAACCGCACCGGATGGGTGTGGTGTGGTGCCGGCGCGGTGAGCGACTCGGCGAGGGCGGCGCGCATCTCGTCGGGATCCACCGGATCGGGCGCGAAGGCGCGCACCGAGCGGCGCGTGAGTACGGCCTCACGACGGCCCTGCGCGATCGCGAAGTCGGTGCCCAAGCGGAAGAGGTCGTCGGCGCCGGGGCGGACCAGGTCGGCGGCAGCACTGCCGTCGTCGGCGATGCGGAACCCGCGCACGATCGCCGCGCCGACCCCGTCGAGCTTGCCTTTCACCAGGTCGGCAGCCGCAGCGATTTCGTCGGCGACGGCGATCTCGGTGACGATCAGCTCGTTGCCGTGGGTGTCACGACTGCCCTCGTAGGAGTGGGCGACCGTAAGGCCGGCCGCACCGATCGCAACGTCGGTCTGTCCGATGCGCCAGGCACGGCCCATGGTGTCGGTGATGACGACGGCCGCGTCGATTCCCGCCGCGGCGAAGGCCGCCCGCGTGCGCGCCGCACTGGCGTCGGGATCGCGCGGCAGCAGGGCGAGTTCATCGGTGGCCACATTCGACCCGTCGACACCGGCCGCGGCCTGGATCAGCCCGTAGCGGTTCTCGGTGATCAGCGTGCGGTTCTTGCGCGCCACCACGCGTACCGATTCGTCCTCGACAAGGCGCCGACGCAGCGCGTCACGCTGTTCCGGGTCGGTCGGCGCGGGGACCAACCGGCCCTCGGCCTTGGAGAAGACTTTGGAGGTGATGACGACGATGTCGTGGTCGTGCAGTTGCGCGGCGTGCAGGATCGCGGCGGCGACGTCATCACCGGGTGCGAACTCCGGCAGCCCGATGATCGGGATGATCTCGATGGTGCCGGGGGAGCGGTGATCGGCCGATGGTGTTCCAGTCACGACAATTCCGGGGTGTCAACGCCGACCAGGGCACACGCGTCGCGCACCATCTGTGCGGTGGTGCGCGGGTCGGTCATCAGCAGCGGTGCGGTGCCGATGGCGATGCCCTCGACCTCCGCGGAATCACCGTCGGCGATCAACCAGCCGTCGAGCAGACCCGCCGCGCAGCGCGCGCCGTAGTGCGCGGCAATGGCCTCGGCGGTGGTCGGCACGCCGATCACCGACAGACATTCGTCGGCCATCCCGCGCAGCGGCTTGTTGTCGATCACGGGGCTGATCCCGACGATCGGGGCCGACGCGGTGCGCAGTGCCGCCCGCATCCCGTTGACCGACAGGATCGCCCCGATGCTCACCACCGGGTTGCTGGGCGCGAACAGGATGACGTCGGCCTCGTCGATTGCCGCCGCGGCCTCCGGCGTCAGGTGGGCGTCCTTGTCGCCCACCTGGGCGAATCCGGTGGTCGGCACCTGTGCGCGGTAGCGGACCCACCACTCCTGGAAGTGGATGGCGCGCTGTGCGTCGCTGCCGGGCGGCGTGATTACGACGTGGGTCTCGTGCCGCTCGTCGCTGACCGGCCGCAAGGCCACCCCCGGCGCCCATCGGCGGCACAGAGCGGCGGTGACGTCGGTCAGGCGATAGCCGGCCTCGAGCATCTGAGTGCGGATCAGGTGGGTTGCCAGATCGCGGTCGCCCAGACCGAACCAGTCGGGGTCGGCACCGTAGGCGGCCAGCTCTTCCTTCGCGTGCCAGGTCTCGTTGCGCCGCCCCCAGGCCCGCTCCTCGTCGATCCCGCCGCCCAGGGTGTACATGCACGTGTCGAGGTCGGGGCAGATGCGCACGCCGTGCATCCACGCGTCGTCGCCGACGTTTACGATCGCGGTGACGCTATGGTCGGATTCGCCTTCGCCGGGGGCGCCGTCTGACGGTGCGGGGAACGGCGTACGTCCGAGGAGTTCGCGCACGCCGAGCAACATGCGTGCGCCGCCGACGCCGCCGACCAGGACTGTGACCTTCACGAGGGTCCACTGTAACGGTGCCCCCGAAAGCGGTGTGACGCAGTCGAATCCCTCAAGCCCGTGTCGAGGCACCCGATTACGGTTCGGTGGTGGTATACGCGAGTTTTCCCATTCGGCTTGACCTGAGAGTGGGACGCGTGTCTAATCACATCAGTGTCATTTGAGATTTGAATTATGGCATTACCGGATGTGAATTGCCTTGGGGCACAGCACATTCGACCATATGTTCGAAGCTCGAACTCTACCGGTCCGATTGGCGGCACCGGAAGCGGGTGGGACACGCAAGCACATTCGGGTGTTCGGTCGCTGCCGGGTCGGCGGCCACCGGACGACAATGCTGATCGACACGAGAAGGAGACGCTGAGATGGGATTGGATCACCCGCTGGGCGGCGACTCGACTGCGTACGGCTTCCCGACATTCCATGCCGGTACGGCGCAGACGGCACGCACACACCTGTCTGTGGTTCCCAACGATTTCGATGCACTTTTCGACGAGGTGGAGGACACCTGGCAGGACCGGGCACTGTGCGCCCAGACCGACCCAGAGGCCTTCTTCCCCGAGAAGGGTGGCTCGACCCGCGAGGCCAAGCGCATCTGCTCGGGCTGCGAGGTCAAGGCCGAGTGCCTCGAATACGCGTTGCACAACGATGAGCGCTTCGGCATTTGGGGCGGCTTGTCCGAGCGCGAACGGCGCCGCCTCAAGCGCGGCATCATCTGACGCGCAGTTCTCGCGGCGCAGGCGCCGCACGCCCGATCGATCACGACGGGCCGTTCTCAATCGTGTCCTCGTCGAGCCCCAGGTAGGTCGCCACCTGCTCGATGAGAACTTCGCGCACCAGGTCAGCGAGGTCGGCGCGGTCGGTGCAGCGGATCTCCAACGGGCGGCGGAAGACCACGATCTGGGCCCGTGTCTGGTTGCCGGCGGGGTCGATGGCGGCGGGGATGAGCCGCGCGAGCGGAACCGAACGGTCCGCGGACACCTCGGCCGGCCATTGCACCGAACCCGGATCGATCGGCAACATCCGCGGCACGTCGTCGACGGCGATGTTGAGTTCGCGCAGCTGGTCGTGCCACAGCGCATCGATCTCGGCGAGTGAGTCGATCACCACGGCATCGAAGTCGTCGGCGCGCGACGTCCACGCCGGCACCGCCTGCGGCAGCAGCGGGGAGCGCAGCCCGCGGCCACGCCGGTCCCGTGCCCCGCGGGTGCGGCGGCGCATCTCCGATTTCACACGACGAGTGTAGGACCATGATGGTCTGGACCGCCCGCGTCGATGTCCGGTGTGTCGGCGTCTTCTCGCCGAAGTGACCGGCTAACCTGACAAACGTGACCGTTCATCGTCAGTGCTCGCGCCCGGCGTGCTCCCGTCCGGCCGTGGCGACGCTGACCTATGACTACGCCGGGTCCACTGCCGTCATCGGACCGCTCGCCCGGGCCGCCGAACCGCACTCCTGGGATCTGTGTGCCAATCACGCCGATCGCATTACCGTGCCCCGCGGATGGGACATTATGCGCAGCTCCAGCGGCTTCTCCGTGCCCACCGAGGAGCAGGAACTGACCGCGCTGGCCGAGGCGGTACGCGAATCGGTGGCTGTCGGTTCGGAGTCCATGGACGGTTTCGACGACCTGCCGCCGCGCCCGCCTGCCCCCGCCGTGCGCGCACCGCTGCGCCCGCGCCCGGGCCGACGAGGGCATTTACGAGTTCTTCCCGACGTCGACTGAACCGCCGGGTCCCCGCTCTCGGCGTAGATGGATACGCTAGAGGCATGCGCACGACAGGGGTGGACCTCGACGACCCGAGCAGTCTCATCGATGCCGACGTCGACGGGCTGCTCCATGCGGCGGCCCGTGCCGGAGCCCAGGTCCGGGCCGTGGCCGAAGCGGTCCGCGAGGGGGCTATAGAAGCACTGGCCACCCTGCGCCCGCGCAGCGTCGTCATCGTGACCGGCGGCTCGGTGGCCGCCGCGCAATCGGCACGGTTCGTCATCGCCCATGCCGCCGCGCGCCTGGATGTGCCGCTCGTGGCGGCACCGTCGCTGCCCGGTTGGATCGGGCCGCTGGACGTCGTCGTCATCGTCGGTGATGACGCCGGTGACATGGCGCTCGCCGATGCCGCCTCGCGTGCGCATCGCCGTCATGCCGAGTTCGTCGTCGTCGCCCCGATCGAAGGACCGCTCGCCGGTGCGGTGGCCGGGCGCGGCCTGGACCTGTCGCCGCGGGTCGTCGTGCCCGAGCAGTTCCGCTTCGTCGGCCACGTCGCTGCGCTGATCGCCGTCTGCCAGGGACTGGCACAGGTGCGCTACCTCGGCGGTGACCTCGACCTGGCGGCACTCGCCGACGCCCTCGACGCCGAGGCGTCCCGGAACCACCCGTCCCACGATGCCTACGGCGCCCCCGCGAAAACCCTTGCCGAGCGCTTTCGCGCCTGTGCGCCGGTGTTCTGCGGCGACAGTCCGGCCGGGGATGCCCTGGCGCAGCGCGCGGCCGGCACGCTGTTCGCCATCGGCGGTGTGTGCGGCAGCGCCGTCGACCTCTCCGCTGCGATGACCCGGATGCTGCGTGATGTGGGCAGCACGCCGGTCGACTCGATCTTCCACGACCCCGAGATCGACGGGCCCGTCCCGTCGCGGGCGCGACTGTTCGTCCTGAGCACCCCCGGGCAGCAGTGGTTGGCGCGTAGGCGGGTGGCCGCGCTGCCTGACGCGGAAACCCTCGTCGGGTCCGCCCCCGATAGTCCGGACGCATCTGCGGACCCGGGCGCGCCGCCGTCGGGTGACGAGGGCCCCGACGCGCTGGTGTCCCAACTGGTCCTGGCCGCGCGACTCGAGATGGCCGCGGTGTACGCCGATCTACTGGGAGCGGGGTAGCCGTGCGCGTCCTCGAGGGTCTGGTCCGTCCTTACGCGTGGGGGTCGCGCACCGCGATCGCGACGATCCGCGGCCTGCCGACGCCGTCCGCGCATCCGGAGGCCGAATTGTGGTTCGGCGCGCACCCGGCAGGTCAGGCGCAGTGCCTCGATGCCGACGGACGCCCCGAGGAGGGACTGCTGACGCTGATCGAGAACGATCCGATCGCCGCCCTCGGATCGCCCGTAGTCGATGAGTTCGGGGTGCGGCTGCCGTACCTGCTGAAGGTGCTCGCGGCCGAGGAGCCGCTGTCACTGCAGGCACATCCGAGCTCGGCGCAGGCCGCCGAAGGGTTCGCCCGGGAGAACGCTGCGGGAATCCGCCTCGACGCGCCGGAGCGCAACTACCGCGACCCGTGGCACAAGCCGGAGGTGGTGCTCGCGGTGACACCGTTCGACGCACTCGCCGGCTTCCGCGACCCGGCGCACACGGTCGACCTGTTGCGCGAACTCGCGCTGCCGGCCCTCGACCCCTACCTGGGCATGATCGCCGGTCAGCCCGACAGCGACGGGCTGCGGGCCTTGTTCACGACGTGGATCACGCTGCCCGAGTCGGTGCTCGCCGACCTGGTGCCCGCGGTCATCGATGCCGCCGTCGGGGTGCTGGCTGCGGGTGGGACCGCGTTCGACGACGAGCTGCGCACACTGCTCGAGTTGGGCGAGGCGTATCCGCGCGACCCTGGGGTCCTCGCGTCGCTGCTGCTCAACCGCATCCACCTGGAACCCGGAGAGGCGCTCTACCTTGCGGCGGGCAACCTGCACGCCTACCTGCGCGGCACGGCGATCGAGATCATGGCCAACTCGGACAATGTGCTGCGCGGCGGGCTGACCCCCAAGCACATCGACGTGCCCGAGCTCTTGCGCGTCCTCGATTTCGCCCCGGTGCACCCTGCCGACCTGTCCCCGAAGGTGTCGGTACTGGGCGCCGAGCGGATCTACACGACTCCGGCGCCGGAGTTCCGACTCTCGCGGGTCGAACTCGACGGCACCGGTCTGCGCCACCCGTCGACCATCTCCTTCGACATGCCCGGTCCGCAGATACTGGCGGTGACCTCGGGGCGCATCGAGGCTCGGGGTGGCGGCGAATCAGTAACCGCGAAGTCGGGACAGGCTGTGTGGCTCGCCGACGCCGATCCCGACGTCATCGTCGCTGCCGCCTCGTCGCAGGCGGTGTTCTACCGGGCGCGCGTCCCGATCTAGCGCACGCGGGCCGAACTAGACGATGCTCTCCAGGGCGTCGACCAGGGCCAGTTCGGCAGGGGCGGCGACCCCGGTCAACGTCATCGGTTCCCCTCCGAAGGAGACATCGATCCGCGATCCGTCGGCGGCCGATGCCTCGATGTGCGCCCACGTGCGGGCCGTCGTGCGGCGCTGTAATCGGACCCGCAGGACGGAGTCGTCGGCGGTCGTCTCGTCGACGAGGTCGACGACCGCGAGACCGGTCGAGCCGCCACCGTGGTCGGGGTGCAGAGCCAGGACCCCGGGGTCGTCGACGAGTCGGCACAGCGGTGCCCAACGTCGCGGGTCCGGGGAGTGCACGCCGATGGACGCGCCGGCGCCGATACACCGCAGGACGAGCAGTGCGACCACCTCGGCGTTGCCGGTCAGTCCACACGAGTGTGCCGACGAGGAGAACAGCGGCACGGTCACGGCGCGACCGCGGGGGTCGGCACCGATCAGCGGACCGTCGTCGCCGACTCGGAACCGCCAGCGGCGCAGGGCCGCAGGGTCGGCGACCAGGCGTGGCAGGCGCATGCGGGGCAGGCGGGGGACAGGAATCCGGTGCACCAGGGCGGGGCCCTGACGCCCGTCGAGGGGGTCGAGGCACGACGGTGTCGAGCGCAGCAGCCGACCGGAGCCGGGCACCTCGGTCGTCCCTACCAGCCCGTGCAGGACGGGCGCCTCAGGAGGCCCCGACAGGCGCAGGAGCGTCGTCGTCGAGACCGGGTGATCGGCGGAGAGGGTGCGCATTGCGGAGGGAGTCGCGTCGGGACCCAATGCGAACGTCCGCCACGTCGCGATGCCCGCCGTTGCCTCGGTGGGAGTCATTTGCAGGATCGTCTCACCGTCGCTCGACAGGGGCGCGAGGCGTGGGCCCAACAGATGGTCGGTGAGTTCATGCAGATCGGCCGCCGACAACGGGGTGGCGCGCATCCCCCGGGCGCTCAAGAGGGCGGATAGCCGTCGGGTGAGGGTGGCGGCGGTGCGCAAGGCAGTCGCCGTCGCGTGGGGGCCGGTCGGCGCGATCCTCGTCGCCGAAAGGCGCGCCACGACGGCGACCCGACGCGCCGCGGCGAAGGGCAGCGGGCCGAGGGTTTCGCGGTAGGCGGCCGCGACGGTGCCCGCACCGCAGTAGCGGTGTTCGATCACCACCAGGTCCAGCGTCACCGGCACCCGGCAGGAGGCGCGGAAGTGCGCCAACAGTGCGAGGTCCAAGTGCGTGTCGCGGCCGAGCAGTGCCGCGGACTCGGTTGTGGTGTGGTGGCGCACGACGGGGGTGCCCGGCTCGACCGCGACCGCGGTGAGCAGTGTGCCACCGTCGGCGCGCACGCCGACCGGGGTGTTTCCGTCCAGGTTGGGGTCGGCACCTGCCGGGACGTCGACGGCGATTGGCACCCGCAGCGTGAAATCGTCGACCGTGTCGGCGCGGTTGGCAACAGAAGTGACAACAGAAGTGAAGAGCACGATTCCCCCGATTCGTGACGAGCGCCGCGAAGCCCCCCCGGCTATGGCGCACGTGCGAGGCTAGCGCAGGGGCAGAGGAATCGTCGTGGTTTCTCGTGCCGCGTACGGGGTTCTACTTCGCGGGACGCACGACCGCGGCGAGTTGGTCGCCGAGCCAGGTCTCGTAATCGTCGGGTGACCAGCCACATTGCCGAATGAGCCGGTCGGCCACCTCGGGTGCGGTGAGCGTCCACACGATGTCGTGCAGGCGGGCGCGCCCGCCCGGGAGGTCGGGGATGCCGTGGCTCTCCTCGAGGCGGTCGAGAGCGTGCCCGTTACCGGTGCGCCGCTCGCCTTCGATCGTGGTGACGAGGGCGCGCAGGTCGGCGTCGCCGCCGGAGCCGCCCTGCAGGAGGACACCGAGCAGGGGGCCGACGCGCTCGAAGATCAGCCGCGATAGGTGCGCGTAGGCGCGGAAGAAGGCCTCCGGGTCACTGCTGGTGCTCAGGGCGAGGAACGCCGGGCGCTGGCTCATCGGCGTCGGGTCGTCGTCGCCGGCGAGCATGACGTCGTAGACCGCCTTGACTACCTGGGCCTTGCCGCCGATCGAGTTGTAGACCGTTTGGGGGCTGACGCCGGCGGTGTCGGCGAGCCGCGCGACGGTCATCCCGTCGTAGCCGCCGGCAAGCAGGATCTCCCGGGCCGCGGCGATGATGCTTGCGCGCGTCGCCCGGGCGGCCTCGCGTCGCGCAGGACTGTCGTAGGACCGTCGTTTCGCCATTGCGCCCCTCCGTCAAATTGCTTAGAATCAGATTCCAGTGGAATATTAATCCACTGAAACTACCAATCAAGTGAGGATGCCATGAACAACCCCGCATTGCCCGCAGCACGCGCAGTCTTCGACGCCATCAATTCCGGGGACCTGTCCTGCCTCGACACATGTGTCACCGAGGAATTCGTCGACCACGGGTCACCGCTCCCGGTGCCACCCGGTCCCGACGGATACCGGCAGATCCTGACCTGGGTGACTGGTGTCCTCTCGGTGCAGTACGAGGTCATCGACATCATCGAGACCGACGACCGCATCGTGTTCCGGGCGATCGCCCGAGGGGTGGGGGTTCCGCAGCTCCACGGTCCCGCGGCTGCCGGGCGCGCCTACGAGATGTCGACGATCCACATCTACCGGACCGAGGGGGACCGGCTCGCCGAACATTGGGGTGTGCGCGACGAGGTGGGGGCGATGGTGCAGATGGGTGTACTGCCGGCCCCGGACCCGATGATGCTCGACGCGGCGTCCCGCTGACGACCGTCGCGGTCGCCCGATCGCCGCAATAGCACCCCGGGCCGGCGCCGAGCGTGCAAGAGTGGCGTCGGCGCCGGCGGGAAACCAGGTCGATCCGGGGGGATCGCACCGAGCCGGCACGGTCGGGGTTCGGGGGAACACCATGGTCAGACAGTTGACGACGCGCGCCCAGGTGAGCGGATACCGCTTCCTGTTGCAACGCGCCGAGCACACTCTCGTGCGTCGCGATGCCCGGATGCTGCACGATCCGATGCGCGCGCAGCGCCAGTCGGTCACGATCGGCCTCGTCATAGCGATCCTCGTTGCCGCGGGGTGCGGGGTGTACGGGCTGATCCGGCCGGTCGGATCGGTCGCCGATGCGCCGATCGTGCTCAACCGTTCCGACGGCGGGCTCTACGTCGTCGTCGAGGGCACCGCGCACCCCGTGCTCAACCTCGCCTCGGCACGCCTGGTCGCCGGGTCGGCGGCCGAGCCGAAGACGGTGGCGGCGGGGGCGCTGCGCGATCTGCCGCGTGGGCCGACGCTGGGAATCGTCGGCGCGCCCAACGCGCTCGGGTCCGGTGCGGCCCCGGCCTGGACGGTGTGCGACGCGGTCAACGCCGACGGCGATGCCCCGTCGCGCACGGTCGTCGTCATCGGCGACGGTTCGGAGTCGGCCGGTCTGGCCGCAGGTGCCGACGCCGGGTTGTTCGTCGTCGTCGACGAACAGGCCTACCTCGTCTACCGGCTCGGGCAGGGGAGTGCGGCGCGGACGGTGCGCGCCCCATTCGACGCCGACGCCGAGCCCGTGCGCCGAGCGCTGGGCCTGCACGGCGCGGTGGCGAGACGGCTGTCGCCGGGGTTGGCCAATGCCATCGAGGAGGTGGCACCCCTGGCCGTGCCCGAGATCGCCGGTGCCGGCGGGGCCGGTGCGCTGGGGATGCCCATCGGCACTGTCTTCGCGGTGCCGTCCCTCGACGGGGGTGCCGAACACTTCGTCGCCCTGGCCGACGGCATTGCGCCCGTCACCGCCGTGGCCGCCCAGATGCTGCGCCTGGCCGGCGACTCGTCGTCGGAACGGGTGCCCACGGTGTCGCCGGCCCGCGCCGCGCAGTCCCGGGTCGTGGACCTGCCTGCGACCGCGCACTTCCCTGTTGCGGTGCCGCGGTTGGTGAGCGTCGCCGACGCGCCCGTCATCTGTCAGCGCTGGTACCGACCCCCCGGTGCGCCGGCCGCGGTGACCGCGCTGCTGACCGGACACGCGATCCCCGGGCCGACGCCGGTTGTGCCGGTCGGCGCCGACGGTTCTGGGCCGCGCGCCGACGAGATCCGCGTCGCACCGGGAACCACCCACGACGTGCGGGTGAGCGGCATGGACCCGCGCAGCCCCCGCCGGCACGGCCGGTTCCTCGTCGGCGACACCGGCGTGCGGTACGCGGTGGCCGACGACGAGACTGCCGGGGTGCTCGGGTTGGGCGAGCCGGCTTCTGCGCCGTGGCCGATCCTGGCCCTGCTACCGGCCGGGCCCGATCTGTCGCGCGCCGCGGCGCTCGTGGCGCACTCGCGCTTCGAGGGTTGACCCAGCACCGTTTCGTCAACCCAGCATCGACTGACGCAGGATTATCGAAATCGTGAAGGAGTGATGCTCAGTCGGCGAGTGAGAGGACCAGTTGCTCCCACTGCTGCACGATCTCGTCGTGCGTGAGGCCCTCGGCCTCGGTGAGGAACAGCACGGCGTCAGCCTGCAACGGGGCCTCGACGGCCAGGGCGGCGACCTCGGGACGGGCGACCCCCATCTGCGTCAGCAGCATCCGCACATGTGTGGTCGAGGCCATCACCACCGGCATCGTGTACCGCTGCGTGCCGGTGCTGGCGATGGCCTCGGCGAGGATTTCGCGGTGGGCGAGGGTGTGTTCGAGTCGGGCGCGGCCGTAGGCGAGGAGGCGCTGCAGCGGCGGAGCACCGGGGCCCAGCGGTGGGGGGCCGAACAGGTACCCCCGCTGCAGATTGCGCTCGTCATGGTCGATAAGGGCCCGCATCAATCCGGTGCGACTTCCGAATCGGCGGAAGAGTGTGCCCTTGCCGACGCCCGCGGCCCGCGCCACCTCGTCCATGGTGACCGTGGCGGCGCCCTGCTCGGCGACCAGTCGTGCCGCGGCGTCGAGGAGTTTCACCCGGTTCTGGGCGGCGTCGGCGCGCTCGTCCGGCCCGGCCAGCAGGTCTTCACCCACCAGCGGGAGCGCATCGTCGCCGCTGTCCACGTGATGAGCCTAACTCCTCGTCTCGGGCAGATTTCGCGGCCGAAGCGCGTTACACCAGTCATGCCTGCACCCCACACCGTCGCCGTGCTGCTCGGCAGCCTGCGAAACCAGTCCGTGAATCGCCGCCTCGCCCAGATCGCCGTCGACAGCGCGGGGCCCGACTCCGTGGTCTCGATCGTCGAGGGTCTGGGCGACCTGCCCTTCTACAACGAGGACATCGATCCAGACACCCCCGACGGTGCCGGGTCGGTGCTCGATGAGGGGGTGGCGACGGTGCGGGCCGCGGTGGCATCGGCCGACGCGGTCCTCGTGGTGGCTCCGGAGTACAACGGCTCGCTGCCCGCCGTCCTGAAGAACGCGATCGACTGGTTGTCGCGCCCGTACGGCAGGGGCGCTCTGGTCGACAAGCCGGTGGGAATCATGAGTGCGTCGTCGGCGCGTGGTGGGGGCGAGCGCATGCGCGTCGATGCCGTCAAGGCCATCGGGATCGCCGGCGGGCGCGTCGTCGAAGAAGTCCGTGTCGGCCTGCGCGCGAGCGAGGTCGGAGCCCTCGGCGAGGTTGACGAGGCGATTGTGTCGCAGGTCACAGGGGCAATCGAGGTCCTCGTGGACGCTGTCGACGCCTCGGTGGGCGTCTGAAGCGGCGTTTGAATCGGCCGTCTGGACGGCCTGCGGCACGACACGCCGAACACGCCGAGACACGCCGAAGATTTGAGATCGTAAAAGCCTGCGACCAGCGAGTTTCATGAATGTAATTCACAACTTCTAGTGTTCACTGGCAATGTCAGACACAAGGTGTAGTGTTCGGGTTACCCAAACCACATCGATGGAATTCGGAGCAGCCAATGGCAATCACGGTCTACACCAAGCCCGCATGTGTGCAGTGCAACGCCACCTACAAGGCGCTCGACAAGGCCGGTGTGGCCTACGAGGTCATCGACATCTCGCAGGACTCCGACGCTCGTGACTACGTCATGGCGCTCGGTTACCTGCAGGCGCCGGTCGTCGTGGCGGGGGACGAGCACTGGTCGGGATTCCGTCCGGACCGCATCAAGGCTCTAGCGGTCTCCACGGCCACGGCCTAGTCCGACAGGCGCCATGATGTCGCTGTCGGTCGTCTACTTCTCGTCGGTGTCGGAGAACACGCACCGATTCGTCGAGAAGCTGGGCGTGTCGGCGCGGCGGATCCCGGTCCACGACCGCGACGAGGCGCTCACCGTCGACGAGCCGTATGTGCTGATCACCCCGACCTACGGCGGGGGCCGCAGCGCGACGACGACCGCGGGCGGGGGATATGTCCCCAAGCAGGTCATCCGTTTTCTCAACGATCCACACAACCGCTCGTTGATCCGGGGCGTGATCGCCGCGGGTAACACGAACTTCGGGGCCGAGTACTGCATGGCCGGCGACATCATCGCCGGCAAGTGCAAAGTCCCCTATCTCTACCGATTCGAACTCATGGGTACCGCCGAGGACGTCGAGTGCGTCCGCACGGGGCTCGCCGAGTTCTTCGCCTCTGACGCCCTGTCGGTTGCGAACTAGCCGCCCCGCACCACCAATCCCGATCCAGTTCCGCACCAGGAGTGTCTATCGTGTCGTCGCCCACCACCACCTCTGAGACCGCGTCGGCCAGCCAGTCCGGCCTCCACCCGAGCCCGGCCGGGCACGAGCCGGGGGAGCTGGACTTCCATGCGCTCAACGCGATGCTCAACCTGTACGACGCCGACGGGAAGATCCAGTTCGAGAAGGATCGCGAGGCGGCCAACCAGTACTTCCTGCAGCACGTCAACCAGAACACGGTGTTCTTCCACGACCTCGACGAGAAGCTGGACTACCTGGTCGAGGAGAACTACTACGAGCCCGAGGTGCTCGAGCGCTACAACCGCGAGTTCATCCGCGAGCTGTTCGGCTACGCGTACAGGCAGAAGTTCCGCTTCCCGACGTTCCTCGGCGCGTTCAAGTACTACACCAGTTACACGCTGAAGACCTTCGACGGGAAGCGCTACCTGGAGCGCTTCGAGGACCGTGTCTGCATGGTGGCGCTGACGCTGGCCGACGGCGACGAGGTGCTCGCGCGCCAACTCGTCGACGAGATCATCTCCGGCCGGTTCCAGCCGGCCACGCCGACCTTCCTGAACTCGGGGAAGAAGCAGCGCGGCGAGCCGGTCAGCTGCTTCCTCCTGCGCATCGAGGACGACATGGAGTCCATCGGACGCTCCATCAATTCGGCGCTGCAGCTGTCCAAGCGCGGCGGCGGCGTGGCCCTGCTGCTGAGCAACATCCGCGAGCACGGTGCCCCGATCAAGAAGATCGAGAACCAGAGCAGCGGTGTCATCCCGATCATGAAGCTGCTGGAGGACTCGTTCTCCTACGCCAACCAGCTCGGTGCGCGCCAGGGTGCCGGTGCGGTGTACCTGCACGCGCACCACCCCGACATCTACCGCTTCCTCGACACCAAGCGGGAGAACGCCGACGAGAAGATCCGCATCAAGACGCTCTCGCTGGGCGTCGTGATCCCCGACATCACCTTCGAGCTGGCCAAGCGCAACGACGACATGTACCTCTTCAGCCCGTACGACGTGGAGCGGGTCTACGGCAAGCCGTTCGCTGACGTCAACGTCACCGAGACCTACCACGAGATGGTCGAGGACAAGCGCATCCGCAAGACGAAGATCAAGGCTCGCGAGTTCTTCCAGACCCTCGCAGAGCTGCAGTTCGAGTCGGGCTACCCGTACATCATGTTCGAGGACACGGTGAACCGTGCCAACCCGATCGAGGGCAAGATCACCCACTCCAACCTGTGCTCGGAGATCCTGCAGGTCTCCACGCCGTCGCGGTTCAACGAGGATCTCTCGTACTCGCACATCGGCAAGGACATCTCCTGCAACCTGGGGTCGCTCAACATCGCCAAGGCGATGGACTCGCCCGACCTCGGACAGACCATCGAGGTCGCGATCCGCGGCCTGTCCGCCGTCGCCGATCAAACGTCCATCGACTCGGTGCCGTCGATCAAGCTCGCCAACGAGCGCGGCCGCGCGATCGGCTTGGGGCAGATGAACCTGCACGGCTACCTCGCCCGTGAGCGAATCTTCTACGGCAGCGAAGAGGGCATCGACTTCACGAACATCTACTTCTATACGGTGCTCTTCCACGCGCTGCGTGCGTCGAACCGGATCGCCCGCGAGCGCGGCAGCGCCTTCGAGGGCTTCGAGAACAGCAAGTACGCCAGCGGCGAGTTCTTCGACAAGTACACCAACCAGGTGTGGGAGCCGGCGACGCAGAAGGTGCGCGACCTGTTCGGCGAGGCCGGCATCCACATCCCCAACCAGCAGGACTGGCGGGAGCTGAAGGACGCCGTCGCGCGCGACGGCATCTACAACCAGAACCTGCAGGCGGTGCCGCCGACCGGCTCGATCAGCTACATCAACCATTCGACAAGCTCGATCCACCCGGTGGCAGCGAAGATCGAGATCCGCAAAGAAGGCAAGATCGGCCGCGTCTACTACCCGGCGCCCTACATGACCAACGACAACCTGGAGTACTACCAGGACGCGTACGAGATCGGCTACGAGAAGGTCATCGACACGTATGCGGCCGCGACCCAGCACGTCGACCAGGGCCTGAGCTTGACGCTGTTCTTCAAGGACACCGCCACGACGCGCGATGTCAACAAGGCGCAGATCTACGCCTGGCGCAAGGGCATCAAGACGCTGTACTACATCCGCCTGCGCCAGATGGCGCTGGAGGGGACCGAGGTGGAGGGTTGCGTATCCTGCATGCTGTAGTTGTGTGATGCAACTATTGCGCGGTGCTACCGTCGTCGGGTGCTGAAACTGAACCCTGGAAGGGGCGCTGAGCCTCACAAGCTCTGATGGGCGGGATGCGCGTCCGCACGCCGGACGAGATCCGCCGAGACCGTCGTCGTCGAAGCCACTCCTGTTGGGGCCATCTCATCGTCGCGCCGCTCTGGGCGCAGCACGGTGCCAACCTCGGAACACTCCTGCGGACCTGCGACGCCGTCGGCGCCTGCATGGCGGTACCGCCGCACGACTGGGTGTCCGACGCACTGCGTCGCGGCAACACTGTCCCCGGTCGATCGTGTGTCCATCGCACCGGGAATCCGGCCCGCTGGATCGAGAACGAGCGACTCAAAGGCAGTCGGATCATCGGCGTCGAACTCATCGAGGGTGCCACGCGGCTCGCCGATCTGCCCGCCGCCTGTGGGCGGACCGTTGTCGTCCTCGGACACGAGCGTCACGGAATCGCATCCGATGTTCTCGACCTGCTCGACGAGGCCGTCGAGATCCCGATGGTCGGGCGCGGCGCGAGTCTCAACGTCGCGGTGGCCGGTTCGCTCGTGCTGTATCGACTCGCCGGCTTGCTGTAGGGGTCCCCGGTCGGCGTCAGTCTTCGGGCCGCAGCACGTCACGCAGCAGCGGCTCGACGTCGTCGAGGGCGCGCAGCATAACGTCGACCCGGGCGATCGGGTCGGGGGCGCAGAGGATCCGGTAGCGGTCCAGTTCTGGCAGTGGCAACGCGGTGGTCTTCCCGAACGTGTACTCGCTGGGCTCCGCGTCGGCGGGTGGGCCGATGTGTCCGGGGTGTGACTTGCCCTCGCGCCGGGCCGCATCGACGAACCAGTCCTCCACCGGCTCGAAACGTTCGGCGAAGCGGACCAGTGCGCGGTCCCACTCCTCGGGTGTGCCCGACGGACCGTCGGGCCACATCTCCACGTCGGCCAGCGGGTACGGGTCGTCGGGGAGCCAACGTGTGACGCGGAACCGATCGCTGCCGGTGCATGCGAGCTGGAACCGGCCGTCGGGAAGCTCCCGGTGGGCGAGGACCTGTGCGACGGTGCCCACGTCGCTGCGCTCGTCGTCGCCGCCCACCTCGCTGCCCCGCGTGATGAGCACTACGCCAAAACACCGGCCGCCGGCCAGGATGTCAGCGACCAGTGCCCGGTAGCGCGGCTCGAAGATGTTCAATTGCAGCGGCTCACCGGGCAGCAGGACGTGTTCGAGGGGGAACATCGGGAGCGTGGTCATATCTCCAGCATGCCTGTCGGTGTTCGGGAATGGCATCGTTGGGTGAAGACCAGTTTCGACCTTCCGGAAGACTTGATCAACGAGGTAAAGCGAGTCGCCGACACCCAGCGCCGGACGCCTTCAGCCCTGGTGACCGAGGGTCTAATCGCGGTTTTGGATCGATGCCGACGGCAGGAGCCGGTGTACCGACTCCCCGACGCGTCGGTCGACGGCGACGGCGTGGTGCCGGAGTTCGCCAGCGTGACATGGCAGGAGTTGCGGAGCGTGGCCTATTAGTCGCGGGGGTAGCGGTTCCGTGCCCTGTTGGCGCCCGAAGACACGCCGGACCCGACACGCCGAAAATCGACGAGACACACCATCTTGTGGTGCGCACCGCGATGGGCCGCTACGAGTAGTGTTGGCCGCATCCCGGCAACGGGGGCCCATTCTTCTTCGCGAGTAACCGAGGTGTCATGTCTGCGACCGCCCACAGCCCTGCCGATGGCGCACCGATCAAGCTGGTCAGCCGGGTCAGCGCCATCAACTGGAACCGCGTTCCCGACGAGAAGGACGCCGAGGTCTGGGACCGTCTGACCGGTAACTTCTGGCTGCCGGAGAAGGTGCCGGTCTCCAACGACATCCCGTCGTGGAACACCCTCACCGAATACGAGAAGCAACTCACGATGCGGGTCTTCACCGGCCTGACGCTGCTCGACACGATCCAGGGGACCGTCGGCGCCGTCTCGCTCATCCCCGACGCGACGACGCCGCACGAGGAGGCCGTCCTCACCAACATCGCGTTCATGGAGTCGGTGCACGCGAAGAGCTACAGCTCGATCTTCTCGACGCTGTGCTCGACCAAGGAGATCGACGAGGCGTTCCGCTGGTCGGAGGAGAACGACAACCTCCAGCGCAAGGCCAACATCGTGATGGAGTACTACCGCGGCGACGACCCCCTCAAGCGCAAGGTCGCCTCGACGCTGCTCGAGTCCTTCCTCTTCTACTCCGGCTTCTACCTGCCGATGTACTGGAGCAGCCGCGCCAAGCTCACCAACACCGCCGACCTGATCCGCCTGATCATCCGCGACGAGGCCGTGCACGGCTACTACATCGGCTACAAGTACCAGCGTGGCCTGGAGACCCAGAGTCCCGAGCGACGCGCCGAGCTCAAGGACTACACCTTCGAGTTGCTCTTCGACCTCTACGACAACGAGTCCGACTACACCGAGTCGCTCTACGACGAGGTGGGCTTGACCGAGGACGTCAAGAAGTTCCTGCGCTACAACGCCAACAAGGCGCTGATGAACCTCGGCTACGAGGCGATGTTCCCGCGCGATGAGACCGACGTGAACCCGGCGATCCTCTCCGCGCTGTCCCCGAACGCCGACGAGAACCACGACTTCTTCTCCGGCTCGGGCAGCAGCTACGTCATCGGCAAGGCCGTCAACACCGAAGACGAGGACTGGGACTTCTGATGGGTGTGCCTGCGGTTGCTTCGCTGAGCAAACTCGGCGACGTCGACGGCAGGGCCCGGCGCAAAGTACTGCCGCGCCGGTCGCTGGGGGACTGGAGCCCCTCCCTGCGCGAGCAGGATCCGATTGCCGCCCTCCGAGCGCAGGAGGGTATTCGCGATCCCGAGCTGCTGACCCTCCGCTACGGCCGGATGGGTGCCTCACCGTGGACCTATTACCGCGGTGCAGCAGCGGTCATGGCCGCCGACCTGGCGGTCACCCCGAATAGTGGCATCACCGTCCAGCTCTGCGGTGACGCCCATATCTTGAACTTCGGGCTGTGGAACACCCCCGAGCGGCGACTCGCGTTCGACCTGCGCGACTTCGACGAGACGCTGCCGGGGCCGTTCGAATGGGACCTGAAGCGCTACCTGGCCAGCATCGTCGTCCTCGCGCGCGAGAACGGGCTGCGCAACCGTGCCGCACGGGAGGCGGTGCGCTTGGGATATCGCGGGTACCGGCAATGGATCCGCAAGTACGCCGACTGGCCCGAATTAGACATCTGGTACGACGTCGTCGGTACGGACCGGTTCGCCAACTATGCGCAACGGGAGGACGACCAGACCACCGCCAGGCTCCTGGAGCGTGCCGACACGAGGACCAGTAGGGGCGCCTTCGACAAGTTGACCGCGGTCAAAGACGGGCGCCGTCGGATAGCGGAGAAGCCGCCGTACCGCACTCACAAACTGACTCAGCACGCCCCCGAACTTGAGGCTGCCATCCGCCGATACCTCGGCTCCCTGCCCGACCACGTGCAGCGCGTGCTCGGCCATTTCGACCTCGTCGACGTCGTCCAGCAGGTCGTCGGGGTCGGCAGCGTCGGGATGCGGGTGTTCCTGCTCCTGGCGGAGGAGCGCCGCACCGGTGATCCGCTCTTCATGCAGTTCAAACAGGCGGGACCGTCGGTATACGAACCGTTCCTTGGGCCCAGTCGATACCCCGAGCACGGGCAGCGCGTGGTCAACGGACAACGTCTTCTACAAAGTGCCTCCGACGCCTTCCTCGGGTGGACCGACTCGGCGGTCGGCGACGGCCACGCGTATTACGTCCGACAGTTCCGTGACGGCAAAGTCGTGCCCAACGGCGAGGAAATCGCGGGCAAGCTCGCCGCCTACGCCTTTGCGTGCGGACACGTGCTGGCCCGCGCCCACGCGCGCAGCGGCGATGTCGCTGCGATCAACGACTACCTCGGCAAGTCCGACCAGGTCGAGGATGCGTTCACGAGGTTCGCATTCGCCTACGACGACCAGACCGCCCGCGACCACGCGCAATTGGCCGAGGCGATCGAGGCTGGGCGTATCGCGGCGATTCCCGGCTGGCCGTGATCGCCGGCCGTCACGGCAACCCGGTGATCCGGTCGTAGAGGGCGGCGAGTCCGTCGGCCGCTTCGGCGACATCGCCGGGGATCACGCCGGTGGCCCGCAGGGCCGCACGCAGGAGCTTCGCGTCGAACTCGGTCAGCGCGTAGAAATCGGGGAGTAGCGGCGCTTCGGGTAGTGCTGTCTGATCGCCATAGAAGTCGGTCTCGATAAGCTCGGCTCCTGGTCTCGCTACGCTCCGCTCGTTCCTCGCGGACCACTCGACCGGGGTCTCGGTCGCATTCGCCAGCGCCAGCAGGTCGGTCAGGGGTGCGCCCATGACGTCCAGCAGCACGGCCGGGTCTCGGTCGACCATGGCCGCGACCTCGTATGCCGTCGCGAGTACGTGGATGCACAGGTCGTCGACCGGACAGGTGCATCCGGCCTTCGCATCGGCCGCCTCCGTCGGTGCCACCAACTCGCCCACGCCGGCGGGCTGCCCGCCGCGCGTGACCTCGGTCAACTCGGCCGCGCGGCCGTCGCGCTGCAACAGCCCGACGACGGTCGCGGCATCGACGGTGCGCAGATCGATCGTGACGTCGAACGGATCGAGCTGACTGCCCGAGACCGACGACGTGATCCGACCGGGCACGACGGTCAGCGCATGCACATGGCGGTCACGGAAATAGGCGCGGGCCTTGGCGGCGCGCCGGGCATCGGCGGGGGAGAACGCGCGCAGGAACGCCGTACCCCACGGCGTGATCCCGTACGACCGCACCGGCGCTCGGCTCCGACGGCCCGTTGATGCGCGGGCCATCACTCGCTCACCGCCTCGTCGCGCAGGGCGAGCAGGTCGAAGACCTCGTCGTCGCCAAGGTCGCTCAACCAGCTCTCACCTGCGCCGACGGTGAGAGCCGCCAGCTCGCGCTTGCCGGCGATCATCTCGTCGATCCGCTCCTCGAGCGTCCCGGTGCACATGAACTTGCGGACCTGTACGGGCCGCTCCTGCCCGATGCGGTGGGCCCGGTCGGTCGCCTGGTCTTCCACGGCCGGATTCCACCACCGGTCCACGTGCACGACCTGGTTCGCGGCGGTCAGGTTCAGTCCCGTGCCGCCGGCCTTGAGGGTCGCCAACAGCAGCGGCGGTCCGTCATCGGCCTGGAACGACGCGACGAGGCGGTCGCGCTCCGCGCGCGGCAGGCCGCCGTGCAACACCGGGATCGGCGCGCCCAACTGCTCCGACAACCATGGCGCGAGGAGGTGGGCGAACTCGGCGAACTGCGTGAACACCAGCATGCGGTCACCCTCGTCGACGGCCGTTGTCGCGAGGTCGGCGAGCAACTCGACCTTGCCCGAGCGGTGCGGACCGTCGGACCGACCGCGCCGCACGAGAGGCGACCCGTCGGCCAGGTAGTGCGCGGGATGGTTGCACACCTGCTTCAGACGGGTCAGTGCCGCCAGCACCGTCCGCCGGCGCAGCGCACGCTGCTGACGATCGGCCAGGGCGGTCATCAGGTCGTCGACGACGGCCCGATACAGCGACGCCTGCTCGACGGTGAGGTTGGCGCGCACCACGAGCTCGGTCTTGGCGGGCAGCCCCGCGACGATGTCGGGATCGGTCTTGGCGCGCCGCAGGATGAACGGTCGGGTCAACCCCCGCAGGCGCGCCGCGGCCACCGGGTCGCGGTCGCGCTCCACGGGTTCGGCGAACCGCGCCTTGAATGCCGACGGGGAGCCGAGCAGTCCCGGGTTCACCAGGTCGAGCACGGCGCGCAGGTCCTCCAGACGGTTCTCCACCGGCGTACCGGTCAACGCCAGCCGGTGATCGGCGTCGATGGCGCGCAAAGCTTTGGCCGCCGACGTCGCGACGTTCTTCACATGCTGCGCCTCGTCGACGACGATCCGGCCCCACGGTTGGTCCCCGATGCGCACCGACGCCAACAGGTCGCGGTCGCGGGAGGCGATTGTGAACGTCGTGAGCACCACGTCGGCGTCAACGACGGCGCGGTGGAAGTCGTTGCCGCGCAAGCGGTCCGGGCCGTGGTGCACGACGACGCGCAGGTGCGGGGCGAACCGGGCGAGCTCGGCCGACCAGTTGCCGACCAGTGACATCGGGCAGACGACCAGCGTCGGGTTGGGGTCGGCCCCGTCACGCTCATGGCCGTCTCGTTCATGACACAGCAGGGCGATGACCTGAACCGTCTTCCCCAGGCCCATGTCGTCGGCGAGCACGCCGCCGATGCGCCGGTGTGACAGGTGCGCCAACCAGTCGAGCCCGCGCCGCTGATACGGCCGTAACTGCGCGTTCAAACCGGACGGCGGCGGGATCGGCGTCGGCGCGAGGCCGCGCCCGGCGGCCACGTCGTCGAGCCAGTCCAAGCCGGGGGCGGCGACCACCGGGACGGGAGGTGCGGTGTCGGAGACGCCGGCGATCACCGCGAGCAGTTCGCGCGCCGCCGTGGCCGGGTCGATGTCGGTGCGGGAGCGCTGGTCGGCGATGAAGCGTGCCGCACGGCCCAGTGCCGCGTTGCGCGCCAACACCCACCGTCCGCGGATGCGCACCAGGTCGCCCTGCTGGCGGGCGAGCGCGTCGAGGTCGGATTGGGACAGCTGTGCCGCTCCAGGAGCGTCGCCGAGGGCCAGGCGCCATTCGAAATCGGCGAGATCGTCGAGACTGACGATCGCCGCCCGCCCGGTGTTCGTGGCGACCGGCCGTGCTTGTGCGTGCAGCACCGGGGTCACCGTGGCGATGCTGCGGGGCAGCAGAACGGTGAACCCCTCCTCGCGCAAGGCCGCCGCTCCGTCTGTGAGGAACTCCTGCGCGTCGGCTGTGGACAAGAGGAAATCCAGGGAATGGGGGTCGGTTCCCGCCTGGCGCAGAACCGCGCAAGCGCCGATGGCACAGGCCAGCGCAGATGTCACCTCATCGAGGTCTGCGCCGGTGAGGCGGTGCGGTGCCACCGGCGCGAGAGCGCCGGTCGTCTCACGGCGGCAGACTTCCAGGCGCCATTCCTCGGCGGTGTCGTCATCAACGACCACGGCGTCGTCGGCAGGATCGTCGGGCAGGTGGAGGCGGAAGACGACGACGGGTTCACCGGGTGCCGCGCTCGCCGACCACTGTGCCCATGCGGTCGCCGCCGCCGGGCCGCGCTCGCGGGCCAGTGGCCGCGGATCGTCGACGAGGTCGCGCAACCACGGACCCGCTGGCCCCGACGGCGAGTCGCGCAGACGGGCGCGGCACACCGCGTCGGCCATCTCGGTGACGAAATCGGCCGTGGCGTCGTCGCGCCCCCCGCTGTGCGGGTCATTGACCGTCACCGACCTCGGCGCACGGTCGGTCATTGCGGCCAGCCAACTGCGCCACGCCCCGGTGGTGACGAGCTCCCAGCGCAGATGGTGCTCGCCGTCGACGACCGCGATCCCAGGCGCGACGGCACCGGCGGTCACGACTGCGTCGACGCCGTCGAGCAGCCGACGGTAGTACCGCAGATCACCGCCGACCCGCGCAGACTCGTCGTCAAGGGCTCGCAGCAGCGCCAACGTCGTGCTGCGACCGAGCACGACGCACGGTTGCGGGGTGCGCGACCCGTCCGGTCCGATGATCGGCACCCTGCGCCGGAAAGCGCGGTCGACGAGGAACTCCACGAGCGTCGCCGGGACCTCATCTGTGCTCAGCGGGGGCGAATCGGCGCCGGGGCGCGCCTGCGCACGCCACACGATCAGACCGAGCCCGGGGCGCCACAGCACGCGCAGGGGAGCGGTCGCGACGGGCATGGGCCCACTGTATCGACGCGGCCCGACGGTCCCGGCCCCGACGATCACGCACCGCTAGCCTGGGAGGGTGGCCACCGATACTAAGGACTGGAGCGTCTATGCCGCTCAACGGTGCGAAGAGTGCGGATTCGATGCGTCGGCGATCGGCCGGGACCAGATCGCGATGACGGCCCTGGCCGCGGCCGACCGATGGGCCGAGCTGCTGCGCGGGGGCGCCGAGGGACTGACGCAGCGGCCAGCGCCGCGGGTCTGGTCACCACTGGAGTACGGCGCGCACGTGCGCGACGTCATCCGGCTCTTCACCGAGCGGGTCGCGGTGATCGTCAGCACCGATTCACCCCGATTCGTCGGGTGGGACCAGGAGGCAGCGGCAACCGCCGCGCGCTATGACCAGATGGAGCCCGCGATCATCGCCGAGGAGATCGCCGCCGACACCGACCGCCTGGTCCGGATCATCGACGCGTTGTCCGAGGGCGACTGGGGCCGGTCGGGTACCCGAGACGGCCGCGAATTCACCGTCGAGTTCCTGCTGCGCTACCTGCTGCACGACGTCGAACACCACTGGTACGACGTCTCATAGACGACGGCACGACCGGCGCCGCATGCTCAGTACTCGGCAGAATTGCCGTTGAGCGAGGACTTCAGATCGTTGAGGACCAGGCGCGCGGCGGCCAGTCCGGAGGTGCGGTACCAGACCTCGTCGTCGACGGCGAGCACGCGCTTCCACGTCGGTGCCCCCATGTCGAGCCAGCGGTCGCTGAGGAGGACCGACTTGCCGTGCTCGAGGCCCCCGGGTTCGAAGCTGATGTAGATGAGGTCGGCGTCGGCGCTGGTGAAGTTGTCGTCGGTCACCTTGATGGTGCCGGGCTGGCGCTGCCGCTGCGGGCGTTGCACCCCGACGATGCCCAGGATCTGCCCGGCAAAGCTGTCGGTACCGGCGATGGTCTCCGAGTCCGGGCCGAAACGCACGAGGGAGACCTGGGTCTGTGCCGCGTTCAACCGCTTGCCGATCGCCGCGGCGTCGGCGTGGAAGGCGCGCAGCAGCGTCGCGGCCGCCGATGAGCGGTGCAGCGCAGTGGCGACGGCGGTGAATCCGGCCTCCCAGCCGGCCAGCTCGATGCTCGTGGCGCGCACGCCCTGGAAAGCAGCTGCTGAACCGGCCGTCGACGGCGTAGTCAGCACGACGTCGGGCCGGGCCTTCGAGGCCGCATCTGCAGAGGGGGAGACACCGATCGCGGGCACCTGCTGCAATTGCGGGCCGAGATAGGCGGGCACTGTGCCGGGAGCACTGGTCACAGCCGTGACCTTGGCGCCCAGGCCGAGTGCGCAGACCGCGTCGAGCAGTGCGGGATCGGTGACGGCGATGCGCTCGACGTCGGGGCGGCCGGCATCGGGTGCGGTCGGTGCCGAGCAGGTCTTGGTGAAATTGCGCTCGGGATTCACGAGGTTCACTTCGGCAATCCGAGTGGTCGACGTGGAGATCGGCTGACCGTCGGGTCGGCGGAGCACGTCGTCTTCGCTGCCGCACGCGGCCAGGACGGTCATCCCCGTCACGACGGCGAGCAGGCCCGCAACGGTGTGGGAAGCGATTCGATGCACCATCAAACGCTAACACTGTCGGGGGCGCCGACCTGCGTCGCAAGGGCCGGTAAAAGTCAATTACGACACTTCGTAGGACCCGGGACACACCGCGCCCCGTCAGGGTCTAGGATTGCCCTTGAAACGTCCGCCTCGAGGAGGAACTGTGACCGCGGTTGATCAGCCCACCACTCAAGTGGCACCAGTACGCCCGTACCCGGCGCGGTACCAGCCGAAGGGCTCGTTCCTGTACAAGGTGCTGACCACCACCGATCACAAGCTGATCGGCATGATGTACATCACTGCCTGTGTGGTGTTCTTCTTGGTCGGTGGTCTGATGGCCCTGCTGATGCGCGCGGAGCTCACCCATCCGGGCCTGCAGTTCCTCTCGAACGAGCAGTTCAACCAGCTGTTCACCATGCACGGCACGGTGATGCTGCTGATGTACGCAACGCCGATCGTCATCGGCTTCGCCAACTTCGTGCTGCCGCTGCAGATCGGCTCGCCCGACGTCGCCTTCCCGCGCCTCAACGCGTTCGGCTTCTGGCTGTTCCTGTTCGGCTCGACGGTCGCACTGTCGGGCTTCCTGACCCCCGGCGGTGCCGCCGACTTCGGCTGGACCGCCTACGTCCCGCTGACCAATGACATCCACTCGCCCGGCGTCGGCGCCGACCTGTGGATCCTGGGCCTGGGCGTCGGTGGTCTGGGCACCATCCTGGGTGCGGTCAACATGGTCACGACGGTCGTGTGTCTGCGCGCACCCGGCATGACGATGTTCCGGATGCCGATCTTCACGTGGAACATCCTCGTGACCAGCGTCCTGATCCTGCTGATCTTCCCGCTGCTGACCGCCGCGCTGCTCGGCGTCGAGGTCGACCGCGCCTTCGGTGCACACCTCTTCGACCCCGCCAACGGCGGTGTGATCCTGTGGCAACACATATTCTGGTTCTTCGGCCATCCAGAGGTGTACGTCATCGCTCTACCGTTCTTCGGCATCGTGTCCGAGGTGTTCCCGGTGTTCGCGCGCAAGCCGCTGTTCGGCTACACCGGACTCGTCTACGCGACGCTGTCGATCGCCGCACTGTCGGTGGCGGTGTGGGCGCACCACATGTTCGTGACCGGCGCCGTTCTGCTGCCGTTCTTCTCGTTCATGACCTTCCTCATCGCGGTCCCGACCGGCCTGAAGTTCTTCAACTGGATCGGCACCATGTGGAAGGGCAAGATGACCTTCGAGACGCCGATGCTGTGGGCCATGGGCTTCATTGTGACGTTCCTCTTCGGCGGTCTGACCGGTGTGCTGCTCGCCAGCCCGCCGCTGGACTTCCACCTCTCCGACAGCTACTTCGTGGTCGCCCACTTCCACTACGTGCTGTTCGGCACGATCGTGTTCGCCACCTTCTCCGGCATCTACTTCTGGTTCCCGAAGATGACGGGGCGCATGCTCGACGAGGGTCTGGGCAAGCTGCACTTCTGGCTGACGTTCATCGGCTTCCACCTGACGTTCCTGGTCCAGCACTGGCTGGGCAACCAGGGCATGCCGCGCCGCTACGCCGACTACCTGCCGTCGGACGGGTTCACAACGCTGAACATGATCTCGACCGCCGGAGCATTGGTGCTGGGCCTGTCGACGCTGCCGTTCCTGTGGAACGTCTTCCGCAGCTACCGCTACGGCGAGGTCGTGACCGTCGACGATCCGTGGGGCTTCGGCAACTCGCTGGAATGGGCCACCTCGTGCCCGCCGCCGCGCCACAACTTCACCGAACTGCCCCGCATCCGGTCGGAGCGCCCGGCGTTCGAGCTGCACTACCCGCACATGATCGAGCGCATGCGAGCCGAAGCCCACGCGGGCGGCGGCAACCACTGACAGGTGGGCCAACCAGGCGCACCATCGGTCCTCATCACTGTCAGCGGTCCCGACCGCCCCGGCGTCACGTCGGTGCTGATGGGTGTGCTGGCCCAGGCTGGGGTCGAGCTCCTCGACGTCGAGCAGGTCGTTATCCGCGGTCGTCTGACGCTGGGCGTCCTGGTCGACGCTGTGCGCGACGCGGAAGACCTCACCGATCGCGTCGATGAGTCGTTCGCGGCCGCCGGACTGGTTGCCGAGGGCTTCGTCATCAACGTCGAAGCGGGCTACAACCCGGTCGCGCAGCCACCGTCGACCCACGCGGTCGTCGTCCTCGGCAGTCCGGTCACCGCACGTGCGTTCCGGTCGTTGGCGGCGGCGCTCGCCGCACAGGGCGCGAACATCGATTCGATCCGCGGTGTCGCGGACTATCCGGTGACCGGCCTGGAATTGATGGTCAGTGCCTCCTCCAACTCCGAGGCGGCCGACTCGGCGCTGCGCGACGCGCTCGTCGGGGTCGCTGCCGACCACGAGATCGACGTCGCCGTCGAACGCGCCGGGTTGGCGCGTCGGGCCAAGCAGCTGGTTGTCTTCGACGTCGACTCGACGCTCATCCAGGGCGAAGTCATCGAAATGCTCGCCGCCAAGGCCGGTCGGGAGGCCGAGGTCGCGGCCGTCACCGAGGCGGCGATGCGCGGCGAAATCGACTTCGCCGAGTCACTGCACCGTCGGGTCGAGGCCCTGGCCGGACTCGACGCCGGAGTCATCGACGAGGTTGCCTCATCGTTGGAGCTCACGCCGGGGGCGCGCACCACGATCCGCACACTGCGGCGCCTCGGATACCGGTGTGGCGTCGTCTCCGGCGGGTTCCGCCAAGTCATCGACCCGCTGGCCGACGAGTTGAGCCTCGACTTCGTGCGCGCCAACACCCTGGAGGTCGTCGACGGCAAGCTGACGGGGCGGGTCGTCGGGGAGGTGGTCGACCGCGCGGGCAAGGCCACGGCGCTGCGCGCCTTTGCCGCCGAGGCCGGCGTGCCGATGGAGCAGACGATCGCCGTCGGCGACGGCGCCAACGACATCGACATGCTGAGTGCCGCGGGCCTGGGCATCGCCTTCAACGCGAAGCCCGCCCTGCGCGAGGTCGCCGACACGGCGCTGAGCCAGCCGTTCCTCGACGCCGTGCTGTTCATCCTCGGCATCACGCGCGACGAGATCGAGGCCGCCGACGCCATCGACGGCACGCTGCGCCGCGTCCCCCTCGATTGATGATCCCGCCGCGGCGGTCGAGTGCCGACGAGCCCCTGGGCGAGTCGGTGTATCGAGACCCAGAGCCCTCCCGTGCCGCGATCGCGGCCAATCATGCGCGCCTCGTGGGCTACCTCGACGCCCCACCCGCCGACGATCCCGACGACCCGAGCCGGGTCTGGGCGATGCAGATGGTCTTGCGGGTGGAGAAGAGCGATCCGCCTGAGCGTGCGGCGCTGCTGGTCGCTGCGGCGCGGGCCGTGGCGGCGCTGTGCCTCGACGAACGAAGCGCACCGGGCGGCCCGTGGGCATCGGCGATGGATGTGTGGTGCGACGCACGGATCCGCAAGATCGCCCGTCGCGCCCGTGGCGCGCAGTGGGTCGCCGCACAGCAGGTGTGGGGGGTCACCGCGCAGGCGGCGGGGGAGCAGGCCCGGGCCTACGTGCCGACGATGGTCGGGGACGTCGACCGCCGGGTGGCGAAACTGCAGATCGAGGGCACCGACGTCGAGGGGGAGTTGCCCGACGAGCCGAATCCCGACGACCCGCTGGTCCTCTGGGTGAACCCGCGGCTGGACATGACGGTGGGGAAGACCGCTGCCCAGGTCGGCCACGCGGTCATGCTCGGCGCCACTCTGCTCACCGTCGACGAGACGCTCGCGTGGGCCTCGGCCGACTATCGGCTGTCGGTATGCGAACCGACGCCGACGCGGTGGACACGGCTGCTCGACGACGACGGTTCCGGCCGCGCGGTGGCCGTGCGGGATGCCGGTTTCACCGAGATCGCCCCCGGGTCGGTCACTGTGATCGCTGCGCGCGGGGAGACCGTGGCCTGAGCGCCTACCACTGGCCGTAGCGCGGCTTCAGAATGGTGTTGACGTCCACTTCGACGCCGCCGACGCGGCGTTGCCCGGGAATCTGGTGCAGGTGCGCGGCGGGATGCAGATAACCCTTGGGCGTGCCCCAATCGTGCTGCCAGAACCACCCGGCCAGCCCGGCGTCGAGGGCCGACTGGATGGTCGGTGCGTTCGCGTAGATTCCGGTGCGCTCGATGCCGATCACCGACTGCCAGCCCTGGATGTAGGGCGCGATCTTGCTGGTGAACTGGTCGGTGGTGGGTTTGTCGTCGATCGACGCGTAGATCGGAGCGTCAGCGGGGCCGCCGGCGAGGTTGTGCAGTTCCAGACCGCGCTTGGCATGTTGGACGCCCGCGTCGAAACCACCGAGCCAATCGGCGGTCTTTCCCTTCCCGTACTGGTAGCAGGAGACGACGGCCAGTCCGATGGCTCGCATGCCCGCCGATTCCGGTGCGGTCAACGGCTTGGCCTTCATGAATTCGGCACCGGGACGGCGGTCGGAGACATAGCGCACCACGCCCAGGTGGCCGGCCGAGCGGATGTCCATCGGGGTGGGCACCGCCCGCGAGTAGTCCAGCAGGGTGCCGTGGCTGGTCCCAGCGGCCTGTGACGGCGGCAGACCCAGGTCGGCGTGCGCGGCGCTGTAGCCGAGGGCGGAGAACCCGGCGGTGGCAGCTGCCGAGGCCAGGAATTGACGTCGAGTGAACGGCATTGGCGCACCATAGCGACACAGGAGGGCCGCCCACCAGGGGTTTGGATGATCGGTTATGCGATCGCGACGCGGCCGCGATCCTTAGCGGACCAGGGCCGCAGTGGGTGCTGACGACGCTGCGGGGGCAAGGTTCACCAGCGTCTGGAACCAGACGTCGCGGTCGGGGGCCAGGGACGCGACGATCAATTCGTCGGCGTCGGCATGCTCGGCAAACGCCGCCAGCTTGGCTGCCACATCGTCGGGGGTACCCACCGCGGAGTAGCGGACCATCTCCTCGACCTGGCGCCCGACCGGGGAGTCGACCAGGGCTTGGGCCTCATCGTCGGTCAGACTCCGGTGGTGGCCCACCAGGTGCTTGATGCGCTGCAGTTTCGCCGCGTGCCGCTGCTGCTGTGCGCGCTGCGCGTCGTCGTCGGCGATCGCGGTGATCCCGGCGATGACGTAGGGCTGCGTCTGCCCGCCGTCGGGCAACGGCGCGGGCCGGAACTCGCGGCGGTAGAGCGCCACCGCCTCGGTGAGCGCTTGCGGAGCGAAATGTGACGCGAAGGCGTACGGCAGACCGAGGATGGCCGCCAGCTGCGCCCCGAACAACGAGGACCCGAGGATGTAGAGGTCGACGTCGGTGCCGGCACCGGGGGTGGCCCGCACACCGGGGACGCGCGAGGAGTCGCGCAGGTAGGCCTGCAGCTCGACGACGTCGCGCGGGAACTCGTCGGCGGCCTGATGGGTCCGGCGCAGCGCCGCGAACGTCGCCTGGTCGCCGCCCGGTGCCCGTCCGAGGCCGAGGTCGATGCGTCCCGGGTGCAGTTCGGCCAGGGTGCCGTATTGCTCGGCGATGGTCAGCGGGGAGTGGTTGGGAAGCATCACCCCGCCGGCGCCGAGGCGAATGCGCTCGGTATGCGCCGCCATGTGCGCGACCAGCACGGCCGGCGCCGCCGAGGCGATGGCCGACATGTTGTGGTGCTCGGCGTACCAGATGCGGTGGTAGCCGGTGGTGTCGGCGTACTGCGCGAGCCGCGTCGAATGCGCGAGGCTCTCCCCGACGGTCTCCCCGCGGCCGACCTGGGCTAGGTCGAGGATGGACAGCGGCACGCCGATTCCAGCGGTGGAGGGCTCTGCAGTCATTCCTATTTCAAGGGTCCGGCGGGTCCGGGTATTCCCGGCGTCGGCGATCCGGCACGATAGAGGAGTGACCCCCGAGCCCCCCGATCCCGACCTCCTCATCGACTTCCGAGGCGTCTCCCTCGTGCGCGGGGGCACGACGCTGGTCGGTCCGATCGACTGGCAGGTCGAGCTCGACGAGCGCTGGGTGATCCTGGGCCCCAATGGCGCGGGCAAGACGTCGCTGCTTTCCATGGCCTCGGCGCGCCAGCACCCCACGTCGGGGGTGGGCTACGTACTCGGCGAACAGTTGGGGCGGGTGGATCTGCGCGAACTCACGACTCGACTGGGCTTGACCGGCGGTCGTGAGGTCGAGCGGATTCCACCTGGAGAGATCGTCGAGGACCTCGTCGTGTCGGCGGGGTACGCGGTGCTGGGTCGGTGGCGCGAGGACTACGAGCCGGTGGACCGCAGCCAGGCGCTGAACACGCTGGAGTCACTCGGTGCCGAACACCTGGCGCAACGCACTTACGGCACCCTGTCGGAGGGGGAGCGAAAACGCGTCCAGATCGCACGGGCGCTGATGACCGATCCGGAGCTGCTGTTGCTCGACGAACCGGCGGCCGGGCTCGACCTGGGCGGTCGGGAGGAACTCGTCGACCGCCTCGGCCGCCTGGCCGCCGACCCCGACGCTCCCGCCACCGTGCTGATCACCCACCACCCCGAGGAGATCCCGCCCGGTTTCAGCCACGCGATGCTGCTGTCGGAGGGCGGCGTCGTCGCGCAGGGGCTGCTCGGGGACGTGCTGACCGCGGAGAACCTGTCCACGGCATTCCACCAGCAAATCGCGCTCGACGTCATCGACGGGCGGTTCTTCGCCCGGCGGGCCCGTCGTGCCGGCGGACATCGGAGGGCCGAGCAATGACTGATTCGCCGACACCGGCCGATTCACCGCCACCGCTGCGCGACGCGTCGACGGTCGTGCTGGTCCGCGACGGCGACGACGGGATCGAGGCGTTCCTGCAGCGCCGGGTCAAGCAGATGGCCTTCGCCGGCGGGATGACGGTCTTCCCGGGTGGAGGCGTGGACGAGCGCGACGCCGATGCCGACCTGACATGGGTCGGCCCCGACGCCCGGTGGTGGGCGCAAACCTTCTCCACCTCGCCGACCGGCGCACAGAAGCTGGTGTGCGCGGCGGTCCGGGAGACTTTCGAGGAATGCGGCGTGCTGCTCGTGACCCGCACCGACGGCTCGGCCGCCGACGTCGGGTCGCTGATGCCCGCGCGCACCGCGCTGGAGAGTCGTGAACTGTCCTTCGCGCAGTTCCTGCGTGAGAACGACCTCGCGCTGCGGGCCGACCTCCTGCGGCCGCTCGCGCACTGGATCACCCCGAAGATCGAGAAGCGGCGCTACGACACCCGGTTCTTCCTCGCCGAGATGCCGGCGGGACAGGACGCCGACGCCGAGACGTCGGAGGTCGAGACGGCCCAGTGGTACGGGGCCTCGGCGGCGTTGACCGACTGGACGGCGGGCAAGCACTTCCTGCTTCCTCCGACGTGGACTCAGCTGCGCGAACTGGCCGCCTACGACAGCGTCGCCGACCTGTTCGCCGCCCGTCGTGAGATCAAGCCGATCGAACCGGGCACCCCCAACGACGATTTCGAAGGGCTACGGTTCCGCCACGCCGACGAGTACTTCGCCTCGATGAACCCCCAAGCGCGGGAGTTGTTCTTCCACCGGCAGTCCTGACGCGGGACGTCTACTCGAGACCGTCGCGATCGGCCCACTCCAGTAGGGTCTCGATGCCGTAGGCGACGTCGTCTATTTCGGCGTACAGGTCACCGAGCTCGGCGAAACGGGTGGGCATGGTGGCGATGGTGAAGTCATCGGGCACCACGGCGTCGATCTCGGCCCATGTCACCGGCGCCGACACCGTGGCACGTGGATTGCCGCGGACCGAGTACGCCGCGGCCATCGTGTGGTCGCGGGTGTTCTGGTTGAAGTCGATAAAGACCGCCGTGGGGTCGCGGTCCTTGCGCCACCACGTCGTCGTCGCGTCGTCGGGCATCCGCCGCTCCACCTCACGCGCAAACGCGAGCGCGCCGCGCCGTACGTCGGCGAAGCCCCAGTCCGGCCTGATGCGGACATACACGTGTAGCCCGTGCCCGCCCGATGTCTTCGGGAAACCGCGGATGCCGAGGTCGTCGAGCACCTCGTGGACGACCCCGGCGACGCGGCGGACACGGTCGAACGGACAGTCGGGCATCGGGTCGAGGTCGATGCGCCACTCGTCGGGCTTCTCGACATCGAAGCGGCGTGAGTTCCACGGATGGAACTCGACGGTGGACATCTGCACCGCCCAGATGACGTCGGCAGCGCTCGTCACACACAATTCGTCGGCGGTGCGGCCATAGCGGGGGAAGTAGATCTCGCACGTCTCGACCCACGGCGGCGCCCCGGCGGGCAGGCGCTTCTGATGGACTTTCGGGCCGTCGACGCCCTTGGGGAAGCGGTGCAGCATCGTCGGGCGGTCGTGCAGCGCCCGCACAATCCCGTCGCCGACGGCGAGGTAGTAGCGCGCAAGGTCGAGTTTCGTCTCACCGCGCTCGGGGAAATAGACGCGATCGGGGCTGGACAGCTCGACGATCCGACCGTCGATCTCGATCGGTATCCGATCGCCCCGCTGCGCCACCCGTGCCAGCGTATAGGGTTGTGGTCATGGCTGAGTTCGTCACTTTGGAAACCTCGCAAGACCACCCCGGCGTCGGCACGATCCTGCTGAACCGCCCCCCGATGAACGCGCTGAACCGCCAGGTCCAGGCCGAACTCGCGGCGGCCGCGGCGGAGGCGACGGTGCGCGACGACATCAAAGCCGTCGTCGTCTACGGCGGCCCCAAGGTGCTCGCCGCCGGCGCGGACATCAAAGAGATGAACGACATGACGTTTGCCGAGATGAGCAAGGTGGCCGGACGTCTGCAGTCCGACCTCGGCGCCATCGCCGACATCCCGAAGCCGACCGTCGCCGCCGTCACCGGCTACGCCCTCGGTGGCGGCTTGGAGGTCGCGCTCAGCGCGGATCGGCGGATCGCCGGCGACAACGCGAAGCTCGGTGTTCCCGAGGTGTTGCTGGGCGTCATCCCCGGCGGCGGCGGGACGCAGCGCCTGGCGCGTCTCATCGGTCCGGCCAGGGCCAAGGACATGATCTTCACCGGGCGGTTCGTCGGTGCGGAGGAGGCCCTCGCGATCGGTCTCGTCGACGAGGTCGTCGCGCCCGACGAGGTCTACAACGCCGCCCTGGCCTGGGCGGGACAGTTCGCCGGCGCGGCGTCGGTCGCGATCGCCGCGGCCAAGGCCGCCGTCGACCGCGGTCTTGACACCGACCTGTCCACCGGGCTCGCGATCGAGGCGCAGCTGTTCGCCGGACTCTTTGCCACCGAGGACCGCAAGATCGGCATGGAATCCTTCGTCGAGAACGGCCCCGGGAAGGCAAAGTTCACCGGCCGCTAGGATGACCGGGCATACGTTCCAACCCTCCACGGAGACATGATGACCACGCAATCCCCCGGGAGTGACCCCGCTCCCAACCCGCACGCCACCGAGGAGCAGGTCAAGGCCGCACTGGAGGACACCAAGCTCGCCCAGGTGCTCTACCACGACTGGGAGGCCGAGACCTACGACGACAAGTGGTCGATCTCCTACGACGAGCGCTGCATCGACTACGCGCGTGGGCGCTTCGATGCGGTCGTCCCCGACGCGACGCTGCCGTACGAGCGGGCCATGGAGCTGGGCTGCGGCACCGGCTTCTTCCTGCTGAACCTGATGCAGTCGGGGGTGGCGAAGAAGGGGTCGGTCACCGACCTGTCGCCGGGCATGGTGAAGGTGGCGCTGCGCAACGCGGAGAACCTCGGACTCGACGTCGACGGCCGTGTCGCCGACGCGGAGAAGATTCCCTACGAGGACAACACGTTCGACCTCGTCGTCGGGCACGCCGTCCTGCACCACATCCCCGACGTCGAGCTGTCGCTGCGCGAGGTGCTGCGCGTCCTGAAGCCCGGTGGGCGCTTCGTGTTCGCCGGTGAGCCGTCGACGATCGGCGACTTCTACGCGCGCTGGCTCTCCCGCGCCACCTGGTACGCGACGACCAACGTGACCAAGATCCCGGCGCTGAACAGCTGGCGCCGGCCGCAGGAGGAGCTCGACGAGTCGTCGCGCGCCGCTGCGCTCGAGGCGGTCGTCGATATCCACACCTTCGACCCCGACGACCTGGCCGGGATCGCCCGCGAGGCCGGTGCAGCCAACGTCGCCACCGCGACCGAGGAGTTCTCCGCGGCGATGCTGGGCTGGCCGGTGCGCACCTTCGAGGCGGCCGTACCGCCGGAGAAGCTGGGCTGGAACTGGGCGCGGTTCGCGTTCGGCGGCTGGCGCAGCCTGAGCTGGCTTGACGACAACGTCCTGCGCAAGATCGTCCCGCCGAAGTTCTTCTACAACGTCATGGTGACCGGCACCAAGCCGGCCGGTTGATCCGACAGTCCTTCCGGCGCTCGTGATCACCGTCGACGATGTCGCGTTTCTGCGATCGCGGCACGGCATCAAGGCGCTCGAGTACGCCGCCGGGTTGGCGCTTGCACCCGACACGCTGATCGCCGACGTCGCCGAGCTGCGCACTCGATACGGCACCCGGGCTCCCGCGCTAGCCGAGACCGTCCATTCTCGGCGGCGGGCCGTCGGGCGTCTGCGCGAGGCCCAGAATTGGCTGCTCACCGAGGAAGCCCTGCAGCAGGCGACGACGCAGGTGGTCGCCGCGCACCGGGCGGCGGAGATCGCGCGCCGCTTCCCCGGGGCGGTCGTGCACGACGTGACGTGCTCGGTCGGTGCGGAGCTGGTCGAGCTCGCACACACCGGCGGCATCGGCGGTGTCATCGGCTCCGACCTCGACCCGGTCCGCCTGGCGATGGCCGACCACAACGCGACGGGGATGACCCTGCTTCGCGCCGATGCGCTCACCCCGACGTCGACGGCCGACGTCCTGCTGGCCGACCCGGCGCGACGCAAGGGCGGCAACCGCACGTTCCGGCTCGGTGACTTCTCGCCGCCGCTGATCGACGTCCTGACGACGTACGCGGGGCGACCGCTAGCGGTGAAGACGGCGCCGGGCATCGACTACGGGACGCTGCGAGCGAAGTACGGTTTCGACGGTCAGGTCCAGGTGACCTCGCTCGACGGGGGAGTCCGCGAGGCCTGCTTGTGGACCGAGCTGCGCGACGGTATCAACCAGCGCGCCACGGTGCTGCGCATCGTCGACTCGAAGCTGCGCGTCGAGGAGATCACCGACGCCGAGTCCGACGATGTGGCGGTCGGCGCCCCGGGGTCCTGGATCATCGACCCCGACGGCGCGATCGTGCGTGCAGGCCTCGTCCGCCATTGGGCCGCACGACACGGCCTGTGGCAGTTGGACCCCAAGATCGCCTACCTCACCGGTGACGCCGTCCCACCCGGGGTGCGCGGGTTTGCGGTCCTCGAGCAGGTTCCGATGAAGGAGAAGGCGCTGCGCAAGGCACTGGCTGCCCGCGACTGCGGGAGCCTGGAGATACTTGTGCGCGGCGTCGACGTGGATCCCGACGAGCTGCGCAAGCGCCTGCGCCTCAAGGGTGGCGCGCCGTTGTCCCTCGTCATCACGCGGATCGGCGCGCGGGGTGTCGCCTTCATCTGCGAACCGGGGTGGCGCCAGCCCGGCTAGGGTCCGACGCGACAGCCGGGCTAGTGCCCGATCTGCTCCTTCGAGTCGAAGAAGTAAACCTTGCCGATGTTGGTGGCAACGGCGACCTGGCCCTTCGGTGAGACGGCCACACCCGTCGTGAAGCCCTTGGCCTCGGGCAGTGGCAGCGTCCGGAGGGTCTTGCCGTCGGCGGCGGAGACCTCGATCAGCGCCAGTCCGTCGTCCTCGGTGCGGACGACGGTCCACGCGGTTCCCGAGTTGGTCAGTGCACCCAGGCTGGCGGTCTTCAGGTCGGTGCGCGACCACACCTTCTCAGCGCGGTCACCGCGGTCGGCGAGCATCGTCACCGGCCCGCAGAGGGGGCCCGTCGGGATGATGTGCCCGTCGGGGGTCGCGGTGAGCGTGGCGAAACCGGGGTCGCCGTAGTCGTAGGTCCACTTCGTCTGCCCGGTCTGCGCCTGCAGGGCGACGAGCTTGCCGATACGGCTGAAGGCGTACACCGTCTTACCGTCGGCGGACACCGTGGCGGGGCCGATGACACCGCCGGGGATGTCGGCGTGCCATGCCTCGCGGACCTCCCGCTTGCCGTCGACCACGCCGTAGTCAAGGGCTCGGACCTGGGAGGCGATGGCACCCTGCGGCCAGAAGTTGAGGTACATGCGCGAGGTGTTCACATCCACGGCGGCGGGGGCGGGGATGCCGCAGCGCGGGCCGCTCGTCACACAGTCGCCGAAGCCGGCCATCGCGTTGTCGGGATCGGCGTCGGCGCGCAAGCGGACTTCGGGGGCGGCGAAAGTGGCGTCGGAAGTATTGAGGAGCAGGACCTGGCCCTGAGTGGTGGCGACGAGGACCACCGACGGTGCGACGAACTTCGCCGACGTCGGGACGCCGATCACCGGCATCCGCCAACGAATGGCGCCACCGGCGGTCCAGCCGAGGAACATCGTCTCCTCGCCGACGTAGGGCTGGTCGAACTGGTCGATCAGGGGGGATTGCACCTCGATGCCCGGGCGCATGCGCTTGCAGAAGTTCATCCGCCCGGCGCGCTGGTCGAGCACCATCCAGTTACAGCCGTTGGCGGTGTTGGCCGTGACGCTGACGTTGGACTGGTTGGAAATGGTCAGCGGCGAGGTGATCGGGCCGCCGGTGGGCCGGGTCCAGCTCAGGGCGAGATCCTTGGGCACCTCCGGGTAGGCGAAGTTCGTGTTGCCGGCGTTGCCGCCGAAACTTGACCAGCCCGGACTGGCGAGGGACTTGACGCTGACCTGGCCGTCGGAGCAGGCGACCAGGGCGGTGGCGACGAGTGTCGCCGTCGCCGTCGCCACCGCCGCGCGCGTGGTCCTCGACGGGATTCGCCGGGCCGATGCGGGTCGTGGCGCTCGCAGCATCGATGTGCTCCTTCTCGCGGCAGATGGTCCCGGGTGATCGGGATGTCAGTGAGCCTATCGTGTCCGATTTTTCACTCCACTAAGGTTTGTGGCATGACCACCATGTGGAACGCCTCGTACCGCGACCGTTGGCGCGCCGGTCGGCACCGTGACCCCGAGCAGGTCCGATTCCTGACGATGGCGTCGCTGCGCTGGGTGATCGCGAACCGCGCGTATTCGCCCTGGTACCTCGTCCGCTACCTGCGGTTGGCACGGTTCCGGTTGACCAACCCGCACGTCGTGCTGCGCGGCATGGTCTTCCTGGGGCGCAATGTCGAGATTCATGCGACGCCCGAGCTCGCCCGGATGGAGATCGGGCGCTGGGTGCACATCGGCGACGGCAACTCGATCCGGGCCCACGAGGGGAGCCTGCGGATCGGCGACAAGGCCGTCTTCGGGTGCAACAACGTGGTGAACTCCTATCTCGACTTGGAGATCGGGTCGTCGACGCTGGTTGCCGACTGGTGCTACATCTGCGATTTCGACCACAAGATGGACAGCCTTGAACTGCCGATCAAAGACCAGGGAATCGTCAAGGGCCCGGTGCGGATCGGTCCGGACACGTGGGTCGCGGCCAAGGTGTCGGTGCTGCGCAACACCATCGTCGGACGCGGATGCGTCCTCGGCTCGCACGCTGTGGTCAAGGGCGTGATCCCGGACTATTCGATCGCCGTCGGCGCGCCCGCACGCGTCGTGAAGAACCGCAAGGACGAGTGGGAGCGCAACGCCGCGGCGCGCGCCGAGCACGAGCGCGCACTGGCCGATATCGAGCGGAAGAAGAAGGCAGCGGGGTAGTCGCCGCCGCCCGATCGGCGTAGAAACGGGTGTGGAGGTGGTTTCGACATGTCCTTTCACGCGTATGTCTTCTTCAGCGGCGACTGTGCCGCGGCATTCCAGCGGTATCACGAGGTGTTCGGTGGCGAACTGAGCCTCATGCGCAACGGCGACGCGCCCCCAGATGTGCGAATGCCGGATACCGACGATTCCGTCGTCATGCACGCCTCACTCAAAGTCGGCGACGGTCTGCTGATGGGATCCGACGACCTGTCCGGCGACGACGGTCCCAAGACGGGCTTCAGTGTGTGTTACACCGCTCCCGACGTGGCGATCGCCAACCGTGTCTTCAATGCCCTGGCGGACGGGGGAGAGGTCACGATGCCGATTCAATCGACGTTCTGGGCGTCGGCGTTCGGGATGGTCGTCGACCGTTTCGGTGTGTCGTGGATGGTCGACACCGAATCGGAGTAGGTCGCAGGCTCGGTCGACGCGGATCCGGGCTCGGTCGGCGGTTCGGGCTAGGTGATCGGTTGGTTCGGGTCGCGCTCGGGAAGCGGGCGCTCGACGATGTTGGGCCGCCCGATCGGGTGGCGGACCCGACGCTTCGCGGCGACGTAGACCCCCGTCGTGCGCTCGGCGACGGTCCGCCAGGAGAACTCCTCGGTCAACCTGTCGAAGGCGCGCCGCGCGCGCTGTGCCGCGGCCTCGGGGTCGTCGAGTGTGGTGCGCACCGCGGCCGCCAGCGCGGTGACGTCGGCGGGCGGGAAGGTCATCCCGGTGTGAGTGTCGGTGACGGCCTCACCGAGGCCGCCCGCCGTCGACACCACCAGCGGCACGCCCGTTGCCGCGGCTTCCAGGGCCACGATCCCGAATGGCTCGTAGCGGCTCGGCAACACGATCGCCGCGGACCGGTGCATGAGCTCGATCAGCTCGGCGCGGTCGACGGATCCGCGGAAGGTCACCGCACCGACGACGCGGTGTTTGCGCGCGAGTTCGAGCAGCCATTCCAATTGCGTTCCCGAACCGGCGATGGTCAGCGTGGTCCCGGGATGGGTGCGCCGGATCCGTGGCAGCGCTGCCAACAGGTCCTGCACACCCTTCTCGTACTCGAGTCGCCCGGCGAACAACAGTTCCGCGGGTCCGTCCGACGGGACCGTGCCGGATTCCTCCAGGCGCCGATGCGGCCATTCTTCGACGGCGATCCCGTTGTGGATGACCTGGATCTCCGCCAACTCGGGGCCGAAGAGGCGGTTGACCTCGTCGCGCATCGACGTTGAGCACGTGATCAATGCGTCGGCCTCCCGGGCCAACCACCACTCCACCGAATGCACCTGGCGGTTGGTCTTCGCCGCGACCCAGCCGCTGTGGCGGCCCGCCTCGGTGGCGTGGATGGTGGCGACCAGCGGGACGTCGTAGAACTCGGCGAGCGCAACCGCCGGATGCGCGACCAACCAGTCGTGGGCGTGCACGACGTCGGGGATCCATGCCTGCCCGGTGCCGTCGTCGCGGAGCACGCGCAGGCCGGCGCGGACCATCGCGTGGCCCATGGCCAGCGTCCACGGCATCATGTCGGACCCGAAGTCGAACTCCGGCGGGTCCTCTGCGGCGGCGATGATCCGGACACCCTCGGCGGTGGTGACGGTCGTCGGGTGCGTCGTCGCGTCAGTCCCCGTCGGCCGCCGCGTCAGCACGACGACGTCGTGGCCGAGTTCGGCCAGGGCGACGGCCAGATTGTGCACATGGCGGCCGAGGCCGCCCACCACGACCGGCGGATACTCCCACGAGACGAGCAGTAGCTTCATCACCGACCCCCATCGGTGTAGGCCTCGGGGCCGGGCAGCCGGCGCGCGTCGAGGTCGGCGAACATGTTGTCGGCGGCGAACCAGCCGTCGGCCAGCGAGAGTGCGGTCGACTCGCGGCCGCGCGCAGCGGCGTCGGCGATCTCGCGGGCCGCGTGCGCATGCTTGTGGGCGCGGTCGGTCGCGTAGCCACCGGCGGTGTCCTTGGACACCATGAACGGCCAGTCCGAGGCGACGGTCATCAGCGTCTCGCGCAGGATCTGGTCGTTGACGCGGTCGCGGGCCGTGGCCGGTACGTCGTGGCGCTTGTCGACGGTGTCCAGCGCCGTGCCGACGACCTCGGCGTTGAGGTCGACGAAGTGCTGGACCTGGGGTCCGGCCCACACCCGCCAGTCCTTGCCCGAGCCCCACGACGACGCGGGCAGGTCGACCGGCGCGCCGACGAAGCCGCGCTCGCGCGCGGTGCTCAGTGACCCGACGGTGACGCCTGCTTCGGGCAGTCGGCGCAGGAGGCGCTCGAGCCACACCGGGCCCTCGTGCCACCAATGGCCGAACAGTTCGGTGTCGAACGCGGCGACGACGAGGGCGGGCCGATCGATGCGCGCACTCTCGGTGACCAGGCGCGCGCGGATCGTCTCGATGAAGTCGTCGACGTGTTTGTCGATGACGGCGCCGACCCGGTCTGGGTCGTAGGGTGCCTTGTCCGGGCCGGCGACGGTGCGCCCGGTGACCCGCGAAAGCTTCAGACCCGAATCGTGGTCGTAGGTGTGGAAGTCGCGGTACGCGGCGTGCCCGGGGTAGCCCGACTTGGGGGACCACACCCGGTAGCTGACGGTCAGATCGCGCCCGAATGCGACGACGTCGGTGTCGCCGACCGGCCGGCCCAGTGCGGTGTCGCCGCGCAGCGTCGGACCGTCGACCATGAAATGGCTGACGCCGGCGGCGGCGTATTCGGTCTCCATCCCGGGGGCGAAGGCGCATTCGGGGGCCCAGATGCCGGTGGGGGTGGAGCCCCAACGTCGATGGGCGTCGGCCAGGCCCTCGGCCAGCGAGAACTGCCGCAGCCGTGCATCGAGCAAGGGGGCGAACGGATGGGCGAGGGGCCCGCCGAGCAGCTCGATGACCCCCGAGGACAGCAAGTTGCGGATCTCCGGGGAGGCGCCGTGGCGCCAGTGCGCCTCGAAGTCGTCCAGCGCCGCACCGGCGGCGCGGAAGTTCGCGGTGCCCGCCTGCGCGCGCACCGGGTCGCGGTCGGTGGCCAGTTCTGTGGCCCGCAACTGCCAATCGGCCAGCCACTCATACATCGACGAGGTGCAGTGCGGGTCGTCGAGTGCGGCCGCCAGGATCGGGGTGATGCCCAGCGACATGACGTCGCTGAAGCCGTCGGCGGCCAGTCGGCGCAGCACGGCGAACACCGGCTGGTAGCTCGCGGCCCAGGATTGGTAGAGCCACTCCTCGCCGACCGGCCACCGGCCGTGGTTGGCCAACCACGGCAGATGTGAGTGCAGGACCAGCGTGAACTGGCCCGGCACGGAATCAGCGGCACTCACCGTCGGGTCGCGATCGCGAACAGGTCGAGGCTGGCGTCGACATCACCGGGGCGGATGTCGAAGTCGGCGGTGGTGACCGCCGCGACGTCGGCGGCCAGCGCCGCTGGCCACGGCTCGTCGCGCAAGGCGCGCTGGATCTGTGCGTCGATGATCGAACCGTCCCACTTGGCGTCGAGTTCGAGCAGCCGCGGCCCGTGATGAACGCCGAGCATCTCGTCGACGGTGAAACCGCGGCCCGACCCGTCGCCGTCGACGAGGAGTTCGGTCAGCTCCAGGGCGTTGAGCTCGCGCGTGTGGAACGGGTTGACCGGGGTGTCGCTGTCGGGGGTGAACGTGATGCGGTTGGGCGTCGACATCAGGAGGCGCCCGCCGGGACGCAGGACGCGGTGGCATTCGGCGATGAACGCCGGCTGGTCCCACAGGTGCTCGATGACCTGGAAGTTGACGATCACGTCCACCGATTCGTCGGCCAGGGGCAGGTCGATCAGGTTGCCCTGGTGGACGGTCAGCTGCGGGTAGCGGGCGCGGGTGTGCTCCACGGCAGTGGAGTCGTAGTCGACGCAGGTGACGCTGCGGGCGCGCCGCGACAGCAGGTCGGCGCCGTAGCCCTCGCCGGACCCGGCCTCCAGCACGTCGCGCTTGTCGACGAAGTCCCCGATGTACTCGTAGGCCACCTCGTGGCGGCGGAACCAGTAGTTCTCCTCGGGGATCCCGGGCACGGTGCGCTCACCGGTCAGCGCCAGCGTGGCGGCCGGATCGGGGGTGGTGGCGTCGGGTTGCGGTGATTCGGTCATCACCTCAAGAGGGTAGTCGGCCGCCGTATCCGGCAGACAGTGACGCCTGGTCAGACCGTCAGTGATTGGCGGCCACGCAGAACTCGTTGCCGTCGGGATCGGCGAGTGTCGTCCACTGGAATCCCGGCATCTCCCGGTGCTCCACCAGCGTCGCGCCGGCGGCCAGGAGCCGCGACACCTCGGCCTCGCGGTCGGCCGCGACGAGGTCCAGGTGCACCCGGTTTTTGCCCGGCGTCGGGTCGTCCACCTTTTGGAAGCCGAGCATCGGCGTGCCTTTCCCGCCCGCGACGGTCACGAACCAGCCCTCGTTTTCCTCGACGATGGTGCCGCCGATCTGGGCAGCCCACCACTCGGCGAGGGGGATCGGGTCGGTGGTGTCGAACGTGATCATTGCCAGGGAGAGCGTCATGGTTTCGACCATAGGCCCGACCCCTGACGGCAGGACGGTATCGGAGAGTCCGGTCACAGCGGGATTTTGTGAGGCACACCGCGTTCGCATCGCCACGACGGCAGGTTAAAGTGTTGGGCGACCCTAATGGCCTTACCCGCTGGTAAGACGCCTCACCCGATGCAGGAGGTCGACGAAGACCCATGACAAACATTGTCGTACTCATCAAGCAGGTGCCCGACTCCGGTTCGGAGCGCAAGCTCAACGACGGCGATTTCACCCTCGACCGTGAGATCGACCCGGTGATCGACGAGATCAACGAGAAGGCCGTCGAAGCCGCTCTCCAGATCAAGGAGGCCAACGGCGGTGAGGTCACCGTTCTGTCGGCCGGTCCGGACAAGGCCACCGAGGCGATCCGCAAGGCGTTGTCGATGGGCGCCGACAAGGCCATCCACATCAACGACTCCGGCTTGCACGGCTCGGATGCCGTCCAGACCTCCTACACCCTGGCCCGCGCACTGGGCACCGTGGAGGGTGTCGAGCTGGTCATCGCGGGCAACCAGGCCACCGATGGCGGCGTGGGTGCCGTTCCGGCGATGATCGCCGAGTGGCTGGGCCTGCCGCACCTGACCTCGCTGCGGTCGCTGACCGTCGACGGCGAGAGCCTCAAGGGCGAGCGTGAGACCGACGAGGGCATCTTCACCGTTGAGGGCGCGCTCCCGGCGATCGTCAGCGTCAACGAGAAGATCAACGAGCCGCGGTTCCCGTCCTTCAAGGGCATCATGGCCGCGAAGAAGAAGGAGATCGCCGTGGTCTCCCTCGCCGACATCGGTGTCGATGCCGGTGAGGTCGGGTTGGCCAGCGCTGCGACGTCTGTGACCGCCGTGACCCCCAAGCCCGCCAAGCAGGCTGGCGAGCGCGTCACCGACGAGGGCGACGGCGGCGTGAAGGTCGCCGAGTTCCTGGTCGCGCAGAAGATCGTCTAGCAGACCCCACCCACCAACCGACATCTGACATCTCAGGAGTAGAAAAACATGGCTGAAGTACTCGTTCTCGTGGAGCGGGATACCGAGGGTGGGCTGAAGAAGGTCACCTCGGAGTTGATCACCGCCGCGCGTACGCTCGGCACCCCGTCGGCGGTCGTCGTCGGCGCGCCCGGCAAGGCCGACGCGATTCTGACCGACCTGGCTGCGGCCGGTGCGGAGAAGGTCTACGTCGCCGAGTCCGATGAGGCCGGCAGCGTCCTCATCTCGCCGGTCGTCGACGTCCTCGCCTCGATCGTCGGCTCGGCCGCGCCCGCGGGCGTGATCGTCGCCGCCACCGCCGACGGCAAGGAGGTCGCCGGTCGTCTGGCGGTCCGCCTCGTCTCCAACGGCACCGGTGCCGGCGTGCTCACCGACGTCGTCGAGGTCAAGGACGGCGGCGCCGCCGTCCACTCGATCTTCGGTGGCTCGTTCACCGTCGACGCGCAGGCCAACGGCCTGCCGATCCTGGCGGTCCGCCCCGGCGCCATCGAGGCCGCCCCCGCGGCCGGCGCCGGCGAGCGCGTCGACGTCGAGGTCCCTGCACAGGAGGAGACCGCTGTCCGGATCACCAACGTCGAGCCGAATGTCGGCGGCGACCGCCCGGAGCTCACCGAGGCGTCGATCGTCGTCTCCGGTGGCCGCGGTGTGGGCAGCGCCGAGAAGTTCTCCGTCGTCGAGGCGCTGGCCGACTCGCTCGGTGCGGCCGTCGGTGCCTCGCGTGCCGCGGTCGACTCGGGCTACTACCCGGGCCAGTTCCAGGTCGGTCAGACCGGTAAGACGGTCTCGCCGCAGCTCTACATCGCCCTGGGCATCTCCGGTGCCATCCAGCACCGTGCGGGCATGCAGACGTCCAAGACGATCGTCGCCGTCAACAAGGACGAGGAAGCGCCGATCTTCGAGATCAGCGACTTCGGCGTCGTCGGCGACCTCTTCAACGTCGCACCGCAGCTGACCGAGGAGATCAACAAGCGCAAGTAAGAATCGCGCACTGTTCACCAACGCGACCCCCGGCCGACCACCACGGTTGTCCGGGGGTCCGTCTTTGTCCGATTGCATGGGCACCATGACAGTGATGAAAAGGCCCGTCCAGATCGACGGGTACGCACCGACGAGCCGTCGCCTCTTTGCAGGCGGCGGCTTTTCCGTTTCCCTCTCGACCGATCCCGACGACATCGTGGACGCCCAGCGGTTGCGCTTCGAGGTCTTCACCACCGCACCCGGCTTCTCCGAGCAGATCGGCGACGCCGCGACCCGGCGCGACGCCGACCGGTTCGACGCCTACTGCGACCACCTGCTGGTCCGGGACGAGGAGTCCGGCGAGCTGGTCGGCTGCGCCCGGCTGCTCCCGCCGTTGCGGGCCATCGAGGCGGGCGGGTGGTACAGCGCCGGTGAATTCGACTTGGCGGAGTTGGGCCCGATCGCGTCGCGGACCGTCGAGATGGGCCGCGCCGCGGTGGCGGTGGGGCAGCGCAACGGCACAGTCACCGCGCTGATGTGGGCGGGGGTGCTGCGCTATGTCGAAGAATCCTCCAACCGTTACCTAATGGGCTGCGTCTCGGTGCCCTTGTCGACACCCGGTGCACCCCGCGGTGCCGCACTGCGCGGGATCCGCGACGAACTGCGCAACCGGCACCGCGGCGACGCGCAGGTCTTCCCCCACGGCGGATCGGTCGTCGACGGTGTGCGGCTCGACGACATCGAACCGCCCGACAGGCTGGTCGTGCCGCCGCTGATGCGCGGGTATCTGCGATTGGGGGCCCGGGTGCACGGTGAGCCGGCGATCGACTCGGTCTTCGACTGCGGCGACTTCCTCACCCTGCTCGATGCGGAGGAGGCCGACAGTCGATACCGGGAGCGCCTGACCGACACGGTGCGGCGACTGAGCGTGGCGGCTGGCTGACGTGGTAGTGCAGGTGGAGGGGACCGCCCAGGTGGACACGACCGCCCAGGTGGGCACGGCGGTTCAACACGCCTGGTACCCGGTGGCGTCCTGCGGCCCGCAGTGCATCGGCCCCGCGCGGACCGCTGCCGGACAGGTACGGATGGCCCTCCGCGGCGCGCGTCTGCTTGTGCTGGTGCTGATGTTGGCGTGTGCTGCTCCGATCGTGTGGCGGTTCGCACCGCGGTACCGCGGCCGCCTGGCCCGCCGGTCGTCGCGCTCGGTCCTGGCCGCCCTCGGGGTCACCCTCCTTGTCGACGACCGCCGTCTCGTCGACGGCAGTGAGCCGGAGGCGATCAACGGTCTCATCGTCGCCAACCACGTCTCCTTCCTCGACGTGCTCGCCATCGCGGCGATCGCGCCGGCCCGCTTCGTGGCGAAGTCGGAGGTTCTCGCGGCACCCGCGCTCGGTGCCGTCGCGGACCGGCTCGGGGTGATCGGGATCGTGCGGGAGTCACTGCGCGAACTCCCCGGCACGATCGAGCGGGTCGCGGCGGCACTGAGACACGGCAGCGCGGTCGCTGTCTTTCCCGAGGGCACGACGTGGTGCGGTGGTGCCTCGGGGCGATTCGCGCCGGCGCTGTTCACCGCTGCGCGCGCCGCGGATGTGTCGATCACGCCGATGACGGTGGAGTACGTCGAAGACGGAATGCACCACTGTCCCGCAGCCGCTTACATCGGCGACGACTCGGGCCTCGACACGCTGCGCCGCGTCCTGGCGGTGCGGTCGATGACCGTCACGGTCACGGTGCACCCCGTCGTCGCGCCGACTCGAGATCGCCGCGCCGATGCGCGGACAGCGCAGGCCGTCGTGCTCGGTGGACGCCGTTGCGGGCATTGGGGCACCACCGGACCGATGACGGTGCCTCACGGTGTGCGGCGCACTGTTAGGGTCGATCCGTGTCGGCACGCTCATGCCGACAGCCCGAGCGAGGGGAGACGCATCCGATGAAGCGCACACTGGGCGCGGTCCTGGCTGCCGCGGCGATCACCGCGGTCGCCTCGGGCGCTCCCGCGCGGGCCGACTTCGCACCGCCCCTGGGCAATCTGGGCAAGCCCGCACCTCCTCCCGGCACGCTCTACAACCACAACGGCGTCGGTCGGATCGATGCCGCCCTGGCCAACTCGGCCGGTTCCGCCGCCATATTCATCCCGACGGTGAGCTGGTCGGCCCGCACGAAGGGCGGCACCCCGGTCTCCGGTGCCAAGTGCGGCATCGAGGTGACGTTCCCGGGCCAGCGGTGGCCGATGTACAAGTCGAAATCCTGTCAGGGCTCCGCACGCTTCTCGCACCGCTACACCGAGCCGGGTCGGTACGCGATCACGGTGGTCGACCGAGTTTCCGGCAGTTTCGACACCGTGGTTTTCGACGTCGTCGAGAAGTAACCTGCCCCGGTGACTCGGGACTACCTCGTATTGGGGCCGATCGAGGTCCGTCACGACGGGGCGGTCGTCGACATCGGTTCCCCCAAGCAGCGCGCCGTGCTCGGCGCGCTGCTCGTCGCACAGGGTTCGGTTGTCTCGATCGACCGGCTCGTCGACACCGTCTGGGCCGATGATCCGCCGGAGGCGGCGACGACGAGCCTGCAGGCCTACATCTCCAATCTGCGACGATTGCTGCGCGGCGGTGCGGGCGACCCGTCGCCGATCGAACGGGTCGCCGCCGGCTACCGGCTCAACGTCGGGGAGGACCGGCTCGACCTCAGCGAATTCGGGGACTCAGCCCGCCGGGCGCAGGCAGCGCGCGAGGACGGTCGCTGGGACGAGGCGCTGGCCGCGGCCGAAGAGGCGACGCAGCTGTGGCGCGGTGACCTGCTCGGTGGTGCGGTCGAGCAGGCTGGCTGGTTGGGCGCCCATGCGGTGGCGTTGGCCGAGACGGCGGGCGCAGTCGGCGACATCCGCATCAGCGCGCTGCTCGCCCGCGGCGATACCGGTGCCGCACTCGCCCAGATCGCTGCGGTGCGTGCAGCTGACCCGTTCGGTGAACGAGCCGCCTGGTTGCACATGGTGGCCCTCTACCAGGCCGGCCGGGCGGCAGAGGCGTTGGACGTCTACACCGCCCACCAGCGACGGATCGACGAGGAACTGGGCCTGGACCCGGGCGCTGAACTGGTCGCGCTACACAGCGCGGTCCTGCGTCACGACCCGGTGATCGCGGCGTGGCCGCGGACCCCGCACTGGTCGGGCGCGGTGGCCGTCTCCTCCCCGGTCGACGTCTCATCGTCGCTTGATGACGGGCCGTCCGGAGTGGCTGTCGATCGGGGAACAGCGCCCGCCGGGAGCGTGCCGCTGGTGGGGCGCGACGAGCAGCTGTCGCAGTTGGGTGCGCTGGTGACCGGCCCGGGCACGCGGTGGACGGTGCTGACCGGGCCCGCCGGGATCGGCAAGACCCGGTTGGCGCAGGCCGCCGCGGCGTTGGCCGCGCAGGATGGACAGACGGTGGTCTGGGTGCGCTGCCCCGACGCGGAGGGCACCCCCGCCTGGTGGCCGCTGCGCCAACTGTGCCGCGGCCTCGACGCCGATCCCGACGATGTGCTCGCCGTACCCGCCGGCACGAGTCCGGACACGGCCAGGTTCGTCGTCTACGAGCGTGTGCAGCACCTCCTTGCCGACCGGGCCGAGCGGCGGCCTCTCACGATCGTCGTCGACGATGCGCAGTGGGCCGACCCGATGACGCTGGGCCTGCTGTCCTACCTCGTCGCCGTCGAACACGAGGCGTCGATATGCGTCATCGCGACGATCCGCGACGGCGAGGGCGATCCCGAGGCTGACCGGTTCCGCGACGCGGTGTCGCGCGCCGACGGCGCGATGGCCGTGCCGCGGCTGAACCGCACCGACGTACTCCGCCTGGTCCGGGAGGTCGCCGACGACGACGTCGATCCGGACTCCCTCGAGACCCTGGTCGCCCGCACCGACGGCAACCCGCTGTTCATCTCCGAGTTCGCCCGGTTGCCCGCCGAACAGCGCCATGCGGCGATGGTGCCCGATGCGGTGGCATCGGTGCTCGACCGGCGCCTGGGTTCCCTCGACCCGACAGTGCTGGAAGTACTCGGACAGGCCGCGGTGCTAGGCGACGAGATCGACGTCGGGCTGCTGTGCGCAGTGTCGGGCCGAGACCTCGACGAGACGGTCGACTGCCTCGACGAGGCGCTCGACGAGCGGATCCTGCTCGCCGATCCGGAGAGTGGGCGCATGCGCTTCGCGCATGCGCTGCTGCGCGAACAGGCACTTGCCACCATCGGCACGCTGCGCCGCTGCCGGATCCACCTGCGGGTAGCCGCGGAGTTGGCGTCGCGCGACGGACCCGACGCCAAGGCCAGACGTGCGGCTCACCTGCTCGAGGCGTTGCCGGTTGCCCAGGCATCGGAGGTCGTCGTGGCCTGTTGCGCCGCCGCCGACGACGCGATCGCCCACTGGGATTCCGAGAGCGCGGCCCGCTGGCTCGACGCGGCGCTACGCACCGCCGAGGGCGCCGTGTTGGCCGATACCGACGACCTGCTGATCGACCTCCTGGCCGCCCGCGCCCGCGCCGGGCACCTGCAGCAGGTGCTGGCGACCGTGGAGCAACGGCTCACCCGGGCGATCACCTCAGGTGCGACCGTCACGGCAGGGCGCGTGGCCGGCGCGCTCATCCGCGCCGCCGGTGCGTGGCCGTGGATCGGCCCACACGTCGAGAACGAGAGCCTGCGGGCCGTTCTCGCCGACACCGCGGCGTTCGTCGCCGACGACCGGCCCGCCCTGGCGCGCGTCCTCGCGGCCTCGGCGATCGGGGAGAGCTACGCCCACGACGCCGCCGTGCCCGCACTGTTGCTGGACCGGGCCGATGAGATCGCGATGGCGCTGCACGACGATGCAATCACCGCCGATGTCACCCTGGCGCGACTCATCACCTATTCCGGGGTCGCACCGTTCGCGGAGCCGTCGCTTCAGTGGGCGCAGCAGATGAGGGAGTTGCACTACCCCGACCGCGACGTCGACGCGGTCATCGTCGACACGGTGCTGACCCAGGCGACCATGATGCGCGGCGAGATCGACAGCACCGAGCAGCTCACCCGTCGGGCCATCGCGGGCAGCGAACGGCTGCAGCTGCCGATCTTGCGCGCCCAGCTGCGGTGGATGGAAGCCTCGCTGGCCGTCTGGCACGGCGGATTCGACCTGGCGAAGGAGCATTTCCGCACCGCCGTGGCCGTGCACGAGGACACCCAGCTTTACGTCGCGGGCAGCGGTGCGCTGGCAATGATGGCTCTGGCCACCGAGCAGGGTGTGCTGGGCGAGTTCATCGACACCGGGGGCCTCCCGCCGACCGAGTGGGCCAGGCTCATCGTCGAGGAGTTCACCGACAACGGAGTCATGATCATGCTCGCGGCCGGTGTCGCGGCAATCGCGGGCGCACAAGGCGACCGGGAGCTGGCGGAGTCGATGGTCGCCGCCTGGCTCAACGACGGCCGGGCCATGGTGTGGACCTCGTTGGGCAACGCCGTCCTCCTCGCCGGGGTGGTGGCCGACCTGGGCCTGCTGGAGTACGCCTCGGCACTGCGCGAACGGCTCGATCCCTACCGCGACCGCATCGCCATCACCGGGCACGTCGGCTGCTTGGGTCCGGTGGCACTGCATCTGGCCGAACTGGACTTCCTCCTCGGCGACGGTGAGCAGGCCGACGAGTTGCTGGCTCACGCCCTCGAGATCGCACAGCGCGGCGACGGAAAACCGTCGATCCTGCGCTGTCGCCTGCTCGCCGCCCGGATGCACCCCGACGCACCGGGCCGCGACGAGGAGCTGGCGCAGATCGAGGTGCAGGCCAGCGAGCTCGGCGTGGAATCGGTCGCCCAGGCGGCACGCGACCTGCTCGGTCACTGAGCACCCTCTTCCAGGCGCTCCAAGTCGGCGCCAAGCTTTCCTCAAGCGGTGGCCGCGACTGTTGGTGCACGGGCCCGACCAGGGGTCCCCGGCCGCCGGTGGGGCGGTCGCAGATGAGCACTGAAGAGGGAGATCATGAGCCATGAATTCGACGCCTACGACATCGACGAGTTGCGCCGCCGCGTACGCGGTGAGGTGCACGGTCCCGGTGACCCGGGCTATCCCAGTGTTGGATTCAACCCCGCCGTCGACCGCAGTCCGGCCGCCGTCGTGGATGTTCTCGACGCTGACGACATCGCCGCCACCGTACGGTTTGCCGCTGCTCACGGCATGACCGTCGGGGTCTTTGCGACCGGCCACGGCGGCACCGGGCTGGGTGCCCGATCGATCCTTGTGCGGACCGCGGCGCTGGACACCTGCGTCGTCGACGCAGCGCAGCGCACCGCCCGGGTCGGGGCGGGGGTGGTGTGGCAGACCGTCATCGACGCCGCCGCACCGTTGGGCCTCGCACCGCTGTGCGGTTCCTCGCCAACGGTCGGCGTCATCGGCTATCTGTCCGGCGGGGGGATCGGGCCCCTGGTGTCGACATTCGGCAGTTCGGTCGACCACGTGCGGGCGCTGACCGTGGTGACTGGCGACGGGGCGGTGCGGACCGCCACGCCGCAGGAGAATCCGGAACTGTTCTGGGGCCTGCGCGGCGGAAAGGCCACGTTGGGCATCATCACCGAGGCCGTCATCGGCCTGCCCGCGATCAGCGACATCTACGGCGGCGCAGTCTATTTCGACGGTGCCGACGCCGCCGTGGTGATCCGTGCCTGGCGGGATTGGGCGGCGCTGCTGCCCGACGAGGCGTCGACGTCGGTCGCACTGCTGAACCTGCCCCAGCTGCCCACCGTGCCGCCGATGCTCGCCGGACGGCTCAGCGTCGCGGTGCGCTATGCCAGTGTCGCCGACGCGGAGGCCGCCGCCGCGGTGTTCGCGCCGATCCGCGCCGTCGCGACACCACTGCTCGACGCGGTGGGTGTGATGCCGTATGCCGCGATCGGTGCCATCCACGCCGACCCGCCCGGGCCGATGCCGGTACGCGAGCGCGGCGGGTTGCTCACCGCACTGTCCGACGCGGCCGTCGACATCCTCGTCGACGCGGTGACCCCGCCGGTGGGTCAGTTGCTGCCCGTCGTCGAGATCCGCGCCCTCGGCGGGGCGTATGCGAAGGAACCCGCCGTCCGGTCGGCGCTGTGTCATCGCGACGCCCCGTTCAACCTGAACATCGTGGGGCTCCTCGTCGATGAGGATGCGGCGCAGTCGGTGACCGCCGTCGTCGACGCCACACTGGGCGCGCTCGCCCCCTGGTCGGCCGGGGCGATGCTGCCCAACTTCGCGGCTTCCGACGATCCGGAGCTGATCCGTACCTGCTACGACGCGGACACCGCCGCCTGGCTGGCGGCGCTCGGTGATCAGTTCGACCCGCACGGCGTCTACCGCACCGGGCAGGTGGTGCGCAGCTGACGGCGCTGGAATTGGAGGCCCATCGCGGCGCGTCTATCCTGGTGACCACTATGTCCACGTCGCCCGCCGAGTCGGTCTACCTCGACAACGCCGCCTCCATGCGCATGCGCCCGGAGGCGGTTGCGTCGATGGTGCCGCTGCTGTCGCAGGCAGGGAATCCGTCGTCGTTGCACGCCGCCGGCCGCGCGGCCCGCCGGCACCTGGAGGAAGCGCGCGAGTCGATCGCCGCGGATTTGGGCGCACGGCCGTCGGAGGTCGTTTTCACCTCGGGCGGCACGGAGTCGGATAACCTCGCCCTCGCCGGGATCGTCGCCGCCCGCCGTGCCAGCGATCCGCGTCGCCGTCGCCTCGTCATCTCGGCCGTCGAGCACCACGCGGTCCTGGACCCGTCCGAGGCGCTGGTCGCGGCACAGGGCCTCGAGCTCGTCATCATCGGCGTCGACGAGCAGGGCTTCATCGACCTGGACGCGCTGCGCGCCGAGGTCGACGCCCATGCAGACGAGATCGCCGTCATCTCGGTGATGTGGGCCAACAACGAGGTCGGCACCGTACAACCGGTGGCGCAGGTCGCGGCCCTCGGGCGCGAGCACGGCATCCCGGTGCACTCCGACGCCATCGCCGCGGCAGGGCACATCCCCGTCGACTTCGGCGACAGCGGGCTGGCGGCGCTGTCCATCGCCGGTCACAAGTTCGGCGGTCCGCAGGGCATCGGCGCCCTCGTCCTGGGCCGCGACACCCCGTGTGCGGCCCTGCTGCGCGGCGGTGGGCACGAGCGCGATCTCCGCTCGGGCACGCAGAACGTCGCGGGCGCGGTCGGTATGGCTGCCGGTCTGGCGGTTGCCACCGCCAACCTCGAGCTCGAGGCGGCGACGGTCGGGGCCATGCGCGACCGGTTGTTCGACCACCTGCTGACTGTCGGGGGCACGCGCGTCAACGGTCCGCGCGACGCGTTGCGCCTGCCCGGCAACGCGCATGTGTCATTTGCGGGATGCGAGGGAGATTCGCTGCTCATGCTGCTCGATGCGCAGGGAATCGAGTGTTCGACCGGTTCGGCCTGTAGCGCCGGCGTCGCGCAGGCCAGCCACGTCTTGCTGGCCATGGGGCTGCCGACGGACACCGCCCGGGGATCGCTGCGGTTCAGCCTGGCGCACACGAGCACGGCTGATGACGTCGACCGCGTCGGTACCGCCATCGGTGGCGTCGTCGAGCGCGCCCGCGCGGCCGGTCTGGTCGCCTCCGGGGGCCGGGCATGAGGGTGTTGGCCGCGATGAGCGGCGGCGTCGATTCGGCGGTTGCCGCGGCCCGGGCCGTCGAGGCCGGGCACGACGTGGTGGGCGTGCACCTGGCGCTGTCGGAGACGCCGGACGCGCTGCGCAGCGGCTCGCGCGGATGCTGCTCGCGCGAGGACGCCGACGACGCGCGCCGCGCCGCCGACGTACTGGGCATCCCGTTCTACGTGTGGGATTTCGCGCAGCGGTTCCGTGAGGACGTCATCGATGACTTCGTCGCGGCCTATGCCGCCGGCGAGACGCCCAACCCGTGCCTGTCGTGCAACGAGAAGATCAAGTTCTCCGCGCTGGCGGAGAAGGCGGCGGCGCTGGGGTTCGACGCACTGGCCACCGGCCACTACGCGCGGCTGGTCGACGGTGAGCTGCGGCGCGCGGTCGACGAGGACAAGGACCAGTCCTACGTCCTCGCGGTCCTGACCGACGACCAGTTGCGGCGGGCCATGTTCCCGGTCGGGGACACCCCCAAGCCGCAGATCCGCGAGGAGGCGGCGCGACGCGGGCTCCTCGTCGCCGACAAGCCCGACAGTCACGACATCTGCTTCATCCCGACCGGCGACACCCGGGCCTTCCTCGGAGCCAAGATCGGCGTTCGGCCGGGGGCGGTCGTCGACGCTGAGTCCGGCGAGAAGCTCGCCGACCACGCCGGCGTGCACGGATTCACCATCGGTCAGCGCAAGGGACTGGGGATCGATGCTCCCGCGCCCGACGGCGCTCCGCGCTACGTCACCGCGATCGACGCGGCTACCGCAACGGTGACCGTCGGACCGTCGTCGGCGCTGGGCGTCTCGCGCATCGCCGCCCGTCACGCAGTGTGGACGTCGGGCTCGGCCCCCGCAGGTCCGGTCGAGTGCGTCGTGCAGGTGCGCGCGCACGGCGGGTTGGCGCCCGCGGTGGCGCTGGCGGTCGTGCTCGACGGCGAGCCCGGCATCGAGATCGAACTGCGTGAGCCGTTGACCGGCGTCGCCCGAGGGCAGGCTGCAGTGTTGTATGCGCCGGACCCGGTGCGCGGCGACTTGGTGCTCGGGTCCGGGCGCATCGCCGACACCGTATGAGCGGCGCTCCGATCCTGCGCGGGGGCACCGCGACCGGCATCGGTTCCATGCCGGGCACCGACCCGCTGGCCGCGGCCCGGGTCGCGTTCAACGAGGTGGCGCTGTCGTTCGTGCCCGAACTGCCCGGCCGGGGAATCGGTGCCGACATGGTCGGGCGTGCGGCCGCCATCCTCGTCGACATCCCCATGGAGATCGAGCGGCAGGGATATCGCCTCGCATCCGGGCGCACGCGCCTGATGAGCCGTGCCGACGGATTCCTGCGGGCCGATTTCGACGCCGCCGAGGAGGTCGTCGAGCGCGGCGGGTTGTCGATGCCGTGCAAGCTCGCGGCCATCGGGCCGTTCACTTTCGCCGCCCTCGTCGAACTGCCAAGCGGGCACAAGGTGCTCCACGACCGCGGTGCCTGGCGCGACGTCGTCGCGTCGCTGGCCGAGGGCCTGGCGCGGCGCGCTGACGACTTGGCGCGACGGCTGGGCGTCGACGTGGTCGTGCAGTTGGACGAGCCGATGGTGGGCCGGGTGATCGACGGCGAGATCGCGCCGTTGACTCGCCTGGACGTCAACCGCGCCATCCCCGCGCCCGATGCGGCCGCCGCGCTGGAGGAGATCGCCGCCCGCGTCGGACGGCCAATGGTGCTGCACAGCTGCGCAGCGCCGCGCTGGGATCTGATCGGGCGTCTGTCGTCGTATGCGGTGTCGCTCGACGTGACCGGCATCGACGTCGCCGACTACGACCCTCTCGGCGGGTTCGTCGACGGCGGCGGCACTCTCATCGCCGGCGTGGTGCCGACGTCGGCGCCCGCGGCACCGCTCTCGGCCGACGAACTCGCGGGTCGCCTGCTGGAGATGACCGATCGCATCGGCTTGCCGCGCAGCGTCGTTCGCGAGCACGTCCTGGTCTCTCCGACGTGCGGTCTGGCGGGCGCGGGGGAGTGGGCCGCGCCCGCGCTGGCTCTCTCATCGAGGATCGCCGACCAGCTGGCCCGCGCCGACTGAGCCCGATTTCTCGCCGACCGAGCCCTATTCGTCGCCGACCGAGCCCGATTTGTCGCCGAGCGAGCCCTTCGCGTCGAGCTCCGCGACGGTCCGCTTGGGGGCCACCTGGCGGAACGAGGCGTCGAGGAGTTCGCCGACCTCGGTCCAATCGGAATTCTCGTCGAGGATCAGCCCGACCCAGCCGTAGGCCCCCATGTAGGCGGGCAGGAAGAACCGCTCGTCGGCCAGGAGGGCCTCTCGTTCGGCGGGATCGGCGACGACCAGCAGAGACTGGTCGAAGCGCCGCCCGGGCACGCCCTTGGCGGGGTTTTTCTCCCCGCCGCCGTACATGCCGAACATCTTGGGGCAGCGGAACGTGGGGCGCCCGTGTGCGACCTGCTCGGTGGCGGTCGGGAACGCCAGGGCGATCGCGCGGACCCGGTTCAGCACGGGATCGTCGTCGGAGAACATTATCGGGTGGGGCACGCCCTCCATTCTGCGCTGCTGGCGGGTCAGACCCCTCGACTACGCTTCATGTCGTGGATAACGCCGACGTGCAGCGCGAATGGACCGACCTGGCCGAGCAGGTCCGCGACCACCAATTCCGCTACTACGTGCGGGATTCGCCGATCGTCTCCGACGCTGAGTTCGACACGCTTTTCCGCAAGCTGCAGGCGCTGGAGGAAGCCCATCCGGAACTGGCCGTGCCCGATTCACCGACGAAGTTGGTGGGTGGCGGATTCGCCACCGAGTTCAGCGCTGTCGACCACCTCGAGCGGATGCTGTCGCTCGACAACGTCTTCGACGACGACGAGATGCGCGCCTGGATCGAGCGCACCGACGCCGCGGCCGGCGCGCAAGTCCCGTTCCTGTGTGAGCTCAAGATCGACGGCGTCGCCCTCAACCTCGTCTACGAGAACGGCAAGCTCGTCCGCGCAGCCACACGGGGCGACGGCCGGACCGGTGAGGACGTCACGCTCAACGCGCGCACCATCGAAGACATCCCCGACGAACTGACCCCGTCGGCGGCATACCCGACGATCCCTGAGGTCCTCGAGGTACGTGGCGAGGTCTTCTTCCGGCTGGCCGACTTCGAGGCACTCAACGCCAGCCTCGTCGAGGCGGGCAAAGCCCCGTTCGCCAACCCGCGCAACAGCGCCGCCGGATCACTGCGACAGAAGAATCCCGCGATCACCGCCCAGCGCCGCCTCGGCATGTACTGCCACGGCGTCGGCTACACGCAGGGCTGGCGTCCCGACAGCCTGCACGACGCCTACTTGGCACTGGGTGAATGGGGCCTGCCGGTGTCGAGTCATACCGTGCGCGTCGACGATTCGACGCAGGTCCTCGAGCGGATCGCCTACTGGGGCGAGCACCGCCACGACGTCGAGCACGAGATCGACGGCATCGTTGTGAAGGTCGACGACACCGCAGTCCAGCGCCGCCTCGGATCCACCTCCCGGGCCCCGCGTTGGGCGATCGCCTACAAGTACCCGCCCGAAGAGGTCACCACCAAGCTCTTGGACATCCGCGTCGGTGTCGGGCGCACCGGGCGCGTGACGCCGTTCGCGTTCATGGAGCCCGTCCTCGTCGCCGGATCGACTGTCGCCCGTGCCACGCTGCACAACGAATCCGAGGTCAAGCGCAAGGGCGTGCTCATCGGCGACACCGTCACCATCCGCAAGGCCGGCGACGTCATCCCCGAGGTCCTAGGCCCGGTCGTCGACCTGCGCGACGGCACTGAGCGCGCCTTCGTCATGCCCACCCACTGCCCGGAGTGCGGAGCGCCGCTGCGCCCGGAGAAGGACTCCGACGTCGACATCCGCTGCCCCAACGCGGAGTCCTGCCCGGCGCAGCTGCGCGAGCGACTGTTCCACCTGGCCAGCCGCGGTGCCTTCGACATTGAGGCGCTCGGCTATGAAGCGGCGTCGGCGCTGCTGACTGCCGGTGTCATCGGCAACGAGGGCGATCTGTTTGCGCTGCGCCCGGAAGACCTGGCGAAGGCCGATCTGTTCCTCACCAAGAACGGCATGCTCTCGGCCAACGGCAAGCGGCTCTTGGAGAACCTGGACAAGGCCAAGCAGGTACCACTGTGGCGGGTCCTCGTCGCCCTGTCCATCCGGCACGTCGGACCGACGGCGGCGCGCTCGCTGGCCACCGAGTTCGGCTCGCTGGAGGCCATCGAAGCCGCCGACGAGGAGCAGCTGGCCGCCACCGACGGCGTCGGGGCGATCCTGGCGACGTCGATCCGCGACTGGTTCGCGATCGATTGGCACCGCGACATCGTCGACAAGTGGCGCGCCGCCGGCGTTTCCATGGTCGACGAGCGCGACGAGACGATCGAGCGGACGCTGGAGGGCAAGACGATCGTCGTCACCGGCTCACTGGTGGACTTCTCGCGCGACGGCGCCAAGGAAGCGATCCTGTCGCGCGGCGGCAAGGCGTCGGGCTCGGTGTCGAAGAAGACCGACTATGTCGTCGTCGGGGAATCACCCGGATCCAAGGCCGACAAGGCCGAGCAACTCGGCGTACCGATCCTCGACGAGGACGGGTTCAAGCGCCTGTTGGCGACGGGCAGCGCGGACGGGTGAGGCCGGCGGGTCAGTCCGGTCGGCCGATCGATCCGATGATCCCGATCAGGTAGCCCAGGCGCGCCACCTCGGCGGGCCGGAAATCGGGGCCGCCGACCCGGCCGAGCAGCAGTGCCCGGTTCGCGCCGTCGAGCGGGGCGGCCACCAGGCGCGTGTCCGAGTCGCGCCAGGCCTGCGGCACCCCGCCGTCGTGCGGGTCGACCGTCGTGGCCGCGGGCAACGGCAGCCAGCTCGCCGACGCCAGCGGAGTTTCCGGCGCGCCGGGGCTGCCGCACACGGTCACCGCCGCACCGGAATCGGTGGTCGTGACCACGGTCGCCCACGAGGTGCGCAGGACGTGCGGTGCGTCGTCGACGAGGATCTGCAGCCGGTCGCCGTGCGCGGTGGCGACGTGGTCGACGAGTTCGAGTTCTCGGTGGGTGTCCAGCACCCCGGCGTACGGTCGGACCGAGTCGACGTGGGCACCGGCCTTCGCGGCGGCGGTGATCAGCGTGTCCGGCAGTGCGCCGAGTGGCAGATCGACGACGATGTCGTCGACGGCCCAGCCGTCGCCGCGTTCGATGACCTCCAGCGAGATGATGTCGGCGGCCACGCTGCCGAGGGACACAGCGAGCTGGCCGAGGCTACCGGGACGGTCGTCGATGGTGACGCGAAGCAGATAGGACACAGGAGTCATTGTCCCACCACCGGCACCACCCGGCGCGGCGGGCCGATAGCGCCCCGCCCGCCGCAATGGGTTACTGCGCCGCCCAATAGGCTGTACGCATCGCACCGGCTTCGAAAGGACGAGGAATTGGCTGCCATCTCGCGCGACGAGGTCGCGCACCTGGCGCGGCTGTCGCGGCTCGCGCTGACCGACGAGGAACTCGATCACTATGCGACGCAGCTGGACTCGATCCTGACCCACGTCGCATCGATCACCGAGGTTGCCGCCGACGATGTCCCTCCGACCGCGCATCCGGCGCAGCTGGACAACGTGCTGCGTGCTGACGTCGTCACCCCGGGGCTGACCCGCGAGGCAGCTCTCGCCGAGGCCCCCGCCGTCGAGCAGGACCGTTTCGCGGTCCCGCAGATCCTCGGGGAGGAGTGATGGCCGACGCTACGAGCACGTCCTACACCAGCGTGGATGACGACATCCTCGGCGCTACCGCCGCCCGTTTGGGCGAGCAGATCGCCTCGGGCGAGCTGTCGTCGGTGGAAGTGACCCGTGCGTTCCTCGACCGCATCGCTGAGGTCGACCACACGATCGGGGCTTTCCTGCACGTCGGCGGCGATGCGGCACTGGCCGCCGCGATGGATGCCGACACCGCTATTGCCGCGGGCGAGGCGCCTTCGCCCCTGACCGGTGTGCCGATCGCGCTGAAGGACGTCTTCACCACCGTCGACGCACCGACCACGTGCGGGTCGAAGATTCTTGAGGGTTGGGTTCCGCCGTACGACGCGACGGTGACGGCGCGACTGCGTGCCGCCGGCCTGCCGATCCTCGGCAAGACGAACATGGACGAGTTCGCCATGGGCTCCTCGACGGAGAACTCCGCCTACCAGGTGACGCGCAACCCGTGGGACACCGATCGGATCCCCGGTGGGTCCGGCGGCGGTAGTGCCGCGGCGCTGGCCAGCCACAGTGCACCGCTGGCTATCGGCACCGACACCGGCGGCTCCATCCGACAGCCCGCCGCGGTCACCGCGACGGTCGGCGTCAAGCCGACGTACGGCACGGTCTCGCGCTACGGGCTCGTGGCCTGTGCATCTTCGCTGGACCAGGGCGGCCCCTGTGCCACGACGGTTCTCGACACCGCGCTGCTACACGAGATCATTGCCGGGCACGACCCGCGCGACTCGACGTCGATCGACGCCCCCGTCGGCGACCTGGTGGGTGCGGCGAAGCTCGGTGCCGAGGGTGATCTGTCCGGCGTGCGTGTCGGCGTCGTCAAGGAGCTGTCCGGTGAGGGCTATCAACCAGGCGTCCTCGCCTCGTTCGAGGCGGCGGTGAAGACCCTCACTGATCGCGGTGCCGAAGTCGTCGAGGTGAGTTGTCCGCACTTCACCTATGCGCTGGGCGCCTATTACTTGATCCTGCCGTCGGAGGTGTCGAGCAACCTCGCCCGCTTCGACGCGATGCGCTACGGCCTGCGCGTCGGCGACGACGGTTCGCACAGCGCCGATGAGGTGATGGCCCTGACCCGGGACGCCGGATTCGGCGCGGAGGTCAAGCGCCGCATCATGATCGGGACGTACGCGCTCTCGGCTGGCTACTACGACGCCTACTACGGGCAGGCGCAGAAGGTCCGCACGCTCATCGCGCGCGACTTCGCGTCGGCCTTCGAAAGCGTCGACGTCCTCGTCTCCCCGGTCACGCCCACAACGGCGTTCAAGCTGGGGGAGAAGGTCGACGACCCGCTGGCCATGTACCTGTTCGACCTGTGCACGCTGCCGGTGAACCTGGCCGGCGTCGCTGCCATGTCGGTGCCTTCGGGCCTCTCGGACGGGTTGCCCGTCGGGCTGCAGATCATGGCCCCGGCGCTGGCCGACGACCGGCTCTACCGGGTCGGTGCGGCGTACGAATCCGCACGCGGCCCGATTGCCTGATCAGACGCGGCGCGAAGCCAGCACGCGACGGCTAGATTGAGCGCATGGCGCGCTACGGAATTCTGACCTCCGGTGGAGATTGCCCCGGTTTGAACGCGGTTATCCGCGGCACGGTGTTGCAGGGCACGGCGGTGCACGGCCAGGAGTTCGTCGGATTCCTCGACGGCTACCGCGGCCTCGTGCACGGCGACATCAAGCTGCTCACCCGCTCGGCGGTGCGCGGCATCTCCAAGAACGGCGGCACCATCCTGCGGACCAGCCGCTACGGGCCCTACGAGGAGGACGGTGGGCCCGACGTCATCAAGAAGGTCCTTGAAGAACTCGAGATCGAGGGCGTGATCGCCGTCGGCGGCGACGGCACGATGGCAGCCGCGGCACGGCTACTGCGCGACGGCATCCCGATGGTCGGTGTTCCCAAGACCATCGACAACGACCTGGAGGCCACCGACTTCACCTTCGGTTTCTCCACCGCGGTCGAGATCGCCACGGAGGCCGCCGACCGGCTGCGGACCACCGGCGACTCGCACATGCGCTGCATGGTCCTGGAGGTGATGGGTCGCCACGCCGGATGGATCGCGATGTATGCCGGTGTCGCCGCCGGTGCACACGCCATTTTGATTCCGGAGGCGCCGGAGACCCTCGAACAGATCTGCAAGTGGGTGAACGCGGTCAAGGACCGCCGCCGAGCGCCGCTGATCATCGTCGCGGAGGGCTTCACGTTCCCCGACATGGACGCGGCCTTCTCTCACCGCGGGCTCGACGAGTTCAATCGTCCGCGCCTGGGCGGCATCGGTGAGATCCTCGCACCGCTCATCGAGGAGCGCACCGGCATCACCACCCGTGCCACCGTGCTGGGGCACATCCAGCGCGGCGGAGTGCCGACCGCCTTCGACCGCGTGCTGGGCACCCGCTTCGGGCAGGCGATCAGCGACACCCTCGCCGATGGCGACTTCGGCAAGATGGTCGCCCTGCGCGGAACGCAGGTCATCCGAGTGCCGTTCTCCGATGCGGTCGGGCACAGCAAGAACGTGTACGCGGAGTTCTACAACGGGGCGCGGGCGCTGTTCGGGTAGGGGGCCCGCCCCGATAGGATTGGGCGCATGACCGCGCCTACCACCGAGCTCATGGAGTTCGACGACGTCATCGCGACCTACGACCCCGTACTGGGCATGGAGGTGCACGTCGAACTGGGCACCGCGACGAAGATGTTCTGCGGCTGCCCGACGACCTTCGGTGCCGAGCCGAACACGCAGGTGTGCCCGGTGTGCATCGGGTTGCCCGGGTCGCTGCCGGTCGCCAACGCCGCGGCGATTGAGTCGGCGATCCGCATCGGCCTGGCACTGAACTGCTCCATCCGGCCGTCGAGCGTCTTCGCGCGGAAGAATTACTTCTACCCCGATCAGCCGAAGAACTACCAGATCAGCCAATACGACGAGCCGATCGCATTTGACGGCCACCTCGACGTCGTGCTCGCCGACGGGACGCCGTGGCGCGTCGAGATCGAGCGCGCGCACATGGAGGAGGACACCGGTAAGTCGCTGCACATCGGCGGTACCGGGCGCATCCACGGTGCCAGCCATTCGCTGCTCGACTACAACCGCGCCGGGGTCCCGCTGGTGGAGATCGTCACCCGACCCATCACCGGCGCCGGCGAGCGCGCACCCGAGGTGGCTCGCGCCTATGTCACCGCCCTGCGCGACCTGCTCAAGGCGCTGGGCGTGTCCGACGTCCGCATGGACCAGGGCTCGCTGCGCTGCGACGCCAACGTCTCGCTCATGCTCAAGGACGCCGCCGAGTTCGGCACGCGCACCGAGACGAAGAACGTGAACTCGCTCAAGAGTGTCGAGATCGCCGTGCGGTACGAGATGTGCCGGCAGGGCGCAGTGCTGCGCGACGGCGGCGAGGTGGTCCAGGAGACGCGGCACTTCCACGAGGGCGACGGCTCGACGTCGGCCGGGCGCCGCAAGGAGACCGCTGAGGACTACCGCTACTTCCCCGAGCCGGACTTGCCGCCGGTGAGCCCGGACGCCGCCTGGATCGCCGAGCTAGGCCAGACCCTTCCCGAGTTGCCATGGGTGCGCCGCGCCCGGATCCAGAGCGAGTGGGGCGTGTCCGACGAGGTGATGCGCGACCTGGTCAACGTCGGCGCCGTCGATCTCATCATCGCCACCGCCGACGCGGGCGCCTCGCCGGAGGCGTCGCGCAGCTGGTGGGTGTCTTTCCTGGCCCAGCAGGCCAACAGCCGCGCCGTGGAGCTGGCTGAGCTGGCGATCTCCCCGGCGCAGGTTGCCCGCGTCATCGCGCTCGTCGACGAGGGGAAGCTCACCAATAAGCTGGCCCAGCAGGTCGTCGTCGGCGTCCTCGACGGTGAGGGAGAGCCCGATGAGGTCGTCGCGGCGCGCGGCCTGGAGGTCGTGCGCGATGACTCGGCGCTGCAGACCGCCGTCGACGAGGCGCTGGCCGCCAATCCCGACATCGTCGAGAAGATCCGCAGCGGCAAAGTCGCCGCCGCGGGCAAGATCGTCGGCGACGTCATGAAGGCCACGCGCGGCCAGGCCGATCCGGCCCGGGTCAAGGAGCTAGTACTGGCTGCCTGCCAGTAACGGGGGACTGGGCCCGCTCGCTACCGCTTCCGGCGCCCGGTCACATGTTGCTTTCGCCGCCACCGGCGGCGGGCACCAGGAACCGCACCACGCGGTCGTCTTGTGAGACGACCTTTGTGCCGTAGTGCTTGTTGACCGTGGCGAACTGGATGAGGCCGTTGCCCACCGGTCGCATCCGGCCGATCGCGCCGTAGCGCTTCTCCAGCACGGTCACCGGCTTGTCCACCGACGGCTTCTCCGGGGTGGGCTCGACGAGAGTCTCGATGTGCTGGGTACGGATGGTGGATACGGCGATGGTTCCGGCGGTGACGGCGCAGCCGCCGAGCCCGGGCTTGTCGGGCCACGACCACACCGTGCGCAGCGCGCCGCCGGCCACCTGTGAAAGCCGATCGGCACTGCCAGTGCCGTCGGCCACGTACAGGGTGTCGCTCGACGGGCACAACGCCGGATTGGACCCGACGCCCGAGGCCAGGACCTTCGGCCGCGGGTTGGGACCCGACGAGAAGCCGGTCACCAACAGGATCTTGCCCGCCAGAGAGGCCGGATTGTCGGCGGCGGCCGGGTTCCCGGCATTGCCGGTCGCGACGACCAACTCGTTGCGCGACCGGAAGAACATCGAGCCCAGGTTGCCGGTGGGGCCCTTGGGGATTCCGGTCAGGATCGGCTTGGGCACGTCGCCAGCCGCGATCCGCACGATTCGGTTGTCGGTCGCCGTGGTGATGAGGGCGTAGATCAGCCGGTCCTCGCTGTAGGTCGGAGACGGTGCGAAGTCGATGAGTCCGCCGTCGCCGGAGGCATCGATGCCCGGGATGTCGACGATCAGCTTGTGCTTGGAGAAGCGTTTGGCGGACACGATCCGGCCGGTGGTGCGTTCGGCGACGATGGTGACGTCCCCGCGCTCGTCGCCGGGGATGAGGCCGGCGGTGGAAGCCAGGCAGGTGGTGATGACGTTCGGATCGGGGTCGACGCAGGGGCCGGGCGGCGGTGACGGGAGGTCTTCGGGCGGGGGCGGCGGGGTCTTCGGCGGCCGCTTGACCTCGAACGATTCGTTGTTCTTCGAGAACGGCCCGGCCTGCCGGTCGATGTCCTGCTTGCTGAAATCGGCGCAGCCGGCCAATCCGGCGGTGCCCAGCACCGCGAGGGCGGCGGCGAAAGCCAGCGCGGTGCGGAATCGGCGCGGCGCGGCGTCGGAAGCGGCGGGCATGCAGACCAGCCTAGCGATTGCCGGGGAGTCGCCGCGTCTACGGCTTATGCGCGGTGTTTCGCGCTAGCGTGGAGCGATGGGTTCCCAACGATTCGACGACGCCGACGAGGCTGCCGATTCCCGCGATGACAAGCACCGCGTCGAGACGACTCGGGTACCCGCACCTCCCAGCGGATATGCCCGGATCGACAGTCTCGACGACCTTGACGACTTCCCGAAGCGCAAGCGCGGCAAGAAGAAGTCCGCGAGCGAGCCCACATCCGCGCCGACCGAGCCCGAATCCGCGCCGACCGAGCCCGAATCCGCGCCGACCGAGCCCATATCCGTTCCGACGGAGCGCCTTGAGCCAATCGAGCACCCACCGCTACCGGTCACCGCGCTGATTGAGCCGCCGCTGCCCGAGACGGTACCGACCGAGGCCGTGCGCGGCGCCGGGCCGGCCACGCCGGTTGCGGGGGTCGATCTCGCCGAGCCCGACTACGTCGACGACGGGGTCGCGCCGATCGGAGAGCCGTACGAGGAGCACGGCGAGGCATTGCGCAGCCGACGAATCACCGATCTTGAGGACGAGGTCGCGCACCTGCGCAAACTGGGGCGCCGCGGCACCCTGGACTTCGGCCTGCTGCTGTTGCGCGTCGTAGTGGGCGCCTACCTGGCGGTCGAGGGCTGTCGGAGGTTCTTCGGGTGGTTCGAGGGTCCTTCGCTCAACGGCTTCGAAACGACACTGTTGAACACGCAGAACCGGGCGATCGGGTTCGACGAGCAGTCGGCCGGCGTCGTCGCGGTCGGGTGGTCGGTCGCGATGATCGTCGTCGGCATAATCCTGGTCTTCGGATTCCTCACACCGATCGTGGCGGCCGTCGGCCTCGCCACCGCCTCCCTCGACCTCGCACTCGGCGTCACCGTGGCAGGTGCGGTCCACCTGTTCCCCGACCAGAAGGGGTCCGTCGCGTTCGGCGCGGCCCTGGTCGTCCTGCTCGTGACGATCATCCTGTGCGGACCCGGGCGCTACAGCGTCGACGGCAGCCGCGGCTGGGCGCGCCGACCCGGAATCGGGTCGGTCTCCATGGTGATCGTGGGCATCGCGCTGGCCGTCGGCGTGTGGATGCTGTTCAACGGGACCAACCCGCTGGACTCACCCGGGAATCCATAGGCATCGAAGACGTCGGCACCGTCGGCCGGGAAAAGGGTCGTTCGAAAGCGGAGAAGCGGCACGGGGCAGGGTCCTTGATTGATCCCATCGGCCGCAGTGGTATGCGCCAGTGAACAGGTGTCACAATAGCCACTGACCTGCATATTTAAGCCTTGTACTCGAATGTGTGTTCGGGTAATGTTAGGTCATGGACACCACGACCGCCGCACCGGAACAACCGGCGGTCGACCATGCCCAGATCGGTGCCAACACCGGTGATTTCGACGTCGATCCCGGTGTGTGGGACATCCCCGATCCGTGGGATGAGCCTGACGCCTTCGATGACGAAGCGTTGTGGACCAAGCGGGCCGCCTCGGTGGGTCCGGCAGCATCGTTGGCGTTGGGGGACCCGGCCTGGACGGTTGACGTGCTGGGTCATGCGCGGCGCGCGAATGCGTTGTTGGCGTGGATCGAGTACCGCGAGATCGGCGTGATGCACACGGTGCTGTCCGAGACTGGTAAGCCCGAGGCGTCGGCGCGGGGGGTGCGGATGCTCGACATCGAAACCCAGGCCGCTGCGCGGATCGCGATGAGCCAAGGATTGACCCAACGCCAAGGTGAGAAGTGGCTATCGGAGGCGATTGCCATGCGCGATCGTCTCCCGGTGGTGGGGCGGTGTCTGCGTGACGGGGTCATCAGCCCGCGTCAGTTCCGGTTGGCGGTGTCGCGCACCGAACTGATCGACGGGCAGGACTGGGCGACCAAGATTGATGTGGGGATCGCCGCGGTGCTGCGCTCGCGTAGCGGTAGCTGGTCGAACAAGAGGTTGATCGACATGATCGACCGGATCAT